>Ga0209082_1000006_pt1 | contig 188113 bp, 167 predicted proteins | sample ColdCreekSource_FD_184127 | JGI IMG/M metagenome (GOLD analysis project Ga0209082, IMG submission 184127) | Groundwater microbial communities from Cold Creek, Nevada to study Microbial Dark Matter (Phase II) - Cold Creek Source (SPAdes) (version 3) | ecosystem: Environmental > Aquatic > Deep... | reverse complement strand
CCTCCCCACAGTCGGTCGCCCTCCTGCAGTTGCGGTTTGCTTCGATCAGGATGGTCTCCTTTCGACCGGACTTGCACCGGCAAGGTCGCGCCCATGCTGGGCGCACAAACTGCAGGAGCCCACGATGGAAGTCGCGGGCTCCCGACGAAGATTATCCCTGGTACATGCAGACCACTCGCACTTGCTGAATGGCGTCGATCCTATTGCCACTTTGATCGATAGGCCAATCTGTCGCTTCCTCTCCGGGAGTCCAAATCTGACTCTGATATACGCTCTGGCCGTCGTACCTTGAAGGGGAACCTTCCCCACCATCCGTAGTCTGAGCCTCGCCGAAGCAGTACAGCGGGAACTGGTCGGTTCCCTCTGTGGGGTCCTCGCCGCAATGTGTACCGTCGGCATCGCAGACCCAAACATGCATCAACATCTCACCGACCTGTCTCTCTAAGCCAACCGATGCATGACCCGTGCGTCCGCCTAGGGTGCAAGAAGAGCTTTGAGTTTGTCCGTTACTTGATTGCCTCAATGGCACGTCTGCGTACGGCCAAATCTTGAATGGCCCCGCGCACCAAGTGTCTTCAGCCCGCGACGCTGTCGCCGGCCAGACCGCGCTGCAAAAGACAACAGCTCCGAGTAAGATCGAGCGACGAAAATGGGGCATTGCGCTAGTTAAACTCATATCCAGTTTCCTATTGCGTCAGCGACGCGTTGAAGGGTTGTTGATGACGAAGCGAAGTTTTTGCTAGTGCGCGCAGAACGCGCACTGCGCGTGCAAGGCAGTCGGATACGCCGTATGCAGGCCTTTCCTCTGTGGCAGGTTGGCTCTGTCATATCGATCGACTAAACAGCATCTCGCTATCAGCAATCTCAGACAGCAGAGACACACCGCGTCGTGTCGCAGAGGGTACGGTGTTCTGACTGGTTGAGGCCTCTGCCCTCGGCTTACTCTCATCTATCGGACTCTGGATCCCCGAGTTGCGCGGCTTTGCTACATCTCGCGATGTTTGGCGCAGCAGCTCGCTCGCGCTACACGTGCGCGGTGGCAGTCACGAATGTTGTGCGGTCGGCAACTTCGCATTCGCAGTGCGCTGCGAATTTCGCTGGCGCTGCTAACCACGCTGGGCTGCAAGTCTGCTGTGACCTGCGGCCGTGTCAGGGCTACGAAGCCTTTTGAATGGCGCTCGGGTTGCTCCAACGCACAGGCAATCAAGCTCGGCTATCAGGCGCCGCTTCATGCCGGTGCGCCGATCGGCACCGCCTTCACCTGCAAGCCGCCTAAGAGCGCGAGCGCGGAGCACTGCGACGGCTGCACAGCCCGCTCTGGCGAAGACAGTTACAACTCTGGCGCGACGCCTCGAAAGACGTCGAGCCACAGCCGCGTTCGCTGGGCGAGCATGTCGTGCGCGAGGACGACTTCAGTTCGCAGGCGTCGCGCCTGTGAGCTGGACTTGGTAGTCGAGGCCGCGGGCTGCTTCGCCGCTGATGCTGAATGGATCGTAGTCGAGGAGCGCGGGTGTGTTCGCCACGACCAGGCTGGCTTCTTCGCCGCTCTCGAGCGTCGCTTCGCCTGCGCCGCTCGGTAGATCGACGTAGCGCACCGTGCCAGCCTGCGCTCGGATCGCGAGCGTGGCGGTGAACATGCCGCTGCTCGTGACCTTGACGCTGATCGCGCCGCTGCCGCTCAGCGGGATGATGTTCGCGCCCATGTAGCGCGGCGCGCGCGCGGACTTCACGCTGTACATCTCGCCGCCCGCAGCATCGAGGTTCGCGCTGGTCACAGGGGCTTTATTGAAGGCGTCCTGCGCTTGCTTGTGGCCGATGTCGACGTACGCCATGCGCGCCCAGTAGCGGCCCACGATGGTCTGCACGCTGGTCGGCATGGCGACGCGCTCGAGCACATGGAACGGCGTTTCGTTGCGGCCATTGTGCTCACGGAACATGTCGCGCAGAGCCGTCTTACCCAAGCCTGCATAACCGTCGGGGTTGTATGTCAGGTACGCGAGGAACGGCCACGATTGATAGTAGTTTCCGCTGCCCTGCGAGCCGTCGACCAGCACTTGGTGCGAGTCGCCGAGCACCTTGCGCAGCTCGATGATCGTACCGCCCTCTTCGATGTTGTGTTTCTGGCGCGCTGCCGCGCAGAACGGCGAGGTCATGAACGTGTCGGCGACGAAGTTCGCGACGGGCTCCCACCACGCACCGGTGCGCGTCTGCTCGACCCAACCGCCTTCGTGGTAGGTGAGGGCGTGACCGAACTCATGCACGATGACGCGCGGGTCGGCGAGCGACCGGCTGATCACGCGCAAGTAGCTCATACCTGTCGGCGCATCGGAGAACATCTGGCCGGCTGCGCTGCCGAGGCTACCGACCGAATAGATGTTCACTTTGTGGTAGGGGCCAGCGTCCGAGTCGTCGTTGAACGACAAGCCCGATGAACGCCAGCACAGCGTCTCGACGAAGCAGCTGTACGTGCCTTCGAGCAAGTCGAGCGCCTTCATCGCTTCCGCACCGGATGCACCGCACACTCGGAAGTGCGGCGACTCCTCGCATTGGCTGCCTCCGCCGCCGACGTTCGGCTGCGCTTCGAACTCGGCCGGTGCTTTGGCGTTGTCGCACTCGACGACTTGGTCGACGCCGGGCGTGGTCGTGCCGCCTGTGGTCGGGATCGCGCCGGAGCCCGCACCTGCAGCGCCGCTCGTCCCTGCGGACCCGCTGGCGCCCGCAAGGCCGCTCGGTGACGCTGTGCCTGCCGCGCCTGCCGGAGCCGTGCTGCCGCCCGCAGCTGCCCTTGCGCCAGAGCTCCCGGCAGTGCCAGTGCCGACCTGAGCCGAGTTGCCCGGGCGCGCGCCCGCCGAGCCGGCTGTCCCCGCCGGGCCGGTCGTACCCGAGGTCGGGCCCACTCCCGTGCCCGCGACTGTCTGCGTCGGGCCGGTCTGTTGATCCGTGGATGGCGAGTTGGCTGAGCCACATGCCACCGAAAGCAGCGCGAGCGCCGAGAGGCCAAACCGGCAATCATTCATCGTGTTCCACACTCGCATCACGCTTTCTCCCAGCAACGCTAAAATCGGTCCGTCGCATGCAACGCAGGTGTGCGAGCTACGACCGATTGCTGGGGGGTGTGTCGCGAGCGGCCCCGTACGGGTCAGCTAAAGCTCCGCAGCTATCAGCGGCATCGCGAATCCCGTACGCGTGCCCGTGCCCGTGCCCGTACGCGAGCTCCGTGTCCGCACCGCTGCACAAGCTCCGCTGGAAACCGCGAAAGCGTGTACGGGCACGGGCACGGGTACGGCCGAGAGTTAGGCGACTTTGCGGACGACGATGTTGCCTATCGAGTAGCCCGCGCCGAACGAGCAGATCACGCCAACGTCACCGACGTTGACGTGCTCGCGGTGCTTGTGGAACGCGATGATCGAGCCAGCCGATGCGGTGTTCGCGTACTCGTCGAGGATCGTGGGCGCCTCGGGTTGCGTCGCTTCGCGGCCCAAGAGCTTCTGCACGATCAGCTGGTTCATCTTGATATTGGCCTGGTGCAGCCACAGGCACTTCAAGTCTTGCGGCGTCAGGCTGTTGTCTTTCAAGTGCTCGCCGAGCAGCTTGATCACCATCGGCACGACGTCTTTGAACACCTTACGGCCTTGCTGCACGAACAGCTTGTCGTCTGCGTGAGGATCTGTGTCCTCGCAACGATTCATGAAGCCGAAGTTGTTGCGGATGTTGTTGGAGAACTGCGTCTGCAAGCGCGTGGACAAGATCTCGTACGCGTCCGTGCGCTGACGCGGCTCGTCGCGCTCGATGATGACCGCGGTGCATACGTCGCCGAAGATGAAGTGGCTGTCGCGATCCTTGAAGTTCAAGTGCGCCGAGGTGATCTCCGGATTCACCATCAACACGGCGCGCGCCGAGCCCGACTCCACCGCGTTGCACGCAGCCTGAATACCAAACGTCGCGGACGAACAGGCCACGTTCAAGTCGTAGGCGAAGCCCTGAATGCCGAGCGCGTCTTGCACTTCGATCGCCATCGCCGGGTACGCGCGCTGCATGTTGGCGCATGCCACGATCACAGCGTCGATGTCAGCTGCGGTCCGGCCCGACTGCTCGAGCGCGGCGCGCGCAGCGCTCACGCACAGCTCGGCCTGCAGCGACAGTGCTTCGTTCGCGCGCTTCGGAAAGTGAGGCCGCATGCGCTTCGGGTCGAGCACACCCTCAGACTCGATCACGTAGCGATTCTTGATGCCGGAGACGCTCTCGATGAATGCCGCGTCGGAAGCCTCCTTCGCGGTCAGCTGCCCGGCTGCTATGGCCGCTGCGTTCTCACGGTTGTACTGCGCGACATACTCATTGAACGACACCACCAGCTGCTCGTTGGTGATCGCGTAAGGTGGCGTATACAAGCCGGTTCCGCTGACGATTGCTCTGGGCACGCTTGACTCCGATCTGGGACCAGCGTGCACATATGCCAGAGCGTTTCAATAGACGCACAGGTTAAAGTCGTGAGCAGCGCTGATGGCTGCAAGGCTTCGGCAAATCCTGGATCGGGGCGTGTGGCACCCAGCGCAACCAGGGAACGTCAGCCTAGCCTAGCTCGCCAACGTGGCGACTTCGGCCAGGCGACGTGCAGGGTGTTACAACGCTTTGTTGAAGATGGCGACCATGCGGTCCCAGGCTTTGTTCGCCTGTGCCTCGTCGTACGCAGCCGAATCGATTGCACACCAACCATGTTGCGCCGCGTAGACCTCGATCTCGGCTTCGACGTTGGCGTCTTCCGCAGCCTCTGCGAGCTCGGTCTTCACGTCGGGCGCGTTCTTGTCATCGTTCATTGCGATCGCTATCAGCGCGGAAGCTTTGATCGTCGGCAAGAGCAGGTGCGGGCTGTCGTCCTCCATCGTCACGAGACCGCCGCCGTGCAGCGACGCAAACGCGCCGACGCGCTCCGGCTTGCTGGCTGCCGTGCGAAATGTGTAAGGCCCGCCCATGCAGTAGCCGGCGGTTCCGATCTTCTTGCCTGTGTCGATAGCTGATTGCTTGTCCAACCATTCGACGAGCGCTGCGGCGTCGCTTTTGATTCCGTCTGGCGTGATCGCCTCGATGTGCGGCGCTAACTTCATTCTACCTTCCTGGTTGAACTCCGACCAATCCTTCAGCACAGGATCCTGCGCGGTGCGGTAATACTGATTGGTCACGACCACTGCAAAGCCCGCCTCGGCGAGACGTGTGGCCATGGTCTCGAACGCAGCGCGCGGACCGAGGATGTCCGGCCAGATGATCACGCCTGCGTGCTTGCCCGTCTCCGGATGCACGAAGAACGCGTTGATCTTGCCGTCCTCCGTTTCGATCTCCACCTTGCTCGACTTGGTCGCGAGCTTGCTGCCCGCATCTCCGCCCGCGCCTGCATCAGGGCTCTTGCCGCCCGCGTCCGCGGTGACCTCGGGGTCTGGATCTGGATCATCCTCGCAACCGATGCCGGTGACAAGGACCGCAGCGGTCGCGCCTACGCCGACGTTGAATGCGCGGCGTTTCAGCCGCTTCTCGGCCAAATATTTCTGAAGCTCTCGTTCGGTCGCGTCGTCACACATCGCGTGCCTCCTGACGGTTCAAGCTTCGGCGAAGCTAATCCAAACCGTGCAGATTGGGCAACGGACAGGAACGGCTCCGTATACGATGAGTGCATGGCGATTCGGAAGATTCTGTCTCATCCCGATGCGCGCTTGCGGAAGCCAACGCAACCCGTCGAGCAGTTCGATGACGCGCTCGCGGAGCTGCTGAATGACATGGCCGAGACGATGTACGCCGCGTCGGGCATCGGCTTGGCTGCGCCACAGATCGGCGTGAGCTTACGTCTGTTCGTGATCGATGTCGCCAGCGGCGGCGATCAGCCGAGCGAGTTTCGCGTGTTCGCCAACCCGGAGCTGCTCGAGCGCTCCGGGGAACTGACGCACGCAGAGGGCTGCTTGTCGCTGCCAGGCGTGAGCGAGACGGTCCCGCGCTGCTCACACGTGAAGGTGCGCGCGCAAAACGAGCACGGCGAGCCGTTCGAGCTAGAGGCGGATGGCGTGCTCGCGCATGCGCTACAGCACGAGAACGATCACATCGAGGGCGTTTTGTTCGTGGATCATCTGAGCGCGCTGCGGAAACGCGTGGCATTGCGCGGCCTGAAGCGGGAGGCGTAATTGACCCGACACGCGCTCAGCGGCGGATTGCTACATGGGCCAACCTTGCATGGCGTTAGCGCCACCATGTTTCCAACGGCACGCGCGTTGCAGCTGTTTAGGGTATGGCAACCGTAAAGACAGACACAAAATCCGATCAGGCTAAAGCTCAAGAGAACTTTCGCGAGATCCTGGGCAAGTTCGACCAAGCGATGTTGATCACGCACTCGACACAGACTGGTTTGCGTGGCCGTCCCATGGCGATCGCTGAGATCGCGAGTGATGGCAGCATCTGGTTCATCACGGGTGCCGACACATCCAAAGTGGATGAAGCGATGCAGTACCCCAACATCATGGCGGTGATGCAGAGCACTGCGAAGTACCTTTCAGTCAGCGGTGAAGCCTCGATCGAGCGCGACCGCGCGCACGTGGCGCGCTTATGGAAGGACTCGTACAAGGTGTGGTTCCAGGGCGGCAAGGACGACCCGAACATCGTCTTGTTGCAGCTCAAGCCGCACGAAGCGGAGTACTGGGACAACTCCGGTATGTCGGGGCTCAAGTTCGCGTTGCAGTATGCAAAGGCGTACGTCACGGGCAAGGAACTGAAGCCTGGCGACGAGAGTGTGGACCAGCACGCGAAGGTGCGGATGTAGCGTTTGGGCGAAGCGAGGCGCTAGTACGCGCCTCGCTCGCGAGAGAGTTACTGTGGGTGTGCGCGAGCAACGCCTAAGCGTTTCGCGCAGCAGCGCGCTGGCGCCGGATGGGGTGATCGAGAGTTTGCGCGCTGTGGCGTTCGGCGACCGCAAGCTCGCCGGATCCGCCTTGCAGATCCGAGGGGATACACGTTTGGCGCGCGCATTCATCAAGCTGTTCGGGCGACCGACGTGGGCAGCGGTGTGCAGGGTTTGGTGGCTGTTGGCTAGAGCGGCGCTCAAGTGCAGCTGTGAGCGTCCGAATAAGAAGTGGTGTCTGGCTCTGCGTGTAAGCGCGCGTCCTATGTCCACGGCGTGTGCCAGTGGCTCGCGGCCGCTGTGTTTCTCGGAGCCTGCGTCGACACCCATACGCGAGACGTCGAAGCGCGCGACGCGCAAGCCGATGCAGCTGAGGACGAGGGCGTGCTCGCGAAGATCCCGGAAGCGGTGCGCGCGGATCTCGAGGCTGGTCGCGCGCGCGAGCTCTTGATCGAGCTGGTCGATCGCGCTGAGCCCGATGCGGGTGTGCTCGACGCGGGTGACGCGCAGCTCGCGCGCAGCGTTCGCCCCGAAGACGAAGCCGAGTCGCTGCGCGAGCACAACCGACAGCTTCAGGAACGCGTGCTCTCAGGAAGCGCTTCGGTCGAGCTGCTCTTTCAGTACGAGAACGTGCCGCTCTTGCACGTAGGCGTGCAGGACCTTCCAGGCTTGCTCAGCCTCGTGCGTCAACGCGAGGTGCTGCTTGTGCACGAAGACCGACAGTCACTTGGCCGAGAGCTTGCCGCTGATCTCACAGCCCGCCGTCGCAGCGATTGGACAGCTCGGCGCCGGCACAGCCGTGGCAGTGCTCGACACCGGCTGTGACTATGTGCGCCCCGCCTTTGGCAGCTGCTCGAACCCTGGCGGCAACTGCAAGGTCGCATACGCATCGGACTTCGGTACGAGCGACAACGTGCGCGATACGAGCTACCACGGCACGAATGTGTCTGCGATCGTACTGGGCGTAGCGCCCGCTACCAAGATCCTCGCGCTCGATGTGTTCGAGGGCCAATACGCCAGCGCATCTACGATCATCCGCGCGATCGACTGGGTGATCAGCAACCGCGCTCGCTACAACATTGTGGCGATGAACATGAGCCTCGGCAGCGGCTCGTACAGCGCGCAGTGCGGCTCGGACGTGTTCGCAACCGCGATCGGAAACGCCCGCAACGCAGGCATCTTGTCCGCAATCTCCTCTGGCAACAGCAGCACGACCTCGGCGATCTCGTCGCCAGCGTGCGTGCCCACGGCGATCTCGGTCGGCGCTGTGTACGACGCGAACGTGGGTGGCGTGCGCTACTCCGGTTGCAACGACGGAGCGACCAGTGCCGATAAGGTGACGTGCTTCTCGAGCTCGGCCACTTTCCTGTCAGTGCTCGCTCCGGGCGCGCCGATCACCGCTGGTGGCATCACGATGTCCGGAACTTCGCAGGCTGCGCCGCACGTTGCGGGTGCCATCGCAGTGGCACGTGGCGCGTTTCCGACCGAGCCGATCGGCGCGACCGTATCGCGACTGGTCGATAACGGCCCGAGCATCACGGATCCGCGCAACGGGGTGACAGTCCATCGCCTCGATCTGCATGCCGCTCTCGGCGGCACAGGCATGGCCGACGTGACAGCACCGAGCGGCACACTGCGGATCAACCAAGGTGCTGCCAGCACACGCGCTCAGGTCGTCGACTTGGCGCTGAGCGCGAGCGATGACGGCGGCGCGGTGAGCGTGTGCGTCTCGAACACGCCGACCTGTACAGCATTCACGGCCTTCACCGCGAGCCGCACGTGGTCGCTGACGAACCTCAACGGCATGAAGACGGTCTACGTCACGTTGCGCGACCCGAGCAACAATCGCACGACGTTTAGCGCGTCGATCCTGTTCGACAGCGCGGCACCCAGTCGCATCATGGTGGCTGCGACATCTGCAGACGCGCAAGTGCAGCTCAGCTGGTCGGCAGCGACTGACGCTCACAGCGGCATCTCCGGCTACCAGGTATACGCCATCGCAAACAGCACGAACGCGCCGAGCTGCGGCCGCGGCGCGCTGATCTATTCCGGCACCGGCACGTCTTTTACGCACTCGGCGCTCACCAACGGCGCGTATTATGCGTATCGCGTCTGCCCAGTGGATGGCGCCGGCAACGTCGGGACTGGCGCGGTCGCGACTGCACGACCTATCCCAGAGCTCGACGGCCCGACCGGCTCGGTGTCGATCAATCAAGGTGCGACCTACACGACCACGGCCAACGTAACGCTCAGCATCTCTGCTTTCGACGTCAGCGGCGTAGCGGCCATGTGCATCAGCAACTCGAACAAGTGCAGCACGTACAGCGCCTACTCCTCCACGAGAGCGTGGAAGCTCGCCAACGCCAACGGCGGGGCTGTTGTGCGCGTGTGGTTCAGAGATACTTACGGGAACGTGAGCGCCACCGCCGCGAGCGCTTCGATCATCCTCGACTCCCAACCGCCCACGCCCAACACGATCAGCGCGGTCGCAGACGACGGCGCCGTCACGCTGAGGTGGACACCTTCGAGCGATGTCGGCACCGGGTTGGCTGGCTACAGAGTTGTCGTCGGACGGGACAGCGTACCGAGCTGCGCCACAGGCGGAACGGTGTACATAGGCCCAGGGCTCAGCGCCGGCTTGAATGGATTTACGAACGGAGCTCTGTACCACTTCCGCATCTGTCCGTTCGATGTCGCTGGCAACGACACGAGCGGTGGAACAACCTGGGCCAAACCCGCACCCGAGTTCGTCGGTCCCACGGGCACGGTTCTGATCGATCAAGGTGCACAGTACACAGGCTCGAGAAACGTCACGCTGGCGCTGTCCGCGACAGATGTCAGCGGTGTCACAGGCGTTTGCATCAGCAACTTCGGGACCTGCAGCAACTTCACAGCGTTCACTCCGACCAAGGCGTGGACGCTGTCGGCGGCGACCGGACCGGCCAGCGTGCAAGTGTGGTTCCAAGACACTTATGGCAATGTGAGCGCTGCGGCGACCACAGACACAATCATTGTCGACACCACCGCGCCGTCGGCGAACAGGCTGACCGCGGTCGCAACGAGCGGCGCTGCAACGCTGAGCTGGACGGCTTCCGCTGACGCTGGTAGCGGCATCGCTGGCTACCGCTTGCGTTACGCACTGAACCGAGCGCCCTCATGCACGACCGGCACTGAGGTCTACAGCGGCACGGCCCTGTCGTTCACGCACACCGGGCTCAGCAATGGCAGCACGTACGCCTATCGCGTGTGCCCGTTCGACGCGGTCGGGAATGTCACTGCCGCTGGCACAGTGCTCGCGCTACCGAGGTAGCTGCGCTTCAAACCTTGCCGCTGTAGGCTGCACAGTGGCAGGCGTGCACACGCTGCGCGCTTCCGCCTCGCGATGGGTTTTCCGGCTCAATCCGCGTAACGACGTGAATGCCAGCTTGCTGCAGAGCGATGCTGTGCCTGACGCTGGGGACATCGGCTTCGTCGGTAACCTAAGCGACCTGTGGCTGCTCACGGCGGAACCCGACCCGATGGCACAGCGCCGAGCTATCTCGACAGGCGCCATAAACACGACACTGACGCTGCAACGCTGCAACGCTGCAAAAAGCTCTGATCTGGCTGCGCTGAGGTTGCGGCGCTTAGGCCCGCGCAACATCGGTCGGCTCGTGTGGCTCGTGTGGCTCGTGTGTGGCGGGCTCTGCTTCGATCCACGCCCACGCCTCGCGCTCGCGCTCGATCGGGAAGTAGCGCATCTCCACCGGGCTCAGGTGATTTGCGATCTCGACGTATCGCTCGAGCCAGCTTGAGCCAGCGACGATCGCGTAGCGCTCCATCTTGCGAAGGCCGAGCGCCTTGACGCGCGCAAAGGTTGTGCGCAGGAGTGCTTGCAGGCGAATGCCGCCCATGTGTTCGATGCGCGCGAGCACGCGCACGGAGCTATGCGACTCGAGCTCGCGCTCCAGCCGCTCGAACACTTCATCGACATCGACGCGCGTGATCGTCCCGTTCCAAGCGAACGCGTACACAGCGGGGCGCGTGGTCTCGATCCAGCGCAGCGCGCGTTTGGGTGCCTCCGAGCTGACCTCAGACGCCCATGCCAGCGCGTTGTCGCGCTGTGAGGCTTCATAAGCTCGCACAGTGGATTGCGGTACCAACGCCCAAGCGAGCTGCGCCCATGCGCGTAACCAAGCTTTACCCGTAACCAATGCGACGCGTTCTAAGCGATGCAGCTCGCCGATCTTACCGAGCGCATACTGCAGGTCTTTTGCGATCGCAGCCAGGCTCAAGCCGTCGAGGTGACTGATGTCCGCGAAGAGCCCGACCTTCTCGTGCGCGTCGAGCTGCCGATCGATCTCAGCGGTCAGGCGGTCGTAGTCTTCGCCGCTGAGTGTACCTGAAGCTTGAAACGCTACGATGGGCCCTGGAACCACGATGAGCTCGAGCATGACGGTTCTCCTTCGTTCGTAAGGTACGTTTGCGCGCACGCGCGAGCAATCGCAAGGCGTGGCCAGACAGTGGCGTTTGCGTGAGGCATGCGCGCAGGCGCGCCGCGAAGCCACGCTGCGCAGCGAACAAAACGTGCAGCACGCGCGCCGCGTGCGAGGCGCGACCGCGGGCCTTACACACGCGACGAACGAGCGACGCATGCGCGACAGGAGGCGCAGCTCTTTCTCCGCGTCACCACGACAGCCATCTGCGGGTCAGATTTGCATATCTACAACGGTGCATTTCCGCAGCCAAAGCCGCTGGTGCTCGGCCATGAATTCATGGGCGTCGTCGAAGAGGCAGCGCCGGAGGTGAAGAACCTACAGCGCGGCGACCGTGTCGTTGTGCCCTTCCCGATCGCCTGCGGTCAGCGTTGGTTCTGTTCGCACCTTGCCTACTTGGCTGCCCCGCGCTGCGCGTCACCCGCTTGCGGCGCCGCCCAGTTGAGCCGCTCCGCTTCCAGCTCGGCGCGCGCTGCATACCAGTCCTGATCCGAGCTCTCCTGTCCCATGGGGCAACCGCGCAGCTGCCACTTCTCATAGGCGCGCGCGGCGATCAGCTCATAAGGAAGGTCGGACGGCGCGCTGTTGAGGTCGAGGCCTGCTGAATCAGCCTTCTCGGGACGCTTGTCGGGTGGTTGGCTCTGCCGCTTCTGTGTTCGTTTGAGACCCATAGATTCCTCCGCAACCTGCGCCAGCGAGAAGCATGCCAGGCAGGTTCAAGTACGGCGTTGGATGTTTGGCCCGGCGGATGCAGTCCCGAGTGGTATGGCAACCTTTAGCGTCACAGCACTCCGTAATTTCACCCGCCGCAAAGTGATGGTGGTGCTGCTCGCGACAGTCGCAAGTAGCGCATGCAGCTCGAAACCCCGTCAAGTTCCAAGTCGAGCCGCGAGCGGCGAGCGATCGGCCCGGCATCTTCGGCACGGACCTCGGTTACGAATCGCCGCTGCCAGCTGCAGCGCAAGGCGCGCTGCGATAATTTAGAGCTGGACCACTGCGCTGCCTGATGCCGCGCCGAACGATCCCGCGGTCGAGCTGTATTAGAACGTGGCGACTTGGAATCCGTACCAGGCGCTGTTGGTGAAAACACAGCTGCCAGCGAGCGACTTCAGTGCACGCTGACTCGCCGTTCGGCTTACTGCAGCATCGGGCAGCCGAGGATGACATCCACCACCGCGCTCGGGTCCGACTTCACCAGCTCACACGAGCTGCCGCACAACACCACGCGCCCATAGTCGATCGCACCGTCATCGCGCCGAATAAAAGCAAACCCCTCACCGGCTCCGCAGCCTTGCGCCGCTGCAGGTAAGCAGCTCGGAGCGGCGGCCCCGCTGCGAATCTGAACATTCAGCGACTCACCCGCGCCACCACCCGGCGTCTGGAACTCGCAGCCGCGCGCCTCGCTGCCGATCCTGCCGAGCGCGTTGCCCAACACGCCTGCGAAGTCCTGCGCGGTCGTGAGATCGAAGTGGCAATCGCCAACGGCTGCGTCAGTCGCACCGTGCATGCAGCTCGCGGCGCGCGCGGTGCCGCCCTGAAACGCCAGCTCGGACAAGAACGCACGGGCGCCTTCGCTGCCGGGCGTACCGACCACAAACGTGCGGATGTTGGCCATGCGTGCTTTCTGCACTTCCATCTGCAACAAGCGCGCACGCGCCGCGCTCAGATCCGCGACGTTTTGTTCGTCGCCCGCACTGCCGCAGCTCTCTTCGCCGTCGGTGATCAGCACGACGAAGCGATTGCCCGCTCCGTGCAGCTCCTGGTGCAGGTGCCGATACGCCGAGATCACCGCGCCGACGATCGGCGTCGCGCCTGCAGGGTCCGCGCTGTGCATCGCTTCGGAGAGCGCGGAGAACTGGCGCGGCGTCACAGCGTCGAGCCCGACCGAAGGCGTGGAGTCGACGCCGCAGAAACCGTCCGTGCTGAACATCGCGAGGCCGACCGACGCGGCCGAGCCCATGAGCGAGCCGAAGGTCTCGTCGAGCGCGCCGGTGGTGATCTCCCAGCGCGACGGTTGATTCGGGTCGAGCCGCTTGGGATCGAGGTTGCAGCTCTCCACCGTCTGCACGGGAGGCGCGTTGCAAGCCATGCTACCGCTGCGGTCCACAACAAACAACACGCTCGCCGGCAGCTGCGGCGACACGAAGCTCTTGGCTGCACAGGTCGCGCCACCCGGCAGCTGCGGACAGACCTCTGTCGGCGTCGATGTCACGCCCTGCTCCACCGAAGCCGTGACGTTGCACTGGCACGCGCTGCGCTGACCGCGCGCGTCGCAGGTCTGTGTTCCGCTCAGCTGCCCGTCGGGGCAGTAGCAGCTCGACTGCCCGCCGTCGCAGCGCTCGGTGCGGACAGCGCCGCTGCCAGCGGCTGCACCCCGTGCCGGCGGTGGCGCCTCGCTGCCGCAACCCACAGCTACCGCGAACAACATCACGACTATCCACTTCATGGCCGACACTCCCGGACACAGGTAGCGAACGTGCTGGTCTGCAAACACGGGATCTCTTCCCCAGGAAAGTGCGCGTCGCACTCGGCGGCGCTGGTACAACCAGGCGCACCCAACAAGCTCGAGCACAGGTTCTTGTTTGGACCGAGCAGCCCTGGCTCACAAGCGTAGTCGGTAGGACATGCACCGAGCGTCGGATCCGCGAGATCAGTGGGCAGCGCCGCTGACCAAGTGCCGAAACCACCGAAACCATCGCGATCGAACACGCGCGGCAGCATCGGTGCAGGTCGACCCGGCGGCGTTCCGCTGTGCTCGTACACGTCCCACTCACCGTTGATGAATGTGTGCGTGCCGACATCGTACTTGCCACTCATCCAGCCGTCGAAGTACTGCGCGACCAGGCCGTCGATCAACACGGAGTACTTCCCGCCTATCATCAGCGCGTAGAAGCTCTTGGTCTTACAGTCAAGCTCGCCCTCAACGGTTGCAGTGAATGGAAATGTCAGATCGGCCAAGCCAACCATCTGACCTTTGATCTTCAACACCGTCTCGCCACCTTCTGCGGGCTCGACGGTGAACCAGAATCCGGAGGGCTCACCAGGAATGTCGACGTTTGCGATCGGAATCGCGAGCCCATGGATCGGCGCGAGCGTCGCAATAAACGACCAATAAAGCCCACCGAAAGTGCCTTCGTACTTGCCGGGCAGACAGCCGCCAAGCTCACTGCTGGCTTCGGTGCGCTCCCACTCGAACGTGATGTCTGTGCGGTTGTTGCCTTCGAGCTGCACGCCGGAGCTCGCGTTCGTGCCGTCCGCGCACTCACAGGCAGTCCAAACAGTTCCGTCACACACCTGACGCCCTGCGCGCCCAGTACAACTACAGGCACGTGTCAGATTGACCTGAGCACAGGTCGACAAGTCCACGCCATTGTTAGGGCTGCTGGCGGATGGGCCGCCGCGAGACTCCACGGGACGCTCGCCGCCGCACGCTGCCAAGCAGAGCGTGAGAACGCAGAAGAATACGCGCATAAAGGGATCCGGTAGGGCTCGAGTCAGAATCATCAGCATTGCGGCTGACTTCAATCGCATCGCTGTATGAGTGGCGAGCTTTGAGCCGATCAGCTCAACAATGCGAGCATCCACGCAGGGATAGACAGCGCGGGCCGTGTTCCGCGATCGAAACCACGTTACCCGTAGCGTTCTGAAAGTACCCTTAGCGCTCGCGCACTACCCGTAGCGTTCTAGAAGTACCCCTAGCGCTCGAAGAACCGGTTGGGCGGACGCTTCAGGCCCAAGTTCTCACGTAAGGTTTTCCCCTCGTACTCGCGGCGAAAGATCCCGCGGCGCTGTAGCTCTGGAACAACACGCTCGACGAACTCGTCGATCCCCGTGGGCAGATACGGAAACATGATGTTGAAGCCGTCGCTGGCTTCACTCGTGAGCCAGTCTTCCATCTCGTCTGCGATGCTCTCGGGCGTGCCGACGAACGCCAGCCCCGAGAAGCCGCCCAGGCGCTGCGCGAGCTGTCGAACACTGAGTTGCTCACGCCGCGCTAGCTGCACCACGCGCTCGCGCCCACTCTTGCTCGCGTTGCTCTCTGGGATCTCCGGCAGCGGACCATCGGGGTCGAGCTGACTCACGTCGTGGCCTAGCGCGATCGACAGCGACGCGATGCTGCTGTCGTAGTGCACCAAGCTGTCGAGCTTCGCCCGCTTCTCGCGCGCTTGCTCGATCGAGTTGCCCACCACCACAAACGCACCAGGCAGGATCTTGAGCTGATCGGGTGAGCGCCCGAGCTTCACCATGCGACCCTTCACGTCCGCGTAGAAGCGCCTGCCTTCGGCGACGCTGCTCTGAGCGGCAAAGATCACCTCGGCCGTCTCCGCTGCCAGCTGCCGGCCTGCTTCCGATGCGCCCGCCTGTACGATCACCGGCCACCCTTGGATCGGGCGCGCGATATTGAGCGGACCGCGCACGGACAGATAGTCCCCGCGGTGGTTGAGCACGTGCAGCTTGTCGGGGTCGAAGTACAGACCGCTGTCTTGGTCACGCACGAAAGCGTCGTCCGCGAAGCTGTCCCACAGGCCTGTAACGACGCGCCAGAACTCGTGCGCGCGCCGGTAGCGCTCGTCGTGGTCCATGTGCTCGGTGCGACCGAAGTTGAGCGCCGAGTCCGGGTTCGCTGTGGTCACCACGTTCCAACCTGCACGCCCACCGCTGATGTGATCGAGCGAAGCGAAGCGGCGTGCGATGTGGAACGGCTCGTCGAAGCTGGTCGACGCGGTCGCGACGAGCCCGATGCGTTCAGTCAGCACGGCGAGCGCAGACAACAGCGTGAACGGCTCGAACGAGGTCACCGTGTGACTGCGCTTGAGCGCCTCCACCGGCATGTTCAGCACGGCCAAGTGATCGGCCATGAAGAAAGCGTCGAAGCGCGCGCGTTCCAGCTTCTGAATGAAGCTCGAGAGGTGCGCGAAGTTGAAGTTCGCATCCGGGTAAGCACCGGGATAACGCCATGCACCTGTGTGGATGCTGACCGGGCGCATGAACGCGCCGAGCTTGAGCTGCTTCTTAGCCATACTCAGCGATCTGTAAGGGCGCACCAAACACGTGGCAAGTGGATGCGCCCGGTCAGCTGTACTGTTAACGCTGGGTTTACTGGACGGGGCGTTGCGGCCAGAAGCTCTCGAGGCCCTCTTCTTTCAACACTTCATTCAAGAAGCTGTTGTCGATCCACGTGTTTACCGTCGTGTTGCCGCGGATCAAGTTATAGCGCTGCGCGTCCTTCACGCTCGATGTGTAGCGTGCGACGAGATAGCCATCGAGCAAGGGGCTTGCGCGCACCTTGAACGAATCACCTGTCCACTCTTCCTTGTGATTGGAGAACGGCACGCCGGACTTGCTGAACGCCTGGTAGATCTCCGCAGGATTCGACTCTTTGTCGGTGAACCACTTCGAGATCTTCACGTGTGCGCGCACGATCCGCTTCACGATAGAAGGATACTTAGTCGCGAAGTCATCGGACACGATGATGGTGCTGTTGCACGTGAAGCGCGCGTCGCCTTTCGTCGTGTGGATGATGCGCACGGCACCGCGGTCGCGCAGCTGCAGCAGCTCCGGGCCGCCAATGGCTGCGTCGATGTCCTTGGTGTTGAGCGCGGCCAGCATGGTGGGATTGTCCATGTTGATGGTGCGCACGTCTTTCTCTTTCAGCCCAAAGGTCTCCAGAATGCGATTGGCCGCGAGGTGGTTGCACGTGCCCTTGGTCATCGCGAACCTGCGTCCCGCAAGGTCCTTGACGCTCTGCACCGATGAGTCGGATGGCACCGCGATGTAGCGATTGCTCAGGCCGGAAGTCGCCAACATGCGTGTCTTCAGGCCACTCGACTTGCCGATGATCGACGGCAGATCGCCGAGCGACGCAATGTCGGCGAGCCCGTTCGCAAACAGCTCGTTCACCGCCGGTCCCGCACCACGCAGGAATGTCCATTCGACCTTGATCCCGTCGGCCTTGAACTCCTCTTCCAAGATGCCCTTGATGTGCAAGAGCGACCAGGGACTGGAGCCGACCACCGGTCGACCGCCGATGCCCACGCCCGGGTTGGCGATGCGGATGACCGCGGGCTTACCTTCTGCCGCAACCGGCGCCGTCGCTAGCACCATCACAGCGGCCAAAACCGCAGAGATCGTGAGCGACGCGCTAGACTCGATCGTGCGCGTGACGCGTCTTATGAACATGGCGCTAAGCCTCCTTCGCGAATGAACGCCCGTACTGAAGGGCGCCTTGTCTCGTCACACGATATAGCTGTGCGCAAAGAGGATCGTCTACAATAAAAGACGCGCGCACGGCGTGTTAAAACTTGTGAAACACGATGTCAGCCAGCTGCGTGCCCGTAACGCACGAGCACATGCCAGAGCAGCTTCAGCTGCTGCAGCGGCGGCACGCCTGCGATGACCGGCCAGTGACAGTGCGGACAGAGATCTTGGGAGACTCGGCGGCCAGCGCGGCCACGACCTCGGTCGACGCGATGTTGAGCACCGCGTATTCTGTGCTGTCTGCGCGATCGGCGAAGGGGTTAGACGACACGTCCGATGCTAAAGACCAAAACCGAAATGAAAGGTACGCGTAACGGACGAGTGAGCGCGGGCGCAGTGTGCGAGCGGGCGCTCTTTCGGCGCGGCAACATTCCCGGTGTCCTTCATTGCGGCTGTCGGTTGGGCTAGACTCCGCGCGGTGAAGACAGCCAAGTCTAGAAGTCGTTCGAAGCAGCCGGACACACGCGCCAAGGCGATCGCCGAAGCGAAGACACTGCGCGCTGCGCTCGAGTCCGAGAAAATAGACGAGCCTGCGAGAAAACCGCAGGCCGCGAACAAGCAGCGCGAAGCTGTGGACGAATCGGGTAAGCCTCGCCCTACCGTACGGAAGCGCGGAAACTCGGGCGCCACAGGCGACTTGATCGGCGCTGCGGATCTCGCGCGCCGCATGGGCCAACGCCTGCGCGACGAGCGTGTGGCGCGCAACTTGTCACTCGACGATCTCTCCCGCTCGTCCGGAGTGAGCCGTGCGGCGCTCTCACAGATCGAGACCTGCAAGAGCAGCCCATCGATCTCCGTGATGTGGAAGATCGCGGTGGGCTTGGGCATTCCCTTCGCGGAGTTGCTTGGTGGCGACAGCAATGAATGCAGCGTGCTGCGTCGCTCGGACGCGCAGGTGCTGCGTTCACCGGATGGCCGCTTCGAGAGCCGGCCGGTCGTGCCGGCGGGCACCACGCCGTGGGTCGAGGTGTACGAGCTGCGCATCACGGCACGCTCTGAGAATCGCTCCGAGCCTCACGCAGTAGGTACGCGTGAGGTGCTGCTGGTGCTCAGTGGAACCATGACTGTCGAGCTAGGTGGCAAGTCGTTCGATCTGGAAGCGGGCGACTCGATCGGTTTCCGTGCAGACCAGCCGCACACCTATCGCAACTCGGGCTTGTCTGAGGCGCGGGCTCACAATGTGATCATCTACAGTCGCAGCTAGAAGACCTGTCTCCTATAGTAGACGCCCTACCCGCTGGGAACTAAGGAGACAACGGGGTCCGTTCTTCCTCGGGGCTGAGCCGAGCTTGGTCGACTTCGCGTTCTATCCGTGGTTCGAGCGCTGGCCCGCACTCGAGCAGCTACGCAGCTTCCCGCTACCGCGCGAGCTCGAGCGGCTCCAGCGTTGGGTCGCGGCCGTGCATGAGCTGCCTGCAGTGCGCGAGCATGCCAACACGCCCGAGTACTACGTGCAGCGCTATCGCGCAGTCATCGCGCCACGCAAAGCCGTAGCCTGAAGCACGCTCAGCACGCCGAGTGTCGGCCAAAGCTCTAAACGCCAAGGACGCCAGGACCGCCTAAGACGCCACGAGAATTGAGCTAGTGCAAGAGCAGCGGAGCATCTTTACTTCTGGCGGTCCTGGCGTTCTTGGCGATTCCTCTCGTCACGAAAACGCACCGAGCTCAAGCGCGCTTGACTGCGACTGCGAGGATGCGAGCACCATCTTGCTTGATGCCTTCATCCGTCTGGAACTGCTGCAGCTCCGCGATCACATCGCGTCGCGCCGCTTCGCGCAGCTCCTCCGGCAAGTGCCCGAGCAAGTTGCCGAACGAGCTCGCGAGCGAGTGCGTGATCGCCGCTTCCGCGTCCTTGTGCGTGTTCGAGTTGGGCTCGACGTCGAGGCTCGCGACCTCGAAGCCACTCTGCGCCAAGAGGCCGCGCAGCTCCTCTGGGCTGACGCGATGCGGCAAGCCCTGCTCGGGCTGCGAATGCGCGTTGTACAGCGCACGCGCGAGCACGCGGCGCTGGATGTCGTGGATGCGGTTCGGATGGTCCTTCGAGCCGGTCGACAGCGCGAGCTTGCCACCAGCCTTGAGCAGCCGGTGGAAGTTGCGCAGCGGCGCGAGCTTCTCCGGAAACCAGTGAAACACGGCGTTCAAGTAGACGACGTCGAACGACGCTGGCTGAAACGCCGTGAGGTCGAACGCGTTGTCGACCGAGAACTTCAGGTTCGGCCGAGCCTTGGCTTGTGCGATCTCGATGCGCAGCGGCAGCGGATCCACGCCGTGCACAAAGCCATCGTTGCCCACGATCTCCGCGACGTGGGCCGCCAGCAGACCAGTGCCGCTGCCGACGTCGAGCACGCTTTGGCCAGGTCGAACGCCGATGCGCTCGATCAAACGTTTGCCCGCTTTGAACTGCCGGTCGACGCTGTTGCGCTCGTAGTGAGCGGCGAGGTCAGGAGTGTCGAGTACCAGACTGAGCTCGGTCATGTAGGCCTCCTTGGAGAGCTGCGAGTGTTCCACGCGCCATGTCTTTTATACAAGACGAATCCTCTACGCGAGGCTAAGCCGAGGCGGACGATCATCCTCGGTGGTCACGCAAAACGCGCCGTCCTCGCTCGTCTCGCTCGTGGCTGCCTCGAAGCCACGAATTGCGACCTCGCGGCTGCGACCCGGACCGGCCGCGCCCGGCACACGGAACGTTTTGACATCGACGCGCTCGATGCTCTGTTCGCGCGGGCGCTCGAGCTGCGGAACCCACTCATACGGTGCGCGATACGCTCGGTACACCATGTTCAAAGCCAGCGGCGCATTGCGCCAATACGGGCTGATAAACTCCCAGACCAGCTGATGATCACGCGTCACCTCGAAGACGCGACCGTCTGATCCTTCGGTGATCAAAGTATTGCCGTTGGGCAGCCGCTGCGCGCTGCTGATGAACGGACTGTAAAAACGCGCCGCGTCGAGCGGCACGATGAAGCCCGCTTCCTTGGGCGTGTATTGCCACACGATCTCGAGTGTCACGGGATCGATCTCGAGCACGCGCGAATAGTCGCGCTGCGCGGTCTTGAGGCCGTTCGGTGCGGTCGGAGTCGGCGCGCCGTAACCCGCCCAGCCTCCGTTGTCGAACACAAGCAGGTTGCCGCCACCGGGCAAGCCCTTGGGGATCAGATGCGCGTGGTGCTGACCGATGATCCAACCCAGCTTGCGCTCAGCATCGTTACCGTCGTAGCGCGGGCCGAGCTTCCACACGATCTTCGCCGTGTGCTTGTCGACGATCGCGATGATGTTCGCCTCGCGTGCATCCCAGATCAGATTGTCGGGATGGAAACGCGCGTCGCCCGCATCGAAGTGCCGGTTAGGTCCGAGCACCGACAGCGAGTTGATGTGCAGCCAATCTCCGACGCTCTCAGATGCGGTTGGATGGGCCGTGGGCGCGAGCGAGCGCAAGTTCGGGTCGCGACGCAGCGCAGCCTTGGCGTCCGGGTCAAAGCCCAGCTCATCGAAGTGCTCGTGCGGGCGCCACTGCCACACGATCTTGCCCTGCCAGTCGACCTCGACGATGCGGTCGTCGAGCAACAGCTTGTCGGAAATGCGCTCGTCCTTCACGTTCTCGTGCACTAAGATCAGCGTGTTGCCGCGATCGATCAGCGGATCTTGCCCGGGCGAGTAGTAACCGACCGGGCTGCCCTCGCGCTGATAGTCGTGATGCTGACGCGCATACCAGCGCGGCTGCTCACCCGGATCCGTGATGTGCTCCAAGCGATCGAAGCGCCACACCACATTGCCTTCGAAGTCGACTTGCACGAGATCGAGCTGATCTTGCGTGCCGTAGCGCGGGTTACGCTCGGCCGTGCTGCCGATGACATGTCCGTTCGGCAAGAGCTTGTTGGGGAAGCCCTGCAAACCCTTCCAGAGCTGTGCTTCCCTGCCATTCATGTCGATCAGCAGCGCGCCGATGTTGGGCGCTTGGAAGATCGTGTAGCCGCTGTACGCGCGCTCACGGTCGTATACCGTGACTCCGGTCGGGTAGACGCTCGGGTAACCCATGTTGAATCCTCTCCTGTGAGCGACCACGTGCGTGCGCGAGCAATGCGACGAACGCGATCGCGTAGACCAAGAACACGTACTGCAAACCAAAAGCGCGGCCGATCGCGCCGCCTAGGAAGCTACCGAGCAGGCTGCCAGTCGTACCTAACAGGGGTGTTAGACCTGACACTTTGCCGCGACCTAGGCGCCCGCCGATAATCGCGAAACGCGTGAGGTTCACGATCTGTAAGCTGCCGAGGCCCACGCCAAGCAGCACGCTGCCAACGCTCAAGCCGAACGCGCTCGAGCTCAGCCCGAGCACGAGCGACGCGACCGCGTTCACCGCAAAGGCGAGCGCGTACGTGCGGTCGTCACCGAGCCGACTCGCGAGCGGTCCGAGGCAAAACAGCGAGAGCATGAACGCGCCACCCTGCAGCGCCAAGAGCTGCGACGCAAACGCCTCGCCCAGCGCCCGCTCGCGCACCGCGATGATCACGATGAAAAACGAGAAGAACGCGTTGATCGACTGCAGTGCAAACTCGACGAGGCCAGTTTCCCGCAACTCAGTGTCTGCGCTCAACGCGAGCAGCTGCGCGCGCAGCGGCTCGTTATTGCGTGCGGGCGCACGTTCACCCTGCCGCGCCAGCACGATCGGGCTGAGCACGATGGTCAGCGCGAACAGGCCCGCGGTCCCGTAGTACGAGCCGTGAAAGCCGAACGCTTTGCTGGTCCACACGCCCAGCGTCGGCCCGAGCAGCATCATCCCGATCATGTGCGTCGCGCGGTAGAAGCCGGCCTTGCTCATGCCGATCTTCACGATCTCGCGCATGAACAGCGAGTTCAGCGAGACGAAGCGCATCGGCATGAATAAGCTAATGGCTGCGGTGCATGCGAGCAGCCACCAAGCGGAGGACAGCGCCGGGATGAAGAAGTAGATCAGCCCAGCGACGAAGCTGCCGAACACAAACGGTCGCGCGGGCCCGATGCGATCCACGAGCACGCCGACCGGTAAGCTGATCAACAGCGAGCCGATGCTCTGCGCGGCGGCGATCAGCCCGAGCACGAGCTCATCGGCGTGCAGCTCCAGCGCATACAGAGAGGTCGTCACCTTGGCGATGCCGACGCTCGTACCCATGAGCGTCGACAGCACCGAGAAGGAGATCAAGAACTGATTGCGCTTGTAGAACTGCTGCATCTAGCTATTGCGGTGGGCTCAGCCACCTGCAGGTGCAGGCTGCTGCGGATTTGCTGCGTGACTGCTGTCAGGTTGCGCTGGCTTGCCGTCGAGGCCACGCTGCTGCCAGAAGCCTTCGAGGTTCAGCTGCTTGAGCGCTTGCTTGAGGAACTTGGGCTCAATCCACTCCTCGTAGGAGAACGTGTTGCGCACCAGCTTGAGGCGCTTAGCTTGATCGATTTGGAACTTGTAGCGCGCCTCTAGATAAGCGTCGGCGTGCGGGCTGTAGCGATACTTAAAGTCTTCGCCCTGCAGGTCTTCGCGGAACGACGAGAAGGTCGTGCCGGACTTGGTCCAGAGCTGATAGATCTGCGTGTTCTGCGTCTCAGCGAGCCACTTAGCGTTCTGCACGAGTACCTTGAGCACACGCACCGTGAGCGCTGGATACTTGTTGATAAACGTCTCGTTGCCGAGGAACGTGGAGTTGGAGGTCAGCGCGACGTCCTGACCACGCGTCGTGTACACCACACGCGAGACGCCCTGATCGCGCAGACGCAGGTAGTCTTGGCTGCCGATGGCTGCATCGACATCACGCGTGACGATCGCGAGCTGCGCGGTGTTGACGTCCATGTTGATCAACCTCACGTCGCTCTCCGCGATACCGAAGCGCTCCAAGATCTTCACGCCGGCGAGGTGCGTAGCAGTGCCCTTGGCCACGGCGACGCGCTTGCCTTTCAAGTCCTTGAGGCTCTGCACTTGCGAGTCTGCGGGTACCGAAAAGTAAATGTGCCCGCGCACGCTCGCCCCAGCGAGCACACGGTAGTTCAGCCCGCTCGAGCGACCGATGATCGACGGCAGGTCGCCGAGTGTGGAGAAGTCGAGCAAGCCGTTGGCGTACAGCTCATTCACCGCCGGGCCTGCGCCGCGCAGGAAGTTCCACTTGATCTCGATGCCGTCCTTCTTGAACTCCTCTTCGAAGGAGCCGCGCAGGTGGGCGGTCGCGAGCGCGCTGCCGGTCGCGATCGGACGATTGCCTACACCGACTGAGGGAAAACCGATGCGGATCTCTTTCGGTTTGTCCTCAGCTTGAGCGCCGGATACCCCAGAGAGGATGGCCGGCACTATCGCCAAAAACAGCAGGCGTAAACGAACAGTTAGGTGTCTGGTCATGTTGAGTCCCTAGGGTTGTGCTGCGGAGGTCGGGAGTCGCGGAGCTAGCGCCGCTGTAACTCCCAAACACAGCAAACGGACATTAGTCTATTATCACAGACATGCGCAAGTCCTTCGGACCGCGTGGAAACCAGCTCAAACCGCGAGGTCTGGAGCCTGGAAAGGGCGCTGGCGCTCGTAGCGCTCTGCCAGCGCTAAGACGCGCGCATCTTCGTGGTGCCGCCCGACAATCTGCAGCCCGACCGGCAGACCTGCGTTCGTCAGACCGATGGGGATCGAGAGTGCCGGTTGGCGGCTCAAGCTGAACGGCCCAGCGAACGACTCGCGCGCAGCGGAGGTTGCATCTACGAGCGGCGCCGTCACGGCGCTGGTCGGGGTGAGCAGCAGATCGTAGCGGGTGTGGAAGCGCACGAGCGTCGCGATCAGCTCGACGCGCTCAGCTTCAGCCTGCAGGCAGTCGAGCGCGCTGAGCATCTCGCCCTCTTCGGCAGCTACGACGATCACAGGGTCTAGCCGAGCGCGCTGTGCGGCGTCGAGTTTCCGCACTGTGTACGCGGCACGCGCTGCGAACAGCCGACGCTGGATCGTGCCCGGTGAGCTGAAACCCGGGTCCGCCTCTTCCAGCTGCACACCGTCGCCGCGCAGGGCGGCGATGGCTTCGTCGAATGCGCTCGCCACATCCGGGTCGACATCGATGTAGCCGAGGTTACGGCTGTACGCGATGCGCAGCGGCGCTTCCTCGGTAAGCGTCAGCGGCTTGAACGCACGCGTCGGCTGTGCGGGGTCGCGCGGGTCCGACAGCGAGAGCACGCGCAGCGCGAGCGTCAAGTCGGCGACGCTGCGCGCGATCGGGCCTACGTGCGGTGGTACGCCCACGAAAGCGGGCGGGCTGGTCGGGACGAGGCCGAAGGTCGGCTTGATGCCGATCACACCCGTGTGTGCGCTGGGCACGCGGATCGAGCCTCCGCCATCCGTTCCGATCGCGATGGCCCCGAGACCTGCGGCCGTGGCAGCCACCGCGCCTGCGCTGCTGCCACCAGGGGTGTGCGCGCGGTTCCACGGATTGCGCGTGAAGCCAGTGAGTGGGCTGTCGCCCATGCCTTTGAGACCGAACTCCGAAGTTGTCGTCTTGCCGAGAAGCACAGCGCCCGCTTCGCGCAAGCGTGCAACAGAGGGAGCGTCATCTTCCCAACGTCCCGCTGCATCTACGGTCCGCGAGCCGGAGCGCGTGGGCCAGCCGCGCGTGAGCAAAAGATCTTTGATCGACACCGGCACACCGTCGAGCGGGCCGAGCGGCGCGTCGCGCAACCAACGCTCCTCGGACGCGTGCGCAGCGGAGAGCGCGCGATCAGCGTCTACCAAAACGAATGCGTTGATGCGCGGCTCGAGCTGCTCGATGCGTGCGAGCACGCGCCGTGTCACTTCTACCGGCGACAGCTGGCGCTTTGCGTATCGCTCGCCGAGCTCTTTCGCGGTCAAATAGGCGATATCCGTCGTCATGAATGAGTTTGGCTCCGTGCTCTGCATGGGCGCCTCAGCGCCGACGTAGATCTTTATAGCGCTCTGCAACTACGACGTCTTGTCTTTTTTGACGGACTACATCAGGATGCCATCGAGCTTATGAATTCGAAGCATCCCATTCATTTCCGCGGTTTTTCAGCGCGCGCGTTACGCCCATGTGTCTGTCGTGGGCTCCGCTTTGGCCGCTACCCGGCGATTGTGGAGCGAACACGCGAACCACGGGACCACGGAGACCGTTCATGACCACGCAGAACAAACAGAAGCCTGATGCCACCATCGAAGCAGAAAAGCCGGCGCTCGGGCGACGCTCGTTCATCGGTGCTGCGAGCACGCTCGCGGTGACCGGGGCAGTCGCGGCGACGATTGCGCTCGAAAACAAGGCCAAGGCGCAATCTGCTCCTGAACAGGAAGAGGAGACGCCGGACGAGGGCGGTGATACCGTTCACGACGCGAGCCTCGACGATCAGTTCGTTCGCGACACCTACCGCCTGCGCGTCGAAAACGCGCGCAGAGCTCGCGACATCGGCGTTCCTGCGCATCCGAACAACGGCGACGACGAGCGCTACGACAATCGCATCGGCAGCGACACGCGCGGCCTCCCCCACAACGAGCAAGGTGAGGTCGATCTCGCGGCGTACGACAAGCTGCTCTACGCGCTCAGCACGCAGAAGCCTGCTGACTTCGAGGAGGTTCCGCTCGGCGGCACGCGCAAGCTCGCTGGCCTGCTCGGTACGCTGGCGCTGAGCACCTCGGGCATCAGCTCGCAGCAAACCACCATCCCACCTGCACCCGCCCTCGCGAGCGCCGAAAAGGCCGCCGAGGTAGTCGAATCGTATTGGCAGTCGCTTACGCGTGACGTGCCGTTCTCCGAGTACCGCAACGACACGAGCAACGAGCTGCTGCTGGCAGCGGCAGAAGAGATCAGCGGCTTGTCGGGCTACACCGGTCCGCGCGACGAGGGTGGCAAGGTTACCCCTTCGCTGTTGTTCCGTGGCACCGCACGCTACATCGACTCGGCAGACTCGAGCGGCCGCACGCCCAAGAGCATCGTACCGCCTGGTGTGACTGTCGGTCCGTACATCTCGCAGTTCCTGCTGCAGGATCTGCCGTATGGCGCAACCTCCGTTTCGGCCAAGCTGCGCTTGCAGAAGCTGACGCAGGACAACGACTTCCTGGCCGGCTACGAAGAGTGGCTCGCGAACCAGAATGGCGCGGCAGCCAAGCGCACGATCGCGTTCGAAGAGACGCTGCGTTACCTCTCACACGGGCGCGACCTCGCGGAGTACGCGCACGGCGGCGCACCGGGCTTCTGGGGTGCATCGCAGCTGCTAGGCGTCGCTGCCAGCAAGAACCCGCTGGTTGTCGGCGGTTGGGGCGCGGCGCTCAGCCCGACCAACCCGTACAGCAAGATCACCAAGGTCTCGTCTGGCTCGGGCGCGTTCAACCTCACCTACATTCAGTCGTTCTTGCCGCTCTCGACCGTGCGCGAGATCCGCGTGAACTACTGGGCCAAGTGGTTCGTGCACCGCACGCCACGCCCGGAAGCGCTCGGCGGTTTGGTCCACCACAAGCTGGTCAACGGCGCCGACTATCCGGTCCACGAGGACGCACTGAATTCCGAAGCCGCCGAGCGCAGCTTCAAGAAGTTCGGCACGTACTTGATCTCGAGCGCCTATCCCGAAGGTGCACCGAACCACAGCTCGTACCCGGGCGGCGCGTCGTCGAACGCTGCGGTCAACGCGACGATCCTCAAAGCGTTCTTCGATGAGAGCTTCGTGATCCCGAACCCGGTCCAGCCGGATCCGAATGACCCGACCAAGCTCATCCCGTACGACGGGGAGCCACTGACGGTCGGAGGCGAGCTGAACAAGCTAGCGACCAACCTGGGTCAAGGCCGCAACTGGGCCGGCATCCACTGGCGCTCCGACGCAGCGGCATCGCTGCCCCAAGCAGAAGAAGTCGCGCTCGCGCTGCTGCGCGACGAGCGCTTCACCTACGCCGAAGCCTTCGAAGGCTTCAAGCTCACACGCTTCGACGGCAGCACCGTCACGATCTAACTCCGCATAGGCTTGTCCGCTGTCACGAACATCACGACGGCGGACAAGCACGGTCCAGCCCACTAAACCCACGCAACCGCAACCGCAACCGATCTCGGCTTCGGTGACGGTTGCGGGTCGTGAGCTCAAGAAGCCGCGACCAAACCCGGCTCGTGCCGCAGCTCAGAGCGGCTACCACGCAGCAGCGGCAAGAGATCCTCGCCCACGCGCACGGCCTCCTCGAGGTTCGGATAGGCCGACAAAATAAACGTGTCGACCCCGGTCGCTTCATACTCAGCGATCCGCTCAGCCACCTGCTCGTGACTGCCGATCAACGCGGTACCCGCACCGCCGCGCACCAAGCCCACGCCGGCCCACAGATTCGGGTAGATCTCCAAGTCCTGCGCACGCGCGATGGTTCGCCCTGCATGCAGGTCGAGCATACGCGCCTGGCCCACGCTCTCCAGCGCACGCAGGTTCAGTTGTGCGTCGGCGATCGCGCCCTTCGGAATGTTGTCGAGCAGCCGCTGCGCCTCGCGCCACGCTTCTTCTTCGGTGTCGCGCGTAATCACATGCAGGCGCACGCCGAAGCGTACGTTCCGCTTGTGCTTCTCGGCCTGCTTGCGCACTGACGCGATGCGCTGCGCGATCTGCGGCGGCGGCTCACCCCATGCGAGATACACATCCGCGTGCTCCGCTGCGACGGCCTCCGCAGCGGTGGAAGCGCCGCCGAAGTAGATCGTTGGCACCGCAGCCATCGGCTGCACGACGCCACCGTTTTCAATCTGGAAGTGCCTACCTTTGTGGTGAAAGCCCTGCCCGCGCCAAGCACCCCGCACCACGCTCAGGAACTCCGCCGTGCGCTCGTAGCGCGCGTCGTGATCCAGGAAGTCGCCGAACGAGCGCTGCTCGACCGAGCTGCCACCGGTCACGACGTTGAGCAGGAGCCGGTTCTCGAACAGCTGCTGAAACGAAGCGACGCTCTGAGCGGCGACCGCTGGCTGCACGAGCCCGGGCCGGAAAGCCACGAGCGGCTTGAAGTTACGCGTGTGTTGCGCGATCGCGGCCGCGACCAGCCAGGCGTCCACGCAGTGCGTGCCCGTTGGGATCAGCGATCCCAAAAATCCTGCGCGTTCGGCCGCTTGGGCCACGAGCTTCAGATAGTCGAGCGACGGCGGACGAGGCTTGCTCGCTCCGGGCAGATGAAACGCGCTTCCGATCAGATCACGGCCGTCGCCGTGCGTCGGGAGGTACCACAGATAATCACTGGACATGGCCCGAAGGGTGACGGATGATTGTCTTGTTTACAAGACAATCATCACTTGCAATGTGCGCAATTTCGCCCTAGGTCTCGGCGCATTCTCAATGCGAGACACATTCTCGCACTTCTTGAACGGAGCACTGCACATGACCCAGCGCGCTGGCGAGCTACACCTGAACGCCTTTTTGCTCGACGTCGGCCACCACGAGGCGGCATGGCGCCTGCCAGAGAGCGACCCGCGCGCAGGATCAAGCGTGGAGCACTACAAGAACCTGGCGCGCATCGCAGAGCGCGGCAAGCTCGACTCGCTGTTCCTCGCCGATGTGCCCGCGCTCTGGCAGAGCTTCGAGCAGCGTCCAAACGCCGTGCTCGAGCCTACGATCTTGTTGACCGCACTGGCCGCCGTCACAGAGCACATCGGTCTGATCGCGACGGCATCGACGAGCTACAACGAGCCGTACAACCTGGCGCGGCGCTTCGCGACGCTCGATCACGTGAGCGGTGGCCGCGCGGGCTGGAACGTCGTGACCACGGCAGGCGAAGACGCCGCGCGCAACTTCAACCTGGAGACGCTGCCTTCGCACGCCGATCGCTATCAGCGTGCGAGCGAATTCATCGAGCTGTCGTTGAAGCTGTGGGACAGCTGGGATCAAGACGCTGTCGTCGCAGACAAATCGACGGGTGTGTGGGGCGATGCCAGCCGGCTCTACCCACCGCGCCATCAAGGCGCGCAGTTCCGCGTGCAGGGTGCGCTCAACGTACCGCGGCCGCCGCAGGGCTATCCGCTGCTCGTACAGGCGGGTTCTTCAGAAGATGGGAAGCTGTTGGCTGCACGCTACGCCGAGGCGGTGTTCACCGCACAGCAGACGCTGCAGGAAGCGCAGGAGTTCTATGCGGACCTCAAGGCACGCACGCGCGCTGCCGGCCGCGATCCTGAGACCATCAAGATCCTGCCCGGGCTCGTGCCTGTGTTGGGTGGAACCGAGCGCGAAGCGCAGGCAAAGCAAGAGGAGCTCGACGAGCTGATCCGTCCGGAGTTCGCGCGCATCCAGCTCGCGAATGTGCTCAAGGTCGCGCCTGAGCGCTTGGAGCTCGACCGCGAGCTGCCAAACGACCTGCCGGTGGTGCATCAAATCGAAGGCGCCAAGGGGCGCTACACGCTGGTTGTAGACCTCGCGCGGCGCGAGCGCTTGACCGTGCGGCAGCTGCTCGCGCGGCTCGGCGGTGGGCGGGGGCATCGCACGCTGGTCGGCACACCTGAGCAGGTCGCGGATTCGATCACGAAGTTCTGGAACGAGCACGCCGCTGATGGCTTCAACGTCATGCCACCTGCGTTGCCTTCAGGATTGGAAGCCTTTGTCGAGCATGTCGTGCCCATCCTGCAACGCCGCGGCCTATTCCGCAGGGAATACACAGGCAGCACGCTGCGCGACAACTACGGCTTGCCGCGGCCTGAGAGCCGCTACGCTGCGACTGCAGCCGCCGCTGAATAAGTCATTGCAGGGGCCGCGGCGTGAGGTTGCTCCATGCCGCGCGTTCCTCGCCGAATGGATCGTTTTGTAGCCCGCTGACGAGGTCGAATACCAGTGTTGGCCTGCGCTCGAGGTCATAGGCGGGCCAGGCTTGGTTCGCCCCGGGTACGCTTGGATCGCCCGTGCGCACGAACGCTATCCACGAGTCCATCAAACGCGCGCTGAGCTGCTGCTGCGCTGCGCCGTTTCCGGCAAAGTCTGGTTGCCCCTGACTGCTGAGCGTGCCGAATACAAAACCCAGCTCTAGCGCATGACACGAACCGAGCGCACCGCGCATGGCCGGCGAACCGTACGTGAACAGATACTGGTAGGTGCGAGACTCGCGCAGTAAATGCGCCTCCGCGAAGCGCATGCTCGGGATGCGCCAGAGCGCATCGCTGCTGATGGCTGCGAGCAGCGCGCGCTCACTGGCGGGCAGCTGTCGGCTGCAGCGCGATTGCCTGTAGATCTCGAGCAGCTCGCATGCTTGTTCGGGAGCTGCCTCGGGTACAAGCGCGCAAAGCTGCTGCATCAGCGCGGCGTGATCGAGCGGCTCGTGAAGTCTCTTGAGCTCAGCACCGAGGAACAAGTTGAGCTCGTCGCGGTTGGTGCCGATGAGCAGCGGAATACCGGCGCTGTGGCCACGCGCAAAGGCCTCTTCGATCGTGCAAGGCAGCGTATCGCCGTCGACGACAGGACAGAACGTGCGTGCGCCGCCCATGGCTGCACCGCCGCCAGCACCGACACGCTGCTGTGCTTCAAGAATGCGCTCAGCCGGCAGTCGCCACAACGTCTCGATCTGATCAGGCCCGATCTCGAGCACGCGCAGCAACTCTTGCGTCGGCCGCGCAGGATCACCAGCGACGCGGCTGAGACGCGCACCACTCTGTGTGATCGCCCTCTGAAACAAGCCCTTCGCGGCCGGCATGGCCAGCAGCATCGCGACCGAAAACGCGCCGGCCGACTCACCTGCGATCGTGACGTGCTCCGGGTCGCCGCCAAAGGCTGCAATGTTGTCTCGCACCCAGCGGAGCGCAGCGATTTGATCCAAGTTCCCGACGTTCGAGCTGAGCCCGAAGCGTGCGCGCTCGCTCTCGGTCCAGTGGCAGAACCCTAGCGCGCCGAGCCGGTAGTTGATGCTCACCACCACCACGTCGCCGCGCTCTGCGAGGGCGCCGCCGTCGTACAAAGCTTCGCCACCCGAACCGACGACGAACGCACCGCCGTGGATCCAGACGAACACAGGACGTCGCGCAGTGTCAGCGCGCGGCGTGTAGACGTTGAGGTAAAGGCAATCCTCGCTGACGGGCCGGGGCACACTGATGATCGACAATAACGCCGTCGATTGCAGCGAAGACGGCCCATTCGTGCGCGCTTGGCGCACTCCCGTCCAAGGCTCTGGCGACTCAGGCGCGCGCAGGCGCAGCGGACCGACGGGCGGTTTGGCGAACGGTATGCCGCGAAACACCTGATGCGCTGCGCGCGCTTCACCTTCGACCCAACCCGACTGCGTGAGTACACGTTCCATGGGGAGCTCCATCACTTGCGAGAGGCCGGCGCGATCAGTGCAGGCGAGTGGTCTTGAATCAGTGCGCGGGGCAAAGTCATGTCCATCTCAAAGGCGTCGCCGCGGTACCAGGCGATACCAGTGTACGAGACGCGCCGCGAGGCGCCATAGGTTTGCCGCGCGATCTTTGCAACAGGCGCGCCGACAGCGCAGCCCAAGTGTTGTGCGAGCACGAGATCTGCGAGCTCGATCGTTGTGCGCTGACGCATCTGGTCCGCGGCGCGACCCGCGTGCTTCAACGTCAGGCGTAGCAGCTTCTCGTGCGCGACCGCTCCACGCGCGAAACGTTGGTAGATGTGCTCTGCGACGAAGATGCGCACCATGGCAAACGCCGCACCATTCAGGCGGTGCAGCTTGGTGATCTCGCGATACTCTTCATACGCTTCGAGCTCGCCGAGAAACTCTGGAGGTAGCTGCGTGGTGCGCGCGCTGAATAGGACCTCAATCTCGAGCTGCTCGTCAGCGTCGCCCTCAGCGGCAGGCGGCGCCTCTTCGCGTGGCGATAGCACGTACGTGCCCCGCCCGCGCTGGGTGCTGAGCAGGCCGTCTTGAACCAAGAGCGCGACGGCTTGGCGGACGGTGATGCGCGCCACGCTGTACTGGGCGGCCAACTCCTCGAAGTTCGCGAGACGCTGTCCGCCAGGCCACTTGTGAGAGACGATGTTGTAGCGAAACAGCTCGGCCAGCTGCGCGTAGAGTGCCACGCCACTCGCAGGCTGGAGCGCGGGTTCGCGGACATCGAAGCGTGATGGAGCGTGTTGTTCGCGAGCCATCGTCCTCATCCCGTGGGTTGTGTCAGCTTGAAGCGCGCGAGCGCTGGAGCGCCGGGCTCTGGCTTCACGAAGGTCACGCGCGCTTCCGGCTGCAAGAGGGTGCTGTCGTCGACGATGTTCGTAATCAGACGCGGACCTTCGTCCAGCTCGACCAAAGCGACATTGTACGGGAGCCGTTCGCGAAAGTCCGGGTGGAACGCGACGTGGTAGACGACCCAGCTGTACAAACGTCCGCCGCCCTCAGCGGCTTGCCAGGTCCATTCTGTCGCTAGACACTTCTGGCATGCAGCCCGCGGCGGCAGCCGCAGCACACCGCAAGCGCAACGCTGCAGCATCAGCCGCCCCTCGATCAGGGCAGCAGTGGATTCGCTTTGGATGCGATCGAGATCGAGCTCCGGCATCACGCGCTCCCCAGAATCAAAGTGGAGTGAGTATGCATGACACCACCCTGATTACTCACAAGGCAGACATCGGCGGAGGGCACCTGTAAATTCGCGTTGCCGCGAATCTGCCGCACACCTTCATGGATGAGCTGCATGCCCGGCATGCCCGTCTCGGACAACAAACCACCGCTGGTGTTGATCGGCAGCTTGCCACCGATCTCGATCGCACCGTCGGCGACGAGCTCACCGACGCGGCCTTTTTCACAGAAGCCGTAGTCTTCGAGCGTCATCAAGACCGTAACCGTGAAGCAGTCGTAGAGCTGCGCCACTTTCACATCGCGCGGACCAAGGCCTGCCATCTCGAATGCTGCTCGTCCCGAGCGCGTGGCTTCAGTGGTAGTGAGGCTCGTACGCCGTGTCAGGTCGAACGTCGTTTGGCCCTCGCCGAAGCCGAGGATCGGCACAGCGCTTGGCACGCCGAGCTGACGCGCGCGCGCGGCGCTCATCACAACCACTGCGCCGCCGCCATCTGACAGCAGACAGGCATCATCGCGACGGATCGGATCGACGAGCTGCGGCGAGGCCATGTAGTCATCGAGCGTGAGCGGCTTGCGCAGCTGTGCATGCGGATTGGCCGCGCCGTGCCGCCGCGCTGCGACCGCGACGGCTCCGAACGCTTCGCGTGGTGTCCCGTACTCGAACATATGCCGCCGCTGCACCATGGCGTAGCCGCCCATGGCTGCGAACCAACCGTAGCTTGCTTCGTTTCCGCGGGCGCGCTCGTAGAACGCTCGGCTTCCGCTGCGTGGGTTGTCCGCATAGGTGACGAGCGCCACCTCACTCTGCCCCTGCTCGATGGCCATGATCGCAAACGCGATCAATGTGATGTTGGCGGCTCCGCCTTGATCCCACGCACCACCCCAACCCGGTGCGATGCCTAGCGCATCTGCCACGCGTTGGCCGTACATGAACTCTTTCGACGACGTCGGTGCCTTGACGAACACAGCATCGACCGCATCTTTGCTGATGTTGGCGTCGGCGAGCGCACGTGCGCAGGCTTGAGCGTGCAACGTGAGCGTGTCGCAACCGAGCGTGCCAAAGGCAGTGGCACCGATCCCCGCGATGACGTAGCGACCGCGCATGAACTACGCTCCCGTGAAGCGCGCCGGGCGCTTCTCCGCAAAAGCTTGAACGCCTTCTTTTGCATCGCTGCTTCCGAGGAGCACGCGGTTGACGAACTGTTCCATACGCAGGCCTGCAGTCAGCCCGAGCTCCGGTGCACGCAGCGCCAGCTCTTTGCAAGCCTGGACAGCGAGCGGCGCGTTCGCAGCGATCCGCCGCGCGTAGTCGAGCGCAGCTGGTAGCAACTGCTCGGGTTCCACGACTTTGTTGATCAGCCCCCAGCGTGCAGCGGTCGCAGCATCGATCGCGTCGCCCGTGAGCAGCAGCTCCATCGCGATCGCGTGTGGCAGCTGCGCGATGCAGCGCTGTGTGCCGCCGTTGCCTGCGATGATGCCGCGCTTCACCTCGGCCAAGCTGAAGGTCGCATGCGGCACAGCCACGCGAATGTCAGTGGCGAGCAGCAGCGTCATGCCGCCCGCCAGGCAGTAGCCGTTGACGGCGGCGATCACAGGTTTGTAGAGCTCCAGCCCGCGGTTCAAGAGCGGCTGTTGCTGCGTCTGCCAGACCTCCGAGAGCGCCGCACGCCGAGGAATGAAGCTCTTGAGGTCTGCGCCCGAGCTGAAAGATTTGTCGCCTGCACCGGTGACCACGGCCACGCGTATGTCTGCGTCGTCGCGCACCCGTTGCCAGGCTTGCGATAGGCCCTGGTAGTGTGCGTCGTCGAGCGCGTTGCGCTTGTCCGGCCGGTTGATGGTGACCAGCGCGATGCCAGTCTCGATGATCTCGAAATCGATGGACATGGATCAGCCTCGGTCACCGGACGCAAATGCACCTGCACGGGCCAGTGCCTCGATGCGCTGGGCATCGAAGCCACACAGCTCTTGCAGCACCTCGGTTGTGTCAGCGCCGAGCTCGCGGCTCGGCAGGTACTCGCCTTTCGGTTCATCCTTGAAGACGAGCGGACTGCGGTGGACCAAGATGCGGCCGTGCTGCGGATGCTCGATCCACTGCAACATACCCGTCTCATGCAGGTGCGGATCGTCGATGACCTCGGAGAGCTCGCGCACTGGCGCACAAGGCACACGCGCGTTAACCAAGCGTTGGCAAAGCTCTGCTTTTTCCACGCGCGCAGTCTCCTCGCCGATCAGCGCGTCGAGCGCGTCCATGTTCTTCACGCGCGCTGGGTAGCTCGCGAAGCGGGGATCGTCACGCCACTCTGGATGGCCCAACACAGCGATCGTCGCAAGCCAATGCGCTTCGGTCACTGACAAGATCGCGATCGCGCCATCGGCCGTGAGATACACGTTGTATGGCGCCATGTTCAAACCGCCGTGCCGATTGCCGGTGCGGCGCGTGGTCGTTGCGCCGCGCTCCGCCAAGCCGAGGTTCGAGAGCAAGCTGGGGTAGACCGAGCTCATCATAGAGACCTCCACGCTACTTGCGACACCGGTTGTGGCGCGGCGATACAGCGCGGTGACGATCGCGCCGTAGAGGTGAATGCCCCCGAAGAAGTCGCTCACGGCCGGTCCGGCTTTGACAGGAGAGCCGTCTGGCAACCCCGTAACAGCCAGCACACCGGCCATGGCTTGCACCGTGACATCCATCGCCGGGTAGTCCCGGTACGGCCCGCTGCTGCCATAACCCGAGCCTGAGGCGATGATCAACTTCGGATTGCGCTCGCGCAAGCACGCGTCCGAGAGCCCGAGCCGATCCATCACGCCGGGCGCGAAATTTTCGACCAACACGTCTGCCTTTTCGACCAGCGACAGCAGCACCTCGACGCCGGCTTCCGACTTCAGGTCGAGCGCAACGCTGCGCTTGTTCGCGTTGAGCACAGCAAATGGCTCGGTGATGCCCGGCGCGCGCCGTCGTGCGCGCAAGTGCTCGCCCCGCGGCGGCTCCACCTTGATCACAGTCGCACCAGCTTGTGCGAGCAGAAACGTAGCGTACGGTCCGTTGTAGATCTGCGTCAGGTCGATGATCACAACGCCCGCAAACGGCGCTGGCGTTTGGTTCTCTGCCAAGAGGCCTCCCACACGAATCGCTAGGCTTATAAGCCTATCAATAGGCTTAATCAGACGGCAATGCAATGGGTGGGCGCCCGCGACGCTGAATGTGACCTACAGCAGGCTGTCCCCAGTAACTCGACCAGGCGTTTTGTACTCCAGGCTCCGAGGACGAATCGGCGCGGTGAGACGCTCGACCCTGCGTCGCGGAGCAGGCGCATCACTCAGGCGGACATGATGAGCGATGAGCGAGTTGACCGCTGAGAGTCTGAAGCACGCAGCCGCTCGGAGCCGCGCTTCGGATGGCGCCCGTGCTCAAAGACTTCGAAGCCCTGCTGCAGCGTGTTGTCGAGGCACAGATGGACGAGGTCTCCGGCTCGTGCGCAGACATGCTCCCGCATGACTTTACGTAACGTTCGTTTGCGAGCTAACTGTCCAGACGCGACTGACTGCGCCGATGTAGCCGGCAGCTAATCCGAGATACGCGCGCATTCGCGTCGCCATATCACGCTGTTTTTGCGGATTTGGAGAGAGGCAGGGGTCCTGCGGTTTGAGGAGAGAAGGACCCCTGCCCGACGTGCGCCAGCAGAGCGCGACCTAATACGTATCCGCGCCCAGCTGCGACGACCAAACATCTAACACTCGAAGCGGCGCAGTCAAACACGCAATCTCGCTTTTGAATAACACCGCCCATAACGCTACGTAACGTCAAAAACATCCTGGCAGCCGACAGCTGCAATCCCGCGCATAAACTGCATACCAGCCGCAGCCTATTCGCATCACAGCCGTCGAATAAGCCGCTCACCAAATTGTTAGACACACGCGAATTACTGATGGTCGCGCGAGCCGATTCGTTGCCGTCCGAAACAGCAACGAGCGTGTCTTTTTGCGTAGAGCGCGCGTGATCAGAACAACCATTTTCACGATGATCTATGAAAACGATCGCTAAGCGCGTTGCAATCTAGTGTGGAGTAGAGCAAGCCTCTCGCTTACGGGTGTGTGCGCTTGAGAAGACTCGGCTCGCGAGTCGAGTCCAACGCGCTGCCCGTTATTTCGGAAGCTTGCGGAGACAAGAGGTTCTGCATGGAACATCGACTTGCGAGGAAAGACGTGAACAAACAAGTAGGCGCACAAACGCGCGTGAGCTCCCTGATTGGCACGACTACGAGTGCAGCCATCATTTTGCTGCTGGGTGCTTGCAGCTCTCCAGGTGAAGACGCTGACACGACCACAGGTATCGCTCCCACCACTGCAGCGCCCGGCGTGGCGACAGCGGGTGCGCCCGGTGAGATGTTGCCCCCTTCCTCCACCAGCGCCGCTCCTGGCGTCAAGACGGAGACGCCCGGCAGTGCACCACCAGCCGCGACCACGACGACTGCTACTGCTGTCCCGCAGCCGGACGGCAGTAAGTCCGCTGGCATCATTCCCTGCGCGGCGAACAAAGTTGTAGCGAAGAACTGCCAGAGCTGCCATGGCGCGACGCCGATCGGGGGCGCACCGATGTCACTCATGACGTTCGCGGACTTCCACGCGCCAGCGAAGACCACGCCGACCATGAAGATGTACGAACTGGTGAAGCTTCGCGTCCACGACGCGCAACGTCCCATGCCGCCCTCGGCTGCGGGCGTAATGCCAGCGGACGAAGTGGCCGCACTGGACGCTTGGTTCAACGGCGGTGCTGTCTCCGGTCCGGCGAGCGACGCGACGTGTGCAACGGCGCCCGCGGAGGTTCCCGGCGCGACGCTGGAAGGCTCCGGCAACCAGGACGGCTCACGTGGCCGGTTGACCCCAGGACCGGGCGAGACTTGCTACGAATTCAAGGTCCACGGCTCACAAGACAAGGTGGACGACACCAAGTTTATGCAGCCTGCCGGCGAGTCGTACGAACAGTTCTATTACAAGATCCCCTGGCCGGCAGATCAGATCGCGACGGCGTACGCAACGATCGGTGACAACGAGCAGATCCTCCATCACTGGCTGATGTTCTCCACGAACGAACCTCAACCAGAGGGCGCTCACATCACCGCGCCGCTGCCGACGCTTATCGGTACAGATCCGATCTTGCTCGCCGGTTGGGCCGTGGGTGGCCCGAACCTCGTGATGCCGCCGGACGTCGGCATGGAATTGCCAAATCCTGGCCGCACCATGAACGTGCAATGGCACTTCTACAACTCGACTGGCACACCTCAGGCAGACGGCTCGGTCGTACAAATCTGCACGGTGCCAAAGTCCGCGCGCCCGAACATCGGCGGAATTACCTGGATGGGCACTGAGGACCTCAATGGCAATGTCTTTACCGGCGGCGCCGGCATGCCTCCGAAGATGGTCAGCACCTTCACGACGATGTGCCGCCCCGGCCGTGGCGACATCCCCATTCACATCTTGGGCTTCGAGCCGCACATGCACCGTCTCGGCAAGACGATGAAAACGTCTATCAACCGCATCGGCGGTAAGTCCGAGGTGATCTTCGACAAGCCGTTCAGCTTCGGCAACGAAACACACTACTTCGAAGCTGCCGATGTGCAGCCTGGTGAGACCCTGACCACCAGCTGTACGTTCGACAACGATACCAACATGGGTGTGCCTTTCGGCGAGTCGACCGACACTGAGATGTGCTACCAGTTCACGTTCCACTATCCGGCTCACGCGCTCACCAACGGCGCGTTCAGCTTGCTGGGCGTGACCGACACCTGCTGGTGATGCATAGCCAGCGCGGACCGTCTGAGGGCCGCGCTACCCCCCTTTCGCTTCAGGGCTGCCGCCGTCGAAACACGGTTGCGGCCCTGCTTGCTGTTGGAACGCTCATCGCGGTCAGTTGTTCCTACTCGAGCATCCGCAAGCTGCCGCGGCGCCAATCCACGCGCACTGACGCGCTTCGCCGCTCACCCCCTGCTCGGCCGCGCCGTGTGAAGTAACCTGTTCGGCGCTCTAGATCTCGACCTTTAGGCCATCAGCGGTGGTGGGGGCTGGGTTGGCGATCAGCTGTTCTTCGCCGGTGAGGCCGCTGCCGATCTCGACTTCGACGCCGCGGTCGCGTTCGATCTCCACTGACAATAAGCGCACTAAGCCTTGCGCGTCGACCGAAGCCACGCGCACGCCCCGCTCGCCCGTGATCAGCGTGCTCGCGGGCACGACCAGTGCTGCGCCGGAGCGTTCGATCTCGATGGTCACGCTCGCGTACATGCCCGGCAACAGCTTTCGCTCGCGGTTCGGCACTTGGATCTCCACGCGCATCGTGCGTGTGGTGCTGTCGAGCGAGCCTGCGCTGCGCGTCACTTGTCCGCTGAACAACATGCCCGGATATTCGGCGACCGTCAGCTTGGCCCGCTGACCGTGCTCGATGCCCGCCACGCGACTCTGCGGGACCTGCACGAATACACGCACCGTGTCGAGCGCGCTGATCTCGAACAGCGGCGCGTCCCGCCCGCGCGAGACCAGCGCGCCTAGCGAGACATGGCGCGCGGTGATCGTGCCCGAATACGGCGCGAGCACGCGCGAGAAGCTCTCGACCTGCTCCAGCCGCGCCAGGCTCGCACGGTGCGCCGCTGCAGCGGCCTGCGCGACGGCTACGTCCGCTTCGGCGAGCGCGGCCTGCGTGCGCTTCTGGTCGAGCTCTTCTTGCGACACAAAGCCGCCCAGCGACGTGTAGCGGTTCAAGCTCGCGAGCGCGTGTTGATGCGCGGCGCGCGCGCGCGTCAGCACTGCCGCGCTCGACGCGAGGTTTGCGCGCGCTTGCTGGATCTCGCGCGCGACCTCGGGGTTGTCGAGCGTGGCGAGCAGCTGGCCCTCTTTCACCTCGTCGCCCATGTCCGCCGCTAGCTTACTCACGTAACCGTCCGAGCGAGAGAAGATGGTCGTCTGCTCGAGCCCCTGCAGGCTGCCAGGCAATACGACCGTGCGCGGGCGCTTCTGCCACGCGGGCTTGACCAGCGCGACCTGCGGCGCGCGCACCCCGCGCTGTGCGGCAGCGGCTTCGAGCTTGGCCTCGCGCGCGAGCTTGGGCGCGAGCCCGATCCAGAACAGACCTGCGAGCGCGAGCACGCCCAAGAGCGCCAGCCCGATGCCGCGCACGGCGGCAGGTACGGTCGCGGAACCACGCTCCTCGCGCAGCGTACTGATGCTTCCATACTCGCGACTCATGTGAATCCTCCCGCCGGCAGCTTGCGCCGCAGCACGCTGTACATCACTGGAACAAACAATAGGGTCGTGACCGTCGCGAGCGAGAGCCCGCCGATCACCGCGCGCCCGAGCGGCGCATTTTGCTCGCCGGCATCGCCGAGACCAAGCGACATCGGCAACATGCCAGCGATCATCGCGAGCGCGGTCATGAGCACCGGACGCAAGCGTGTCACCCCGGCCAAGAGCGCTGCACGCGTAGCGCTCTGCTCGTTCACATCCGAGGCCGCGCGCCGATGATCGTTCGCAAAGCTTACGATCAAGATGCTGTTCGCAGTCGCTACACCGATGCACATGATGCTGCCCATGAGCGCCGGCACGCTGAGTGTGGTCTGCGACAAGAACAACATCCAAGCGATGCCCGCGAGCGCACCCGGCAATGCCATCAAGATCACCAGTGGATCGAGCCACGACTGAAAATTGATCACGAGCGTGCAGTACACCAGCACGACCGCGAGCAAGAGCCCGAAGCCGAGCCCACGAAACGACGTCTCCATGCTCTCGACCTGCCCGCGCAGGCGCAAGCTCGCGCCGCGTGCGAGCTGTGGGCGGAACTCTTCTAAGATGCGCTCGATCGCTTTCGCGACCGAGCCGAGATCTGTGCCATCGACGTTGGCGAGCACGTTGTAGCTCGGCATCGCGTTGTGATGCGTGATGTTGGTCGCGCCGCTGGTGCGCTGAAAGCTCGCGACATTCGTAAGCAGCTGCGGTGAGCCGCCTGAGCCGATCGGCGTCGCGCCCAGCGCATCCAAGCTGTTCATGCGGTACTGCGGCGTCTGCACCGCGACCGAATACTGAATGCCTTTCACTGGATCGAGCCAGTAGTTGGGCGAGGTCTGACCACTCGACGACAGCGAGACCAACATGTCGCCCGCGACGTCGCGCTGGCTCAGCCCGACGCCGGCAGCTGCAGCGCGATCCACGTCCACATGCAGCTGCGGAGTCTTCGGGACCTGCTGCATGCGTACATCCACGATGCCGGGTACACGGTCGAGCGCGCGCTCAATGTCTTGCGCGATCTTCAGGTTCTTGCCTGCTGTCGCGGGGGGACCGCTGACCTGGATGTCGATCGGCGCCGACGTGCCAAAGTTCAGCACTTGGGTCGAGATGTCCGGTGCGAGGAAAAAGAACGTGAGATCCGGGTGCCGCTGCGCGAGGCGCTCGCGCAGCGCCCGCTGATACTCGTGGCTCGACGCGTGGTGCTCGTTCAGCGCGATCAAGATCTCGCCATCGGCGGAGGAGATCAGCGTGCCGTCGCTCATCGACAGGTTGATCGGGCTGCTGGTCACGCCGATGTTGTTGATCAGCGTCTTGATCTCAGCCTCGGGGATCACCTGGCGGATGGTCTCGTTGACCGCGAGGAAGTGTTGCTCGCTGGCCTCGATGCGCGTGCCTGGCGCGGCGCGCACGTGCAGGCGGATCAAGCCGGCATCAACGCTCGGGAAGAAGTCGCGCCCGACCAGCGGTAAGAGCGCGAGCGATGCGACGGTGAACAAGCTAAAGCCCACGACCACGCTGCGCCGATACGCGAGGGCACCCTCGAGCAGCCGCTCGTAGCTGCCACGGAAGCGCTCGAAGCCGCGCTCGAAGCTGGCGTGCCAGCCGCCCGAGACGTGCACCTCACGCGCGAGCAGGGACTGGATCAAGGTCGGCACGAGCGTGCGTGAGAGCAGGTACGACATGGCCATCGCGAACACGACCGCGAGCGCGAGCGGCAGAAACAGCGAGCGCGCCGGGCCGGTGATGAACGCGACCGGCAGGAACACGATGCAGATGCAGAGCGTGGACACAAACGCAGGCACAGCGATCTCGCGTGCACCGTCGAGGATCGCGGTGGTCAGCGGCTTGTTCTGCGCGCGGTTTCTGTGAATGTTCTCGAGCTCGACCGTCGCGTCATCGACCAAGATGCCGACTGCCAGAGACATGCCGCCCAAGGTCATCAGGTTCAAGCTCTGCCCGAGCCAGCGCAGCACGATCGCTGAGGCCAAGATCGACAGTGGGATCGAGACGATCACGATCAGGGTGCTGCGCCAGCTGCCCAAGAACATCAGCATCATCAGCGCTGTCAGGCCTGCCGCGATGCACGCTTCGCGCACGACGTCAGCGATGGCCGCGCGCACGAACACCGACTGATCGAACAGCGGGATCACCTTGAGCTCTTGCGGCAAGGTGGCGAGCACGTCCGGCAGCGCAGCCAGCACGCGCGAAACAACATCCAGCGTGCTCGCGCCCGCGGACTTGAGGATCGGCATCACCACCGCGCGCTTGCCGTTTGTGTGGACCAAGCTGGTCTGCGGCGCGAAGCCATCGCGAATGCTCGCGACGTCGTTCAAGAACACGATCGTGCCATCGCTTGTGCGCAATGGAATTCGGCCCAGCTCTTCGAGTGAGTCCGGGCTGCTGTTCGAGATCACCGAGTAGTCGCGCGCGCCGAGCTTGATGCTGCCGGTCGGCAGCGACAGGTTTTGTACGCTGAGCGCGTTGATCACGTCGCGCGGCGATAGCCCCCACGCGTACAAGCGCGTGAGCTCCAGATCGACCATGACTTGCCGGCTTTTTCCACCGTACGGGTATGGCGTTCCGGCGCCTTGCACCGTGGCGAGCCCAGCGCGCACGAAGTTCACGCCGTAGTCGAACAGCTGCTGCTCGCTGAGCTTTTCGCTCTCGAGCGCGAGCTGCAACACCGGCGCGTTCGACGCGCTGTAGCGCAGGATGAGCGGCGGCGTCGCGCCCGCGGGTAGCGAGCGCAAAGTAGTCTGTGACACGGAAGCTATCTGAGCGCTGGTCGCTTCGACCGACACACCCGGATGCAGAAACGCTTTGATCACTGCAACACCGTTGAGCGACTGACTCTCGGTGTGCTCGATTCCGCTGACCGTTGTGGTCAAAAACCGCTCGTAACCCGAGACGATGCGCTTCTCCATCTCCTCCGGTGGCAAACCTCCGTACGACCAGACGATCGCGACGACAGGGATGTCCACCTCCGGCAGGATGTCGGTCGACATGCGCGAGACGGTGCCGATCCCGAGCAGGACGATCAGGCCCGCCAGGATGACGAAGGTGTATGGGCGCCGGAGGGCGATGCTGACTAGCCACACAGGACCAACGTCTTTTATAGTAGACAACTGCGGCTTACAACTGTGCCGCGCTCAGCGGCGCTCGATCTGCGCCTTTGCGCTGCGCGGTTTCGCCTTCGAGTCCGAGAACAGCCTCTTGGAAGCGCAGGTCGAAGATGCGTTCGGCTTGGAATGGCTTTCGGCCGCTCGCTTTGGCGAGCAGGTCGACTGTCTCCTGAGTGAGCGCGATCACTTCGCGCCAGTCGCTCGGAAAGCGCGGTGCAACATCCACTTCGATGATCGCGCGGGCATCCTCCTCGCTCAGCCCTTGATCTTGCACGTAGTAAGCGTTCATCCAGCGCTCAGAATTTTCTGACGCCCACAGCTGCGCCTCCGCGCGCAGACGCACGTACGCGCGTAGCGCTGATGCTTTGGCGGGGTCCTCCAGGACGGCCGTGCGCACGTACAGAAAGCTCAGTGAATCGCGCTCTCCGTGTGGTACCGCGCGGGCACCGTCGGCCTTGTGCTGCTTGAGGTAGCGCCGCAAGATTGGGCCGCTCAGCGGGGCGACGTCCACTTGCTTACTGCCCAGCGCGTCTTTGAACTCGCTGCTGGTAAGCTCGACCAATGTCACGTCGCTGATCGAGAGCTTGGCCCGCTCGAGCAGGCGCAGCACGAGCGCGCCTTGCGCTTGCCCGGGCGCGTACGCGATGCGCTTGCCACGCAGCTCGCTGAGCGAGCCGAGCTCGAGGCCCGGCGTGAGCGCGAGCCGCATGCTGGCTTTGTCGCGCAGGTGCACGGCGATGATCTTGATGTCGAGGCCGGTAAACGCAGCGTGGATCGGCGGCGTGTCGCCAACGGAGCCTGCGTCGAGCGCGCTGGCACGAAACGCTTCGAGTGTCTGCGGGCCACCGGTGACGTTCTGCCAATCGACCTGGAACGGGATGCGCGTGATCAAGCCGCTCAGCTCGAGCTGCTTTTTGATCTTGGGGTCGCCGATGCGCAGGCGAGTCTCTGCTGGGATCTCGCGCGGCAGCACCGCATCCAGCGCGAGCTTTGGACCGTTTGCAGGCGAAGCATTGCCGCTGCAGGCCAGCAGCAACAACACAAGCGCGAGAGGAAAACGGGTTGTTATTGCTTTCAACATGGGCTCGCCTGCAGCACTGCGATCTAGTATTACACCTCAAGCGTCCTGTAAAGAAGACGCGGTTTCTAACATTTGGTGAACGGAGAGAACATGAGTCAGACGACGACCGAGACGCTCAAACGAGTCATCAGCCTCGAGCTGGACTCGGCAGAGCTCGCACAGACCTACGACGTGACGAGCACGCGGCAGTTCAATCATGGAAAGCTCCTGATCGCGTCGCTGCATCTGCAGCCAGGCGAGCGCGTGCTGGATGTCGGGTGCGGCACCGGGCGCCTCGGCGAGTACGTCGCGAACCTGATCGCACCAAACGGCGAGGTGCAGGGCATCGATCCATTGCCGCTGCGTATCGACTTGGCCGCGCGGAAAAACCCGCGCTTTCATGCACAAGTGGGCCGCGCTGAAGACTTGTCGGCATTTCCCGACGCCAGCTTCGACGTGGTGTATTCGAACAGTGTGTTCCACTGGGTGCAGGACAAGCCGCAAGCGCTCCGCGAAGCGCTGCGCGTGCTCAAATCCGGTGGCCGCGTCGGTCTAAACAGCGCCGACCAGGACCGCCCACATCAGTCAGCTGCGCTCTACCGCGAAGCCGTGCTCGAGGAAGGCTTCGACATCGCAGAGGCCAGCGCGTTCGGCACCAACTACCGCGTGACCGGCGCGGTATTGCACAAGCTGCTCGAAGAAGCAGGCTTCGAACGGGTAGAGGTGATTGCACACACATTCGTCGACGAAATCCAAGACGCCGACGACCTGATCGCGTGGAGCAAGAGCAGCTCGTTCGGCAACTTCCTGTCTGAGCTAAACCCGGAGCAACACAAGCGGGTTCGCGAAAGGCTTGCGAAGAAGCTCGAAGCGTTTCGCAAGGACGGGAAGATCCAACTCGAGCGCCACTTGGTGTTCGCAACAGGACACAAGCGCTAGAGAGACGAGATTAATCGCCAAGGAGCGCCAGGGACGCCTAAGAACGCCAGCAGAATATCAGGGGTTTAAACCCCTGATTTCTCGGCCTTTGGCGTTCTTCCTGGCGTCCTAGGCGCTCAACTCTCGCGCTCGTCAGCGCGCGCGTTGTGGTTCTGGCTGCGGCGCTAGCGGTAGGAGTCGGAATGACTGGTCCTGCTGCGCTCCGGGCGAGCGGCCTTTGCCCCAGCCTACCGCTTCTCGGTAGCTGCCTAGCAAGCCGCGATCACCGAGCTCAGCTTCGCTTACCGAGCGTTCCTCATCCGCGTGAGGCGCGACGTACAGCGCATCCGTAGGGCAATACAGCTCACACATGAAGCACGTCTGACAATCATCCTGACGCGCGATCACCGGAGCGCTCTCAGGCACCGCGTCGAACACGTTCGTCGGGCAGATCTTCACGCAAATGTCGCAAGCGATGCAGCGACCTTCGCTGACGAGCTCGATCATTCTGCCGCTCCGAGCTGCGCATAGTCCTCGCGAGCATTCCCGTTGCTAGCTTCACATTCAGCTCGGACCTTGATCTCTTGCAGGCCACTCGTCACCAGCCGGCGCTGCTGACTCGGGTCGAGGCCCGGAAAGTCCTCGTGTTTGTGCATGCCGCGCGTCTCCGTGCGGTGTTGCGCTGTCGCGTACATGAAGCGCGCGGTCGCGACCATCGCCGCAGCTTCACGGCCACGCAGCACGCTGCGCGCAGTTTGCTCCGGTCGTACATCCAAGTCGCGCCACACGCCGTCGAGCCGATCGAGCGACTCAGCGAGACCACGCTCGGTCCGGAACAGGTTGCGATCGTAGGGAAACACTTCCTCCTGGACCGCACGCACCACAGCATCCGGATCCAGCGTGCGTCCGCTCTCGCCGCTCAAAGCGGCAGTACCAAGCGGCTGCGCCGCGCGACCAGCAGCCTTTGAAACGCCGCGCGCGTAGCTCGCAGCGCCCTTCCCCGCCCAGTGCCCGGACGAGATCGCCCACGCCGCATTGTGACTGCCGCCGCCGGTGAAGCCGCCGCAGATCAGCTCGCGCGACGAAGCATCACCCGCAGCGAACAAGCCCGGGACGTTGGTGGCGCAGTGCTCGTTCGCGATGCGAATGCCGCCCGTGCCGCGCACAGTACCTTCGAGCCGAAGCGTAACCGGAAAACGCTGCGTCAGCGGGTCGATGCCCACACGGTCGAACGGCAAGAAAAAGTTAGGCTGTGACGCCCTCAGCTGCCCACGGATCTCTTCCGGTGCTTTGTCGAGCTGACAATACACAGGCTGCTTTAGCAGCGTGCGCGCGATCACCGAGCGGCCGCGCGCCGAGCCAGCGCCTTCGATCTCACGCCCATCTTCGTAGTAGAACGTCGCCCAGCGATAGAACGCCGCTTTGGTAACCGAAGCAAACGCCGGTGCGAGCCCGTACGCGTTGGAGAACTCCATACCCGAGAGCTCCGCGCCTGCTTCAGCCGCAAACAGACCGCCATCACCCGTCAACACATTGCAGCCGAGCGCCTTGCTGAGGAACGCGCAGCCACCCGTCGCGATCACGACCGCCCCTGCATTCACCTGCCAGCGCTCACCCGTCTGGCGCTGAATGCCAGCCGCACCTGCCACGCCCTCACCGTCGCCGATCAGAGTGAGTGCCGGGCTGTGGTCGAGAATGCGAACGCCTGCGGCCTTCACCTTCTTGCGCATCAGCTTCATGTACTCGGGGCCTTGCAAGCTGCGCCGCGCCTGCTGGCCGTCGTCATCGACCGGAAACGGATAGCCCCAGTGCGCCAGCTCGCCGACCAGCTCGAACGTTTGGTCGAGCACGCGATCCATCCAGCTGCGCTCAGCGAGGTGCCCACCGAGCGCCTCACGGCTCGCGCGCGCCTGCTCGCGTAGCGCTGGGTCGGGCGGCACGTACCACACCCCGACGCCCGAGGGGGCTGTCGCACCGCTCGTGCCACAATACCCCTTGTCCGCGAGAACGACGCGCGCGCCCTGTGTGGCGGCGCTCCACGCTGCCCACGTCCCGGCAGGGCCACCGCCCAGCACTAGCACGTCGGCGTCGAGTGTAAGAGCGTCGCGGCTGATCGCCGGACTTTCGCTGCGCTGATTCATACTGGCCTCCGAGCGCCGACCTTAGGGGAGCGCAGGGGCTGATGACAAGCCCAACGTGAACGCTCGTCTCTTTTAGTAGACACTAACGCATTCGGAAGGTAGATTGCCTGCCGATGCGAATGTTCTGCAACACCCGCGCGCTCGTCTGCGTGGCGCTGCTCTTGAGCGCATGCAGCAGCGCAGCCAAAGGCAGCGTGCCGCAGCATCCAGAAGGCTACGAGCTACTAGAGCTGCGTGCAGAGGGCAACCCCGGCACGGTGTCACCAGCGGAGCTCGCGGAGGACCTCGGTTACCTCGCCCCGCTCAAGCTGAAATATATCGGCAACAACTCGAGCGGCCCGTCCAGTATCCAGAACGTGGTGACAGGCGACGTCGACTTCGGCGGTGCGTTCAACGGCGCCATCTTGAAGCTGATAGCGGCAAAAGCACCGATCACTGCGATCATCGGCTATTACGGTGTGGACGCCAAACAGTGGTCGGGGTTCTACGTCCTGGACAGCTCGCCCATTCAGAAGCCGACCGACCTGATCGGCAAGAAGGTCGCGATGAACACCATCGGTGCGCATAGCGAGTTCATGCTGAAGGAATATTTGGCACGCGCCGGGCTGCCTGCGGAGAAGGCCGCGCAAGTCACCTTGGTCGTCGTGCCACCCACGAGCGCCGAACAATCTCTGCGCCAGGAGCAGGTCGAGGTCGCGACGCTCGGCGGCATCATGCGCGACAAAGCACTCGAGCGCGGGAGCATCCATCCGCTGTTTCGCGACTTCGATCTGTACGGTGAGTTCACGGCCGGCAGCTATGTGATGCGCAACGACTTCATCCGTAAGAACCCAAAGACCGCGCGCAAGTTCGTAGATGCTGTCTCGCGCGCGCTCACCTGGGCGCGCAACACACCGCGTGAAGAAGTCGTCGCGCGTATGGACAACCTTGTCCGTAGGCGCGGACGCACTGAGAATCCCGAGCCGATCCAATATTGGAAGAGCTACGGCGTCCGCACACCCGACGGCTTACTGTCAGATCGGGATTTCCAAGTGTGGATCGACTGGCTGGTCCGAGAGAAACAGCTCGAGCCCGGCCAGATCAAAGCAAGCGACACCTACACGACCGCGCTGCATGCGCCCGGCTCGAGTTGAGGCAAGTGTGACCAGTCAGATCAGTTTCAATCAAGTCCACAAGACATTCAGCGTCAAGACCGCAGGTGTCGAGTCCAGCTTCACCGCGCTCGAAGACATCACGTTCGATGTGAAACCAGGCGAGTTCATGGTGATCGTCGGACCGAGCGGTTGCGGCAAGTCCACGTTGCTCGACCTGTTAGGTGGTCTGACCAAACCTACGAGCGGGTCGATCACGATCGATGGCGTGCCGATCACTGGACCCGCGCTCGATCGCGGCATTGTGTTCCAGCAATACGCGCTGTTTCCATGGCGTACGGCGCTCGGCAATGTGGAGTTCGGGCTGGAGGCTAAGGGTGTGCCGCGCGACGAGCGGCGCCGGATCGCGCAAGAGCACCTCGAGCTGGTAGGCCTCGGCGGCTTCGAGCAACGCCTGCCGCACGAGCTGTCAGGCGGCATGAAGCAACGCGTCGCGATCGCGCGCAGCCTGGCTTATTCGCCGGGCGTGCTGATGATGGACGAGCCGTTCGCGGCGCTCGACGCGCAGACGCGCGAGACGCTGCAGTCGGAGCTGCTCGACATCTGGCAGAAGTCGGGCAAGACGATCTTGTTCATCACGCACGGCATCGACGAGGCCGTGGTGCTCGGACAGCGCGTCGCGATTATGACGTCTCGGCCCGGTCGCATCAAACACGTGGTCGAGATTCCTGCTGAGCTCAAAGAAACGCCGGACGTGCGCTCGAGCCCTGAGTACGGTGCACTCCGACACGAGATTTGGTCGCTCCTGCGCGAGGAAGTCCTCAAAGCGCAGGATCAAGAGAAGCGTCGCAAGCTGGGGCGTCCATCCCAGCCCGCTGGTAAGGAGGCTGTGTTCCATGGCAAGTAACGGATCCGCGTCGGTACTTCGCTCCGCCGCCGGGAGCAACATCGCTCGATCTCAGCCGCTGTCGGCGGCACCGCTCGTCTCCGCGCTCTGGCGCGCGTTCAGTCGCAGCGGTGCGATCTTGGCCTTTTTCGCGATGTGGGAGGCTGCGCCACGGCTCGGGCTGGTGGAGCAAGCATTCCTGCCTCCCTTCTCCGCAGTGGTCAAGACCGCATGGGAGCTGATCAAAAACGGTCAGCTGCTCGAGCATACCAGCGCGAGCTTGCAGCGCTCGCTCACGGGCTTTGGGATCGCGATCCTGTATGCCGTGCCGCTGGGCCTCGCGATCGGCTGGTTCAAGAAACTGGCAGATGTACTGAGCCCGCTCATGGAGATGTTCCGGAACACGGCCGCACTCGCGCTCTTGCCCGTGTTTCTACTGCTGCTCGGCATCGGCGAGTCGTCCAAGATCGCGCTCGTGATATACTCGTGCACCTGGCCGATCTTGCTGAACACCATCAGCGGAGTCCGCAATGTCGATCCGCTGCTGATCAAGTCTGCAAAGACGATGGGTCTGACGTCGTTCGATCTGCTGCGTAAGGTGATGTTGCCCGCGGCGCTGCCCACGATCTTCGTCGGCATTCGCTTAGCAGGTGCGTATTCGCTGCTCGTGCTGGTGGCGGCGGAGATGGTCGGCGCCAAAGCTGGGCTCGGCTATCTGATTATCTACTCGCAGTACAACTTCCAGATCCCGCATATGTTCGTCGGCATCCTGACTACCACGACGCTCGGCCTGTTGTTCACGCAGCTCTTGCTCGCCGTCGAACAGCGCTTCACGTCGTGGAAAGCTCCGGCGGGCGGTTCCGAATGAACATGCCCCGCGGCCTGTCCGTTCTGTTGTTGTTCGCGGCAGGCTGCGCCTCGGCTTGGGCTAACCCGGAACGCATCGTCTATTCCGCTGACGAGACTCAGCGCGCGCTCGCGCCGCTGCGCCCGCTGCAACAACGTTGTTATGCGGGCTCAGCGAGCCAGCAGGAGAAGCGCCGTGTGCAGGTCGAGTTTCTGCTGTTCGTCGATGAAAAAGGCGGCGTGCGCAGCGATCCGGAAGCTGGATATCCGAGTGACCCAGCGTTGCTCGAGTGCCTGCGCGCGGGCCTGAACGAGCTGCGGTTTCCAGCCAAAGGTGAGACCGACCAGATTCGCGTGGGCGTCGAGCTCACGTCTTGAGATACCCACCCCAACGTACCGAAGGACCTCCGCACATGCTTCGTAGTTTCGCTCTTGTCTTTCTGTTAGCGCTTGCTGCCGCCCCTAGCTGCTCTGACCTGCCTGATGTGGTCGAGCCCAAGCCCGGTGGAGCAGGCAACGGCGCAGGCGCGCCTGCGGGTGCTGGGGCCGCTGGCAAAGCCGGAGGCGCTGCTGCAGGCAAAGGGGGCAGCGGCGACAACAAACGCGATGCGGGATCCGATGAGGATGCTGGCACGGAGGATTGATATATGGGTCAGATCAAACTGTGGGGAGTACCGAAGTCGATCAACGTCCAAAAGGCGCTATGGGCGCTGGAAGAGCTGGGCTTGCCGTACGAGCGCATCGACGCTGGGGGGCCTGCGGGCAGGAACAAGGACGCGGATTATTTGAGTCTCAATCCGAACGGCCTCATCCCCACGCTGCAAGAAGACGGGGCTGTAGTTTGGGAATCGAACGCGGTCGTACGCTACCTATTCAATCGCCACGGCAAAGCGCCCCTGCAGCCCGCAGACGCCGTCGCGCGCGCGCATGCAGACCAATGGACCGATTGGAAGAGCAGCACGTTCTGGCCGCCCACAAGGGTCTTGCTAGTGCAACTCGTACGCACGGCTGAAGACAAGCGCGATGCAGCGGCGATCAAGACTGCAAAAGACCAGGCTGACGCGGCAGCGAAGATCCTCGACGCACAGCTCGGCAAGCATCCATACGTCGCTGGCGACCAGTTCACCTGGGGCGACATCGCCGTAGGTGCTGCCGCGCAGCGCTACCTGAACCTGCCGATCGAGCGACCAGCGCTGAAGAACCTCGAAGCTTGGTACGCACGCATCCGCGAGCGCCCAGGCTTCAAGAAGTGGCTCGATATCTCGCTCGCCTGACGGCACCGCGCAGAACAAGTCTGCTGACTAAAGACCGGGCAAGAGTGAACCGGGCCGCAACGCACCAACGTCGCGGCCCGGCAGCCCATCCGACGGCGACGGTTTGATCGTCTGGCAACAGGCGGAGGGCGACCCTAACAACGCGCAGCGTTCGATGTGGAGTGTCGCGCGAACGAAAGGAGCTTGGAGCAGCACGACGAAGGTGACGTCCGAGCTCACCTACGTTGGCGTGGATCTCGCTATCAACGAGCGTGGCGATGCGCTGCTTGGGTACCGTGTAAGAAGGGCCGTAGATCTGCCCGTAGAGCTGCGCATTCGACGCTTCTCTGCAGAAAGTGGCTGGGCAGACGAAGAGAAGCCGCTGGGCGAAAGCACGGTCGGCAAAGTCCTCGTCGGCATATTCGAAGATGGCCACGCGATCGCCGCGTGGAACGTCTATTCCGCAACTGTCGCCACGAGCTACGACATTTGGACAATGCAGTCGACCGAACAGGGTTGGACGCAGCCGGTGCTTCTCGGGACTGGAGCGTTTCTATCCGGCAGCGGAGGCTTCTCGCTGGCCGTCGGTCAGAGCCTCGCCATGATCACCTGGCATGACACGACGACACATGACGTACGCGTCGCACAACTCGACTGACTGACGGCCGGTCACACCTCCTAGTCCGCAGGACGCTCGAGGATTTGGCGGCGGACGTCTTCGATGAGGGTTTTAAGCCGGGTGTCCTCACGCTCGCGAGGATGCGCGACATCGATATCTAAGATCTTACGGATCCGCCCGGGCTTGGGCTGCATGATCACCACGCGATCACCCAGGTACACCGCCTCATCCACATCATGCGTCACCAGAATCATCGTGATCCCAGCCGTCTGCCAGATCCGCTGCAGCTCAGCCTGCAGGCTCGTGCGCGTAAGCGCGTCGAGCGCCCCAAAAGGCTCATCCAGCAGCAGAATCCGTGGTCGATTGATCAACCCGCGTGCGATTGCGGCGCGCTGCGCCATGCCACCTGAGAGCTGGTGCGGATAAGCAGTCTCGAACCCGCGCAGCCCCACGAGCGCTATGTGCTCAGCGATCGAACGCTTCTTCTCTTCGGGGCTAAACTTCGCGTTCTCCAGCCCCACAGCGATGTTCTGCTCGACAGTCAGCCAGGGAAACAGTCGATGATCCTGGAACACGATCCCGCGGTCCAGCGAAGTCCCGACAACGCGCTGCCCCTGCACGCGGATCTCACCTTGATAGTCGACATCGAGGCCAATAAGCAGGCGCAACAACGTGGACTTCCCGCAACCGCTCGCGCCCACGATGCTCAAAAACTCGCCGTCGCGGATCGACAGGTTGATCTCGCGCAGCACCTGCAGCGGCGCTTCTTTCACCGCGTATTGCTTGCTGACGCCGCGGATCTCGATGAGTGACGATGATGCTTGTGTCATGAAATTCCTGTCAGATGCCACGGACGCGCCAACGCAGCGCATGTTGTTCGAACCGAGTCGCGAGCGTGTTCAACGTCGCACCCACCGCGCCGGCGAGAATCACGCCGAGCAGCACTTTGTCCATCTGGAACGACTCACGCCCCTCGACCATCAAGTTGCCGATGCCTGGCCCCGCTGCGAGGAGATATTCCGCGCCTAGCGTTCCGAGCCACGCGTAGATCATCGCCAGGTGCAGACCCGCAAAGATCGAAGGCAACGCAGCGGGCAAGATGATCTTGCGCAGCACCTGCCAGCGTGAGAACCGAAACACGCGACCAACCTCGATGAACTCGCGGCCGACGCTGCTCACGCCTTCATGCGTGTTGACCACCACCGGATAGAACGCAGCCAGCGAGATAAACACCACCTTGGCGAGCTCGCCCGACCCGCACCACACTGAAAGCAGCGGGATCCAAGCGAACAACGCAACCTGCTTGGCAGCGTGGAACGTCGGACCGAGCAAACGATCCGTGAGGCGCGACACGCCCATCGCAGCGCCGATCACGAGCCCTGCAAACGAACCGATGAACAACCCCAAGAGATCGCGTTGCAAGCTGGCGAACAGCGGGCCGACGATCGCACCTTCTTGGTAGTGCTTGATCGCGCTCGTGACCACCTTGTCCGGACGCACCAAAAGCAGTGGATTCACGAACTTGGCGTGCGTCACGAAGAACCACACAGCGAGCAGCACGAGCGGAACCACCAGCCCGCGTAGCACACTGCGATTCACGATCCGGGCCGTGCTCATGACTTACCTTCCGACGCAACGACGGCCCGCGCTTCGAAATTCACCCGCGGACGCCAACGCAACAAGCGCGATTCCACAAGCTCCAAGCTCTTGTCGATTAAGAGCCCGACCGCGCCCACCACGATGATGGCCGAAAGCACGAGGTCAAGCTGAAACAGCTGACGGCCCCACACGATCATGAAGCCGAGCCCTTCCGAAGAAGCCAGCAACTCGACCGTGACGAGCGACAACCACGCTTGTGTGATTCCGTAGCGAATACCGACAAACAGCGATGGCACTGCAGCCGGCAGCACCACCTTCGACAGCAGCTGACGGCGACTGAACTGAAATACCTGCGCGACCTCGACGTAGTTGCGCGAGACACCGCGGATGCCCTTGAGCGCATTGAGCGCCACCGGCACTAGACTGGCGTGTGCGATGATCGCCACCTTGAGCCCTTCACCGATGCCAAGCACCATCATCGCGAGTGGCAACCAGCCGAGCACCGGCACCTGGCTCACAGCCTTGAACATAGGGTGCAGGTAATCTTCGATCGTACGGGAAAGCCCCATGGCAATGCCGAGCACGAGCCCGATCGCGCCACCGACTGCAAAGCCCGCGATCACGCGCCCAAGGCTGATGCCCAGGTTCACGAACAAATCACCGGAGCGCACCTGCTCGAGCAGCGTGTCGACCACGCTGGCTGGCGACGGCAGGATTTGAGGAGGCGCCCATTGTTTCGCCGCTGCAACGCTCCACAGGAGCAACAGCGTCGCGGGTAGGAGAAGACCCAGGCCCTTGGCTAACAGATAGCCGTTCCGAGGACGACTGGTACGAGCTGGTCGGTTCGAAGGGCTGGCCTTTTCGAAAGCCCCCAAATTCTGTTCAGTGTTTGCCTGCAACATAACGTGGCTAGGAACACTAGTCTGTTATTCCGAACACCGCAACCATAAGGACTGCGTACACGTGCCCGTGCCCGTACGCGATCTTCGTATGTGTTTCGTCTTCACGTATGGAAACCGTGTACGGGCACGGGCACGGGATTGAACCGTATGTCTTGAATAAAAGACTTGGCTACCTTATGCTGTCGGCCCCCCTCACAGGAGCAACTCATGGACCTGCAGCTACGCGGCAAACGCGCCATCGTGACCGGAGGCAGCCGAGGCATCGGCAAAGTGATCGCACGCCAGCTCGCGCTCGAAGGCGTCGACGTCGTGATCTCCGCGCGCAACGAGGAACGTCTGCGCGCTACAGCCGCTGAGCTGGCCGCCGAAACCGGCCGCCGCATCATTGCTGTCGTCGCAGACACTGGCGACACCAAGGCTGTGGATGCGCTGATCGCGACGGCGGTCAAGGAGCTCGGCGGTGTCGATATCCTTGTGAACAATGCAGCGGTCCCCGGCGGCATCAGCTCGGCCACCCAGCTGTCTGACATCGTAGACCAGCAGGTGCTGGACGACATCGACATCAAGGTCGTGGGTTATCTGCGGACGGCGCGCGCTGTCGCCCCGCACCTGATCAAGAACGGTTGGGGCCGCATCATCAACATCGGTGGGCTCGCGATCGACAAGACCGGCCGTCCCGTGGCCACACTACGCAACGTAGGCGTCGCCGCGATCAGCAAGAACCTCGGCGATGAGCTCGGTCCCAAGGGCATCAACGTAGTCGCGCTGCACCCAGGTGCGACGCGCACCGAACGCACCGATCCCAAGAACGAAGCGCAGCTCGCAAGCAGCAACAGCATCGGACGCATAGTCGATGCGAGCGAGGTCGCAAACGTCGTGGTGTTCCTCGCGTCGCCGCTCAGCGTCGCGATCAACGGCGATGCGATCCGCGTTGGCGGCGGCAGCCGCGGGACTATCAATTACTGAACCGGAGGAATGTCGGCATGAGTGAAGCGAATGGCAATATCGAAGTAGTACCCGTTGCGGGACGCATCGGCGCAGAGATCCGCGGCGTGCGCTTGTCCGGCGCACTCGACGAAGCGACGGTTCGGGCGATCCGCCGCGCATGGCTGCAGCACAAAGTCATCTTCTTCCGTGGCCAGCAGCACCTGGACGACCGCAGCCATGAGCAGCTGGTCGAGCTGTTCGGCGCCGGAGCGGTCGCGCACCCCACGGTGCCGGTGATCAAGAACAGCGAGTTCACGCACGAGCTCGACTCGCGCTACGGCGGCCGAGCCAACTCGTGGCACACCGACGTGACTTTTGTCGACGCGTACCCGCGCGCTTCGATCCTGCGCGCGTTGGTGATTCCGGCGTACGGCGGTGACACCGTCTGGGCCAACACAGCGAGCGCGTACCAAGACTTGACGCCCGAGCTGCGCGACCTCGCAGACAAGCTGTGGGCGCTGCACACCAACGAGTACGACTACCTGTCGAACAAGCACAACGTCTCCGAGGAAGACCTCAAGCGTTACCAAGAGGTGTTTACCTCGACGGTTTACGAGACAGAGCACCCGGTCGTGCACGTTCACCCCGAGACCGGCGAGCGGCATCTGCTGCTCGGACACTTCGTGAAGAACTTCATCGGGCTTCCCGCAGCAGACTCGGCGCATCTGTTCCAGGTGCTTCAGAACCACGTGACCCGCCTGGAGAACACGGTGCGTTGGCGCTGGCAGGTCGGTGACGTTGCGATCTGGGACAACCGCGCGACGCAGCACTACGCGATCAATGACTACGGGGATCAGCACCGCTTGGTGCGGCGCGTCACGGTCGATGGCGTAGTACCCGTGGCAGTCGACGGTCGGCGCAGCCGCGCGCGCAGCAAGACACCGAAAGCGCCTGCACAAGAGCGCCCGCGCGTCGCGGTCGCTGCGGCGACAGCATGATCAAGCTTGCCAAACGCCGGCACTGACACCTAGCAGTCCAGTGTCGACGTTCTATCCCGCGACGGTGAAACCACCGCTCGCGGGATTTTTTTGAGTGCAGCTCGATCAGAAAAACACGTCTTGTTTAACAGACGTATGTTCGCTATACGATTCGAGAACGCACCATCTCGCACACCGACAGCCAAGAAAGGACACGCGCCTCATGACGCTCTCCGCCTCTACGGTCCTCTCCCCGCAGACGTCTCGCGCACCGACCTCGCTGCACTTCGAGCGTTTCCGCCCACGCCTGGGCGCATTGGTGACTGGCATCGACGCCCGACATCCAGGCGCGCTTTCACTGGAAGCCCAATTCATTTGCGGTTTGGGACAACCGTCAGGTCCAACACTACGGCGTGAATGACTACTCGGTCGATGCACCGCGCATCTTGCATCGCCTTACCATCTGCGATGCCCACGTTATCTGACCAGCCACATACCTACGAATTGAGGAAACGAACATGTCAAACGCGCAGACAGAATCGGTCCAAGTCAGGCCCATCGCAGGGCACATCGGTGCCGAGATCCACGGCGTGGATCTCAAAAGGCCGGTGAGCGCAGCAGCAGTCGCCGAGATCCGGCAGGCGCTCTTGAAGTGGAAGGTCGTGTTCTTCCGCCATCAAAACATCAGTCACGCGGAGCAGGTTTCCTTCACCTCGCAGTTCGGCGAGGTCACCTACGCGCATCCGCTCGAGGACGAGCCGAACCAGGCGCATCCCGAGATCCTCGCGATCGATCGTCGCCGCTATGAGCGTAAAGACGGTCGGCGTTACACGTACGAGAGCCGCTGGCACACGGATGTGACCGCAGTCGTCAATCCACCTGCCGCGTCGATCTTGCGCGCGGTCACCGTGCCGGACATCGGTGGGGACACAACTTGGACCAACCTGGTTGCCGCGTACGAGGGGCTCTCAGAGCCGCTGCGCAGGCTCGCGGATGAGCTAAAGGCCGAGCATCGCTTCAACGCCCGTCAGCGCTTCAAGGAGAACGACAACCCGTACGTTCGTCGCGTCGCGGCGAACCCGCAGGTGTCGGTCCATCCGGTCGTGCGCGTTCATCCCGAGACTGGCGAGCGCGCGCTGTTCGTAAGCCCGGGCTTCACCTCGCACGTGCTCGGCCTCTCGCAGCGCGAGAGCGACAAGCTGCTCGAGCTGTTCTTCGAGCAGATCGCGCGGCCCGCATACACCGTGCGTTTCCGCTGGAATCAAGGCGATATCGCGTTCTGGGACAACCGCGCGACCGCACATCTCGGACCGCAAGACCTCGACGATTACGACGTAGAGCGCGTGCTCTACCGCACCACGATCGTGGGCGATATCCCGGTTGGCGTCGACGGCTTCCGCTCGCAGCTGATCCAAGGTCAGCCGTTCGGCGTGGAGGTCTCGCCGGTCGCAGCCAAGAAGCCGACAGAGCAAAACATCATCGCGCAAGCCTGATGGGCGAGCACACCACCACGTGCACCTGACCGCCGATGTGTTGGTGATCGGCGGAGGACCGGCCGGCACTTGGGCTGCGCTCACTGCGCGGGCCCAAGGCGCCGAGCGCGTGGTGCTGGTCGACAAAGGTTATTGCGGCACCTCGGGCGCGATCGACCCGTTTCGAGAGCGCTTTCCCATCACGCTGCGCTCCGAGGGCACGGTGCGCGGTACGGGCGGCATCCGGATCTACGAGCGCAGCTGCAGGACGAGTGTGCCCGGGTTGTATGCCGCGGGCGATGCTGCGTCGCGAGAGACGCTCGTCGGTGCAGCTACAGGCGGCGGCGCACCCAACGCGGCGTGGGCGATCTCTAGCGGAACGTGGAGCGGCCATGCCGCTGCCAGCTTCGCACGCTTCAACGGGCGGGCTGACGGTACTGCCACGCCCGCAGGCGCAGTCGGGTTACGACCGCGCCGTGAGCCCGCAGCGATCGATACACAAATTTTGATCGAGCGCGCGCAAGCCGAGGCGCTGCCGATCGACAAGAACCTATTTCGTTCCGAAGGCAGCAGATAAGGAGAACATTCCCGAGTACTTCAACTGGGCGCTCAAGCTCTCGCGCACGGGTACAGTGATCGTCGTCGACAACGTGATCAGGCGCGGCGCAGTGGTCGACGCCAACAGCGGCGACAGCGCGGTGCAAGGCGTGCGTCGCTTCAACGAGCTTCTGGCTCGCGAGAAGCGCGTGAGCGCGACCGAGATCCAGACCGTCGGGAGCAAAGGTTACGACGGCTTTGCGTTCGTGCTCGTGGGGCAAGTTACCCCCGACTGCAGCGGTGACGACCGTATACCAGACACAGCTCTTGAAAAACAGACTCGCGCATGCGACTCACTGGTCAGCCAGGAGGGCTACACATGCGTCACGATCATATCAGTTTTGCCACGAGATGGGAGCTGATGATGCTCCGTGGAGCTTGGGTCTGTAGTCAGTTCCCCCAAACCCTTTCTCCACCATTACGGACGCATCTGCAGTCCGCTCGTCTACGATGGCTAAAAAGTTCTTTACGACCCTCATTCTCGTCACGGCAACTTCGCGGGCGGCGCTCGCTCAAGGAACACCTGACTCGGCTACAGCACAGCTGACCGATTCGCAGGGCAATCCTCGTGCACCGCAGCAAGTAGGCGTTCCCCCTCAGATCGGGCCGACTGCGGCACCACCCGCGGCTGAGCCACCCGCGGCAGCACCTGCTTCGCCTGTTTCGCCTGCGGAGCAAGCGCCTGGGGCTGCGCCGCCTGCGGCTGCAGCCGCCGAAGCAGCACCCGGAGAGCCACCGGCCGACTGGGAGCCGCCGCTCGACGTCACGTTCGAGCTGCAGAGCATCCGCGAAGACCACCAAGGTCTGCAGACCGATGTCGAAAACTTCAAATTTCAGTGGCAGCGCGAGCGCGACCTGCATACTGCGCAGACGACGCGTGGCCTGTTGATCACGGGCGTCGTGCAAGGTCGCTTCGGCTACATCGATCAGGACACCAGCAGCGCGACGGTGTACGGCCGCCGCTCCGGCTTCGACATCGGATCGGCCATCGTCGGCTTCAGCGGCAACCTGTTCCGCGACTACGAAGAAGGTCGTAACCTGACCTATTCGCTACGTTACGGTGCATCGCCGCAGACGGCAGGCAACAGCTTCCTGAACCTGCTCGACGCCAACATCCAATATTCAGTGTTGCCCACCGTCGATCGCGAATCGCCCGCGCTGACCGTCACGCTCGGTCAACAACTCTTGCCGTTTGGTTTGGAGGTTCCTGCCAACGAAGAGCTCAAGCCTGTCATCCGCAATGCGGAGTTCAGCACCAACGCGACGCTCGGCTTGGGTCGTCGTGACATCGGCTTGATCGTGCGCGGCGATCTCTTCTCGCAGATGGACTTTGGTTACAACTATCGCCAAGCGCTGATCACCTACGCATTCGGTGTGGTGAACGGCGCTGGTCCAAACACCAACGATGACAACGATTGGAAGGACGTGATCGCACGCCTCGCATTCACAGTGCCTTGCGGCTTCAACTCTTGGTTGCGTCAAATCACGATCGGCGCCACGGGTTACTGGGGCAAGCGCAACACGAACTTGGCTGATGACGCAAAGACGCTCTCAGGCAAAGGCTCGAAAGAGCGCTACGGCATCGATTTCTACTACAACCACTGGCCGTTCGGACTGACCTACGAGTTCATCCTCGCGAAGGACACGCTGACGCTCGGCAAGACGTTGGTCGATCCGCAGCGCCGCGACGTGATCGCACGCGCCCACACCGCAACGTTCTTCTTGAGCTTCGGCGAGCAGTTCGTCGCGGGCTTCCGAAACCAAGGTCGGTTCGACGACTGGTGGCCCAAGACCTGGCAGCCTTTCGTCCGCTGGGACACGCTCAATCGCGACGTCGACACCAACGGCCAAGAGGTCCACATCCTGACGTTAGGCTTGAACCTGTTCTTCGCCGAGACCACGAAGCTGCAGGTCAACTACAGCCATCGCCGCGACGAGACCAACAAGAACGGCCCTTCGAACGAGCTGTTCACACAGGTGCAGTTCGGTTTCTGAAGAGAAGATTGAATCGCCAGGGAATGCCAAGGAACGCCGCAGAACGCCAGGATCAGGGGTTTGAACCCCTGATCCTGGTCTCGTGGCGTCCCTGGCGTTCTTCCTGGCGTGTCTTCCTGACGATTTAAATCTTCCTCTTCTTCTCAAACAGCGCGCACTTCAGGGAGCTGTCGCACACTCGTGAAGCGATTGTCCGGGCGTTCCAAACCGTAGTGCTCGCGCAGCGTGCTGCCGGTGTATTCCTGACGGAACAACCCGCGCTTGCGCAGCTCGGGCACGACGTGATCCACGAACTCGTCGAGCCCACCGGGAAGCAGCGGCGGCATGACGTTGAAGCCATCAGCTGCGCCGCTCTCGAACCAATGTTGGATGGTGTCAGCGACCTGCTCGGGCGTGCCCGTGAAGGTGCGATGACCGCGACCGCCGCCGAGCCGCACGAGCAGCTGACGCACGGTGAGCCCCTCGCGGCGCGCGAGGTCCGTGACAACGATGAAGCGACTCTGGTGCCCCTGCACCTGGGAAGCCGGTCCGAGGTCTGGCAAAGGCTTGTCCAGGTCGTCCTCGGTGAGGTGCACGCCGATCAGGCTGCCGAGCTGCTTGAGCCCGTATTCGGCGACCTGCAAGCGAGCGAGCTCCGCCTCGCGCGCCTGCGCCTCGGCCTCTGTGCTGCCCAGCACGGGCACGATCCCTGGCAGGATCTTCACGCGCGTGGGGTCGCGGCCCAGCGCGCCGATACGGCGCTTCAGGTCGCCGTAGAACTGCTGACCATCCCCGAGCGTTTGCTGGGCTGTGAAGACCGCCTCGGCGTAGCGCGCAGCGAAATCCCGCCCATCCTCGGACGAGCCTGCTTGAACCAGCAGCGGATGGCGCTGCGGCGTCGGCGGCACGTTGAGCGGACCGCGCACGCGGAAGAAGCGGCCCACGTGCTCGATCGGGTGGATCTTGCCGCCGTCCGCGTAGCGACCTGCTGTCTTGTCGCCGATCAAAAAGTCGTCTTCCCAGCTGTCCCAGAGCTTCAAGCAGACTTCGACGAACTCAGCAGCGCGCTCGTAGCGATGGCGATGCTCGGGCACGTCATCCAGGCCGAAGTTCGCAGCGGCGTCCGCTCCTGCGGTAGTCACGATATTCCAGCCGGCGCGACCGTTACTGATGTGATCGATCGAGGCAAACCGGCGAGCGAGGTTGTAAGGCTCATTGTAAGTGGTCGATGCGGTGGCCACCAAGCCGACGTGTTTCGTCACACCCGCGAGTGCCGGCAACAGCACGGTAGGGTCGAGCCGACCGACCGGGCGGTAGCGCGCGTCACCTTGTAACGCGGGGCCGTCGCCGAAGAAGATCGAGTCGAAGGTGCCGCGCTCGGCGGCTTGCGCGAGGTGGATGTAGTGCTGCAAATCCCACGCACCGAGCAGGCTGGTCTCGGGAAAGCGCCAAGCCGCTTCATGGTGACCGACGGTCATCAAAAAGGCATTGAGGTGCAGTTGTCGTGGTCTAGCGCTCATTTCGTTCACTCCGTGCTGCAGGGTTAAACTCATTTGTGTACACATCCTGCGGTTTCAGCTGACCGGGCTTCAGCTCGCCGTCTTTGACTAACCAGTCGATCCACATTTGCAGCTCGCGATCGCGCAGCTGCCCGCCCGTGCCGGCGATGCCCGTACTCTTCCAGTACTGCACGACCTCATCGTTTTCCTGACGCTTGCGCTTGGCGATGATCGCGCGCTGGCGCTCGATCACTTGCTCGCGTGGCGTGGTGCGTGCCCACTCGATCGCGCGCCCTACTCCGTCGACGAACTTGCGCACGGTGTTTGGGTTTTTCTCGATGAAGCGCTTGGTGAAGACGTAGCTGCCCGCGGTGAACTTGCCGTAGAGATCAAAGTCGGTGAACACCTGACGCAAGCCGCCGCGCGCGAGCGCTTTATCTCGGAAAATGCCGGTGAGCGAGGCGATGTCGACGTTGCCTGCGCGCAGAAGCTGCTCCGTGTTCACGGGCGGCAGCACGACCAGCGTGACCTTCTTGATCTCTTCTGCAGTCAGACCAGCGCGGCTCAAATACTCGCGCGTCATGAACTCGGCGTGTGCGCCCAGTGTGTTCATGGCGACTTGCTTGCCGATCAGGTCGCGAGGATCGCGGATCGGCGAGTCTTCTTTCACGAAGAAGCCGCTAAACGTTTCTTCGTCGACGCCGTAGCCGCCCACCACCGCGCGAATCGGCGCACCGGCTGCGATCAGCTTGATGATCGCACCGTGAAAGGCCAAGCCGAAGTCAACGTCGCCGGTGACAACTGTCTGGATGTCTTGCGGGCCGCTGATCGTATTGCCGACGTACTCCAGCTCGAGCGGGGCGAGATAGCCCAGATCCGCGGCCAGCTCGGGATAGCTGACTGTGCCCACGGTACCTTGATGACGCAGCGTTTGCGTCTCGATCTGCGTGCTGTCCTGCTTGCGATCACCGGACTTTGCTTGGGAGCAAGCCAGCAGTGACACGAATAAGAGGGCCATCCGGGGCGCGTAAAAAACCATTAACACTTACTCCTTGTACTGCTGCGTGTATCGCACGCGCGCGAACGACACAACAGCGGAAGAGACGTCCGTCTTGTATTAGGGACCCCGGCGTCGCTTCCCGATAGATCAGGGGCGCGAACAGCATCCAGGATGCCTACAAATACAAGTTGATCCGGCAGACGTTCGACGTGAACAAGTGGATCAACACGAGCTTCCTGGACCAGGTGGTTAAGGAGGAGCAGCTCGAGGCCTACTGGCCGCACCGGCCGGTCCTGTGACGGCTGCACACGTTGTGCTGGTTTAAAGGATTGCCGTCTGTTATACGAGCCGCTCCACAGGAGGCCAGCATGTCGACTCAGCGTTCACCATCCGCAAAGATTCGCGCCCGTCTCGACTTTCCCGTGATCGACACGGACGTCCACACGAACGATTACCTGCCGCACATCGAGGACTACATCGCGAGCCACGGCGGCTCCCACTTGGTAGATGAGCTGCGCAAAGCTTCCGAGTCGCGCATCGACCGCGGCGGGATCAGCAACGGTAAGAACACCGTACAACCTGCTCGATCGCCGTATTGAGCGCGAGCTGATCCCGGCTGCACAGACGTTCGGAATTGGGCTCATCCCGTGGAGCCCGCTCGCAGGTGGTTACCTCACGGGCAAGTACGCAGCCAAGAGCGGCAGCGCGAACGATGGCCGGTTCTCCGATCGCACGCATCCTCGGGCGAACAAGCTGCTGGACAGTCCCGCCGCAGCGGATGCGGTGCAGAAGCTGACGGGCGTTGCTCGGGAGAAAGGGCTGCCGCTGAGTCAGCTGGCATTGGGTTGGACGTTGCAGCAGCCGGGGATCGCAAGCGTGATCATCGGCCCGCGCACGCGTGAGCAGCTCAAGGACAACCTTGCGGCGCTGGAGGTGCGCTTCTCGAAGGAGGAGCTCGCGAAGATCGACACGATCAGCCCACCAGGAGAAGTGATCGTACCGTTCTATCAAGCAGAGTTCGGCCCTCACCCGCATCGGTTCTAGGATTCTGCGTCATCTGAGAATGCCCGCACCAGCCTCGGTTGGCGCGGGCGTCTTCGTTTCATCAGCGCGGGCAATCCCCATCAGCTCTTCCGAGCGAGGAGCCCTTCCGAAGACGCCTCGCGTGAGAGCGAAACCCCAGAACCCTAGGAGCGAGAGCACTCCTAACCACCGCACCCAGCACACCAGGCTGAACACCGCCGCAAACGCTGATTGCGCCCCAAATACCGGCACCCCTAACAAACTCCACTCGGACTGCGAGAAGTAGAAACACCCGAGCAAACTCTCGAGGACCCCGCCGCCGATAGCTGCCCAGAGACCGTACATGGTCCAGCAGCGAAACAGCTCGTGCGTGCGCTCACTGCGAGGCTTGTAGTCCCGCAGCGCGCGAATCGCGTAGACCACCACAGTGCACGCCAAAGCTCCGAACGCCACAGAGAACAAAGCGTTCGATCCGTACGCAGCACTCAGATGCTCCACGTGCTGCGACCGCTCCGACTTCGGCAGCGCTATCGCTGTCAGCCCAAGCTCAGCGAGCTGCAGAGGCGTGAGCGGAGCCGGCGCCACCGAGCGCGTGTTCAACACCAAAAGCACATAGCTCAGCGCGCTCGCGAGGTACGATACCCAGAAGAACGCCAAGCGCGGAAAACGCAAGTGCGGCTCTACATCCAAGTCCTTCCGCCCACGCCGCGTGCGCAGCGACTCGTGCTCGTCAGCCGCCATCGGCTGCGGACGGCGCTGCAACCCTGTTAGCGCCCACAGCGGCGACACGAGCGCTTGGTCGTGGGCGATGCTCTCGGCGTCGGGCTGAGGCCAGTCGGGCCGCGACCTCGCATCGGGCACCAGCCGCAGCTTGCCGTCTTCCAAAGCGTCGAGCTCTTGCAACATCCACGACAGCGCGCCATCGGACAAGCCGGCCTGCGCGTACGAGCCGCCGACGTCGGAGTGCACGCCCGGAAACCACACCTGCTTGAACGATGGCTCGCGCTCTTCCCCGTGCCCGCAGCAGGCGTCGCGCGTCTCGCCGACGTACAGACGCGGCGCGTATTTCGCGCGGTATTCGCCTTCGGAGACCGCATGGCGCACGTGACGATAGGGCTTGCCCTTCAAGAAAGGCCGCGTTGCGAAACCCATCGAACGCACGCCGCCCACGCTCGAGACCGTGTCCCACACGCCAATGAAGTGGATCTCTGCATTGCGCCCGTCATCATCCGTGAAATGCTCGCGAACATCTTGGGTGAAGCAGCGACGATTCTGCTGCGCCTTGCAGTCTGCAGGCTTGCGCTGCTCGTGCGGCGCAAAGTAGTTGCGAATCATCAACGGCAAGAGCGGCAATGAGCTGGCACGCACGATCCCGTATTCCGTGACAAGCCCACTCACGCAGCGCACCGTGAACGCGCCGCGCGAAAACCCAAACATGAAGATGCGGTCGCCAGCGCGGTAGTTCTGAACCAGAAATTCGTAAGCTTGCGAGATGTTCTCGTAGATGCCGCGGCCGAACGCCAAGCCGAGCACCATAGTCAACTTTGACTGAAAGCTGTCGATCGCGTCCACACTGGGCAAACCACTCGCCGTGCCCACGCCGGGGTCGTAGAACACCAACTGCCGCGCATCGTTCTCGCACAATCGCGCCAACCTCACTACATTTGTGTCATGCTGATTGCCCAGCACGTTGCCTGTGCCGTCGCAGCAAACCACAAGATTTCGAGGCTCACGCGCGTTTGCAGCATCATGCACGCGGACGTACTCTCGTGTAGGCATGTACAAACTCCGCCCTCCACAAGCATGGTCCGCGGCACGCGCCTGCAACTGTGAACTACTTCATTCGCACGCGTAAAACATCATTCAGCGATAGCCAGTCGGATCAGCAGCTTTGCCCTGCTCTTCCACCTCGACGATGTAACGCCAAGCGTCAGGCCGGGAGCCGTCCAGATCATCGAATTGGGAGATCTGCGCGAGCTGTCCACTCGACACCGATTGCCCGTTCCAGCGCGCACGCTCGGGGTCAGCGGCGAGCGCAGCCACCGCGCGACCTACAAAACGCGGAGTCTCCGAGATGATGAAGTGCGGCGAAACCTTGGTCGCGTCGCGCCAGTTCTTTTCCTCGACTTTGTAAGCGTCGAGCATCATCTCGGAACGCATCCAACCGGGCGGTGCCCACGCTTCACGTGAGCCCCGCACTGCATCATGAGAGGCTCAGGGCAGCGAGGCGTTCGCGCCTGACCACAGCGCTTGCGCGGCCATGACCTTGTTCATCACCGCAGGCACAATGCCGGAGCCGAGACGCTCGACGAACGACACTGCAAGCCCTTCGAGCTCATCCGCGATCACGCCACCCACATTCGTGACCTCGCGGAACAGCGACGGGTCGGCCACATCCGCCGTGTCGCGACCACCGCGCACGAACAGACCCGGCGTGGGCAGCGAAAACTCTTGCTGGAAAGTCGTCTGCGTCCGCACCATCTCCGGCATCGCATGACTCGCGCCGTTTGCCGCTATCAGCTGCTTACTCACCAGCTCGGACTTCACCACCGCATGCGCGGCTTGAAACTCTTTGTAGCTCGCCAAGTTCACAGGCTGCCCGGTCGCCGCAGCCGAGACCGCCGCTTTGGCCCCGTTCGGAGCGGCAACCTTGGCCATACGCCACATCGTGCGCTCTGGGGAAGACATTGTGATCGAGTCCACGAAGAACTTGACCGTATGCGCACGCCGGATCTGAAAGAAGTAGAACGTGACAGCGCGCGTGCGGCTGGGATTGCGGAAGCTGCGATAGTTCATCTCGACGTGCGTATCCAGCTTACCTTCGATGCTGTTGCGAATCCCGACCGCGCCCACCGACACCGCACTCGCAGTGTTCGTCGCTGTCGCCGACAAGTGGTGAGCCGTCGACGCCTGCGCCGACATGCCGCCCACAAAGTCCGCAAAAGAGTTGGTGTTGAAAGAGCCGCTCATATCGGCTTCCGGACCGGACCAAAAGCTGTCCCACGCGTTGCTCGCTTCGGCGTGCGCGTTGAACGATCCCGATGTGCCGGACTCCGCGTGTGCCCAGCTCGACGCCGTCATCTGACCCATGAAGCTGTCCATCGCGGACAAATACATCTGATCTTCGAAGGTTGCCGACATCTGGTAACCGATCTTCGTCTCGGTATCGACGCTAAAGCGCGTGCGTCGATCTGTAGCAAACATACGCACTTCCTCTCCAGGCAGGAGGCTCAGCGTGTACACCAGATCACCGATCAAATAGTGCCCGGCGCTGCGCTCCATGCGCGTCGACACCACCACTTCGACGGGCGCTGCGAGCGGCTCACCCTTCTCGTTCGTCCACAAAAGGTGCCGAAACTCGCGGCGGACCACATCAGTCGTGGGCGTGCAGAGCTGGTTGGGCGGGAACGGAGCCTCCTCCACAAAGTCTGACTTCTTCTTGGAAGCGAGCGCTTGAAGATGGTTATTCACGAGCAACATTGCGAGTTTCCTTCCGTGTTCATAGCCGGCGTTCGCCGCTGACGGCGGCAAGGGCCATTTAGCAAGCCCCGCGACAGCTATCCTGTCAACCGCTCTCGCACGTGCCGCGATGCGATCCACGCGCTCAAGTGCGCGCGCGGTCACGTTGTACGACAGCGATCAGCGGCAACTGTGAAACATTTGACAGTTAGATACGTTGCAGCCGTGGGATGCTGCAGTCAAACAGTGCCGTTGCTTAAGCGTCTTAGCACCTGCTCCGCGTGAGCGATGGTCTCGCTGCGGTCCTTCAGACGGTCGAGCCCGCGAACCATGTTCCGCACCCGCGGGTGATCTGCGAAGCGCGCGCGGTGCCGCTCGAAGAACGCCCAATACAACGTCGTGAATGGGCACGCCCGCTCCCCGACGCGTTCTTGCGGATTGTAAACACAGCGCTGACAAGCATCACTCATGCGATGAATGTATGCACCACCTGCTGCATAAGGCTTGGTCGACATCTTGCCGCCGTCCGCGTAGAGCGCCATGCCTAACACGTTCGGCCACATCACCCATTCACCGCCGTCGATGAACGAGTACTGCATCCAGCGCGAGAGCTCGAGTGGGCGCACACCAGCGAGCAACGCGAGGTTCCCTAACAACATCAGCCGCTGGATGTGATGCGCGTAGGCGTGCTCATCGATGCTGTGCAGCGCGTCCTTCATGCACTGCATGTGAGTGCGCGACGGATCCTCATACAACGGCAGCAGGTCGCGATGAGCATCCAAGCTGTTAGTCTCTCCATACTCAGGCCCGAACAACCAATATGTTCCCCATATGTACTCACGCCAACCAAGGATCTGACGTAAACAACCTTCCGCAGAGGCGAGCGGCACAGCGCCACTCTCGTAAGCAGCGGCGATCGCGTCGCACACCTCGCGCGGATGCAACAAACCAAGATTAAGATACGGGCTGAGCAGCGAATGCGACATGTGCCAGCTGCGGTGCAACATCGCATCTTGATAAGGTCCGAAGCCCGGCAACACGTGCTCGACAAAGTGTTGGAGCCGGCGCAATGCGCCAGCACGTGTGGTCGCCCAGGTGCCATCAGGTGCTGCACCAAACGCGTGTGGAGGCAGCTCGCGCAGCACGTCCTGGTCGATCTCGTCCAAGTCGTCGCGCAGCAGCGCCGGCCAAACGGAGGGCGCGCGCGATGCGGGCTCGCGATTCTCCGAGTCGAAGCTGAACGCCCCACCGACTGGCTTGGCACTTTCCATCAAGTACCCGGTGGCTTGCCGCCGCGTGCGATAGAAAGCATCCATGCGCAGCACACGCTGCTTCTGTGCCCACGTCCCGAACTCACGGTAGTGACACATGAAGCGGTCATGCCGCAGCAGGCTCACGCCGAGCTTCGGCAGCGCGCGCCGCAGCCCGTGACTCATCGGCTCCGCGCACTGCACGCGCACAGGGTCAAAGCGCGCGCGGTGCTCAGCCAAGCCGGCGGCCAAGCTCTTCGCGCGCCGGTAGTCCACCTCGAAGCCCTGTGCACGCAGGGCGTCGGCGTAATGACGCATCGCGCTGATTACTAAGTGCAATCGCTGCCTGTGCCAGCGCTTTCCAGACAGAAGCGCCTCGCTCTCGATCATCAACACGCGCGTTTGCGAGGGCTGCGCGCGCACCAGCCCGGGATGCGCGGGATCGAGCTGATCGCCTAGGACCAAGACGCTCACCGGGATATGCGCGCGCTTCACCATTTTTCACCACCATCGAAGAGACATCGTCCCCGTGCGGCGCTAGGCAAGTTGCTAAAGCCGCAAACGCGCGCGATGGGCTCGAATCGTGCCAAAGCTCGCAACCTTTTGTGGCAGAGTCCGCGAGATCATGCGCGGCCGCTGACAGGTCGTAGCGTGCAGTTCGGCGTCGCGCAGACTCGATGACTCACTCGATGGAGCACGTACGCATATGAATCGCCTATCTTTCCACTTGAGGCCAGCCGTCCCACTCTGCCTTGCGATCGCATTGTCGTGGGCGGGCTGCGATGACGACGAGACAGCCAGCGGGCAGCAGGATGAACCCAGCACGGGCGAATCCAGCGGCGGCCGACACCAGCACGACGATCACGACGCCGCAGCCGAAGATGCATCAGAAAAACACGATGCAGACAGCGAGAACACTTCATCAGAGCCGCGCGCCAAAACCAGCTACGGCGAGGTCTCCGGCAGCGTCGAAGACGATATCTTGGTCTTCAAAGGGATCCGCTACGGCGCGGACACCTCCACCACGCGCTTCGCAGCGCCCGCTGAGCCTAAGCCGTGGGACGAGGTCCAAGCGGCCACGGCCTTCGGTCACAGCTGCCCGCAGACGCCGACAGGCAACCCTGGAGGCTTGTTCACCTCGTGGGCGCCCGTGCCCGATCCAGGCATGTCAGAAGACTGCCTCTTCTTGAATGTCTGGACACCAGGCGTCGCTGACAACGAAAAGCGACCGGTCTTGGTTTGGCTGCACGGCGGCGGCTTCACGACCGGCAACGGATCGAGCGCAGCCTACGAAGGCACGCGGCTCGCGCGCCGCGGCGACGTAGTAGTGGTCACGCTGAACCATCGCCTCAACGCGCTCGGTTACTTGAACCTCACACAATACGGCGATACGTTCAAAGACTCCGCTGTCGCGGGCGTACTCGACTTGGTGCTCGCGCTGCACTGGGTGCAAGACAACGCCAAAGCATTCGGCGGTGATCCTGACAATGTGACGATCTTCGGCGAGTCAGGCGGCGGCGCGAAGGTCAGCACATTGTTGGCCACTGAAGCTGCGCGCGGCTTGTTCCATCGCGCGATCGTGCAGTCCGGCGCGCTCTTGCGCTTACCCGAGACCGAAGGCGCGCAAGCAGAAGCCGGCAAGGTCGTGGAGAAGCTCGGTCTAACCGAAGACAACATCGCAGACATCAAGACCTTGCCCGAAGCCGACATTCGCGCTGCCACCACCGGCACACGCGCAGCCAGCGCGCCCACCGTCGATGGTCGAACGCTCACACGTCAGCCATTCACGCCGGACGCGCCCGACTCGGGTCGCGACGTACCGCTGATGATCGGCTCGAATCGCACGGAAAACGCGCTGTTTGCAGGTCCGACGAACGAAGCCTTGTTCGAGCTCGACTGGGACAGCCTCCCGGAGGCGCTCGCGACAGACTTCCCCGGTCAAGACATCAACGCGATCATCGCGGGCTATCGCGACTTGCAACCTGAATCGTCAGCATCTGACATTTACTTCGAAGCCACGACCGATGCGAACTACCTCGCTGGGCACCGCATCCAAGCGGAGCGCAAGGTCGCGCAGGGTGGAGCAGCCACTTATCTGTATCTGTTCAACTGGAATACGCCAGTGCAAGGTGGCAAGTGGCGCTGCCCGCACGCGCTCGAGATCGGCTTCGTGTTCGACAACGTCGCCAAGTCCGAGAGCATGTCCGGCATCGGTGAAGAACAACAGCGCGTCGCAGACGTGATGGCGGAGACTTGGCTCGCGTTCGCGAAGACCGGCGATCCCAACAACGCCAAGATCCCCGAGTGGCCCGCGTACAACACGGACGCGCGCCCGGTGATGGTGCTCGACGAAACACCGGAGCTGGTCGAGAATCCGCGTAGCGAGCAGGTGAAGTTGTTTGGCGCGAATGCAGGCTTGCAGTACGGCAACCGCTACCAGTAACCGCGTTTTGCGAGCGAGGGGCGCGAGCCTTGCGCCCCCGCTCTGCGAAATGTTAGCGCCGCCGTACGCTGCAGCACACAAAACAAGAAGGCTCTCCAGGTCGCAGCGCGTTCGGGTCCAAGCGCAGCGATGCAGCGCGCTACTGGGTCGACGCGCTCGAGGTGACATGGGACGATTTGACTGTCAGAGTGCGCGCCATGTCGATCGACAATGTCAGCCAAGAAGCACGCACGGCACGCGCCGTGTCAGCCGCCAGCGATGTGGCGCGTTCACTCGGGCTCACCGTCTCAGAGCCGAAGGTCCTGCACCAGTTGTTCTCGGTGGTCGTGCAGCTCGCGCCTTCGCCAGTGGTCGCTCGTGTGCCCGTGGTGCTGCCGCGTGAGCTCTCCATGGCTACGCTCCAACAGCGCCAAGCCCGCGAGATAGCCGCGGCGACCTGGCTCGCGGAGCAAGGGGTCCCTGTCGTGCGCCCGAGCCCGCTCGCGCTGGCGAAACCAGTCGAGCGCGATGGTTTGTCGATCACATTCTGGGAGCTGGTCGAGGTTCAAGCCCAGACCGAAGCCGACATGCTGCCGAACACCAAGCTCGTGCCGCAGCTGCACGCGGCCCTGCGCAAGTACCCCGGCGAGCTCCCGTTCTTGTCGCCTATCGCGAACACTGTTCCGAGCTGCCTGCGCTTCATCGCGCAGCATCCGGAGCTGTTGAGCGCTGAAGATCTCGAGCGCGCGCAGCGCGAGTGGCAAACGCTCGCGCCGATCTTGACCTCACAACGCGCGTTCGAAGCCGCGTTCCCGCGCGCCACCGTGCAGCCCATCCACGGGGATGCACCGTTCTACAACGTCATTCACACGAATAAAGGCGTACTCTACGCTGACTTCGAGGACGTCACGCTCGGCCCACCCGAGTGGGACATCGCAGGCGCCGGCCCCGAATACACAGCGGCCTACGTGGAAGCTGCGGGCGCTGCGGGGGTGCGACCGCTGCAGGAAGACGTTCTGCAGGTGATGGCAGCGGCGCGCAACCTGCAGCTCGTAGCGTGCATGGCGCTGGTCCCCGAGCTCCCGCTGCTCGGCACAGGGCTCAGCCCAATGCTCGATGCGTGGCGCAACTCTCCCTTCGCAGGTGGTTTCGCCTCCCGCAGTTAGGTCGAACCATCTCAGCATGGGCGACGCTACTTGGGTACTGGCCCGCAGCTATTAGCTGCACCCGGTAGCCACCAGCGGCGGTGCGGGACTCGCTCCGCGAGCTCCGTCCCACTCGTGGAGTTGACGTCACTGCGGCGAATCTGTTGCTCTACCGTTGTGTTCGGCGTGGATGTCCATCGGACGGTGGAGGCTCACATGAACGTAGGGGACAGAAGACACGAAGTGACGAATCGCGTACTGACTGGCGCGATCGCCGTGCTGTGCGTAGTCGCATCAAGCTTGTGGCTCGAGCGCATGCACAGCGAGCTGAGCTCAGGCTACAGCGAGCTTCGCACGACAGCACAAGCTTGGATGTGCGCGTCGATGCAAGAGCTATTCGACTCGCACGCGTGGCCTGTACACATGGGCGCACCCGAAACCTCGCACATCGCTCTCCAAGACCAACAGCGCCGCTGACCGATTCAGTGATCGTCAACGACTTCAATGGTTGGGATGGCGACACGTTGTTCGAGCTGCAGAATGGGCAAATTTGGCAGCAGGTTGGACCGGGCATCGAGACGCGCGTTGCGGTGCGACCGCGAGCACTGATCTTTCGCGGGGCCGGCGGCGTGGAGATGCACGTAGAGGGCGTAGACTCGAACGTGCGGGTCGAGCAGCTTCGCTGAGCTGCGAGGCCTCCGCGGTGCAAGGGGCATTGCCGCTCGCAGCTGCGAGTGTCTGCAGCTTTGCGGTGTTGGGGCCTGTTACATCGCGCAGAAGCCGACGCCTTGGGAGATCGGCGTGGAGTTGTCGTTTGCGAGGCTTGCTTGCCAGGCGCCTCCACCGCCGATGTTTGCGTCCGGCGGGAAGAGTACGCCTTCCATCGGCATTTCTTTTACTGTCCACTGGCCGTTGGTGAAGCTCGTGGTTGCAGGGTCGTACGTCGCCGGGGCCGTGCCTTCGAAGCGGAACAAGATGGTCGCTACGTCGTAGCAGCCGTTCTGTAAGAGCCCGCGGAACTGCCCGCGCGCGCAATCGAGCTCGCCTCCGAAGTCGATTTCGAAGCGGATCGCGAGTGTGAAGAAGTCCGGGTCAGTGTTGCCGGACGACTCGTCGCCGTCGGAGAACGGGTCCGCAAAGCCGCGGATCTTTCCGCCCTTTACAGTAAAATCAGCGCAAAACTCAGCACCCGGAGCACACTCGACCGTGCTGCTGCGCTCTAGCCAAAACTCGAGGCCCGGTCGACCCATCGAAGGCACCGCAGCGATCGAGAGCGGCGCCGATCCGTTGCCCCATGCGGCCGAGTTGTAAGTGCCGTCGAAGCTTCCGACGTAGTGTCCCGGCTGACAGCCGCCTCCGCTGCCTGTGCTGCCCACGGCTCCCGAACCCGGCGCGATCAGCACATTCGTGCTGTTCGAAGCCCCCGCAGCCGCTGCACCTGCAGCCCCGGTCCCTCGTGAGATTGGCCCAGCTTCTTCAGCACAACCCAAGAGCGCCAGCACACACCCAACGCTCAGCCACCTCGGCGCACACATGTTTTCACTCTCCATGCAACATCGAGTCGCAACGATCACTCGCGACCGAAGTGGCAGCTCACACGCAGACAAGCTCACTCATTGTGTCATGCGCTGTCAGTTCGCGATGCGTACCAGAAGCACGCAAATGCTTTGTTGAATAAGCGCGAGCTGCAGCGCAGCTGGTAAGGGATCAGTTGCAATTCAAAAGGAATGCTAAAAATAAATACGCTCGTGTGGGCTGCGCTACGACTGTGCGAGGCGGACGAGCTCGCACACGTCGTCGAGCTGCTCGAGACTCTCCACGCACGCTTGCAAGGCGTCGCAAGCCGCAGCTGAAAGCGGCGTGACGCGCGCAAACTTGCGAGCGAGCTTCTCTGCTTGCAGCGGCAGGTTTCGCTCTGGAATGCCGCTGTCGTGGCTGGCTTCGCGCACACGACCATCGCGCAGGCGCACTCGAAGCTCAGTGCGTGTGGCTGCCATGGGCCTGATGCCGACGTGCACTTTCTGCATGAGCGCGCGCAGCTGTGGCGCACGAGCAGCTTCGTTCGTGAACGTGCTGGGGTCTTCGGTGGCTTGGCCGAGCAGCGCCATGGCAGCGGTCGCTTTGAGGCTGAACTTGGCTTCCAGGCCCGTCTCCGGGCGATCGATCGCACACACGCCAAGGCACGTTGTGTCGACGGACAGCTCGACGCGAACGATCTCGTCGACAGCGATGGGTTGTGCGCGTGCTAAGCCCAGCAGCGCTTCGATCGTGGCATGGGTGAGGTGACACGCTGCGTGGTACTTGAATAAGGTCTCGGTGATCTCGTAGCCGGTTGACGCTGACAGCGGCGAGCTGACAGCGCCGTGCGTCGCTGCAAAGCCTTGTGCGTCGCCCAAGATGTCAGCGCAGCCCGTGAAGCCGCCCTTGGCCAAGAGCGCCGCGCCGAGCCCGGCTTGAGCAGCGCGGCCGACGTGCAGAGGCTTGGCCATGCTTCCGAACGCGCTCTTCAACCCCGCAGCTTGCGTGCCTGCGAGGCCGATCGCGTGCAACCAGGTTGTGTCGTCTAACTGTAAGATGTGCGCAGCGGCCGCGGCGGCGCCGAAAGTTCCGAGTGTGCCGGTGGCGTGAAAGCCGCGCGCGTAGTGCTCCGGATTGAGCCAGCGTCCTAGCAAGCACTCGACCTCGACCCCGGTGATCAACGCGGTGAGCAGCGCCCGGCCGGAGCTGTGCTCGCGCTGTGCGAGCCCCCAGATCGCCGACAACACAGGTGCCGTGGGATGACCTTGCACGCCCCAGTGCGTGTCGTCGTAGTCGAGCGCGTGTGCCGCTGTTCCGTGGAAAAGCGCCGCGCTTTGCAGGCTAGAGCGCGCGCGAAGGCCCAGTAAGCTCGCTTCGTCGCCGCGATCGCTCTGAACGAGCTGCTCGTACAAGATGCGCGCGGCAGGCTCGCTAGCCCCCGCGAGCGTTACGCCCAGCCAGTCGAGCACACAGTGTTTGGCCACGCTGAGCACATCCGCCGGGACGCTCGCCGTGCCGGCGCGTCGCGCTGCCGCTAGTAGCTGCTGGGTCGAAGTCATGCGGTCTCCTGTCAGCACTGTAGCAAAACCACGGCTAGCGTCGTGCGCGGTATTGCGACGGGCTCATGCCGTGCCAGCGGCGAAACGCACGCCCAAAGGCTGTGGCGTCGCTGAAGCCAAGGCGTTGCGCGATCTCACTGATGCCGAGGCCCGCGTCGAGCAGGAGCTGCTGGGCGCGCTCGCGGCGGATGTCTTCTAGGAGCGTTCGGAACTGTGTGCCGGACGCCTGCAAGCGGCGGTTCAAAGTACGCTCGCTCATCCGCAGCTCCGCGACCACTTTGCTCAAGCTCGGACCATCGCGCTCACACTGTTCGCGCAAGCGGCTGCGAACCAGCTCGACCAAGCTCGAGCGTGGGGGCAGCCGCGCCATACGCGTCTCTGCGTGCTGGCGCAGCATCTCCGCGAGTCGCGCGTCGCTCTGCTCGAGCGGCGCGAGAAATCCAGCCTGTTCGTAGATGATCGAGCCCCGTGCCGCAGCGAACTTGACCGGCGCAGCGAAGAATCGCTTGTACGCACCGGGATCCGCTGGCTTGGGCCTCGCCAGCTCGACTTGCAACGCGCGCGCGGCACCTCCCGTGAGCAGCTTGAGCGCGACGTGGCCACTCGCGAGGCCAAAGTCCGCAAGCTCAGGGATCGAGCTGCGACCAACCGATTCTTCGATGGGTTGGCGGTCGACGAAGCAGGCACGGTGTACGTCGCGGACTACAGCGCAGGCACGCTCGTGCGCCTGAGCGATGACGAGATCATCGCGACGTTGCCGACGCCCGCGAGCCTCGCGTTTCGCGGCGGCACGCTGTTCGTCACCGACTACCGTTTGAATCAGCCCGACGCGGAGGGCGGCTTGTACAGCATCGAGCTCGGGTTGTGCAGCGGACAGCTGCTGCGTGCTCAGCCTTGAGTGGCGCCGCGGGTGGGACCTAAGCTCTTGTCGAGCGGCTTCTTGCCGCGCTTACGCAACCAGATCCATACGCCGGTGATGCTGAGTATCGCGACGCCCAAGCCCAAGACTGAGACAAAGGCCCGATACGCGATGCCACCCAAACGGACCGCGCCGAAGTGCAGACCGATCAACCACTGATCGATGATGCCGCGCGTGCTCGTTCCGGCAGCGGCGAATAGCTGCTGATGGCCGTCGTCGCCGTCGAACGTCACAGTGGTCTCGCCGAGACGCGTGTCGACGTCGAGCGAGCTGTCCACCGAGTACATGTACGCGCCGTGCTCGGGCTCGTAATGCAACCCGGACTCCGAGAGGATCTCGAAGCCCCTCTGCTTGCTCTCCGCCGCCATCAGCGTCCGTCCGATCGCCAAGGCTTCACGCAGCGCGATCTTGGGCTCCGGCTTCGGTGTAGGCAGGTGCTCGGTCTCGAACGCGGGCCCTTTCCCGACCACCGTGCTCATGACCGGCTCGTAGACCTGGCGCAGGTTGAGCGCCACGCCGGACCACGCGAAGACCAAGAGAAAGCCCCAAACCCACAGGCCACTCGCGCGATGCCAGGTGAATACGAGCGTGAACAGCTTGTTGGTCTTGAGCAACCACGCGGGCAACCAGCGCGAAAACCAGGACTTGCGCTTTGCACCTGCCTGCCGCGCGCGCTGCGGCGGTAGCGTGAGGTATGCGCCGATGAAGCAATCGAAAGTCCAGAGCAGCGCGACGACGCCGAACAACACGGTGCCCACTTCGCCGAGCGCCAGCGAAAAGTGAAACTCGTACAAGAACGTCATCACGTTCTTCTTGCCCTCGCTGAGGTCGCCGAACTTCCGCGAGCCAAGCAGCGCGCCCGTGTAGGGATCGACGAAGGTCTCGCGCTCGTCGATCCAGTAGCTCACCGAGCGGTTGGGCTTCATACGGAGCATCACGCCTTGGACGGCCGTGCCCGCAGGTAGCTGCTCCAGCAGCTCTTCGCGCAGCACGAGAGGATCCAGAAGCTGCGCGCCCGGCGTAGGCGGGTCCGCCCGGAGGAGCTCCGGATTCAGCGCGGCGTCGAGGTCCGTGTAGAAGGCCAGCAGCGAGCCCGTGAGCCCCGCGACGGTCAAGAAGACGGCCATGAACAGGCCGACCCAACGGTGAATGATCAGCGACGCCGGTCGCACGCGCTGGAGCCAAACGCCTACGCCGCTCGGCTCGCGCGGCTGGATCTGGCCATCGGTTCTCAGCTCGACTGTCACTTCAGGTACACGCGGGACGGGAGGAGCCTGTTGATTATGCGAATCAGTAACATTTTACGAGATTTTGTCAACACACCGGCCGGAGCGCGGCCGGCAGAAGCACATGTCGATTACGCCTGACATACGAACGCATGTGCGAGCGAACACCGTGGAACTGCAAATGAGCCAAGTGCTGCCCTCAGCCGCCGCGCGTTGGATCAAAACCGCCCCATGCGCCTCTGGGACCGCTGTGGCCGCTTGGACCGCCAAGTTTTGCGCGGTTGGCTAACAGCGGTGCTTTTTTCGCACGGGATTGGCTGGCTCACGTTCCTTAGAAAGTGGGCAGTGCTTAGGCGCTGCGCCGGTCGATTCCGAGGGGATGATGGATACAGCGATCAAAGTACGGCGTATTGGGATTACAAACGTAAGCGATAGCGAACACGTGGAGCCCGCAATAGCCGAACGGTTCGTGCGGCAAAGCCCACAGATGCTCGAGCTCGCAAGCATGGTCGAGCGGCTCGCGCCGCGTAAGATATCGGTGCTGGTCTTGGGGGAGACAGGCACAGGCAAAGAGCTGATCGCGCGAGAGCTCCACGAAAAGAGCCAGCGCAGCCACGGTCCGCTGCAAGTCGTGAACTGCGGCGCGATCCCAGAGCACCTGACCGCGAGCGTGCTGTTCGGGCACGTGCGCGGCGCGTTCACGGGCGCAGAGCGCGATCAGCAGGGCGTATTCGGACGCGGGCACGGCGGCAGCGTGTTCCTCGACGAAGTCGGCGAGCTGTCCGCGGAAGCACAAGCCGCGCTCTTGCGTGTGCTCGACACGCAGCGCGTCTGCCCGATCGGTGGCAGGCAGGAGCAGCTGGTAGACGTTCGTGTCATCGCGGCGACGCACCGCAACCTCGCGGAGATGGTCGAGCGCGGCACGTTCCGCCTCGATCTCTACCACCGACTCAACAGCGTGGTGCTGAAGATCCCGACGTTGCGCGAGCGCTGCGAAGAGATCCTGCCGCTGGCGGAGCACTTCCTCGAGAAGCTCGCGGGGTGCGGAGCGCGCATGCAGCTGTCGAGCACGGCCAGCGCTCGGCTCCTGGCCTACCACTGGCCGGGCAACGTGCGCGAGCTGCGCAATGTCATCGAGCGTGCGGTCGCGCTGTGCGACGGCGCGGTGATCTGCGAACACGACCTGCCGCAACATGTGCTGCACGGCGCAGGCGAAGCCAGGTCCGAAATGCCGCCGTCAGCGGCTGCTGCGCCGCTGGCCCCGATCACGCTAGAGCCGGGTGCGCTCGGCCTGCGCGAGACGCTGCGACAGCAAGAGATCGCACTGATCGAAGCGGCGCTGCGCAGCACACACGGCAATCAAAAGCGTGCCGCGCGCCTCTTGCAGCTGCCGCTGCGAACGTTCGAGCGCAAGCTGCGCGTGCTTTCGATCCGCCGAGACTGGTAAGTCGCGTGCTCGCGCGAAATCGACTATGCATCGTGCGTGCGGCCGCAGCGTGCGCCGCGATGCATAGGAGCTGAGCATGCGTTACAAGATCTTGAGCTGCATGGCCGCCTTGACCCTCGTGGGGGGAGTCGCCTTGCTCGCGGCCGAGCGGGCGGAGGCCAAAGAAGCAGGGTCGAAGAACAAAGAGATCGTTAGTTCGTTCTACAACCTGATCTTCCGCGACCATAAGCCTACCGAAGCGTTCGAGCGTTTCGGCGGCGACAAGTACATTCAGCACAATCCGCGCGTGCCCGACGGCAAAGACGCGGTGATCGGTTACTTCACGCCGTTCTTCAAGTCGAACCCCGCGGCCAAGAGCGAGATCAAGCGCGTGGTGGCCGAGGGCGACTTGGTCTGGTTGCACGTGCACTCGAAGAAAGACGCGAACGACCGCGGCCGCGCAATCGTGGACATCTTCCGCGTCGAAAACGGCAAGGTCGTCGAGCACTGGGATGTCGTGCAGGACATCCCGGAGACCGCGGCGAACAAGAACACCATGTTTTGAGCAGCGTGTGCCTTGGTGATCGCGGTCAGTCCAAGTTGCCTTTGATGCCGACTTGGACCCACCGCGGGGCGTTTGGCCGTGCGCCGTATGGCCGGCGCGAGACGATCGCAGCTTGGTCGAACAAGTTGCGAACGTTGGCATACAAACGGAGGCGCGATAGGAAGGGAACCTCGGCGCCGAGGTCCACGTTGAGCAGGTCGTCGGTCGCCATGACGCTGTCGAGCGCGGCGCTGCCGGCTTGCTCGCGCATCGCAGTCACGTAGGTGAGCGACGCGTGCACGCCGAAGTAGCGGGAGTCGATGCCTGCTGTGAAGTTCAACTGGTGGCGCGGAACGTAGGGCATCTCGTCGCCCTTCTCGACCGTGCCGTAGATCGGATCGTTCGACTGGAAGCTGCGCAGGAACTCAGTGCGCGTGTACGTATATGCCGCCGTGAGCGGCACAGTCACCGGGCCGAGCGCTACGTCGTAGGTGCCGAACGCCTCGAGGCCGTAGATGCGCGCGCGACCTGCATTGAACTGACGATCCAGCTGATCCTCGGTGCAGCCGCTCGAGAACGTGCAGATGTCCGTCATGTTGCTGTAGTCGTTGAAGAAGCCGATCAGCTCCGCGCGACCGCGCTTGCCATGCAAACGCGCACCAGCCTCGTAGTTCACGCTGTACTCGGGCGCGACCCCCTCCACGCCAGGCTCCGGTGGGCTGAACCCGCGGTACACACCCGCGAGCACGCCCAGCTCCGGCAAGAGCGCATAAAACGCACCGACACCGGGCACAAGCGCCGCGACGATTGCGTCGGTCTGCTTATCCGTCTGACGATTGTCGATGTTCGAGCCGATCACCTCCAAGCGCACGCCGGGCGTGAGCGTTAGCTGCCCCCAGCTCATCGCATCGATCACGTGGCCCGCGAACGCCAGGGTGTTCGCGACGTTTGACGTCGTGACGCTGGTAGCTTCATCCGGGATCGCCACGAGCTGACCTTGCACCATGTTGAATGCATCTTCGCTGTGGCGCCGCTCGATGCGATCGTGATGCAAGCGCAGGCCAAGCTCGAAGTGATGTCGAATCGGTCCGGTGTCCTGGTCGGCGAGGTCGAACACGCTCTGCACGCCCTGGCTGACGAACCAGCGTTGGTTCGGCCCGACCATCAGCGCCTGCGAGGGAACCGCGCTGTCCGCTTCGCCGCGCAGCACGGCGAGGTACTCGCGATTCGAATCTTCAGTTGGGTTGCTGAGGACCGATGAGAGGTCCGAGCCACGGAAGCGATTCAGCTTGCGCCAGCTGCGCGAGAAGTCGTGCCGATAGACCTTGGTCGTTAGCTTGAAGTGGTGCTCCGGTGCATCGAGCACGTGATGGAGCACCACGCTCGTGCGGTGATTGTCCATGCGATCGAGCGCGCTCGCCGCGTAGCGCCGGTACGGACCAGCGCGCAGCTCCGCGTCCGTGAGGCCGAGATACGTCTCGTTCGAAGCTTCATCCGAGTAGGTGAGCTTGATGCCCAGCTCGTTGCTCACGTTCGCGTTGGGATCGACGATGTACGAGCCTTTGACCATCCACTCATTGCGCGTCGAACCGGTGTCTGCGCCGTCCGGCAGGAGCTTGAAGCCCGAGTTGTGCAGGTGCACGCCTTCGATTAGCAAGCCGAGCTGCTCTGTGCTCGCGCCGGCGTAGCCGTGCGCTTTGAAGTAACCGTATTCGCCCACGCCGAGGTCGAGCGAGCCGGTCGCGGTCCGTGGAATGCTGCGCGTTACGAGATCGATCGCACCGCCGACGGTCTGCGGACCGAAGCTGATGGCGGCGGGACCCGTGAGCACTCGGATCTTTGTCATGCGCGTGAGCAGCGGGAAGTAGTACGCAGCAGGTGCGGAATATGGCGCCGGGCCGAGCAACACACCGTCTTCTAACAAGGCGATTTTTTTGCTGCGATCGGGGTTGCCGCCGCGGATCGAGATGTTTGGGCGTAGGCCCATGCCGTCTTCTTGGCGTACGTACACGCCGGGTATTTGCTGCAGCGCGGCGTGGGGGTCGTCGTATTCGAAGCGTTCGAGCTGAGCTTGGCCGATGACGTGCGCGGAGCCTGCTGTTTGGGTGAGGCGGGTGCCGACGACCAGGACGTCGTATGCGCCAGGCTCCGATGCAGGCTCTTCCGTCGGCTCTGTGAGCGTGGGCACAACGGCAGCAGGAGCGTTCTGCTCGGCTGGGATCGTAGCGTTGGCCGGGGGCGGCGCAGCTGGCTCGGGCTCGGGCTCGGGCTCGGGCTCGGAGGTCGGCGCGATCGGAGCGGGAGCAGCTGCATCTGTTGGCGGCACGCCTGCGTCTGCGGGCGGCGCCTCTTGGGCGAGCGCTCGACCCGAGACTATGCCGATGATCGAGCAGACAACCCAAAATGAACGAACGATTAGACGCGACATATCCGGAGGCAGGTAGGGGTGAAAGCTCAGCGCACAGCTCGCGTGTGCGGTGGGGGTGACTGAGGCGCTGGCAGGATCCAGCTTGCGGGCGCGAGCCCATCGTGCACCTGCGTGAGATCCACAGTGGGATCGATCATGGGTCGGCTGCGCCGGCCATTCAGCGCGACGCGGGCATCTGCAAACACCGCGACCTGCCCACGCCCACGCTGCTCGAAGTCGCGCGCGATGTGATGCGCGAGCTGCAACACGAGATCAGGCTGGCTCGACATCTCGCTCTCTTGCAGACCGGTCAGGTACGCACGCGGGCTCACGTGAAACGTGCGGCCCGAAGGCTCACGCACGACAAAAGTCACGTCGCCACCCTTCGCGCGCACCATCACACGCCAAGAAAACCGCATCCCCTGCTCGTGCCAGAGCACGTTCTCGCCATAAGCAACGAAGCGCAGCGGCAAGATCAGCTGCACCACGCAGTACAACATTCCGAGCCCGAGCCCGACTCGCCGCGGCGCACCGATCGTCATGCCGCTGGCAGCGGCCGCCAAAGGCCGCCGCCCAACGAGCGCAACAACTCGACGCGGCCAACCCGGCGAGAAGAACACCAACGCAGCGCAACTCATGATCACCGGAAACATGCCGATCGGGAACAACAACCGCGTCACAGCATGAAACACCAGCAACAGCGCATACGCGTACGGCCGCGTGCGCCGCAAGCTCAGCCACAATACAATCGAGCTGTCGAATACAAACCCAGCCCAGCTCAGCGCGAGCGGAACACCAGGCAGACGCAGCATCTCCCCGATAACCGGCAGGTCCACACTGCTACCGAGCCAAATCCGCAACGGCTGAGCGTGCAAAAGCCAATCGCTTTGCAGCTTCGCCAGGCCTGCACACACGTACACCACGCCCACTTGGAAGCGAAACAAGTACAACACGCCGCGCGGCACAGTGCTGAGCGCCGGCGCACGCCAAGCATCGATCGACCACACGCGCTGCGCGGGAGTGAACGCGAGCAGCCAGGCGATCAACGCCGCGAGGTAGTAGTGATTCAGATAGGTCGTGACATCGATCAGCTGGATGTACGTGAGCCCCGCCGCCAACAGCAGCGAGCTGATCCGGTACATGGCACCCGCCGCGACCAAGAGCGACAATCCAGCGAGCGCCCAGAACAGGCCGTGCATCGCTGCCGCTGGCAGCGGCTGCACCCAGCTGAAGCCCCAATACTTGAAGTGGAAGCGTGGCTCCACGAAGAACCGGTCCACCCAGCCGTACGCCACAAAACGCAGCATCGACACACACAAGAGCAGGCCGAACATCACGCGCAGGCCCGCGAGCCAAGCAGCATCCACCGGAGCGAGCAGCGCGTGCAGCACACCGTTCTGCGCGCGCGCCGCGGGCGCGTGCGCCGTCTCCGAAGCCGGCAGAACCCGCGCTGTGACCGCGACGCTCAGTCGGTGTCTCCTTCCACGCTCGCAGGCAGCTTCAGCCCGAGCGGGCTGCCCGCGCCGAACAAGTCGCCTTTGAGCAGGTCCGTCAGCATCTTCAGCGTCATGTACGCGGACTCGAGCTGCGCTTTGCTCGCCATGTGCATGGGCGGGAGCGTGTCGAGCGCACGCTGTGCGTTGTCGTACGCATCGATGATCGCATCTCTCAGCTCATCGTGCCCTGCATCTTGCAGCCAGTCGTCGAAACCAATGCCCTCGCCTTGCGCGCCGCAGCCCTGAAACAGCGCGCGGAAGCCTCTTAAGTTCTCACGCAGCGCTTCGCTGCCGAGCTGCGCGTACGGTGTTTCAGCCAAGCTCACCGGCGCGGTCATCGTGTAGCCGGCGGGAATGCCCAGCTTCCAGTCTTTCATCTCGCGCTCGACGTAGATCAGCGCCCAGCCGAGCACGTTCAGCGCTTCTTGCTCGCTCGGATAACCCTCGGCGAGCTTGAAGCTCTCCAAGAAGTTGCTGCCGCCCGGGCTCCAGGCGTCGATCAGCACTTGCGATTGCGTACGCAAGTCGGCAGAGACTGCGGCCGCGTAGCGCGCTTTGCGCTCGCGCAGCGCGTCTGCGGACAGCTGTCCGAGCACCATCGCGGCGCGTGAGCTGGCCACACACTCGCTGCCCTGGCCCGAAAAAAACAACGAATATTCCAGCCCAAACAGGCCGCGAGCCGAGATCAGCGCAGCGCTCACGTCAGGCGTGGCCTCCGCGAGTTGCTCCTCGACGCGACAGCGCGAGACTGTCGGCCAAGCGTAGATGCGATCGCGCAACCCTTTGCCCTGATAGATATCGCGACCCGCGCTCATCGAGGAGCTCGCGGCCGGACCAAACTGAAATAGCTCGGCGCGCGACCAGCGCGCCATGGCCATGCGAAACGCGGCTTGTGCCGCTTTCAGCTGCGGCTCGGAGCGAGCTTCCGCGTACGCATCGGTCGCGCGCGAGAGCACCTCGGCGGTCGTACGAAAGGCGCAGTAGTGATAGACCGCGCAGCGCCCACCGGCCTCCAGCAGCCGTTGGCGGCTGAAGCTCTCCGTGCTCACGGGCGGCGCGCCGCAGGCCTCCAGCACCGCAGCTTCGGTCGCATCGCCACTGCCCGCGTCAGCGCTCGCAGCATCGTGCGAGCCGGCATCCGCGCTGGCATCGCGCGGCGTGGCCGCAGCTTCCGATGCATCGGGCGTGTTCGCATCCGAGCTGGCATCACGCGGCGGAGACGCATCGAAGGCTGCGGCTGATGAGCCCGAGTCCCCCGCGTCACTCGCTTGCGGATGGGGCACGTCGCGCACAGCGGCGGACGCAAAATGCTCGCGCGGCCGCGGAGAGCTGCACTGCGCGCTAAGCACGCAGCACAGCAAACCGAGGCCGAAACACGAGCTTGAAAGTGTCCGTGGCAACTTCTCAGCCACAGTCTACCTCTCTCTGCAGATCACTCGTTTACCTTGAGCACCGCCACGACCACGCCCGCAGCGTTGTTGCTCGTCGCCGCCACCAGCTGCTTACCGTCTTGCGAACGCGCCACTGCGAAGAAGTGCGAAGGCATCTCGCCGCCCACACCTGCGTAGCTGATCACGCCCTTGTCGCCCGAGCTCGGATCGAGCTGACCTTCGGGGGTCACCACGAACACAGCAGGAGCAACGCCGTAGCGACCGACCTGGATGATGCGACCGTCGTTCAACAATGCGAGATCGCGACCGCGGTCTTCGGTGCCAGCGAGCCCGGCCTCTTCACTCTGGATCGCACGCGTACCTTCGATGCCCCAGCTCGTGTCGACAGCCTTGCCGTCGCCCTTCACTGCGAACGACACCAGGTCGACGCCATCGGTCGTCGCGTAGCCGAACTTCGAGGTTTGGTTCGCTGCCGTAGCGCGACCGTAACCGGTCGTGACATAGCGGCCGCTCTCCTGACGCGCGACTGCGTAGCACTCGGCAACGCCGCCGTTCTCCACGAATGGATTGAACACAGCGAGACCAGGCTGCGCGACCGGGCCGAAGCCGAAGTCACTGTCCGGCGTGCCGTCCGGCTTGAGGCGCAACAGCACGACGTGATTGCCGAGGCCTTCGCCGAAGTTCGTGTAACCCGAGCTAACGATCGAGCCGTCAGCGTCGAGCCACGCGCGACGTCCGCCGTCGGAGAGCGCAGCTTGCGTGTGGAACGTGTAAGCTTTGCCGCCGTTGAACGCGGGATCCACTGCACCCGTGCTCGCGAGCACGCGCACCACGTAGCGATCGTTGTCGTAGCGTTGATCAGCGTCGACCTTCACGGCCGGGCCGAAGCCGTTGACCACAACCTTGGGCTCGCTGCCGCTCTTGTCGAGCAACACGCCCCAGGCCGAATCCGTCGGATAACCCGGGCCGGAGTAGCGCTGATTCTCCATCTCGGCAGTCGAGTTGTAGGTCGGCGCGGGCCAGCTCTCGTCATCCTCGGGCGCCCAACCAAAGCGCACCTGTGCGATGCCGCCTTCGCCGAAGCTCTCGACCAGCTGACCTTCGCTCGTGAAGCGAACGAGCACGACGTTCGAGCCGTTCGCGCGCACGCCATCCGCAACACCAGCGGTGTCGACGATCGCTGCGCCACCGCGGCCGTCCGACACGTTCGCTTGCACGATCAAGTCGCCACCCTCGAGCTCCACCAAGCCCATCGACTGCTCGTCGCCTGGGACCAAGTCGTACTCGAGGAAGCCGTCTTCGCTGAACGAAGTGTCCGGGGTGCCATCGGCGTTGAAGCGCGCCAGCACCAGCTTGCGATCGGCCGGCTCAGCGCCGGTGTGACCGCTCGCCCAAATCTTACCGGTCGACGAATAGGTCAAGCCGCGCAGGTCATTGGCTTGCGTGAAGATGCGGTCTGCGACCTTCTCGACGGCGGGGAACACAGGGATGTCGATGCCTGCATCAGCGTCGTCCGTGGAGCTGCCACCGCTGCCGCCGCTGCCAGCGGCAGGCTTGCCGCCCGTGCCTTCCTCTTCGTCCTCGGAGGCCGAGCCGCCCTTGCCGCCCTCAGCGGCGCGACCGCCCTTGCCACCGGCGTTGTCGGTGCTTGCGGTCGAGCCGCCTTTGCCGCCCTCGCCGCCTTTGCCACCCTTGCCTGCGCTCGCCTTGCCGGCCGAGCCACCTTCTTCTTCGCTGCCTGCATCTGCTTCGACGGCGCTCTCCTGCGAGTTGTCGTCGTCACCGCAAGCTGCTGCCCCCGTTGCTGCTGCAAGCAAGATCCAAGTTGCCCAACGCTGCTGCTGCCGGTTCATGACCGTACCTCCCTCGCCGGATCGCTCACGGCGGACGAATCGAAAACGATATTCAACTTCAAGGAAACGGGGGCATTTAGCCGCGCAATGGGCGGAATATCAAGAAGAGTAAGTCGGCGCCTACAAGCGCTCGCGTCGACATGTAAACCTTTGCAATTGAAGGCTTTTTTGACAGCGCGCCGTGCTGTTCAGGAGCTGTTTGGGAAGAATTCGACACTGGCCATGTCGAGTCTGCCTGCCCTCGAGCGTCGTCCTGACAGCTCCAGGAGACATTCATGCACACGCTTCAGTCCGACGATGGCACTAGCATCGCTTACGAACGCGCGGGGTCCGGCCCGGCGATCATCTTGGTCGACGGCGCGCTCTGCAGCCGCGCATTCGGGCCGATGCCCAAGCTCGTACCGCTGCTCGCGCCGCATTTTACTGTGTACACATACGATCGTCGCGGGCGCGGCGACAGCGCGGATGCTGCGAGCTACAGCATGGATCGCGAGCTGGAAGATCTCGCCGCGCTGGTGCGCGTGGCGGGTGGATCGGCCTTTGCGTTCGGCGCTTCATCGGGTGGTGCGCTGGTGCTGCATGCCGCTGCGAGCGGCGTTCCGCTCACGCGCTTGGCGATGTACGAGCCACCGTTCGTCAATGAGGGTGCGAGCGGTGGCGGTGAGCCTGATCACATCCGTCAGCTGCGTTCGTTGATCGCAGCGGGGCAGCGCGGAGCGGCGGTGAAGTACTTCATGGCGGATATGGTTGGGGCGCCGAAGCCTGTGGTGTTCATGATGCGGCTGATGTTGCCTGTATGGTCGAAGCTCAAGGCTGTCGCGCACACGCTGCCTTACGATGCGACGATCATGGGAAATTGGCTTGTGCCGAAGGAGCGTGCTGCGAGCGTGCGGGTGCCTGCGCTTGTGATGTACGGGGGGAAGACTGATGAGCGGTTGCGGCGTGCGGCTGAGGCGGTGTCTGCTGCGTTACCTAACGCTGAGCTGCGCGTGTTGGCTGGGCAAAATCACGCTGCGGCGGCCAGCGCTGTTGCGCCTGTTTTGGTGGCGTTCTTTGCTGGCCAGCGCCAGCAGCACGCGTCTCGAGCATCTGCTGTGTAGGAGCGCCGGGCTCGGGCAGAGTTAAGAATCCGGGAGCGGGTCGCGCTGGATGCCGAGGTGGCGCGCTACAACGGAGCCACTGCCGACCAGCGTCGCCATGGACCAGAAGAGGCCCACGGCGCCTAGCGCGGCTCCTGCTGCGCCGAATGCTAGGGGCATGAGCGCGACGTTGGGTCTTGGAACGCTGTGTGAGCTGTCAGGCGAGCCGTGCCGTCGGTATTAGAGTCGTAGACTTTGAGCAGCACAACGTCATCGAGCTGCAGCTCCGGGTAGTAGAACCAGCTGTGCGCGGGGTTTGGGCTAAAGGCGTAGGTCTCGCCGACTTTGTCTCGGTAGACGAGGTCGCTCGCGATCAGGTCTTTGTGATCGATCGAGCGCGCGTCGCACAGGGCGAGCGGCCAGTTCAGCACGGGCGTGCCGATCGGGCGCCACACGTTGATGATCGCATGGCGCTTTCCGAGGCGCTGTGAGGCTTCCTCCGCCGAGAGATGGTCGCGCACGCGCCTCGGCCCGGAGACGAAAGTCTGGTCGTTGTGGACGTACGGAACAGGCTCGCGGACGCCCTCTTGTGCGTGTCCCGGCTGCGCGTTGCGCAAGGTGTGATCGAAGACCACGACCTTGCTCGCGCCTGTCTCTCTCTGCAGCAGCTGGCGCACTTCGGGGTAGTAGAGCTCGCGGATCGTCGTCTCGTCGCTGAAGTCACGGAGCGCTGTGGCGTGCCGGATCAGCTGAAAGCCGTTGCGATCCAGCGCCGGAAGCTCGCGCTCTAGTCGCGCGTTCTGCACGCGCACGCGCTGCTTTTCGATGATGCCGCTGCGCTGAGGCACGCCTTCTGGCGGAGTGAACGTGTAGCTCACCGGGCGTTCGCCGGTATTCGCGGTGTAGTTGAGCTCGACTTCGACGTGCGTAGGCGCAGTGCTCATCACAAACCTCCCAGTCAGGTGCGCGGGGTTTCGAGCGCGGGTGCAGGCGCCCAGTAGCTCTCTAACTGCAGCTCTTTCAGGACTTCCTGCAGAAAGTGCAAGTCGGGCCACGCCTCATACTCGAACGCGTTCTTGATCAAGCCGAAGCGCTTGGCTTCGGAGATCTGCCGCTTGTACTGCGAGCTGTGGTACGGGTCGACCAGCGGGCTCGCGAGCGCTTTGAGCGATTGCCCTTTGAAGTCTTCTTTGTAGTCCGTGAAGCGCGTGCCGGACTTCGCCCACAGCTGGAACACAGGCGAAGGATTGCCCTCTTGCTCCGACAGCCACTTGGCCGCGAGCACCAGCTGCTTGACTACACGCTTGGTCACACTCGGATACTTCTGGATGAACGACTCCGAGCCGATGAACGAGCAATGGCGCATGAACTTCAAGTCGCCCTGCGACGCGTAGATGATCTTGGCCGCCCCCTGATCGCGCAGCCCCAAAATCTCGGGACCACCGACGATCGCATCGACGTCCTTGGTGATGATCGCCGCGCGCGCCGTGGCTTGGTCCATGTTGATCGTCTTCAGGTCCTTCTCACTCAGACCGTTCGCTTCGAGCAGCTTGTTGACCGCGAGCTGGATGTTCGTGCCCTTTTGAAATGCCACGCGGCGACCCCGTAGATCCTTGACGTTTTGGATCGACGCATCCGACGGCACTGCGATGTACGTGTTCTGCCGGATGGACGTGGCGGCGAGAATGCGTGTCTTTAGACCGCTCGCACGCCCAACGATCGAGGGCAAGTCACCGAGGAGCGAGAAGTCCGCCAGACCGTTTGCGTACAGCTCGTTTGTGGCCGGACCCGCACCGCGTAAGAATGTCCACTCGACCTTGATTCCGTCGGCGCGGAACTCCTCTTCGAGCATGCCGCGCAGGTGCAACGTGGACACGCTGTTTCCACCGGTGAACGGGCGATTGCCGACGCCGACGCCAGGAAAAGCCATACGGATCACCGCCGGCTTGTCTTCAGCCTGCGCAGCACTGCTGCCAAACGAGACAATGAGGAGGAAGGCAAACAGACTCTGAATCAGCGATTTCATAGCTCTCCTGGCGCGCCGCGTGGCGGCGCCTAACTGCAGCGACGGAACACGGCTGCGGAGCAGTATGTGTAAACGGATGCATGTCTGTTTTGCAAGATACGTTCGATAGAAAACATCTCACAGAAAGCTGGGGCGCGACGAGCGTGCGTTTACGCTCGCGAAACGAAGGGAAGCGCGCTGGGCCCCCAGCGGCGCAACGTCATTGCAGCGCGCTGTGGATCGCGTTCATCAACGCATCGAGCGTAAACGGCTTCGCCAACACCGGGTGATTCAGCTCGGAGCGCACGGCCTCTTCGCTGTAGCCCGTGATGAACAACACGCGCGGCGCCTTGCCCGACTCGCGCATGCGCGTGACCAACACCGGCCCGCGCATCGGCGTCATCACCACGTCACAGATCACCAGATCGATCTGTGCGGCGTGTTCGACCCAGATCGCCAAAGCGTCTTGCGGCTTGGTCGCCACCAGCACTTTGTGCCCGTGACGTTCGAGCATGCGCCGCGTGACGTCCGCGACCATCGCCTCGTCGTCGACGAGCAGCAGCGTCAGTGCACGCGCGTCCGCTTTCGTCAGCTTGCTCGGTACGCTGGCAGCTGTCGGCGGCGACTCAGCCGGACCTTCCTCGACCGCAGGCAGCGCGATCGTGAAGATAGATCCACCACCCGCACGCGACATCACGCGGACTGTGCCGCCGTGCTGCTCGGCCGTGCCCAACACCGTAGCCAAGCCGAGCCCCGTCCCGCCCGTGTCCGCACGCGTCGTATAGAACGGCTCGAACAGATGCGCGCGCGTGGTCTCGTCGATGTTGTGACCCTCGTCTTCGACCGAAAGCTCGACCTGCTTTGCCGCTCCCAGCGGCCGCACGCCGGTGATGATCTTGACCACGCCTCCACAGGGCATGGCGTCGCGCGCGTTGATCACCAAGTTCACCAGCGCGCGCTCGATCTCGAGCGGATCAGCCCGGATCAGCGGCAGTTGCGGCGCTAGCTGGGTCTCGATCCGCACTTCGTCTCCGACCAGCCGATGCATCAGCGCCATGGTCGATTGCACAAGCTCGTTCGGCTCGAGCAGCTTGAGCGTGAGCTGCGCTTTGCGCCCGAACGTCAAGAGCCGGCGCGTCAAGCTGGTCGCTGAGGCGAGCGCACGAAACGACTCGTCGAGCTCCATCGCCGAGCCGAGCCGACCTGCGATCAGCTCCAGGTTCGCCGTGACAACAGTCAGCAGGTTGTTGAAGTCGTGTGCGATGCCGGCTGCCAAGCGCCCCACCGCTTCCATCTTCTGCGCGTGCGCGAGCTCCTCGCGCAGCCGTACCTGATCGGTCGCGTCTAACAGTGTGCCGCGCAGCTCCAGGTGACCGTCGGCCGCCTGCACTTGAAAACCTTCGAAGCGCACGTGCCGCAGCTCACCGTCAGGGCGCTGCAGCCGCGCGTCGATCTTCGTGCCCTCGTTGAGCAAGAGCGATTGATCGTAGGTAGCCTGAAAGCGCGCGCGATCTTCGAGCGCGATGCGCTCCACCAGCGTCTGCATGTTCGCTGGCGCATCCGCAGGCAAGCCCGCGATGCGTCGAAACTCCAGCGACCACTCGAGCTCGCTCGTGCGCGGATCGAAGCGCCAGCTGCCGAGCTGCGCGAAGCGCTGAGCTTCTTCGAGCAGCGCCAACGTGCGCCGCAGCTTGGTCTCCACCTCCAAGCTCTCCGTGCGATCGAGCACGCCTCCGACCATGCGCCGCGTAGTGCCTGCGGCATCGAACAACATCGAGCTCGAGTGCGTGGTGTGGCGGATGGACCCATCGTGGCGCACCAAGCGACAATCGACGAGCGGTAAGATGCCGTCCTTGATGGCTTGCTCGGTCGTCGCTTGGGCGCGCGCACGATCCTCGGGATGTACGGCCTCAAAGAACGTCTCCACAGAAGGTGGGATGCTGCCAGGCTCTACACCCAGGATGCGATACAGCTCCTCTGACCAAGTGACGCGCCCGTTGCCGAGATCCCAGGTCCAGGTGCCCAGATGTGCGATCCGTTCGGCTTCGCGCAACAGCTCCTCCCGCTCCGCGAGCGAGATGCCTTCTGTCTCTTCGTGGCGTGCCGCTGCGCGCTGCAGCTCTGCCACTCGCGAGCGCAGCGCTACGACCTCGCGCCGCAGCACATCCAGCTCGTCGCTCTCACGCGTGTTGCCCGGCACGCAGATATTCTATCAGCGCTAACAGCGGCATGCGTACGCGGAGTAGCTGCGACCTGCAGGCGTGACGACATGGCTAATTCAGCCGCCCAACCAAGGCCACAACTCACGCAAACTTCGCGCTAGCGAAAGTGATGCCTGCCGTCGCCGCCGCACATTACTAAGAGAAACAAGAAAATCAGAGCTGCGGCGACAACCCAGCCCACGCGCGACTGCCCTCGGCGGACTTCGACAACCTCGCTCAGGGTGTGCGCTCGGCCGAGAGCGTGCACTGGCCACCGATCGGCTCGTTCGGTGCGCGCCCGCAGCGATTGTCGAGACATTCGAGCAGATAGTGATCGTAGCGCTGCTCGAAACAATTGCGTGGCTTGTGTAGCTTGATCGCGCTGCGTACGCGCCCGAGCAGCGACGACTTGCCGAGCTTCGCGCTCAAGTTGTCGAGCGCTGCGCCGCCGTCCTTCGCGAGCGCGCTCGCAAACGGATAGGCCACAGCATCGTGCTTTTGAAGCTGTTGTCCGATCAGCTCGAACGCGCTCTTGTCGCCGAGCTTTGCGAGCGCGAGCGCCGCTGCGGCGGCAGGCGCGCTGTCGTCTCCGAGCATGTCGTTCAGGCGCGCGAGCGCCGGCGCGGTCTTCTGCCCGAGGCTCGCGAGGATCAGCGCCGCGTTGTTGCGGCCACGCACGCTGGCCCCGCGCTCTGCGATGTCAGCGAGCTCTCGTGCCATCACTTGCTTGGTGCTCGCTTCGGCGCCAGCTCCGAGCAGATACGCGAGATCGCGCAGCTTGATGTCGAGCAGCAAGCCCGAGCTGCCGGTGTTTTCGGCTTGGCCGAGCCCGCGCACCACGTAGATCAGCGCGTCGACCAGCTGGCGGCGCGTGCGCGCGTCGACTGCGAGCTCACCGTCCATGCGATCGCGCAGCGCGAGTGTCAGCCAAGTGTCGAGCGCTTCAAACACCACCTCCGGCTCGAACTTCTCATAGCGATGGGCGTCGCCCTCCGCGTAGAGAAAGCGCTCCGTCAGCTCGTGTTGCGCGAGCTCGTAGCTGAGTGCGACGCGACGCAGATCGGCTGGCGTGTCGATCGGCTGGTTCAGCAGCGTCGCTTCGCGTGCGTTGCGTACGTCGGTCATCGTCTCGCGCACGATCCGCAGCGCGCGATCGGCCTCTTTCATCTGGCTTTCCAAGCCTTTCAGCTCAGCGTGAATCACACGTGCCTCTTTGTACTTGGAGAGCAGATCGGTGAACGAGCCCACGCCGATCGCGCCCGCGAGCACGGCGATCACAGTCATGGCCGGTACAAAGCGCTTCTTGACGATCGCGAGCGCGCCCTTGACTTGCTGCTCGATCGCTGCGGTCACTTGATTCGCGCGCTCCAGCGTGGCATTCGCGCGCTCGGTGGCTTCGTTCGCGCTGCGCTCGGCGTCGGCGATGATCTGCGAAGCGCGGTGCTCTGTGCGCTGATAGAGCAGCTTGATCGTGTCGAGCTCGACGCTGACGGCGGCATGCGCATTGGCGTTGGCCGTGCGTGAGACGCGCTCTGCCAGCTCGCACACGCGCACATCGGCTTGGCGCACGCGCGCCGCCAACTCGGTGAGCAGCCGTCGCGTGCCGGACGATGCACCGAGACAATCGAGCACGTCTTCTCGACCGAGCGCGATCACGTCACAGTCAGTGACTGCGATCGCACTGGCGGAGCGCGCTTGACCATCTAACAGTGACAGCTCGCCAAAGTACTCGGACTCCGCGAGCGTCTTGAAGCTGACTTGACCGCCGAAACGCTCCAGCACAATCTCGACTACGCCGGAGGCGACGATCAAGAGCGAGTCGCCGTGGTCACCTGCATGCAGGATGTGCTCGCCTTTGCGGTAACGCCGCGCAGGCGCGACCCCCTCGGCGAGCCCTGCGAGTGTCAGCTCGTCCAGCTCGGCAAACAGCGCGACCCGGCGCAGCAGCGACAGCGCCGGATTCAGCTCGCGCATCTCAGAGGTTGTGGCCACTCGCCCGCCGGCGATGTCCGCAAGCAAGACTTCCCCGCTTTTCATTGCAAAGCCCCTGCGGCGTACAGTGCACTCACAGTCAGGAGGCGTGAATGAACTGCTTCACGGACCGGGACGAATCTCCGATTCCTGCAGCTCACGGCGGCGGGGGTCGGGGAACCCCCGCTGTCCACAGAGGTCAATCGGCCTTGATGACAGCGCAGGCGATCGGGGTGCCCGAGTCGCCGGACGGACCGCTGCCGACGTCTTCCTTCTCGTGGATCACGAGCGCTTTGCCGAGATACGAGTGCGTCCCGTCATCGAGCGTGGCATTGGGCACCAAGACATCGACCGCACCCGTGCCGTCCGCTGCGACCTCGATATTGCCGAGGTCACCGAGGTGACGCACAGGCGAGTCCAGGAGCCCGTGCTCCTTTGCGCCGGGCGCGAAGTGCTCGCCCATGCTCTTACCCGGAATGTCGCTGCAGTCGCCCTTCTGGTGCACGTGGATGCCGTGCTTGCCGGGGGTCGCATCCTGCACCTTCAGGCGAGCGCGCACACCCTCTGGACCTGCTGTGAGCTCGGCTTTGCCGCTGAGCGTCACGCCGGGCGCCGCTTGCAGCGTCGCTGTCGCTGAGCGCGCCTGCGCTGTTTCGGAGCCCGAAGAAGATGAGGCGCCCGCAGGCTCATCGCCTTTCGAGCAGCCAACAGCGGACATGGACAGAATAAGGGGCACACAAAGTGTAAGAGTTTTGATCGTCATCGTTCGACTCCATCGCGCGCGGAGTGCGCGGCGCGGGACACATAGACACCCAGCCGCGACTTGCACGTGAATCTAGCGCCTCGAAAGCCAGCGAGCTCGCCGCGGTCGTGCGGCTACACAGGCAGTAGCAACCCCCACGATTACCAGCTTTTCTGCGCCGACCTGCTGGAGCAGCGGATCGAGCGTTGTGCGATAGAAACCCGAGTGCCGCGTCTTGCAAGGTTCTGTCATGTGGTGTGCTCGCACGCAGAGCCGCCTCGCGCGAGGCACGCTTGTCATGAGCGCGATCGCTGCAGCTGGCCCAACTCCTGCACGGGACCACGGTTGCCTATGTACGATCCGACATTCAGCAGCGGCGATACACAATCCATTTGGTACTCCAAGCTGTCCTCCATCGACAGCGCGGCACTGGTAGGCGACGGAGCCTTCATCGACGCGCGGCTGGAGGTCGACGTCGCGATCATTGGTGCCGGGATTACGGGCTTGAGTGTGGCGTACCATCTATGCAAGGCCGGTCGTTCGGTCGCGGTCTTCGACAAGGGCCTAATCGGCAGCGGCGAGACGGGGCGCACCACCGCGCACCTCGCGAACGCGCTGGACGAGCACTACACGACGCTCGAGCAGCTGCAAGACGAGCTCGAAGCAGCGCAGCGGGCGGGGCTGCGTGTCACCTTGGTGGAGGACGCACACCTACCACTGCCACCCGCGCGGCGCCTGCGCTTCGAGGACCAAGCGCAGCCACTTTTGCTCCGCCGTGTGCCCGCATCTCGGTTGCCTCGTGCAGTGGAATGCTGCCGAGAAATCCTGGGATTGCCCGTGTCAGGGCTCGCGCTTCGATCCTTACGGGCGTCTGCTGACCGGACCGGCCCAGCGAGACCTCGAGCCCGTAGACAAACCCAAACTGGAAGATCACTCGATGGAACAAAAACTGTTGCGACATCTCAGCCATGAGCTCTGGCAAACCGAAGTATCGGCATCGCAGCACTGCCGCCGTGAGGCGGAGCGGCTCGGCGACACGCCGCCTGCACGCGCGCTGCTCGCAGCGGCAGAGCACGCGGACAGCATACTCGAGCAGCTGCCCAAGGTCACACAAGGTCGTCCGTTCGCGAAGAGCGGCATCGGTATGGCGATCGGCAAGGTGTTCTCGGAGGTGCGTGACACAATCGCGGACAAGTTGCTGACCAGCGAGCGCTCGTACCGCGGCACGTTGCTCGGGCTGCGCCACGGTGTCGATCTCGTGCACCTGCTCCACCATGCAGCCAAGCGCGCGCAGGACGAAGCGCTCGTGGCATTTCTCGATGGTTGGCTGGGGAAGCGCGAGCCGATCTTAGATGAGCTGGTCGCGCAGCTGGGCTGGTTTGCTGAGTTGCCGGAACGCGCACTCAAGCCCGCGCGCGGCGTGTTCACCAAACGTGCTGCTTGATGACAGCGGACTCGCCAGCCCTCCGCTGCGCGCTCCGATCGAGATTGGATCGCTGGCTGGGAAGGTCATCTCGACCGCTTCGTCGAGCTTGTCCTCTTCTTCGTTTGGCGCCAGGAACGGCTTTGGCTCAGCACGCGTCAAACAAAGTCGCGTCGAAGGCGTCGATTTCCAACAACGCCGTGTTCATCGCGGACCTCACCGGCGCGGCATGTATGCGGACACAACTGAAGTGATCGAGATCGGCTTCACGGGCGTGGCCGAAGGCCACTACTCCGCTGACCCACGTGCGTTGCTCGGCACCTGGAACATGAGCGATGACAGCACGTTGCTAGCCGGCCAAGGCACATGGACCACCACGCTCGCTGATCACTGAAGTAACTCACGCAGCGGCGCGCGTCTTGCAGGGCTAAGACATGCGAGGTGCAGCATGACGACAATGAAATCTATCCGCATACACCGTTTCGGTGGCCCCGATGTGCTGCAGCAAGAGATGCAGCCCTGGCCCACCCTGCACGGCGATGAGCTGCTCATTCGCGTGCACGCGGCCAGCGTCAATCCTGTCGACTACAAGACGCGCGCGGGCAAGTTCCCGATGGTCCGCGAAACGGATCTACCACTTACGCTGGGCCGCGATGTCTCAGGTGTGGTCGAAAACGCCGGCGCAGCTGGCAACTACTTCAACCGCGGCGACGCGGTGTACGCGCTGCTCGAACCCGAGCAGGGCGGCTACGCCGAGTACACCAAGGTGCGCTCCAGCGCGTGCAGCTTGAAGCCGGTGAATCTGACACACATCGAAGCGGCAGCGCTGCCGTTGGCTGCACTGACGGCGTTCCAAGGCTTGTTCGTGCACGGCGCGCTGAAGCCCGAGCAACGCGTACTGATCCATGGTGGCAGCGGCGGCGTGGGACATATCGCTGTGCAGCTTGCCAAGGCGAAAGGCGCGCATGTGATCACAACCGTCGGCTCGAACAACGTCAACCTCGCGCGTAAGCTAGGCGCGGACCAGGTGATCGACTATGAGAGCGAGCGGTTTGACCAGATCATCGAGCGCGTCGATCTGGTGTTAGATCTGGTTGGCGGCGAAACGCAACAGCGCTCTTTTGCCGTGCTCAAGCGCGGCGGCGCGCTTGTGTCTACATTGCAAGAGCCCGATGCCAAGATCGCGAGCGAGCACGACGTGCGCGGTGTGGTGTTCCTCACGGAACCGAGTGGCGCGCAGCTCGCAGAGATCGGACGGCTCGTCGAAACCGACGAGGTGCGCCCGGAGGTGACGGCGACCTTCCCGCTCGAAGACGCCGCAAAAGCGCAGCAGAAGCTCGAGCGCGAACACACCCACGGCAAGATAGTCCTGGAGGTCAAAACGGCGAACTAAGACGTCGCGAGCTTCCGCAGCAGCACGATGATGATGACAGCCAAGATCGCCGACACGGCTTTCCAGAACTTCGCAGGATCCCGCTCGAGCCATGGCAGGCGCGTTTGTCGCAGAAACATGCGACTCGGATGGCGCAAGTCGTACGTCAGCTCTGATAGCTCGCGATAGCGGCGAAACGGATCAGGGTGCACAGCCTTGCGAAGCGCGTAGTCGACCCACGCGGGGATCTCGCGCTCGTGGCTCAGCACAGATGTGTACTGCAATCGCGCTTGCGCTTGTTTCGTGCGGCTCTTCGCGACCTCTGCGCCGTAGGGCAAGCGACCGCTCAATAGCTGGTAGGCGATAACGCCGAGAGAATATAGGTCTGCGCTGCTGGAGCCCGGCTCACCGAGGAAGTATTCCGGTGCGGTGTACTGCGCGGTTCCGAGCAGCTGCGGCTCTGCATTCGGAGACAGCTCCGCGATGCCGGCGACTTGCACCGCACCGAAGTCGATAATCTTCGCGGTGCCGGATGCGTCGAGCATGATGTTCTCGGGTCGCAGGTCCTGGTGCACCATCTCGAGCTTGTGAAACGCGTTCAAGCCGAGCGCAACTTGCTCGACGAGCCGGCGCACGACCTCGATGTCAGGAGTGGGATGATCGATCATCCATTGCGCGAGCGTTTGCCCTTCGATGTATTCGCACACGAGATACACGAAGTTGCGCTTGCGCGTCTGTGTGCGGGGCTTGAGCACGTGCGGGCTGTCGATGCGGCGCGCGATCCACTCTTCCATCAGGAAGCGCTCGAGCAGCGCAGGATCGGCGCGCAGATCGATCGCGGGCGTCTTCAAGACCACCTGCTCGTGGCTATCATCGTCGGTCGCGAGATACACATGGCTGCGGTGGCTCGCGTGAATCTCCCGCACGATCGTGTAGCCGTCGAATCGAGCTCTCGCCTCGAGCAGCGGCGGCAACGGCAGCTCGGAGAGATCCTCGTGCAGCAGCGCGCTCGCTTGCTGCGTGGGTAGGGTTTCCACCCGAACGATCTGCAGTGTCAGGTTGTCGCTGCTGCCATTGTCATACGCCGCGCGCACGATGTCGCGCGCGGCGGCGTCGAGGTCTTGAGCATGCTGCGCGATCGACTGGACGATCTGCGCTGCCGAGACATGCTCGTACACGCCATCGGTCGCGAGCACGAAGGTGCTGCCCTTGTCGATCGCGACTGCACGGTAGTCGAGCTCGAGCTGCGCGCTCGCACCTAGCGCGCGCAGCAGCTGCGATTCGTTCGCGGAGTTTGTACGTCTATGGTCGCGCGTGAGCTGCTCGAGTTCTTCGCCGTGCAGCTGATAGATGCGGGTATCGCCCACGTGGAACACGTGCGCCAGCGAGGCCTTGAGCACGAGCGCGCTGAACGTACACACGTAGCCGCGGTCTCGATCGTAGCGATACGGGCTGCGTAGCGTGTGCGCGTGCAGCCAAGAGTTCGCGGCGCTCGCAACGCGCTCGACTGCGGTCTTCACGGACCAGGCTTCGGAGGTGCAGTAATAGTCCTCGAGGAAGCCAACGACGGCCGCTTCGCTTGCTTCCGCGCTCACCTCGCTGCTGCTGATTCCGTCGGCCAGGGCGACGCACACGCCCTTCAACGTGGCGAGGGGCTCCTTCGGGATGCGCGCGCCATGGAAGTCCTGCTGGACCGGTTTACGGCCTTTGTCCGAGCACTGCCCGATCGATACGCGCAAGGAAGTGATCATGGTCTAACGCGCGACGCCCCGCTTCGCGCGGCACGATAACGTGCCGGCGAGCAGGGCGTGCAACACTTTCAACGAATGTTTATGCGCGCGCGCTGCCGGCGACGCGCGAGCTGGTGGACGGGGCGGCCGATACGAGCTTGCGCTTGGGCGCCGTGCGCACGTGTGTGCTGTACAGCGTCAGCCCGGTGAAGGTAATGCCACCGACCAGGTTGCCGAGCACGGTCGGGATCTCGTTCCAGACAAAGTAATCGGCGACCGAGAATGCACCGCCCATGATCAGCGCCGACGGGAACAGATACATGTTCACCACCGAGTGCTCGAAGGTCATGAAGAAGAACAACATGATCGGCATCCACATCGCGATCACTTTGCCGCTGACGTGCGTGGAGATCATCGCGCCCACGACACCCGTGGACACCATCCAGTTGCAGAGCAAGCCACGGATGAAGATGGTGATCCAGCCCGCCATCCCGTATTTTGCGTAGCCCACGGTGCGCGCTGCACCGATGCTTGCGATCTTCTCGCCCACCGCACCTGGGTCCGCCGAGAAGCCGTACGTGAACACGTAGGCCATCAGGACTGCGACCATGAGCGCACCCCCGAAGTTGCCCAAGAACACCAGGCCCCAGTTGCGGAGGATGCCGCCTACGGTCACGCCCGGGCGCTTATCGATCAGCGCGAGCGGCGTGAGCATAAACACGCCTGTCAGCAGATCGAAGCCGAGCAGGTACAGCATGCAGAAGCCCACCGGAAACAGCACCGCGCCCAAGAGCGGTGAGCTGGTCGTGACAGTTACGGTGATGGCGAACACGGCGGCCAAGGCGAGGAGCGCACCAGCCATGAACGATCGGATCACGGTGTCTCGGGTCGACATGAAGATCTTGGATTCACCTGCATCCACCATCTTCGCTACAAATTCGCTCGGAACGAGATAAGCCATCGCTGCGCTTCATCCTTTCGAGCCATGGCTGTACAGTCACAGCGTCGCACTGGTATGTCGCTTACGTTTCCGCTGCGTATATGCGCATTTGTCATCAGTTCGAAACATCCGCCGACGGCTGCAGTTGTCGCCTGCCGCCCTACACCGCCTGTCCTCACCGCGTACGCTCGTCTTGCGAGCGCACCTGACAGCTGACCTACCCTGACTGTTTGCAACAGTTAACAGGGTCAGGGAGCTGTATGGGAAAGCACTTGGGATGGCGGGTCTTGACGGTCGTGTTGTTCGCAGCCTGCGGCGGCGACGATGACTCCAGCGGAGGCGTCGTCACGGGACTGCCTTCGGAGCAGAAGCTTTCGACGCTGAGTGACGCGGATGTCAAGAAGGCGTGTCAGTCGGTCAACGACGGCGCAAGCGTCGTGATCACGCCGATGGCCATCACGCGCGCGTTCTGTATGGAGGGCGCGGCCGTGTCTACTGTCACCTACTCCTCAGACGGGCAAGCCACGGTTGACGTCGACAAGTGTCAGCAACTTCTCGACGCATGCATCGAAAGCACCAAGGAAGGCAACAGCGGCGACGACGTAGAGAGTGATGACGAAGATGACGGCGTCAATGATTGCGAGAAATCCAGCGCGAACGATCTAGAAGGTTGCGAGGCCACTGTCGGCGAGTATGAAGCCTGTATCAACACGGTCTTGAGCGAGATGCAGCGCATCCTCTCACAGCTAACGTGTCAGAACGCCGACAAGATCGAATCCGAGGAGTACAGCAACGACCTCGATCCGACGATGATGCCTGAGTGTCAGAAGGTCATGGATAAGTGTCCTGACAACTCGCTCGGCATCCCTTTCGCGAACTAGGGCCTGTCCCTAGATTTCCCGTACGCGTGCCCGTGCCCGTGCCCGTACGCGATCCCCGGCATCATGAACAGCTGAACCCGTACCATTGAAGTCGCTACAGATCACACTCGCGTCGTCTGCCCAAGTTTCGCCAAAATGCCAACGCACACGGGATCGCATACGGGCACGGGCACGCGTACGGGAGTCAAGCTTGCCAATAGAGGACACGCCCTAACTCAACCGCAACACCGAGAGGAGCATGAGGGTGTCCGCTATGTGTTGGCCTGCCTGGTGAAGAGAACCTGGATTTGCTCGAATCGCTGCGCGCCTTCAACATCCAGCTGATCGTGACGCGGCACGAGGCTTCCACGTGCTCGACGTGCCGATCGACTACGCGGAAAACAGTGTGTTCACGCGCGAGCTCGATCGGCGTCTTGCATAGGAGACATGCGCTGGCTATACGTTCGAGTCATGACGGTCGAAGTGTCCACTGGGGTCATCCGCAGCTACCATGCGCATATCTACTTTCGGGACAGCAGCGAGCGCGAGCACGCGCTTCAGCTGCGCGAATGGATCGACCAGCGTTTCTCGGTGCAGCTCGGACGCGTGCACAACACTACGGTCGGTCCGCACACAGCGCCGATGTACCAGGTCGCGTTTGCGCCCGAGCTCTTTCACGATCTCGTCGCGTGGCTGATGCTGAACCACGCGACGCTAAGCGTGCTGATCCACCCAAACACAGGGCGCGCGCGCGATGACCATCTCGATCATGCGCTCTGGCTCGGTGAGCGCTTGCCCGTGCGCGCGGAGGTGCTCTCGAACGATCCTGAGCGCGATCTGATCTCGCCCGTGGTGCCTAACACCGCCGGCAGCTGACGTAATAGAAGCAGCTGCAAGCGTGAGCGCGATGCCCACGAACAGTGCGATGGGCCAGCGCCGGAGCCCCCGATTACGCCGAAGATCTGTCCGCGAGTGACTTCGAGATCGACATTGCGCAGCGCTTCCACCGAGCGCGCGCCGTCGTGAAAGGTCTTGCTGATCTGCTCGAGCTGAATCATCACAGGTACAGCCCCGAGGCTTGTCTAGGATAAAAGCCTGCGACTGTCACGGCTCGCCCCACGTATCAGCGTGCTTAGTGCAGCAGCCGTTATTGTTCGCGAAGCAAATGCAGCTTCGATTATTGCGCGCGGCGGAGTTTCGAGTCGCCGCCAACAGCGTCGAAAACGCTGCGCGGTGACATTTAGGCTCGCAAGCGCTCACGCCGTCTAGTATAACAGACGCCCCCGCAGTGAGCGGCACTTTTGAGAGGATTGCATGGATCGCGTATTTCACTTGTCTCGTTCTTTGTTCGCGCTGGGCTTCGGTGCGCTGGTCGCGTGCTCAGATCTGCCGGATGTCGTGCCACCTCCTGTTGCGGGAGCGGGCGCTGCGGGCCAAGGCAGCGCGGGTGCTGGCGCCGAGAAGGATAAGGACGCTGGTGCAGACGCGGGCCTCGAGAAGGATGAGAAGGGCTCAAAGAAGAAAGACGCGGGCAACGATGAGCAGTCCGATGAGACTGCCGCTGAGAGCAGCGAGGAAGAGTCGGGCGGAGCGGGTGGCAAGAAGAGCAGCCGCACGATCGGGCAAACCGCTGAAGGTGGAAGCGGCGGCAGCGCTGGCGATGCCGGCTTGGATGCCAGCGCTGGCGATGTAACGGACGAGGACGCTGGCAGCGAGCCCACCACCGGTGGCCGAGACGCTGCAGCTGGTAGCGGCGGCGACGAGGAACCTTCCGAGGAGGAAGAGACCGAGCCGACCGGTGAAGGCGATGAGCCCGGCGAGACGCAGCCGTCCGGCGAAGGCGACAAGGAAGAACCTTCCGACAAGGAAGAAGACGAAAAAGAGCCTTCCGGCGAAGGCGACAAGGAAGAACCCTCTGACGAAGAAGAGCCTTCCGGCGAGGGCGACAAGGAAGAGCCTTCCGACAAGGAAGACAAGAAGGACGAGCCCTCCGAAGATCCTCCCACCCCCGACGAAGAAGAATGCGCCGGCGCTGGTGGCTCGAAGGTCTCAGGCACCGGCGGTACCTCCGGCTGAGCCAACCGGCCTAACGCAGCGCTGAAGACGAGATTCTAATCGCCAGGGGACGCCAGGAGAACGCCGCAGAACGCCAGCAGACAGTGAGGTGCTCCGCGCATGCTAGGTGAGCTTTGCAGGTTTGCGCGGAACGTCCTGCTCGGTTCTTCTGCCTCCCTTGGCGAATAGATCTCCCACTCAAAACCTACGAAAGTGGTGAGGAGGATGCCTCGCGCCCGCACCTCCCGTGCGGTGACAGAATCCGTAATGACGTGGCATGCTCTGCGCGTGACAGTCGCCCTTCGTGAACTACGCAACCTGATCGGCGACGCGCTCGTCACTGACGCCGACATCCTCGAAACCTACCGACGCGACCGCACAGCATGGGCCGAAGCCGGCACGCCACTCGCCGTCGTGCGCCCCGAATCCACGGCTGAGGTACAGCAAATCGCGCGCTGGGCCACGCGCCACCACATCGCGATCGTCCCGCGCGGCGCGGGCAGCGGCTTATCCGGTGGCGCGTGCGCACACGAAGGCGGCCTCGTGCTCAGCTTCGAGCGCATGAACCACATCCTGGAGATCGACGAAGCAGCGATGCTCGCCGTCGTACAACCAGGCGTGATGAACGAAACGCTGAAGCTCGCGGCAGAAGCCCACGGCGTATGGTACCCGCCCGACCCTTCCAGCTTTGCCATCTCAACGCTCGGCGGCAACGTCGCGACCAACGCGGGCGGCCTGTGCTGCGTGAAATACGGCGTGACCTCGGACTACGTGCTCGGCCTCGAAGTCGTGCTCGCCGATGGCACTCGGCTGCGCACGGGCAGCCGTTCACGCAAGAACGTAGCGGGCTACGATCTCACACACTTGTTGGTCGGCTCGGAAGGGACGCTCGCCCTCATCACCGAGATCACGCTGCGCTTACGGCGCAAGCCGCTGCCCTCACGCACGCTGGTCGCGATGTTCGACTCGCTCGAAGCCTCCGGCCACGCGGTCTCGGCGATCGTACGCAGCGCGGACGCATCGCTGCTCGAGCTCATGGACCGCGCGACGCTGCAAGCCATTCAAACTCACGCACAACTCGACCTGGACACTACCGCCGCAGCCATGTTGATCGCGCAGAGCGATGCCGCTGACAGCGGCGAGATCACACAGATCTCGAACGCGTGCGAGCAAGCGGGCAGCACGTTCACGGTGCTCGCAGAGAACGAAAGCGAAGGCCGCGCCTTGCTCGCCGCGCGCCGGCTCGCTTATCCGGCGTTGGAGCAGCTCGGCGAAGTGCTGGTCGACGACGTAGCCGTGCCGGTGTCCAAGCTCGCAGAGATGTTACGTCGCCTGGAAGCGCTGGCAGCACGCACAGGAGCACGCGTCGCAACAGTCGCGCATGCAGGCGACGGCAACTTGCACCCGCTCGTCGTGTACGCCAAGAACGACCGCGACGACGAAGCGCGCGCGTACATGACGTTCGAGTCGCTGATCAACGATGCGCTAGAGCTCGGCGGCACGATCACCGGCGAGCACGGCGTTGGCACGCTGAAGCGCGATTTCCTGCCGCGTCAGCTCGGCCGAGCCACACTCGCCCTACACCAGCGCGTGAAGCTCGCGTTCGACCCACTCGGCATCCTGAACCCCGGCAAGGTCTTCACGCCGTGATCACACCATCGTGTCTGCAATTGTAGACCGGCGTTCGCTCGGATGCTAGGACCGCGACATGACCCAACTACAGCGCCTCAGTGCAGCCGACTTCCATCCCGAAGTGCTGCGCTTGTTCGACCGTTACGTGCACGGCCTGCTCGACCGGCGCGGCTTTCTCGATGCCGCGAGTAAATTTGCAGTCGGCACCACCGCTGCTGGACTACTCGACGCGCTCTCACCGCGCTTCGCGGAAGCGCAGCAAGTTCCCAAAGACGACCCACGCAGCCACGGCGAATTCGTCGAGCTCCCGTCGCCACAAGGCAACGGCAAGGTGCGCGGCTATTTGGTGCGGCCTGCGAAACCCGCAGGCAAACTACCAGTGGTGCTGGTGGTGCACGAAAATCGCGGCCTCAACCCGCACATCGAGGACGTCACGCGCCGCGTCGCGCTGGAGAACTTCATCGCGTTCGCGCCGGACGCGCTGTTCCCGCTCGGCGGCTATCCGGGCGACGAAGACAAAGCCCGCGAGCTCTTCCAGAAGCTCGACCAGGACAAGACGCGCGAAGACTTCGTGGCGGCAGCCCACTACGCGAAAGCGCTGGCCGACAGCAACGGCAAGCTCGGCGTCACAGGCTTCTGCTACGGCGGCGGTATCTCGAACTTCCTCGCCACACGCTTGCCCGATCTGAGCGCGGCCGTGCCGTTCTATGGCGTCGCACCCAAGCTCGATCAAGTCTCAAAGATCAAAGCGGAGCTGCTGATCCACTTCGCTGAAACAGACGAGCGCGTCAACGCGACCTGGCCCGAGTACGAGGTCGCGCTCAAAGCTGCGAAGGTCAAACATGAAGCCATCGTGTACCCGGGCACCCAACACGGCTTCAACAACGACACGACACCACGCTTCGACAAAGCCGCAGCAAAACAAGCCTGGGACCGCACGATCGCGCTGTTCAACCGCACGCTCCGCAGCGGAGAGCCACAACACGCGCGACACTGAATGGAAGAGATAGGGCCCCGATAGGGGCCCCCGAATGTCAGTGTCCCGCGTGAACAGCCGGCTCGCCCGCCAGCACACCCCTGAACCAATCGACCAGCGACACGCCACCCGCTTGGCCGGTGTAGAAACCATCTCCACCAAGCCACGTATGCTGCGTGCTGCTTGGATAGAACGTGCTCATCTTCGGATGACTCTTCACTCGCTCGCGATAGTCGAGCAGCCCACCGAGGAAGTCAGCCGCGGGCACCGGTGTGAGTAACAACACGCCCATACAATCGTTCGCGCCGTTGTTCGTGCCGATGCCAAAGAACCCGCGGATGATCGTGTCCTCGTCGGACTCGATCAAACCACCGGGATTGGGGCCCGCGCGCTTCATCGTGTACTCGAGGAACTGCGTAGAGTAATCGGCATCTGCGCTGCAGCCCGTGCCGCAATCGTCCAAGATGCTGCCCGCGAGGCCCCACGTCTTAGCGTACAGATCTGTCAGACACTTGGGCATGTACTCGACCGAGAAGGTCGGACCCGAGTCGTCGATCAGCGTCACCGGTACGTCATTGCCGAACGCCCACTGCACGTAATCCTGACACCTAGCTGTCCAAATCAGACCAAGTGCGGTGACCGAGCAGTTTTGACGCCGCCTCCCTTGTTCCCGACTCGCAGCGCGGCCGCGAAAATCCTCGACGTAGGCACAGCTATGCCTCCGGTTTCGCGGACGACCTGCGGGCCGGACCCTGCGGGATCCAACATCAAAACTGCTCGGGCACCCGCACTGGTGACACTTTTGTCCCGCGGCGACTGGCACATTGTCCAGATTGTTCCGAAGTCATAGCTGGCTCGGGGCGCGCTACCCCGCAGCTCAGAGCGGCTCGACGATCAAGTCCACAGCCCCCGAGACCGAGCCGATTGGCATGATCTGATGGCGAGCTTCGTAGTCGCGCGCGAGCCGGATCCGCGCACGCGCGAGAAACATCTGCCAAAACAGCTTGGCCTCGAAGTTCGCTAGCGGCATGCCCAAACAAACATGCGCGCCGGTGCCGAAGGGCATGAACACGCCGCGCTGATCGTCTTCCGCACGCCCCGGCGCAAAGCGCTCCGGATCGAAGCGCTCGGGATTCGTCCAATAGCGCGCATCGCGCAGCACCGGCGCCACCAGCGCGCTGACAAAAGTACGCGCCGGGATGCGCTGACCTGCCAGCTCGACATCGCGCAACGCGACACGCGCGAAGCCCATCGCTACCGGATACAGCCGCAGCGACTCCTTCCACACCCACTCGTGTTGCTCGAGCGCCTTGAGATGCTTGTACTCGAGCGCGCCGCGCGGAACCGACAGCGCTTCGTCCCGCAAGCGCGCCTGCCAGTCCTGATGCTTCGCGAGCAAATAGCCCATGCTCGCGAGCCCCATCGACGTCGTGTCGAATGCCGCGAGCATGATCCCGACCACCATGCGTACGAGCCCAGCTTCATCGAGCAATTCCGGCTGCGCCTGACACAACCGACTAAACAGGTCACGGCCACCTTGCGCGCGCCTCGCATGCACTTCCTGCGACAGGCCTTCGTGCAACGTGCGATAGCCACGCAGCGCGTTTCGCCACTTGATGCTCAGGAGCGGATGCTTCGCGATCACTGTCATCGAGCGCCACACGTCTGCCGTCGCGCTGTCGAGCCGCTCCGCTGCGCGTGGATCGCCCATGCCCATAAAGATGCGCCCGGCCAGCTCCGCGAATACTCGGCGCACCTCCGACTTCAAGCTCACGCGACCGTGCTTCAGCCACTGGTCGATCGCTGGCTGATAAGTCTCTGCCGCGATGTCGAAATAGCCAGAGAGCGCGGCCGGGCTGAACGCATGGTTGAGCGCCTTGCGCACGTCGCGGTGCAACGCAAAGTCGAAGGTGTTCACGAAGTCGAGCGCGGGCACACCCGGCATCACGCCGGCAAACAGCGAGCGATACGCGAGCGCGGCGGACCAGGCTTTGTCCTCGTTGCGCGCGATGTCCGCGTGCAACTCAGCATCCGCCACGAATACTGCGGGCTCAGGCCCGAGCATGTGGCGATAGACAGGGCCGTAGCGCTGCACCTGCTCGCTCAACACCGCCGCGCCGTGACGCATGACACCGAACACGTTGCGGATGCCGTGCCCCAAGCCGCTCTCACCTGGCAGGTGCGCGAGGTCTCGGTTTAGTGCGACGTTGGCGCGCGGTCGCGCAACATCACCCACTGCTGCCAGAATCCGAGGATCGACTACAACGCCCTGCAACTCCACGCCGCAAGTTATACGCACTGGCTCCGCGCACGGCCAGCCACACACAACCGTTTCACACTCTGTTAGCAGTGTCGAAAACCCCGACTGTTTGTATGACAGTCAACAGCAACTAACCACCAACATGCTTGGCGAGGTAGTGCGCGCTGCGACTGGCCGACCGAGCCTGATTGTCACGGGCCAACTGCAGTGGCGGACCTTCCGCCACGATGCGCCCACCCGCGTCACCCCCGCCAGGGCCCAGATCGATCATCCAGTCCGCGCTCGCGATCGCTGCGAGCTGATGCTCGACGATGATCACGCTGTTGTTAGCATCCACCAGCTTGTGCAGCTGCGCGATCAAGAGCTCGATGTCAGCGGGGTGCAAGCTCGTCGTAGGCTCGTCCAAAATGTACAAGCCGTGCCCACGCGCGCCCTTCTGCAGCTCGCTCGCCAGCTTGATGCGTTGCGCTTCACCGCCCGACAGCTCGGGCGCGGGTTGGCCCAGACGCAAGTAGCCGAGGCCGACATCGAGCAGCGTCTGCAGGCTGCGCGCGATCGCTGGCTCGTCCTGGAAGAACGCCGCGGCCTCCTCCACTGTCATCGCGAGCACCTGTGCGATGTCACGCTCGTGCCACTGCACGCGCAGGGTCTCGGGCGAATAGCGCGTGCCTTTGCAGGCTGGGCACGGCGCGTACGTGCCGGGCAGGAACAACAGCTCGACGGACACGTACCCTTCCCCCTGACAGGTCTCACAGCGACCACCTGACACATTGAATGAAAAGCGCCCCGCGCTCCAGCCGCGCCGCTTCGCGGTCTTGGTCTCGGCGAACAACTTACGCACAGCATCGAACAGGCCTGTGTAAGTCGCGAGGTTCGAGCGTGGTGTGCGACCGATCGGCTTCTGGTCCACGATCACCAGCCTGCTGATCTGCTCGGCGCCGCGTACGAGCACACCTTCCGCCGGGTCGTCGCTCGGCGCGAGCTCGCCCTCGCCGCTGTCAGCGAGAGGCCGCTGCAGCCCCAGCGCACGGGTCAGCACGCTCGGCAGCACCTGGCTCACGAGGGTCGACTTGCCGCTCCCTGACACGCCCGTCACCACGCTCAACACTCCGAGCGGCAGCCGCACGCTGAGATTACGCAGGTTGTGCCGCGTGACCCCGCTCAGCTCGACCCATGTGCTGGCTTCGCGCGCCGCTCGCAGCTGCGGTTTTTTTGGCGCGAGATAGCGCCGCGTGACCGAGGCCTCGACCTCTTGCAAACCAGCCACCGGACCGCTGTACAGCACGCAGCCGCCGCGCTCACCGGCCGAGGGCCCGACATCGACGAGCCAGTCTGCGCGTCGCACCAGATCCATGTTGTGCTCGACGACCAAGAGCGAGTTGCCCGACGCTTTCAGTCGATCTAGCACGCGAAACAGCGGCTCGGCATCCGCAGCGTGTAAACCTGCGGAGGGCTCGTCGAGCACGTACACAACGCCGAACAAGCCCGAGCGCAGCTGCGTCGCGATGCGTAAGCGCTGCGTTTCACCCGGCGACAGCGTGGGGCTCGAACGATCGACGCTCAGGTAGCCGAGACCCAGCTCGATCAGCACACTGAGGCGCGCGCACAGATCGCGCGCGATCATGACCGCGACGTCGGTGCGCTCGCCCGACTCCGGCGACTCCCAGGCCGTCTCAGGATCCGTGAGCGCCGCCGTGGGCTGCAGCCTATCGACCAACGCCGTCAGCGGCAACGCGCTCAACGCCGCGATGTCGTGGCCTGCAAACATGACCGCGAGCGCAGCGGCTTGAAGGCGCTTGCCGTGGCAGCTCGGGCACGCAGCAGACACCACGTAGCGCAACGCACGCTCGCGCATCTTCGCGCTGGGCGAGGCTGCGAGCGTCTGCATCACGTGGCGCTTCGCGCTGACGAACTTGCCGTTGTACGCGTACTCGTTGCGATCCTCACCCGGGTCCACCTCGACGACCGGTTGTTCATCGGTAAAGAGCAGCCAGTCGCGCTTGGCTTTGGGCAGCTTGCGAAACGGCTTGTCCACATCGATGCCAAGCGCGATCACGATGTCGCGAAGGTTCTTGCCCTGCCAAGCACCGGGCCACGCGGCGATCGCGCCATCGCGGATCGACAGCGCAGGGTCCGGGACGAGCGAGCTCTCGGTCACCGTGTGCACCCTGCCGAGGCCGTGGCACTCGGGGCACGCACCCGCTGCAGTGTTCGGCGAAAAGGCTTCAGCTTCGAGCCGCGCGCTGGCCCCGCGTGGATACGTGCCGGCGCGCGAAAACAACATGCGCAGCGAGTTGGAGAGCGTGGTCAGTGTACCGACCGTCGAGCGCGAGCTCGCCGCTCCGCGCTGCTGCTGCAACGCGACCGCAGGCGGTAGGCCCGTAAGTGAATCCACGCGCGGCGCGCCCATCTGACGGATCAAGCGCCGCGCATACGGCGCGACCGACTCGAAGTAGCGCCGCTGCGCTTCGGCGTAGATCGTCGCAAATGCCAACGACGACTTGCCCGAGCCTGAAACACCCGTGAACACGACCAAGCTGTCGCGCGGCAGATCGACGTCGACCGCGCGCAGGTTGTGCTCGCGTGCTCCACGCACACGGATGAAGTGATCGGGCGCGTCCACGTTATTCAGTGATCTCTCGCAGCACGCGGCAGGGATTGCCCACGGCGATCACACCCTCAGGAATGTCGCGCGTCACGACCGAGCCCGCGCCGATCACCGAGCGCGAGCCGATGCGTACGCCTGCGAGGATCAGCGCACCACCGCCCACCCACACATCCGAGCCGATCTCGATCGGCTTACCGTACTCTTCGCGCCGGCGCAGCTCTGCGTTGAGTGGATGCAGCGGCGTGAGGATCTGCACGCCCGGTCCAAAGAACGTGAAGTCTCCGATCTTCACCGGGCACACGTCGAGCACCACGCAGTTGAAGTTGAAGTACACACGCTCACCGAGCGAGATGTTCGCACCATAGTCGCAGAAGAACGGCGGCTGCATCCACACCGAGTCGCCACCGCGCCCGATCAGCTCCGTTAGAATGCGCCGGCGCTCGTCTTGCTCCCCTTCGAGCGTCTTGTTCAGCGCCCAGCACAGATCACGCGCTTTCTCGCGCCCTGCCACGAGCTCAGGATCCAGCGCATTGTACAGCTCGCCAGCAAGCATCTTCTCGCGCTCAGTCTTCATCGAGTGCCTCCGCAGCGCGGATCGTACCTCGTGCAGCGCCCCGCTGCAGCGCGTGGCACGCGTGCACAGCAAGCCGTGAGCGTGGCAACTCTGCAGCTACTCGCGGACGGTGAGCTGCGCGAGCTTGCGCCGCACTTCGGTCACATCGAGCGGCTTCTCTAGGCAACGGTCGGCCATGCGCTTGACGAATGCGTGGGTAGCGGGCGTAAACGCGCCACCGGTGAAGAACAATACGCGCCGTGCGATCTCGGGCTTGGTCCGCTCCAGCTCGCGATGCAAGTCGACGCCGGTCATCTCCGGCATCATCAAGTCGCACAACACCACATCGAAGCTGTCAGTCTCCATCAGACACTTCAGCGCTTCACGCGCGGATGTAAGCGTGGAGACATCGTGCTCGCGTCCGAGGATACGCGCGAGACCGCGGGCCATGAGCGGCTCGTCGTCCACCACCAACACACGCGCCCGACGCGGCGCGCCCAAAACCGGCCCCAGCGCCGGTCGCACTGGCTGAATGTCGTCGGCTTGCACCGGCAGGATCACGCTGAACGTCGTGCCGACACCCGGTGTGCTCTGCACCTCGATCCTGCCGCCGTGCTCGCGCACAATTCGTTGGCACACAAACAAGCCAAGCCCCGTGCCGTGACCGACCGACTTGGTGGTGAAGAATGGATCGAACAACCGCGAGAGGTTTTCGGGCTCGATGCCTGAGCCTGTGTCCGACACATCGATCCGCACCTCTTTGCCCTCACTCGCGGCGCGCACACTGATCGTGTGTTTGTCCGCGCAACCTTCCGGAGTGGCGTGCGCCGCGTTGATCAGCAAATTCAGAAAGACCTGGCCGAGGCGCGAGGGGCTGCCCGCGATCATCGTCACGCTGCGAAAGTCGCGCACCAAGCGCGCGCGATGCCTGATCTCGTTGAAGGCCATCTGGATGGACGAGACCAGCACGGGTGCCAGCTCGAAGCGCACCGTCTCCTTCGTTTGGGTGCTCGAAAACGTGCGCAGGTCGCGCACGATCTCCCGCACGCGCTCCGCACCTTCGCGCGCGTCTCTCAGCGCTTTGCGGATCTCTTGCACGCGCGCAGGCGTGGTGTTCTCGTCAGCGAGCTCGCGCAGCGCGTAGTCTAAGTTCGTGATCACATACGCGAGCGGCGTGTTGATCTCGTGTCCAACGCCGGCGGCCAGCGTGCCGACAGAGATCATGCGGTCCATCTCCATCGCGCGTGCTGTGAGCTCTTTGCGCGCCGAGATATCGCGCGCGATCGAGAGCGTGGCCGGGCGATCATCGAAATCGACCAAAATCGATGCAACGTCGACCTCGATCTTCGTGCCATCGCCGCGCGTCAGTCGCCCCTCGAGCTTGGTGCTGCCTTCGCGCGTGCTGGGCGCCGCCTGTGCGCTGCGGAGCAAGGGAGGCAGCAGCAAGCCTGCGAGACCCGAGGTGGCGTGCACGCCGAGCAGCGCGAGCGCGCTTGTATTCGCGTAGACTAATAAGTCATCGCGGTGCACGAAGATGGCGTCCGGTGAGCGCTCGATGAGCGAACGAAAGCTCTCCTCCGAACGCTTGAGCGCGGCGGTCGAGGCTGAAAGCTCCTCGGCCAACATGTTGAGGCCTTCGATCACGCCATCGAGTGGCGCATTGCGTGTACCTGTGTCCAAGCGTGCGTCGAGATTGCCACCAGCCAGCGCAAGCACCAGTCCCAACACCTCATCTATCCGATCATCTTGAGTCATTGGAGGAAACCTCGCAGCCAGTCGGCGGCCAGCGCGGGGTCGTCGAAGATCCTGAACAGATGCTTGGGGCGATTGAGCCCAACGAAAAAATTGCCGATGACGCGGCTCACCGGGGACCCGACCACGAGCGCAGTTTGGCTGCACACCTGGTTGTAAGAGTCAGAAGCAAATAGGGCACGCGCCTCGCGGTCGACCCGCGCCATGTCCTGCATCAGCACCATCGTGGGCTTCGGCTCGTCGACAATCTGCAACCCGATCTCAATAACCTGCACTGCAACCGTATGGTCGATTACTAAACCGGGTACGGCGCGGTACACAAGCAGACCATCCTCGCGCAGGAACGCGGTGAACCAGGGACTCTCTCGCAAGGCGACGACGCGCGGCTCTTCAGACATGGCGCAGACCCCCTGGACCGTGTTGAGTAAGCTGGAAAACCAAAACCTGCCCGAGGCACGGCAGCAAGCTTCTCGTGTGTTGTGTATTTGCTCAGTAGACTGCCCGACTATCCCACGTGGAAGGAGGGCATGTGTCGGTCTTTGATTGGTCCACTCCAGTTCCCAACGCTTTCTGGGAAGTCTATGACCGTTGGGTTTCACCCGCGGTAGTAGCAGCCTTTCAGGATGACTTGCACGACAGCCTGATCGGACGTCTTCCGAGAGGCGCACGGCTGTTAGATGTCGGTTCCGGCGGCGGCCAACACGCTGTGAGAATTGTACAGAAACGCCCGGATTTGCGCGTAGTGGGCATCGATATCTCTAGCACCATGGTCAGGCGTGCACGCGCACTCGCTCAGAAAGCAAACGTGGCTGACAAGGCGACGTTTGAGCGCGGGGACGCGACAACTCTGCCGTTTCCCACGGATTCGTTCGATGCGGTGTACACCGCGGGCCCGCTGAAGCAGGTCACGGACAAGACCGGACTGTTGGCAGAATGTCATCGCGTCTTACGGCCCGGCGGCAGACTGCTCGCGATGGAAGTGAACCGCGGCTGCAGCTACGAGGATGTCTCTGCGTTTGTGAATCGCACCCCTTTGCCCGAGCTCGGTCGCTTGGTCCTCAAGTTGTATTTCTCGACGTATGTGTCGCGGCAATCGATCGATCTCGACGACGCGCGCGCGCTCTGGTCCGCGCTGCCGTTACGAGACTGCGACGGCCCGCGCCGCATTCCCGGTCATCCGGCGTTCGTAATGGCTGGGACGAAGTGAATTGTGTCACCTCACTATCTACGGCCGCTTGCGCTTGGCGCGCCAGCGCTTCGAAGCGCGTGTGTGGCGCCGACGCCGAACGCCGTTCAGACTGCGCCCAAGGTCGCCGCTGCGAGCGGCCAGCTCGACGCGGAGCTCGGCCTGCTGCGTCGAGCTTACAGCGCGCTGCACGCGGGCAAGCCCGCAGATGCGCAAGCGCTGCTCGACGAGCACAGCGAGCGCTTTCCGCACGGTTCGCTCGAAGAGCCACGCGAAGTCGCGCACATGATCGTGCTCTGCAAGATGGGCCGCGATCGCGCAGTGCGTGTGCGCGCGCAGACCGTCCTCGCACTGCATCCGAAGTCGCCGTTTGTACCGCGCGTCCGCAGCATCTGCACCGATAGCAAAGACTGATGTCCTTTGCGTAACGGATCGCTGTGCGCCACCTCGGCACCTGCCGTCCGCTGTACCGATGCCCACGTAGCGGTACGGGCTGGAATTGTAGCCGTGCGCAGACATCACTTCGTACACCAGTTGCACGAAGGTCTCCGTGTCGAGCAGCTGGGTCAGGCCGATGCGCGCGCTCAGGTTGCGCGCAGCGCGCTCGAAGCCGGGATCTCCCGCGCGACCGACTTGATCGCGTGACGCGGCCAAGCGCAGGTCCAAGCTGGTGCTTTTCTGCGCGAGATCGAGCCCAAGCCCGAGCGCAGCGCCGTGTGACTCGTAGTCGGGCTCATGGGAGTAGCGGTAGCTCCCGGCCAGGCGTACGTCACCGAGCTCGTGTGAGAGCGCCGCGTTGATCTCATCGCGTTGCTCGGTCACCGCTTTGGACGCCGAGCTGCGAATGTCGACCGAAGCGCTGGTCCAAACGTCGGCGGTATAGACGAGGTCGAGCCGCGCGGCGCTTGCGACCGGCGCCGACAAGCTCACGCGCGGTGCGATCACAGTCGTGTGATCGGTATCGCTGCGAACGTACACAGCGCTGGTTGCGCTCACTTGCGCGCGTGCGTTCGCCGTGCCCAACAACAAGCACAGCCACATCGCTATACGTGCTTCGCGAGTCACTCGGGTGTGTAGGTGAGGGTTAGCGCTTGCAGCGGCGTCGCCGGTGGCAACACCCATGTCCAGGGCATGCGCCCTTTGACGAACGGAAACGCGACGGCGGTCTGGATGTGCTGCTCGTCGATCTGCACCTCGAACCAGAGCGTGTAGTTGCCATCGGGCACGACGTCCTGCGCGGTGTCGGTGCCCTTCCACGTCACGCTCTGAGCCGCGTGCGAATGGATCGACGGCTGCGCGACGATGTCCGGGTCTTTGCAACCCAACCGGCCCTTCGGCGGATCTACCGGCGTACGGCCCGAGCCGAAATGCCAGGTCGTCAAGCGCAAGCGGTACTTGACGCCCCACTGCGTGAGACCGGACACGTACCGACCCTTGTCGTCTTCGATCCAGACGACCCCGTAGTTCTCGTGATTGCCCGCCTTATCGTAGTCGCCCGCTGGCAAGAGCCCCGTCGTGAAGTCGACCTTCAAGCTGCCGCGGGGGAACGATGCGCCGCCGTCAGCGTCATTGCCAAGACAGCTGCTCTGCACGTCGGCGCCTGGCTTCCAGCGTCTCGCAAGAAACACCCTCCAGCCTGACATGCCCAGCAACGCGCGAGTCCGTGGGACAAAGTTCATAGAGCGCGCGTCCGCGCTTGGCATCAGCCGTCAGCTGCTAGCATGCGAGCGCGAATCGGCATGCTCTCGCAGCAGCCACGCTTCCGCTTCATCCCGCGTAGTAAACACACGCATCGGCCACGGCACTGGGTGCAGCCACAGCATCGCGGTCACGAAGCCTCGCTCGAATCCATTGCCTACGACAAGCGCGCTTGCTCCGAGGTACGCACGCAACTCGGCTTCGTGACGCAAGCCCCACTCCAGCAGCCGACGGCGGCGGGGCGGACTCGAGCTCGCGCCGCGCAAGTCGAACAGCATCAACATGCGCCTGCGCTTGGCCAGCACCCGTTCGAGCGCGCGATACGTGGCGTCCAACGCAGCGGGATCATCGACCAACGCAGTAGGGCGCAAAGCCAACAAAGGCCAGCGACTGTCGTCGACCACATAGGCCAGCTGCTCGTCACGCGCCACAACCCACCAGTGTAGCTCAAGCTCAGCACGGTCCAGAGCACCAGCAGCCATCAGCCGCAGTGTGTGACAAAGTGTGATCGCGCAGCCCTGACTAGCCTTGAGCGCTACCTGGTGCTGGCGGTGTTGCTCAGGACGATGTGGGGCAAAGCCGCGATAATTGGCAACGTTTTGCGACGCGAGGCTGCTCCCGAACTATGCTGAGGGGGATGACTGCGCGTGGTTGCGTCTGGGAAGTGCTCTCCCACGAATCATTGATCGTTACCTATTGCGATGATGCCTCGACCTCAGAGCAATGGCGCGGATACCTGCGCATGATGCATGGCATGAAAGGTCGTGCCGCGCGCTATCTTGTCTACGCGGTCACAGCGCCACCCGCCGAAGTGCTCACGCAGATCGCTGGCGCAGCGCGCGGCCAACCCTGGCAGGTCTCACTCCTGTCACCGTCCACGGCAGTGCGCTTCGCAGCCTCCACCTTCTCGATGATCGTTCGCGGTTTCCGCTTCTTTCCCCCGGATCGCATACGCGAAGCCCTGTTACATCTCCAGTGCGGCGAAGCCGAACAAGAAGAAGCCCTAAGGGCCCTAGCCCGTTGCCGCGGTCTCGAGCTCTCCGTCCCTCCGAAGTGAAGGCTCAGCGCAACTCGTGGGCGCGACGGTAATGCCCGTCGTAGTCGAAGATGCGATCTTGGACTCGGTAGTGCCGCTGCACTTTGCGAGCGACGACAAAGTCGGGAATGGGAAGCAGGCCTTGGAGGCGCAGAGCCTGCTGGGTTTCTTCGAGCTCCAGCGGATGGCGGCCTTGTGCGAGGCGCCGCGCGAAGATGCGATTGAACACTGCGCGCTGCGGTGGATGCGCGAAATCGAAGCGCTCCGACACGCTGACGGCGGCTTCATCGTAGTAGCGAACCGTGAGGACTTGCGCTTGGGCTTCCAAGGTCATGCCCGCCACGCGCAACACGAGCGCATTCTTGAGCTTCAACGCTTGCTTGAGCTGCTCGTCCGGGTCGACCAACACTCGCCCACACTGACCGCAGCTACGAGCGGCAATGTCGTTTTCGGCGCTGCACCCGCCGCACTCCTTGAAACGAAAGCGGTACTCGCAGCGCGCGCGCTTTCCCTGCTCATCGGTCGTGAACGCTTGGCAGCGCCTCCCGTAGTGCTCGGACACATGCCCCGCGTCGTCGCACACGCCCCAGAACGCATTGGGAAAGTCGCAAAGCGGACACTCCACAGTGACCGGCTCCGTGCCCGCACCCGGCCGCGTATCGCTGACCTCCGGCTGGAACACATCGAAGCCCGTGCCGGCGTAGTCCATCACCAAGCAATCGGTTTTGCCAGGTGACAGCCGCAACCCGCGGCCCACGATCTGCTGAAACAAGCTGACCGACTGCGTGAGCCGAAGGAGCGCGATGAAGTCGACGTGCGGCACATCGAAGCCCGTCGTCAGCACGGCGACGTTTACCAGGTAGCGCAGCTTGCGCTCACGAAAAGCAGCGATCTGCGCGTCGCGCTCGGGCAGCGGCGTATCGCCGAGAATCAGCGCCACCTCACCGGCAGGCAAGTAGCCCGCGATCTCTCGCGCGTGTGCCACGCTCGCAGCGAACAACATCACACCGGCGCGCTGCTGCGTGTTTGCGAGACTCACCACCTGCTCCACGATCGCTTGTGTCACACGCGGATGACTCACGAGCAAGCGATTGACCTCCGCCTCGCCCGCGTTCGGGTCAGCTGCGAGCGCGGAAAAATCGTACTGCGCGATCGGCGCGTCTTGGACGCGCGGCGGCACCAGATACTCGGCGCGGATCATCTCCGCCAAGCTCACCTCATAGACACAGCTCTCGAACGGCCGCACATCATCACTGCGCACAGCGCCCGAGCAGTGATACTGATAGATAAACCCCATATCCAAACGATACGGAGTGGCAGTTAGACCGAGCAGCTTGAGCCTGGAGTTACTGCGCGCGAGCGCCTCCACCACCTGTCCGTACTGACTGTCATCTGCATCACTCACACGGTGACATTCGTCGATCACCAACAACGAATGCGCCTGCGCAAACGCATCTAGATTGCGCGCGACTGACTGCACGCTCGCAAACGTGACCGAAAACTGTGTGTCTTTACGCCCGAGGCCTGCAGCATACAGTCCGGCCTCGAAGCCCATGCGCGTGAACTTCTCGTGGTTCTGCTCACACAGCTCCTTCACGTGTGCGAGCACCAACACCCGGCCTTTCGCCAACCGCGCCAGCTCCGCGATCACCACACTCTTGCCAGCGCCCGTCGGCAGCACGATGCAAGCAGGCGCCGAAGACTTGCGAAAGTGCGCCAAAGCCGCCTGCACAGCAGCCTCCTGATACGGTCGCAAGCGAATCGCAGAGCTCATAGCCAGAGCGCGTTCTAGCACAACCAGCGACGTGTATACTCTCACGCATGTCCGCACGCGCGCTCACCACCTTACCGAAACCGAAGACTCCGCAGCTGCTCGGAGTCCTCGAGTACGCCTTTGCGCCGCGGCGCTTCGCAGCCCGCAACGCGAAGAGCCTGGGCCGCGTGTACCGCGTAGATGGCGCCACCGGCACGATCGTGGTCACGAGCCATCCCGACCACGTGAAGCGCGTGTTTGCGGCTGCGCCGGAGACATTCGACACGTTTTCTCAGTACACGCTCGGCGGCATCGTCGGTCAGCGTTCCGTGCTCGTCACGGCAGGTGACACGCATCGCCGTCAGCGCAAGTTGCTCGCGCCGCCGCTGACTGGCGCACGCCTGCGTGCTTTTGCGGCGACGATGCAAGAGATCGCGGACCGACACGTCGACGCGCTCACACCGGGGAGTGAGCTGCGCGCGCTCGATCTGTCGACAGACTTTACGCTCGATGTGATCGTGCGAACCGTGTTCGGCGTCACGGAGCCCGAGGAGGCGGCTCGTCTCAGCAGCATCTTGCGTGCGATGGTCGACGAAGTGCCAGTGCTCGCCGTGTTTCAGCCGCGCCTGCAAAAAGCCTGGTTTCCGCCCTGGCAGCGCTATCTGCAAGCCAGTCAGCGCTTCGATGGTTGGCTGCGCGCCAAGCTCTCAGAACGTCGCCAACGCGAGGAAAAAGGTGAGGACGTGCTCTCGCTGCTTCTGCAGACGCGCGCGGAAGACGCGAGCCCGCTGGAGTACGAAGAGCTGCGCGACCAGCTCGTCACGCTTCTCTTGGCAGGCCACGAGACGACGTCCATCGCGCTGGCCAGTTGCATAGAATACATCCATCGTCATCCTGACGTGCTCGCCCGCCTGCAGGACGAGCTCGCGAGCGAGCACAGCGATCCGGAAGCCGCGCAGCGCAACGCATATTTGGGCGCGACGATCGATGAAACACTGCGCATCGCGCCCATCTTGAGCGATGTCACGCGCCGTGTACGCGAAGAGTTTTGGCTCGACGATCAGCTGCGATTGAAAGCCCGTGAAGGCGTGATGGTCTTGATCGAAGCGCTCCATCACGACCCGGAGCTGTATCCGGATCCAGCGCAGTTTCGACCTGAGCGCTTTCTGGAACGCAAGTTCGCAACGTATGAGTACGTTCCGTTTGGAGGCGGCGTTCGCCGCTGCCTCGGCGCCGCCTTTAGCGACTATGAGACCAAGATCTTGCTCTCCACGATCTTACGGGGTGTGAACCTCGAGCTGCGTCGTGAACGCCCAGATCCACGCGTCCGACGCAACATCACACTGGGGCCAAAGTATGGCGTCCCGCTGCGCGTCGTGAAGCGACGGAGCATCGTTCGCTGACCAACTTGTGCTATTTGACAACGTCAGCTGGCCTACGAAGCCGGCAGCGGAGAACAGTGTGAGCAGAGCCAGCGAAGACGACGTATACGACGACCGCTACTGGAAAAAAGACGGCTGGATCGCGCGTGTCATGAAGAACGAAGACGACGACGGCTGGGCTGTCGCGATGACGCGCGTGGGCGACGAAGAACCCGCGCTGGTCGGGCCCTGGACGATGGGTCGCGACAAGAAAAACCCAAAGCCGCTCGACGCCAACGCTTTCGCGACGCTCACAAAAACCGCCCGCGAAGTGCTGCTCCGGCACGAGCAAGCCGAGCATGCGCGCCTCCACAAGTCGCGCACGATCACCGACGACAACGGAAATCGCGTCCGCGTCCAGCTCGACATCGTGCAGGACGAAGACGATCCGCACGCCATGCTCAGCAGTTACGACGCCAGCAGCGGAGACCAGCTAACAAGCCAGCGCGTCCAGGTCACCTTCACGCTCACCGAAACAAGCGCGCAACGCTTCGTGCGCACAGGTCGGGCCTGACTCCGGCACGCGTCTCGTAAAACAGACGCGCATCCTGTACTCACGGGGCATGGTTGGGGTTAAGTGTTCCCCAAACTCGACGGCCCATTCCGCCGCTGAACAAGGTCAATCGAGATGTTGTGAGATCGCTCGTAAGAGCGCGTGCGAGAGCTTACCGAGTTGTTCTGTGGGGCACGCGAGTAGCAACAGCCCAACCGGGCGGTCGCGCCCGCCGGAGTGATTGAGCCAGAGCGGCGAGTAGCTGCGGCCTTGCGAATCGCGCAGCTCGAGCTGCGCATCACCGATCATCGTCTCGCAGTCGCTGTCAGACTCCCAATTCTTCCAGCGAGCCTCCGCAGCCATCAGCAGCGCTGCGTCGGCCATTCCCGGCCGTGACGCCATCAGCTGCAGCGAATCGCGGCTGCCAGCGCGCAGCAGCTGACCCGCCTCGAGGTCGAGCTCATCGAGCACGATCGACAACAGGTAGTCGCCGTGTTGTTCGAGAGCGTGCAGTGACAACGCGTGTGCGATGCGACTCGTCCAGTTCGACTCGCTCTGGCGCTCCTCGGGCAGCGCAAAGCGCTCGTGACCGGCCCGTTGCCAGCGCGCGTGTTGTGCGCGCAGACTCGGATGCTGGGCATAGATAGGCTGCATACGCTCCAAGTAATCGAAGAAACCAGGCGCATCGTCGAGCAGCAGCGCCGCTTGGCAGCGCGCTTCGCACAATCGCCCGTACGCCACGACGTCGCGCCCCAAGCGCGCTTCGAGCGCTGTAAGCAGCGTATCCAAACGTGCCAGCGCAGACTCGCGTGCCCCAACCCCTGCTTCCGCCACAGCCAGCACAGTCTCGAGATGATAGGCCCGGTCGATATGCAGGCCACGCTTGTCGAGCTCGACGATGACCTCACGTACGGTGCGCTCTGCTTCCGAGTACAGCCCCAGCTCCACTTCCGCCCAAGCTTTGGACAAGATCAAGTGGTGAAACGCACCGTGCCCGAATGGCGGAATGGTTTGGAGCGCCTCGTCGCAGACGGTGAGCGCTGCGGCGGGCTCATCGGCCACCAAGTGTCGAAACGCGATGCACATCGCCGCCCACGGCTGCCAGCCTGGAAAGTGGCTCGCGGTCTCGCGCATAGCGACACCGATGCGCGTGAGCTCCAAGAGGTCGTGACAATCGAACATCGTGCCGGACTCACGAAGCAGCCCGAGCTGCAGGTGGTGCTCTCCGCTGACGCTGTGCCACGGCACAAGCTCGCGCTCGCGGCGCAGCCGCTGGGCCTCGTCGAACCGGCCGTGCGCTAACGCGTGCATGCGCAGCACACTCAAACCCAACGCTTCGTAGGCCGGCACAGCCTGCAGCTGCGCGGCGCGTTGGAGCGCACCGCTCTCGCCCTCCTGGGCCTCTTGCATGCCTAGGTAGTAGAGCACCAACAACCGAGAGTTCTGGCGCAGCGTGTCGCTCACGCCGGGCATTTCCTGCTCCGTCAGCATCAACAAGCGATGATTACTCTCGCGAGTATCGGAATTGTAGATCACTGCGACCGCGGTTTGTTCTGCCAGCGACGCCACCCATTCGAGCGCTGGAGACAGCGAGCGCAGCGGCGTGATCAACCCCGGCAACCAGCGCAAGTTCGCCGCGTCGTACGTCACGGAGAACACACCCGACAGCATGGCGACCGCTTGGGCGAGATTCGGGATGGCGGCTGCTGGAGTGAGGCCACGCGCCGCAGCTGAGAGCGTCGTGTAGCGTTCGTGTGCGCGACCCAGCGCCTGCATGATATCGCCCTCGAGCAGGTCGAGGCCCACGTCGAAGCGCAGCTGCGCCAGCGTCTCTGGCACGTACACACCGCAGCTCGCGTCGCTCATCGAAGCGATCGCCAAGAGCGCCATGCGCAACGGATAGAGCTCGAGCGGCGCCGCTCCACGCTGCTTGCGATAGGCCAGCACGCCCTCGTACAAGCCACGTACGGACCGCGAATACGAGAACGCGCTGCTCGCGCGATCGATGCTGATGCCGCCGACGTTCAAAGCGGCGTCAACCTGCTCGTCAGCCTCGTTCAGCAGCTTCGCTTCCCAGAAGTGGTAGGCGGCGTATAGCGCCTTGTGCTCGGCGGCGTAGAAATGGCCGAGCCGCGCGTGCAATGCCTGAAGCTCAGGTGCGAGACGGTGCTCGCGTGCGCGTTGCAGGAGCTGCCGATCACGAACCGTGTACCCGCCGTCGTGTGCGACGAGCGCATGGATCGCGAACAACTCGCCCTCCGCGATCGCCACACTCGCCTCCGGCAGCTGCAGCGCTCGGCGATAGTGACTCGTGGGCAGCGGCGCCGGCTCGGTCACGAGCGCCAGCAGCTCCAGCAAGGCGCGCGCCGGCTGTGAGAGCGCGCTGAGCTTTCGATCCAGAGCCGCTTGCATTGCCGCTGACAGCTGCTGCTCATCCAGCACATCCGGCAGGTGCCAGCTGCCGGACACAAACGTCGCCTGCCCGCGCGCCACCAGGTCGCGCGCCGCCAACATGCAAGCGCCGGGCAGCCCTCCGCCATGGCGTTGCAGCCAATGGCTGAGTCGAGCCAGGTTCGGCACTTCGCCGAACAGCGTGCGCATCAGCCCTTCAACTTGCGCCGCGCTCAGCGGCTGGAGCTCGATGACTTCGGCGTCGCGCGCCAAGGCTGCGAGCGGCGCGGGCAGCTCTTTGCGCTCAGCGCGCAGCGACAGCGCCATGCTCTGCCACGGTGCCGCCGCGCTGCGCTGCAGGCCCGCGAGCAACTTGAGGCTCTCGGCATCTGCCAAGTCGCAGTCGTCTACGATGATCAGCGCGGGCCGCGCGCGTGTGCCCCAGCGCTCGGCCGCAGCGAAGAACGCCGCTTGTAGCTGCTGCGCGAGCGCTTCGTCGCGCGGATCGCGATCGAGCTGCGCCGCCGCGTTCTCGAGCGCGTCACCCGCTTCCCCTGCACGGCCCAGCTCGCGCAGCAGGCCATACGGGCGAGTCGCAGCGAGCGCGCCGTCCGCGCGCAACACATGCTGGCCAAGCACCTCGGCTTCCACTGCCAGCGCGTCGAGCAAGCGCGTGCGGCCCGATCCATTGGGGCCACGCACGAAGCAGCGCGTGCTGCGCCCTTCCGCCGCCGAGCGCAGCAAACGCTTCAAATGCCCGAGCTCGGCTTCGCGACCCACGAGCCCCGGCGTGGTCAAGCATGCCTGGTGCAGCGTGCTCTCACCGTCGTTCGGGAGCTCTGCCACGGCGATCAAGCGCGCGACGACCTCGGCGAGCTGCCGTGGTCGAGCGTGCATATCCAAGCTGAGCAGCGCCAAAATCAGCTCGTCGAGAGCCTCGGGGATCTCCTTCACCAGCTCGCGCGGTCGCTGCAGCGAGCTCTTCCAGAGCAGCGATAGATGTTGGAGATCGGTAGCGGGATAAGCGTGGCGACCGGTCAGCGCGAAGTACCCGAGCGCACCCAAGCCGAACAGGTCAGTGCGCGCGTCGATGCGCTCGCGGCGCAACGTCTCGGGCGCGAGGCATGGCGTGGCGCCCATCGGCGCGTGCGCTTCGTCCAGCGCCGCCATCGCACCAAAGTCGAGTAGCTTCGGCAGCGTCGACTCGACCAAGAAGACATTCCGAGGCGACAGATCGCGGTGCACCCAGCCGCGCGAATGCAGCAACACAAGCGGCCCACACAGCGTGACTAGCATTCGGCACACGTCGCGCCAGGGCATCGGCCCAGCGTCGCCCGGGTGCGCACCCTTGAGATGCTCCATCGTGTAGAACGCGCGACCATCGTCGAAGCCGAAGTCGATCACCTCAACCACATTCGGGTGGGCGAACTGCGCCATGATCGCGTATTCGCGCCGCAGCGTACCTTCGAGGAGCTCGCGCACACGCTCGTCGGTCAACGGCAAAAGTCGCTTGAGCGCGAGGGACTTCTGGGTGGCCTCGTCGAACACAGCCAACACTTCGCCGACGCCGCCACTGCCTAGCCGATCGATCAAACGATAGCGCTGAGCGATCAGCTCGCCTGAGACAACATCTGCCGTCGAACCGGTGGACCCCCGACCCATTGGCGACCGCTACTTCGAACAACCCACAGCTTCCGAGTGTAGTGCTCCAACGCGCAAACCTCTAGACACACATCCTCGTGCTGTGTGTGTCTGCGAACGCCTCACGGTTCGAGCACGACGCGTTGCAGGGTCTTGGATGGTTGTGTCAGGTGCTGAACGAGCAGCTGATTCTCGGCGCGTACCGCGATGATATCCGGACCGATGCTCACAACGTCGATGCTGTAAGGCCCGGCGGCAGCCTCGAATGACCACTCCGATGCTGCATCGAGCGACGGTCCAGTGGGACGAAAGCGCAGAGGCAGAAGCCTTGTCGAACGAACCTGCTGTTCCGCGTTGATCTCCAGTTGCATCCAAGTTGCATCGGTGTTCGACGCCATCACCCTTGGGTTGCCGTAGGCGTCGATGCTGCGTACGGCAGGTACAACTTGCTTCGTAACGACCCGCGGCGGCGATGCCTTCACGTTCACGACACTGAACTGTAAGGTCAGCGCATCGGTCCCTACGATCAGCGCGTGCTCGCCGAGATTGCGGTGTCAGGTCCAAGCAGTGCCTGAGCCCCGCAAGCGAGCGGTCTAACAGTCAGGTCGCAACGGACCATCAGATGCATGTCTGGTGACAGCGTGTTGACAACTGGGTGGTACACCTGTTGGCCGCGCAAGAGCGCCCGAGGCGGTGCATCGTCGGCGCCCGCACCGATCCCGGGCAGCGCGTACACGCCGGCATAGGAGACATCGTGCAGGACGTACATGACGAGCGTTTCCCCGATCATGCGCGCCCGATAGCCACCACTCGCGAACGAACGTACGTGAAGCCAAGTGCTCTCGGTGCGCTCGAGCTCGCCTCGCTCCCCCACGCTGATGCGCTGCAGAGGACGAAGGCCAGATAGGCAAGAAAGACCAACCTCAAACCAAGAACAAGTACGCGATCCAAGGGCCGCGGGACAATCCAGATCCACATATGGCGCGCGACGTGGCGAAGACCGCTGCAGCCCATGCAGGCATCATCGGAATCATCAAGCAAAACATCGGCGCCTGGGATGCACCCACGTCGCCGTTTGGTCGCGAAACAGCGAGCGGTATGGATATCTCCAATGCGGTCGGCGCGTTCATGGGCGATCAGATCGGCGCGAATTTCGGGTTCGGCGGCCTCGGCGCGCGCGGGCACGGGCGTGGCGGCGGTGGGAACGGTCAAGGCTCCGTCGGCTCCGGAGACCTCGAAACGCTCGGCCACGGCGGCGGCGGCGGCCCAAACGACGGCTACGGCCAAGCCGCAGGGCATCTACATATTCGCGTAGCAAAGATCCCGCGCATTCGCAGCCTGCCCGCATCCATCCACGGGTCACTCTCGAAAGAAGTCATCCGCCGCACCATCGGCCGACACATCAACGAAGTACGGCATTGCTACGAACAGGCGCTCAACGCCCGGCCCGATCTCCAAGGCCGAGTCACCACCAAGTTCATCATCGCGCCCACAGGCGCAGTCCAAACTGCAGCCACCGAAAACTCCGACCTCGGCAACCCCCAAGTAGAACAATGCATCGCCCAAACAGTACGCCGGTGGACCTTCCCAGCCCCCGAAGGCGGCGGAGTAGTCATAGTCAGCTACCCCTTCGTCCTCAGCCAAACAGGCAACTGAATGTCAACCAACACTCGCCATGAGCCTCCATGCGCGTCAGTTTCCGACGATGTACGCCTAGCGAAGACACTGGCGAGTCGAACCCGTGACCGCCGACGGCGATTAGATTGGAAACAATCAAACTGCCCATGATTGTTGAGTTGACAGTCGACGCAGTACCAATGTGAGCCTTGTTCAGGAGCTAGTAAGGAGTGATGATCATTGACCGTGGCTACAAAAGTTCCTCGTGAGCACGCAACCGGTCAGCTCACCATCCCGAAGGCATCCGTTCATGCGCAGAGTCGCCTCGTGTCATGCGAGGACGGCTTAGCAATCGCAGAGATCGGATCGATCTGTTTGATCGAGTGGAGCGCGCCAGTGATCGGGCGCCGCTTCGAGCGTCAACGTCTTGCGCTCGAGAGTATTGCCTCTCGTTTTCCTGGTGAAGCCGGCGTCGTGTGCGTGATGGCGGCGAGCTCCCCAGTCCCTGAGGACCGCTACCGGCGCTCGCTCATCGATGTGTACTCGAGGCTCGCGCCACACATCCGTGCTGTGGTTTGTGTGCTCGAAGGCACAGGCTTTATCGCCGCTGCTGCGCGCAGCGGACTGTCAGGCATGATTCAACTGCTCGCAGGCAGGCCAGGCGACATCTTGATTCGGGCTACCGTCGATTCGTCGCTGCCTTGGCTCACTCAAAAGTACAACGAGCAGACCGCAGAGCTTGTGCGGCGAACGCACAACGAGCTCGCGATCGCAGTGTCCGCGACCAAGTAGCCTCATCGATCGGTGCCCGGCAGTGTTTGCCAGAAGTGCTCGGGCTGCTCGGGCTGTTCGGGCGACTGGAAGTCGTAGTGCCCCGGCGCGATCACACGGTTTGGGTCGAATACGTTCTTCAGTCGCCGAATCACAGATGCATACGCGGGATCGCGCGGCAGACCGGCCTTCATGGACTGCACACCCAAGCGAATCGGCGGGTAACCTGCAACCATCAGCCGCTGCAGCATCTCGTCGTGACAGGCTCGCGCTCGACGCTCTTCATCATCGCTGTCGCGATCGAACGCGATCACAGCGAAACACTTGAGCAGGCGCGGGCTGGCATTCAAATAGCTGATGTTCGGTTCGAGATCATGGGCGAGTGCGGTCTCTTCGATCAACGCCGCATGCCGGCGGATCTGATCACCGTCGAAGGGGAGCACCGTGCAGACCCAATGCAGCCCACAGCGGTCGCGATCAGGATGCATCACGGCTGGTCGTGCTGTGTGTTTGCGCCAGTACGTGCTTGCGGTGCTGAACTCTGTGGGATGACCTAGGAACGGCGAATGCGTGTACAGGAGACGGATCAGCAGCTCGGGATCCATCCCGCCCAGCTTCGCAAGAAGCCCTCGCACTGGGCGGATCATCTTCACGGTGCGCCGATTGAAGACGACCAGCTGAGACGTGTATTTGGAGATTGCCTTGCGCAGCAGACGACGCTCTGCGCGAGCATGCGCTTCGTCGACTGAGTACAGCCCGGCCATGCCGATCCATTCCGCTTTCCGGAAGCCGCGAGGAAGATGGCTGAGCAGTTGCTGCGGCGTGGTGTACGGTCGACCACCTTCCGTCCAAGGATACTGCATCAGCGATGCGAGCAGCTTGTATGGGTTCCATAGCGCGTAGGAATTGGGCTTGAGCACGCCGTCGAATTGCAGTCTTCTCATCGCCGCAGTCAGCTGCGGCAGCACCTTGGTGTCGGAAACTGCAAAGCACACACCTTGGAAAGCATCTGGTTTGCGCGCGAGCCAAATCGTCATGCGCGTGACGATCGCAAAGTTCGACTGCATCAAGAGTCCCTGCAGACTCGGGCCAACGCCTGGCGACCATAACTTGCTGAGCAGCTCGCTGCCGTAGGGTTGCAGACCGGTGCGGAGCAGCTCACCCCGCCCATCCACCGCTTCGAGCGCACAACATTGATCGCTGCGCTCGCCCAGCGGGCCAAGACCGTCCCCTCTTTCGAGCGCATTGCCTATCAGGCTCGCGTCGGGTGGTCCGCCTATGACTGCCGCGTATAGCTGCGATCCGCGAGCTGCCAGGTAGTCTGCCAACTGACGAAACGTCACGCCGGGCTCGACTGTCACGAACCCTAACTCTTCATTGAAATCGCAGATGCGATTCATGCGAGCTAGGTCGACGACAATGTTCCCGTCGCTCACCGGCACCCGAGACCCGAGACCCCAGTTCCGGCCGCGGCTTACGGGGTGTAAGTGCAATCGGTGCTGATTCGCGACCTCGATCAACCGCTGAACCTCCTCGAGGCTGCTCGGGAGTACGACGGCACGCACACGGTTATGGTGCGCGAACGTCGCAGTGGCGTAATCACGAAGAACAGCCGGCTGTGCGAGCAGATACTCGGCACCGACGACCTCGCGCAAAGCGACCAAGGTTTTCTCATGCTCCACCATCGTCACTCTCCGCACTGGGTTTTCGGCGCTTGGTTCTTCGCTCGCTGTCGGAGTCGACTTGTGCCGCCTCGGGCGGCACCGCGTCGTCGTGCACGATGGCGCGCGAGTAGTGCAGCTCGGGGTGGTCCTCGAGCAAGTCGATGAAGCCGCGTTCTCGCACTTGACGTGCGTAGTCCTGGATCAGACGTGCGTAAGGGCTGTCTTCCACAGCAGCCACTGCTGCGATGGTTGGCTTGGGAAAAACGAAATTGTCTGACGCAAAGCCGGATCGGCCCCTCGGCTCGACCGTGTGCCGTGGGTTTGTGAGGCGAGCGTAGCGTTTGGCGAGCGTCCTCGCACAGGAATACAGATACATCCGCGCGCCCCCGTCATGGGCGAGCGCCAGAGTGGCGAGGACCATACGACTCGCCAACACCGGAGAGACGACACCCGTGTCGAGGGTTAGGCGACCCACTTCGGCATCTACGAGCCGCGCATCCGAACCTATCGCGGCAGTCAGCTCGAAAGCTTCCTCGCTCGGCAACTGGCGAGAATTGGGCTCTGGGCCGAGGTCTGCGACACTACGCAAGCCACGAAAACTGCCTGCGAGGCTCTGGTCACTTCGCAGCACGACGCGGCTGCCGCCGACGAGCACGCCGTCTTGATAGACGCCTAGCAAGCGCGAGCGACTATCATGCGCTGTCAGATCAAGACGCAATGGTTTGATGGCACCGTATTGCTCCTCTTCGAAGTAGATCCGATGGCGCAGCCGCAAAAGGAGGACCAACTGCTCGAGGTCGCGTACCTCGCGAAGCTCAACGCGGTCGGGGCGCTTCTTACTCATGTCTACTATCGCTCGACGTGACGTCCTCGGTTCGGGCACGCGTGCAAGCGCCGCCATGAACATCAGGGCTCGCTTAGCAAGCGCAGGGGCCTCGGGCTAGCAGCTCCGGAAGATCCACCAGCTATTTCTTTCTGTCGTGCAGACCCGCTGGATCAATTCGCGCTGATTCGACACAACATCGCGATCCATCAATTAGATCGCAAGCCCTGCGTTAGCAAGAACTGTCCGAGTTGCACGCTCAATGAAAGGCAAAAGCAAACTTGAACAGTCAAGCGAAAGTGTCGTGCAGAATGCCAAGTTCCATTGTTGACAATCAGACCATAGTCAGATGGAACGCTGAAATTTTAGGTTGACTTCAGAGGCCGCGACAAATGCTGAGTCGCGACCGCCGACACGTGATCCCGGTGGCGTCGTCGCTTTTCAGCAGTGCGCCTTGGATGGCGGCCATTTGTTCAGGCACGACGAGCGTGCCTGCTCACCGGCGGATGCCCGTGTACGCGCGCCTGCCCTCAGGTGCGCGGCACCTAGCCACGGCTACCCCTTGAGCGCTGGGCGCCGCCGCAAAACCAAGGTCGAGGCTCTCGAGAGCTAGGAGTCGCGACCCGTATCGCGATAAAACGTTCACATGATGAACTGGCGAGGCTGTGTTTTGGTTGCGCTCTTAGCGAGCGGTTGTGTCACGACCGGTGCGTACGACAAGAAGGTCAGTGAGCTGGAGAAGCTTCGGGCTGATGACAACAAGGCCGGGGCGGAGCGTGAGCAGGTACTTCAGGCTCGGATCCACGAGCTGGAGTCGGACCTGGCCGCCAAGACACAAACGCTACTGGCAAAGAGTCAGGAACGCGATGAGCTAAAAAAACAGCTCGATGACGGCACCGCGTTGGTCGGAGAGCTGAAGAGCCGCCTCGAAAAGCTCGGGCAGAATGTCGAGAAGCTCGCGGGCGAAAAGGGTCAGCTCGCACAAGGCCTTGAAGATGCCAAGAGCCGCCTCGAGGAGCTGCGGCGTCAGAAATCTGCAGCGGAGGCGAGCGCGCAGACGTTCCGCACTCTGGTGGAGAAGCTGCGTTCGATGATCGATGCCGGTAAGTTGCAAGTTGTGATCCGCGACGGTCGCATGCTGATCGCGCTGCCGGACGCCGTATTGTTCGACTCAGGCAAGACAGAGATCAAGGCCGATGGGCAGACAGCTCTCGGACAAGTGGCGAGTGTGCTCACGACCATTGAGGATCGGCGGTTCCTAGTGGCCGGTCATACGGACACCAATCCGATTCACACGAAAGAGTTCCCGTCCAACTGGGAGCTCTCGACCGCGCGCGCGGTCAAGGTCACACAATTCCTGGTCGCTCGCGGCATGCGCCCCACTGTGCTGGCAGCTGCCGGCTACGGAGAATTCGATCCTGTCGGGGCTAATGACACGCCCGAACATCGCGCTCAGAACCGACGCATCGAGATCGTGTTGCAGCCCAACCTGGCAGACTTGCCTTCACTGGAAGCAGTGAGCTCTGCTGGCTCGCCGCTCCAAGCGGCCCATGCATCCGCACCTTGAGCTGCAGCCTACAAGAGCACGAAGAAATCGAGATACGGCAGTTGATGAAACTGCCTGCCCGCGGGATAGCGTGTGATCTCCATGACGACTCCAGCCTCGATGCCGAAGTGGGCGCTCGCTTGCAACCGCAGAGCGACCCACGGCTCGAGGCTGAAGCCGCCGGACGTAGCTGGCAAGAGGTAGTCGCGCATACCCGCGCTCAAGGTCCAGCGCTCCGCCAAACGGCCGTGATAGGCGACGTGCAGGTGGTAAGTGGCGAAGGTCCAGAGCGACGCGAAGCGCGCGTACAGGAACGGGAAATCGAGCTGCGGAACATCGCGCCACGAGGCTCTCGGTGCCACGGTCATTCCGACGGTCGCACTGATCTCGTGCCCAGCTGCGAGATCGAGCGTGCCGAGCAGGCTCGGCTCGAACATCAGCGCTTGAGGTATGCGTGTGCCTTGCGGCAGAAGCGCCAGCGCGCCTTCACCCACGAATGTCCGCATCAGCCACGTGGGATAAGCGACCGACGCGCGCGCTGCGATGTGAAAGCTGCCGCGACTGTAGAAACGAGCCTTGAGATCGAAACGCGGCATGATGAACAGGAGGGGCTGCGTCGAGAGCTCGATGCGATCGGTCAATCCGTAACGCGTGAGCTGGAACAAGCTGAGCTGCAGCCTCCCCGCCGGTAAGGTGTGTGCGCTCTGATCTTGCACGAGCTGCGTTGTGTCGGCGCGGACAAGGCTTGCCCACAGACATGTCGCGACGATCAGACACAAGCGCTGCATCCTGGTTATCATGGCAGCGTCACCACCGCGGAGAGCGGCGCGTGATCCGACAGTGGCATGGTCTCCATGCCGCCCTGGGCCTCACTCTGATGCACGAGGCCCGATCCCGGCTCCCATGCTCCGTCGCTGAACAGATAGTCCAACGTGCGATTCCAGAAACCGCGACCATCCACGGTGTGACTGAAATAAGCTTCATTGTTAGCTTGATAGTCAGACAAAGGAATCGCCGAGAAGAAGGTGGAGTACAACGGGTCGAGCCACTCATCTTCCTGCGTGAAGTCGTCCGCGACGAAATCTTCATCTGTGCAGACCGAGTCGGGGAACGCTTTGCGTCGCTCCGAGCCGGGCGGAATGGTGTTCAGATCACCACCTGCGATCACAAGGTCGGTCGCGTCGGCCATACGCAGCGCTTCGTCATGGAAACGTTTTATGTGTTTGAGCTTAGTGCCGTCGTTGCCGTACGCATCGCTGTGTGTCGCGACGACGCCTACGCGCGGACCGCCAGGCAGCTCTAGCTTCGCGGTCAGCACGTTGCGCCGCAAATAGAAGTACGCTGTGAGCGCGTCTTGATCTTCGCGCAACGGCAACGCGATGCGCGTTGCCGCCGTCAGCGGCCAGCGCGCGAGGATCGCGTTGCCGTCGTCCATCGCGCCGAGACCATCGCTCGGAATGTAGTCGGCGCGCCACTGCGACGCATAGACGCCGTAGTTCAGCGCAGTATGGTCGAGCAACCATTGGACCTGATCGATGAACGCGCCACGCTTCGAGCGCACGTCGACCTCTTGCAGCAGCAAAACGTCAGGGTCGACTTGGCGTATTTTCCTCGCTAAGCCTTCCAGGTTTGCGCTGACTTCCTCGCGCTTCATCAACACGCGGTCGCCAAAGCAGTCGAAAAAGAAGTCGATGCGCCCGCCGCCGAACTTGATGTTCCAAGTCATGACTCGCAAGCCCCTCGGCGTCTCGGGGATCGCGCTCAGCTTGCGAGCACGATAGCTCTCAGCGGGCTCGACCGCCTCAAAATCTACATGAAAAGGGTCACAAGCAGTCGCAAGCCAGACAGCGCCCAGCACCGCTGTTCGAAGAAGGCTCATCACCCGAGATTACTCCTGCTCCGCGCACCACGGGGCAACTTCTAGCTGTGGTGACCGAGGACCCTTAGAGAAGGGGACCGAAAGTGCCGAGCATTCACTACGATGAGGTTGACAATCGACGCTTGGCCTTCGCTGGATTGCTAGCCGTGTTGGCGCTGCTGTGGCCGGCGGGCGTGCTGAGCGAGGCGCGTGGGCGCAAGCATGCGGCGCGAAAAGATCCGACCCTGCAGTTGAAAGTGACCGAGGGTGCGAACGACCTCCAGATCGAATACTCGCTGCACAACACGAACCAAGAGATCCTGGTCTACGATCGACAGATCCGCTATCGCCGCGGCCGACCGGAGCGCGATTCTGAGCCCATCCAGCGATTCGTGAACGGCAAATCCCTTCACTTGCTGCTGGGAGCGGCGCCCGATCCACCCATGCCGGCCACGTTCGGGTTCCTACCTCACGTGACCAAGCTCAGCGCGAACGAGACCTCGACTCGCAGCATGCAGATCGCAAAGCCCCCGAGCGAGTACAGCGCCTATCTACCGGACGCGCCCAAGTTCCTCGACGTCGAAATCAAGCAGGTGGTGCTGTTTATCGAATACGTCAGAACCAAAGGCATGACACTCGAACCGTCGCCGTTCTACCCAGGCGCGTTTGACATCGTCGACGGCGAACAGCACACGACGGCCAAGCGCATCCGCTCCAACACCGTCCCACTCGAGCTTCACGCAAAGCGCGTAGACGACCCGGAGTTTCCACGACTCTACGTCCCTGGAGGAAAGTAACTCTCGACGTGCGTCGAGCGCGCTCAGCGGCTCTTGCTCTGCGGAGCGTAGTTGCCCAGTGCGCGCGCCAATTGGTCGAATGTGCGCTCGACCGATTCGTCTGTTTTGGCTGCGCTGCGCTGCTTGCCATCGGGCCAGCCGATGACGTCGTAGAACACCAGACGTCCGAGCAGGCCGAGCACACCCGCGACCACGGACGGCGTCGCGTCGTCACTCGCCGCGCCGCTCTGAGCTGCGAGCAGCGCCGCCAGCTTGGTCACGACCACCATGGCCAGACGTACACGCTGTCAGGACCGGCAGCGGTGTCTTACTATCAGATTGTCGACAAGCTCGCGCAGCGACTCGGCAAGCCTGTCAGCTACGTCGACTTGCCGCCCGAGCAGATGGTCGCAAAGCTTGAAGTCGAATGGCATGCCGCCGGGCTTCTCCAAGATGATGGTGCAGTTTTCGACCGGCGCCGGTGCACACGTGACGCCCGCGATCACCCTGCTGCTCGGGCGACCTGCACGCAGCGTCGATCAGTTTCTCGCCGACAACATCGACGCATTTCGCTGAACGCTCAGCGCAGCCGTCGAGTTAGTTGTCACTCCAGGTTGTGGCGATCGCGCTTGAGTTTGCGGGCGATCGCTGTTCCACTGCGGGGGCATGGGGTTCCGGGGGACATTGATATTTCTGCTCGTAGCGTGTCTGTGTGGATCAGCATGCAGCGTCTACAAAGGCGACTCCCTCAAGAGTGAGCGGCCAAACGACCAGCGTGAGCAGCCCACCACAGCGCCCTTTGCGCCGCCCGACTTTCGCGACTTCGAGCTGCCAAACATCCCGCCTTCCACGATCACGATCACTCCACGACCGGGCAACGCCAGCCCCCCGAGCTCGGAGCCACCCAAGAATCCGAAAGCTTCTGAGCCACCGGCCGCTGGCACGCAAGCGCCGAGTAAGGATCAAGCGCCCGCGCCGGAGCAAGATCGACGCGACGATATGGAAATCGCGGACGATGATGCGGGTGTAACGCCGGAGCGCTCCGACCCACCTGCTCCAACAGACGCGGGCACGCCGGAGGCCGACGCCGGCACGCAGCAGAGAATCTCGACAGGCAGGCCGAGTGAGCCTGATGCAGGCCAGCCGCGTCATGTGGCCAAAGCGAGCGCTGCGTGCCGCGGCGAGCTTGGCTACGAAGCGGATGGACGCTGCTATTTCGTGGTGGAAACACCGGTCAGCTGGAACGTCGGCCGCGACCGTTGTTACGAGCACGACGCCCACCTCGCGTCGGTCACGTCCGAGCACGAGTCTGACCTCATCGCCAGCTTCGACCTCGACGACGACGTCTGGATTGGGTTTTCGCGCTTCGGTGCAGCCAACTTCAGTTGGCTCACAAACGAGTCGGGATCCTTTAGCAATTGGAAAAAAGGCGCGCCGCGCGCGATGCAGGAGAGCGGAGCGCTGATCTTGGCGAGCACTGGGCTCTGGACCAATCGCGATGTCCCTGAGCTGCACCCTGCTCTCTGCGAGACCGAGCGCCGCCGCAGAGACTGAACCGGGATCGGTCGGGCGACGCCGTCAACGGCATCCCTCCGATTCGGCAGAGGATGGGCGCGCCGCGAGGTCGCATCTCGCGGCGCACCCTGTGCGATGTCAAGAGTGCCCGTCAACGTCGTCCTCGCGCGATGGAAACGCGACCACGACATAACGCTATGCCCGCCATGCGGCCTCATTATGATTGCAGGCAAGCAAAATGCGCTCTTTCGGTTCAACCCCGAGAACCGAAGACAGCCAACGCCTAACTGCTGATGCTGGCACAGCACTCCAAGGATCTTGTCCGCCCGGAGCGATTGGCCGCTGCGCGCTAGCGGCTACAGCTTGCCGCCTCGACACTGCCGCAGTTGTGTCGTGTCGAGGTGGATATATAAGGATGAACGCGAAACCATGTCTGTGGCTCCTCGCCTCTACTGCGCTTGCTTGCGACAACAACTCCGCAGCTCTGCAATCCTCTCCCGCGCCGGCGCTTCAAGCTCAGCCTCCGAGCACGCAGCCAACGGCTGCTGGACAGCTCGCCTCAGCAGGGCGTGGCCCCGTCCCGCGCGTTGAGATCGCAGGCGCAGCAGGAATTGCCGAGCGCGCAGCCGTAGCTGGCAGCGCAGGCAACGCCATGACTAGCGCGAGCCAAACAGCGGATGACGATACGGTGCCGGCCCCGGCGATGCCGGAGCAACAGTTGTCGCGCTCGGCACGCCGCTGTCAGCTGCCACCCTTGCTTGGTGGTCCTACGAACGCGCGCCCGAATTCGACGTCGTGAAGAGCGACATCATGGTTCCCTTGTGCGACGGCGTCACGCTCGCTTGCAACCTGAGCCGACCTGCAACACTCGCGCCCGCAGCGATGGCGACAGGCATGGTTAGCCAGGCCGTAGGTGCGTGGAGACGCGCTGAAGAAAAGAACACCGATTCGACAATGTGTTCTGACGGTTCGCCGAGGGCGTTCGTCCTGAGAGGGGCGGGCCCGCTGCGCCTTTTTGCAGCAGCCGCTCCCCCCTACCATGCCAACTACACATCTGATTCGTCTTAACTACTTAGCCCTGTGTGGCTTCGCTGTGCTCAGCCTCCTGGCCTGCGGTGATGCCGCTGACGGCTCCCGGAGTGACACCGCCGAGGAGGACACCGACGCAGCGGTTGGGCCGATGCCCAAGCCTCCCAAGCCCGATGACTGCCTCACCTGCCTCGACGCTGGCCCGAACCCCAAGCCCAAGCCCAATGACGAGGTGTGCGGCAACGGGCTGGATGACGACGGCGATGGCGAGCTAGAGAACGGCTGCGAATGCAAGGTCGGCGACAGCCAGCGTTGCTATCCAGGCGACAAGGCGTTGGCCGGAGTCGGAGCGTGCAAGTGGGGCCAGCAGAAGTGCATGGGTGACGACAGCAGTGAGTTCCGCAGCTGGGGCGAGTGCCGCGACCAAGGCCGCTCCGACAATGAGCAGTGCAACGACGAGGTCGACAACGACTGCGACGGGGAGGTCGACGAGCAGTGCGGCTGCAAGGACGGCTCGCGCGAGGCTTGCTCGAATATGTGCAGCTCGGGGGAGCGTGTTTGCAGAGACGGCGTCTTCTCCGAGTGCTCGGCGCGCAAACCTGAAACCGAACAGTGCAACGGTGTCGACGACGACTGCGACGGCGCGATCGACGAGGTCGAAGCCGAGGCATGCAGCAGCACCTGCGGATCGGGGACTCGGCGCTGCGTCGCGGGCGCGTGGTCGAGCTGCTCTGCCTCTGAGCCTGAAGCGGAGAGCTGCAACGGCATCGACGACGACTGCGATGGCACGATCGACGACCTCGCGGACATGGCTTGCTCGAGCACATGCGGCAGCGGACAGCGGCGCTGCGTGAACGGCAGCTGGTCAGCGTGCTCGGCGCCCTCTCCCGCCGCCGAGACCTGCAACGGCCGCGACGACGACTGCGATGGCACGATCGACGACCTCGCGGACATGGCTTGCTCGAGCGCGTGTGGGTCGGGCGTCCGCAGCTGCGAAGACGGCACGTGGTCGAGCTGTTCGGCGCAGCAGCCCGAGACCGAGATCTGCAACGGCGTGGACGATGACTGCGACGGTCGCATCGACGACGGTCTGCGCGCCACCTGGTCCTTCGACAATGAATGCAACGAAACGAGGATCTTTGTCGTCCTCGGCGGCTGCAACGTGTGCTCCACCACGTGCCAAGGCAACTGGGTCGAACCCGGAGAGAGCTTGGACTATCGCGTGGCGGAAGACATGTGCTTCACGTTTTCGGCGTTTGCGCGCACGTCCAACGGCGACGTGTGCATCAACGAAAACCTAAGCGGAGACTTCATCGGAGAGACACGAGAGCTCTGCAACGATGACTGCCAGCCTTTCACGTTCAGGATGAACGTAAACGGCGGTGACTGCTAAACAGAACATGCAGACATGCTGGATTTCGGGCGGCGCGCGAGTAAGGTGTATGGCTGGACACATGTCATATCGCATCGCGCGCTGCCTTGTTGTTCTGGTCGCGGGTCTTAGCGTTCGGTGTTTCACCGAGGACTGCGAGCCGCTCAGTCAGCGCTGCGACGGCGCCGAGCGTTTGATGTGTGAAGCTAAAAGCTGCCACCTTCCAAACTGCTTTTTCGCGCCAGCAGGGGAGTGGCGGCGAGAACGTTGCAAGCATCGCTGCGTCGAGGTGGACGAGCAGGCGTTCTGTACGACGAAGGGCGTAGAGCAAGACGCTGACGCAGGTCTTGCGTCATTCTGACCCCGCCGCTCCGAGTATTCGCTGGGGCGATCCTGCCGCTGCTAACCGTAGACGCTGCCCAGTTTCCCAACTTCGCGAACCTGCTGCTCCCGCTGATCTCACCGTTCCTGCCCGCGCTCCGGTGACACTCGGAACGTTGTAGTCGTCGCTCTCTGCTTGTTCCCGGGTCGCCGTCGATATTCCGCGATCGGACAAAGAGCGCTGCGAGCGATTGACCCGACGAGGCGCGATGCCCGCACTGAAGCGGTTGCGAGGATCGCGAACGCGGGTTGAGTCGCTATGTACCTCAAGGAGACGATAAGGATGCGCACTGGTTTTCGTACGGGCCTGGCCTGCATAGCGCTCGCTGCCGCCTGCAACAGCACTTCGACACCGAGCGGCGACACGACGACGCCACCGTCTGGCACCACCCAGGCCCCCGGCATGTCCCAAGTCGCATCTGTGGCCGGCAATACGGGCACGGTCGCGCCTTCCGCGGGCAGCACCGCAACCCGCCCAGCAACCTCCACAGCGGGCACGGGCTCCCCAACGACAGCGTCGTCCGGGAGCAGCGCAAGCACCACGACGGCGGGCACAGGCGCCTCTGCGAACGCAGGGACGATGGCCGCTCCGGCCACCAGCAACGGCAAGCCTGACGCAGGGGAGTTTTTCGTCTCCGGAGCCTGGCACGGCTACGCATTCGCCATGGCCGTAGGCATGGGCAGCACGGTGATGCCGATGGACTTCAAGATGCAGACGACGGGCATGCCCCGCTGCATCAAGGGTTCAGTCGGCGCTGCGGAGGACTACAGCGGAACAGCCCTGCTCGGCTTCGGTCTGAACGAGGATGGTGGAAATAAGATGACCGTCACGCCCACGAAAGCTGGCGTGAACGTCGAGGTCACGAACACCGGCGGCTCCATGCTGCGCTTTCAGGTCGAGGGCCCCAGCGGCACCGAAGAGGCGCGCTGGTGCACTGAGATCTCTGGCTCCGGCGGCTTCATCCCGTGGTCAAGCCTGAAGACAAAGTGTTGGGGCTCGGAGGGAACTGCCTACAACAACGAGCCGATCGTGACGGCGATGCTGCTCGTGCCCGGCACCAACATGGCCGCAGTGCCCTTTGATTTCTGTGTGAACAACCTCGCGGAAGCTGACGGCGGCACAGCGGGTGCAGCTGGCAGCGGCACCGTAGCGAGTGGTGCGGCAGGGATGGGCGCGCAAGGCATGGCTGGCTCAGGTGGCATGCCTACGACCATGACGCCGCCCACCGGCAATAGCTCGCCAGGGAGCTGTGATGGCTACGCGACGGGCTACTGGGATTGTTGCAAGCCACACTGCGGTTGGAAAGATAACGTCGGCGGCAGCAATCCGCTGATGGCGTGTGACGCACAGGACAATCCCGTCAGCTCTGCTGACGCTCAGAGCGCGTGCAACGGAGGCAACGCTTACCAGTGCCATAACCTCGTGCCGTGGGCAGTGAACGATCAGTTGGCCTACGGCTATTCGGCCGTGCCTGCGAGTCAGTCGGCTGACATCTGCGGCAAGTGCTTTGAGCTGCAGTTCATGGGCCAAACACACAACTCGGAGCCCGATCCGGGATCGAGCGCGTTGGCTGGCAAGCGCATGATCGTTCAGGCTGTGAACATCGGCAGTGACGTGGCCAATGGTCAGTTCGATCTTTTGGTGCCGGGCCGTGGTGTCGGAATGTTCGACGCGTGCACGTCGCAGTGGGGCGTCAACAAGGCTGACCTCGGCGAGACCTACGGCGGCTTCCTCTTGGCGTGTCAGAAGAAGGGCGACCGTAAGGACCACGCCGCGATGAAAAGCTGCGTCATGCAGAGCTGCATGAATGTGTTCGAAGCGAATGGGCTCATGGAGCTAGCAGCCGGCTGCAAGTGGTTCATCGACTGGTTCCAGGTCGCAGACAACCCCCAGCTCAAATACAAACAAGTCTCCTGCCCCTCAGAGCTCGGCAGCAAGGGCATCATGCGCAACAGCCCTGAGACCAACATGTGTCTGCGCTAGAGCTTCCGTCGGCCTAACAGAACACACCGGACACGTGCAGCCAACAGCTGCCGTGTCCGGACTTGTTTCATGGACAGGTTCCGCCGGCGGGCAGCACGTTCTCCGGATACGCGCCGGTGACGTTGCCTGCTGGCGAGTAGCGGCACACGAAGTACACGCCGAACTCGCACATGGCTCGGCCGCAGCCGAGGTTCGTGCTGCCGCGCCATACAACTTGGGTGAAGTGGCCCGTGCCGGCGCTGAAGCCGGGATTGGCGAAGTCGTACTGACTGACCTCGCTGTACCACATCTCCGTCGGCTGCTCGCTGCCGCCCGCGATGTTCTCGCCGACGTTGTTGTTCGGGTCGTGACCCCAGACGCATGAGTCTGCGTACGCTTGCGCGGCGTTCGCGATCTCGTCGCTCCAAGTCATCGCCGGGGCGCAGTGATTCGCGCGCAGCTCGTTGTGTTTGCTCAACACGGTCGTCTTCCAGTCGCCCGTCGGCGGGTTGGCGGGCGGGGGTTGAGTTGGCTGCTGTGGAGGCGCGTCAGCACCTGCCGTCCAAGTCGCGTTGAGCGTGGCGCCCGTGTAAGCCGTGAACCCGTTGACGCCAAGGTGCCAAGTGCCTGCGCGCGGGTTTGCGATCGTGCACGTTTCGTCGAGACCATCTAGGAATGGTCGACAATCGAACGCAGCATCGGTGGGCTGCTCGCCAAACCGCACGTACAGATCTGCATCGCCCGTCGCGCCGGTGAGCGTCACGCGCAATGAGCTCATGCCCGCGGGCACTTCCACCGTGGCGCGTTGCCAGCTGCCCGCAGCGCCCTCGACCGCTTGCGTAAAGGTGTTTCCCTGCTGCGGAGGAGTCTGCGGCGCGGGTGGCGTGACTACGCCCTTCGACTCGGCCCAGCTCACGGTGGCCGTGGCATCCGTGAAGGTGGTGAAGCCGTTCACGCCGACGTGCCAGGTGCCCGCTCGCGGCGCGGCCACAGTACAGATCTCAGTGGATCCGTCGAGGAACGGCCGGCAATCGAACGTAGTCGCGTTCGGCTCCTCGCCGAACCGCACGTACAGATCGGCATCGCCATTAGCGCCCGCGAGCACAATGCTGAGCGAATCGGTTCGCTCAGGGATGTTCACCGACAGCCGCTGCCAGCTGCCGGCCTCGCCGGAAAACTGACGCGACACCGGGGAGGTGTCTTGAGCATGAGCCTGGCCCAACGCCGAAACAGCGATGGCGACACATTGAACAGCTAACACTCGGACAGCAGCGAGTTTCATCATCTTCCCCTCATGGCGCGTTGTGACCGCCACTGTGCGTGGACAACTGCCGCTGATAGCCGCAGCGCAACACCCGTGTCCAGGACCACTCAGCGACCATCCGTCGCTATCAGCTGCAGCGCGCACTTCGCCGCTCGCAGCGGCGGTGATACAACTAACAATCGAGGGACCTTGTTGAGCTGCTGAAGGATGTGCCATACCGGACGCGCATTCGATGCCACGCGTGAGGAGTTTCCCGATGCAGCTTCGCAGGCTTGCTCTGCAAGTGTTGGATATGATGAGCGTGACACTGCTGCTCGCATGCGGCGATGACGCCGGATCCGGGGAGCCTTTTGTGCGAGAGGGCGAGCAGCGCGCGGCGCTCGATGCCGGCCATCTACACGATGCTTCCGCGGACAGCGGCGCACAAGATGCGGCCGCCGAGTCCGCAGCCGACAGCGACATGAGCACGGTCGATCGCACTCCCAAGGACGCCGGACAGCCCGAGCAGCGGGACGCTGGGGCTCGAAAGCCCGAAGCTAAACCTGATCAAAATGAGGCCCCCGAGCCTGCGGCGAAGAAAGTCGCGATCCGCTTTCAAGCGCGCATCGGGAAAACTGACTTTGCTTGTGGTCAAAAATACCCCTCGCAAGGCACCCTCAACACGACCGTGGCGCCGAGCGATCTACGCTTCTTCGTGCACGGCGTGCAGCTGATCGAAAAGGACGGCGACCATGTGCCGGTGAGCTTGAACGAGCGCGCGCCCTGGCAATCCAGCGAGCTCGCGTTGCTGGACTTCGAGGACGGCACAGGTCGCTGCAGCGACGGGACCGTCGAGACCAACACGACGCTCACCGGAACGGTTGCGCCCGGTGAATACAGAGGCATCCGCTTCGACATCGGCGTGCCCTCAGCGCAAAACCACGGGGCAGCGGCGAACGCACAGGAGCCGCTCAAGTCCGCGCGAGGCTTAGGCGCGGGTGGCGTCGAGGGCTACCGCTTCGCCAAGATCGCGGTCACGCAGCTGACGGCGGCAGGTGAAGCCGCTGGCTCAGCGCTGTTAGAGCTGAGCTCCACCCAATGCCAAGCTGAAGCCGACGACGAAGTCACGTGCAGCAAACCGAACCGCAGCACAGTCACGTTCGAAGCGTTCGATACGGCCACACAGACCATCGTAGTCGACCTAGCCGCACTCTGGTCCCAGCTCGACCTGACACAAGCCCACGCGTGCCACTCCACCGAAAAGTCATGCGAGGCCATGTTCAACGCAGTAGGCGTAGACATCGTCAGCGGCGAGCCCAAGCCCGGCCAAACGCTCTTCCGCGTGCAGTAAACCGGGCAAGACGTTCTGGGAGGACGAAGTGGGACGGCTCGAAGACGGTCCCCACCTTCAAAGCGCCAGGCGCAGCCACCGAATTCGATCGCGTCCGCTAGCCCTCAACCTTCTTGTTTACAGAGCCGCTCGATGAGCCTCGCTACGGCGACCATATCCACGGGCTTGGTGACGTAGGACGTGAACCCAACGTTCATGGCCTCGTCCCAGCGGTAGCGGTCGTTGTGAGCGGTGAGCGCGACCAGTGGCACGTCTTTCCAGCCTGGCAGTTGGCGCAGGTGCTTGGCGACCGCGTAACCATCCATGCTGGGCATCTCGATGTCGACCAGAGCGATCGACGGCATCGCTTGCTCAGCGCACTGGATCGCTTCGCTGCCGTTCGTAGCGACGTCCACGGTACAACCGCAGCGCGTGAGATAGATGGCCAGCAACTCAAGAAGATCTGAGTTGTCGTCCGCGATGAGCACGCGCGCTCCACTGAGAGACGGGTGCTGACGATCTTCGACTGGCTTCTCTGACATCTGACCTCTGCTACATCGTATCCAGAACGCTGCGGCCCGGCCGCCTGGACGGCTTTTATAGCAGCGCTCAACACGGCAGCAACCGGCTGCCAGTGATGGCCACGAGCTTGGCATCTGATGACACGAGCGAGGGCTTGTCGCATCCACACGTGGTTGTGCAAGAGGATCTCTTCAACGACTCTCGCATCGCAACCTCCATCGTGTGCGCGCTCACTTCGAACCTGCATCGCGCTCGTGTGGAGCCGTCACCATGAGTAACCGATGTCGAGCGTTGGGATGAAGTACGTGTCGAATACTTTGTGACGACTGTTGTCGTATTTGCGGTCGCCGATTTGGATAGCTTGGTTGTCGCTGCCTTGCGGGCTCTTGAAGTAGTAGAGCGCACCGACGCGTGGGCAGACTATCGCGCGCTGTACTGCGTCGGTGCACGCTGGGAGCTGCAGCTGGACACAGATGCGGCGCGGCTGATCTGGTATCCGTGGCCCGGAGACCTGCGCGACTCAGGCTACCGCGCCGCGATGGACTTCGCAGTGGCCGACATGGCCGATGCGATCCGGCGCCTGGGCAAGAGCGCGCCGATGCCGCGCGCCGTGCGACTGCGTCATGCAGCACCGCCCGAGCGCGCCAAGTACACCGCGCACTACGGCGTGGCGCCGAGCTTCGCGAGCCCGCTCTACGAGCTGGTCTACGCGCGCGACCTGCCGGATCTGCCCATCTCTAGCTTCAACTCACGCTTGCGTGACTACTTCGAAGAAGAGTGCAAGCGCCAGCTGAGTCGCGTTGCGTCTGGCTCCAGCATGGCTGCGCAAGTTCGCAAGCAGCTGATCCGCAGCATGGATGGTGGAGACAGCTCGGTCGAAGCCACAGCCAAGCGACTCGGCACGAGCGCCCGCAGCTTACAGCGGCGACTCACCGAGGAAGGCACACGCTACAACGACCTACTCGCCGAAGTACGCAGCGAGTTCGCGCAACGCTACCTCGCGCGCGGCACCATCTCGGCCAGCGAAGTCGCCTACCTACTCGGCTTCACCGAACCCCCAGCATTCTTCAAAGCCTTCAAACGCTGGACAGGCAAGACCCCCCGAGAATTCCAACAAGCCACGCTCGATGACTTCAATCCAGCGTGAGCGATTCGAGTAGCGAGACGAGCTCGTCTTGGGCGCTCGATGCGACCGTGTCTTGTTCGGATGCGTCGAGCTTCAATCTGCGTGCGCTGGTCAGCGAGAGCTTGCTGAAGCCTGCAAGCGGGTCGCGTGCTAGGAGCGTGCGGCGCTTGCCGTGTGCCACCACGATGCGGGCGCGACACGCCTTGGGTTCATGCCGCAAGAGCGCATTCCACTGCGGCGCGCTGAGCTCGCGGTATGCGAGCGGCAGGCGCTCGCGCTCGACGTAGTCTTCGAGCTCGGGCCGCACGCGCTGCCTCGATAGAAGCAGCCGGCCCAGCGCCTGCGTGGGCCCTCCCGCACGCACTGCGCGCGCGACCTCGCGGACGGTGTCCATCCGAAGGCCGAGCGAGAGCGCTGCGCCCTGGCGCGGCTCGACGCTCTCGATGACGACGACGCTTTGCACCTCGATGCCCGCGAGCTCGAGCTGTCGCGCCATTTCTTGTGCGACATTGCCCGCGAGACCCAAGCCCACGAGACAGATTCTGCTGCCCAGCGCTGAGCGACGAAGTGCTGTGACATATCTCGCAGCGATCTCTTCGATCGAGAGGTACGCATCCTCGTCGGACGTGAGCGCGCACGTCGCGCGCGCGAGTCGACGCGCCAGCGGCCGATACCATTCCAGCGCTTGCTCGCTGCCCGTGCCATGTGGATGCACGAACACAACGCTCGCCGGCTGCGAGCTCCAAGCGAATACTCGGGCGAGCTCGGCGTCGTTCTCCTTGCTGAGCTCGCGCAGCTTCACCGCGATCTCCGCGACCGTCGCCGCGTCGAACAACGTGGACAGCGGCAGCCGCACACCGGTGCGCGCATGCAGCTCCTCGAACAGACGCACGGCCAGCATCGAGTGCCCACCGAGATCGAAGAAGCTCTCGTGAATGCCCACGGGCCGGCGCTTCAACACCTCTTCGAACAGCGCGCACAACCTAGCTTCCTGCTCGTCGCGCGCGCCGACATACGGCACAGCGATCCGCACGCTCTGCTCGGGCACCGGCAGCGCGTTGCGATCCACCTTGCCGTTAGGCGTATGAGGTAGACGCGCGAGCGCCACGTATTCACTGGGCACCATGTAGTCGGGGAGCTGACGTCGCAGCGCCGCGCGCAACGCGTCGACCTCGAGCGTCTGCCCATCGCGCGCGACCAAGTACGCGACCAAACGCGCCTCGCCATCGCTGCGCTGCCACAGCTTCACCGCACACGCTTCGATGCTAGGGAGCATGTCGAGCTGCGCCTCGATCTCGCCGAGCTCGATGCGAAAGCCTCGCAGCTTGACCTGTTGATCCACGCGCGCCACGAACTCGAGACGCCCATCGTGACGAAACCTCACAGCATCGCCCGTGCGGTACATACGCAGACCGCCGCCGCGAAACGTGTCAGGGACAAAGCGCTCTTCGGTCAGCGACGGCATGCCGTGATAGCCCCGCGCGACGCCCGCCCCGCCGATGTACAGCTCTCCGATCACACCCATGGGAACTGGCTCGAGCGCAGCATCGAGCACGTACAGCGAAGTGTGATCGATCGCGCGACCGAGCGGCACGGGCGCGTCTGCGGTCGTGACCTCGGCACATGCGCTCCACACTGTCGTCTCGGTCGGTCCGTACATGTTGTACAGCGTTACGCCACGCGCGAGCAGCGCCCGCGCGAGCTCCGCCGACAGCGCCTCGCCACCACACAACACTTTGAGCGACGGAGCGCCTGCAAAACCAGCCTCGAGCAGCATGCGATAGGTCGCAGGTGTCGCCTGAAAACAGCGCACGTCGCCCGCTTCCAGCCGGCGCGCGAGGCGTGGACCGTCTGCAGCGAGCGCGCGAGACGCGATCTCGACATGCCCACCCACCACCAACGGCAGAAACAACTCTAGCGCAGCGATGTCGAACGAAATGGTCGTCACCGCAAGCAGCAGCTCGCCTTGACCCAGCCCTGGCTCACGCGCCATGGACTGTAAGAAGTTCGCGAGCGCGCCGTGCGGAACCTCGACACCCTTTGGGCGCCCTGTAGAGCCCGAGGTGTAGATGATGTACGCGAGCTGCTCTCCGGACGGTAAGTCGCCCTGCACTGCATAGCCAGGCTGCGAGCTCGCAGCCTCGAGCAAGACGTGCGCTGCGGCGTGCAGCGACAGCACATTCAGCGTCGCTTCTTCGACGATCATCACCTTTGGCTGTGCGCTCTCACAGATGTAAGCGAGCCGCGCATCGGGATAGGCGGGGTCGAGCGGGACATAACAACCGCCCGCCTTGAGCACACCGAGCAACGCCACCAGCAAGTCGACAGAACGCTCCAAGCACACGGCCACCCGTGCACCATCCGCGACGCCCTGCCCGCGCAAGTAGTGAGCGAGCTGGTTCGCGCGCGCGCTCAGCTCAGCATAGCTCAGGCTCGACACTGCGTCGCTCACAGCTGCAGCGTTCGGCTGGCGCAGCACCCACTCATCGAAGCGCGTCAGAAAACAGCCTGCCGCTGGCAGCTGCGGCTCGGGACCGCGCCCCAGAGCCAAAACGTCGGACCGCTCCTGGGCGCTGAGCCAAGGCAGCCGGCTTATCGCTCGCCCTGGCTCGGCCAGCGCACTCTCGAGCAACAGCAAGTAGCGATCGGCGAGCCGCTCCGCGCTGGCATGCTCGAACAAGTCGCTGCGGTACTCCAGGTGCAAGAGCGTCCTCGCGCCTGCATCGATCACCGAACATGACAGATCATACTGGGAGGCGGCGCGGTCGAGCAGCATCGGCTCCAGCTCGAGACCCGCGCCGTGCGTGCGCAGCTTACGCAGCACTTGATAGTCGAACATCACCTGAAAGAGCGGCGTGTGCGCCTGACTGCGCGCAGGCAAGACAGCCTCGACCACCCGCTCGAACGGCGCATCTTGATGCTCTAGGCCCTCGAGCACCAGCAAACGCACACGCTCGAGCAGCGAGGCAAAGCTCTCTTCGTGTTCGAGCTGCGCCCGCATCACCAACATGTTGATGAATGTGCCGACGATCGACTCGACTTGCGCGTGACGGCGGCCCGCCACGGGCGTACCGACGACGATGTCGCGTTCACCCGAGCTGCGCGCGAGTAGCAGGTAAAACGCGCTCAGCAGCGTCATGTAGCGCGTCGCCTGGAACTGCTGCCCGACGCGGTCGAGCGCTGCGACAAGCGTGGTCGATAGCTCGCGCACAACCAATGCACCACGCAAGCTTCGGCGCGGAGGCCGCGGCTTGTCGGTGGGTAGCGCGAGCAGCGTGGGTGCGTCGCGCAGCCGCTCTTTGAAGTACGCGATCGCACGCGCTTCGAGCGCGCTCTGCTCGGAGCGGCGCTGCCAGGCAGCGAACTCGAGATAACCCACAGTCGCTGGAGGCAGCTCGGCCGCGGCGACGTAGCTGCGGAAGATCTCGTCGAACAGAATGTCGGTGCTCAAACCATCCGACGCGATGTGATGAATGACCGTGACGAGCAAGTGATCGTCGTCTGCCATACGCAGCAGTGCGAGCCTGATCACGGCGTCACGTGTAAGATCGAACGGCTCTCTCGCCAGCGCTTCCGCTTCGCTACGCGCCGCCTCGATCGTGGCCAGGTCTCGCATGACGACGTTTGGCTTTCCAACAATCACCCGCTGCACAACGCCCTCGCCTGTCGACTCGTAGCGCGCGCGCAGCACCGGATGCCGCGCGACAACCTTGTGCAGCGTCCGCACGAGACGCTCGACAGCGAGCGGTCCGCGAATACGCAGACCACCTGCAATATTGTAGGCTGAAGCGCGCGGATCGAGGCTGTGCTCGAACCACATGCGCTCCTGCGCCAGCGACAGCGGCGCGCTGTCCAGCGGCGCGGCATCGATCACGGATGGCGCCTCCAGCCGCGTCGCGCTCTCGAGCGCACGCGCCAGACCGGCCACACTCGGAGCCTCGAACACCAAGCGCAGCGGCACTTCCACGCCGAGCGCGTGCTCCAGCCGCGCCGCGAGCTGCATGGCGATCACCGAGGACGCCCCCAGCGCGAACAAACTTTCGTTGCGCTCGATCGACGCGAGGTCGAGCAGCTCGCGACACGCGCGTGCGACCACTGGCTCGAGCCGCGACGCTGCAGTGCCCGATGCGCCGCGCGGTACACTGCGCGCGCGCGCCTCGATCGTCCCGTCGAGATAGCGCTGCTTCATCAGCGAGCGCTGCACCTTGCCGCTGGAGGTCTTCGCGATCTTTCCCGGCGCGAGCCAGACCACCTCGTGGAGCACCAGCTCGTGCTCCGCAAAGACGCTCGCGCGCGCCTCGGCGGCGAGCTGCTCCCACGGCAGGTCGCGCCCGTCGACCTCTTGGACGAGGCACGCGCGCTCCTCGCCGTCGCGCTCAACTGCAAATGCGGCACCACACGCTGCGCGCGCGGCAGGCAAAGCGGATTGCACTGCGTGCTCGATGTCGTCTGGATAGTAGTTGCGACCCGCGACAATGATCACGTCTTTCAAGCGTCCGGTGACAAACAGCTCACCGTCGCGCAGAAAGCCAAGGTCACCCGTGCGCAGCCAGCGAGGCTCGTCTTGGCCTCTGTGCCGCGCGCCGAACGTCTTGACGCTGTGCTCCTCGCGATTCCAGTAGCCGCGCGCCACGGAGGGACCACGCACCCACAGCTCGCCCACGCGGTCTTCGCCGTAAGGCTCACGCGTCTCGGGATCGACGACACTCACCTCATGCGCTCGGATCACGCGCCCTGAGCTCACGAGCGCTTGTGCGTCGTCGTGATCTTCGGGCGGCCGAACCTCGTGGCGGCCGAGTGCACGCGCTGAAAAGCTCAAGCTGTGCGGGCCTTCCGCGTCAGCGATCGCTACGGTCAACGTGGCTTCCGCGAGACCGTAACAAGGCCGCATGGCGCGGCGTGCGAAGCCGACGCTCTCGAACCTGCGTGCAAACGCGTCGAGGGTCGTGCTCCGCACGCGCTCCGCACCATTCCACGCGACCTTCCAGGAGCGCAGCTCGAGCTCGCGCTTCTGCTCTTCAGTCACTCGGCGCGTGCACAAGTTGAAGCCGAAATCAGGTGCGCCGGCGTGCGTGCCGCCGTAGCGCGAGATCGCTTCGAGCCAACGCGCAGGGCGCGTGACGAACGAAAATGGCGACATCATCGTGGCGCGGCATCCAGCCACGACAGTCAGCAGGATCGTTCCGATCAAACCCATGTCGTGATAGGGCGGCAGCCATGAGACCAGCTCGCTTGTCTCACTAAAATCTGCGGCTTCGATCGCGCGTCGGCAGTTCTCGATCAAGTTTGTGTGGTCGAGTTTCACACCGCGCGGCGTCGACGTAGAACCCGAGGTGTACTGCAGCACGACCAGGTCCGACGCCTTGGCGTGACACTTCAGAGGTTCCACCCGATCCAGCGCATCGACGCTGATGAAGCGGAGGGCGGCGAGCTTCGGCTCGAGCGCTCGTTGGCCGATCGCTTGCGTCTGCGCTTGCAGGGTGAGCGCGACGCGCGCATCAGAGTCTTGCAATAGCGCATCGAAGCGAGACGAAGGACGATGAAAGCGCGGCGGCAGCGCCGGGACTGCGATCATCCCGGCCAAGAAACAGCCCCACAGTCCCGCGATGTAGTCGAGGCCAGGTGGACACAACACGAGCACGCGGTCGCCGCGCTGCGCGGAACCTAACAGTGCATGCGCGACAGAGCTCGCCCGCTCATGCAGCGCAGCAAGGGTGAGCTCGCGCGCAGGCGCGTCGTTGTCCGGCAAAAAACGGTAAACGACTCGATCCGGCGTGGCGGCAGCTCGCTCCAAAAGCACGCTCGATAGCGTTTCGATCATCGTTTCGCGTGCCCTTCTGCGTCGTGCGCCCGCTGTAGCGCGGCGCCAAACTCACGTACCAACACGTCCACCCACGGAGGATCGAGGATGAACTGATGTGTCCCCGGTACGTGCGTGACCTCGACACCGCCGAGCGCGACGCGACCCCAGCCGTTCGTTTCATCATCGAACACTAGGCCGTCCCAGCTCGGCGCGTCGGTCGCACGAAACAGATGCACGCGACCTTCATAGGATGTCGCCTGAAACGTACGCAGCGCGTGCTCGTGTGCGCGGATCACCCGGCGCAGCCCAATGATGTGTGGGCCTTCGCCGCTCGGCACGCGCGCATTCGCGAAGGCATCTTCGCTCGGCTGCGCGCTGGTGCTCGTGCCGAGCGCGCGCGAGAGCCGCAGCCCAACGCGGCGATGCAGCGGCAACCTGCGCGGATAACCGGGCCCAAACGCATCGAACAGTGCGAGCATGCCGATGCGTTCACCGCGCTGTCGCAGCAGCTGCGCGATCTCGAATGCGAGGTTGCCGCCAAACGATGGGCCGCCGAGAAAGTACGGCCCCTGCGGCTGATGGTTCTGCATCAGCCGCAGGTAATAAGCAGCCGCTCTTGGAATCGAGTCGAAGGGCGCCGTGTGACCATCGAGACCGCGCGCCTGAACACCCCAGATCGCATGTTCGGTGGGTGCGAGATGCGCGAAATACCGACCGAAGAGCACGTTGCCGCCGACCGGATGAAGTAGCCAGAACGGGGGAAGTTTGCCTCGACAAATCGGTACGACTTGACTGTCTTCGGTCATTACACCCCAATAAGGATAAGAAATTGATGCTGGATGACAACGCTGCAGCCCGATGAAATCCTTATAAGAAGCGCAGAGTGTCGGAGCCCGTCGCTCGACCTGACACCTCGCGCGCAGTCATGTTGCCATCGCTAAGACGACGCCTCGCATCAGGCGCCGCACTCGAAGCGGGAGCCGCGCTGATCGGCATGGTGATTCGGCTCGGGTCGAGCCTCATCCTGACGCGTCTGCTGTTCCCCGCGGCGTTCGGACTGTCCGCGCTGGTCGTCGCCGTGATCACCGGCTTGATCATGGTGACGGACCTCGGCATTGCGCCCGCAGTGCTGCGCAGCCCGCGCGGTGATCAAGCTTCTTTTCTCGGCACTGCCTACACACTGCAGGTGCTGCGCTCATCCGCGCTTGCGCTCGTCGGGTCGGCGCTCGGGTGGCCACTCGCACACTTCATGAGCGAGCCGCTCTTGCTGTGGTTGATGCCCTGCGGCGCGCTCGTCTCATTTGTCCACGGGCTCAGCTCCATGCGCATGCTCGTCTTGCGCCGCGCGCTGCGGCTCGCGCCCCTGGCAACGCTCGAGCTCGCGAGCCAAATCATCGGAGCGCTCGTGACCATCGCTGCCGCTCACGGCGGCCTCGGTGTTTGGTCGTTGGTGTGGGGCGCGCTGAGCTCAGCGGCCGTGTCGACGGCGGGCAGCTTCGCCCTGCCAGCCAGCTATCGCGACCACTTTGCGTGGGAAGACAACGCGCGCGAAGAGATCGTCACGTTCGGCCGCTGGATCATGGCGTCCAGCGCGCTCACGTTCGCCAGCGCACGCGGCGATCAGCTCGTGTTGGCGCGGCTGCTCGGCGCGGGTGCGCTCGGGTTCTACAACGTAGCGCACGCGCTCAGCGAAGCCGTAGAGAGCGTAGTCACGCGCATCGCGACGAGTGTCATCTTCCCGGTGTTTGCTGAGCTGCACAATCGCGCGCCACAAGAGCTGCGTGCAGCTTACTACCGCACGCGCTTGCCGTTCGATGCGTTCGCACATGTTGCCCTGGGTGGGTTGAGCGGCATCGCGAGCGCGCTCATCGCGCTGCTCTACGATGCTCGCTACGAGCCGGTCGGGCCCATGCTGCAAGCGCTCGCAACGCGCGCTTCGCTAAGCTGTTGGGCCACAGCGTGTGAGATCGCGCTGCTCGCGCAGGGTCTGAGCGTGGTGCAGTTTCGACGCAACGCAGCGGTCACAGCGGGAGTTGTCGTGTGTATGCCGCTCGGTTTCTGGCTCGCCGGCCCGCTCGGCCTGCTGTGGGGAACGGTCGCGGCTCGCGTGCTCGCGTTTGCTGTGCTCTTTCCGCTCGCACACAGGCAGGGCCTGTTCGCGCCCACGCGCGAGCTCCTGGTTCCGCTGCTGTTCGGCGCAGGGTGGTCGCTCGGCACGCTGCTCTCGATGCTCATGCCGCGTTAGATGCCAGTGTACAGGCGGACGAGCGGGAGCTTCTCACCGATGCCGAAAGTCAGTGGGCTTCGCACCTGGTCTGGGCTCGCATAGGTGCCAAACATGCGATCCCACACCGAGAGCAGCGCGCCGAGGTTCTTATTGAAGTGCTCAGGACTATCGCTGTGGTGAATATGATGAAAGTGCGGTGTCACGAACGCCCGCTCGATCCCGCGTAGGCGGAACGTGACGTTGAGGTGCATCCAGTCGTTCTTGAACGCGTGGAAGCAGAGCAACGCGACAGGAACCCACCACGGCGTGTTGCCATGGATGATCGGGTACGCCCAGATGTACGGCAGGCTGACGAGGATGCGATCGACGAAGCTCTCGCGGTTTCCGCTCAGCCAAGTCATGTGCGTAGAAGCGTGGTGCCACTTGTGGAAGCGCCACAAGAGCGGGTGATGCAGGATGCGATGCATCCAGTAGTGACCAAAATCCGCGACCAGGATGTAGAGCGCAACGCGCAGCAAGATCGGCCAAGGCTCGACGGTCGCATGCACGATCCAGCCAGGGTTCGGCAGATGATTGGTGCACCACTCGGCAGCCGGGATCGTCACGGCGAGCAGAAACGCGGTCGTCGCAAGATCTCCGCCGAACACCTTCCAAAAACTGACCGAATACGCAGCAAACCTGCGCTCCAGCATTATCCCAACGGCAAAACGAACCACGAAGAACGCGACCACAAACGCCGGAACACGCTCCCAACACAGCTCGATCATACACCTCAAAGCATACCCTAATCACATCACCTTATTGCAGCCAACAGCTGCACACCTTCTGCACAACCAGAAAGCACAACAGGTTTGAGCGCTCAGATCGCGGCGCACAAGAAGCAGACTGGCGACCGACATCCGTAGTTTCCCGACACTGCACGCCGGGGGTGCGGCCGTCAAGGTTCAGCCGCTTGCTGAGTAAAATCCGCGCGAACTGCATTAGACTGTCACCTACTTCATTGTCTGCCCGTAGCTGCACGCGCAAGAAGGACGCATGCCCGAGCTCCACAGCAATCTTCCGCCGCCGCCCGACGCGGGCGATATTGGTATCGGCATCCCAGTCGAGCGCTTTCCAGCGAACCATTTCGCGCCACGTGTGCCAGCCAACCTCAGCGCAGCGCCAAGTGAGCGCCCGACGCATCAGTTCGACGCGATGTTTGTGCTGCCGGTGAAGCCCGCCGCTGCGAGCGAGCTGCGCGATCTCCTACAGCAGATCTCGGACGAGACCAGGGCGCAGATGCGGGATCCGCAGGCAGGCACCGCGTCGATACTGCCGTTCAGCGAGCTCGAGGGTTTGCACTACGCCCGGCTGATCCTGCTCGATGACGAGCACGGCGTAGGCACGCGGCTCGTGCTCGCAACAGACTATGACGGGCCGGAAGGTCAGGACTGTAACAAGTCCCAAGCGTTTCTCGGTCACCTCACTCAGATCGCAGCGTCGGAGCGAGTCGCCGCTGGCTTCGACCGTCTATTTCAACACTGCGATGGCTATCAGGGCCAGAGCGATCTGGCAGCGTTTCTGTCACGTCATAACGTGCGCAGCCGCACGTCATACGTTGGCGCTCCGGGCCGCAGCGTGAAGCAAATCCACTGGGAGCTGGAGCTGCGCAAGCAGATCGAGGCGCTCCTGCCACAGCTCACCAAGCAGCCGCTGTCAGCGGCAGCGCTGCGCGAGGCCGTCCGCTCACAGCTGAAGCTGCGTGTGCCGCAGTTTCCGGCACAACCAGACTTCGCCAAGCTCTTGCGCCGCGACCAGGTGCTGCTTGCGCTCGCCGGTGTGGGTGCGCTGGTCGGGCTCGGGCCACTTGCACTGGTCGGCGGCTTGGGCGCCTACGCCTACTTCCGTCACAAGGAAGACACTGACCCTCAGTTTCAGATCACCCATGACGCGAAGACACTCGCCGAGCTGGAGCGGGCGTCCGATGAGGAGAACCACTTCCTCCAGAACCCACTCACGCACTTGGTCGAGATCAAGCCCGGCTTGATGCGCCAAGCGTTGATCCGCATCGTGTTCGCGGCGATCCAATATCGCGCCAGGTACGTGTATAACCTCGGCAAACTCGGCGAGATCCCTTCGATCCACTTTGCGCGTTGGGCGCTCATTCCGCCGCGTCACGTGCTGTTCTTGAGCAACTTCGACAGCTCGTGGCAAAGCTATCTCGGCGACTTCATCGACAAGGCGAGCGCCGGACTGACTGCGGTGTGGAGCAACACCAGAGGCTATCCGCGCACCAAGAACCTGCTGCGCGCGGGCTCGCGTGATGCTGCACGCTTTCTCGCTTGGACGCGCGCGCATCAGCGACCGACCGCCGTGTGGTACTCCGCGTATCCCGGTCTATCGATCGTCAATGTCAACGACAACACGGCGATCCGTCGTGGCCTGGCCGACCCTGCGAGCACGGATGCAGAGAGCTGGTTGTATCGCTTGCGCGCGGTCGATCGCGAAACTGTCGACTGTCAACGCAGCGACGACCACGCGCGAGAGCCAACGCTTTCGCTCGATCGTGTGCAGGGCATCATCCTGCGCGGATACGGACAGATGCCCGAGGCGCGCTACGTGATGCTGCGTGTGACAGACGGCCCGGCTGCACTGAAGTGGCTCGGCACGCTGGGCATCACAAACGCAGAGGACGGCGCACGCTCGCGCGCGTTGCCCGGCCCACTCTTGAACATCGCGTTTACGCACAGCGGCTTCGCGCGGCTCGGTGTGGACCCGAGCGTAACGCAGAGCTTCGATCCCGCGTTTGTGCAAGGCTCGCATCACCCGCAGCGCGCACGCATCAACGGGGACGAGCCAGCGAGCTGGGACTGGGGCAACGAGCAAAATCGCGTCGATGTACTGCTGCTCGTGTACGCAGCGGACACGGCCGCAGCCAACGCCGAAGTACAGAAGCAACTGGACAGCGCCAAGCGGCTGGGCTTGGAGCACGTCGCGACGCTCGAAGGCACAACACTCCCCGGACGCAAAGAACACTTCGGCTTCCGCGACGGCATCGGACAGCCGCAGGTCCGCGGTGCGGGCGGCTCGGGCCTCGAAGATGATGCGGTTCCCGCAGGCGAATTCCTGCTCGGGCATCGCGATGCGTACGGCAATATCTCGCATGCACCCGTAAGCCCGCGAGGGTTTAGCATGGGACACAACGGTAGTTACTTGGTGTTCCGACAGTTGGAGCAGCGCGTCGCGGACTTCTGGAAGTATTGCGCATCGCAAACAGATCCCTCTGCTGTACGCGTGGCGTCGAAGCTCGTGGGCCGCTGGCCGAGCGGCGCATCGCTCGTGCGCCACCCGGACGCAGATCCCAACGAGCTGCGTTTTCAGGACGAGGATGACTTCGCTTACCTCGAGAATGACGAAGACAACGATCGTTACGGCGCGCGTTGCCCTTTCGGCTCGCACATCAGGCGCACGAACCCACGCGATTGGAACTCCGCACCATCGCGCGAGGAAGCACTGTCAGTGTCGAACCAGCATCGCATCGTGCGCCGCGGCCGTCCGTACGGGCCGCCATTGGCTTCGGAGATGGCACCGGAGAAGCTACTCGCTGCCGCCATGGGCGGCGACGATGGCGTGCCGCGTGGTCTGCAGTTCCTGTGCTTCAACTCGAACATCGATCGCCAGTTCGAGTTCATCCAGCAGCACTGGTGCAACAACCCTCACTTCGCGGGTTTGGACAACTCGCCAGATCCGTTGGTCGGCTTTGCTCCGACCGCCGGCAGCGGGACAGGCTTCACCCCACAGGCCGATATGAAGGTCGCAGCTCCGAGCAGCTACTCCGCGCTTCCGAAGTTCGTGCGCGTGCTCGGCGGCTCGTATTTCTTCATGCCTTCGATCACTGCCATCGAGCTGCTCGCACAAGGTCAGCTGTCAGCGCAGCCGTGCACAGCACGCGAGAGCGTCCCGCCTGACGAAGCGCTGCACATCGACCGGATGCTCGAAGCCATGCGCCGCAAGATGTTGAGCGACTTCCCCAAGGGCGTGATGCGTCGCGGCACACACGCCAAGATGCACGGCTGCCTTTCGGCGCGCTTCCGGGTCGAGCCCGATGTCGCAGAAAAGCTCGCGCACGTGTTGCCGCCGGGAGCGGCAGAGCGGCTCGGCCTGTTCGGTGCGCCGCGTGATTACAACGCCTGGGTGCGATTCTCGAACGAGCAAAAGGATCGGCCGGACGCACGCGCCGACCTGCGTGCGGTCGCGATCAAGCTGCTCGATGTACCGGGCGTGAAGCTCTTGGACGGTGCCGAAGACAGCACCGAGCACGACTTCATCATGATCAGCTTGGACGCGTTTGTCGCGAAGAACGCCGCTGAATTCGCGGACATGGTGGAAGCCATCGTAGACAAGAGGTGGCGCCTCTTGCCGTTCCTGCTCACACATCCGAGCACGCTCAAACAATTGATTCGTGTCCAGAAGAGCGGCCGCGCGACGCTGCTCGAGCGCTCGTTCTTCAGTGCCGTTCCGTACCTGCTCGGCGATGTGGCTGTGAAGTACTCGCTGCGACCCACGCACAAACCCGCGGCATCGACTGCCACGTCGGATGATCCAAACTCCTTGCGCACAGACCTGAAGCAGCAGCTTGCGCGCGCCGCATTTTCTTTCGACTTCCTCGTGCAGGTGCAGGGCGACCCGAAGCGCATGCCGATCGAAGACGCCACCGTCGTTTGGGATTCGGAGCACGCACCATTTGTCAAAGTCGCAACATTAGAGCTGCTCCAGCAAAACTTCGATACGCCCGAGCGCAACGCGTTCGGCGAAAACCTATCGTTCAACCCATGGTGCTGCCTACCCGCGCACCGACCCCTCGGCGGCCTCAACCGCGCCCGACGCGAGATCTACCGTGCGCTCGCCCGCTTCCGGCACGATCGCAACGCGGTCTAGCCCGTCTACGTCCGCAACTAACTCGGCTGCGTCCCGCTGGTCAGCGCGCATACGTTCGAGTTAGCGTCACCTCCATGCAGATTCCGATCGTGGCATCGGTGGTGGCGCTCGCAGCATGGACGCACGTGATGTGGCTCTGGATGTACGTCACGCGCATTCCGGCGATGACTAAGTCGAAGATGGTGCTCGACCCGAATGCTCCGCGCGGCGCACAGATGGCGACTCTGCCTGCGAACGTTCGTTGGAAGCTACTCGGGTCGCGTGTTGCTGCAAGGAGAGCTGACGTCTGCCGACAGGGGGCCTTACTTCGCTGTCTCGGCGGGCGATGTGAACGGCGATGGTCATCGAGATTTGCTGTTCCACGCGTACGATGAAGAGCGGCGCGTCGTCAGCTGGGATGCGGTGTCGGGCACTGACGGCCTTTACGTGAAGTACGGGACAGCTGAGCGTCTGGGTGTCGAAACCTTGTTCCAACCGGTTGGTTACCCCGCACCGGAAGCGCTGCACCTCGGAGGCTACGCCGCATTGCCAGTCGGAGATGTCGACGGCGACGGCAGCACCGACCTCATGTTCTCGGCGGGCGGCGGCGACGATCCTCGAAAGAACCCCGTGTACTTGCTGCCGGGCTCAGTCCCCGCCCCCGATTGAACATCTCGTGCGCGCCCAGGCGTGTTGCGCGTGAGCGCCTCGCTAAACCTCACGCTTCGGAGATGTTGGGCTTGTGGCGATCACATGTGCCGGGCTGCGCGATGCTCCGCTCGATCGGCCCCCCCGAACCCGAGTGCGATTGGCGTGCTACGCGGGGCGCGGGCCGCACATCGGGCGGAGCTGTTCGCGTTCGGCGGAGCTCAGGGTGATGACTGGGTAACGTGGTTGCTTGTTCTCGTCGAAGTATGGATGCGGCTTGTGCTGCCCCCGCAGCCGCCAGCGGAGCATGCTGAGGAGGATGCGTGCGATCAGCAGCGGGTTGAGTTTGGTCGACCCCGGCGGAGGCGTGCCTACCGCGTGCTGGCCGTACACGAGCCCGCGCGGGGCACCTACGGCTGCATCGGCGCCGCCGCTGGCGTCGAAGCTAAACGTCTGACGCGCGATGCCGAGAAACGGAGGGAACGGGACACAGTTGCCGAATGGCGTGTTGCAGCAGCTGGCGTAGAAGCGAAACAGGCCTTTTTCGCTCAAGCGCAGCGCGCGAATCAATGCCTGCCCTTGCTCGATGCGTAGCGATGCTGGTGCAAGCTGCACGATGTCGCTGCCGCCGTGAGCGTCGAAGAGGTCGCTGCGACGCAGCTGGTGCAAGAACGCTTGGCAGTCGCTGCAATAGCAGACTATTCGATTGACGGTGTTTGGCCCCACGCCCGAGGCGATGGCGCGTACCTTACCGCAAGTACAACTCAGCTTAGCTTCGCGATCCATGTTCACCTCGTGCTCGTGCTCGAACGTAGCGTTTCCGAGAAGAGCTTGTCGAGCGTGCTGAAGTGGCGCTCGGCTGCCTCGAAATCGTAGGTTGGGTTGTCGCGCACTGCGAACCCATGCTTCGCGTTGTAGGTCTCCACCACGTGCTGGACGCGCGCTTCGGTGAGCGCGGTTTCGAGCGTCTGTTTGGCAGCGTCCGTGAATGATTCGTCCTCGATCGCGCCTGCGACGTAGATCGCCTCACGCAAACCACCTGCATCCATGCACACGACGACTGCGGGCCACGGGCCCGTCGCCCTCGGGCTTGTAGACCGCAGTCTTCATGGGACCAGTGGCTGTCTTGAGCTCGATGATCTGGTTGTTCATGAGCACGCAGCCTTTCATGCCTGAGTGGCGCATGCAAAGCGCCTTCGAGACACAAGAAAGTCTGCACAAATCGTCACAGCCGCGTTCTATGGTCGGACAACTCGGTCTCACGAGTGCGAGCGGCGCAAGAGGCGCCAGCTCAGAAACACGGCGTAGAGAGCGGCGCTCCCGTGAATGGCCAGGGCGTAAGTCACGCTGCCGCGAGAGTCGGCGCTGACCAAGCATGCGTCCATGATCGGCTCGATGCTGAGGCCGGCGACGGCTAGGCCCAAGGCTCGGCGGTGGCCAAGCCAGAGCAGCGCGCTTAACGCGAGCGCTGAGCCGAGGTCGCGATCGGATTTGACGAGCAAGTAGAACGCGTCGAGCGCGTCGACGAGTGGGACGCCGAAGCCGCTGGCGGCGGCGATCGGCTGAAAGAACGCGTTCACAGCCAAAAACAGCAAGAAGAGGACGAGTAGCAGGCTGCCCCAGAACTCGACCGGCGTGTGCATGCGACTGAGGGTGATGTGATTCTCCATGCCCTCGAATCTGCGCCCTGCCCTGCTCAGGCACCATGCGCCGCACGCTCAGCTCTTTGTCTGAAACGCTCACAGCGAGCGACTCACGGACAATGCGAGTGCGCTAGACTGGGCGCCATGAGCTACGACGGCGATGTGCTAGCGACCGTGCTCGAGCGCTCCGGGCTATCGCCCGGGAATGTTCAGGAGTCTCGCCCTGTCGACAATGCCACGTCGCGCGTGGGCCGTGCAGTTGGATCGAGGCTGGCGTTCAGATAAATCGCGCAGGAGTAGTGAGAAATAAGTACAGCGTAATACCTGACAACGCGAGCACAGCAAACAGCGCTACAACCACGAGTGCACGCGGCAAGCGCGCAAGCCTGTGTTCAATTGCGGTCGGTCGCGTCCAGACCAACGGGAAGCAAATCGCTGACGCAACAAGAAAGAACATGCTGACAGAGCCCCACCGCGCGAGGCCTCTCAGGAGATGAATTTGCGAGACGAAAAGAAGCAGCGCCGCGACAGTCACCCAACTCGCCACCTCGATCATGCCCAGCACTGCTCTGTGTGCGGGTTGCCTGAACTTGCTCCCCACGAGGCGTGCTAGCAAGAATCCCGCGCTCAACATGAAGACCGACGAAACGATCAGTGAAGTGGTGGGCAGCAGTTCGTCTCGTGCGCCAAGCACTATAAACGGCGCAGGGCACAACACAGTTCCAAGCGAGCACGCTGCGAGCGTGGCCGCAGGGAGACGGTGAGAGGTCTGCGTCATATCGCGTCCGCTTCAAACGCTCTGCGTATCACTATCCGAGTTACGAGCGGAGCATACCCAAACTGATGCTGTAACTGCCACCATGCTGTGATGCCCACTCCAGCAGGAGTGTTCAGTGGGCCGTCAGCGGCTGCGCCATACTCGCGGAGATCATCGTCGTCGAGACCAAACACGTCATAGAAGCTGAACTTGATTCCGATGCAGTAGCGATTGGCCGTGGCGTCGTGCTGATAGTGGGTGGCCACGGCGTAGACGGGTTGGATCGGTGCGCTGGCGGAGCCGGTATTGGCTCGCGCGCTCGCCGCGATGCATCGAGAGCTCGAGCGAGACTGGAGCGTCGAACAGCTTGCACGCGTGAGCGGCACATCGCGCGCTACCCTGGCACGTCGCTTCGGCGAGCAAGTCGGCGAGGCGCCGCTGAGCTACCTCACTCGGCTGCGACTCGAAGAAGCCGCACGCCGCCTCGCTCGCGGACACGAGGGCCTCGCCGCGATCGCGCAAGAAGTCGGCTACAGCTCAGAGTTCGCCTTCAACCGCGCTTTCCGTCGCATGTACGGTGAGCCTCCGGGCCGCTATCGCGAGCGCGCCCAGGACTCAACGAAAACTCAGGCCAATCGTCGATCTCGGGGAACTGCGCCGTGAGCTTCCCGACGAACGCGCATCGGGCGGCGATCGCGCCGTTCGCGCACACTCCACCGGCTGCTCGCGCGTCCAGCCACGATCGTAGCCGGGCAGACTTCCAAAGGTTTACAATGGCGGGCGGATGCCCCTGTTCGTCGAAAGCGACGCGCTGCCCACCGTACGCTTGAAGTACGTTGGCTTGTACTCCGATGCGGAGCTCGAGCACATGTTGCGCGAGCTCGAGACGGTGCTCGCGCTGTCCGGGAGGAAGGTCGCGCTGCTCGATCTGACGAAAGCCAAAGGCGCAACAGCGAAGCAGCGCCAGATGCAAGCGCAGTGGATCGGCATACATGAACAGAGGTTGCGACGCGACTTCGCCGCGGCTGCGATCGTAACGGACAACGCGCTCATCCGCGGCGTCGTGACGGCCGTGTTTTGGATCCGGCCGCTACCGCTGCCCACGGAGATCACAGCCACGATCGCACAGGCCGAGGCGTGGCTCGCTCCCTACATCGCGAAGCTCTAGCGCTCTTGAGCATCAATCCGGGCTAGGCGGAGTGCAGATGCCTTCCGCTTCGTATTGGACGTTGGTGCGAAGGGTGTTGGGGCTGATGTAGTGCGGCGTTAAGGAATACACCCTCGACGAACACGGCATGGTCGCAGTCACCATCCGCAACCTCGACGAAAACCACCAACGCGTCTACCGCGTAGGTGCCCAGCTCTCTAACAACTAACAACTGCTGCACTAGAGGGCGGCACGTTACCGGAGCCCTCACCGAAGCGAAACCACAAGGTCGCCGCGCCAGGCACGACGCTCACTCCTGCGGGCCGGCATGAGTGCTGTCGCCGCACGCAGCGAACACGCCAACGCATACCAGCGCCGTCGCCCCGAAGACACCGCGCTCTATGAAATCGTACGCGACAACCTCGCCGCCGACTGTCGCCGCTCCGAGCTGCGCCCCTCGGCTACGACAAACCGCTGTGCGCATCGCTCGACGGTTTCACCCTCCATGCCGCAACACGCGCGGGCGCGCTCGACCCTCGAGGACGCGAGAAGCTCCTATGCTACGTGCTGCGTCTGCCCATCGTTCACAGGCGCATCGAACACAGGCCCGACGGCTTGGTACGCATCGCACTCAAACGCGCGTTTGCGGACGGCACCCTGACTGTCGAGATGGACCCACTGTCGCTTCTTGCCTGCGTTCGCACTCTGCGTCCCGGTCAGGGCCCCTCGAATACCCGTACGGTAGCGACAGCACCTCGCTTCCGCGCACACTCGCCAACGCGCCGTCGGCGAAACTCATTCCGAAATGGCCTTTGTTTCACCTACGCCGCCCGCTGACGGCTGCGACGAAATGCGCTGCCGAGGTGAGCTGGCTCATACTTGGCGCGCACTACTTCTCGTAAGACGTATTGAACGATGCAGCAGCCCGCCCGACCCTACGTCGGCGCAGCGCGCGTGCCGCAGGGGAGACTCGCGTGAAAAAGTCGTCCGCTCGATCGACCAAATCCAGTGCCAAAGCGCGCTCACGGCAAAAAGTGCGCACAGCCGCGAGCGCGAGCCGACCACGCCCCGTCAAGACGACGCGCCCAGCGACCGCAGCCAACCGCAATGCCGCTGTTGGCGGCGGAAAACGTGCCGCCCGCCCCGCAGCGGCGGACAACCGCGTCCTGCGCGCGCTCTCCAAGGTCTCGCTACGCAATCGCCACGGTGTCGCGCAAGCCGTACGCCGCGCTCGCTTCGAGCCCGTCGAGCTCGGCCCCGCGCTCGAGCAGGTGCTGTCCGCTGACAAAGCGGACGGCCTGCGCCTCGCAGAAGCCTACGCCACGACACTGCCGCACGCAGCACAGCACCGGCAGCTCTTCCAAGACGCTCTGAACATGGCACCGCAGGCGCGCCGCACGCTGGTGCAAGGCTATCGCCGCAGCGGTCAAGCCCGCGGCGTGGTGCACGCGATCGGCCAGCTCCCGCGCGCACAAGCCCGCACCTTGATGCAAGACTTTGTGCGCGACCCCGAGTCTGGCGAGGTCGACCAGCACGCAGTACACGACGTGCTGTATTGGATCCGCGATTCCGGGGCCGAGCTACGCAAGCTCCAAAAAGCAGGCCAACGCGCGCGCCGCGAAGACGTCGACTCCGCTGTGGTCGACTTCTTCGAAGACATCGCGGACGAGATCGTGAGCGCGATCAACGCCGTGGTCGACGCGGTCGTCGACGCCGTTCAAACGCTCGGCCAGGCGATCGCGAGTGTCGTGAACTGGGTGGCCAACGAGCTCGCGAACCTGGTCAAAGCGTTGATCGACGCCGGCCGCACGGTGCTCGATCTGATCCAGGCCGCACTGGAGACCGGCTACGAGCTCGTAAAGAAGATCGTGAAGGCGCTAGAGGACATCGGCACCGGGATGTTCAACATCCTCGAAGCGGCATTCACGTTTGCGCGCGAATCGCTCGTAACGGTGCTGAAAGCCATCGACAATCTGGGCCGTCAGTTCGGCGAGCTGCTGTCTTGGCTGGCGACAAAGACGCTAGAGGTCGTGCGTCGTGCAGCCGACGCGCTGTTAGAGATCGGCAAATCGATCGGCAACATCCTGCAGCAAGCGCTGGCCGCGGGGGCGAGCCTGGTGCGGAGCTTCGTGCAGGCGTTTTTGGAGCTCGGGCGCACAGTCGTGCAGCTGATCGGCGAAGTGATCTCGCGACCGGGTGCGCTGTTCGACGCAGTCATCGGCGCGATCCTCAACGCCGGCCGCACGATCGCGAGCTTGTTCAACGAGGTGATCTCAGCCGGAATGAACCTGGTCCGTGAGATCGCGCGCGCCGCAGCGCGCGCAGGCCAAGCGTTGATCGATCTCACGAAATACATCGCGACCGCTGCCGCCGACGTCGCGCGGCAGGTGGTGCGCGGTTTGTTCGAAGCGGGCCGCGGGCTGGTCGAGATCATCCAGACCATCGCGACGCACGCGATCGACGCGGTACGCAAGGTGGTCGATGCGTTCTTTTCGATCGGGCGCTCGCTGCTCAACCTGCTCAAAGATGTCGCTTCGCTCGCCGGCAACTTGCTGCGTGCCGTCGTCAAAGCCGCATTCGAGCTCGGTCGCTCGCTGGCCGAGTTCACGAAGGCTTTGGTCGAGTTCACCTACCGCGGCGCCGCGCGGCTCGTCGAAGCCGCGCTCGCGGTGGGCGCGAAGGTCGCGGACATCCTCGAGACCGTGGTCAGCGAAACCTATTTCGTGTTTCGCAAGGTCGTAAACGGCGTATTGCAAGCGCTCGGCCCGGTGGGCGACGTCTTCGAGTGGCTGCTCGATCGCGGCGAAGACCTCGCGTCTGCGCTGTGGCGCGAGACTGTGCTCGCCGTGCGCTTTGCCAAGCAGAGCATCGCCGAAATCCTCGACTGGGCGCGCACGCAGAGCCAGGCATTGTTCGATCAGATCATCAAGCTATGCGAGGAGGTCGGCGCTGCGGTGACGGAGACGATCGACTGGGCGATCGCGCGCGGCGGTGATGCGCTCGAGATCCTGGGCGGCCTGTGGGATCGCGTGGGCAACTCGATCGACTACGCGCTTAACTATCTCGCGACCGACTTCATCCCTGGCATCGCGAAGTTCGTGAAGGGCGCGCTCGAGGCGGGCCTGGCGGTGGCCGAGCTCGTCGCGTTCACAGTCGGAAAAGCCCTGGAAGTGACGCTGGAAGTGGTGCGTGGCGCTCTGCAAGCAGGTGTGACGCTCGTGCAGCTGGTGGCTGACATGGTGCAACACCCGGAGCAAGCGCTGCAGAACCTCGCACGTGCCGCGCGTCAGCTCGGCCAGACTATGAATCAGGTGGTCGACGCGTTCGTGCAAGCAGGCGAGGAATTCCATGACGAGCTGGTGCGCACCGCGCTCGCGATCGGCGAGAGCGTGAAGTCGATATTGGTCGCCGTGCTCGAGGTCGCAGCTGGCGCGCTGGACAGTGTCGTGTTCATCCTGATGAACATGCTGAACGGCTTCCGGCCGCTGACAGCGGCAGAGCGTGTCGACGGTGAGCTGGTGTTCGCCGACTCGATCGACTTCGACAACGTCTACATCGCGACCGACACGATCACAAACCAGATCATCTTCGGCATCCAGGACTTCTGCACCGGCAACCCCCAGTCGCGCGCGTTCGTCACCGGGAACCTGATCAACTTCGACGCGGCGGAGCAGCCGATCAAGCGCTACGAGCTCGTGCACGAGCTCACGCACGTCTGGCAAAACCAAAACGTCGGCCCGATCTACATGGCGCACGCGATCGCTGAGCAGATCACAAACCCTGCGGCTTACAACTACGGGTACAACGAGGGCGGGCCAAACGTCACGCTCCCGAACGCTGACTACGCAGGCGGCTCGCAGACGCAGAAGCAAGGCTTCGTGACCGGCGAAGGCGGCGCCGACGATCTGGAAGCCACCAACGACTTCTTCGACTTCAACCCCGAACGTCAGGGACAGATCATGATGCACTACTTCGTGCGCCGTGAGCTGTTGGGTCAAGACCCCGCGATCTACGCGCCCTGGCAGAAATTCGCGACCTTTGTCCAGTCCAACCCCCAAGTCGCGTGAGCACCGCGTGTTGTGCGTGCTGCCGCGTGAGCGGCAGCACGACCTGTCGGAGCTACTCGAAGCCTATCGGGCGCGCGGCTTCGAGCCGCAAGTGGAGCACTACCGAAGCTCGCCGCCCGACCTCGCTGCGCTGGTGTCTCAAGTGCCGCTGGCAGCGGCAATGCTCGCGCGCGCTGCCAGCTTTGCGCCGCGCACCATGTTGCCAGGCGCATGGCTGGAAGGCCCAACTGGGCGAGTGCCTACGGCTTGGCTGCCCATCCACAGTAAGCTTGGCCTGAAGCGCTTTGCAGCAACGGCGGCGCGCGTGCAGCGCCGCGAGCGACAAGTAAAGAGCATCGCGCTGCTTGGACAATGGCAACCGCGCTATCTGCGCATCGCAGACCGGATCGAACAGTTGCTGCAAGGCATCGCACACACGCTGCGTTGGACCGAAGAAGCGATCGGGCGCACGGATCTCGTCGCTGCGCTCGGAAGCGGACTCGGGCTTGGATTGTACGTAGGCCACGGCCGACCGATCGGCTGGGCAGGCTACCATGGCACACGGCGCCATCACTTCGACGCCTTTAGCGGCGAGCCGATGGGCGCGCTCATGTCGTTGTGCTGTCTCACCGCGAGTCGCCGGCGCACGGGGCTCTCGTACGCCGAAGCGCTTCCGCTCATGGGTGTGACCGCAGCGTCGTTCGGCGCGATCGAAGACACCCTGCACACCGACAACACTCGCTGGGCCGTGCGTATCTGCGACGCACTGCAAAGCGGTGTAGAGACCATCGGCGATTTGATCATCCGCTCGGCGCCTGCTGCGCCGCGCACGACCGCCGCTTACCGCTTGATCGGAGATCCACTTGCGCCGCTTCACGCCGAGGCGAGCGGCTACGCGCTTGCGACGACCATCCCAACCTACGCTTGAGGTGCAGCATGCAACGAACCGAGCTACTCACGCGACTACGCTCGACGCTCCTGCGGATCGATCCGACGATTTCACAAGACCTCACGGACGCGTGTCGCTTCCAGGACTGTAACCTCGATTCGCTCGACCTGGTCGAGTTCATCGCGCGCCTCGAGCAAGAGTTCGCGCTGCAGATCACGGACAGCGACTTCGCGAAACTGGTGTCGCTCGAAGCCACAGCCGACTATCTCACGGGCAGGCTCGCGGCATGACGGTCGCGCTCGACCGCATCGTGATCACCGGCGTGGGCGTCGCGTCGCCGCTCGGCCACACGCGCGAAGCCTTGTTCGCAGGTCTGCTCGCCGGGCGCACAGCAATTTGCGAGCACGAAGATCTGGCACGCGCAGGCTATCGCGTGCCGCGTGCGGCGCGCATCGCGGACCTCGACGGCGATCCGCTGCGACGCGGACGGTGCCTTGCGTTACTCGCTGCCGAACGCGCGGTGCTCGACGCGCGCGTCGATCTGGCTCCGGATTGTGGTGTATTTGTAGGGAGCACGCTCGGCGAGAGCTTTGCATTCGAGTCGGCCGCCGAAGGCCGAAGCGATCTCGCGCTCGACGACTACGGCGTACGCTCCTTCGGCGAAGCGATCCAAGCGCGCTTCAGGCTGCGCGGCAAGCTGTCTGCCGTCGCGACCGCTTGCGCCGCGGGCAACTATGCGCTCGGCGCGGCCCTGCACGCGCTGCAACGCGGACAGCTGCGGATGGCTGTCGCCGGCGCCAGCGAGCCGTTCTCGCGGCTATCACTCGTGGGCTTCAGCCGGTCGCGCGCCATGGCAGCTGATAGCTGCAGACCATTCGACGCCGCCCACAGCGGCATGTCACTCGCTGAAGGCGCTGCCATGTTCGTGCTCGAGAGCGCGCGCTCAGCGCTGCAGCGCGGCGCACGCCCACTCGCCGAGGTCGCGGCGCTCGGGCTCTCCTGCGACGCACACCATCCGACAGCACCCGAGCCCGAAGGCCGAGGCATGCTGGCGGCCATGAAACACGCGCTCGCCGGCGCGCAGCTCGAGCTGTCTGAGCTCGACTGGATCAACGTACACGGCAGCGGCACGCGCGCCTCCGACAGCGCCGAAACCAAGGCGATCGGCGCGCTGTGCGCTGAACGCATGCCGCTGCTCAGCGGCAGCAAGGGGGCGCTCGGGCATGCACTCGGTGCTGCATCGGCGCTTGAGACAGCGATCTGCGTTCAAGGCTTGTGTGAACAGATGGTGCCGCCCACCGCCGGCCACAGCACAGCCATCGACCCGAAGGTCGCGTGCACGACCCAACCGACCCGGCGCGTGCTGCGCTCGGTCATGAATAACGCGTTTGCTTTCGGCGGAGTGAACTCCGCATTGGTGCTGCGATCATGGCGAGACTGATCCAGATCGAAAACTCGTGCAGCGTTCCAGTCGCCGCCGGCCTCGAAGCGCAAGCATTGGCTGGCCTGGCGGAAGCGCTCGGGCCCTTGTTTGCAGAACGCGGCGAGCCCGACCGCTCCGGCTTGTACATCGCCTCGAACAACGCCGGCGCTGCCTCATCACTCGCATTCTGGCGCCACGCGCAGCAAGTCGGCGTCGGTCTCGCGAGCCCCGAGCTCTTCCCCTATTGCCTAGCGAACGCCCCGTGCGGCTTCCTAGCGCGCCACTTCACGATCAAAGGCCCGAGCGTAACCTACACCGGCCGAAGCGAAGCCTTGTCCGCGGCCCTCGAACACGCACGCGTCGACCTCGAAACCGCCCGCATCGACCTCGCCTTTGCCCTCATCATCCACTTCGGCGAAAGCGAAGCCGCTGGCGGCTGCACGGCCCTACGCCTAACCAACGACCCAAAACACACCCGCTTCAACATCGACCTCGACCACCTAGAACTAGACAACAACCTCCAAACAGCCGCCGCCCACCTAGCACAGCCGAATTTCTGAACGTGGATGTACCTCCGCCGCCGGCAACTGCGGCACCTGCGCGCAGGTTCGTGGCGGACGCTGTGGCGTAGCCGACGACGGCGAGCTCCGTCTGCGTAGTGCTCGCCCAGGACAGGCCCAGCCCGGCGCCCAAAGCGTACGGACTCATGCGCGCGATCTCGCCTTGGTTATCCGCTGGCGCGATATTGCCCGAACAGCGCCTCGGCGTTCACGGACAGACGCATCTTCGTCGAGAGCGGTGTGTAGTGGATCTCGAGACCGAACAAACCTGCGCCCCGTGAGGGATAGCAGCGGACCACTGTCATCAGCGCAAGCGCAGGCTCGGGGAGTTTCGCTGGCGGAGCTGCGAGTTCGAGGCTGCTGCGGATGCGCTTGCGAAGGGTGGCTGCGACCTCGGTTGGCAGCGCGCCTGCGTTCCCTTCCTCTTTGCGCAGAGCGAGCTCGATCCAGGCCGCTTCGATCAGCGCGCTCACCGTCAAGCTCAACGCAGCAACATGGCGGGGAGCTCAGGCGCAGCAGGTGGAACACCTGGCCCCGCTCGCGCGAGCTCTGGTAGTGCCACTGCAGGCTCAGGGGGTGGCACCACGGGCTGGGGCGTTAGAGCCGGCGCAGGCGCAGGTGGGACAGTAAGTGTCGGCACTCGCCCTGCCGGGCGACAGGCTGCGGAATGCAAAGAGGGCGAGTGGATTGCCGCTCCGAACCACCAGACGCGGGAGCTCCGTGAGCGGCGTAGGTGAATCGGTGAATCAGAGGCCATGTTGGCTGGAATGCCGTCGAACGCGGCAGTGGCCTGGACGCGCGGAAGCGAGACTGCGCGGGAGCGGAGACCCAATTGCCTTGCGCTGCTGACAGCAGGCAACGGAGTGCCACGTTGTAACCCGGCCGGTGAATATGTGGGCGCGTCGGCGTGCGCTTTACGCTGGCCGATGCCCCGTACGATAATCGTCGTCCCGGCCATGGACGACCTGACACAAATCGAAGCCCTCGTGCATGCGCTTGCTACAGCGATTCAAGCCAAAGACGAGAACGCACTGTTCTCCTTTCTCACGCCCGATTTCGTGTTGCGTCAGCCGGGCAAAGGTGCCGTGGGAGCCAACGAGTTTGTCTCCGAAGTGTGCTCGGTACAGCTGGAGCTGAGCTTCGTGCGTATCGAGCAGCTCGCGATCGACCTCACCGGAGACTCCGCGCTCGTCACCGGCATCCAGCATTCGCAAGTGAAGATGAACGGTCGAACGGTCGAAGATCGCCAGCCGTTCATCGACAGCTTCGTAAAACGAGACGGCCGCTGGCAGCTGCAGGTCGTGCTCGATCTATCCGAAGAACCGTGAGCTGCACCACGTGCCGCACACACTCACACCTTCCACTTCGCAGATACATTCAAGGTTTTGCTGCGTAGTCTCGCGAGAACTTTCACCCGATCTGGGATGAAACACTCAGATCATCAAGCGAACGCCGCCGCGCCGGGCTGCAGCGTGACTGACTATACGCCGAGGATCGGCAACTCGGTCACGCTCGAGAAATCTCTGTCGTGTGTTATGAGGGCGTGGCAACCTTCGCCGACTGCCGCTGACAGCTGCAGTGCGTCAGGCAGCTCGAGCTTGTAGCGAAGACGCAACCTCGCCGCAAGCATCGCAAGGTCGGCATCTATGACGCGCAGCGTCCAGCCGGGGTTGTCCGTGAGAGCGCGGCGGTAGCGCTCAGCGAGCGCCTCCTTACCCACCTTGAGTGGCCCCGTGACAACCTCGGCGAGGGTGATTGGCGTAATAACAGCGTGAATGCGCCCTTCATCAATGGCAGCGAAGAGTGTGCGAAAGCGCTTCGCGAGCGAGTTTCCCTCGAGCGTGTAGATGATGGGGTTCGTGTCCACTAGGACCGTAGCGCCATCGGGAATCTCGGCACCGAGCGTGTTCATGACCATTCGTCGCGTAAAGCGTCGATGGTTTTTGAGGGCTGCCTCCCCCACAGACCTTCGCCGCTGCCGCTCAACGCAAGAATTGAGATCCGCGACCTAGCGCGAGTCTGCGCCACAGGGACGATCGCGGCATACGGTTTCCCGCGCTTGGTGATCACACTGGCGCTGCCGTGATGTGCACGCTCCAACAACTCGGGAAGGAGTGTTCTGGCCTCCTCTGCGCCGTAGCTCTTCTTCGCCATACTATAACCGTACGGTACGTACGGTTATATGCAAGCCGCTGCGCTCTGCTCCGAAGAGGCGCGCTGACGCTTTCATGCAGACCCGGCAAGACATCAAGAACCAGTCGTCTTTCACGCAGCGCCATTGCAGCGAACGGCGGCACAGCCATCAGCGGAGCGCCTGTCGCATACGTTGACGCAAAAACCGTTTCTCTTCGCTGTCAGACGCGCAGGTGACTACGAAGAGCGCGGGGCACCGTGCGTGCCTGGCTGTACTCGACCTGCCGTCGCGTCGCGGGCCCGCGCCATCGAACGCTGGCGGGTCGGCGCGAAACCTTTGGTTGGCAATGGACGACACCGGAGTGCCTTAGCTACCGCATTCTCACGGTGCTGCAGTGTCTCGCTTGCAGCGCGGCGTCTCGGGTCACGGGTCTAGGAGACCGGACCCACGAGCCGTCGCGCATCAGACACTGAGATCGAAGGGGTAGCCGAGGTCGGGGTCGAACCGACACACTGTTGCCAGTACTGGATTTTGAGTCCAGCGCGTCTGCCAATTCCGCCACTCGGCCAAGCAGGGCGGCGACTATACTTATTTTTTCTGGGTGCGCTATCGCGAAATGAAGGCTTTGTGCGGGTCAGGGCGAGAACTCCGCGGCGACCCGGTGCGGGATGATCCCAGCGGCGTGGCCGCGGTCCAGGAGGTCCTGGATCGCTTGACGGCCCTGTGCGCCGTAGTCGAGGGTGTCTTGGTTGGCGTACATGGCTAGGTAGCGGTCGAACATCGCGCGGTCGCGCGGCACGCCGGGGCGCGTTTCCTGGGCCAGCAATGCCTCGATCGCCTCGTCGCGGTGCTCCAGCGCGTATCGGATCGATTCGCGCAAGAGCCCCGACACGCGCTCGATCAATGGAGCGCCGAGCGACTTGGCGATGACATTGCCGCCCAGTGGCAGTGGCAATCCTGTCAGCGCTTGCCACGCCTCGCCGAGCTCGAGCACGCGCGACAGGCCTTCGCGCTCGTACAGCAGGCGACCTTCGTGAATCAGCAGCACGGCGTCCACTTCGCCGCTTTTCACCGCTTCAAATGCGCGGCTGAAGGGCGCGACCGGCACGACGACAGGCTCGAACTCGGGCACGAGCAAGCGCAGCACGAGATACGCCGAGGTGCGAAGTCCCGGCACACCGATGCGCAACCCCCGCAAGTCCGCAGCTGCGAGTGGACGTGTCGCAACGACGACCGGCCCATACCCGACACCTACGCTTCCTCCATGCGGCAACAGCAGGTATCGGTCCGCGAGGTACGCGTACTGATGGATCGACACGGCGCTGACATGCGGTGCAGTTGTGTGCTCCGCGGCGCGATTGAGTGCTTCCGTGTCCGCACGCGAGCGCTCGAAGCTGAGGTCGCCTACGTCGATGCGGCCTTCAGCGATTGCCCAGAACATGAACGCGTCGTCTGCGTCGGGGCTGTATGCGATGCGGATGGAGCGTGTGGAGGTCACACTCCGGCTGTAGTCCTTTTCCCACGCGCGGGCAACGTTGACCTGCCCAATCGAGTGTCGATACGATAACACCTGTGTCGCGCTCGCTTTCCCGCTTGAGCCGCTGTCTGCTGCCCGCGTTTGTTTGCGCTGTGGGTGCTGATTTCGCGGCGATTGGTCCGATCAGTCACATCGCCCGTGCGGGTGATGTGCGCGGTCAGATGGTGCTCGGTAGTTTGCGCGAGAGTGAGCAGACAGGGGCGAAGCCGCCACGAGCTGCATACAACTGGGAGCTCGAGAACGGCGTAAAAGAAGTCTCAAAGGCGCGCGTGGCAGCGGACCGTGAGCTGGCCGTGGTGTTGGTCGGCGCGGGCGCACCCGCTGCTACGGAACCGGTGGAAGCTACTGTATCCGGTGGTGAGCTTTTGCCAGCAACGCTGGTACTGCGGAGCGGCACGACGCTGCGGATCCGCAACAGTGATGAGATCGGTCACGAGTTACTCGCGAAGGGTCTGGATGGTTTCTCCGCGGAGGCGAGCTCGCCGGGCGCGGTGCGGGCCGTCAACCTGAAGCAAGTGGGGCACTGGGAGATCATCGATCGCTTGGCGGCGCACGCACAGGCGCACCTGCACGTGCTGCCCGATGTCGTCGCGATCGCGAAGGTCGAGTCGGGCGGTGGCTTCGGGTTCTCCGATGTCGCGCCCGGCAAGTACACGCTCAAGGTTTTCAGAGGTGAGCGCGAGATCTTGGCTAAGCCGGTGGAAGTGACTGCCGACAAGGCACTTTCGCTCGACCCTCTTACCTTCACGGAAACGAAGTAACTCCCCCGCGCGCGCACCTTCCGAGTCTTCTCCATGCTGCTCACACGCTTTTGGTACATCATCTTGGCTGTCATCGCGGCTGCTGGAGCGAGCGCTGCGCTGCTGTCGTTGGGAGTCATCAACCGACAGGGCACGGAGCATGTCGGCGATGAGCTGCGGCGTGACCGCACAGATTTAGACGCGATTTTACGGCTCGAAGCGCGCGCGCGCTTGGACCGCATCGCGTTCATCTCGGTGGATAACAAGCTCGGTGCAGTGCTGAAGCAAGCCGCGGGCGTTCCCGACCGGCAAAAGCTGGGCGGCCTGAGCAGTGAAGCCAAGGATGCGATGAACGCGCACGTGTCGCGCCTGCTCGAAGCGCAGAGCGACACGAGCACCGGCGCGATCAAGCCGGACATCGCGTTTGCAGTCGACAGCGGCGGCCGGATCATCGCGCAGCTCGGACCGCTCGAGAGCAATCCTCCTGGTAGCAGCCTCGCGACCTATCCCTTCATCGCACGCGCCCTGCGCGGCTACGTTCGCGACGATGTGGTGGTGTACGATCGCCGCGTCTACCGCATGGCTTCGCGGCCCGTGTTGTACGGCGGCGAATACGTGGGCGCGGTCGCACACGGCTATCGCTTCGACGACAAGTTCGCGCAGCGCGTGGCTGGTGGTCTCGGCGACGCGACCGTGCTGTTTTTCTACGGCCGCACGCCGCTCGCGAGCTCGGTGGCCACTGGCTCTCCGCAAGTCGCAGAGGTCGCAGCCATCTTGCCAGAGGCGCTCGCAGACAAACACCTGCTGCAAGGTGAGCGCGTGGGTCCGCTCTCGCTGCAAGCCGGCGGACGCGCGGTGTACTCGCTGATCGTCGGCGGCGCGGCCGAAGCCGAGGTCGGTTACGCAGTGGCCCGCGCGCTGCCGCTGGTAGCTTCACCGCTGGCGTTCTTCCAGGGCGCATCGCGCGAGGACGTGCAGTCGTTGCCGTTGCCGTGGATCGGCGCGGCGTGCGTGCTGCTCGCGATGATCGGCTTGATGTTCGTGTACTTCGAGCGCGATCGGCCTTACCGCGTGCTGCGCCAGAAGGTGTTGACCGTCGCGGCCGGTGAGCGTGAACGGCTCTTGGTCACGGAGTGGCGTGGTGCATACCGTGCGCTCGCCGACGCGATCAACCAAGCGCTCGACAAAGCTGTGGAGCGTGCGGCAGAGCTCGCGCCTTCTTCGAAGAAAAAAGCCAATCTCGACGAGATCCTCGGGCCCACGCCGGACAGTCACGTCGAGCCGTACTTCGGCTTCGCCGATGCAGGCCCGCCCCAACAAGCCAAAGCACCGACCGGGCCGTCCAACGGCAGCGCCGCCAAGCCGCAGCCGCAAGCTGCAGCGCCTGGAGCACCTGTAGTACCCGGCGTACCCGTGCCCCCGAAGGCGGCGGCAGCTGCCCCGAAAGCTCCTGCGCCCGCAATGCCGCCCGGCGTGAAGCCGCCTGTTCCGGCGCCAGCGCCAACGCAGGCGCAAAAACCCGCCCCGCTTCCGCTGCAGGGCAGCAATGACAACGCGGACACGGCGGATCACTACCGCGAGGTTTTCCGGCAGTATCTCAGCGTGCGCAAAGACTGTGGCGAGTCGACAGACGGTCTGAGCTTCGAGAAGTTTGAGCTGACCCTGAACAAGACCCGCGACCAGGTGCTGCAAAAGCACCCTGCCAAAGACGTGCGCTTTACGGTGTATGTGAAAGAGGGCAAAGCGGCCCTCAAAGCTGCCCCGGTCAAGCGCTGAGCCAGGCCCTGCCCACACCCGCTTTCCAGCCCGGCGAGCGGAAGGTGCAGCGGCTCTTTGGGTTGTGCTACACCCGGCGCTCACATGCCGGCTTCTACCCCTTCCTTGCTTGAGGTCTCGGTTGTTCTGCCTACGTACAACGAGTCCGAGTCACTTCCTGTCATCGTCCCCCGCATCGCCGAGACCCTGAAAAAAGCAGGGATCGCGGGCGAGGTCATCATCGTCGATGACAACTCGCCCGACGGCACGGCCGAGGTCGCCCAGAAGCTGGCCGAGCATTACCCCGTGCGCGTGCACAAGCGTGTCACCGAGCGCGGCCTCGCGACCGCTGTGCTCGCGGGCTTTGGCTTGTCGACCGCAAAGGTGTGCGTGGTCATGGACGCCGACGGCTCGCACCCGGTGGATGCGCTGCCGAACATGGTGCGCATGGTATTGGACGACAAGGCCGACATCGTCGTGGGCAGCCGGCATGTGCCGGGCGGCGGCTCGAAAGATTGGCCGCTGTTCTCGCAGTTCAAGAGCAAGCTGGCCGCAACGCTTTCGCTCGGTGTCACGAGCATGACCGATCCCACGACGGGTTTTCTCGCGGCGCGCCGCAACCTGCTCGAGCGGCTCGATCTCGACCCAGTGGGCTGGAAGATCGTGCTCGAGATCGTCGTGAAAGCCGCGCCCGTGCGCTTGGCCGAAGTGCCGATCATCTTCGTCGACCGCGAGCTCGGCGTGAGCAAGCAGAGCCTGGGCGTGTTCGGCGAGTACCTGGCGCACCTCGCCAAGCTCTACACGTATCGCTATCCCGCGCTCGCGGAGCTGGTGAAGTTCTGTGCGGTCGGCGTGCTCGGCATGTGTGTCGACCTCGCGAGCGTGATCGCGCTGAAAGAGACCTGGAACCTCGACACGCGTCTGTGCGCGGTGTTCGGCTTCATCGTCGCAGTCACGAGCAACTTCTTCCTGAACCGCAAGTACACGTTCGCGCGCGCACGCGAGCTGCCGTTGCTGTACTCGTACGCAACCTACGTCGGCACCAACTTGGCCGGCCTCGCCGTGCGCATGCTCACGATCCAAGCGCTGATCGCGCTCGCGGGCATGGACCAAGGGCGCAACTATGTATTCACCAACTTCGTGGGCATCATGCTCGCCACGCTGGTGAACTTCGTGGGCGCGAAATTCTTTGCGTTCGATCCACAGCGCGTCGACGCGCCGATCAGCGATGAGCCTGAAGCGCGCGTCAATCGCCCGAGCTCGCTGCCTCCGCGCACGCGCAACTGGGGCATGGCCGCGCTCGCCGCGGTGACGCTCGGTTACGCCTTCGTGAGCAGCGTACCGTTCGCGGAGATCAGGACGGAAAATGAAGGCGTCAACGTCACGATGGCGCGCAACATCCAAGAGTCGGCGCAGTTCTTCACGCGTCCCTCGGTGTTTCCTTCGGGCCGGCAAGACTGGCTGAGCGAAGACTTGCCGTTCCTGGGCAACTTACCCACCTACCCTGCGCTGCTCGCGCCGATGACCGCGCTGCCCGGGTGGAGCGGCATGGCGCTGATCTCATTCTTGGCGCTGTGCATCACGATCTACGCGACTTCGCGCTTGGTCTCGCTCGTCGATGAAAAAGCGGGCTTGTACACAGCGATCTTGATGTTGTGCTCGCCGGCGCTGCTGCTCAGCTTTCGGCGCATCGAGTACGAGCCGATCCTCACTGCGCTGTGCGCTGCGGGTGGCTATCAAGTCGTGCGCGGCATCTGGCAGCGGCAACGTCTGCGCTGCTTCTTCGGCGGCGCACTGGTCGGGCTCGGCTTCATCACGAAGATGTGGCTGATCATCCCGTATGCCTTTGCGTTGATCACGTTTTGCCTCGGCGAAGCAGCCTCGGTGCGTCGGTCGGGCCAATCCGCAGGTTTGCGTAAGAGCGTAATCGTCGGCGGCGTGGGCTTCGCGGTCACAGCGAGCGCCCACCTCGTGTACGTGCTCCTGGTCTCGCCCGGTGATCTGGGCGTGTGGATCGATCACGTGTACGGCGGCATCTTCAGCGGTCGCGGCATCACGGGTGGCAAGCTGAGCGCGCTCGCGGATTACGCCAAGCACGAGCGCTCTGCCGTGTATTACCCGTTGGTGTTGTACCGCGAACACTTCGTGCTCTTGCCGCTCTGTATGTACGGCATCGGCGAGGTGCTGCGCGTGCCCCAGCTCCGCCGCCGACGGCTGCTGGCGATGATCAGCGGCGGCCTGGTGGCTATCGTCGCGCTGTCTGTGCCGGCTTACAAAGACCCGCGCTACGTGCTCGCTGCCACCCCCTTTATGTACGCGTTCGCTGGCGTCTGTCTGTCAGCGTTTGCGCGTAGCCCGGACAAGCTGCGGCCTGCGACCGTGTCGGTCGTACGCTTGAGCATGGTGATCGCGACGCTCGCGTTCCTGGCTGTGTTGGGGGTTTATCTCGCCGATGGTCCCGTGAAGATCAGCGGCGCTTACGTGCTCGCGCACGGCTTCGGCACTGCGCTGTGTCTGGTGCTGGGTGAGCTCTGGATGCGTACGCAGTGGGTCACGCGCCAGCTGGGCATTCTCGCTGCGATCGGGCTCTTGGTGTTTGCTGTGGTCTATCCGCGGCTCGACGAGCCGCCGCCGTACGCTGCGATCTCGCGTGTGCTCGCTCCGCATCTGCAGGACGCGCAGCCTGCGTATCCTAGTTATGTCGCCGATGGCTGCGACCAGCTGCGCGGGTACACGGCGCGGACTGGCCTGTGCTTCGATGATCTCGAGGAACGTACGCCTGTGTCGGGCGATCCGCGGATCAGAGCTTTTGTGTTCGGGCCGGGGGAAGCTTCGGCGCTTTATGATTGGGCCGAGCACAATGCGCGGGATGTGACTGAGGAGCTGATCCGCGAGGCCGGAAGTGATCTGGGGTACCGCGTGCTCGTGCGGTGACTCGGAGCTTCGACACCGGACCTCAGCCGGGACTGATGACGCATCCGGTTAAGTCGATGGTTACGGTTACGAAGCGAGATGTCGGGGCTGGTGTGACCGGCACGTCAGAAACGCGAAAAATCGTGGTATCTGGCGCGATCTTGAATACCGTGGACCTTGGGCGTGAGCTAAAGTTTCCGCAGCTACGGGGATGATGCGTGGGCCTGTTGTAATCGAGCGAAAGTGCTAAGGTTGCTCAGCCTGCGCAGTGAGTTGTACACAAGTGTGATCGTGATACATGGTGTGTCAGTGGGGGGCGAGCGGGGAGCTTGCTGGCACTGTCAAAAAACGAATGAATTCGTGCACTGGTTTGGCGATCGACTGCTGGCACGACACATGCAATCAAGCACGCGCAGCACGAGGGAGCTGTACACGTCATGAAGAAACTACTGTCTGGTTTGGTGCTTCTTAACGCCTTGGTCTTCGTCTCCGTCGCGCCCCCGTTGGCGCACGCGGATAATGGTCCGGACAACCTGCTGACCAAGACCGAGTTCGCTGATCGCGCTCGCAAAGCCGAAGCGCTCGCGGAACGCGTCAAGCGCGTCAACGCCTATCAGGCGCAGGTGAAGAAGCTTCAGTTCAACAGTGGCGAGTGGGAGCGTCGCGGCCCCGCTGTGCAGATTCCCGAGTTGGATGCCAACGCAGCAGGTGCTGCGCTCGCACTACTCATCGGTGGCGGGCTCGTGCTCGTCGACCGCAAAAAGCGTCAAGCGCGACTGCTCACAGGGGTGTGAGCGGTGAGCGCAGCGGATGCTCTGTAAGCACTAGGGTTTCCGCTGCATTTTGCCCGCATTTAGCGCGGCGCTTCAGCTAGATTGTATAGCTGAGCGTCGCGCTTTTTTGCGCTCAGCTCAGACGGAGACCATGAACATACTCGTCACCGGCGGCGCCGGCTTCATCGGTTCCAACTTCCTGAACTTGATGGTGCCTCGCCACCCCGAACACCACTTCATCAACCTCGACAAGCTCACGTACGCGGCGAACCTCGAGAACCTTGCGGGGACTTCCGAGCGCAAGAATTACTCGTTGGAGCGCGTGGACATCGCAGACCGCGATGCAGTGCACGAGGTCTTCAAGCGCGTAGCGCCGCAAGTCGTGGTTCACTTCGCGGCCGAGAGCCACGTGGATCGCAGCATCCTCGCGCCCGAGGATTTCATCGAGACCAATATCAACGGCACGTTCCATCTGCTGGAAGCGTTTCGCGCGTTGCCAAAGGGCCAAGGTCAGCTGTTTCACCACGTCAGCACGGACGAGGTGTACGGCTCGCTCGGGCCCACGGGCTACTTCGTTGAAGAGACGCCCTACGATCCGTCGAGCCCCTACTCCGCGTCCAAAGCGTCGAGTGATCACCTGGTTCGGGCCTACCACCGCACCTACGGCTTGCCGGTCAAGATCACCAACTGTTCGAACAACTACGGGCCTTACCAGTTTCCGGAGAAGCTCATCCCGCTGATGATCTTGAACGCGTACGAGGGCAAACCATTGCCGGTCTACGGGCGCGGCGAGAACGTGCGCGACTGGCTCTACGTCGACGACCACTGCGAAGCGATCTGGGCCGTCATCGAGCGCGGCAAGATGGGCGGCACCTACAACATCGGTGGCCGCAGCGAGAAGAAGAACCTCGATGTGGTTCACACCATCTGCGAGCTGGTCGCCCAAGCCAAGGGCGTGGCCAAAGAAGAGGTGCTCTCGCAGATCAAGTTCGTCGAAGACCGGCCCGGGCACGATCTGCGTTACGCGATCGATCCCAGCAAGGTCATGCGCGAATGCGGCTTCGGCCCGAAGGAGAACTTCAAGAGCGGGCTCGAGAAGACCGTGCGCTGGTACCTGGACAACGCAGCCTGGGTCACGCGCGTCCGCAGCGGTGCGTACCGCGAGTGGATCGAGAAGAATTACGCTGGCCGCAGCTGAGAGCGGCGGTCGCCGACAGCTGCAGTGAAGCTCTCAACCACGTCGCTGCACAGTTCGGCGACGTCACAACTCTCACCGAAGCGCGGAGGCACTGTGATCACCAAAGGCATCATTCTGGCGGGCGGTTCGGGGACGAGGTTGCACCCGCTGACTCGTGCGGTCAGCAAGCAACTGATGGCTGTCTACGACAAGCCGATGATCTACTACCCGCTCAGCACATTGATGCTCGCGGGTATCCGTGACGTGCTCGTCATCACAACGCCACACGACCGTGCTCAGTTCGAGGGATTGTTAGAAGACGGCAAGCGCTGGGGCATGAACATCACCTACGCGGTGCAGCCCAGCCCAGACGGGCTCGCGCAGGCGTTCTTGATCGGCGAGAGCTTCCTGGCCGGTCAAGGTGCCGCGCTCGTGCTCGGCGACAACATCTTCTACGGCCATGGTCTTCCCATTTCGCTGCAGAACGCAGCCAAGCAGGACAAGGGCGCGACGGTGTTTGGTTACTGGGTGCGTAACCCGGAAGCCTTTGGCGTCGTCGAGTTCGACGCGCAAGGCAAGCCGATCGGTCTGGAAGAGAAGCCGACCAAGCCTAAGTCGAACTACGCCGTGACGGGCTTGTACTTCTACGACTCCGAGGTGGTGAAGCTGGCCAAAGAGCTCAAGCCTTCGCCGCGTGGTGAGCTCGAGATCACTGACTTGAATCGTCTGTATTTGCAGCGCGGGACGCTGCGCGTAGAGAAGATCGGTCGCGGTACAGCCTGGCTCGACACCGGCACGCCGGATGCGCTCTTGCAAGCAGCGAACTTCGTGCAGACCTTGCAAGCCCGCCAAGGCTTACAGATCGCGTGCCCGGAAGAGATCTCATACCGGCTCGGTTGGATCACTGCGCCTCAGCTGCAGGAGCTCGCCAAGCCGCTGTCCAAGACGGCCTACGGTCAATATCTGATCGAGTTAGCACAAACCAAACCCGAGCTATATTGAGATGCGTGTAACTCCCACCGCTCTGCCTGATGTGTTGTTGTTCGAGCCTGCGGTCTTCGGCGACGCGCGCGGGTATTTCTTCGAGACGTGGCACCAGAGCCGCTACGCGGAGCACGGGCTGCCGGAGAATTTCGTACAGGACAACGTGTCGCGCTCGCAGCGCGGGATCCTTCGGGGCCTGCACCTGCAGGAGCCGTACGCGCAAGGCAAGCTCGTGCAAGTGCTGGACGGCGAGGTGCTCGACGTCGCAGTGGATGTGCGTGTGGGCTCGAGCACGTTCGGACGTTGGGTGTCGGAGCGTTTGTCGGCCGAGAACCACAAGCAGCTGTACGTGCCGCCCGGCTTCGCGCATGGCTTCTGTGTGCTGAGCGAGTCCGCGTTGCTTGCGTACAAGTGTACCGAGCTCTATCACCCCGAGACCGAAGTGAGCATCGCGTGGAATGATCCGCAGCTCGCGATCGACTGGCCGCTACGTGACCCGGTGCTCTCGAAGAAAGACGCCGCCGCTCCGCAGCTGTCGGCGATCCCGCGCGAACGCTTACCCCAATACAACACCTAACAGTTTCGCCGGAGCCTTTACGTCATGCCAGAGATCCTGCTTATCAGCCCGGAAGGTATGTTAGGTCGAGCGTTCTGTGAGCTGTTCGCTAAGCGCAACATCGCCTACGAAAAAGTCAGCTATCCGCAGTTCGACATCACGAAGCAGGAGCACATCGAGCGGGCGCTGCACAGCGGGATTCGCACGGTGATCAACTGCTCGGCGTACACCAACGTCGATGGCGCTGAGACCAACGAGCCTGAGGCGCTCGCCGTGAATGCCACGGGCGTGCAGCTGTTGGCAGCGCGGACAAAAGCCATCGGCGCGCTGCTCGTGCACTACAGCACGGACTACGTGTTCAGCGGCGAGGGCGACGTGCCGTATCGCGTGGACGAGCCGCTGCAGCCGAACAACGCTTACGGCCGCACCAAGGCGCGCGGCGAGGAGCTGCTGCTCGCGAGCGACTGTGAGCATTTGATGCTGCGCACGAGCTGGCTATACGCGCCCTGGGGAAAGAACTTCGTCGACACGATGGTGCGCTTGGGCCGCGAGAAGCCTAGCTTGAGCGTGGTGAATGACCAGCGCGGTCGGCCCACCAGCGCGCGCTACCTCGCGCAGCGCTCGCTCGATCTGCTCGAGAAAAAGGCGCGCGGTGTATTTCATGTCACCGACGGTGGCGAGTGCACTTGGTACGAGTTCGCGAGCGCGATCGTGGCTGGCAGCGGCGGCAAGGCCAAGGTGAATCCGTGCACCAGCGAAGAGTACAAACAGGTCGCTAAGCGCCCGCCGTACAGCGTGCTCGACTTGTCGAAGACCGATGCGTTGATCGGCCCGTCGAAGTCCTGGCAGGAGAATCTCGCTGAGGTCCTGCGGGAGCGAAAAACTACTTGAACCGTGCCCGTACGGGCACGGGCACGCGTACGGGTAAGAGCCTGGCTTGGCTGTGATTGAGGCTCGCGGTAGGCTGATAGGGGATGGGGTTGCTCAAGTCTGCGAGTCAGCGTGTGGTGTCGTTTCTCAAGCCGAAGGTTCGCGACTTGGGGGCCGAGCTTTTGCACCGCACGACGGCGCTCGACCCTTCGCGACTCGCACGCGACAAGCTGACGATCGCCACGTTTCATCGCGTGCTGCCGGAGCGTGAGCTGATCGACTATCCGATGCCCGGCATCTCGGTGACCCCCGAGGAGCTCGACTGGTTGCTCGGACTGTTCACCAAGCATTACACCGTAGGCACGCTCGGCGAGATGGCCACACGCTTCACGCTCGGCGACCGTCCGCGCAAGCCGCTCTTGGCGATCACCTTCGACGACGGGCAGCGCGACAACTTTCGGCACGCGCGCCCGGTGCTCGCGGCACACAACGCGCACGCGAGCTTCTTTATCGTGGCGAACGCCACCGAGCACAACGAAACGCTCTGGGCGGATCGCGTCGCGTACGCGCTCGCCAACGCCTTGCGCACGGATCGCTCCGAGTCGCTGGCATTTCTGATGCGCCTCAGTGTGGATGCACAAGCGCACGATCTCGTGCACGCGTGCGTTTCGCGCATCAAGCTGATGACGCCAGAGAATCGCGACGCAACGCTGCACGAGCTAGAGAGCATCGCAGGCGGCCCGCAGCGCCCAGCGTGGGACGGCATGATGACGTGGGACGAGCTCAAGCTGATGCACGCCGACGGACACGAGATCGGCTCCCACAGCCAAACGCACGCGATCCTGCCACTCACCTCCGACGAGCAATTAGAGACTGAGATCGCTGGCTCGCGCACGCATTTGAAAGAGCGGCTCGGCTTCGAGATCGACACGTTCTGTTACCCGAACGGCGACTGCGACGAGCGAGTAGCCGCGGCAGTGCAACGCGCAGGTTACCGGCACGCAGTAACCACGCGCTACGGCATCAACCGCAGCGGCGGCTCGCACTACTTCTGGAAACGCTGCGACATGCAAGGCACGCACGCCCGGACCGCGTCCGGCAGCTTCTCAGAAGGCAGAATGCTCCTACGCCTAAGCGGCCTCCTCCCAAGCGCCACCTAAACAGTTCGTTCTGCTGGTGCGCAACGGTGAGACGGCCAGCGGCCTTTTGGTGAGTCGAGACGTGACACAACAAAGGCAGTTAATGGCGATGCTTCAGTCGTGAGGCAGAAGCGCGAATCCGCTCGAAGCCAGCGCCGACTGAATCCCTCGAATCCAAGACGGCGACTGCTGCTGACAGCGGCGAACCGTGCATCATGAAAAGCCTGAAATAGCGCGTGCACAACTCACTGGTTAATGCGCGCTCAGATGCATTGCGTACAATCGTAACGCCGCTGACCTTGCGTTGAAACGCCGTTCTGACGATCGTACGCCCGCGCGCTCGGCCGTATTTCGACCGTGCGAGCAGGAGGTTCAGCATGGGGAAGTGCATTTGGCCGTCACCAAGACGCGTGGCGCCGAGCGTTGTGTATTTGACACTTATGTTGCTGGGAGCGGCGAGCTGCAGTGACAGCCCGAGTACAGACCAGGCATTCGTCCAGGGTGATTCAGGCAGTGAGGGCGACCAGGGCAGGTCGGCTTCGAAGACGGACAAACCCGCCGCTCAGAGCAGCGACGATGTTAACAAAGCCGATGCAGGCGCAAAGCGCACGAGTGGAGAGAAGCCGGGCAGCTCCTCAGACAGCGCTGCGAAAGACGCCGGCGACGCAGATGAGCCTGCAGCCGATGGCAGCACGCCTGCGACAAGCGAGCTGTCTCAGCCCAGCCGCGGCGCTGCGGTTGCGATAACATCGGACGATTCCGTTGCGGTGGTGGTGAATCGAGACGTCGGCTCAGTGAGCGTGGTCAAGCTTGATTATCCGAAGGATGCTGCGCCCAAGCTGAGCCTGACAACCGAGATCCGCATCCGCGAAGGCTCTGAGCCTTGGCAAGTGGTGGTCGGTCCGGACGACGACACTGCGTACGTCGTACTGCGCCGCGACCAGCAGCTCGTGAAGCTCGCCAAGCTCCACACGGACCCGCAGGTAGCGCACATGACCGCGACGGGTTCGGAGCCGACCTCAGTCGCGCTGTCTCCGAGCGGACGCCACGTCTACGTCAGCAACTGGAACGACGGCACCGTCAGCGAGTACGACACCGAGAAGCTCGATTTCAAGCGCAACATCGACCTCAACGCCGCGCTCGTGAAGACGGGCTACCTGGGCGAGCTCGAGCCGCGCGCGGCGCTCGCGCACCCGCGCTCGCTCGTGGTCAGCAACAACAGCGACGGCAAAGACGACGATGAATCGCTATTTGTCACCGAGTACTACGCGCAGCAAGTCGAGGCCGAGCTGGAAGACGGCTCGAACTCAGACACGCGCAAAGTGGGCTTGGTGTACAAGGTCGCGCTGGGCTCGGGCGAGGTGACGACGATCCCGCTCGAAGCGCTGACGGACATCGGCTTCAACGACAACGCCGGCGCCGCTGCTGGCTGCTACCCGAACCAGCTGCAGTCGATCGCGCTCAACGGAAACTACGCCTACGTCGTGTCGGTGTGCGCATCGCCCAAAGGTCCGCTCGGTGTAAAGGCGACGACGACCGCGTGCACGATGACAGCTGAGTGCGAAGGCATGAACCTCGTCGAACCCGCGTGCATCACGCCGTTTCGCGGTGCGCCCAACAACATCTGCGTGGATGTGTCGAGCGTGAAGACGACCACCGCACCCGTGCTATCGATCATCGACACACGCTCGAACAAGGAAATCGAGCCCGGCGTGAACCTCAACGCCGCGTTCGCCAAGTTGTACAGCGACCGCGGGACCGACGCCGCCGCCCAGCGTTTTCCGCTGTTTGCGAACGACATCGCGTTCGTGCCCGGATCGCGCGTCGGTTATGTCACTGCCAATGGCATCGACGCGGTGTTCCGTTTCCAGACCGACGACACCGGCAAGCTGTCCGAAGTCGGAGCGTCTACGAGTTTGTTCATCGATCTGTTGAGCGGGCTCGCACCAGACAAACAAGGCAAGAACCCGGTCGGCATCGCAGTGGCAGCCAACAAAAAGCTGGCGCTGGTCTCGAACGATGTCAGCCGCAACGTCAGCTTGGTCGACTTCAACACGCAGCGCGTGGCAGTCGCACAAGACACACCGGTCGTGGAGCAAGTGTCCTCGCTGCCGCCTAATGGCTCCGACGAGGACAAAGTCCTGCGCGGCAAGCGCTTCTTCAACACCGGCGGCGCGCGCTGGTCTCTACGCGGACAAGGCTGGGGCGCATGTCAGTCGTGCCACGGCGACGGCCTGTCCGACAACGTCACTTGGTACTTTGCGCGCGGACCACGCCAAGCGACCGCGCTGGACGGAAGCTTCGGCACCAAAGATCCGAACGACCAACGCATCTTCAACTGGACCGCGATCTTCGATCAAGTCGACGACTTCGAAGGCAACACCCGCGACATCTCGGGTGGCGTCGGTGCCATCGTCTCTGAGCTGAGCATGCCACCAGCCACCGCAGACAGAATCGATTTTGCAGGCACTGGGCACGCGGGGTTGAACGGCTCATCGGCGGACGCGGCCGATCCGAGCAACCCACTCGGCTTCGCGGACGCACCCAAGCTCGAGGACTGGGAGGAGATCACGTTGTACATGAAGACGCTGCGCTCACCGCGCGCGCCCACCCAACTCGACCCGCAGCTGATAGCGGCAGGCAAGGAGCAGTTCCTCAACTACGGCTCCTGCAACGGCTGCCACAGCGGCGAAAAATGGACGATCTCGAAGCGCTTCTACACACCGAGCGCTGACACCAACAACGCGCTCAAGACAGCCCCGCTCGTCATCCCACAGGGCTTCCCGAGTGCGCTCCTACCGGCCACGCTGCCGGAAAATCAAGTGCTGCGCTTTGGTGGTCCGAACCCCGCGGCATTCGATCAGATCCTGTGTGCGATCCGCCCCGTCGGTACATTCAAGGTCGCTGAGAGCGGCGTCGGCATCGCAGAGCTGCGCGCCGACATGAAGACAGTCGCACAAGGCGACGGCGACCCGCAGGGCGAAGGCCGCGGCTACAACATCCCGTCGCTGCTCGGCGTTTCGACGGGCGCGCCATACCTGCACGGAGGTAACGCGCGCACGCTCGAAGCACTGTTCAGCGCCACATTCGCGACCCACTTTCGCGCGCTCGCGCCCAACCTGTTGACCGAAACGGACGATAGCGAAGTCCAAAAGAACATCTCAGCGCTCGTGCACTACCTACTCTCGATCGACGAAGACGCCGCCTACCCAGAAGCACCGGCCTACCCCGGTGCTGGCGGCGGATCGCTCTGCCCGACTGCGTTCCCCTAACCGGAACCGAGCGCACGCGGACCTGTCGCCATGCGCGGCGACGGGTCCGCTGCGGAGCTCGATGCTCGCCCTCAGCCAATGTTTGTTACGGACACTTGCGTGCGGACCAGATCTCTTCGACTGGCCAGCGTTGGGACCACTCGATGCTCGCTAGTTTGTAGAAGCTGTGTTCTTCGGAGCCGGGTGGGGCGTAGATTTCTTCTAAGCGTTCTACGCTGAAGCCGTGCTTTGCCAAGAGCGTGATCCACTCGCCGTGGCTTGGGTGAAACTCTGTGCTGCCGTCCGCCCAGCGCACGCGCCTGATGTCGCGGACGCCGCGTAGCAGCGTGGTCCCTGCCGCTGCGTCGGGATCATCCGGAATGCACAACGTCAGCAGCAAGCTGGTCGTCATGAACACCAACCGTCCGTTTGGGCGCAATAGCCGCGACGCTTCAGCGAGCCAGCGCTCCGGCTCACACCACAAGCTCGCGCCGTGCTCCGAGAACGCTAGATCGAAGCTTGCAGCTGGTAGCGGCACCTCTTCTGCGCTCGCTTCGATCAGCGGAAAGCTCAACCCAAATTTTTCCTGACAACGCCGCGCGCTCGCTAGCTGTGCCGGCGTGACATCCACACCTACCGGGCGCGCACCGCGCCGCATCAGCCAGCTCGAGAAATACGCGGTGCCACAGCCGAGCTCGATCACATCGAGCCCTTGCACCTCGCCGATCATCTGGAGCTGGCGCTCCGGGACCTGGAACACGCCCCAGGTCATCTCCTCTTGGGCCCAGTCTTTCTCCGCCTCGCCATCGGTGTACGCGCTGTTGATGCCAGTCCAGTAAGCTCGGTTGCCCTCGGCATGGTCGTCCATCCGCACATGCTGCACCGCCTCGCTCGCTGTAAGCCAGTAGCGCGGCTCACAAGCGCTAGCGATCCCGCCAAAAACCGTCTGCGTGCACCGCCGATTCCAACGGCGTTCGCGCGCTCCAGCGCGTCTCTTCGAGCATCGGTCGCTTGCGAAACGCGCGCGCATGACCAACACACAGATACGCGACCGGCTCGACTCCCGCGGGCAGCGCGAGCTCCGTGCGCAACACCTCAGGCTCGACGATACTCACCCAACCCACGCCGATACCTTCCGCGCGCGCGGCGAGCCACAGGTTCTGCACGGCGCAACACGCGCTCGCGCGCAAGCTCTCGGGCTGAGCGGTCGTGCCGAGGATCGGCTCGCTGCGCGGGCGCAGATCGACCGCGACGCACACGTTGAGCGACGCCTCCAAGATGCCCTCCAGTCGATGTGCCAAGTACGCTGCACGACGTTCCGGCGAAAACAGCGCGGCTTCGCGCTCGCGACAGCGCAGAAAGCTCTCGCGGATGCGCTCGCGCACCACACGCGAACGCACCAATAGGAAGCCCCACGGCTGCGACAGCCCGACGCTGGGAGCGGCATGCGCCGCGCTCAAGATGCGGGTGAGCACGACCTCGCTGACCTCGCGATCCGGCTGAAAATGCCGCACATCGCGGCGCAAGCGAATCACATCGTACACGGCGCGCTTCGCAGCCTCAGACAGCTCAGCCTCGGCTTCCGGCTCCAACAAAACATCGTCGATCATCGCGACTCCGCTAACACGAAGGGGCTGGGACGCGAAGCCCTCCACCGCCGTGCGCCATTGCGCGAACAGGAACGCGCCGATTGCGACGAGCACGTGGACCTCATTCAGCCGAACCGGGGCGCGGGATGACGCGAAGCGCTGCGTGGACCATCGCAACGCGGGAAAAAAGGCGAACGCTTCGAGATATCGCGCTTCGAAGCCATGACCTAAGTGACCTGCGCCTGTGCGCGGCCGCACCCCGATCCACGAGGGCCACGTTCGGTGAGCCGGGGCTCGCCTGAATGCTCGTTTTTGACCTGACGCAGCCGCGACGGCCCACATTGTTTCAGTGATGCGGAAATCGTGTATGGCGATGGTGGCTGTGCTTGCCGCTTGTAGCGGCGACGAGGGCGGATCTTCCGCACGCGGTCGCAGCGCGGACGGCCAAGCGCGCGCAGGCTCCGGCAGCCCGGACGGCGACAAATCAGTAGACCAGCCGC
>Ga0209082_1000005_pt1 | contig 192634 bp, 156 predicted proteins | sample ColdCreekSource_FD_184127 | JGI IMG/M metagenome (GOLD analysis project Ga0209082, IMG submission 184127) | Groundwater microbial communities from Cold Creek, Nevada to study Microbial Dark Matter (Phase II) - Cold Creek Source (SPAdes) (version 3) | ecosystem: Environmental > Aquatic > Deep... | reverse complement strand
CGCGCCAGCCCGAGATCCACGCGTACTTGCGCGAGTGCGCGCAGCGCTTCGAGGTCACGCCCCACATCCGCTTCCGGCACAGCGTGCGTGAAGCGCGCTGGGACGAAGCGCGCCAGCACTGGGTGATCGACACAGACAGGGGCACGTTCACCGCGGACTTCTTCCTGCCTGCAGTCGGCGCGCTCAGCGACCCGATGACGCCAGAAATTCCTGGCCTGAAGAAATTCAAAGGCAAGGCTTTCCACTCTGCGAAGTGGGATCACTCCTACGATCTCACGGGTAAAAAAGTCGCCGTGATCGGCACGGGCGCATCGGCCGTGCAGTTCATCCCGGAGATCCAGCCGAAGGTCGAGAAGCTCACGCTGTTCCAGCGCACGCCGGCGTGGGTGTTGCCGCGCTGGGACGTGCGCTTCAGCGAGCGCAAAAAGGCGCTGTACGCAAAGGTCCCGACGCTGCAGAAGCTCGCCCGCCGCGCGATCTATCTGCGGCGCGAGCTGTTCGTGCTCGGCTTCCGCAACCCCAACTACATGAAGCTGGTGGAGCGCTATGCGCGCCGCTATCTAAGCTCGGTCGTCAGCGATCCCGAGCTGCGCGCCAAGCTCACGCCGGACTTCCGCATCGGCTGCAAGCGCATCCTGGTCACGGCGGACTACCTGCCTGCGCTCACCCGCCCCAACGTCGAGGTCGTGACCCACGGCATCCGCGAGATCCGTGAGCACTCGATCGTGACCGCGGACGGCGTGGAGCACGAGGTCGACACCATCATCTTCGGCACTGGTTTTCACGTGCTGGACCTGCCCTTCGCCAACCACGTGCGCGGCCGCGGCGGCGTGACATTGAACGAGACGTGGAAGGGCAGCCCATCCGCATATCTCGGTACGACAGTGCACGGCTTTCCCAACCTGTTCTTCCTGATGGGACCCGGCACCGGCCTCGGTCACACCTCAGTGATCGTCATGCTGGAAGCGCAGCTGCAGATCTTGATCGGCGCGCTCCAACACATGCAGCGCCAGAAGCTCGACATCATCGAGCCCACGAAGCAAGTCCAAGACGAATACTTCGACTGGATGCAACAAGAAGCAAAAGGCACCGTGTGGACCGCGGGCGGCTGCTCCAGCTGGTACCTCGATCCCAACGGCAAGCTCACCTCGCTCTGGCCGCACAGCACATTGGCGTTCCGCGACAAAGCCCAGTTCCGCGCGAACGAATACACGCTGAGCGAACGCAATGTACAACCCCACCACGCGCCGCTCGCAGCGGAGTAGCGAAATCTGAGCACGTCCGACGCGCAGGCGAGTAAGCTCTGTCTCATGGAGCAAGACGAGCTGCTCGCGCTGTCGGATGCCAACTTGGCTGAGTTTGTGCGCGAGCACGCGCGCTGGTTGCCGCCGACGCAGATCGAGGAGCGTACAGACTTGCTGCTCACGGCGGCGGGCACGCGCGCACCGGGCCCGTGGAACGCGCTGATAGCGCTCGGTCCCGAGCCGGCCGACGCGGAGCGGTCGCTGTCAGCTGCGCGCGCGTTCTTCGATCCTCTGCAGCATCACGCCTCGATCTACACGCGCGCACACTTGGACGCGGGGCTGGAGCTAGCTTGCCGACGCCTCGGCTACGAGCTTGGCTCCGACAGTCCAGGCATGGTGTTGTCCGCGCGCCCTGCCTCGCCCGCGCTCGATGCCGGGCTGAGCTTGCACAAGGTTCGAGACGACGTCGCAGCGCAAGCTTTCATAGAGATCTCCGCCACCGCATACGAGACGCTGCAGATCCCTGCCGCGCTGACACACAAGCTCCTATCCGTGCCGGCGCGCTGGTGCACGCCGCATTGCGAGGCCTTTTTGCTGCACGACGGGCAGCTTGCGGCCGCCGCGGCGATGCTGCTCTGGAGCCACGGCATCGCCGGTCTCTATTGGGTGGGTACGCTGCCGCAAACACGCCGCCGCGGTCACGCTGAGCAGCTTACACGCGCGCTCTGTGAGCATGCGTTCGCGCACGGGGCACGTGCGGTGTCACTCCAAGCTAGCCGTGGCGGCGAGCCAATCTATCGACGCATCGGCTTCGAAGAGCTCACGCGCTATCGCACCTACCGCAGACCGTATATCGGTTAGACCTCACAACCATTTTATTGACTACGCCAAGTCGAGGAAGGTGTAGTTAGATGTCGGGCAGCGTCGATCCGCTGCTAACGTTGTTGCAACGCACAGAGCATTGATGAGATCACAACGCACAAGATGGCTTCATCCGAGGACACGAAGCTGGTGGACCCGGCTTTCGCCGACACGACTTGGCTAGTCGATGCAGCACCGTGTGCGCTGATCGCAGTCGATCAGGAACAGACGATTCGCTTCGTCAACCGCGCCGCTGAGCAGCTGTTCGATTACACGTCCGGTGAGTTGCTGGGCAAGCCGCTCGATTTGCTATTGCCGTGGGCGACACGCGCGAAGCATCAAGAGCTCGTGAGCGAAGCGTTCAGCGCGACGACTGAGACGCCGAGCGCACGCAGGCCTGGCAACGGTCGCGATCTCTCCGGGATCCGGAAGGATGGCAGCGGCCTCCACATCGAGGTCTCGCTGTCCTACGCCCAGAGCCCGAGCGGTCCAGTCGCGATCGCAGCGATCGTCGAGGTGACTGAGCGCAAGCGCCGCGAGGACGGGCTCGCGCGCAGCATCCGCGACCTAGAGCAATTCGCTTACCATGCGTCGCACGACTTACGTGAGCCGTTGCGTATGGTGTCGAGCTTTCTTAGTTTGCTCGTGCAACGCTTCAACAGTCAGCTGCCGCCTGACGCACAGCGCTATATCCACTTTGCTGTAGACGGCGCGAGTCGCATGCAGCGCCTGATAGATGGCCTGCTCACCTTTTCGCGCGTGGGCTCGCAAGAGTGCAAGCTCGGCGCGGTCGATGCGGCGAGCACGCTGCGCGCGGCCTGGCTCAACCTCGCGCCGGTCGTGAAGGAAACGGGCGCGCAGCTAGTGTCCGAGGCGCTGCCCATCGTGCACGCGGATCCCAAGCTACTCACACAGCTGTTTCAGAACGTGCTCGACAATGCGCTCAAGTTCCGCAACGACAAACCGCCGCAGATCAGCGTGAGCGCGCGCAGCAACGGCCGAAACGCGACCATCTCGTTCAAAGACAACGGCATCGGCTTCGACATGAAAAACCGCGACAACGTGTTCGAGGTCTTTCGACGCTTGCACGAGATCGGGAAGTACGAAGGCGCAGGCCTGGGGCTCGCTATCGCCAAACGTATCGTGGAGCTGCATCACGGCGAGATCGACGTGGAAGCTGCGCCCAACGAAGGCTGCACGTTCCACGTGACGCTGCCGCTATCTACAAACGGCACCGCGCCCTAAAGTGTTGAGCGCAAACACCTCACACGCGGCATTTGTGCTGGCTGTGGGACACAATAGTCCTCGTCATGGCCATCGGATCCGCACCAGCTTGGCCGCATAGCCGCGGCTGGGGCTATTACCCGAGCGGCGGACTCGGCCTGGTGTTAGTTGTCCTGCTGGTGCTGATGTTTATGGGCAGGATCTGAGCTCAAGTCTCCTGCGCCCACGCGCAACGGATCTCGGCAGCGCGCTGCATCAAGCGGTCGCGCAGCGCGCTGGAGGGCACAATAGGCGCCTGTTCACTGCCGAGATCCGGAACGATCCCGAGCTCCGCGAGCGCTGCGTGCACCGGCGCTAGCGCGGCGTCGGGATCGAGGAAGAACAACGTGCCGCGCACGCGCTGGAACTTCCAGCCAAGCCGCTCGAGCGTGGCTTGATGCGCCAGCTCCTGCTGCAGGTTCTCCATCGTGTGGTGCCGATCACCGTCGCACTCCACAGCCAGCCGCTTGCCGGAACCTTCGACCACCAGATCGATCCGGTAATGTCCGACTTGCCACTGCGGGCGCACCACATAGCCCTGCGCGCGCAGGCGCAACAGCACCTGTTTCTCCAGCTCGGACTCGACGCGGTCGTCTTCGAGTTGCAGCGCGTGGCTGCGCGCGCCGGGATTGAGCGCGTGCTCGATCAACCGACGCCGCAGGTCGTCCGGCTTCAAGTCGACAAACGGATCGAGCGAATACACAACCCACATCTGATCGCGCGCGCGGCTCGCGGCGACGTTGTAGCGCTGCTGAAAGCTCTGATCGCTGCGCAAGCGCAGTGGCCCGCCGCTCGGAGCGTCCACCACCGAGAGCCACATCACATCGCGCTCGTCACCTTGGAACTGCGCGGAGTTGCCGCAAACCAAGCGCCGCTTGGCATGCTCCTCGGGCGACATGCGCTTACGGAGCTCGCTGTCGATCAGCTCAGCCTGCTCATCGCCGACCAGCGACACCACGCCAAAGCTCTTGCCGTCGTACGCGGGATCTTCCGATGCAGCCATGACCAGCGACGCGATCTCCAGCGCTTCGCTGCGATTGACATGCCCTTCCGTGCCGTCGCTCTCCACGCGGTGCGCGACCACGTGCGGCAGCAGCTTGCTGTCTGTCGCCTCACGCAGCGGCTTGATCTCCCCCGCGTACGACAGCCAGTTGCTGAAGTCGATGATCTGCGGAACACACCTGAAATGCTCCACCAGCCGGATCGTACCGCCGAACGATTGGCGCGCGAGGTCGTAGACCGACTGCCGCCCGTCGTACAGGTGAGCGTTGGGAATGCCGCCGAGATGCAGCGCGATCAGCTTCGCGGACGTGTCGAGGTCTTGCCCGACCGCGAGCGGGCTCACTTGCTCGTGGTCACCCACGACCACGACCTTCTTGCCTAGGAAGATCGCGATCAGCCCAAGTGCATCCATCTGACTCGCTTCGTCGATGATCACGACATCGAACGGCGGACGCGATGGATCGAAGCTATGAACGACGCGGCTGAGTGGCATCACCCAGACCGGCACGGCCTCTGCGGCGCGCGCCATCAGCCGCTGCGCTTCCGCACGCAGCACACCTGCGCGTTTGCCGGTGCCCTTGCCGATGCGCTTCACGGTATCGAGCCAACCGATCAAAGCTTGTTGGTCGGCGAGCGAAATACGCTGCAGCTGCGCCTCCCATGCGGCCGTGTCGCTCAGCTCGGCAGTCACCCGGTGGAGGTCGATGCGCGCTTGCTCGAGCTCGGCTTGTGCAGCATCGAGCGAGCTGCGCTGGCGCAAGGTGATCTCGTCGCTGAGCTGCTTGTGGAGCCAAGCGTCTGCGGTGTTGCCTGGCGGCGCAGCTTGTCCATGCTCACCAGCGCGGCGCTCGATCGCAGAGGCCCAGTCCGGAGCGACCTCCGCCAAGCGCGCGATCAGCGTGTGCCGCTGTGAGCGGCTGGGGCGCTTCGCCAACACATTCTCGAGCCGCTCGAGCGCCGCGCGGTAGCGATTGGGATCCAGCGTGCGCGCAGCGCGCTCGAGCTCGATCAAGAGCTTGCTCGCAGGGTGATTCGACGCGTAGTCCGAGATGCGCGCCTGCATCACCCGCGTCTCGATCTCGATCGCGGCCCAGCGCAGCGCATTCGCGCGCCGCACCAGCTGATCGAGCATCGTGTGATCGACGGCAGCCACCACGCGATCGATCTCGCCGTTCGGCCCGTGACAAGGCTCTTCCGCGGCCAGCGCGCGCTCCCACACGAAGCCGATCTGCTGCGCGCGCTCGATGATCTCCGCCAGCATCCGACCGGACGCCATCGACTCTCGCAGCACCTGCACGTACTGACGCGCAGTGGCTTCGATCTCGTCGCCCAGGGCAGACGAGGGTGGACCACCGAGCGCGGCCACCTGGCGGTCCCAGCGAGCTTGCAGCGCACGTCTGCGCTGCACCAGCTCGACCAGGTCGATCAACATGCGAAAGTGCTCTTCCTGGCGAGGCTCCTGCCCATCCACACGCGCCGCACGGATCACCTGGCGCCACGCCGGATTGAACAGCAGCTTCATGCCCGTGAGACTGCCGCCGCGTTCGACATGGGCGAGGATCTGATACAGCACTTCGACAGTCGCATCGGAGATCTGATCGTCGGCGAGCGTCGGACCGTGCTGCAAGCGAGCGCTCAGAGTGCGCTGCGCGGCGGCTGCGAGCTCTTCGATCATGGTCTGTAGCTCACTCCACGGCACCGCGGCATAACCGCTCGAGTACGCCGCGAGCGCAGCAGCCCTGCGCCACGGCTCTTTCAGCGGCAGCAGCGCGAGCGCCGCCGTGAGCTGCTGCGTGAGCAGCTCGAGCTCCGCCGGATCGCCAGCATCGCCTGTCCACAAATCTCGGCGCGTGTGTCGCGCAGAGCTATTCAGCTCCAAGCGCCTCTGCACAAACGCGTCGAACTGGGACGAGCTCGCGAGCGCGGACAGGTCTGGCAACACGCCACTCAGCTCGAGCTCATCCAACGCCGTGATCTCGACATTGCTCGCGTAGAGATCGAGCAGCTCGCTCTCTGCCAAGGTCAGCGCTTCACCATGTGCGGCCGTGCCTGGAATCCAGCCATCTGCGCGCCGCTCCACGAGCTTGCGCGCCGCTTCCGAAGGCGCAAAAGACTCGCCCAGCAAAGCGATCTCTCGGTACTCGGTCGCCCGCGCCTCCAGCACACGCTGCTCGGCGGCGCGCGCGTTGATCACGAGCTCGGCGCGCTGCCTGGTGAGGTCGTAGCGCTCTCGTCCGAGCTGCCCCGAGTCCGAGCGCGACAGCCGCTCGATGATCGCGCTGACGGCTTGCTCGAGCTCACGCCGGCTCGCGAGCTCGTCGTCGAGCACGCTCACACACAGCGGGCGCAGCGGATCGACCACTTGCTCACGCAGCACGCGCAGGGCTTTGGTCGTGTGCGCCGTGACGAGGATGCGATTGCCCTTCGCGAGCAAATGTCCGATCAGGTTCGCGATCGTGTGTGATTTACCGGTGCCCGGCGGGCCTTGCACGAGCACACACGATTGCTGCTCGAGACTCGCCGCGATGCGCGCTTGCTCTTCGTTTGCGGGCTTGCTGAATAGCAGCGCGTGATGCGGGATCGCCGGCTCGGGTGCGTCGCTAGCGGCTTCCGACTTTTCGGCCTCCGGGTCCACACCGACAATGCGCATCAACGCGGGCGGGATGACAGCGGAGTTGTAGAGCTGATCGAGCACGCGATCGATCGCTCTCGCGAAACCTTGCGCACGTGAACGCAAAAACAACACCGGCGCGAGGCCGATCACTGGGCGCTTGGACTCTTTGTCGGGGCGATAGTCGATCAGCTGACCATCGACGCCGAGCCGCGCAGCGATCGACTGCAAAAACGCGCGCGATTCCAGCTCGGCGAGCGGATGGTAACCAAAGGCCTTGAGCTCATCGCGCGAAGCTGCGATGTGACGACCTTCCACGCTCGACACGCCGGCAAACAGCTCGCTGTACAGCTCGGGCACAGCGTCCGTCTCGCGCACCTGGAACTCGGGGATGCGTGAATCGAAGAGCAGCTGCACAGACTGAAGCAACACGGGATGATGAATCGAGCCGTCTTGGAGCTTCCAGCTCAGCACACCATTGCCAACCATCAGCTCGTGCGTTTCGCCCTCGCGCTCGAGCAGGCCGTGCAGCTGGTACAAACGCTCGAAGCACGTCATCGCAGCGCGCGCGGGCAGCTCGTTGACAGCCCACGCGCTGCGCTGCAACAGCCACGACTTGAGCGCGGGTGGACGCGCGAGATCATCGTGGAACGTCTCGATGTAGGCTTGGTTTTCTGTATCGACGCGATTGAGCGAGGCGCGAACATTCACCTCTTTGTGCGGCTCCATCCAGCCTGCTTCGAGCCACTCGCGCACAAGCTCGGGCGGAGGCGGGCATGGGGTGATCGGCGGGCGCCGAACCGCGAGCAACACCTCGGGCGAGTGAAACGCGTCGTCAGCATCGCGGCGACCTGACACGTCCATCCAGCGCACGCAGGGATGATCTGGCAGCTCACCGAGCCACAGGCTCCAGCGCTGCTTCGAGATGTGCCGCTCGGCGGGACTGCGCAGCGCGTGCAAGGCCTTGAGATATTCAAACACCTTGGCCACTCGAGTCTGGACAGCGGCGCTCGGAAAAACACTGCTGCCTTCCGCCGCAGTATCAAAGTCAACAAGCATGGGCGGAAGGGTAGCGAACGTTCAGCGAAGTTGTCGACCTCGTCAGCTCGCGACGGATTTTTCGCGAATGTGCGACTGACTAACGGATGAGCGCCGTCCCTCAGTCTCTTTCTAGCTCGCTGCGGCCCTCTTTAGCGCCAGGGTGCGAGGACTCCTACTCTGAATCACAGATCGTGTCCGCTCCTGCGACCGCAAAAGAGCCTGCGACGCTTGCCGCTGCGAGCGGCAAGCGTCCGTTCACTCGCTCTTGTTACTTGCGCTTGGTGGCGTAGACCAACTGGACGCCGTAGCGCACGGTCACCTCGCCGTGCTCGATCGGTACTGCGGCGCTCGCGTTGCTCGATGCCAGCGCATACGTGGTCGGCTGACCGTCCTCCGGCTCCTCCTCGGTGATCGACACGATCTCACCGAGCTCGACACCGGTGAGCTTGGCCAGCTCCTGTGCAGCAGCTTGGGCGTCTGCGATCGCGAGCTTACGCGCCTCGTTCACCAACGCGGCGTCATCCTCCAGATCGAACTGGATGCCGTACGCGGTGTTGGCTTGAGCATCCGCAGCCACCTGCAGCACGTTGCCAACCTTGGCCAAGTCGCGAATGGTGACAGTCACCGTGTTGGACGCGCGGTAGTGCCCGCGCGGACCCACCGGCTTCGCATCGGCCGGCTTCTGGGCTGCGGCTGGCGCTGCCGCTGTTGGCTGCGGCTCGCGCCCGTCTTGCTCAAAGCTCAGCGCATACTGGGACGTACGCAGGTCGCCCTCCGCGATGCCCTGCTGCTTGAGCGCGGCGATCACCGCCGCCATACGCTGCGAGGCATCAGCCACCGCTTGTTCGGCCGTCGCCGCACGGACATCCACGCCCAGCTGCGTGCGCGCGACATCGGGCGAGCCGGCAGCTTCGCCAACTCCGTATACGCGCACGCCTTCTGGCGCGCTCGGTGACAACACGATGCTGCGTGGATGCGCGCAGGCCGCAAGGCCAAGCAAGCACGTGAAGTACAGGAATGAATAGTGTTTACGCATAGACCCTCGTGAATCGAAGCTGGCTTTACGAGCCTTCCAGCCTCGCGTCTGCTTACTTCATTTCCAGCTCATTTTTGCCGTGCCGTGTGGCAGCTGCAACCACCTCTGGCCATAACAGCGACATGGGTAGGTCATTTGTTCTGGGCCTGACAGCGGCGGTGGCTGGTCTATCAATTGCGAGCGTTTCGCACGCCGAGCAGCTGGGGCAAGAGCGCAGCACGCTCCTCCTGCGCGCCAACGGTCACACGAGCTCGGTCGAGCACGTGGCGGGTTCCCCGGATCCGGTCGTACGCGTCGGGACGATCGCTCGCAGCGCGCTGCGCGCCGAGCTGGCCCGCGGCATCGGCCGCTTCCTTCAGAACGTGAAGACTGAGGCCGTTTTGTCGCACGGCCACTTCGTAGGTTGGCGAATGCTCGCCTTGTTCCCGAAGCGGCCCGAAGTACACGTGCAAGGCATCAAAGCCGGCGACGTCCTGGTGCGAGTCAACGGTGTGTCAGTCGAACGCCCCGAAGACTTCAAGAGCATCTGGGATACGCTCGATACCGCAAAAGAGCTGGTCCTCGACATCGAACGCGAAGGGCATCCGAGCGCCCTGCACTACACGATCGTCGACTGACTAGAACAGCATCACGTCGCCGGAGGTCGCTACTGGGACTCCGGCCATGTTGCCGCCTACTGTTTTGTATTCGGCGTCTGGGATCTCGGCTAAGACTGCGGGATCGGCGTCGAGTACTTGTAGGGCTTGAACTTGAGCGTCGCGCGCTTGGCCGTCGAGCTGGCGTAGGTCTTGAGCGATCACGTCTTGGAACTGCAGGTGCGAGAGTGCTGCCTGCGAGGCGCGCAAGATGTCTTCGACGACTGCGCCGCCCATCTTCGAGGCGCGCTGCACTTGGTTCCGAAGCTCGAGCACACCGCGCTCGGTTTCGTCGAGCTGCATGGTCGCGGTCGTGGAGAAGTCTTCCATCGCGCGGCGGAAGTCGCGCGCATGTTGCGCGATCCACGGCAAATCGTGGCCCAAGCGCTCGGCGAGCTCACCGACGCGCTCGTTGGTCGAAGCGACCTCGTCACTCAAGCGCTGCATCTCCGACGCGAGCACTTCGAAGCCCGCGGAGTGTGCGCCCAAGCGCGACGACTCGATGCGCGCGTTCACGGCCAAGAGGCGCGCTTCACCGGCGAGCCGCTCGATCGATGCAGCAAGGTCCGCGATGCTCTTGGCGGCGGCTGCAGCTCCACGGGCACGCTCGTCTTGTGCGGCTGCGCGCTCCGACATCTCACTCGAGTGCTTACGCAGGAACTCGGTCTGCTTGCTGAGCAGCTGACCGATGCTGTCGTTGCCCTCGCCTTGCAAGCGCGACAGCGCCTTTTGACTGTCTGTTACATAGGTCCGCGCGCTCTCGACTACGGCGTTGAGAAAGTGCGCGGCTTCGCGCACTTCTGAGCTCGTTGTGTCGTTGATCGCGCGCACACGCTTGACCAGAGCTTGACGAAAGTCACTGATGTGCGCGGCCGTCTTTCGGAGCTTGGCGGAGTCGATGCGCGTGCCCGACCCAGCGTCATCCGCGAGCTCAATGCGTTTGGATTTACCGAACCAGCCCACGATTCACGCTCCGACAAGCTTACCCACTGCAGCAACCATCAGATCAGCCTTGAACGGCTTGACGATCCAGCCCTTGGCGCCGGCTTTCTTCGCGCGCTCGACCAAGCCCGGATGGCCTTCAGTGGTCAACATCACGACTGGGATCGCGGCGTGACGCGGATCGCGCTTCAGGTTCTCGAGCATGTCCAAGCCGCTCATACGCGGCATGTTCACGTCACAGATCACCATCGAGATGCCGCCTTTTTCCAGCATCTGCAACCCTTCGACGCCGTCGCCCGCTTCGACGACTGCGTAGCCCGCCTGCTGCAGGGCCATGCCGACCTGCTGACGAACCGTAGACGAGTCGTCAACCACCAATATCTTCTTCATCGATCCTTCTCCCGCGTAACGTGAGCTGCATCAAAAGAACGTCGTGGAACCTTCGGTGATCAAGCCTTCGGTCGAGACAATCTGCGTAAGATCGATCCCCGGCGACACCTCAGCGTCGAACCACACGCAAACATAGCCGCCGTCGCACGCAAACAAGTATGGAACGAGCTCCGCGCGGGAAAGCGGAGCGATCTGCTGCCCACGCAACACCACAGGTGTCGATAGGTGCAACGTCACACCGTGCGCGAGCAACTTGTTCTTGACCCGGCCCAACAGTTGATTCGAGAGCTCGGCGATCCATTCGCGCAGCGACGAGTCGCGCATCGGTGAGGTGCGACCGAGCGGCTCACTGGAAGTAGCCAGAAGCAGCGTGCCCCGCATCTGTTCGCCCGTGAAGCCAACGACACCGCAGAACAAGAGCTCCGCTTCTTTCAGTGCGCCTTCTTTCACGCGCACGAGCGGCAGAGCGTAGTCCTGAAACAGCTCGAAGCAGGACTCACTGACACAGCGTTCAATAACTTCGTCGTTGGCGTTTAGCACAGGCCCCCCAATCGCACGGTGTTTCTACTATCGACTCATGGGCTGCTATTCTAAAGGGTCCGCGTTTACAGGCGCGTCACGACCAAGGCAGCAGGCACAGCACCGAAGGACACTCGCAGAGTAATCTGATCCGTGCGTGCAGCAAATGACTCTGCGTTCACTGCCGATGGCAAACCGATCCGCATGCTCGAGTCTACCTGACTCATCGCAGCTTTCACGTGGCCGCTGATCACATTCGCAAGCTCACCGACCGCATCTGTTTCGTCTTCAGGCTTCGGCTTTTCGTTTGGCTCCATCTGGAAGATGGCGCGCGCGATAGCCGTCCGACCTACCTGATTGGACAACACACCTATCAACACGTGAGGCTTTGTGCCTTCCAACGCGATGGCCACACCTGTTAGGCCCGCGGGCGGCGCCTTGAGTGTAGCGATAACCTTACAGGCAGGCAGGCCCATGGCAGGACCGACGTTGGCAGCGCAACCGCGCACCACTTCGGTCCAAACCTCCACGGACGGAGGGCCTGCAATGTTGATCGGCTGGATGGCTTCCTTGGACATGATTCAGCTCGTGACGGGTTCAGCTTGCGACCAACGAAAAGCGGCCGCCATGATTGTAGCGGTAATCATCGCGCTTTGCGGCGGTGGCCACTTGTGCTGCCCGCGCCTCATTGAAGGGTTGCATCTTGCCAGAGCGCAAGTGTGGGTTGCCGCTGACTTTGTTCAGCGCGGACGTCAGTGTGTTGCACACCTCGCTGGCAGCGTCGAGCATCTCCTCCGACATCATCTTCTCCTCTAGGAGGGATTCGATCATCTCATCGGATTCCATGAGCAACGCACCTGCCATGCGTAAGGCTGCCTCTAAGTCGAACAACATGCAGCCGGCTTCTTCGCCCGCGTTGTCTTGAACTGCAGCATAAAATATAGGCGTTCCGGCTGCGGATAGCCCTGGGTAGTCTGTGCGATCGGAGGTCTGTAAGTTGGCTTCTGGCCCAGCCAAGCCACGTATAAGATCTGTAAGCGCAGTAGCTGCGGGCAAGGAAATACTTTTGCGGCTCGGCGCAGACGGTGCCGGTGCTGCACCGGCCAGCGCGGGCTGTGCACCCGTTGCCGCCGTCGGCGACACCCCACCGTGCACGGCTGGCATTGCCGCTGTTGGCTGCATTGCTACATGTGCGTTGCCCATGGCCTGGTCGGTCCGGGCGCGCGCCGCCAGATCGACCTGCGCAGCGGCCACTGCCAACGACGAGAGCGAGCTCGCGATCTTTTCGCCGAGCTGCTCGACCGACTTCTCGAGCGAGATCATGCGCCGCGCCAATTCCTCGAGCAGCAAACGCCCACGCTCGCGCTCTTCGGAGAACTCGGAAGGAGCATCCGCGTCGGGCGATACTTCGGGCTCCGGCATCGTGTCCGGGAGCAGCTCGGGAAACCAACGACCTTCGCGCGCGACATACGAGCCCTCGCCCGCTGCGCCGCGAAACAGACGCTCGGCATCCCTGACCAACGGCTCGTGGCCGCTGAGCTCTCGCAGCTGCTGCAAAATGGCCTGCTCCCCTTGCACAGCAAAGCGCTTCGGCCGTAGCGAGACCGGCGAGTGATACACGAGTTGCTGAAACTCCAATCGCCATGCGCCAGCCGTCTTCTGCAAGCGTTCTGCGGTGCCCGATGTGCTCGCCACCACTACAACCCAGTTGGGGCTTCGTCATCCTCACAGAACCGCTGTGACAGATGACGCAACCAATCTGCCATCGTCCGCTTGTGGCGAGTTCTTGAGCGAAAGCGTGCATCACCGCGCAGCCCAGTCCTTAATGCGCTGCGCGATCACGGAAAGCGGCAGTGTTTCGTGCGCAGCTCCTCGCTTGACAGCTTCGCCCGGCATACCCCACACCACACTCGTCTCCCGGTCTTGCGCGATGGTGCGAGCGCCGGTGTTCTTGAGGGTAAGCATGCCCTCTGCGCCGTCCGCGCCCATACCGGTGAGGATCACACCCAGCGAGTTTTTCCCCGCCTGTGACGCGACGCTCTCGAACAAGGCATCCACCGCTGGCCGATGCCGGTTGATCGGCGGATCTTGGGCGAGCCGTGTGTAGTACTTCGCGCCGCTGCGCTCTAAGCGCATGTGCTGATCACCCGGCGCGACGTAAGCATGACCGAGCAACACCGCTTGGCCGTCGGTCGCTTCAGACACCGAGAGCTGGCTCAGCTTGTTCAGACGCTCCGCAAAGCGCCGGCTAAACTGCATAGGAATATGCTGCGTGATCAGCACAGCAGGACACGTGGGCGGCAGCTCTGCCAGGATCTCGGCGATAGCTTCTGTGCCGCCGGTAGATGCACCGATCGCGACGATGCGATCAGTTGTCTGCAGCGACACGGCGGCTTTCACCACCGTCGGCAGAGGCTTATCGAGCGGCCTGAGCCGCGCACGCGCCGCCGTCTTGACCTTGGTGCACAGCTCCTCGGCCATCGCCGTCAAGCCGTCGGCCACACCGACCTTCGGCTTCTCGACATAGTCCACCGCACCCGCCTCGAGCGCAGCCATCGTGACATCCGCGTTCGCTTCCGTGAGCGATGAGACCATCACCACAGGTGTTGGTCGCAGGCGCATGAGATTCCGCAGGAACGTGATGCCATCCATCTTGGGCATCTCCACGTCCAGCGTGATCACGTTCGGCGACAGTGCTTTGATCTGCTCGCGCGCGTCGAACGGATCTTTGGCCGTTCCCACCACGCGGATCTCGGGATCCTCAGACAAGATCGCGGTGAGCAGCTTACGCACGAGCGCAGAATCGTCGACGATCAGAACGGTCGTGACTGCGGCCATGGCTTCTCCTCAAAACAATTCCACGTCACCAGCAACCCGCTCGTGGCGCAGCTTCTCGCGAAAGCTCTCTTCACGAGAGCCGATGCGCGCCGCCTCACGCATGGGCAAGTGTTTGACCAGGACTTTGCCGGTCGCGGGGTAGTAGCGAATGCGGCGCGCCCAGTGTCCGCCGACATCTTCCACGACCGCTTGCAGGCCCTCGTCGTACAAGTACTTGTGTACGAACTCGACGTTCGAGCGCCCGATGTCGCTCATGGCGGCGATCACCTGACCACCGCCGAACACCTTGATCTCCAGCGCCTCGCGACGTGCGCCGCCCTTGATGATCTCGTTGATCAACCGTTCCAGCGCGAAACACCCGTAGCGCATCGCGTCGCCGCGAGCGTCGTTGCGCGGATCGTCGGGCAACATGAAGTGATTCATGCCGCCCACACCGGTTTGGCGATCGCGAATACACGTAGAGACACACGAGCCGAGCACAGTGGCGATGATCTCCTTGCCGGTCGTGACGTAGTACTCGCCCGGAAGAATCTGCACGATCCACGAGTCCGCAGCGGCATCCCAGTGGTGATGCACTTTCTCGAACCCACGCGGCGGGCTATAGCTCACGCGCGGCTTGCCATGCGTCTGCTTACGCGTGGTCACGCCACCTCCTCGCCGCCGCCGTGCCGACGATACACAGTCTTCGCACACGGCTGGAAAGAACCCATGTTGCCTGTCAACGACTCGGAATGCCCGAGGAACAAGTGCCCCCCAGGAACCAACAAGTTGGCGTAGCGCTGGACCAAGCGAGCGCGCGTCGGAGGATCGAAGTAGATGATCACGTTGCGACAGAAGATCACGTCGAACGGCCCCTTCATCGGCCACTCACCCATCAGATTGAGCTGACGGTATGAGATCAAACGTTTGAGCTCGTCGCGCGCACGCACCATGCCCTTGTGCGCGCCCGAGCCTTGCATGAAGAACTTCTGCAGCCGCGGGCGCGAGATCTTCTCGACTTTCTCCAACGTGTAGACACCTGCCGCTGCGCGCGTCAACACATCGGAGTCGATGTCGGTCGCGAGGATCTTGATGTCCCAGTCGGGCGGGCACGCTTCGCGCACCACGATCGCGATCGAATACGGTTCTTCGCCTGACGAACAACCCGCGGACCAAATCCGGATCCGGCGATCACGCGCATGGTTCTTGACGAGCTGCGGCAAGAGCGTCTTCGTGAGCAGCTCGAAGTGATGGTTCTCGCGAAAGAACTCAGTCACGTTGGTCGTGAGCGAGTTGAGGAAGGTCTCGGCCTCCTCGCTGCGTGCGTCTTCGATCAGCGGCAGGTACTCGTCGAAGCCGTTCAGCCTGAGCGCGCGCAGGCGCTTGAGCAAGCGGCCCTGCACGAGCGCACGCTTGCCCTCACCCAGGTCGATGCCCGAGCGCGCTTTGATCAGCTCCCGGATGCGAGCAAAGCTCTTATCCGAGAGCTGATCATTCAAGGCCTGGATCGAAATGCGCGTCATGGTACTGCGGCGCCTCTACCAGCTGCGAGCTCAGAACTCTTTCCAATCACCATCGCCCGATGGCGGAGGTGGAGGCGCCGAACGGCGCGTCGAGAACATCGGCTGTGCGCCGGCGTGTTTGTCGCTGGGGTCGGGACGCTTCAGAGGCGGACGCGCCTTCTGCGGCCCGCCAGCGGGCTTCTTGCCTGCTCCGCGCTCGGCGCTTTCGCCCACCTTGAAGAAGCGCACGAGCTCCGTGAGCGAGCGCGATTGCTCAGTCATGGACTCGGCGGCCGCGGTGGCCTCTTCGACCATGGCCGCGTTCTGCTGCGTGTTCTTGTCCATCTGCGCGATCGCAGAATTGATCTGATCGATGCCCGAAGCCTGCTGCTCGCTGGCGGCGTCGATCTCTCCGATGATGTCGCTGACCTTCTTCACCGAGGTCACGATCGCGGTCAGCGTTTCGCCCGAGCGATTGACGAGCTTCGCGCCCTGCTCGACCTTTTCGTTGCTGTCTTGGATCAGCGCTTTGATCTCTTTCGCAGCCGACGCGCTGCGCTGCGCGAGCGTGCGAACCTCGGCGGCCACCACCGCGAAACCGCGGCCCTGATCGCCTGCGCGCGCGGCTTCGACAGCAGCGTTGAGCGCGAGCATGTTGGTCTGGAACGCGATCTGCTCGATCACGCCGATGATGTCCGCGACCTTCTTGGACGAGTCGGTGATCGCGCTCATCGCGGACACAGCTTCGCCCACCACTTGGCCGCCCTTCTCTGCTGCATCGCGCGCGCCCGCAGCGAGCTGGTTCGCTTGATTGGCGTTGTTCGCGTTCTGCTTCACGGTCGCGGTCAGCTCTTCCAAGCTCGAAGCGGTCTCTTCGAGCGCGGACGACTGCTCCTGCGTGCGCGTGTTGAGGTTCGAGTTCCCCTCGGAGATGTCGTACGCCGCGGAGTTGATCGTCTCCGACGCTTGGCTGATCTGGTTCACCATCGTGCCGAGCGTGCCCATGCTGTTGTTCAGCTGGTCACGCAAGGTGGCGAACTCGCCGTAGAAGTCACCCTGCATCGAAGCGGTGAGATCGCCGTTGGCGAGCGACTCGACCACGCGGTTGACCTCGTTCACCGGGATGACGATCCGGTCCATCAAGCCGTTGATGCCGTCGCCCACCGACTTCATGAAGCCGGCGTAACCCGCGGCGTTGATGCGCTCGGTCAAGCGCCCTTCCGCTGCCGCTGCGAGCAGCGACTCGATCTGTGTCTGCGCGTCGCGCTGCTCCGTGACGTCTTGCCACTCGAGCGTGCTGCCGATGTACTTGCCCGTCGAGTCCATGATCGCCGAGACGGTGAGCGAGAACGTCAGGTCGCCGACTTTGATGTCCGCGCGGTGCGGCAGGTTGTTTGGGTCACTGAGGATGCGCCGCTGGTACTCCGGCTTCTTGTGGAACTCATCGATGCATGTGCCGACGATCGCCGCCGCGTTGAAGCGTGGCAGCGCCTTGCGGATCTCGGCTTCGCGCGCCGAGAGCAGCTTGCGCGTAGCGTCATTCACGTAGGTCACGATCAGATCGCGATCGATCATCATGATCGCGGTGGTCACGTTGGAGATCGCGGACTGCAAGCGCGCGACATCGGTCTCGCGGGCGCGGACCTCGGTGACTTCTTGCCACTCCAGCGCATTGCCGACTTGCTTGCCGTTCTCATCCATCATGGCCGTGACCGTGAGGAAGAACTTCAGACGGCCAACCTGGATGTCCGCTTGGTGCGGCAGGCGACTGGGATCAGCGAGGATGCGACGCTGGTGCTCCGGTTTCTTGTGAAAAATGTCGATACACGTCCCGATCAGTGCCTCGGGCCGAAACGCTGGAAACGCTGCGCGAAACTCCGCTTCGTACCTTCGGATCAGGTCGTGAGTGGCGCGATTCGCGTAGTTTATTTTCAGCTCGCGATCGACTGTCATGACGGCCACTGTCGTGCCATCGAGCGCGGCCCGCGGAACATCAAATTTCTTGCCCGTGCCCGCCCCCGAGACTCGGGCCGGGATTCTCCCCGACACCGATCCAGAGAGCTTTCCCGTAGCTCTGCTACGCTCCTTCGACTTTGCCTTTGCCATAACGCTACTCTCGTTCTTTCTCGCTGTGTGGCGGCACTGTTGCTGCTCCCCCCATCGCCAACCTGCGCTCAGGCCGCAGGAACGAGCGAGGTGCTCGAGACATCGAAAATCAGATCAACATCCAGGATGGTGATCATCTTGCTCTCAAGGGTCACGATGCCCTTGGCCAAGCCCCCTTCGGCGCTGCTCCTGAAGGTAGGAGGCGGCTTGATCGCAGCCTGTGGGACGTTGGTCACGTCGGACATCGCGTCGACGATCACGCCCATCACACGCTCGTTGCCACCGACGTTCACGCGCAAGACCACGATCACAGTGGTCGCGCCGTATTCGAGCTTCGGCAGCCCGAGGCGCTCACGCAGATCGGCGATCGCGACGACATCCCCACGGATGTTGATCACACCTTTGATGTAGCGCGGCGTGTTCGGGATCGGCATCGGGTTCGACCAGCTGCGGATCTCCTGCACTCGCAGGATATCCACGCCGTACTCTTCGCCATCCACGATGAAGGTCAGCAGCTGCTCGTTGGCGCTCGCGGTGTTGCTGCCATCTAGCTTGGTTGAACCTGGCTGTTCCACGCTTGTACCTTTCGTGTGCCGCTCTAAGCGGCGCGACCTACAGACGCGTTGCGCGCGCTGCGCGCCAGACGAGCGATCCCTTGGACATCCAAAATCAAAGCAATGCTGCCGTCGCCGAGAATGGTCGCGCCGGCTAGCCCTTCGACGTGCTCGTAGTTCGTCTCCAAACTCTTGACGACCACTTGCTGCTGCGCTTGCAGCTCATCCACCAACAAGCCCAAACGCTCGCCATCCGTCTCGACTACAACCAACAGGCCCGAGTCGAGCGAGATGCGACCGCTGGTCACACCGAGCACGCCGCCCAGCGAGACAATCGGCACAAGGTCCTCGCGCAGCCGATACAGCGGCAACTTGCCTTCGAACTGACTGACCCGCGAGCGGTTGATCTCGACCGATTCCAAGATCGACAAGAGCGGCACCACGTACGTGTAGCTGCCCACACCCACCAGCTGACCATCGATGATCGCGAGTGTGAGTGGCAGTCGCAAGGTCGTACGCGTGCCCTGCCCGAGCACCGAGCTCATCTGGATGTGACCGCCGATCGCCTTGATATTTCGGCGCACCACATCCATGCCTACACCACGTCCGGAGACGTCGCTCACCACTTCGGCGGTGGAGAAGCCCGGCGCAAAGATCAGCTCGCGGATCTGATCATCGCTCAGCACATCTTCTTGACCCACGAGGCCGCGCTCTTTCGCGCGCGAGAGGATCTTCACCAAGTCGAGCCCACCGCCGTCGTCTTCGAGCTCGACAACGATGTCGCCACCGCGGTGAAACGCGCGGATCGAGAGCGTGCCGGTCTCCGGCTTGCCGCGCGCGCGCCGCACCTCGGGCTTTTCGATGCCGTGATCCAAGCTGTTACGCACGAGGTGCGTGAGCGGATCACCCAGCTTCTCCAGCACGGTCTTGTCGACCTCGGTGGTCTGTCCACTCAGCTTGAGCTCGACTTGCTTGCCGAGCTGCCGACTCAAGTCGTGCACCAAGCGCGGAAAGCGCGAGAGCACCGTACCAATGGGCATGCTGCGCAGGCTCATCACGCTCTCTTGCAGCGCACGCGTATTGCGCGCCAAGAGCGCGAGCCCATCGCGCAAGCTCGCGAGGCGCTTCGCTTCGATCGGCCCGTCGCCTTCGATCTCACCCAAGATCGACTGCGTGATCACGAGCTCGCCGACCATATTCATCAGCATGTCGAGCTTGCCGACACCGACACGGATCGAGCCCCCGCCGTCGCGGTCCGCCCCGTGCTCGGGTCCGCGTGCGACCGGATCGTGCGCGCGCTCGACTTTCGGCAGCGCGGGCATGCTCGGCGTCAGCGTCGCAACAAGCTCTTCGATGTTGATCTCGGCGTCGTCATCGACCCACGAGAACACCTCATCGATCTGCGCGCGCGTGACCGTGCCCTCGAGCTCGATCGTCCAGCCCAGGTAACACTTAGTTAGCTCGAGCTCGCGCAGCTCCGGCAAGCGCGCGCTGTCCACACTGACCTTGGTGTCGCCGAGCAACGTGAGCTCGCGCAACAGCCGCACGGCGTCGTTGCCCGTGGTCAGCATGTCCGGCTTCGGGACGAACTTGATCCGATAGTGCGTCTTTTTGGCTTCGCTCGCCGGCTTGGTCGCGGCGGCTGCTTCGCGCTCCGACGAACCGCCGAGCTGCTGCGCGGCGGCATCCAGGTCTTTGCAAAGCTCGCCGGTGCTCGGCGCATCCGAGCCATCACCAGCGTTCGACCACTGCACGAGCGCACGCAGCGCATCGACGCTCGTGAGCAGCAGCGAGGTGATCTGCGCGTTCGGCTTCATGCTGCCGCTGCGCAAGCGGTCGAGCAGCGTCTCTGCGTGGTGCGCGACCTCGGCGACCTGCGTCAGACCGAACGTCGCCGCGCCGCCTTTGATCGAGTGCGCCGCGCGAAATACATCGTTGACCAGCTCGTGGATGCGGCCCGGGTCGTCCTGACATTTTTCGAGCGCGAGCAGCCCGCTCTCGATCTGCGTCAACGCTTCGACAGCCTCCTCGATGAAGGTGCCCATCAGCTGCTGCTGAATGTCAGCCAGACGATTCGTCATGCTCGCGTTCTCACCCCAGCACTTTGCGGATCGTGTTCAACAACTGCTCGGGGTCGAAGGGCTTGACCAACCACCCCGTGGCGCCGGACTCCTTGGCGACCTTCTTTTTGGCTGGATCCATTTCCGTTGTCAGAACCAAGATCGGTGTGAACTTGTAGGCTGCGAGCACTCTGACATGCTTGATGAATGTCAGACCGTCCATCACGGGCATGTTGATGTCACTGATGATCAAGTTGAACGTGCGCGTCTTGATCACATCCAACGCTTCTGCCCCGTTGCTCGCTTCCGCAACCTGATGGCCCGCCGACGCGAGGGTATTCGCCACCAACTTGCGGAGCGATACCGAATCATCGACCGTCAACACATTCGCCATGTTTCGCTTTCTCCTACCGCTTGCCGAGCTAAAGCCCCAGGAGCTCAGTCACGCCTGCCGACATCGCACATTGCTTCACCGTCTCTGAAGCCGCCAGAACACTCACCCCTCGCCCCTGACGCTTCATATCGAGAACAAAAACCAAAATCAGTTGAAGGCCGGCTGTGTCCATACGCGTGACCTGCGTCAAATCGAGCTCGACAGCCGCTCCATCTTCAAACGCGCGCAGCATTTGCTCATGGTGCGGCCCCAGCCCATCGATGCAACAGTTGCCAGTGAGCGCAAGTTTGGCAGACGCAACTGGCGCTTGAATAGATGGGTACCCCACAAGAGGATTTTACGACCTTGGCGTTAGGATCTTGAGAACAATCAAACGTTAGGCTTTTGGCCGGCTAATGTTCACTAACAGGAGCGACGCACACGAGCACACCCGAAGACCACCAGTTATTAAACTCAAGTTTTTCTAGCTGAAGCCGTTTGCATCCAAAGCATGGCCGAAACAGACGCAAAACACCTGCGAGAAGCCCTGCGCGAGTACGAAGCTGTTGTCCACTCTGCGACATCGATGATTCGCAGTGACTTGGAACGCGCGCGCACCATGGTCCGCGATGCGACTGCTCGGCTCAGCCGCAGCTTCGATGCGTTGCACGCTGCTGCCGCGAGTCAGCGCGCCGCGCTTCTGAACGTCTCGACTGCGTTCTTCGATCCCGAGCACGGCAACCGCAGCTTCGCTAGCTCGACCGAAGCCCTGATGCGTCAGTTCGTAGACGAAGTGGTGCGAGTAAGTCGTGACAGCGTACGCATCATCGACCAACTCGCGGAGCTGTCCACACAGGTAAGCGGGATTGTAGTGAGCGCGGATGCGATCGACGGCCTAGCACGCGAGACGCGCTTCATCGCATTCAATGCACGCATAGAGACGCACCGTGCAGGCGATGCCGGTCGCACGTTCAAAGTGGTCGCGGACGAGGTCAAGCGGCTTGCCAACGCTTCCGCGACGTTAAGCAATCAGATCCGTCAGAACGTCAGCGAGTGCAACACCCATCTCGCACAGGTACACAAGACCTCTGCTGGCCTGGCGTCACACGACTTGAGCCGTGCAATCGAATCGCACCGCGGCCTGAGCGTGGCTATCGGCAAGCTCGACGCCGTCAATCAAGAGCTCGACACCATGCTCGAGACCGTCGCTACCAGCGTCGGCGAGGCGGTGCGTGCCTTGCAGTTCGAGGACATGGTCACCCAAATCCTTAATGCTTCCGTGGCCCGCGTCGAGCGCTTGGGTGAATACAGCGTACGTGCGTTGCAGATCTTGGAGCGTGCGCCCGTCGGGGAACGTGCCGCACCTATGACGGAGCTTGTTCAGGAGATGCGCTCACTCGGTGAGCGGATCGCCGTTCAACAAGCGACTGTCGATCAGGGTACGGTCGAGCTCTTCTAGAAAGAGCGAACGGTGTGTAACACTGCAGCGTGAACGAGAGGACGTTTACAATGAGTTTAGAGACAGTCAAACAGGGCGACAGCTGCAGAGTCATCAAGATCAACGGTCGCTTCGACTTCTCCTGTCATTCTGCGTTCCGAGAGGCCTACTCGGGCTCCCCGACCGGGACCGAGTTCATCGTCGACATGGCTGAAGCCTCTTACATGGACAGTGCTGCGCTAGGCATGTTGTTATTGCTGCGTGAGCACGTCCAACAACAAGGCGGCAAGGTGACTATCACCAATTGTCGCGGGCAAACCTACGACGTGCTGCAGATCGCAAACTTTCACCGACTCTTCAAGATCGTCCAATAAGCGCGTTCTCCCGCGTGGTAATCCGACGTGCCTGCTAATTCTTCGCACAGCGTTCCAGCGCACAGCGGCGCTTCGGAGCTTGGCCTTGAGCAGGACCGCGCACATGACTCGATCGACCCGCTCGAAGCGTTATTCGATAGCGCGCTGACGGAAGACAGCACGCGTAAAGCGATGAGCTGGCTGCGTTCCGCGCTAAGCAGCGCGCGCGTGATCTTGGGTCAAATCGACGACTACGGCGAGCTCATCGTCTATTACGACGAACGTACTGCCGCTGAGGGCGGCCTGCTCGACCTGGGCGGCGTAGGCTTTGCAAGCGACGAATGGCAAGGCGTTTGGGGCCTGGCGCTGCGTGAATCGCGCGCGCTGTTCGACAATCAGCAGCACAGCACTGGCCCTCAGCATTTGCGCTACAAGCGCGCGGTCGCGGCGCCGCTGCGCTTCGACAGCAACCTGATTGGGCTAGCGCTGGCGACCGACAAAGCGAGCGACTACAGCGAACAGGATCTGCAGACGATCGCTCGCTTCGCTCGGCGCGCAGCGCCGGTATTGGCCTACACGCTGACACAAGCGCGCTTCCAGCGGCAGCTCGAAGCGGCGGAAGAGATGGCCTCTGCGGCCGCCGAGGGCGAGCGCTTCTTCATGATGAGCCGCGATCCCATGGTGATCACGGACGCCACGGTGAAGCGTGCAAATGCTGCGTTCACAAGCTTGATGGGCTTACGCCCGCAAGAGCTGCAGGACAAATCACTCGCCGACCTCACGCATCCAAAAGATCGCGAGCTCTTGGAGCGCGAGCTGCACATGATGCGCACCGAGCCGAACCGCGAGCACAACGCGGTCACCGTCGACATGGTGACCAGCAGCGGTGAGCAGCGACGTGTGGAATGGACCGGTGCAGCTACCCACGATGGCCGCGTGTACGCAGTCGGTCGCGACATCACCGTGCTGTCATGGGCGATGGAAGACTTGGCGATCACCAACGCCGAGCTGCAGCGCTTGCACGGCGAAGCGCGCGCGGAAGAACAACTCGCCGCGCGCGTGATCGCGCACGTGCGCCGGCGAGGCAACTTGGATAGCCCGGGCATCGAGTACGTCACTTCGCCGCTAGGCTTATTCAGCGGCGACGTCCAGCTCGCGAGCTACATGGCGACCGGTGAGCTGCGCTGGCTCTTGGCAGACTTCACCGGTCATGGCTTGACCGCGGCGATCGGGACTGTGCCACTCGCTGGCGCATTTCAGCTCGCGTGTCGTCGCGACGTCGGCTTCGCAGAGATGGTTGGGCAGATCAACGACATGCTGAACGGCGTGCTGCCGCCCGGCTTGTTCTGCGCCTCCGCTTGGTTCAGCTTGAGCCCGGACGCGCGTGAGCTGAGCATTTGGAACTGCGGCCTGCCGCCGGTGCTCGTACGGCGCGGCAAGACCGGTGTCGTCGAGCACTTCGACTCGCAAGGTTTGCCGTTAGGCGTAGTCAGCACAGTCGAGCTGGGCATCACACCTACGCACATTCGTGTGGACGATGACGATGACGTTTTTGTCTTCACTGACGGCATGACGGAATGCACCAACGCGCAAGGTCAGCAGTTCGGAATGGAGCGCGCCAAAGCCGCTCTGAGCGGCGCGCTCAGAGCGCGCGAAGGATTTGCGGCTCTGATGCGTGCAGTGGCTAGTTTCCGCGGTGAAGAACAGGCCAAAGATGACCTGTCGGCCTTGTGCGTGAGCGTCGGTCAGACGCGTGCAGGCTCGCACGCAAGTGACAGCAAACCCTCTCAAGGTTCTGATTCTTCAGCCGAATCATCGCAACGGTGAGCCATGGGTGAGTTCGATGATGTCATCGCGGAGTTCCTGGTCGAAAGCCGAGAAGGACTCGACACGCTGGACCGCGACTTGGTTGCGTTGGAAGACACGCCGAACAGCAAAGAGCTGATCGGTCGGATCTTTCGTGCCATCCACACCGTCAAGGGCACCGCAGGTTTTCTCGGATTCGGCAAGCTCGAGTCGCTGACACACGCCGGCGAGAGCTTGCTCAGCCGCATGCGCGATGGTGAGCTGCGCCCGAGCGGGAGCATCACGAGCGCGTTGCTCGGCACGGTCGATGCGGTTCGCGTCATGCTCAACGAGGTCGAGTCGTCCGGCAACGACGGCGACGGCGACTACTCGCAGCTGACCGAAGCGCTGAAAGCGCTGTGCCGCGGCGAAGAACCTGCGGCTGCCGCGGCAGCGCCCGAGCCCGAGCCCGAGCCCGAGCCCGAGCCCGAGCCGGCCCCGAAGCCACAAGCTGCAGCGAAGCCCGCTCCTGCACCCAAACCGCAGCCAACAGCGGCGGCAGCAAAAGCCCCCGAGCCCGAGATCACAGAAACACCCGCCCAACCCGCGCCGCAAGCGGCCGTACCCGCACCCGCAGCACCGGCTCCTGCCCCCGCGGCTATGGCTGCCCCCGCCGCCGCACCAGCCGAAGAGCGCCACGCAGCAGCCCCCGTCGAGAGTGTCCGCGTCGATCTCACCCTGCTCGACAACCTCGTCGACCTCGCTGGCGAGCTGGTCCTGACGCGCAATCACATCGTGCAGCTCTCCAAGGGCCGCGACGACGCCGACCTGGCAACAGCCACCCAGCGCCTCAACTTCGTCACCGCGCAGCTGCAGGACGGCATCATGCGCATGCGCATGCAACCGGTGTCGAACCTGTTCACCAAGTTCCCGCGCGTCGTACGCGACCTCGCGCGCAGCTGCCGCAAGCTCGTGCGCCTCGAGCTCGACGGCCGGGACACCGAGCTCGACAAGTCGCTGATCGAGACCATCAAAGATCCGATGGTGCATCTGCTGCGTAACTGCGTCGACCACGGCATCGAGACGCCCGAGGTGCGCGCCAAAGCAGGCAAGCACCCCGAAGGTCGGATCGTCCTGCGCGCCTATCACCAGAACGGTCTGGTGCACATCGAAGTCGCAGACGATGGCAACGGCATCGCGCTAGACAAGGTCAAAAAGCGCGGCATCGAGCGCGGCTTGGTCACACCCGAGCGCGCCGAGATGATGAGCGACTCCGAGGTCGCATCGCTCATCTTCTTACCCGGCTTTTCCACGGCCGAAGCCATCAGCAACATCTCGGGCCGTGGCGTCGGCATGGACGTGGTCAAGACCAACGTCGAGCAAGTCGGCGGCACGGTCGAGGTGGACACACGTTCCGGTCAAGGCACCACCTTCATCCTGAAGATCCCGCTCACGCTCGCGATCATCCCGGCGCTGGTCGTGCGCTGCGCCGACGCGCGCTTCGCGATCCCGCAGGTGAGCGTGATCGAGCTGGTGCGACTGACCAGTGCCAAGCAATCGCTCGAGTGGATCCACGGCGCACCGGTGTTTCGCCTGCGCGGCAAGCTCTTGCCGGTGGTGTTCCTCGAAGAAGCCATGGGCGGCCACGTCATGCCACCTGCGGCGAATGACAACGCCGAGGAAGACGACAACGCGCCATCTCGCTTCCTCGCGGTGGTGCAAGGCCCCGGTCGGCAGTTCGGCTTGGTCGTCGATGCCGTGCTCGATCAACAGGAAATCGTGGTCAAGCCGCTGCCCAAGCTGCTCGCCGAGATCGGCGCATTTGCGGGCGCGACGCTCTTGGGCGATGGTCGGGTCGCGTTGATTCTAGACATCTTGGGCATCGCGCAGCGTGCGCGCATCGCGTCGGAGCAGCTGCGTGAAGACGCCAATCTCGAGCGCGCGCGCCAACAAGATCAACAACGCGCCAAGGGCATGCGCACCCTGCTCTTGTTGCAAGGTCCCGACGACGCGCGCTTGGCCGTGCCGCTCGAAGACGTCAGTCGCTTGGAGACGATCGACGTCAACCACCTCGAGTCCGGTGGACAGCACCAAGTGTTGCAGTACCGCGGCGAGATCATGCCGCTGCTCCGCACTTCAGAGCTGTTGCCTGAGCGCCGCGGGCGCATGCGCAATGAATTCGGTGAGAAAGAAGAGCCCAAGATGCTTAGCGTAGTCGTGCTGGGCCGGCCGGGCCGCACGCTCGGGCTGGTCGTCGAGGACGTGCTCGATGTCGTCGAGACCAGCACCGAGCTGCGCCGCGTAGGCGTGCGCCAAGGCGTGGTCGGAACATTGGTCGTACAAAATCGCGTAACCGAGGTCCTCGACCTGCAGTGGCTCGTCGCCGCTGCTGGCTTCGACATGACCGAGGAACCCTCGCTCGCAGCAGGTTGAGCATGATGGAACACCTGTGCACATTTGACGTAGATAGCTTGTTCATCGGGATCCAAATCACGAGGATCCAAGAGATCTTGCGCCCGCAGCCCGTTACACCCGTGCCGCTGACCTCATCGGTGATCTTGGGCTTGATGAGCCTGCGCGGACAGATCGTGCCGGTGATCAACCTGGCTGAGCGCTTGGGCGTACAGATGAAGGAAGGCGGCGCCGATGCGTTCAACGTGCTGATCCGCACCTCGGATGGCCCGGTGAGCTTGCTAGTCGATCACGTCGGCGACGTAGTCGAGGTGCCATCGGAGGCGTTCGAGCCTGCACCTGACACGTTGCGCCCCGCGCTGCGCTCGCTGATCCGCGGCGCATATAAGCTAGAGAAACGACTGCTGCTCGCCTTGGATGCCGAGGCTGCCATTCGCGTCGAGTACTGAGGGTCGAAGGAGATAAACATGTTGGCCCGCCTAACGATACGCAAGAAGCTGTTGCTCATTCTGTATGTGTTCATGTTCGGTCTGGCGATCGAGGCGGTGCTCGTTCATCGCACAGTCAGTGAGATCCGCGTAGAGGGCCCTGCATACCATCGCATCGATGCGATCAAGATGTTCATCGCGGACGTTCAGCCGGCGCGCGCATACGTCTCAGAGCCGTTCTTGATCGCACACCAGATGCTCGAAGAGCCCGACGCTGCGGCGCGTGCCGCCCTCGCAGCCCGCTTTCGCAAGCTGCAAAAAGACTTCGATGACGCGCACGCGATGGGACAGAATCGAATTCTGCCGCGCGAGCTAACGCGCAAGCTGATGAATGACGTGTTCAAGCCCGCGGAGCACTTCTTCTCCGCCTATCATCAAGCCTTTCTGCCGGCGCTCGCTGGTGGTGACATGAAGGCCGCGCGCGCTGCGCTGGCCGGTCCGATGAAGCTAGCGTTCGAGCAACATCGCAGCCAAGTCGCTGAGCTCAGCCGCTTGAGCAGGCAGCAAGCCACAGAGGTCGCCAAGGAAACTGGCGTCGTGGCGCTCAAGGGCCTCGTGATCGCGGCGCTCTTGCTGATCGTTCTGGCCGTGGTGAACTACACGGCCACACTCGCTGTGATGCGTTCGATCGAGCGACCGCTGGCCCGCGTGCGCGACCTGTTCAACGCGATGGCGCAGCGCGATCTGACGCTGCGAGGCGTCGACCACGTACAGGTCACTGACGAGTTCAGCGACATGCAACAACTCGCGCTGCAAGCTGTCGAATCGATCCGCGAGCTGCTGCGCGGCCTGGCCGAGCAGTCAGACGCGCTCGCCGGCGCCTCGGAGCAGCTGCGCGTGGTGAGCGAGCATATGAGCGCAAATGCCGAAGAAACTGCGGCGCAAGCGCACGTCGTGACCGCGGCCTCGGAGCAAGTGTCCACCAGCGTTCAAGCCATGGCGCAGTCCACCGATGGCTTGTCGGCGAACGTGCGCGAGATCTCGCGCTCGACCAGCGATGCCTCCGAAGCTTCGTCGCGCGCGGTCATGTTGGCGGAGACCGCGGATCGCGCCGTCAATCGCTTGGGCGAATCGAGCGCAGGCATCCACAAGATCGTGCGCGTGATCAACACGATCGCGGAGCAAACCAACCTGCTCGCGCTGAACGCCACGATCGAAGCGGCGCGTGCTGGTGAAGCAGGCAAAGGCTTCGCAGTGGTCGCGAATGAAGTCAAAGACCTCGCGGCCGAGACCGGTCGCGCGACGCAAGACATCGTGCGCAGGATCGAAACCATCCGCGTCGACACACAAGGTGCCGTCGAAGCGATCGCCGAGATCCGCACCTTCATCGGCAAGATCAACGACGTGCAGAGCGCGATCGCCGCAGCGATCGAGCAGCACAGCTCGACCACAGGGCAAATCGCGCGCTCGCTCAGCGAGGGTGTGCGAGGCACTACTGAGATCAGCAGCAACATCGGGGGCGTCGCAGAGGCTGCTCGCCATACGTCGTCGGGCGCAAGTGACGCAAAAAATGCGGCTACTGAGCTGGCGCGGATGGCTGCAGAGCTGCGCCGGGTGATTAGTCAGTTTGCGTACTGAGCGTCTAGGCACTTCGACAAGGCTGGAACCACGATGAAAGCGATGATCGTCGACGACTCTCGAGCCATGCGGAGCATGCTTCGCAAGATCCTGAAAGAAAACGGGTTCGAGGTGGCTGCTGAAGCGGAGAACGGACGCGATGCGCTCGATCAGCTCGAACAGCACGAGTTCCTCGACCTCATGCTGCTCGACTGGAACATGCCGATCATGAACGGTTACGAACTGCTGTGTGAGGTACGCAAACAGGCGAAGTGGAAAGACATGCGCGTGATGTTGGTCACCACCGAAACAGAGGCCAGTCAGATCATCCGCGCACTCGATGCAGGTGCAGACGAGTACCTGATCAAGCCATTTGTGAAAGAGGCTCTGCGCGATAAGCTCAACGTGATGGGTTTGCTCGAAGGGTTCGAGTCATGATCCGAGTCTTTGTCGTCGATGACTCGGTGGTGGTCCGCCAAGTCGTCACCGACGCGTTGCGCAGCGACCCCACGCTGGAGGTCTGCGGCATCGCGCAAAACGGCCAGGTAGCGCTCGAAAAGATTCCTGCAGCGAAGCCCGATGTCGTTACGCTGGACATCGAGATGCCGGAGATGGACGGCCTGACTACGCTCACCGAGCTGCGGAAGACGCATCCGAAGCTGCCCGTGATCATGTTCAGCACGCTGACGGAACGCGGCGCCAGCGCCACGCTCGATGCGCTCACGCGTGGTGCAAGCGACTACGTGTGCAAACCGTCAGGTCAGCGCAACGTGAGACAAACCATGGAGACGATCCGGGATCAGCTGATCCCGAAGATCCATGCGCTGCACGGCAAAAAGGTGATAGCGCCACTGCGCATGCCGCCCGCTGCACCTGCGCACGGCGCGCTGCTCGCCTCACCGCCCTCGCCGGTCGGCCTGGTCGTGATCGCGGTGTCGACAGGTGGTCCTGCTGCGCTCGCAGAAGTTGTTCCGCACCTACCTCCAGGGTTGCGTCCGCCTGTGTTGATCGTGCAGCACATGCCGCCGGTCTTCACCAAAGTGTTGGCGCAGCGGCTGGCTGCGAGCTCGGCGCTCGACGTTCGCGAAGCCGCAAATGGCGATCGTCTAGCCAAAGGCAGAGTGTTGATCGCACCAGGCGACTATCACATGCGTGTCGCTGGCAGCCCGCGCGAGGCGTGGGTGACACTCGATCAGAAAGAAACCGAAAATGGCTGCAGGCCCGCGGCCGATCCCATGTTCTGCTCGGCAGCGCAGGTCTTCGGCACCCATGTGCTCGCGGTGGTGATGACAGGTCTCGGCAAAGACGGCAGCAAAGGCTGCGCGGCGATCCGCAAAGCATCAGGCCAAGTGTGGGCACAAGACGCAGCAACCTCCACGGTGTGGAGTATGCCGGGCTCGATCGTCGAAGCAGGCCTCGCGCAACGCGTGATCCCGCTGCAGCATATTGCGCGCGCGATCGCCCAGGCCTGTGAAACTCCGGGTCCAGATCACCTGGATCCTCGAGCGTCAAACAAGAAAGCATTCTGATGCTAAGCGTACCTGACTTCGAGTATGTGACGCGACTGCTGCTCGACAACGCAGCGATTCGCATCAACAATACGCAGGAGTACCTGGTGCGCTCACGCTTGGAGCCGCTGGCGAAAGAGTCCGGCTTAGCCAACCTGACAGCACTCGTCGAACAGCTACGCAAGCAGCCGTTTGGCGAGCTGCACCGGCGCGTCGTCGAAGCGATGACGACCAACGAGACCAGCTTCTTCCGCGACGTGCATCCGTTCGAAACGCTAAAATCGGTGGTGATCCCCGAGATCCTACGCAGCAAAAAAGATCGCACGTTTCGTGTGTGGTCAGCTGCATGCTCGACCGGCCAAGAAGCCTACAGTCTCGCGATGATGATGAGCGAGATGCCGATGCTGAAAGAGCAGCGCATCCAGATCTTGGCAACTGACTTGGCGCGCAGCATCCTCGATAAAGCCGAGCAAGGCGTGTACACAACACTGGAGATCGGACGCGGCTTGCCTGCGCGTTCACTCGCAGCACACTTCGATCGTCAAGGCACGAGCTTCAAGGTCAAGCCGCAGCTGCGCTCGATGATCGAGTGGCGGCAGCTGAACCTCGCCGGCAAGTGGCCGATGATGTCGGCGTTCGACGTGGTCTTCATGCGCAACGTGCTCATCTACTTTGGTCCCAGCACGACGGAGAGCATCCTGCGCAATGCGCGCAACGTGCTGCATCCGCATGGCGCTTTGTTTCTCGGCACCACCGAAAACACACTCGGCCTCAACACCGGCTTGGAGTCGGTGACGCACGGCAAGACAATCTACTACCGGCGCGCAGCGGGACGTCCCTAATGACCAGTCGTCACTACAGTACGAACACAAGCATCAGCCCCTTCGCCGAGCAGCTGCAGACAGATCTGCCACGCGTGTTGCAAGAAGTGCTGTTTGGATTGCTTGGAGAATACGACGAAGATTTTGCGCCACCTGCAGCTGATGGCTTCTTAAGTTGTCGTGTAGCCATTCGTGGTGGTTTTCACGGAGAGGTGGCCGTGAGTGCGACGCTCGGTCTTGCTAGCCGGATCGCAGAACAGATGTTCGAAGACGAGCTAGAAGGCCGACCGGCCTACACGGATGCGCGCGACGCATTGCGCGAAGTGTCGAACATCGTTGCGGGCAACCTAAAGCCGCTATTTGGTGCGAACAACCAACTTGGATTGCCTGAAGACCTCGCAGAGAACCACATCGAGCCACCGAACCAACTTGCCACGTGTACCCTCGAGCACCCCGCCGGTGTGCTCAAGGTAGTTGTCTACACAACGCTGTAGAAAGCCCCCTTAGCGCTCGCCGAGCCCTGACGCAGGGCATAAGCTTATGAGACTAAAGCTGGACATCGAACGGCCGATCAGAGAGCTAGGCGCCATGACGTTAGGACGCCGCTCAGTAATACGGAGTGCCGCGTGACACGAATTCTGACTGTCGACGACTCTCGCGCTGTACGCATGTTGGTCAAGAAAGCCTTGGCTGACATGGCGTTTGATATCGTAGAAGCCGAGGATGGAGAGAAGGGTTTGCTCGCGGTCGATGAGCATTCGCCCGACCTGATCCTACTCGACGTGACCATGCCCGTTCTGGATGGGCCAGGCATGCTCGAGCGCTTGCGCGGTCGAAACATCAGTACACCGGTGCTGCTTCTCACAGCAGAGTCGGGTACTTCGGTGATTGGCCCGATGCTCAAGCAGGGCGGCATTTGCGAGTACATCGTGAAGCCGTTCAAGCCCGAGCAGCTGCGAGCGAAGGTGATCGAAGCACTGCAGCGCAACGGCACCATGCCTCAAATCACAAAACCCAAGAAGCAGGCTTCCGCTGACGGCGGCTTTGCCCAAGTGGGCAAGAGCTTCGTCGATCTCCTTGTGATCGACGACATGGACAACGTCTCGAAGAAGCTCAAGGGCATGCTTCCGGAGCGCATCAGCTTCAACAGCTGTGCGGATCGCGGAACCGCCCTCACCTACTGTCGCGAGCGTGTGTACCGCGCGATCCTGCTCGACACCGAGATCCCCGATGTCGACAGCGTCGAGCTGTTGCGCGAGCTGCGTATCCTGCAGCCAACGTCGGCGTTCATCGCGCTGGTCATGCGCACTGACAAGAACCCGCAGGCGCACGTGAGCTCGTCCGGCTTTGGCGCGTATCTGACCAAGCCGTTCGACCCACGTCAGGTGGAAGAGTTCGTGGGCGCGTATTTCGAGAGCCAAGATCTCTTGGCGGTCGATGGCAACGTGCTGCGGCCTGCACCCTACAAGGGCGCGGACTCCGCTGCGGACACGTATTTCAAGCGCCTCCAGGGCATGACGAGCACGGCCATCCAGGACGCTGCCGCGGCGTGTCACGACAAGGTGATCTTCGATCTCGCGACGATGCCGGCGTCACCGCGCCTCCAGAAGTGGTTAGTGCGCGTGGCCACGCAGTGCAGCGAGGTCGGGCTCGAAGTGCGCATCGTGGCAGGTGCTGATGTGGCGAAGCTGCTCAAGCAGCTGGTGGAAACCGCGGAGATCCCCGTGGTTGAAAGCGTCGAGGCAGCCAAAGCGGCTTGACCATGACCGCAGCGAAGAACTCAGCGAGTGGTAACTGGAACGCCCTACGCGAAAAGCTGAGGACGATGCTGTTGGAGCGGATCGAGGCAGGCAAGCTAGTCCTGCCCGCGATGCCGACCACAGCGGCCAGGGTCATGGAGGCCATGGAGTCCAGCTCGCACCAGGACAAAGCCGCCTCGCTCCTGGAACAAGATCCCGTGCTAGCGCTCGAAGTGCTGAGGCTCGCGAATAGCGCGAGCTTCGGCACACGCGCGCGTGTCGAGAGCATCTCGCACGCTATGACTTTGCTAGGCGGGACACGGCTGCGCTCGCTGCTCATGACCGCGTCTGCGCGCCAAGTGTTCATCTCGCGCAACCGCACGATCCGTGATCTCACCTCGGTGTTGTGGGCCCACTCCGTCGGCGTCGCGACTGTCGCGCGCCAGATCGCTGTGCGCGCTGCGTTCCCTGACAAAGAAGCACCGTACATGGCTGGGCTCATGCACGACATCGGCAAGCCGATCGTCGCGATCCACCTCTTGGATCTCGAGCGCTCCGTATCGCGCTCCGTGCAAGACCACTGGATCGAGCCCACCGAGTGGCTGAACATCGTGAACGAAGTCCATCGCCCGGTCGGCATCGCCGTCGCCAAGGCGTGGAACATGTCACCTGAGATCTGCAAAGCGATCAAAGACTGCGTAGAGTTCGATCCGATCGAACGCGCCAGCGCAGCCAACGCCGTCCGCTTCGCCAACGCACTCGCCAAACGCGAAGGCGTCTACGCAGGCCACGTAGACATGGAACAAGTAGACACGATCCTACTCATCGGCCGCTCCATGCTAGGCCTAGACGACGACGGCATAGCAGCCCTCTCGACAGCCCTAAGAGCAGCAGCCACCACCGAGGGCACCCCGCAGTAAATCGACGTCCGGGACAGGCGCTTCAGCTCGCCATAAGGTACGCTCGCGCGGTGCGGACGTCACATAGCTCATGAAGATCGCGTTGCTAGGCCCAGTCGCCTGGCGAACGCCGCCGCTTCATTATGGCCCGTGGGAACAGATCACGAGCTCGCTCGCAGAGGGTCTGGTCGCGCGTGGGCTGGATGTCACGCTGTTCGCGACGCTGGATTCGCAGACGCGCGCCAAGTTGGATGGCGTGTGCGCGCACGGCTACGAAGGTCGACCTGAGCTCGACGGCAGGATCAGCGAAGCATTGCATGTGTCGCACGCGCTCGCGCGTTCGGGTGAGTTTGAGCTGGTGCACAACCACCTCGATTGGTTGCCGCTCGCGTTCGCGCAGCACGCACGCGCACCCTTGCTCACCACAGTTCATGGGTTCTCCGGGCGACGCATCCTGCCCGCCTATGTCAACGCGCGCGCTTCAGCGTTCGTGTCGATCTCAGATTCCGACCGCGCACCCGAGCTCGATTATCTAGCGACCATTCACCACGGCATCGACCTGAGCATGTTGCCGTTCTCGGCGGCAGGCGGTGATTCGCTCGTGGTGTTTGGCAGGATTCATCCTGATAAAGGGACCGCCGACGCGATCGAGATCGCCCGCTTGGCTGGTCGGCGGCTGCTGATCTGCGGGATCGTGCAGGACGAGCGCTACTTTCGCGAGCAGATCGAGCCGCAGATCGACGGTGACCGGGTGCGCTATCTGGGCTCAGTTGCGCCCGCCGAGCGCGCCGAGGTGCTAGGAAACGCCGCTGCGCTGCTGCATCCCATCGCGTTTGCCGAGCCGTTTGGACTGTCGGTGGTGGAAGCGATGGCTTGTGGTACCCCGGTGATCACCTATCCGATCGGATCGATGCCAGAGGTTGTCGATGCAGGCATCACTGGGTTCTTCGCAGACGGCGTCGCCTCTGCGGCGAGGCAGGTCGAGGCCGCCGCAGCACTCGATCGCGCCGCCATCCGCTGCATAGCAGAGCGTCGTTTTGGTGTGGACAGAATGGTCGATGACTATCTGACCGTTTACCATCGGCTGTTAGCATGAGCGCACCGCACTTCGAGCTTGGCTGCAATTACTGGCCGCGCCGTAGCGCGATGTACATGTGGCGAGAGCTGGATCTCGGCGAGGTTCGAGCCGAGCTCGCACACATGCGCGACCTCGGCTTTCACGTGGTCCGTTTCTTCCTGCTGACCGAGGACTTCCTGCCTGAGCCGAACCGTGTCGCAAGCGACAAGCTCGATCAACTGGTGCAGGTCGCTCGCATCGCGCGTGAGGAGCGTCTGACTACGATCCCCACGCTGATCACGATCAACATGAGCGGTAAGATGTGGTGGCCGGAATGGATGCGCGCGAGCGCTGCGAGCTTGTTCGCGGATCCCACGCTGCTGCGCGCGCAAGCGCTATTGGTGGAGAGCTGCGCGCGTGTGCTCGCGGGCGACGCGTCGATCCGTGCGTTCGACCTCAGCAACGAGATCGACGACGCCCAGCACGTCCCGAGCCGCGATGCTGGTTGGCTCTGGGCCTCAGCGCTCGCAGGCGCAGTACGCCGTGCGGCTCCAGGTGTGCCCATCCAGGTCGGCGCCCACCTTCCCTCGCTGCGCGCCACCACCCACCTGCGCATCGACGATCTGGCCAGCATCGTCGATGAAGACTGTATGCACGCGTATCCGCTGTACTGCACCGCCGCTCGCAGCTTCGTCGACCCGGAGCTCGTGCCGTTCTCGTGCGCGCTGACGTCACAGCTGGCTGGCGCGGGACGTCCCACGCTGATGCACGAGTTTGGTATCTGCACCACTGCCGCGGGCAGCCCAGGGGCATCGATCACCGACGACTTCCTTGGACGCTCACTTCCACAGTACTTAGCTTCGGAAGAAGAAGGCGCGCTGTACTACGCGCAAGTGCTCGAGCGCTTGGCGGCGACAGGTGCAGCAGGCGCGTACGCATGGTGTTATGCCGACTACGACACACGCTTGTACAAAAGGCCTCCATTTGACCGCGCGCTCCGTGAACGCTCGTTCGGTTTGGTGCGCAGCGATGGCAGCGAAAAACCGGCGGCGCAGGTCATCCGCAGCTTTGCGCGGCGGCTCGCGCGAGAAGAAGTGACGTTCGGCGCGGCACCGAAGCTGCTCGATGTCTCAGTCGACGAATACTACGAGGCTCCGAGCGAACACTTCACTCGACTCTACGGTCGCTGGCTAGAGCAAATCGCCTGAAGAAAAAGGCGTTGCGTGAGCGACATCGGAACACTTCACGCAACGCCGCAGCGCTACTTGCGGTCCTTGCTTACCGTCGTCGGCGTCTGCTTGGCCTTTGCGTCTGCTGCGCTCTGCTGCTTGACGACTGCCTTTTGTTTCTGCTGGCGTTGCTTCGACTTCGGAGACTTGTCACCCATGGTGTGTTCGTCCTTCCAATGACCTGTGCCAGGTTCGATCACCATCGCAGCCAGCCTGAGCGACGGCAAGCAAAACAGTCGAGCTGATGCGGGAGCCTATGTGGGACCAATGAAGGCGGGGGTAGGCGTTGGAGCCGAAGCTAGCGGCTGTTAACAGCAAAAGGCCGCGCACGGTTTGGAACCGGCGCGGCCTTTGTTGTGTGGAGAGGGCTCAGCCGCCGACTGAGATTTGCTTCATGGCTGTCATGTAGCCGCGCAGCGTGCTGCCGACTTTTTCGACTGGGTGGGACTCGATCGCGGTGTTGATCGCGAGGAGCTTGATGTTGTCGACTTGTTGGCTGCCCGGTTGGAAGGGCTTACCGATCACGTCGGTCTTCACCTTCGACATGAAGTCTTTGAGCAGCGGCACTGCGGCGTGGCTGAACAGGTAGCAGCCGTACTCGGCCGTGTCGCTGATCACTTTGTTCATCTCGTACAGCTTCTTGCGCGAGATCAGGTTCGCGATCAGCGGCGTCTCGTGCAGTGACTCGTAGTACGCCGACTCTGCCTTGATGCCGACCTCGACCATGCTCTCGAACGCGAGCTCGACGCCCGCCTTTACGAACGCGACCATGAGCACTGCGTTGTCGAAGTACTCTTGCTCCGAAATCTTGTTGTTGCCGGCAGCGGTGCGCTCAAACGCAGTGTCGCTGGTGGCTGCACGCCAGCCGAGCAGGTTCTTGTCGCCTGCATCCCAGTCCTTCATCATCGTCTCGCTGAACACGCCGGTGATGATGTCGTCCTGGTGCTTCTTGAACAGCGGGCGCATGAGCGCGCGCAGCTCTTCAGCCAGCTCGAATGCCTTCACCTTCGCCGGGTTGCTCAAGCGATCCATCATCAAGGTGATGCCGCCCTGCTTGAGCGCTTCAGTGATCGTCTCCCAGCCGTACTGCACGAGCTTCGACGCGTAGCCAGCGTCAATGCCCTCGCTCACCATCTTGTCGAAGCTCAGGAGCGAGCCCGTCTGGAGCAAGCCGCACAGGATCGTCTGCTCACCCATCAAGTCGCTCTTCACCTCAGCGACGAAGCTCGACTCGAGCACGCCGGCGCGATCGCCGCCCGTGGCTGCAGCGTAGGCCTTTGCGATCTCGAGGCCATCGCCGTTCGGATCGTTCTCCACGTGCACAGCGATCAGCGTGGGCACGCCGAAGCCGCGCTTGTACTCCTCACGCACCTCGGTGCCGGGACACTTGGGCGCGACCATCACGACCGTCAGGTCCTTACGGATCGGCTGACCTTCTTCGACGATGTTGAAGCCGTGGCTGTAGGCCAGGGTGGCGTTCTTCTTCATCAACGGCATGACTTTCGTCACCACGTCAGCGTGCTGCTTGTCAGGCGCGAGGTTACAGACCAAGTCTGCCGTGGGGATCAGCTCCTCGTACGTGCCGACCTTGAAGCCGTTATCGCTGGCATTCACGAAGCTCGCGCGCTTCTGCTCGATCGCGTCCTTACGCAGCGCGTAGCTCACGTCGAGACCCGAGTCGCGCATGTTGAGGCCTTGGTTCAGGCCTTGGGCGCCACAGCCCACGATCACGACCTTCTTGCCGCGCAGCTTCTCGACGCCGCTCGCGAACTCGCTGCGTTCCATGAAGCGACACTTGCCAAGCTGATCCAGCTTGCCGGCCATCGTCAGAGTGTTGAAGTAGTTTTGCCGTGCCATGCGCCAATCTCCGGAGTTGAACGTCGCAATTGCATAGACCTTTGCGGAGCTCATTCCAATGTTGCGCGTGCGTCTATTTTTGGCAGCATGTATTGCGGAAAACGCAATATGACCTCGCTAGCCCACGACGAGCTCGCCGCCTTTCTCCATCTTTCCGAGACGTTACGTTTCTCGAAGAGCGCCAAAGCCCTGAACATGAGCGCGTCCGCCCTGACCCGCTGCATCCAGCGCATCGAGGCGGACGTCGGCCAGCCGGTGCTCTCACGTAACCGGCGCAGCGTCGCGCTGACCCGCGCAGGGGAGCTCTTGCGCGACTACGCCCGCGCCCACATGGCCGCTCACTCGCGCCTCTTGGAGTCGCTCGCGGCCGAAGCGCGCGTGCCGACGGGCGAGCTGCGGATCGCCTGCACCGTCACCGCCTGCCACTCCGTGTTGCCCAAGCTGCTCGCGCGCTTTCGCGACCGTTACCCCGGCATCCACCTGCAGCTCGGCACGTCAGACGCCGCACGCTGCCTCCAAAAGCTCGAGAACGACGAGGTGGATGTCGCGGTCGTGCCCGAGCCCGATGCGCCGCCTAGTGAGCAACGTTTCGTGCGTCTGGCCTTTACGGAGCTCGCGCTGATCGCGCCCAGCACGGACAAGGAGCTGGCGCGCCGTGCCGCCCTCGGCGGCAGTCATTGGCAGGGGTTACCGGTGATCCTGCCGCGGCGCGGCTTGGACCGCGAGCGCATCGAGGCCTGGTTCGCCGCGCGCGGCGCGAGCCCCGAGATCTACGCCGAGGTCGAGGGCAACGAAGCGATCTTGGCCATGGTTGCTCTCGGCTGCGGCGTGGGGATCGTGCCCGAGCTCGTGCGCAAAGAGAGCACGCTGCGTGGACGCATCGAAGCGGTCCAAGTGGCGCGGCCGCCGCGCGGCTACTATGTCTCGCTGTGCGCGAAAGCAGCCACGCTCTCGCGCCGCAACATCGCCGCGCTCTGGGAGCTCGCACCGGCGAGCTCGTCCGTATAAGTCATGTCACAAGCCATTCCACTCGAAGCACCGGGCGTGGGCCTGAATCTCCTGGTCGGACCCAACGGCTCAGGCAAATCCATCGCAGCGCGCGCGCTCGCAGCCAGCACCGAGGGCGCCGAGCTGCTCTCGTCCGAGACGCAACAAGCGTTTTATGAGCGCGAGCTGCACGATGACAACAGCAACTTCCAAGAAGCAGTCGATACGGGCACCACGGTCGGTGAGCTGCTCGGCGCAGCCGCCCGCAGCCATCCGCTGCTGCACGCCTTTGGGCTCGACGCGCTCTGGGATCGCGGCTATCGGCTCTTGTCATCCGGCGAGAGCCGCAAGCTGTTGCTCCTGCGCGCGCTGATCGCCGCGCCGAGCTTGCTCGTGCTCGATGAGCCGTTCGATGGCCTGGACCTGGCATCGCGCGACGAGCTCTCACGCGCGATCGTGGAGGTCGCGCGCGAGCTGCCCGTGTTGGTTGCAGGCTCGTTTCGCGCTGCGGCCTGCCCGTTTCCGCTGACGGCTGTCGCAGAGGTCACAGTGCTCGAGCACGGCGCGCCCGTCTTCCGAGGCAGCGCGCACGCATGGCAAGAACACGACGCCGCTCACAGCGGCAAGCACCCTGCCCCGCCCGTCGATGAAGGCAGCTACTATGAGGCCCCGGATCTCGAACAACCGCTCGTGCGGCTCGAGCGAGGAACCGTGCGCTACGGCGACTTCACAGTGTTCGAGGACCTCGACTTTACAATGCGGCCTGGCGAACACACCTTGGTGGAAGGCCCGAACGGCTCTGGGAAATCCACGCTGCTCGAGATGATCTGCGGCGATCATCCGCAGGGCTACAGCAACGCGCTCAGCTTATTCGGCCGTAGGCGCGGCAGCGGCGAAACTGTCTGGGACATCAAGAAGAACGTCGGCCTGGTCTCGCCCAAGCTGCACCGCGACTACCGCGTGGGCGGCAGCGTAGAGGATGCGATCGTAAGCGGTCTGTATGACAGCATCGGTGTGTACCGCGAGCGCGAGCCGAGTCACCGCGCTCGCGCGCTGCGCTGGCTCGCCTGGCTGGAGCTGAACGTCCCACCGAGCCACGCATTCCGAGAGCTCTCGTTCGGGCAGCAGCGCTTGTGCTTGATCGCGCGCGCCGCGATCAAAGTCCCGCCGCTGCTCGTGCTCGACGAGCCGACGGCGGGCCTAGACTCTGACAATCAGCTGCGCGTGTTAGCGCTGATCGAGTCGCTATGCAGCCAACACAAGAGCACAGTGCTGTTCGTCACGCATCGCGCCGACGAACGAGACTTCTGGCTCGCACGCATCAGCCCAAGGCGCCTCACGCTCGCTGGCCGCTAAACACACCGTCAAATGAACAACTCGGCGCCGATGAAGATCTGCAGCATCACTACGGTGCTGCCCTTTGGCACGTCGTCACCCATGACAAACGCCGACGCCGAGAACGCAGCGAGCAGCGCCAAGTCTTTTGAGAAAGTCAGGCGACCCCAGATCCCGGCTTCAGGTCCGAGCATCGTACGCGGCGCGATGTAGAACGGCACACCGATGCCAGGGCGCAGCTCGATCGGCCCGAACGGATGCCGCAGCTGAAACCGGAAGATCGCAGCCACCGCCTTGGCGCCCTCGAGCTCGATGCGCAGCGCACCACCGATCAAGTAGCGCGGCTCGCGCACAGTCAGCACTTGTGCGTCGAGCGCGAGCGGCGAGCGATTCTGAGAGAACAGCCCGCCGTGCCCTCCACTCATGTAGCCGACACCGATCTGCGCCGAGAGCGAGAGAAAGGGCTCGGTCGGCTCGGGCTGCTCCTCGGGATCACCTTCAGAAACTGCGGTCGGCGTAGTAGCTTGCGCCGGCGCAGGCGCCGCAGCGGCTGACTGCGCGAGTGGAGTCTGGGTGGCTGGATCCGCGCCGCCAGCAGCTGCTGGTGCCGCGGCGGGATCGGCGGCTGCGGGCGCGGCCGGCGCGGGCTCTTGACCTGCAGCCATAGGCGGCGCGAGCACACTCGCGCACATGGCAGCGAGCCAGCTCATCATGCTGATCCACGAAGCTGCCTTGCCGACCGCTGAACGCATGTGCGAAGCGATGTTGTGCAATGCCCGTGCCGCCCGATCGGTTTCGGAGAGGCGGGGATGCGAACTTGTAGGAAACCGCAACCCGTACGCGTGCCCGTGCCCGTAAACGTGCCTGACTCTCGATCTTGCGCGTCGGAATGCTGTGGATCGCGTACGGGCACGGGCACGCGTACGGGGAAATATAGAGGCGAGTAACGAGCATCGGAGCGTCAAAGCTCCGCCACCACCACGATCAGGCTCAAGCCATGTAGGGGGCCGTCCGAAGCAGGGTCCGGGTCATGAGTCGAGCCATCCATGCAACCACCCCGAGCGGCGATGAGGTCACGCTGGAAGCGAACGCGCAGCAGCACGCACGCGGTCGGACGGTCGCGCAGGTCGAGCACAATGCCATGCAGGCACTCGATCTGGTGCGCGCCACGCTCGCAGCACTGAGCGACGTCGTACCGACGCTCGATCGTCTTGCGCTCTTGCTCTCGAACAGCCGCGGCATCGCGGCGTCCGCGCTCGCAGTCGAGCTGCAGCGCGCAATCCAACAGCTCGGCGAGACCATCCATGCAGCCGCGCTGCGCGACGACCCGCTGCTCACCGGCGGCAGCGCAAAGTTCGCCGTCGATGATCCGCACGACCTGACCAGCACACCGCTCGAGATCGACTTGCCCGATCTCAGCACCGCGTTTGCAGAGCTCGCCGGGCTCGATCTCCACACGACCACGACAGCGCAACTGGCAGCCATGCACGCGCCGCTGATGGCGGAGGTGCAGGCGGCCAAGAAGCAGCTGCGCGAGACCGCGCAGCGTCTCAGCAGCGTGCTCGCCCGGCAACGCCCAGCCTGCGAGAAGCCGCCGCGGGCCGGGGACGAGGGGTTCGTCGCGATGATCCAGAGCGTCCGCCAGAGCGTTCTTCACGCCGGCGACGCCGCGCTCCGGGTTCAAGGCAGCCCCTCGTCGCGGGCGACCTGGCTGATCGAGGCCCTGCGCGTTCTACGCTAAGCTCAATCATTTCAGATAATTGAGCACGAGAGGATCGAGCGGGACAGGAATCGTGACAGCGAATCCTTGACAGCGTTTACTGTCACACTTATATGTGGTTCATCAGATGTGGCGAGGTAGACGAAGGTCCCCGCCAATATCCCGGAAGGAAGTCCCTGTCATGACCCACAACAAGCTCTCCAAGGTCCGCAAGCTCGCCGTCGCGCTGGTTCTCGGCAACCTTGCTCTGATCGGCCTGCTCGCCCTCGTATTGCCCGCAAACGCGCTCGCCGCGCTGCCCGTGCTCGCGCTCATGCTCCCGCTGCTCAGCGCAGCGGCGCTCGAAGCAGCGCTCAGCAAGCGAGCAAAGAAGCCGACCCAGCCCGCCCGCGCAGCACAGCTCCACCTCCGCGCGCTACATCAAGCCGCATAACGCCTCTCACGGTGAGCGTAGGCGTGTTGAGCATTCACAAATCGACTACGACTACGCTCACGCTCACCTGAAGAAAGAGAAACTACTCGCTACCGCTAAACGCAAGCTCGGCGCGACGCTTCGCGCCACTCGCCATGCTCGCCACTTTTTCGGCGATCTCATCACCGAGCTCCTGCGCTTCAGGCGTCCGCAAGATCCGGAGCACATGCCCCGCGAACGAGCGGTCGCCGAGCTGCATCAGGAAACACAGGTAAACACCAACCAGGACCGCGACCACGCGCACAGCGTGTTCCTTGAGAAACTTACCCACTGCCATGCGCGCCTCCTTGCGTGATGCGTGTTGCGTTATGGGGGAAACCCCTGCAGCTGATAGCTAGACTGTCAAATCTCTATCACGCAGCCACACCGCGCGATAGGTGCACATTCACAGCCGCGGCTCAATGCTCAGTGCTCAAGGCGTTTTCGCGAGCGGAGGTGCGATAGGCAGCGTGAGCGTGTGACGCAGCGGCAGGTCCTCTCGCAACAGAATCACTTGCCGTCCGTGACGCGAGGCGAGGCCCATCACCACGGGAGCCTGTAGGTTCACCGTGCTCGGATGTTCCTCCGAGCCGTGCGTGACGACCAACGCGACCACCGCCTCTTCATGCTCGAAGTCAGCAGCGATGCACGCTTCGCGCACCGGATAGTCAGGCAGCACCAGCTTAGCTTCGACGACCGCGAGCTGAATGCACGGATCGAGCTTCGACACGAGCACGAACAGACCACCGTCATCGGTGCTCTCGCACAACACGAGATCTCGATGCTCGGGTAGACCGATCAAACCTTCAGGAAAGAACAACGCGCCCTGCTCATTACCGACTTCGTTGGCAGCTCTACGCGCGAGCGCGGCGCGATTCGCGAGCTCCATGCGCTCCACGACTTCACCACGATGAACCGGCAAGCGCCGCGGCGCGCTAATTCCGAGTCGCACGCGACCGCCCGAAATCTCCAGAACCGTGATCTCGACGCTCAGCCCTACGTTCAGTCGTTCGCCCTTGCGTCTTGTCAGTGTGAGCATCTTCGGACTGCCACGCGGTGCGACATGCCCCGGGGTCGTCCCGAGCAGTGCAACTGCCAAAGGACAATCGGCCCGAACCTGCACAGACTTGAGCGCTACTGACCTGTGGTAATTCCGACCATTGCGCTTGTGGTGATCGCCACCGCATCACGACAGCCGAGTGGTGTTTCGCACCTCAAGTTGTGTGTTTTTAGCCCGAACTAAGTCCTACCGGGCCGGTAGGAAGCTGGTTACGGTCAGGAGAAACAGACATGGCTGTCATTAATACCAACATCGCGGCGCTCAACGCGCAGCGGCAGATGAGGGGCTCCGAGCTGTCCCTTCAGACGTCGTTACGGCGCCTCTCCTCCGGTTTACGCATCAATAGCGCCAAGGACGACGCCGCAGGCTTAGCTATCGTGTCGCGCATGAAGGCACAGGTAAGTGGAATGAAGCAGGCGGCGCGCAACGCGAACGACGCCATCTCATTGGCGCAGACCGCTGAAGGAGCGATCGCCGAGTCGGTCGATATCTTGCGCCGCATTCGCGACCTCGCCGTACAGTCGGCGAACGACACCAACAGCGGCACCGATCGTCAAGCCTTGCAGGCTGAGGTCTCTCAACTGCAGCAGGAGCTCAATCGCATCGCCAACGAAACAGAGTTCAACGGGCGCAAGTTGCTCGACGGCTCCTTCGTCGCACAGGTGTTCCACGTCGGTCCGAACGCGAACCAGACGATCTCTGTGAACATGAGCAGCGCGCGTGCGACTGAGATTGGCAACCAGTTCGCGGCCACTGACGGCACGGCGCAAGAGATCTTGCCAGGAACCACCGGCGCTGTGCTCGGCACGGTCGGCGCGGGCGGCGCCATGGTGTCGGATCAGACCCTTACGGTGCAAGGACTGCGGGCAGCCGACGTCGAGGTCGCAGCAGACTCCAGCGCGAGAGACATCGCCATTGCTGTCAACGCAGTGTCGACCGACACAGCCGTCTCAGCGCGCGCACGCACAGAGCTGACACTCCAAGTGTCAGGCATCGCGGTGAATGGCGCAGCGAACTTTACTTTCGATCTGAGCGCGATGAACGGCGCTGCGACGAACAGCGCGCGCATCGCTGCCAACGTAACCAATGCGGCAGACCTGACAGGACTCGCAAACGCGATCAATTCAAAGTCCGGCCAAACAGGCATCACGGCGGTTGCACGCGCCGACACCATCACATTGTCCAGCGACACCGGCGATGACATTGTGTTCGACAATGTCTCGGACGGCGGTGCTGCGGGTGGCGCCTCTCTAGACCTGTTGATCCCAGACTTCGACGGTCCCCTGGGTCTCTATAATCCGACACTCACTCCGGTCTCGCTCAGCGACGCGGGCGGCGGCGACAACGCCGCCCGAATAAAAGGGCACGTAAAGTTCAGTAGCCCGCAGCCCTATTCGGTCGAAAGTAGCGTCGCTGCCGAGCTCTTCCAAGCCGTACAAGCCAGTCGCTTGGACGACGTCGGCTCGATCGATATCACCACACAACAGGGCTCGAACGATGCGCTCATTATCGTCGACAGCGCGCTCGGCAACGTCAACGGCGTGCGCGCCATGCTCGGAGCAGTTCAGAACCGCGTCGAGTCGACCATCTCGAATCTAGAGACCACCGAAGAAAACCTGAGTGCAGCGCGCTCTCGCATCGAGGACGCGGACTTCGCCGAAGAAACGGCGGAGCTCTCCCGCTCTCAAGTACTTCAACAGGCCAGCCTCGCGATGATGGCGCAGGCAAATCAAGTGCCGAACCAGGTGCTGCAACTCCTGCAGCAGTGATCTAAAGAGGCCGCACGCGGCCCTCTCATAGCTAGCCTTTTTAGGCCGTCTACCCTGCCTACCCGCTCTTTCATGAGCGGGTAGTGTGGGGCGGGCGAGTTTAACATTCACCGGTTTGGCTCAAGGTACCGTAGGGACCATCCGACTGTATTGGGTGAGCGAAAAGAAAGGAGGTCTCGTTCTCGCAGGAGGCGGTCGGGATCGACGGAAGTACCTCGTCTGGGAGAACATACATGGCTGTAATCAATACCAACACTGCGGCGTTGAACTCGCAACGTAACCTGATGGGTTCAAACCGCACACTTGAAACGTCACTTCGTCGCTTGTCTTCAGGTCTTCGCATCAACAGTGCGAAGGACGACGCCGCGGGTCTCGCGATCGCATCGCGCATGAGCGCTCAGGTGAGCGGCATCAACGTCGCCATCCGCAACGCGAACGACGCTATCTCGCTGTCGCAAACGGCAGAAGGCGCGATGGCTGAGTCCGGCAACATCCTGCGTCGTATCCGTGACCTCGCGGTGCAGTCCGCGAACGATACGAACAGTGGTGGTGACCGCAATGCTCTGCAGCAGGAAGTTAGCCAGCTGCAGCAGGAGCTGAACCGCATTGCGAACGAGACCGAGTTCAACGGTAAGAAGTTGCTCGACGGCTCGTTTACCGCGATGCAGTTCCAGGTCGGTGCGAACGCGCACCAGACGATCGGCGTCTCGGTGGGCAGCGCCAAGGCGACTGACATCGGTAACCAGGCGACGGTGACCAACGCCGCCGCGACGACGGCGTCAGGTGCTGCTTCGGTTAGCACGCTCACGGCAGCACAGACCTTGACCATCAACGGTCTTCGTCAGGGTACGGTCGACGTGGCCGCGGGCGCGAGCGCGAAGGACGTCGCTGCTGCAGTCAACCGCGCCTCGACGGACACCGGCGTGAGCGCGACGGCGCGTTCGCAAGTGCAGGTGGAAGCGACACTCTCCGGTGGTGCAGCGAGCACGTACAGCTTCACGATGCGTGCGATGAACTCGACCAGCACGCAATCAGTCGACATCTCCGCGACCATCACCAACGCCAACGACATGACCGCGATGGCGAACGCGATCAACGCCAAGACTGGTCAAACGGGCGTCACCGCGGTGGCGAACGCGGGTACGCTTACTTTGGCGAGCGAAAGCGGCGATGACATCCTGCTCGAGAACGTCGCTGGCACGGCGAGCGGCACCCTTGGCTACCGCGCGGTGGAAGAAGACGGAACGTTCGACGATGCTACCGCTGTAACGGGCATCACCGCGAACAACGAGCTCTACGTCACGGGCCAGGTCCGCTTCAGTAGCTCTGAGCAATACAACATCAGTAGTACCGCTACGACGCTATTTGCAGCGGCGCGAGCGAGCGACCTCGATTCGGTCGGTGAGATCGACATATCGAGCCAACAAGGCGCGAACAACGCCATCAAGATCGCAGACAGCGCGCTACAGTTCGTAAACAACGCTCGTGCGCGACTAGGCGCTGTCCAGAACCGCGTCGAGAGCACCATCTCGAATTTGTCGGCGACCCACGAGAACCTCTCAGCTGCTCGTTCGCGCATCCAAGATGCGGACTTCGCTGCGGAGACCGCGGAGCTCACACGCTCACAGGTGCTGCAACAGGCCGGTATGGCCATGATGGCTCAGGCGAATGCTCTGCCCAACCAGGTGCTGTCGCTCTTGCGCGGCTGATCTAACAACTAAGTAGCAATACCGGCCGGGAGTGAGAGATCACTCCTGGCCGGCTTTGCCGTTGATCAGATTGGATTGCTCCTATGATCATCAAGCCACTAGATCCGATCACTGATTTCGGTGCCTCGAACACTGCCAGGAGAGTCTCGCAGCGTCCGCCGCCACCAGAACCCCCGCAGCCCGCAGCTGATTCTCCGCAACTTGGAGGAGGCTCCGCTCTGGAAGAGCAAGCCAAGGCAGCGGAGCAACGGCAGCAGGAAGCAGAAACCCAGACACCCGTACACCCGCAAGGCCCAAGCCTACGTTTCCATGTAGATCAGGACACAGGCAAGACAATCGCAGAGCTGGTGGACATGGAAGGGCAAGTCGTACGACAGGTGCCCACCGAGGAGGCCTTGCAGATCGCGAAAGCTATCGGGAAATACCAAGGGATGTTTGTTGATCTCAAGGTTTGACCCCCAACACACGTACTAGAGGTAACTATGGCCGGCATCCAAGCAACAGGCGCGGGCAGCGGTCTCGACGTTCGGGGCCTTGTCGACAATCTGATGACTGTCGAGAAGCAGCCGCTTGCCAAGCTCGACAAGAAAGAAGCTGCGGTCCAGGTCAAGATCTCGGCCTACGGCGCCTTCAAGGGCGCAGCGAGCGCGCTGCGCGCCAGCCTGTCAGGCTTGCAGAGCGCCGGCTCGTACACGGCGATGTCGGCTTCGGTGGCAGAGGCTTCTGTCGCCACCGCGAGCGCATCAGCGAGCGCCGACGTAGGCACCCACAGCTTGGAAGTTACGACGCTGGCAGCTGCACAGCGCCTCAAGTCCGGCACGTTCCAGAGCGTCACCGATACGGTCGGTTCCGGCACGCTGAGCATTCAGTACGGCAGCTTTGCAGCGGGCACGTTCACCCAAAACGGCAGCACGCCGACCCACAACATCACGATCGACGCGACGAACAATACGCTCGCAGGCGTGCGCGACGCGATCAACAAAGCCAATGTGGGCGTGAACGCTAGCATCGTGAACGATGGATCCGGCTTTCGGCTCGTCGTGGCGTCGAAGAATACCGGCACGACCAACAGCCTGAAGCTCTCTGTCACGGACACAGACGGCAACAACACGAACACGGCTGGTTTGTCGCAGCTCGCGTTCGACCCCGCTGCGGGCGTTGGCGCTGGCCAGAACATGAGCGAGGTGGCAGCTGCGAAAGACGCCGAGTTCTTGCTCGATGGCCTTCTGATCAAGAAGCAGAGCAACACGGTGAGCGATGCGCTCTCAGGCGTCACGCTCAACCTGACCAAGACGAACGCGGGCACGCCTACCACGTTCACGATCGCCAAAGACTCCAAAGCGATCAAAACGGCGATCGAAGGCTTTGTAAAGGCCTACAACGAGCTCGACACAACGGTCGACAAGCTCACTGGCTACAACGCTGCGACCAAGGTCGCGGGCGATCTTTCAGGCGACGCAGCGATCCGTCAAGCCTCAGGTCGCATCCGCGACGCGCTTTCGCAGGTCGTCTCCACAACACCCGGCGGCTACAACGCGCTCGCGCAGATCGGCATTACGCTGAGCCGCGACGGTCAGCTCGCTGTCGACAACACGAAGCTAACAGCGGCGCTGGACAAAGACCCGACCGCGGTACAAGGCCTGTTCTCGACCGCCGCTCGCACTGACGACCCGCTCGTGAACTTCGTAAAGGCCGGCGACAACACCCGTCCTGGCTCGTTCGCGCTCAACGTCTCGCAGCTCGCAACCCAGGGCAAAGCAGTTGGCGGCGCGAGCGCAGGCCTCACGATCGACAACACCAACGACACGTTGGAGCTGAACGTCAACGGCACCGCCACTTCGATCAAACTGTCGCAGCGCACGTATTCGAACGCTGCGGCGTTGGCGAGTGAGCTGCAGAGTCAGGTCAATGGCGCAGCTGCGCTCGTGACAGCGGGCAGCAGGGTGACAGTCAGCGAGAACGCTGGCGTGCTGAGCATCACCTCGGACAAGTATGGTTCCGCGTCGAAGGTGCAGCTGTCCGGCGGCAACGGCTTGGCAGGTTTGTTTGGCACGGTTAACAGCACCAACGGCGTCGACGTCGGCGGAAGTCTCGGCCTGGGCGGCACGACCGGCAACGGTCAAGAATTGACATCCAGCAGCGGGCTGACCGTGAAGGTCACCGGCGGCAACACCGGCGAGCGCGGCAACGTCACATTCATGCGCGGCATCGCCTCGCAGCTCGACAAGCTGATCGGCGACGCGCTCGATAGCAAGGGCACTGTGCCTGCGCGCATCGAGAGCCTGAATCAGCAAGTCAAAGACATCGAGAACAAGCGCACTTTCATAGAGCAGCAACTGGAACTGAAAGAAGCGCGCTACTTGAAGCAGTTCAACTCGCTGGATGGCTTGCTGACGAACATGCAATCCACGATGTCATATCTGTCACAACAGCTGTCCGCGTTGAACAACAGCACCAAGTGACTAGCACCATTTTTACTCTGTTCGTCATCGTCGTAACCAGTCGGGTCTGGAGTCAGGCTGATGAGTAACTACGCAACGCGCGCCTACGCGAACGTCGGTGTGAATACCGCGATCGAATCGGCCAGCCCGCACAAGCTAGTGTTGATGCTTTACGACGCGCTTCTCAAGCAGTTGCGCATCGCTAAGCTGCACGTCGAGCGCCGCGAAACCGCACACAAAGGTGCGGCGATCAGCAAAGCCATTTCGTTCATCGAACAAGGCTTGCGCCTCGGACTCGACCTCGAGCGTGGCGGCAGTATCGCCTCACAGCTACTAGCGCTCTACGACTACTGCACGACGCGCCTCTTGCACGCGAACCTACACAACGACATCGCTGCGCTCGACGAGGTCATCCGCCTGATCGAGCCGATCCGCGGCGCATGGGCCGCGATCAATCCCGACGCCCAACCGCCCGCACCCGCTGCTCCGCCGGCTTCGCCCGCTCCTCAAGGGGCGCCTCGGTGAACGAGCGGCCCGCCACCACATCCGGCTTACTCCGGCACGTGGCTGCGGTGTATCGCAAGACCTGCGTCAGCACTGCCAACAACAACTTGCTGTTCTTGGAGATGCACGATGCGGCGATCGCTTGTGTGCTCTCACCTCTACCGAGCGCCGACACTGGCCACCCGTTGATGCGCGCGCACGCGCTGGTCTCTGAGCTGCAGGCCACGCTCGATCCCGAGCAAAACGCCGAGCTCGCAGGCACGCTCAGCACGTTCTACGACGCGCTGCTGGCGCGCATCGTGGACGCATTCGTGTGTGATGAACCGGAGCCCCTGCTCAGCGTCGCAGCCGCCTTGCGCGAGCTGCGGGCCGCGTGGAGCCAAGTGTGTGAACAGACACAACGGGCCGGCCATCATGGACAAGCCTAGGAGCGTCAGGAATCTGACGCTGCCGGCCGAAAATGTCCGGGTGGCTATGTGCGCCACCTCGCGCAAGCCATGCGCATTGCGCGCGCTGCGAAAGGTGCGCTGTCTCCGCCGCCCTCAGCGGCAGGCGACGCGCGCCCGCTTACACGCACGCCGATCTCACACCTGCTTTCTAAGCTTTGGTACGTCGGTTGCAGCGATGAGTTACTACCCGAACGATTCGGGGGTTCAGACGAAGAGGAAGTCCGTCGCCTATGTTGACCAAAGATCTGATCGCAGCCCTGACTGAGGCCGTCCGAGCCTCGACGCCAGTCGACACGCTCCGCGCTCTCGCCAACGCTCGCGATCTTCTCGGGACCAGCGCCGATGCCTGCGAACCACTGTTTTTCGAGCTCGCCCGGCGCTGCGACGAGCTGCAACGTCTGCGCGACTTGGCCGGACGCGACCCGCTGACCGGTGCCGCCAACCGCCGCACCTTCGAAGAAGAACTGACGCGCGAAGCGGCACGGCATCGCCGCACGCATCAACCGTTCGCCATCATCCTGTTCGATCTCGACGACCTCAAGAACCGCAACGATAACCTCGGTCACGCCGCTGGCGACGAAGCGCTCATGGCGCTGTCGCGCGCGTGTCTGCGAACTGTGCGTGAAACCGACTTGGTCGCACGTCTCGGCGGCGACGAGTTCGCGGTGCTCTTGCCGGGCTCGACCTACGTCGGCGCCACTGTGCTCGCCTCGCGCTTGCGCGAAGCGATCGAGCAGACCGAGGTCGAAGGTGGATCCCTGCGCGTGAGCCTCGGCATCGCCGCGGCAGATGCCACACACGGGCCCGTCGAGCACATCGTGCAGATGGCAGATCGCGATCTCTATCAGGACAAAGCTCTGCGCAAAGCGCGCTTGCGCGCGAACGGCGACTCCTCCGCGGCGGCCTAACCAAACCCGGTTGCGCGCGCTTGTACGGAAAGCGCAGCACGGCACACGCGAACTTGGCCTGGCGACTTTAGATTTCGCCGGGACCGGCCGACGTAGAGAGCAGTCATGTCGACGATCATTGGGCTCGCGGTTGTTTTGGGTTCAGTTCTGGGCGGCTTCGCCATGGCGCACGGCCCCTTCGCGGTGCTCGTGCAGCCGAACGAGCTGGTCGTGATCGGCGGAGCCGCTTTTGGCTCCTTGATCATCTCGGCCCCCGGCAAAGCGATGAGCCGGGTCAAACACTCCTTCGGCACGGGCTTCAAGATCAGCGTCCCGAAGAAAGAGGACTACCTCGACCTGCTCAAGGCGCTCTATCAGATCTTCTCGGTCATGCGCCGCGACGGTGTGCTCGCGCTCGAAAGTCACCTCGCGCAGCCCGAGCAGAGCAGCATCTTGTCGAAGTATCCGAGCTTGATGAGCCGTCATCACGCCTTGGTGTTTCTGGTCGACGCACTGAAACAGCTCGTCGATGGCTGCACGCCTGAAGAGCTCGCCATGTTGCTCGACGTGGACTTCGAAACGCTCCATGAAGAAGAGCTGCAGCCCATCGGCTTGATTCGCACAACGGGTGACGCGCTGCCCGGTCTGGGAATCGTGGCCGCCGTTCTAGGCATCATCATCACCATGGGCGCCCTGGACGCCGGTCCCGAGGTCATCGGTCACCACGTCGGCGCCGCGCTCGTCGGCACGTTCATGGGTATTTTGCTGTGTTACGGCGTCATCGCGCCGATCGCGCAGAGCATCGAGCTTCAGGTCGGCGCGAACGGCAAGTACATCAAGTGCATCATGGACGGAGTGCTTGCCGCTGCGCGCGGCGCGGCACCTGCCATCGCCGTGGAGTTCTCGCGCCGCTGCATCTACAACGATGAGCGGCCCAGCTTCGCCGAGCTCGACGCAGCCCTGCAGGCGCTCAAGAGTGGAGGCTGAGCGTGAGCGGCCAAGGCGGCACCAAAGTCATCTTCATCAAGAAGAAGGGCAAACACGGTGGTCACCATGGTGGCGCGTGGAAGGTGGCCTACGCGGACTTCGTCACCGCGATGATGGCTTTTTTTATGGTCATGTGGCTGCTGACCTCTACGGACGAAGCGTCGAAAGAGCGCCTGTCACAGTACTTCCGCACCGGCATGCTGCCCGGCGGCACGCTCACGTTCGGCGCACCGGCGGGCTCCAACCCGCCCGTGCCGCTCAACATTTTCCCCTCAGGGTCCGTCGGTGGACCGCGCACCGGTCAACCCGAAAAGGATGTCGCCGCGCAGCTGGAGGCGCTGGTCAGCGCGAGCCTCGACGATCCAGAGATGAAGGGGTTGGCCTCACATTTGCAAATGAGCACGACTCCAGAGGGTATGCTCATCGAGCTCGTGGACGACAAAGACAATTTCCTGTTCCCGGTTGGCTCAGCTGGGATGAAGCCGGCAGCGGCGGCGCTCCTCGAGAAGCTCGCGCCCATTTTCTCGCGCATGAAGAACAGGCTCGAGGTGCACGGACACAGCGACGGACGTAAATTCGAAGGTGCGACCTCGAAGAAGAACAACTGGACGCTGTCCTTCGAGCGCGCGAATGAAGCGCGCCGCGTGCTCGAAGAAGCGGGGGTTCCCTCCGGAAAAATCACCGGCGTGCAAGCGCGTGCGGATACCCAGCCGCTGAACAAGAAAGACCCGCTTGCGCCCGAGAATCGCCGGCTGGCGATCCTGATCCTCAAGGACAAGGCCAAACGAAAGAAGCCTGACGCCGCCGCCGCCCCCGCCGCCCCCGCCGAAGGCGAGACGCAAGAACCGGCTGCACCGCCGGACCCACACGGTGACCCATGAATACAGAATCTCCCACACAAGGCGCGGAGCAGGCCGAGCTGGACACTTGTCGCAAGTCGTTCAATGCCGCTCCCAGCTTCACCACGCTGCGCAAGCTTGCTGAGCTGTGGATGTGCCAACAGCACTGGGAGCTCGCCGCTGAGGCATTCATTCACGTCGCGCACGCACGCCCCAACGACGCCCAGGCGTACGCAGGTGCGGCATCCGCGCTGTCTCATCTCGATAAACATGCTGACGCTGCGCGCATGTGGGAACATGCATGCCGCATTCAGCCGCATAACACTCAGTATGCAAATGCTCATGCTCAAGCGGTGCGTGACAGCCAACCGCCAATGTCTCAGACTGATAACTCATCGGGCACACGTGGTGAGCCGCCGCGGTCGGGTGGCTGACAAACGGGCCGTGTTCTCGGGAGCCTAGAGCCTTCGGTGACAGAAGCTGCCACTGCCAAACCGAGCGCATCGCAGCTCGGCGCAAGAGTGCTCGTCGTTGATGACGAGCAAACTGTTCAGCAGCTATTGGTGCGTCTGCTGGTTGCGGCCGGCTACGACGTGCGAACCGCTAATAACGGTGAAGAAGCGCTGCGCACCTTGGAGCGAGAGACCGTAAATCTCATCGTGACGGACCTCGTCATGCCCAAAGCCGACGGCATGGCACTGCTCCAAAGCTTGCGCGAGCGCGCGATCGATGTGCCGGTGGTGATGATCACAGGTGCGCCGACCACAGAGTCGGCGATGCATGCCGTACGTTATCGTGCTGACGCCTACCTGACGAAACCCGTCGACCCGTCCGCGCTGATCGCCGCCGTTGGCAACGCCCTGCACCTGCGTAGCGTCGCGAACTTGCACCGCGAAGCCTACGAGCAGAGCAACACCGAGAACGCGCGCGACAGTCAGCTACGCACGCTCACGACCAACTTTACGAACGCGCTGCAGGCGATCTACATGGTCTATCAGCCGATCGTCAGCTGGTCGCGCAAGCAAGCGTACGGCTATGAAGCCTTGGTGCGCTCCACAGAAAAGAGCCTGCCTCATCCAGGTGCCTTGTTCGAAGCGGCAGAGCGCTTGGATCGCACATCGGATCTCGGCAGTGAGATCCGCGCGCGCTGCGGTGCGCCGTGGCACGGTCTGACAAGCGACTACCATCTGTTTGTCAACCTGCACTCGCAAGATCTATTGGACGAAACCCTGTACGAAGAAAATGCGCCGCTCGCGCCGTTCGCATCACGCGTGGTCTTGGAGCTCACGGAACGTGCAGCGCTCGACGACGTCTCGGACATCGGGTCGCGCATCGCGCGCCTCAGAACGCTCGGTTATCGCATCGCAGTCGATGACATCGGCGCCGGCTATTCGGGGTTGAATAGCTTGGCTACGGTGCAGCCTGATTTCGTCAAGTTGGATATCAGCTTGGTGCGCGGCTTGGACAAGGACGCTGTGCGTCGCCGCTTGGTTCAACTGTTAACTCAACTGTGCAATGATCTGAAAATCTCGGTGGTCGCAGAAGGCGTAGAGACAGTGGCCGAGCGCGACGCATTGATCGATCTGGGAATCGACCTGCTGCAGGGCTACTTGTTTGCACGCCCTGCAGCGCCGTTCGTGGCTCCAGTCTTCTGAACCCTCGATGCCGAGGTAAGCCGTGCGTACCAACCCGCCGCCACCGTCTAACCCGAAAAATCCCGCCGCGGACAAGAGCAAGCTGGCGGCCGACAAGGCCAAGGCGAAGGCGGACAAGGGCAAGGCTCTGATGAACGAGCTGCGCGCGGTCACCAAAGAAACGCCAGGCTACGGCACTGGAAACTACACGCTCGATCTCGACGAATACGAGCTCGCGGGCTCTTCGGATCTGCAGCTGAAGCTGCTGTCGATCTTTCGCTCGCCGCAATACAAGCCGCCCGTTCTGCCGAACATCGCGCTCGAGCTCACCGACCTGTCGAAGAAGCAAAACGTCTCGTACGACGACGTCGTGCGCGTGGTGGAAAAAGATCCGATGATCACGGCGAGCGTGCTGAAGCTCGCTCAATCGCCGCTCTACGGCGGACGACCTGTGCAGTCGCTGAAAGACGCGCTCAATCGTCTCGGCATCGCCACCTTGCGCGACTTGGTCTGGCAAGTCGTCGCGAACATGCGCTTGTTCCGTGTTCGCAACTACGCGCCCATCATGGAGCGCATGCAACTGCATGCGACCTTCACTGCTTACGCGGCGCGCATCATCGCGCAAAAAGCTGGCATCGCCGCGGAGCACGCATTCCTGTGCGGACTGCTGCATGACATCGGGTGGTCCGGTACGTTGCTCGCGATCTCCGAGAACAACAGTAAGCCGCCCGAACCGAAGACATTGTTCGCGGCGATCGACAAGATGCACGTCGAAGCCGGTGGTGCGATGGCGAAGCTCTGGGGTTTGTCGCAAGAGATCTGCACGGTGATCGGCAATCACCATCACCTCGACAAGCAACGTAAGCCTGCGTCGGTGCTCGTGCCTGTCTTGTGCGTCGCAGAGCACTTGGCCGATGAGCTCGGCTTCGGCATCGAGATCAAGCCCGACGATGGAATCCTGCGTCGAGACCGCATCGACGCCAACCTAGACGGGCGCTTCGACACGGCGGTGGGCATGCTCAAGCTCGAGACGAAGCTCGACGCGATCCGCGAAGCCGCAGCTGAAGCTGGGCAGCGCATCCGCAAGGTCGATGCCTGATGTTGTAAGGGTCGTCCCTTACACCTGTAACTAAATGAGAACTGCGACCAGGCTGGGACTATCTTACAACTCCCGCCAAACAGCGAACCGAAACAGCCAGGCGCGGCTCATTTCGGCACTTAGCGCTGAAATTCGCGTGATTTTGCGACTGGATGCTCATGGGACCTCGGCTAGCACCGCGCGGACTTGCGTGAGATAAACCCTGTTGTCCAGTCACGCAGCACTCTCAAGCTGCAGGCCAATGCGCTGGGCGCAGGAGTTCCATGAGTCTGATGGCGTCGAACCATTGGTTCGTAGGCGTAGTTTGCACGCTCACGCTCGCCGCAGCTTGTTCGGCGGATACAAGTGTCCGCACATCGCGCGGACGCGCCGCGACTGGCGCGGCAGGAACACCGGCATCGTCAGGAACCAAAGACGGGGGCCAAAACACTACCCCATCGACGCCCAGCGACACACCTGCGAACTCCGATGATTTTGTCGTCGAAGACCAGAGCAAAAAAGACGCAGGCAGCGACGCCGCTGCCACAGATGCCACTGTGACTGCTGAGGGTTGTGAGGTTGGTAAGTTCTGTGCACCCACCAGCCCCGATCCGGACAACTGCGGCAAGCTCGATCTGAAGACAGACACCGAAACTGTGCTGCGCCCGGGCAACGTGTTGATCGTCTACGACCGCTCGACCAGCATGACAGCGGACTGGAACGGCACACCCAAGTACATCGCCGCGAGCGATGCGCTGGTCGCCGCGCTCACCCCGCTGCAAGCACAGCTCACCGTTGGCGGTGTGTTTTTCCCGAGCGTCACATCGGGTGACATGAACTGCCCGATGGGCTGCAACGTCGCCGATCCGTTTCACTGGATCCCCGGGCCACAAGCCTGCTGCTTGAACAACGTCGCAAACGCCTGCTCGGTCACCACGATCGATCAACCCGATCAGCTCGACTTCATGCCCGGCGATGCGTTCATCGCGGGTTTCCCGATGCGCTCGCAAGAAGGGCTCGGCAACGGCACGCCGCTCGGTCAAGGCATCGCGCGCGCCGCTGAAGCCATCAGCGGCCGCATGTTCACCGACCCGCTCGCGGTGATCGTGATGACCGACGGCGAGCCCAACTGCGACACCGATCCGCAAGCAGTCGTCGAGCAAGTCACAGGGTGGGCGGCCTCGTTCATTCCGACGTACGTCGTGGGCCTGCCCGGTGCACAGCCCGCGGCGGACTTCCTCAACCAGGTCGCTACGGCAGGCGGCACGGGTCAGTACATCGATCCTGCCAATCCACAGGATCTCGAAGAGCGCTTGCGCACGGCGATCAGCACCACCGTGCGCGCAGGCTTCGACAGCTGCACCTTCAAGCTCGACCCGGTCGCCGAAGCGCCCGAGAAGCTGCACTTGATCATTACGCAAGAGGGCGCGGAGAGCGATGTTCCACGCAACTGGAGCCCGACAGCGACCTGGAAGATCAACGACGAAGGCTCGCAGGTCGACCTAGAAGGGCAGCTCTGCGACATGGCCAAGGACGGCACACTCGAAGGCCTACGCTTCGTATACGGCTGCGTAGACGTCCCCCCAGCCGAACCGCCACCCTCCCCGAGCTGAACGCGTCGTCAAACCTTCTCGATACTCACGCCGTCCACAAGCTTAGCGAGCTGCTGTAGGTCCCGCGGGTTTCGCGGTCGCTATGATGTCGCCACGCTGTGCAGCCGAAGCCACCACCAAGGCATCGACCGCATTCGACCCGCCGGTGCGCGCTAGCAACTCGCCTGGGGCCGGGGTGCTCACCGCGCCACCACTCTGCGACGACGGCAGCAGGGATGGTGATCGGCACACGAGCCAGCCGGCAGGCGCGCAGCAGCACCAGAGCGGAAGTCTTGCGACGCTCGGCGGCGATCAGCATGCCGGTGTCGAAGGTAATGCCGCGTGTGCCGCGGCTGGAATGCACACGCTTGCGCGTCAAGCAGCGCCCAGCTTCTTGAGCCAGCGCTCCACCTCGCGCTCAGGGATATCGACCCCAGCGCCGAAGTCTTCAAGAGCGCGATCGAGAGCGTCGAGCCTCGCGGCCTCTGCCACGAGCTCATTCAACACCGCAGACGTGCTCTTGTTGAGCCGCTTTGCACGTCTCGCGAGATACTCGGCCGCCTTTGGGTCGAGCGACACGCTTCGCTTATGAACCGCCATGGATTACCTCGTGGCCGAACGGTAACACCGCACGGTCGTACCAAAAGGCACGAGCTTCACTCGTCCAGCGCGGCGTGGCGCTGCTGCGCGTACTGCTTGAGATCCGTGTAGTCGAGCTTGCCGTTGGGCGCTCGATACAGCTGGTCTACGAAGAACACGTGACGTGGCGCTTTGTAGGCCGCGAGCTGTGTTTTGGTGTGCGCGATGAGCGCGCTTTCGGACGCAGTGCCATGCTCGCGGAGCGCTACGACCGCGCAGATGCGCTCGCCGTAGCGCGCGTCCGCGATGCCCACGACGGCGCTGTCGCGGACGGCTGCATGGCGCTTGAGCGCTTCTTCTACCTCTTCCGGGAAGACCTTCTCACCGCCGGTGTTGATGCACTGCGATCCACGGCCTAGTAACACGAGCGTGCCATCGGCGTTGATCTCAGCGTAGTCGCCGGGCATCGACCAGCGGCGCCCTTCGAGCACTGGAAAAGCCTGAGCGCTCTTCGCTGCGTCTTTGTAGTAACCGAGCGGGATGTGTCCTGTGACAGCGACGCGGCCGCGTTGCCCGGAGCCAGGACTGACACGCTGGCCTGCGTCATCGAATACGCCACAGCTCGCGCCGACGGTGAAACGCGCGGTGTCCTGCGGCGCATCAGAGCGAGCATAGGAGTTGCCGAGGCCCATGGCTTCAGAGGACGACAAGCCGTCTCCGAGCAGTGCTTGCGGCATGTGACGCAGCAGGCCTTCTTTAGTCTCACGACTCCACATCGCACCCGACGACATGATCAGCTCCACGGACTGCAGCTGCCAGCGGCGGGGAAAGGCGTCGAGCGCCTCGAGCATCGGCCGCGCGAACGGCTCGCCGACGATCGAGATGCGCGTCACGCGCCAGCGCTCGACCTGATCCCAGAGCGCTTCCGGAGCGAACGAATGCCGCGGCAAGAGCACGATGGTCCCGCCCATCTGCAGCGAGCGCAGCGCGCTGAAAAGACCCGTGCCGTGCATCAACGGACAGGGGATGCAAGAGACGATGCGCGGCAAGCGCTGGGCGCGCGGGCCAGCTTCCCCGGGCGCAGCCAACGGCGGCACGCCTTGGAGCGGGCTCGCGCAAAATCCACCGACGCCGATCAGATCTTCTTGCCGCCACATGACACCCTTCGGCGAGCCCGTTGTGCCACCGGTGTAGAGCAGCATGAGATCGTCAGCGCTGCGCTCGGCTGCATCCACGCGCTGACCCAGGTGCGTGAGCGCGTCGAACGACGTGGCCCAAGCCGGCACATCCGTGCCCGGGCCCGTGTCCACCGCGAGCCACAGCTTTACGCGCGGGAGCCTTGTTCTGATAGCTTCCAGCTTCGGTGCGAAGCTGACGTCGAACACGATGGCTTCTGCATCGGCGTTGTCGAACAGGTAATGCAGCTCGTTCGGCTCGTAGCGGTAGTTGACGTTGACCGGCGCCATGCGGGCCTTGAACGCGCCGAGGTACGCTGCGAGAAACTGCGGGCAGTTGTAGAGATAGACAGCGACCTTGGCTTGTCGCTCGAGGCCCGCTTCGAGCAGCACGCTCGCAAAGGCATTGGCATGTAGGTCCAGCCGCGCGCTCGACCAGATTTGCTCTCCCTGGACAACGGCCGGATGATCTGGCTGCGCCGCGGCCACCGATTCCCAAACATTGGCAATGTTCCAAGCGAGCATTGTGTCCTCCTCAGGGGTCGGAACAGGCACCACTCGTTTGGGATCTGTAGTCTGTATTTTCATACGCGCTGAAGACAACCTCGCGCCTGCGTGATAGCCATGTCAAGTCGAGGGTCACATGACGGAACCTAGCGCGTTTCGAAGCGAGCTCAGAGCATTCTTGGCTGCAAACGTCCCCGAAGTGCTGCGCGGGCGGCCCGTGTTGATGCCCGCAGAAGCAGCAGCGAATCCCGAGCCAGCTGACATCATCGCTGCGCGCGCGAAGTATCTATCAGTGATGACCCAGCGCGGCTACACCGTGCCACGCTGGCCAAAAGAGTACGGTGGCGCGGGCTTGTCTGCCGACGAAGCGCGCATCCTTCAGGATGAGCTCGATGCGCTGCGCTTGGCACCGGCGTTGCTCGGCATGGGCGTGTCCATGATCGGACCGACCTTGCTCGTGCACGGTTCCGATGCGCAAAAGCAACGCTTTTTGCCGCAGATCGCGAGCGGCGCCTATCGTTTTTGCCAAGGCTTCTCCGAGCCGGGAGCAGGCAGCGACTTGGCTGCGCTGCGGACGTCTGCCTCGCTGGATGCGAGCGGCCAGCGCTACGTGATCAACGGTTCGAAGATTTGGACAAGCGGAGCCCAGCACGCCAACTGGATCTTCATGTTGGTTCGCACTGACACATCGAACAAACACAACGGCATCACGTTCATCCTGGTCGAGATGAGCGTGCCAGGGATCGAAGTGAAGCCGATCCGTCTACTGAGCGGCCATTCGATGTTTTGCGAGGTGTTCTTCCACGACGTCGTGGCGCAGGCGAGCGATGTGGTCGGCAACGTCAATGGCGGTTGGACGGTCGCAAAGACACTGCTCGGCTTCGAGCGCTCCGGCATGGGTGCAGGTGGTGTGGGCCGCCGTGCAGCCAACAGCAGCAACGAGCTCGTCGTGCTGGCGAAGCAAGCTGTAGGCGAGCACGACGGAATGATCGCGGACGGCGGTGTGCGTGACACCGTCGCGCAGCTGCTGTTGGATGAGCTCGCGCTAACGCTCACGATCGAGCGCGCCGCTGCCAGCCGCAGCGCGACCGGCGTGGCTGGCCCGGAGATGTCGCTCTTCAAGCTCTATCAAAGCGAGCTCGGCCAACGACGCGACGAGCTCGCGCTGAGCCTTCGCGGCAGCGACGCACTTGCCTGGGAAGGTGCGGGAACGAGCCCGCAAAACACGGCCGCAACGCGCATGTGGCTCTCGGGCAAAGCCACAACCATCTGGGGCGGAACCTCCGAAATCCAGCGCAACATCATCGCGAAGCGCATCTTGCGCCTGCCCAGCTGAGCTCGAACACCATGCCGCTAACACTCAGCGCCGAACAACAACTGCTACGCGACAACGCCAGCCAATTCATCCGCGAAGCCGCACCCGTCGGCCACATGCGTGGTCTGCGCGACCGCAACGATGCCGAGGGCTTCTCCCGCGAGCTCTGGAAGCAGATGGCAAGCCTCGGCTGGGCCGGCAGCTTCGTTCCAGAGGCGTTTGGCGGGCTCGGCTTAGGTTACACCGAGGTCAGCATTATCCTCGAGGCATGCGGGCGCACGCTGGCGCCAACACCGTTTCTCTCGAGTGTGCTTCTGGGCGCAGGCTGCGTGCTGGCCTCCGGTGACAGCGACCTGCAGCGCGAGCTGTTGCCGCCGCTAGCGGCAGGCGATCTGCTGCTGGCACTGGCGTTTGAAGAAACACCACGTTTCGCACCACACCACGTAAGCTGCCGAGCCGAACGCGTAGGCAACGCATACCGCCTACACGGGCGCAAAACCTACGTGTTAGATGGTGGCAGCGCAGACAAGTTGATCGTGAGCGCACGCACCTCCGGCACAACGAGCGACCGCGCAGGCATCAGCTTATTCCTGGTGGACGCCAATCAACGCGGCCTCGCAGTGCAACGCACGCGCACGATCGACAGCCGCTCGGTAGCCACATGCCACCTCGAGGGCGTCGAAGCTCAGCTAATCGGAGAGCTAGACGGCGGCGCCGACATTCTAGACCCGGTGCTAGATCGCGCCACGGTCGCCCTAAGCGCAGAAATGCTAGGGCTATGCACAGAAGCCTACGAAATCACGGTCGAGTACCTCAAGACACGAATCCAGTTCGACGCACCCATAGGCAGCTTCCAAGCGTTACAACACCGAGCGGTAGAAATGTTCGGCAAACTAGAACTAACAAAGTCAGTAGTCCAAGCAGCATGCGACGCGTTAGATGACAAAGCTCGCCACCCAGAAGCACCCCGCCTAGCAAGCGCAGCGAAAGCCCAAGCCACCACCCTATCCCGCCTCATCACCCGAGAAGCGATCCAAATGCACGGCGGCATAGGAATGACAGACGAACACAACATAGGCCTCTACCTAAAACGCGCCGCCACCACCGAAGCAACACTAGGCGACACAACCCACCACCGCGCCCGCTTCGCAAAACTCTCAGGCTTCTAACAACCACTCACCAACGACGGCAAGTGGGCATGGAAGGCGTCCAAGCTCAGCGACGCTGATCGGTGGAACTGGCGTCACTGGATCGAGCGCTCGTAGCGAGCATCCATGATGCGGCGGCGCAAACCCGAACTGCGTAGGCGATCGGGGCCTTCCTGCGCAGCGCGAATGTCATCGTCAGTGCAAACGCCGACAATAAGCTGCCCGCCGCTGCGGCAACCTACGGCCTGGGTGGGAAGACGATTGGCCCGATGCCTACGCATGCCAGCCGCACTCGAGGCCCTCAATTCGTCGTGGCTGCAGCGGTGCGAGCAGCGCTAAAACCAACGGTCAGTTGTCGCATACGTGCCCTGCGAGCCACACCAGACAATGACGTGGTTGAGCGACGAGCCGCTGCACCGCGCACTTGCAGAGATTCACGTGCCGTACGACAACGTCTAGGTGAGTCGAAATCTCTGGCTGACTATTGGACTTGTTCTCGGCGCGGCTGCGATCTGGTGGGCCGTATTGTGGGGGCCGGCGGAGCCCGATGCAGAGGAGCTTGCGGCCACAGCGCCTGTGACGGAGGCGGCACCCACGCCGCCGACCAGCCCGCGCCCGCAAAAGCCTACTGAGCCGACAGCCCCAGCTGCGCCCCCTGACACTGACAACGCCCCGAGCGCCGACCCGGCACCGGCAGCACCGCAAGCGCCCCCACCGCAACAAGCAGCACCCACCGCGGCCGATCAGATCCCCGCACCCGAGCGCACCGGCCCGGTCGACGAGCTCAAGGCGGCGTTCGACAGCGAGCCCCGCGACTCGAACGCGAGCGATTTCGAGAGCGCGATCCAAGCAGCGTTTCGTCGACCCGAAGTGCCAAGCGGCCTGGTCAAGAGCGTGCTGTGTCGCACCTCGGTGTGTAAGGTCGAGACGCGCTGGACGCCCGCGGGAGCAACAGGCTTCATGGGCGCGTTTATGAACCTGGTGGCGTCTCCCGAAGGCGCATCAAACCGGAAGTTCGGGCCTGAGATAGCGGTCGCGCCCGAAGGCGCACCGGATGCCAACGGCGAACGGTCGATCGACGTCTACCTCAAGCGAATCGACTAGGCGCCGGTCGCGAGCGCGTACCCGCAAGCGACGACCACCCACGCTCCGACGACCACCACGGCGCCTGCCGGCATAAGCTTCTTCGTACGCAGGAAGGCCGGGAGAAAGCGCCCGATCAGGGCGAGCGCACTGACGAGGCCCAGCGTTGCGCCGGCGACCGGTGAGCCGGTGGCGAGCAGGCCCGCCGCAACGCCCAACAGGGCTCCAAGCGTGACGCCAGCGATCAGCGAGGCACGGCTCTTTGCTTTGACGAAACCGATGATTCCGCCGACCAAAACGAGGACCCCGTAACCAACCAACGAAGGAAAGAGCGCAGATTGCATGCGCTCCCTATACCATCTCGAGCGAGAACGTCTACGGCGCGTTCTGTAGCGGAGATCGCGATAGATCGCCGTACTCGAGCAGCAGCGTCACAACCTCGTCGAGCACGTTCCTCGACGGCATTGTCCTGCCGCCCCGGCCGAGCTCGAGCATGATCACGCCCACTGGCATTTGCTGACTCGTCAATAAGGTCGGCTCGAACTCGCGGCCGTCACCCGTGACCAAGCGCATGCTCGCGGCGCGCGCGTCGTCGATGCCTGCCGAGCCACCTTGGGCTGTGACGGCCTCACTCTCACTCACGCTCTCAGTGACGCCGTCCATCGTCTCGGTGACCTGCTGGTCGCTCGGCTGGTACTGTGCTTGCAGTTCAAACCAAGTGCCAGTCCAAGTGCACAGCTCGGGTGATGGCTTGTCATCAGGGATGCCGCCGAGCAACACGAGCGCACCATCGACCGTAGCAAACAAGTACCCCGAGGCGCGCTCAGCCTGCGCGAGCACGAAGCTCAACGCACAGTGCGCGCGATCCGCACGATCGACGCATTCGCCGAAGCGGTCGCGCAAGAGCGCCTGGTCGACGCGCAGCACCATGTTGACGCCGACTTGATCGAGCAGCTGCGCGAGCTGCACTACACGAACGTGCTCGGCGCGCGCCGCATCGAACAAGCGCAACAGTCGCTGTCCGAGCGCGGCGCTCTGCGCTTTTTTGTATTCGAGCGCGCACGCAGTGAACGACACTTCGAAGCGCCCCGCATCCCCTGCACGCAACGCAACGAGCGCAGCCGTCTCGAACAGGTACCCTACAGGATGGCCCGTCATGTTGAGCTCAGCGGCTTGCCCGGCAGCCTGCTCCAGCCGCTCGAGCGCTTCTGCGTGCCGCCCTTCGCTGCTGAGCGCGTGCGCCAAAGCCGACGACAACAGCAGCGCCGGCATGACCTCGTCGGCCTCGAGCTGAGCCTGGTATGCCGCTCCTAGCTGCGCAGCTTCAGCCGAGCGTCCGAGCGCATTCAGCGCCTGGATGTGCAGCGCGGCGAGCTTCGTAAAGACCGCGTGCTGCCCGGATTGCACCATGGCCAAGCCACGTTCCAACAAAGCCAGCGCCTCGTTCCAATCGCTCTGAAGCGACGCATATGCAGCTTGCCCGTACAGCACGATCGGCATCCAGCCAGGAAACCGCGCAGACAGCGCCGAGACGCGCTCGATCGCTTGGCGCACCAGCAGCAAATCACCGAGCAACGCACCCGAGTAGAGCTCAGCGGCTTCGATGCCGCTGCCCGAGAGCGGCTCGCCACCCTGCTGCAAACGGATGGTCTCGGCCCGCCGCCCACAGCTGCTGGCCTCGAGCCAGTTGCCCTGGCTCAGCTGAAACAATTGACGCACGCGCCAGCCGTTGGCCCGAAAGCTCACCTCCGACACGAGCACGCGCGCGTGCAGCTCGCTCTCGCGAACACCCTGCACCGCCTGTTGGATCCCGAGCAGCACGTGCAGCGCGTTGGCCAGCGTGTCGCGTTGACTGTCGTCCAGCCCGGGGAGCGGCTCTTGATGCAACTTATGCAAGAGCGCGCTCAAGCTTACAAACACACGCTTGGTCCGCCCAGCGACCCAGTCGCGCGCCACCTGCAGCAGATCGATCATGACATCGACCAGCCCTGACAGCGGCCGCAGCGGCGCGAGCGAAGGAAACTCGTCCAAGATGTGCGCATCAAATGCCCACATCGCCATCACCGCGTGCGCCGTCGTCAGGTGCACGAGCCGCGCGATCGCTTCGAGCGCAGTGAACCCGCGCAGCTCTTCGGGTGTTTCGCGGTAGCGACGCTCGGTCAGCGCCAGCGCTTCTCGCAGGCGCTGCTCGGGCGGAAGGTGCTCCGAGAGCTCAGCGTACGCAGCCAAGCCGCTGTCGCGCACCAGCTCGGCGAGCGCGCGCGGCGCCCACACACGGAAGCTGCCCAGATCCATCGCGTACATGGCCGAGGTCACGAGCCACAAGCGCAGCTCGCTCTGCTTGCGCTGCGCGACGTCCAGCTCCACCGCATGCTCGAGCGCCTCGCGAATCAGCTCCACGCGCGGCTGACGCGTAGCCAGATCGATCGATAGAAGCAGCTCGATGCCCGCCTCGGGCTGTCCGGCGGCGATCAAGTGCGTCGCTCGCAGCAGCACGTCCGCGCCGCTGTCTGCTAGCACACGCGCCCAGCGCGCATGGATAGCGCGCAAGCGCTCGGGCGTCATCGCTTTGAGCAAGATCGTCGCGTACGCGCGCGCACACAGCGAATAGTGCATGCCGACGCTGAGCAGCACACGCGCGCCGATCAGCTCTTGCAGCGCACGGTACAACCTCGCGTGCGGCCAGTCATCGCACAACGATTCATATTGCGCGGGCGTGAGGCCCGGGAGCTCGGTCACCGCAGTCAGCTCGGCCAGCTCGCGCGCATCGCTCGACAACCCGCTGACGCGCGCGAGCAACGTGCCGGCCATGTTGTGCGGCAAGTCACTCGGCGAGAGCTCCGAAGGCAACAGCCACGTGCCCGCTTCGTAACGCGCGAGCCGGTGCTCTACCAGATGCTGTGCCAGCTCCATGGTGTCGCGCGGATTGCCACGCGCGAGCCCGTGCACGCGCGGCGCGAGCAAGCTCGCGTTCGGCACACCACCAAACACCGAGCGCAGCAGCGTCTCGGTCTGATCGAGCGTGAGCAGCGCCAGCGAGATGCGCCGGCCACGTGCGCGCAGCACTCGCAGCGCAGTGTCCACCCCCTCGCGCAGCGCATGTCCCCCGCTCTCCAGCGTGACAGCCAAGAGCAGACCGCGACCTTCGACGTGACCACACAGCGCTGCCAAGAACGCCAACGACGGCTCATCGATGCGATCCGCATCGTCGACCGCGATCAGCAACCGGTCGCGCTGCGCCAGCGCCAACACGAAGTCGCGCATGCCGCGGATGCGCGCGTTGCGCTCCAGGCGTGCAGCTGAGAGCGGCGTGACCAAGTGACTGCGCAGCTCCGCCAACACGGGCCCGAGCCACGGCGACAGCGGCAATGCCGCAGCCTCTGCCTGACGCGGCAAGCGCTCCAAGAGCTGCGCGCAGATCGCACGCGCCACTGCCCAATCGCCGGTCGCGCCGAGCGATGCATCCGCGCGCACCACTTGCACGCCCAACATGCGCCCGTCGAGCACGCATGCATCGAGCGCGCGCGTGCGCCCGCTGCCGGCTTGCCCCTCGATCAACATGGTCTCGCCATCGCCGTTCATCACGCGCAGCAGACTGCGGCGCAGCGTGACCTGCAAAGCATCGCGACCCACGAGCACCGGCGTCGTCAGATACGCGCGCGAGACGGCGACGTCCTCGGCGATCGGCAAACCCGCGATCCCGCACAAGCGCCGCATCACGTCCGCCGCGCTGCCCGGCCGCGCCATGCGATCGAGCGACAACAGCTCCATGGTTAGCTCGACCAACGGCTCGGGCAAGCCAGGTACCAATCGAGGCATCGGCGTGGGATTCGATCGCCAGCTGTCGCGCAGGTCCGCGAGCCGGCGCGCCGGAAACGCATGACGCCCCGAGAGCAAGTAGTAGGCGAGCGCACCGAGCGAAAATAGATCCGCGCGCGCATCGAGCACCTGCATCTGCAGCGCTTCGGGCGGAACATACGGCGGCGTACCCACGACATCCAGCGCCGTGCCGATCGAGGAGAGCGCACCGAAATCGATCAGCTTTGCACGCTCGTCTTGGCCGCGACGCACATTGCGCGCAGAGACGTCGCGATGCAGTAGCCCGCGCGAATGCAGCATCGAGAGCGACGAAGCGACATCGACGAGCAACGCGCACGCGCGCTGCCAAGGCCACTGCCCGCCGCTCGATAAGTCGCCGCCGTCGAGCAGCTCCATCGTGTAGTAGCCGCCTGTGTCAGCGATTCCGTAGTCGTAGACCTCGATGATTCGCGGGTGCGCCAGCTGCGCAAGAGTGTAGTACTCGCGCTCCAGCAGCTCGCGCCGACGCGCGCCGAGCGGCCCGCCGTCTGTCAGGCATCGCTTGAGCGCAACGTTCCTGCCGGATTTCGTATCCAGCGCACGATACACTTCGGCCGTTCCGCCGCGACCGATCTGCTCTTCGAGTCGGTAGCGCCCGTCGAACAGCGACGGAAGACCCCCCGTCCCTACGCTTCCAGCGACCATCCTCGAAAAGTGTGGCACCTCGGCTCTGCGCGACAAAGGTGCGACGACGTAGGCTTGTGCTCAAACGACCAGGTTACGGAATAACCGCGCTGTTGACACCTGCTGCGCGGGACGCAACAGTCGCACCGCTGTAGCTCAAGGGAGTCACTCAAGTACATGCTGCGACGTCGCACTTTCGTTCGATCCGCCCTCGTGGCTGCCGCCGCGTCCCCCATCCTGGCCCGTGCGCCCCGTGTGCTGGCGAAGCCCACCTCTCTGCGTTTCGGCCAGCCCTTCGCGTTCAGCTTCGACAGCTTGGTCGAGCGCGCGCGCAAGCTCGCGACGCAGCCGTACAAAGCGCCGTACAAAGCGATGCCGGAGGTAGTCAGTCGCATCGACTACGACGTGCACGGCAAGATCAAGTGGCGCAGCGAGCTGTCGCTGTTCGCAGATGCATCCACACCTAACAGCTTCCCTGTCACGTTCTTTCACGTCGGGCAGTTCTTCCCCAAAGCGATCAAGATGCACGAGCTGCGCGAAGGGCAAGCGCGCGAGATCTTGTACGACCCCGAATACTTCGACATGCCCGCCGATTCCATCGCACGCAAGCTACCTGCCGATGCAGGTTTCGCGGGCTTTCAGTTCAAAGAGTCGCGCGCGCGCGCCGACTGGAAAACGCAAGACTGGGTGGCCGTGCTCGGTGCTTCGTACTTCCGCACCATCGGCCCGCTCAACCAATACGGCTTGTCGGCGCGCGGCATCGCGTTGAACACGACGGCCAAGACGCCCGAAGAATTCCCCGACTTCACCGAGTTCTACTTGGAGCCTTCCAAGTCGGCGCACGATCCGCAGATCATCTACGCCCTGCTCGACGGACCGAGCGTGACTGGCGCGTATCGCATCGCGTGTCATCGCACCGTCGGTGTGGTGACCGAGGTGGAAAACGCCCTGTTTTTCCGCAAGGACGTCGAGCAGCTCGGCATTGCACCGCTCACCAGCATGTATTGGTTCGGGGAAAACGATCGCCAGTATCGCTTCGATTGGCGCCCCGAAGTCCACGACTCCGACGGTCTCGCGATCTGGAACGGCAACGGCGAGCGCATCTGGCGTCCGCTCAACAATCCGAGCCGCGTGGTCACCTCGAGCTTCCAAGACAAGGGCCCGAAGGGCTTCGGCCTCTTGCAGCGCGATCGCTGTTACGATCACTACTTGGACGGGATCAACTACGACAAGCGCGCGAGCGCATGGATCGAGCCGCTGAGCGACTTCGGCGAAGGCTCAGTCAAGCTGATCGAGATCCCCACGGACGACGAGATCCACGACAACATCGTGTCGTTCTTCACGCCCAGCGCCCCCGTCAAAGCGGGCAGTGCGCTGCGCTACAAGTATAAGATCCACTGGCTCGCAGATCAGCCGAACCCAGCCACCAACGTCGCGCGCGTCGTGGCGACACGCATCGGTCGCGGCGGCGAGCCGGGCAAACCGCGCCAGCCGCGCGGCATCGCCAAGTTCGTGCTGGAGTTTGCGGGCAAGCCGCTCGACAGCCTGCCGAACACCGACAAAGTCACCGCGGACATCTGGAGCTCTTCGGGCAAGACCACGCCCCAACCCTGGCGCCCCGATGTGTTCGTCGAACAAGTTGGCAGCACCAAGCGCTGGCGCGTCCAGTTCGATCTCAGCTACACCGGCAACGACCCGATCGAGCTGCGCGTCTTCCTGAAGAAGGGTCCTGACAACGCCGCACTCACGGAGACTTGGCTCTACCAGTTCGAACCACGCTGATGCTGGCCGACGCCTGGAACAACCCTGCTGGCGGTTTGCGTTACCACCTACGCGCGTGGAAGCACGGCCACGCGTGGCAAAGCTATCGCAAAGGGCTGGAGGAGTGGCTGAGCAGCTGGCATCCAGGCCGCTCGGTGCTGACCTTGGTCGGCCCGAGCGCTGGCCACTGTCTTCCTTTCGAAGCGCTAGGCGGCTTCGAGCGCTTAGTGGTGTTCGAGATCGACCCGGTCGCGCGCTTCATCTTGAAGCGGCGCATCCGGCGCGCGCTGCCCAAAGTCAAAATGACTTGGGTGACGAACGACCGCTGGATCCAGCCCGTGCGCGTGGACCGTCAAATCCCCGAAGGTTTGATCCCGCCGGGCTCGGCCGTGTTGTTCTGTAACTTCATCGGGCAAGTGCCGGTCATCCTCGATCCTGGCGAATACGCCGAGTTTCAGCGCAATTGGTCGAAAAGCCTGTTCCCGGAGCTCGAGCACACACCTTGGGCGAGCTTCCATGACCGCGTGTCGGGCGAGACTGCACCCTATGAAAAGCTCGAGAAGCACCGACGCCGGCTCGACAACCAAGAGGTCAGCGCGCTCTACGAAGCCGACCCAAGTCGCGAGCTGATCGAGCTGAACGATCACTGCAGCCAAGAGCTGCTGCCGTTGGGCTACGACTACCGCTACCTGCACTGGCCGCTCACCGAAACCAAGCACCACTTGATCGAGTGCGCCTTGGGCGGTCCGTGCGAGAAGTTGCCCGAGCGCAGCCGTTAGCGGCTCTCAGCGTGGCTGGAACGCCAGCGAGATCGTAGCCTGTGCGTTACCCGTGTCCGCCTCGCGCACGCGCCCGCGTCGCACGATCTGCTCGACGCAGTGGCGCAGCGGTGTAGGCAGGTCAGGCGCGTTCAAGCTGGCTTCGGTCACGCTGCCGCTCTGGCTCGTCGAAAGCTCCAGCTCGCCGTTCACGCGCTGGCTCGAGACGCCGCCGCCCTGCAACGCCGAGCGATAACAGTCGGTGATCGCCGTCAGGTTCAACGCGCTGCGCACGCTCGACTTGGACACGCCGGAGCGCGACGCGATCTTGGTGATCGAGACGTACGCGGAGCTCGCAACCGCAGCGTTGCCGGTCGCGACTGGCGCTGGGCGGCTTGCCGGAGGCTCGCGCTCGTCTTTCGACTCGGCCGCAACGGCCTTCACCAACACCGGCTTGTGCGCCGGCTCTGCCGCGCTGGGCTGCGGCTCGGGAGCGGGGGCTGCACTCACGGCAGCAGCCTCCACATCGATCGGCACATCCGGGAAGATGCCGAAGTCGAGTGAATCCAAGTGTGACTGCGGCCGAGCGTGCGTGTCCGGCGGCTCTGTGTGCGCGGGACGTGCGTCGCTAGCAGGCTTCTCAGCCACGACTTTGTCAGTGGCTGGCTTGTCAGCACGTTGTGCGAACTGCGGCTTCTCCGGTGCAGCTGGCAGCGTCACGCGACCAGGTTGCGCGATCTCGTGGCCCTTGCGGTCCGAACGACTCGGCTCGTGCGCACGCGCAACTTTGCTGGAGCTCGAGCCAGCTGCGTCGTTACCGCGTCGCGCGCTGTCACCCGGCTCGCTGCCCACCAGCGACTCCACCTCGGCGAGCGCCGCATGATTGGCAGCCGTATCTGATGCTGAGCCCGCCGCACCCGCCACACCCGCCATCCCCGCCATTCCCTCGTGCGTTCCCGTCGGCACGCTCACGTGCGATTCGGACAGCTCTCCGGGGCTCGAAGCGGCCGAATATGCCGTCTCGCTGCGCGCGGGCTGCACGAGCGAGCTGCTCGAGCCTGCCGCTGCACGCTGCGAGCCCGCCGCTGCACGCGGCGTCTGCTGCTGCAAGCGTGAAGGCCGCACCATCGAAACCGTGCGCGAGCTGCTAGGCCCGGCTGCGCTCGCGCGTTGATCTTGGTTGTGTGTGAACAACACGCCTGCGAAGAGCACGCAGCCGACGACGACCGCGCCGCCGAGCGAGTAGCGCCAGAGCCGGCCGAGCATTGCGGAAGAGTACGAAGAGCCGGTGGGCATAGCCGGCAACATCTCCACCGCTGGCGCATCGGAAGGCGTGCCTTGCGGTGCGAGCGAACGCGGCAGCCCCCAGCGGCGCGGCTTGCCGCCGTCGAGCATCAACGCTGGGTCAGTGCTCAGCACGCGCTGCAGCGACTGCCGCATCTCGCGTGCGCTCTGGTAGCGCGCGTCGCGGCTCTTCGAGAGCGCCTTGAGACAGATCTCTTCGAGCTGCGGGCTGACCGCGCCGAAGCGCGAAGGCGGAGGCGGCACCTCGACGCAGTGCTTGAGTGCGAGGGCGTAAGCGTCGTCGGAGTAGAACGGCAGCTGCAGCGTGAGCAGCTGGTAAAGCACGACGCCCGCCGAGTACACGTCGCTGCGCGCGTCTTGAGGCTCTGCGCGCGCTTGCTCCGGGGACATGTACGCTGGCGTGCCGGCGACCAAACCCTCTTCGCCGTCCGGTGAGCTGCCCGAGCCGGTTGAACCATCCGCTGCCGGGCGACGCCCGCCGAACTGCGCGATGCCAAAGTCGCAGACAGTCACGTGCTCGCGCATGACGCCGTCGATCTCCACGGCGCGCATCAAGATATTCTCAGGCTTCAGATCGCGGTGGACGATGCCGGCCGCGTGCGCGACCCCGAGCACGTCGAGGATCTGACTCATCACGTCCACAGCGCGCTCCGCGCTGAACGGGCCATCTTCTTCGAGCACCTGCAGGAGATCGCGGCCCTCGATGTACTCCATCGCAATGAACAGCGCGCCGGTCCCTTGGTCTTGCCCAAAGTCCAGCACGCGCACCGAGTTCGGATGCTCCAGGCGTGACGCGGCTTGTGCTTCGAGCTTGAAGCGATCGACGAAGCTCGCGTTCTGCTCCATCTCGCGGTGCAGCACTTTAAGCGCGACGAGCTTGTCGAGACCGACGTGCTGACACGCGTAGACGGCACCCGTCGAGCCATGACCGATCACACGCAACACGCGGTAGCGCTCGTTGATCAGCGTGCCAACGCGCTCTGCCAGCTCGGCCTCGTTAGACTCGCGTGAGCTCTTGCCGTCGTCCATGTTGCGGTGCCTTACGACCCAGTCCCGAGCGCCCATCCCCCGTTCAAACGGTTTGAGCAACGCTCGACTGTTTTACATGAGGTCTACCCCCGTCGTCTGCAAGCATTAACGCTAATTCCGCGACTGCTCGTCACCACGCCTTGCACACGGACAAGCCGAGCAACCTGAGTGCTCAGGCCGGCTCATCGGCCGAGCTGCAAAGTGACCGTGAGTCTGCGTGCGGAGGCTCGGGGGCAGACAGCGCATCGCGCACAATCCATCGCGGCCAGCCCTGCGAACGCAGCACTTAGACACAGAAGCGCACGCTTGCCGCGGGCTCGAGCGCGCCTAGCGACGTCGAAAGTGACCTGACGACAATGAGCTAACAGCGCGTGCTCAGCAACGCGCGTAGTTACGCGCGCGACGATTCGCCGCAACCCATCAGACCGAAACCCTGAACACTTCAAACAGCCAACGCGCAGCAACAAACAGTCAGTGCATCATCTGAGGCACGTCGGCTGAGCGCGCAACTCACAAACTCCGTGTATTCCAAAACCTTGTCGGCTTCCGGGCTGCCCTTACAAGTTGTGGCTGAACGGTTGCGCCACAGCGCTGAGGCACACGCGCAACGGTCTTCACGCCAGAGCGCGCTAGCGCTCGGCTTCGTCGAGGCGGCGCATGCCCTCGAGCAACAAGCTCTCCGGCGCGAGCGGGATCTTCCGCTCCCCTGCCCGGAAGTTCGGGTCGAGCTCAAAGTCGCCGTCCCTCAGGCGGATCATCTCGTAGAACGCCTCTTCGCGCACGGCGTCCCCGAAGGTGGCGTCGAAGATCTGCCCGTCCGAGAACTGAATCTCGCCACGCTTGCCCTGGGCATGGATCACGAGCAAGCCGCTCTTCCGGCCGTGGAACAGGATCTGAACCATGTCCGGCAAGGCCATCTCGGTGAGCGAGCCGCTCACGCCGCCAGGCTTACGCTTACGGGCAGCGCCGCCCTCGAGCACGCGGTTAACCTTGAGCGCTACGACGTCGGGCGACGCTGGCTTGGTGATGAAGTCGCCTGCGCCCAGCTCGAAGCTGCGCTTGGCGATCTCGCTCTCGTCGCGCTGGCTCAGGAACACGAACGGCACTTCGTTGCCTGCCGAGCGCACCTTCTGCAGCAGCTCGAAGCCATCCAGCGGCTTCAGCTCGATCTCGCTGATCACGATGTCGATGTCGTTGACCAGCTCGTTCTCCGCATCCGCCGAGGTACGCGCGATGACCACGTCAAAACCATGCTCCACGAGGCGGAGCTCGAGCACGGTCGACTCTTCAGCGTCCGGATCGACCAAGAGCGCGCGCCGGCGATCAGCCAGGAGCTTCGCGCGGAGGTCTCCGCCCAGCACCACCAGCTTCAGCACGTCGAGCAAGGTGGCATCGAACAGCTTGCCGCGGTGCTTGTTCAGCACCTCGAAGGCTTCTTCGGGTGTCAGCTTGCGGCGATATGCGTTGGCAGCCTGCCCGGTCAGGTCAGCATACGTCTCGGCTACAGCCAACAGACGCGACCCGAGCGGGATCTCTTTGGCAGACAAACGATCGGGAAAACCCTGCCCGTCCAAGCGCTCATACATGTGGGCGAGAACTGTCGCGACCTTGTCCGGCAAGCGCACCGCTTCGAACAAGCGCGTGGGTGTCAGATAAGACTTCTTGGCCTGCGCGCGATGATTCTCGTACTGCGCCACATTGAGAGCAGTCAGATGAAACTGTGAGACCTTTCCGAGGTCATGAAGATACGACGCAATCACGATCGAATCGGTCTCTTCAGGTGTGAGACCTAAGCGTTCGCACATACGACGCGCGATACGCACGACCATCATCGAGTGACCGCGCAGCTCACCCCGGTCTTGCTCCAAGAGCGCGACCAGGACGTTCAGCGTCTCGATGAAGTCATGCATCGCGATCGACGGCGCCAAAGGAGCCGGCGCTGGGATCGGTTGCGCGGGCGTAGCCATCGTTACGCCGCCCGGCCCACCCAGCCCTAGCATCTTGGTGTCGACGCCGGTCAAGGTCTGATACGCGGCGGTCGGAGCGACGCCCAGCATCTTGGCGTCGACGCCTGTCAGCGTCTGATAGGCCAGGTTCTGCGGACCACCGAACGCAGCCGGCTGCGGAATCGGCAACGTCGCCTGCTGATGCGGCATCTGGTGCGGCAGCATGCTCACGGTCGCAACCGGTGCAGCGTGTTGACCCGTCGTGCGCTTGACCTCGCCGCGGTCCATCCCGGTCGGCGGCGTCGAGCCGGCCTCCGACATCGCAGGCATGGCATCGGGCATGCGTCGACCGCGATCGTCCCCGGTCCCGTACTTGTCGCCGGTATGCCGCACCGCAGCAAAGGCACCCACCTCGTTCATGAAGTGCTGTCGGATCGCGGCTGCGATCGCGGCAGGACGCGCGACGAGCGCGCGAACCTTCGACACGCGCGTGGCGAACTGCACGCCCTTGAGCACGTCCGGGTCATCCGGCTCGACTGTTAGGATCGACAGCTCGCCGGTGCGCGCGTCGTACTTGACCGGGAAGATCCACAAGCGCGCCGCCAAGCGCTGCGTAACCAAGCGCAGCAAGCTGTCGCTGATCGGCGCGAGCGAGAGCTTCTTGGTCGAGACGAAATAGGTCCGATACAGCGCTGCTTGGAAGCGCAGCAGCTGACCTTCATCCATCAAGCCGCTCTCGAGCAGCGCCTCTTCCACGTGCACACGCCGGCGCTTGGCATACAGCTCGGCCTGTTCGGCATCTGACTGTGAGACAACGCCTTCGGCGACCAAAGCACGAAGCAACTTTTGGTTGATCCGAGGCGCCGCGCCATCATGTGGAGCGTTGGGATGTGTCGAGCCCACCACTGAAATCGATTCTATCCCAAGGGCAGCCAGATAAAAGGCGTTACGCTCAACGACCTAACTGCACTTGCGTACAACGGACACCCCCGCTCAGCGCAAATCACGGCGAAAGCACACACCCGCCGCTAGTCTCCTCCCCTACGCGTGCCCGTGCCCGTGCCCGTACACGATCGAGCGCCGGGCACGTTTACGGGCACGGGCAGGCGTACGGGAAGATGGGCCTACTCCGGTCTACGCAGAATCAACGCCGAAGCGTTGCCGTAGTATCCGACTGCGGTCACTAGCACGTGGCGGATGGGACCTTTCACTTGCCCGTGCACGAGAGGTGCGACCGGCACACCATCGAACCAGGCCAACGCACACGCGCTCGCGAGCACACCGCCTGCGCCAAACGTCTCTCCGTAGATGACTTTGGGCGCAGCCACCGGCAGGTCGCGTCGAATATCCGCAATCCCTGCGAGCTCGCGACCATCGAACTCCGCGACACCGCACACGCCGCTCGCCACCAGATCGATCTGATCCGGGCTGAGGTCAGCATCGCGCAACGCCATGGTGATCGCACGAGTCAGCGCGTCGCTCGACAAATGGACCAAGCGGGCCTCTGAAACAGGCGCATCAAATGCGTTGCCGTACCCGACGATCTCCGCGCGAATGCGAGCCCCACGTGCGCGCGCAAAGTCTGCTTTCTCTAAGCTCAGATATGCGGCGCCCTCACCGAGCCGCATGCCCTGACTGTGAGGTTGTCCCGGCGCGAACGTCCTCGAGTTATCAGCCAACACATTCAGCTTACGAAAAGCGACATACAGCGCTTCGCTTAGCGCTTCACCGCCACCGACCAGAAACACATCGGCGCGATCATTCAGGAGATGTACTTGGCCGCTGAGCACAGCGTCGAGCGAGCCGCAGTTACCATCGACCACTGTCACGTTGGGCGCGCGTAGGTCCTCCCAGATGCTCACGTACCCTGCGGCCGCGTTGATCACCGTATTGGGAAAACGATTCGGATTCAGGAAGCGCGGATCCTCGAGCTCGGTGACCTGCACAGCTTCCGTGATGGCCTCGAGCGATCCATACGCGGTCGCCGAGCACACGCCGATGCGATCCGGCGACAGCCGATGCACGCCTGCCTGTTTCAGCCCCGCGTCTTCGAGCGTCAGCTTGCCGCACACGATCAGCAGCTTGGTCAGTCGATCGAAGTTGCGTAGACCCTTATCACCCAAGTGCTGCTTGGCATCGAAGCTCAGGCACTCGGCGGCCAGCGGCGCTTCGACACGCGCGGGATCGAGCAGCGTCGCGTGGCCGGAAAACAAATCCTTGGGATCGTTAGCCCATGCGGCCAGCTCGCGAACGAAGTCCGGGTACCCCACTCCGAGCGGGGTGACCAGCCCGATGCCGGTGATCGCAAACGCGCTCACCGAGTCCCGCCCAAGCTCATGCTGTTACGCAGCGACGGATCCGGCAGACGCCCCGGCTTCGCAAACGCCACGACAGCGTCGTAACCACCGAACGCCAACGAGTTGTTCAAGACGATCTCTGCAGGACCACGCTGCGCGCTGTTCGCGACCAAGTTGATATCGCACTCGGGATCCGGCGTCTCGTACGCAACGGTCGGAGGATAGATGCCCGTCTGCACGGTGAGCACGCACGCCACCGCTTCGAGCGCGCTCGCCGCGCCCATGCAGTGACCGAGCATGCCCTTCATGCTGCTCACCGGCACGCGCCGACCGCCGAACACTTCACCGATCACGAGCGACTCGATCTTGTCGTTCGCGACGGTTCCTGTGCCATGCGCGTTCACGAAGTCGATCTCGTCTGCGGTCACGCCGCTGCGCGCGATCGCTTCGCGCATCGCGCGCGAGCTGCCCGTGCCTTCCGGATGCGGGCGCGTGATGTGATGAGCATCGCAAGCCAATCCAGAACCACCGATCTCCGCGAGCACATTGGCAGAGCGACGCACGGCGTGTGCTTCCGATTCGAGCACCAACACGCCCGCACCTTCACCGACGATCAAGCCGCGTCGGTTCTTATCGAACGGTTGGCAACGCTCGGGCGCAACCGCACCCAAACGCACGAAACCAGCGAACTGAATCTTCTGCAGCAGCTCACTCGCGCCGCAGATCACGACGTCGGCGCGCCCCATGCGGATCAGGTCCGTGCCGAAAGCGATCGCGTAGTTGCCAGCTGCGCAAGCAGCGGGCAGCGTTTGCACCATGCCGCGTGCACCAAACGCACGCGCGATATGGATCGGCAAAAGCGTAGAGCCGCACAGCGGCAACCTGCGCGTGAGCACCGCATCGGAGCCGCCGCGAACCCATGCGTCTTCGAGCTCGCCGATGACGTCTGCTTCGCCCATGGTGGTGCCGACGACAACCGTCGTGCGCTCACCACTCACTTGTTCTGCGCGCAGGCCAGATTCATCGACAGCCATGCGCGCCGCAGCCAACGCGAATGCGGAGCAACGCCCCATGCGCCGCGCTTCTGCAGACCTCATGAAGTCGCGCGCGACGAAGCCGCGCACTTCACCTGCGACCGTACGCTCGAGCGCGGACGTGTCGAACCCTGCGATAGTCGAGAAGCCCGAATTCCCAGCGACAACGTTGCGCCAGTATTCGTCGCGACCAAAGCCAAGTGAGCTAACAACGCCCAACCCCGTAACGAAAACGCGCGTCATTCTAATCGAGGAAATCTATAGTCACTCGCTCGAATCACCGCAAGCTAACGACTCGAGTTCTCCTGAGCTTTGGCCGGCCGACTGGCCTATATCATGCAACTTTTTGTGGCTTGACGCGCGAGAGGTGGATTCGTAGAAGCGCTCGAATGAAGTCATCGGCAGCGGACACTTTGGTGTCTTGCCTCGCGAACACCCCGCGCGGAACACAGCATGGGTTCCGCTTTCGCGCTCTCGATGGAACAGAACGCTTCTACGCGTTCGAAGCGCTCGAAGCCGAAGCACATCGCCGCGCAGGACTACTTCAAGCACTCGATCTGAAACAGGGTGATCGGCTGGCTTTGGTGATCGCGGATCCCGCGGAGTTTGTGCTCAGCTTTGTGAGCGCCGTGGTCGCAGGCTGCGTGCCAGTTCCGATCTATCCGCGCGCGAGCTTCAAAGCAAAAAACGCCTACACGGACACGGTAAGTCACATCCTGGGCACGTCGGGCGCAAAGGTTTTGTTGACCACCGAAAGCAACAAATCGGTCGTCGACGATGTCTTCACGCAGAATCCTTCGCTCGCTCGCTTGTGGACCGTCGAGCAGCTCCAGCAAGTTCCGGATCAATCGGCGCGCCTACCGACCGTAGCGCCGAGCGATCTTTGTTTCTTACAGTTCACCTCGGGCAGCACATCACTGCCCAAGGGCGTAATGGTCACGCACGAGAACTTGCTCGCAAACGCGCGCGCGTTTCTCGGTCCAACAGGCGTCAATCCGAGCCTGGAAGATCTCACTGTCACGTGGCTGCCGCTCTATCACGACATGGGCCTCATCGGGTTCGCGCTCGGCGGCATCGTGTGCAGCGCGCCGACGTACATCATGCCGACGGAAGCGTTTGGCAGGCGCCCCAACATCTGGTTGGAAACACTGCACGAAAAGCGCGGCACGCTGACGTTCGCGCCCAACTTTGCGTATGCGCTCGCGACCAAGCGCGCACGCGACAAAGACTTGGAAGCGCTCGACCTTAGCCACGTGCGCATCGCCGGCTGCGGTGCCGAGCCGATCAATCCCAAAGTCATGCACGAGTTCGCGCAGCGCTTCGCGCGCTGTGGCTTCCGAAAAGAAGCGCTGCTGCCCGCGTACGGCATGGCCGAAGCCACGCTCGCGATCACCTTTCACCCGCGCGACAACGCCATTGTCACCGATCGTGTCAGCGTCGCGGCCATGCAGCGCGGAGAAGCTGCAAAAGTCGAAGCAGACGCGGACGCTGGCGACCAAGCCTTGGAGCTGGTCTCATGCGGCACGGCGTTTCCAGGGCACGAGGTGGGCATCGTCGACGAGCAAGGCAACATGCTGCCGGAGCGGCGCGTGGGCGAGATCGTCACGCGCGGACCCAGTGTCACGTCTGGCTACTTCAAGAATCCAGAGGCCACGGCGGAGAGCTGGCGCAACGGTTGGTTGCACACGGGAGACCTTGGCTACTTGGCCGACGGAAACCTGTATGTTTGCGGCCGGCTCAAAGACTTGATCATCATTCGTGGGGCCAACCATTACCCACAAGACATCGAGTGGGCGGTTGCGGAGGTCGAAGGCGTCAGGCGCGACAACGTCGTGGCCTTCAGCGTCCAGCGCAGCGGCGAAGAGACGCTGATCATCTGCGCGGAAGGCAACTCCAGTGATGCCGCGCAGCTGCGCAAAGCGATTGCGAGCAAGGTGTCCGAGACGAGCGGCATCACGGTTGGACACGTGGCTATCGTGCGCGTCGGCTCGCTACCCAAGACCTCGAGTGGCAAGGTTCAACGGCGACGCACCAAGAGCTTGTTCGAAACTGGCGAGCTCGAAGAACACGGAACTCAGGATCAAGCATCCGGAACGGGTGCGTAAAAACGTGCGATCCGCGCCTGATCACTGGCCGTAGAACCTAGAATGGGCCAGCGAAAAACCCGGCGCGTCCCGTGACGCTGCCAGTGAATACCGGTATTAAGCCGGAGATGTTAGCGATGGGAGAACCTATGACTCAGGCAGAGCTGCTGCAAATCTTTCGATCCACCGCCTCGGAAATCGCAGAAAAAGATCTTACGAAGGTGGACGAAAACGGCGTGATCTCCGACCTCGGCATCGACTCCCTGGAGCTGCTCGAGGTGATCGGCAGCCTCGAACGCGACCTCAACATCCGTGTGCCGGATGATCAGCTCGTGGGCATTCAGACAGTGGGCCAGTTGCTGAGCTTGGTCGCAGTCAAGCTTCCGCAAGCAGGCTGAGAGTTTCGAAAGGACATCCCTATGGCACACGAAGAACTGCGTGACGCGCTGCGCGAGATCGTCGCCGAAGTCGCCGAGATCGACGAAGTGCCGGACAGCAAGCCGTTCAAGGATCTCGGCATCGACTCGATGATGGCGATCGAAATCGTTGCTGAGGTCGAGCGTCGCTACAAGATCAAGATCCCCGAGCAGGAGCTGGAGCAGATCCGGGATCTCGACTCGGTCGTCACCTTGGTGGCGAGCAAGCTCGGCAAGTAAGCACCCTTCATGCGCATTCCAGAGGGCGTTTACGTCGCGAAGCTGAAAGTTCGCGTCGGGTATGTCGACACCGATCGCGCGCAGGTCATGCATCACTCGACGTATCTTCGCTATTTGGAAGCAGCGCGCGTCGAGTACCTGCGCGATCGGGAGTACGACTTTCGCGCGATGGAGCTGGAGCAGGGTTTGTCGCTCGCAGTCGTCGAAGCCAACGTGCGCTACAAAGCCGGCGCGCGCTTCGACGACATGATCGAGCTACAAACCTGGGTCGCAGTGGCCAACCGAGCGAAGCTGCGCTTCGACACACGGATTGTGCGTGGCGAGGAAGTTCTCACCACAGCCGAGATCACCGTGTGCTGCATCAAGATCCCCGAAGCCAAGCTCTGCAGCATGCCCGCGGCGTTGATCAACTTCGGCAGCGCCTAGCCAACTCCCCCGTACGCGTGCCCGTGCCCGTGCCCGTACACGATGCACGATCTTCCGGATCGTGTTCCGATTTCGCGCGAACGCTGAGCGGCGTCTTGCGTACGCGCCGTAGTGTGGATCAACAGCCGCGTACGCGTACGCGTACGGGCACGGGCACGGGCACGCGTAGGTTCAGAGGCTTACTGCGCCGCGTCGACGTGCTCTGCTTCTTCGTGTGAGGCAGGCAGCGCGCTCAGACCAGCATCCTTGAGCAGCTGCATGTCCGCGTCGTGCTCTGGATTGCCGACCGTCAGGAGTTTGCTGCCGTAGAAGATCGAGTTTGCGCCTGCCATGAAGCACAGCACCTGCGCCTCGCGCGTAAGCTGCTCACGCCCCGCCGATAGACGCACGCGCGCCTTGGGCATGAGCAAGCGTGTCACCGCAATCATGCGCACCAGCTCGAACGGATCGATCGGCTGCTGATTCGCCATCGGCGTACCCGGCACCGCCGCCAGCGCGTTGATCGGCACGCTCTCGGGAGGCACTGCGAAGTTCGCCAAAGTCACCAACATGCGGCAACGGTCATCGACCGATTCGCCGAGACCCAAGATGCCACCACAGCACACCGAGATGCCCGCACGCGTGACGCGATCGAGCGTCTGCAGACGGTCGTCGTACGTGCGTGTCGTCACGACCGAACCGTAGAACTCACGCGAAGTGTCCAGGTTGTGGTTGTACGCCGTGAGCCCGGCCTCTTTCAGCGCCACCGCTTGTTCATCGGTCAACATGCCGAGCGTCACACAAGCTTCCATGCCGAGCTCGCGCACGCCGCGCACCATGTTCAAGACGCGCTTAAACTGCTCGCCACCCTTAGCATTGCGCCACGCAGCGCCCATGCAAAACCGCGTCGCGCCCATCTCGCGCGCGCGCTTGGCTTGCGCCAGCACCGTCTCTTCGTCCATCAGCGGCTGCACGTCCATCTTCTTCTCGTGACGCGCGCTCTGCGAGCAGTACCCACAATCCTCGGGGCAGCCACCCGTCTTGATCGAGAGCAACGTGCACAGCTGCACGCTGTCGGGGGTGTGATGTTGCCGGTGGACGCTCTGTGCCCGGAAAACCAGCTCTGTGAGCGGCAGATCGTAAAGGGCACGGACCTCTTGAAGCGTTACGGATTGCCGGCTTAGCGCAGTCATGCAGTCTCCAAAATGATGGCGGACGGCATCCTGACTCGGAGCTGGGCATTCGACAAGCCAACCCGCAATTCGTCCGGTTCAGCTTGACGTGCGCGGTTGGGCGTCCGACTCTGCCCAGGCGCCCGTTCAATCGGGGCGCCCGTCAACTTGCATTCGCGCATGAGGAGCTGGGCCGACACCACCCGCCATCACCCCGGAGATACAGGCACGCTCTGGTCACGGTTGGGTCGGCTTGCACCCGCAGAGCCCTGCATCACAAGGGGTGGTTGGACGCTCGGGCAGGACGGGCAGGGGTGGAGATGAGCGATGCCAGTCAGCGCACGTCTGCGCCTGAAGTGCCGAGGCCGCAAGACACCCGTGTGAGCGCGCGTCCATATTGGCCGCTGCAGCGCCTGCCGCTCGACGTGGTGCCGCCTGTTGCCGTGTTGGCAGCCCTGTCCGCGCTGTTTTCGATGGCGCTCAACCAGGTCGCCCTGCCGGGCCTCGGCGCCGGGACGAGCGAGCAGTTTCCCCTGCTGACCCAAGCCGCGCGATTCTGCGCCAACTTGTCGGTCACATCGGGCCTCGTGACCCTGATCTCCTGCGTCTCGTGGGCGCTGCTCGGGGCACCCCGGCTCCCCCTGCGTAGGCAGCTTTCCGTATTCGTGTGCGCGGGGGCGCTCGTGCACGTCGCGCTCAGCGCGATGCTGTTCGACCCATTGGCGGCCTCGAGGGTCCAAATCTACTTCGGCGTCGCCGCCGCGAACCTGATCGGCATGTCGGCGGGTTCTGCCGCCATCAGCAGCACCCGTGGCCCGTTCATGCGCGTGCTCGCGTTTGCGATCACGGCGCTTGCCTTTTTCAACCTCGCCACGGCAGTGCTCGACGTCGCGCCGGACACCCCACTCGATCCCTGGGCGCACTACCTGATGATCGGCAGCAAAGCGGCCGGCGAGGTCGTGTACATCTTCCTGCTGTTTGCCGCGTTCCCCCTGCTCGTCCCGAAGGGTCTGAGCATGCGCGCCCTGGCCGCGCGCTCGCTCGGCTTCGCGGTGCTGGTGTTCACTTTTTACGTCCAGCTCAGCGCGTTTCATAACATGCGCGCGGACTTCGGCCTCTTGATCTACTCGGCGCAAAGGGTGTCGCTGGTCCTGGATCGCTGGCCGCTGGCGTACTCGGTGCCGTTCTGCTTGCTGCTGTCAGCTTCAGTGACCGGGCTGATCAACGGTGGAGCGGTGCGGATCCAAGCGGCCTCGGGGATGCTCCTGATCTTCGCCGCGGGTTACGCCACGCGTGCGCCGGGGCGACTTCTCAGCCTCGCGATCGGTTACATGCTCTTGGCGCGGGCGCTCGTCGCGCTCACGGAGCACGCGCCGTTTCGATCGATGTCCCCACCGGCACCAGGTCGCAGCATTCGTCCGCCCGGTTCGCAGTAGAAGAGGGTTTGAACAGGAAGGCTGGGAGGCGGGGAGCCATGAATAAGAATGGGCTCCGCGGCTACTCTTTGAACGCAGCGAAGCCGCAGCTTCACGACAAGCTCGCAAGAAAAGCAGCGGAGCAAATGCCTGCTCTCGCCTCCCCGCCTCCCCGCCTTCCTGTTGAAATTCTCGGGCGCGCCCAACCACTAATGCAAGCGGGTCACGGCCGCCGCGATTCGACGGACTGCTTCGCGCAGATCTTCGAGACCTGCGGCGTAGGAGATCCGCACGTAGCCTGGCCCGCCGAACGCTGAGCCGGGCATGAGCGCGACCTTCGCGTCTTCCAGCAGCCACTCCGCTACGTCCACATCCGACGCCAACAGCTTCGTGCCAGCACGTTTCCCAAGCCACCCAGCGACGTTCGCGAACACGTAGAACGCGCCGCTCGGCACCTGGCAACTCACCCCGGGCACCTGCGAGAGCTCCGCGATCAGCACATCCCTGCGCTCGAGATACGCGCTCCTCATCCGCTCCACGCACGCCTGATCGCCGCTCAGAGCGGCAAGCGTCGCCAGCTGCGCGATCGTCGCGATGCTCGAAGTACTCTGGCTCTGCAGCGTCTCGCACGCTCGCGCGAGCTCGCGCGGCGCGATCAACCACCCCACCCGAAACCCGGTCATCGCGTAGCTCTTGCTCACGCCATCCACGATCACCGTCTGCTCGCGCAGCTCAGGCGCGACGGTCAGCAGCGAAGGCGCATGCGAGCCCGCCCCGTAATACAGCTCGGCGTAGATCTCATCTACGATCACCCAGATCGACTTCGCAAGCAGCAGCTCCGCGATCTCACGCAGCGCCGCTTCATCGAACGTCGAGCCCGTCGGGTTGTTCGGGCTGCACAAGATCAACGCTTTGGTCTTGTCAGTGATCGCCGCGCGCAGCGCAGCGACCGTGGGCATGAAGCCATCAGCTTCAGCGCACGGGACGAACACCGGCTTCGCCCCAGCGAGTCGCGCTTGATCCGCGTAGCTCACCCAGCTGGGCGTAGGGATCACCACCTCATCGCCGTCATCGAACAGCGCTTGCGCCAAATGAAACAGCGCATGCTTGGCTCCCGCCGTCACGACCACCGAATCGGGCGTGTGCGACAAGCCACGCCGCGCCTGCGAGCGCGCGCAGATCGCCTCGCGCAGCGCAGGCAGCCCTGAGATCTGCGTGTACCCGTAAGGCCCGCTTTCGAGCGCACGCGCCGTTGCTGCCAGGATCTCCGGCGGCGGTGCGAAGTCGGGCTCACCCACATTGAGCGCGATCAGTGGCTCACCCCGCGCCTTCAGCTCGGCCACACGTCGAAACATTTCGCCGGTGGCCGAAGGGGCGATACGAGCGAGCCGCTGAGAGCGCGCAGGTGGTTTTTGTGGAGAACGGTCGGAAGTCACAGGACGATGGACTTCCACGTATTCGATCGGAACTTCCAGGTCATGATCGCCGTGAGCAGCAGGACATACACCGCGGCCGACGACCAGATACCCAAGAGGCCCCCGTTCAACAGGATCCCGCCCACGTAGGCGACGGGTAGCAGCACCCCGAAGTGCAGTGAGACCTCGACGAACATGACGAAGCGCGGGTTGCCTGCACCGAACAGCGCCTGCGTGAGGATCATGCCGCCCGCAATGAACGGACCGCTCGCGCCCATCATGCGCATCGGCGCCTTCCCCACCTCGATCACGGCTGGCGAATCATTAAAGATTCTCAGCCAGAACTCAGGCCAGATCACTTCGGTCGCTCCCAAGATGCCAAACGCCAGCACAGCGAGCTTCACACTGCTCCATGCGTATCGTTCGGCGCTATCGGGATCACTCGCGCCCATCGACTGCGATACCAGCGTCGCCGTCGAAACACCGAACGCCATGCATGAGAAGAACGTAAGGCTCAGCACGTTGATGATGATCGTCGTCGCGGCGCCGTTCACCGGCTCGCGCACAACGCCATCCGCGCTCGACTGACCGTCGATCAAGCCGACGATCCAGATGAACGCCAGGAAGCCCGACATCACAACTGTAGTGGCTACCCCTGACGGGACCGACAGGCGCGCGAGGTTCTTCATGACAGCCGCCGACAACGTGCCCGGCCGGTACGGCTTGTATTTCAACTGATCGATGGGCCGCAGCGAGAACAGCAGCATCGCGACTACACCGACCCAGGATGAAACCGCAGCAGCGAGGCCTGCGCCCTCCGCACCCATGCGTGGCATCCCTGCTCGGCCGAAAATTAGCAACCAGCACAGCGCACCATTCACGATGTTCATCAGCACGGCTGCCCAAAAATGGACGTACGTGCGGCCGGTGCCATCATAGAAACTCTTGTAGGCGGCCGTTACGACCATCGACACTAAACCTACGAAACGCCACTTCGTGTATGATCCAGCGATACGGACGTATTCGGGATCCGAAGAAGAGAGAGAGAAGAACTTCGGAATGAGAGGAATGAACACGCACGCAGCGACGCTGCTCGCAATGAACGCAAGCACGAGTGCGTTCGCGAGCACTGCTCCAGCGCCGAGCGGTTCATTCTGTCCGATGCGTCTTCCGACTAATGCCTGTGTTCCAACTGAAATGGCGGATAAGAATCCACCGATGGCCCACAGGAACGTGAGCGAGTGCGACAGCATCGCTTGGCCGTGCGTACGCTCTGGTTCGGGCAACATCCCGATCAGATACGTGTCGACCAAATTGATCGCCGTCTGCGTGAGGAGCGCCAACATCGCTGGCACTGCCAACACGAGAATCCGCTTCACGTCTTTCAAACTTGGTGGCGCAAAAAATGTGCCCATCACGCGTTCTGCTACGACATCCTCCATAGGGGGGCGCAATGTACGGAGCGGCACGACCGTTGACAAGCAACGGCTGCGTGGACTACGCAGCCCAAGCGCGCAGTACAGACTGGCAAGGAGACATTGAACATGAGTCTCGCGTCACGTAGCCACGTCGAGCACGCTGAGCACACTGAGCGCCGTATTTCGCTCGGTCTGATTCTAATGTGTCTCGTCGGATTTAGCCTATCTTTGATCGCTTGCGGTCCGGACTATCCCAAATGTGACGATGACGAGGATTGCCACAAGGGAGAGTTCTGTATCAACAACCTTTGTCAGCAGTGCCGCAACAATGCTGATTGCGCGCCCGGACAGCGTTGCTCTGCTGGAGCCTGCGAAGCGATCCCAGGGTACTGCGCTTCCAACGCCGACTGTGGCCCAGGCAAAGTGTGCGAGAACAACATGTGCGTTGGCCAGCGTCAGAGCGTTGCGCCGCCGACCACACAAGCACCGGCATCGTCCTCGTGTGAGCTTGCATCGGCCTACTTCGATCTCGACTCGAGCACACTGTCTGACAGTGCGCGCGATCAGATGTCGCGCAACGCAACTTGCTTGCGCTCGCGTCAAGGCCGCGGCGTTCACGTGACGGGCACGTGCGATCCGCGCGGCACTGAAGAGTACAACCTCGCGCTCGGCGAACGCCGCGCACAGGCTGCTCAACAATATCTGAAGTCGCTCGGAGTCGACGGCGAGATCACCGTCTCGTCGATGGGCGAAGAGCTCGCGACGGGCAGCGACGAGTCCGGCTGGGCTCGTGACCGCCGCGTGGACTTCAAGTTCAAGTGACACAACAGCAGCCCTCCCCTGAAGTCGCCACGGTCGTTATGACGACGGGTCGTACCGCAGTCAGCGAGCGCAGCCAGCAGAGCGTATTTGCCGCTCTGTGGCTGCGGTTCGCCGCTGTTGGCTGCGGTCTCGCGCTCAGCGGTTGTCTCATGACCACGGGTGCCGGCGACGAAATGCGTCGGCAGCTCGAGCAGCGCATCACGGAAGTGAATTCGCGCACCGAGCAGAACCAGCGCAGCCTGGAGGTCAAGCTCCAGGAGCTGTCTGAAGGTCTGGAGCGCGCGCGCGCGCTTCTGACGCGCGACAGCGCAGACGTCGGTGCTCAGGTGCAAGCGCAGCAGCAGCGCATGGCCGAGCTCGAAGGTCAGATCGCGGAGATGACGCACAATCTCACCGATCTGATCGAGCAGACGGCCAAGGCGCGTGCAGAGCTGGACGACAGGCTCGGCAAGCTCACCAGCAAGCCTGGCGAGATCACGCTCGACCCCGCGGCGATTCCCGCAGACAAGAACGCCCACTTCAATGCGGCGTACGACGCCTACAAGGCGGCCGATCAGGACAAGGCGCGCGCGCTCTTCAAGGAGTACGTGACGCGCTATCCGGACGACACCAAGACAGGCGACGCGCAGTACTGGGTGGGCGCGACCTACCTCGTGCAGAACAAGCCGGCGACGGCATTGGGCGAATACCGCAAGGTGATCGCGCTGTACCCGAAGAGCCCGGCGGTCGACACCGCGCTCTACGGCATGGCCGACGCGTTCTTCCGCTTACACGCCTGCACCGATGCGAAAGGCGCGCTCGACGCGCTGATCAAACGCAAGCCGAGCAAGACGCTCGAAGAACGCGCGAAGCAGCTGAGCAAAGCGATCAAAGACGCCCCCAAAGGCTTCTGCACATCGTAGCGGCTCGCTCATTGACCTGAGGGGCCGGGCAGCGCCTCATCCAGCGGGGCAGGCACGCCGAAGTCGGGCGTGCCGTCCGCTTTCCAATTCTGCCCAGGTCAACGTCTCCGGAACGAGAAAGTCGTGTGCGCGTACGCAACGACGCGTAGGCGTGGACTGCGACAGTTTCACGCCCAGTGATGCAGGAACAGGTAGACGAGGACGCCGGTGGCGAGGACGTAGATCCACACCGGCAGTACCTTCGGGGCGATGCGCTTGTGGCGATCGCGGCGGTCTTTGACGCCGAGAAAAACGGTGTAGATCACCGCCGGCGCGATCAGGATCGCGAGCCCCACGTGCGAGATCAGCAGGAAGAAGTAGAAGTAGCGGATCCCGCCTTCGCCCGGGAAGTGCGTGTCGCCGAACAAAAACATCCGCGTCAAGTACGACGCTAGAAACACCACCGAGATGATGAACGCCGTCAGCATCAGACGCTTGTGCCGCTCGATCTGCCCCTGCTTGATCGCACGCGCGCCGAGCAACACGACCGTGAGCGCAGTCGCATTCAGCGCAGCGTTGAGAGTGGCCAAGCCATAGTTGGTGATCACGAGTCAGCTCCTTCGGAAAGCAGCACCGACACCGCTTTCTGGAGCGCATCGTGGCCGTCTGGATCGTTCGCGAAGAAGCCTCGAATCTCGCCGCGCCGATCCACGAGCACGAAGTGCGTCCCGTGCAGCACGTTGCGAGGTCTTCCCTCTTGGACAGGCTCAGCTTGCATCGCTTGCTTGAAGCCTAGGGTCACCACACGCTTAACTTCAGCGATCGGGCCGGTCAAAAACCAAAAGTTGGGAACATCGACGCCGTGCTGTTGCGCGAATACGCGTAGTTTCTCTGGCGTATCGTGCTCGGGGTCGACGCTGAAGCTTACGAACGACAGCGGCGCTTCCACCGGCAGCTTCTTGCGGAGCGCAGCGAGCTGCTGCGTCAACAGCGGGCACACGTCGGGGCAGGAGGTGAAGATGAAATCGACAACCACGACCCGTCCGCGCAGATCGGCGTCGGAGAACTTGTCACCGAGCTGATTCTGCAGCGCGAACTGCGGCAGCTGACCGTAGCGGTCGAGCTTGCCTTCACGCTGACAGGCGAAGAGCAGCGAGCACAGCAGGATTCCCGTGCTCACCCGCGTCAGCGCACGGGCCATGGCTCAAACCCAACCGTCGATCAGCAGCGCGAGGAACAAGAGCGGCACATAGAACAGCGAGGTGAAGAATACGCGACGGCCCCACTGCGAGAGCGTCGCGGCCGAGCTCGGTCGCAAGGTGGCAGAGGTGAACCAAGCGCCCAGGCCGAGCGCGACGCTGAGATACAGCCACGACGTCCAGCCCAGCCAGTGCGGCAAGAGCGACACCGACACCAGCAGCAAGCACCACGACACCGCGTGCAGGCGCGTGCGCTCGGGGCCCAGCACCGCGGGCAACACGCGAATGCCCGCAGCCACGTAGTCCTCGCGTCGGAACGCGCCCAGGCCGATCACGTGGGGGATCTGCCACAAGAACATCAGCGCAAACAGCAAGACGCCCTTCGCGCCCAGGTCACCGCTGACTGCGGCGTAGCCCATCAACGGAGGCAACGCGCCCGGCACCGCGCCGACGATCAGCGCGAACGTACTGCGCTGCTTCATCGGCGTGTACACGCCCACGTAGCTCACGAGCGCGACGAAGCCGAGCGCGCTCGTGACCAGGTTGGTCCCGAGCGCCAACACAGGCAGCGAGACCACACCCAAAAACAGTCCGAAAGCGCGTGCCAGTGCAGGATCGAGCCGACCTGCGGGCAGCGGGCGATTGCTCGTGCGGCGCATGCGCTTGTCGCTCTCGCGCTCGATGAAGCAATTGAGTGCGTTGGCCGAAGCCACGCACAACCACGTCCCGATCAGCATCCAAAGCGCGCGCAGCGGCCCGAGCGTACCCGGTGCGATGCCCATGCCCACGGCCGCGGTCGCAACGACGAGAAACGAGACACGAGGCTTCGTCAGGGCGACGAGGTCCCGAACCATAGGCGAAATGCCGGTATTAACTGCTGCCGTGCTCATTGCAGAGTCGGATTGTCGCTGTCAGGCCGTGAAATTCCCCAGGGGAGCGGCCGCATGCGTCAAATCAGGGTTGAGTTGGTCTGTAGATTGCGCCCTTGCGCCCCGTGAGTGGACCGCGTCGGACCGTCATGAGAACTCGGTGTGTCTGGGGCCAAACCACCCGCCAGAGCAAGGGAACCTTCAGCCGGGCGCGCATGTTGTAGGAAACCCCCAAGTGCGTCAAGGAGCGCATTCGCGCGTGCCGCAGGTGAGCATACTAGAAAAATACCGCTAGCGGCGGAACCAGTACACGATCATGTAAACGATGATCGCCGCTGCGAGCGCGCTCATCAGCCCAAGCATCAGCTTGGGTAGCCGTGAGCCCCGCGTGAGCGATGACGGATCTTGGCTGGCCCGCTGTGTACGGGTGATCTCGGTGTCGTCTTCTCGATGTACCGCCGCGGCGGACGCGGCTGATTTTGGCGCGATCGAAGAAGCGGATACAGGCTCGGCTGTAGGTCGACGGCTCGCGCGCTTCGCCGCAGGCAGGGGAGCCTCGACGTGCTTAGGCAGACAGTGGAGCAGCGCTTCACCGAACTGCGCAGCCGTCTCGTAGCGGTCGCTCGGCTGCTTCGCGAGCGCCCTGTTCATCACCACCTCGAGCTCTGGCCAAAACGGCTTGCCTGAGACGCGTTGCGAGAGCGGTATGGGCGCCTCCCGCACGTGCGCTTTCATGATGTCGAGTGGTGTCTTGGCGTCGAACGGCAACTTGCCGGTGATCAGCTCGTACAGGATCAACGCAAGCGAGTAGATGTCGCTGCGGTGGTCGAGCGGCTCGCCCTGCGCCTGCTCGGGGCTCATGAACTCCGGCGTGCCGAAGACCATGCCCTGCTGGGTGAACATCATCGAGCCGTTGCCCATTTGCTTCTCGCTCATCTTCGCGAGGCCGAAGTCGAGCACCTTGGGGAAATCGGTGGTGCCGCCCTGCAAGGTGAGGAAGATGTTCTCGGGCTTGAGGTCGCGATGGACGATGCCGGCGCGATGCGCTTCTTCGAGCGCGCCGCAGACCTGGCCCATCAAGCGCAAAGCGCGCTCGGGAGGCATCGGTCCGTTCTCGCGCACCTCGGCCGCCAAGTTCCGGCCTTCCAGGTAATCCATCACGAAGTAGACCGAGCCGTCGTCGAGCGCGCCGTATTTGTAGACGCGCGCCGTGTTCGGGTGCGAGAGCTGGCTCATTGCGCGCGCCTCGCGGCGGAAGCGCGCGACCAGATCGTCACGCGTGACAAAGCGCGGATGCAGCACCTTGATCGCGACCATGCGATTCATGCTCGGCTGCTCAGCCTTGTAGACCGAGCCCATGCCGCCCGAGCCTATGCGGTCCACGACGATGAACTCGCCGTTGTCTACCTGTTTGCCGATAAGTGGGTCTGGCACTCGCGCCATCGTAAAACAAAGTTCGCGACTGCGGATCTGAAGCGCGCGACTTCCTGCCCAGAGCGCTGCGCGTTGCCATCCAAATCAGCCGCTGAGCCCTACTTGAGTCGCGTTCTCGCGATCGGCGAATCGCCTCGGCCACTGATAGTACGGTCAGGGCCCCCCGCGGCAGCGCGCTGCGCTATGTTCCGCAGGTCCATGGCGGTGCGCCCCTTCCCCTACGCAAGCTTGCCCAAGCTCACACGGCGTCAGAACCAATTGCTGACGGCGCTGCGCACCACGTGGGAGCACGGCAAGAGCGAGCGCGCGCTCGGCGCGGTGAGCAGCCTGCTGGGGCGTGAGCTCACATGGCAGCTCGGGATCGGCGATAGCTGCAGCGCGAGCGAGCTGCGCGCGCGCTGCGTCACGTCGGCAGCCGTCGCCGTACTGATCGAGCAAGCGCAGATCGCCCGACCGATCACCTGCACGGTCGAGCTCAGCCATCAGGGCGCGCAGCAGCTGGTCGATCTGGCCCTGGGCGGCGACGCTACGACGTCTTCGTCCGCGGGCCTCGTTCCGCTCGATGAGCTGTCGCGAGGTGCGCTCGCGTACCTGGTCGCACGCATGCTCGCCGCGCTCGGCGATGGCTGGACCCTGCGCAACATCCTGGAGCTATCGCAGCTGGAAGCGGCGAGCCTCGAGGATTGTGTGGTGTATCCGATCGCCCTTAAGCTCGGGCCGGCCCTGCTCCACATGCGCGCGTACATCCCGGATCGGCTCGCGATCCAGAACGTTCCGGAACGCATCGCCGTGCGCGGCCTGCACGCGCTGCGCGTCACGCTCAGTGCGAGCGCTGGCGTCGCGCGGCTCCCGGCCTCGACCCTGCGTGAGCTCGCGCGGGGGGACATCATCGTGCTCGACGAGAGCGCCCTGGTGCGAGAAGGAGATCGTTGGCGCGGTCAGGTGAGAGCAGGCCTATTGGGCAGCCGAAATCACCTGGGCTGTGTGCTCGAAGAACAAGGGCTGCGCGTAGAGGACTACGCGCACGCCTTAGGTAAGGAGCTCGGAATGACGACAGGGACGATCGAAAAAGCCAGCGCTGCCGGCGACACGACCGCGTCGATCAACACGAACATCGCCAGCGACGCACCGATCGAGCTGCAGGTGGAGATCGCCCGCTTTTCGGTGAGCTTGGGTGAGCTGCAGCGCTTGCAGGCTGGTGATGTACTGACCACAGGTCGGAAGCTCGGCGAGCGCGTGAGCGTGCACGTGGGTGGGCGAGCGTTCGCCGAAGGTGAGCTGGTGGACGTCGAGGGTGAGGTCGGTGTTCGGCTGCTCGGGTTCAGCGAAAACGTCGAGCGCTAGCTGATCACGTACCGCAGCTCACAGCGACGCCCCGCACGCTCGATCTCGATCGTCAGCTCGCTCGCTGCGAGCAAGCCGTCCCAGACCAGCTTGAGTTGCTCCGGCCGTTCCAAGGAACGGCCGTTGACCTTCAGCACAGTGTCTCCGGCACGCAGACCCAGCACGTGGATCTCGGGCCGCTTCCTGAACAACTCGACCACGCGCCAACCCACGAAACGCCCACGCTGGAGCGCAGGCTTGGTGCGCACATGCCGGAGAAACGCGCCGATCCCGCGCTGCACTTCTACCTGAAGGTCCACGCGCGAGATCACGCCAGCGTCGATCTTCGGCAGCGTTGGATCCGCATCGAGCGAAGCCAGCGTGCGCGGGTTCAACCGCAGCTCGGGCATGGGCCGGCCCGCAGCTTCCTCGGCGGGCACTGCCTCCTGTGCCAGCGCGATCGACGCACACAACCCAACGAGCCCGGTCACAGACAACCAAACACGCATGAAAAATCATCGCCGACTTCCGGCGCTCGTTCCAGCGCCTCTCTCACGCAACCGCAACCGCAACCGCAACCGCAACCGCAACCGATCCGGGGTCAACGCCGCTGCTACGTGCGACAGGCGTCAACGTGCGACAACAGCGCCGAAGTGATCTGCTCGATGCTGCCGGTACCCGGCACATGCGCAATCTTTTCGTTCGGGAAGTGCTGCTCGAGCTGCGCGTAGAACTCGACCAACCTCTCCTGCAGCGCGTCGTCGTCGTAGAGCTCCACACCACCACGCTGCTTGCGCCTCGCCCGCGCCTGATCTGCGGGCACATCCAACACCAACGTCAGATCGGGCTTACGCGCCTGCGCGTTGATGCTGCGGATCCAATCGATCGCGGCATCGGTGTCGCTCGCGCTGCGCGATTGGTACGCAACGGACGAGTGATAGTAGCGATCCGAGATCACGCACACGCCCTCTTCGAGAAGCGGACTGATCTCGGCCTCGATGTGGTCCATGCGATCAGCGGCGAACATCAGCGCCATTGTCTTCCAGTTCGGCGCGCGCATGCCGAGCTGACCCGGGCTCACCAACCGGCCAGACAGACACAGCCGCAGCAGCGCGCCGACGGGACCCGCCGAAGGCTCGCGCGTTTCTCGCACGGCCCAGCGACGTTGGCGCAATGCGCTCGCTACAGCAGACACTTGCGTGGTTGTACCGGCACCATCCACACCTTCGATGACGATGAATAGACCCTGCGGCATGCTCGTGTGCGACCTCCTGTCAGCCCCGCGCAGACTACACGATTCAGCGTGTAGCCGCTGTGGCCAACGGATTGCCGAGGCCACAACGCTGTTGTCGCGCGTCTAGAGCGCTCCATTGAAGCGCGTTGCAATCGCTACTCGTGATGAAGAGTACAGATCGCATGGCCCGAGTTAAGGCAAGGCGATGTCATCCCATACCGCAGCTGGTGCGACCAAGATCTCGCGAGGTGGTGGACCTTTCTTGCGCTGCCGGTATTCTCGCATTCTCGCGTCGCCGCTTACAGCGGCTGCGGAATGCTTATGAAACAGAATTCGCTCACACACAGGACCCTTCGTCACGTGCGGCTCGCCGCGCGCGCTCACGGCCTTACGCCGCTCGAAACTCCGCCGTACCTCGTCCTGCACGTGAGCTCCAGTTGCAATCTACAGTGCGAGCACTGCTCGGAGCACGCACAGCTCAATCAGCCAGACGATCTACGCAAGAGCGAGCTGATCAAGCTTTCTGAAGAGCTCGGCAAGCTCGAGTCGTTGCATCTGACAGGTGGTGAGCCATTCCTACGCGATGAGCTGCCAGAGATCTGCGCGCAGTTCTCGCGGCAAAATGCGCTGGCTCACTTGTCGATCAGCACCAGCGGATTCCACGTCGCGCGCACCACGCGGGCAGTCGAACGCATCCTCGCGCTGACCACGTTGGAGCAGTGCACGATCGAGCTCTCGCTCGACGGCATGGCGGACTTTCACAACCGCTTCCGCGGCGACTCGCACTCTTTCGACAACGCGATCCAGACCTACTACGGGCTCGCCGCCATCGCGCGCAAAGATCCCAGGTTGAAGCTGCGCGTAGTCTCGACTGCGACGCGTGACAACTTGGACGAGCTCGAGCGGCTCTCGCACTATCTGTACGACCGTTGTCCACAGCTCGAGCAACACAAGCTGCAGATGCTCGAAGGTGAGCGTCGCCGCGCTGGGCTGCGCGGGCCCGACCCCGATCGCTACTTCCAGCTCGAGCGGCGCGTCGCACAGCTCTGGGCGGGACGCCTAGGCTTCAGCAGCCAGCGGCTGCGGAACCCACTGCTGAGCTGGGCCAAAGCCCGAGCCTTTGCGGCGCGCGAACAGCTAGTGCCCTGCAAGGCAGGCGTGCTGTCGGCGGTCGTCTACGGCAATGGAGATGTCGCGATCTGCGAGACCGACTCGGCGCATCCGCGCCTCGGCAATCTCCGGGAGCACAGCTTCCGCGAGCTCTGGAATTCGCCGCAGGCGGATCGCGCGCGTGGAATGGTGAGAGCTCGGCAATGCGCGTGTGCCAATGAGCGTTGTTTGGCGATGAGTATGTTGTACCAACCGGCTGGGTTGGCGCGCGCGATGATGAGGGATGGGCTGCGCGAGCCGCCGCGGGCTTTGCCGACTGAGAGTCCGTTGGCGTACTCGTCGACGAGGCCGCCTGCGCCTGTTGCGGAGGAGGTCGGTCGCCCTCGGCGTAGGCTTCCTACGCTTGCGCCTTGAGAGACGTTTGGAGAGTCGTGCACGTCACACGTGCACGCGCTCGCGCACATCGGCTCGATGCGACCTGCTCGAGCAGCGCATCGCGGCTCTCTCAGCACGCGCTAATCCACACTGACGCCGCGCTGACTACGAATGCTCGAAGCGTCGGCATACCGTGCGCGTCCACGTGAGACGTGCACGTGCATGTCCTCGACTCACGGCGAGGCGCACTTCGGCTCGATGAGCGGATGGGTTTCGCCTTTGTGAGAGGCGATCGCGGCTCTCTCAGCACGCGCTAATCCGCACTGACGCCGCGCTGACTACGAATGCTCGAAGCATCGGCATACCGTGCGCGTCCACGTGAGACGTGCACGTGCAGGACTCACTGACAGCTTGCGCTATCGCCCAACCGACAAAGCGCTTCGCGAGCCTGCGCCGCTAGAGCACCACGTGGCGCGTTCGCAATGTACTCGCGGTACACCGCCCCAGCCGCACTGCGGTCGTCCGCGTAGCGCTCGTTCAAGCGCGCCAATGCAAACAGCGCATTGTGACCAGCCGGATGATTCGGCCCGATCTTGATGGCTTCGCGGTAAGTCTCGGCCGCGCGCGGGATCTGCCCTTGCGAGGTGTACGACTCCGCGATCAAAACCAGCGCTTCGACCCGTGAGCTCGTGGGCAGCGTGTTCTTCTTGGCGAGCTTGCGCAGCCGCTCCCGTGCAGCCGAGTGCTTGCCTTGCAGGAGCAGCGCACGCGCCGACTCCAAGCGGCGATCACTTTGGCTCTCACCATTCACTTGCGCGCATTGCTGCCGCCGTGAGCCGCGGCCTTCGCTCGCGCTCGCACCGGCTGCTGCTGCGCGATCGGGCTCGATCGCCGCAGGCTCCGCGCGCAGTCTGCTCTCGATGCCTTCGCGAACCGCGCGCTCGATCTCGCGCGGCGCTTGAATCGGGATCTCGACGCGCTCACCTGCGCGCACGAACTGGGTCTCGCCTTCGCTGCGCGGGACAACTTGCACCACGCCTTCGCTGACGCTGACCTGCGTGTTGCCCTGGCCGTCGACATCCACCGAGAACTGCGTGCCGACTACGAGTACGCGCGCTGAGCGCGTCTCGATCGACATGTGCTGCTCACCGCGGCGCTCCGGATGGAACGCAACCTCGACACGGCCCTTCATCAGCGCGAGTCGCAGCTCTTTGCGACCCAACCGCTCGAAGCGCACGCGCGAGTCCGGCGCCACGTCGACGCGACTCTGTTCGAGCGCGACTTCGACGCGACCATGTTGACCGCTCTCCAGCACCTGGCCTTCGGTCAGGAAACCCGATTGCACCGAGCCATCGTCGATCACAAGGTCGAAGCGCGCAGGCACCTCTGCAGCGACCGAGACCACTTCGCTCGGCTCACGCAGGAGAATAAACGCGAGGATCGCTCCGAACGCAGCCGATGCCGCGAGCGAGCTGATCCACACCGAGCGCGAGAAGCTCGGCCTGGACGATGACGGCAAGGCGACGCTGCGTGCGCTGCGTCCGCGCCAAGCTTCGACCAAGTTACGCTCCAAGCGGGCGCGCGCGACGTCGTCGAGCTGAGTCGGCTCGTCGCGCATCGCCAGCGCGACACGCTCCCAACCGGCCTCTTCATCATGAGGCATCGCGACGTTTCTGGGCGTGAGGTCTTCGAGACCTGGAGGCTGCCTAAGCATCTTCGCTCGCCTCCTGATAGTCGTTGTAGTTGTGGTGGGTGGCGCCATCGACGTGCTGTGACACGTAGGCGTCGATCGACTTGCGGGCAGCGAGCAGCCGACCGTGCAGCGTGGAGATCCCGACGTCTGTCAGACCGGAGATCTCCGCGAATGTGTAGCCTTCGATGTCGTGCAGCACGAACACCACCCGCTGCATCGGCGATAGCGCAGACAACGTGCGCTCCAGCTCGTTTGCAGCCTGATATGCGTGGTCCGGGGCAGGTTGATACGCGACGGTGTCGTGCGCGGCACCGGCCATGCCCACCGAGGCGAGCAACCGTGAGAAGCGGCGCCTGCGATAGCGCGCGCGTGCAGCGTCGAGCGCGCGCCGCGTCACGATGCCGAACAGCCAGGTCTGAACACTCGACCGGCCATCGAACTTCGCGGCACCGTCGAGCGCGGCCAAAAAGGCTTGCTGCACGACGTCTTCGACATCTGGATCGGTCGCACCCAAGATGCGCGACGCGTGGCGCAACAGCTTGCCAAGATGCGCGCGATACAACTTGCGCACAGCGATCTCATCGCCTTCCGCGGCGCGAGCCAGCAAGGCCCGATCGTCTTCGGCGGCAGGAGACTCGTGCGAGTATCGGCTCGAGCTCGGTTCTGGATTACGGGGCATCAGCGGCTATCCACAGGTTGGTCGTACCGAGGGCCCTGATTTTTCGGCCTGCCGACAGCAATTCGTAGGCATTTTGAAAAGAAAGTACCCGCTCGCGCAAGCTGTGACACCCGGACGCGTTCACTCAGGGCGCACGCGAATCCCAGCTTGGAGCCAAGGCGTAAGACGCGAGCCACGACCCGTGTCCGAGTACTGCCACCGGTCTAGGGCATAATCGACCCCAGCTTGGGCTACCACGTCGATCGACTCGACGACCTCGAAAGCGCCCTCGACGGTCCCGCGCACGGCGAGATCGGTGTCGAGGCCCGGCAGATAGTCTTTGCGCCCCATGTCGCGCTCGAAGTGCCCGATGCGCGAGAGAATCCCGACGCTCACCGCCGGCGTAAACGGCCCGAACACAAACGGCTGGCTCAGGAACGTGCAGCTGAAGGTCGGGTAGCGGTACCGGACATCGTTCGCGCCCTGTTCGAGCGCGATCGGCAGCGGGTATTCGAGGCCCAACAGCAAGCATTGGCCGCGCACGCACAAGCCGCCGCCGGTGCTGACTCCCGTGCGCAGCGCACGACTCTCCGACGAGGCACCGCCGTACACGCTGAAGTAGAGCCGCGGCTGAACCTTCATCGCGCGTTCGCTGGGATCTGGGCGCGGCAACATCTCGTCTGCGTCGCGCGGGTCGCCCATCAGCTGGTATGGATTGCCCGACACAGCTTGTTTGCGCTGTGTCGAAGCAGGCGCGACCGGTTGGGCAGGTGGGGCGCCGACAGTCTGTGGCGCGTTCTGCAGCTCGCTCTCGCCGTTCAGGTTCTCGTCGTTTGCAGCTCTCGGCGGCACAGCATCCGCCGGTTCAGTCGTCGGCATCGGTGCAAGCGCAGCGTACGCCACCGGCTGGCCTTGCTCATCTGACCACTGGCTTGCCGTACGCGGCTCCATGCCCGCGCGATCCGCGTCGCTCGTAACCTCCTCATAGGAAGGTGCGACAGCCTCGGAGCGCTCGCGTGTTTCGATCGCGCGATCGCGCAGCGCTTCGATCGCGAGCGCCAGTGCGCGCGCGTCGTCTTCACCTTCAGGCGCGAGCACGATCGTGGTGTCGATCGAGTCGCCTGCCCCGGTGCCGAGCACGAGATGCGCTGAGCCTTCGGTCGGACCACCGGCGATCGCGATTTGCCCAGCTGCGACCGCTTCCAAGAGCGGGGGCGGATCGCCGATTTCGACCGTGGTGTTGCCGCGCAAGGTCAGCACGCGGGCGACTTTCACAGCCAGATGCTCGAAGCCCGGCGCGGGTCGCAATGTGAGTCGCGCGTTGGGGTGAAGATGCCCCTGCGTGACGCTTGTAGCTGCAAGTGCGGCCTGGGCCTCAACGCTGTTTGCTGATGCAAACAGAGTCCAGAGCACCATCAGCGGCCCCACTTGTCGCACAGGGCGACGCTACCAGCGGCCCCTGTACGAAGCAAGCACAGGTGCGAGGCTTGACTCAGTTTCAATTTCTTTTTCGGACAGACATAACGGAAAGTACCGTTTACGGGCGAGCACAGAGCGGCCGTCTCCACAGAGCATTTTCGATACACGCTTCGGTGACAGCGTGATCCCTGGCGACTTGCGCCATGACCCACGGGTTGAGACGACCCCGCGGAGGCTTCCGGATCACGGCCAGCGCCTGCGCATCGAAGCGCTCCCACGGCGGCTCGTCGAGCGCTGGCGTATACGCGACTGGCTGCAGCGCTGCGCTGCGCTCCTGCTCCAACAGCAAGCGCCTGATCCGGAGCACCGCGCGCATGAACCCGTGGTAGCCGATCTGCACCTCCATCCAACGCTCGACTTGCGCCCTGCCCTCTAGCACTGCGCGCAGCGCGTTCGCTCTGTACTCGAGCTCTTCCCACGGCAAACAATCGAGCTCACGCAGTGCACCAGGAAATGCAGCCGCGAGCGCGACCATCTCCTCGCGCGGCGCGACATCGCTCTGCTGACGCTGACGCAGATCGCACAGCTTCTCATATTTGCCGCACAGCGCGCGGACGAGCCGCAGATCGCACGTTTGGTCGTCGGACATCGAAGAGGCTATGGTACTGCCTTCCGGCGTTCACTGCCTTCAGGCGTTTGCCACATACATACAGGGGTCGACATGGCGCAACACACGATCGAAGTGGTGTCGAACGAGCAGCGTGTCTTTCCACCTCCGGCTGAGTTCGCGCAGCGAGCCCGGGTCCCGAATCTCGAAGCGTACCAGGCTTTGTACAAGCGTAGCCTCGAGGATCCGGAAGGCTTCTTCGCCGAACAAGCGCGCGAGCTGCACTGGTTCAAAGCGCCGACCAAGGTGCTCGAGTGGAACGCGCCCTTTGCGAAGTGGTTCTCGGACGGAACGCTGAACCTCTCTTACAACTGTCTCGACCGTCACGTCGCAGCTGGGCGCGGCGACAAGGTCGCGCTGCTCTGGGAAGGTGAGCCGGGCGAGGTCCGCAAGCTCACTTACAACGATCTGCTGCGCGAGGTGAGCCGCTGCGCGAATGCGCTGACGAAGCTCGGCATCGGCGCGGGTGATCGCGTCGGCATCTACATGGGCATGGTGCCGGAGGCCGCTGTCGCCATGCTCGCGTGCGCGCGCGTCGGCGCGATCCACAGCGTGATCTTCGGTGGGTTCGCAGCCGAGGCCATCACCGACCGCATGAACGATGCAAAAGCCAAGGCGATCATCACGCAAGATGGTGGCTGGCGACGCGGCAGCGTAGTGCCGCTCAAAGCACAGGTCGACAAAGCGCTCGCGAATGTTCCAAGCGTCAAGCACGTGATCGTGTTGGAGCGCACGAAGAACCCGATCGAGCTCAAAGAAGGGCGTGATCATCTCTGGAGCGAGGTTGTCGCCAAGGCTTCGGATCAGCACGAGGCGCCGCCGTTGGCTGCAGAGCATCCGCTGTTTATTCTGTACACCTCGGGCACCACGGGTAAGCCCAAGGGCGTGATGCACACGAGCGGAGGCTACCTGCTCGGCGCGTACTTGAGCTGCAAGTACGTGTTCGACATGCGCGACGACGACGTGTACTGGTGCACCGCGGACATCGGTTGGGTCACTGGGCACAGCTACATCGTGTACGGACCGCTCGCGAATGGCGTGACCGCGCTGATGTACGAGGGCGCACCGAACCAGCCCGATCCCAGTCGCTTCTGGGACATCATCGAGCGGCACAAGGTGTCGATCTTCTACACTGCGCCCACCGCGATCCGCACGTTCGTGAAGTGGGGCGACAGCTACCCTGGCAAGCACGATCTGTCGTCGTTGCGCTTGCTCGGTTCGGTGGGCGAGCCGATCAACCCGGAAGCGTGGATGTGGTACCGCAAGACCATCGGCGGCGACCGCTGTCCAATCGTCGACACGTATTGGCAGACCGAGACGGGCTCGATCATCGTCACGCCTATACCGGGCGCGATCTCTAGCAAGCCGGGCTCATGCTCGCTGCCGTTCTTTGGCATCTCGCCGAAGGTGCTGCGTGAAGACGGGAGTGAAGCTGGGCCGAACGAAGGTGGCATGCTCGTGATCGACAAGCCTTGGCCTTCGATGATGCGCACCGTGTGGGGCGACGACGAGCGCTTCAAGCAGACGTACTTCTCGCGCTTTCCCGGCAAGTACTTCACCGGCGACGGCGCGCGCACAGACGAGGATGGCTTTCTCTGGGTGATGGGTCGGATCGACGACGTGGTGAATGTCTCGGGCCACCGGCTCGGCACCGCGGAGATCGAGAGCGCGCTCGTGGCGCATCCCGCGGTCGCGGAGGCTGCAGCCATTGGCGTCGCGGACGACATGACTGGTCAAGCGATCGTCGCGTTTGTCACGCTAAAGGCCAGCGAAACGCCAAGCGCTGAGCTCAACAGTAAGCTGATGGATCACGTCGCGAACGAGATCGGCAAGTTCGCGCGGCCGAAGTCGATTCGGTTTGCGGATGCTGTGCCGAAGACGCGTAGCGGGAAGATCATGCGGCGCTTGCTGCGGGATGTCGCGCAGGGGCGTGAGGCGCAGGGCGATATGACTACGCTGGAGGATATCAGCGTGCTTGCATCGCTTAAGGCTAGCGACGAGTAGGAGCGCGAGGACGTGCACGTCTCACGAGACGTGCACGCGCACGGCTACGCGCACGTCGGGGTATTGCGCGGAGATTGGCGACAGCGCACTGACGAATCGGTGCGCCTTTGCCGTCTCGCAGATTCGATTATTGGGGGTAGACGGCGCACTGGCGGGCTTCGATCGATTCGTTGATCGGGGTGGCCAGTGAGATTTTCATGTCGAACACGTCGTCGACATCCCATGCGGCGCCGCCCGTCGATTCAGCCAGCGAGGGCTTTCCGGCGTATGGCTCGAAGTAGCCGACGCCTACGTTCACCGAGGTGCCGCGGTTATCGCCGTGCGAGGGCGGCGACATCATGCCGTCCGGGGGCCCGCCTGTTTTTGCAGCAAACGTGTTTACCCAAATCTGCTGCATGCGCACTTGCGCGATGGTGTCGTCGTACCCGTGCTTGCTGACGTGCGTCGGGAAGAAGCCCGATGTGTTGACCTCGGACATGTGACCACTCGAAGCGGTTGTGAGATCCCAGAACGAGGCGTCCGTGATCAAGATGATCGTTCGCAACGTCTTGCCCACCTCACGCCACTGAAACTCGCCCGCGGCCGCCCACAAACCATCCAACGCGTTCTCTGGCCATGTCAGGTTGTCTGACACTGCGCCGCCGAGCTGTCGCGCTGGGTCCATCTGCGTCACGCTGATCTGCGAGCGCAGCTCAGTCTTCAGCGCTTCGACATCCGCGTACGGCATGCCGCCGTTCATCGTCTGCGGCGTGTCGACGAAGATCACGAGACCGTAGTGCGGAGGGTTCGGCAGGTTCTTCGTCTTCAGCGCGTCGTCGACCAGGCTGACCTCGCGCTCCAACGTGCTGAGCGGTGGGATCATGCTGCCCGACACGTCCAGAACGAAGACGATGTCGACGTCTTGGTTGCACGTGCCGTCGCTCGTCGGTGCAGCCGTTGGCGGCGGCAGCAGGATGTTCCCCTCCGGATTTCCTCCGGCGGGAACAGAGCTCGCAGGCAGCACCACCACGGGGGCGCTACCAGCGGCACCAGGTTGTTGAACGAAACCTCGGCCGCCACCGCCCATGGTCGTCTCAGTGCCGCACGCGGTGCAGACCATCAGCAGAGGGAGCAAGAACGCTACAAACTTCAACGTACGTCGCATATCGATTCCCGATGTCACTCGCAGTGTCATTTTCAATCGCTAAACAGGACACTTCCGCGTAAGTGTCGCGCCAAGCTACCGTAGCGCGCTGCGTCGTCACAAGTAAGCACAGCGTAGGTCGGGCAAAAGTCTACGCAGCCCAATATTTGGAGTAGCAGCTAAATGGCTCGTGGATGGCGGTGATCACTGAGGATCTGGCGATGTGCGCGACCGTGCAGCGCGCACGGATGCGCGCGCGGGCGGACGAAATGGCAGTCCCGCCAATGCCAGCGCGGCGAGCGGTTGGATCCATAAAAGATAATTGCCGTGCACGACTTTGTTGAACGCGACGAATGCGATGGTCGACAGCGCTGACGTCCGCAGCACCCGTCCTAAGTCCCGCGGACCCGATCGGTAAAACGCAAATGTCAGCGCAGCACAGCCGAGAAGCTGCAGCGCGCCGATCAGCGAGCCCATGCCTTCCGGGATGTACGCACGAATGCTGGAAGCGTTGGTAGGTCGCAACCACGAAAACGAGATCAAGTTCGCGATCATCTCGCGCGGCGCCCAGACGAAAAACGGCAGATAGCAGAGCGTCGTGGTGACGACGGCCGAGATGATCAAGCGCCGCGCGTGCACGCCTGCAAAACCCGGCAGGAGCACGCACCAGAGCAGCGCAGGCAGCGGTTTTGCAGCGAGCGATAGACCCAGCAGCACGCCCGAGAGCACCCACGACCTGCGTGCAGCCAACAGCAGCGCGGCCATGCCCAGCGAGACGGGAATTATGTCGTTCGCGCAGCGCCGCGTGATCTCCAAGATGAACGTGCCGCGCTCGGGCGGTGCGAGCTCGTAGCTGTGCCCGAGCGCCTCGATATGCATCGTCGGCAAGAGCGCGTACAGCGGCAAGACCAGCGGCGCCAGCCAACCGATCAGCGCACGCCATGGCGCTGCACGCTGACTCGGAAACGCGGCGCGCGCGAGCGCCCAGATCAAGAACGCGTGCAACCACCAGAACGCGAAGTTCACCGCAAACACGCCGCGCTCACGTAGCGTGTGCGTGACCGGAAAGTACGCCAGCGCCGAGATCGGGCCGTACTTGTAGCCGTCCATGAAATCGAAGCCCGGTCCGTGGTGCTTCCAGTTCTTGTAGGGACGGCCGCCTTTGTAGTCGATGCAGCGATCGAACTTCACGCACTCGACGTAAGTCGCTTCGCCATCGGGCGGCGCGCGCTTCTCTGCAGCTTTGAGCGGCGGCGCACATTCCGCCCATGGGTTCAGGCCACGGCGCAGCCACTCGCCCGAGCAGATCGAAGGCCGACCCATATCGGTCCAGCACTCGCCGCCGCGGCGGATGTCCGAGATGAAGTAGCGCGCGTGCAGAAACACCAGGAGCGCGCAAAGCGCGGCGAGCACCCAGTGCAGACTGCCGCGATCCCACAACGACACCAGGTAGCCGCGGCGCAGCGTCGCGACCGCGATGAACGCAAACAAGAGCGCGAGGCTCAGCAGGCGATAGGGGCCCGCGCCCCACGAGAAATACCGCGCGAGGATGAGCGCGCACGGACCTACGACGACCAACGCAGCTTCGGCGATCGCCGGCCACGCGAGCGTAGAAAACTTCTCGACTCGGGAAGGTCCCGGCTCTGTCACCACTGTCCGGTGTTGGGCATCGAAAGCCAGGGCTCTGCGGGTACCAACGCCTCACCGCGCTGCAAGAGCTCGATCGAGACGTTGTCAGGAGAGCGCACAAACGCCATGCGCCCATCGCGCGGTGGTCGATTGATCGTGACGCCCGCCGCCTGCAGCTTCGCGCAAGCGTCGTAGATGTTGTCGACCGCGTATGCGACGTGGCCGAAGTTGCGCCCGCCCCCGTAGCCCTTTTCATCCCAGTTGTAGGTGAGCTCGATCTGCCCGCGCTGATCGTGGACATCGTGCGGCGCAGCCAAAAACACCAGCGTAAAGCGGCCTTTTTCGTTCTCGGTCCGGCGCAGCTCACGCAAGCCCAACGCATCGCAATAGAACTTCAGCGATTCGTCCAGGTCGCTCACGCGCACCATCGTATGCAAATACTGCATGGGATCTCCTGTAGCTAGGTACGGACCGGCCGTGGGCCTTTGTTCGCGCAGCAATGTACTCCATGCAGCAGGCCGGCGCGATGATAGGAGCGTGCTACAGGGGAACCTCGGCCTGGGTCTGTACCCCAACCTCTCGGGCCCAATTTCTCGGGTCATCACCGGGGAAGCACCCGCCGGCACATCTGGACCATCCATGCCACAGTTCGACGCTATGCGCAGACAGCAGGTTACATGACGGAGCTCACCGAGCAGGAAGCAAAGCAGGTCGCGTCGGCGATGCGTCCGCAACGGCGGCCGCTCCTGATTGCGCTTGCGGCGAACCTGGTGATGTCCGGCGCATTGCTTGGCGTGCCGTATGTACGTGGCCGGATCCTCGCGCGTGAGATGCGCGAGCACTACGTGGCTTTCGTGCAGTGCATGATCGGCGGCGAGCCTGCGGCAAATCCCGGCCTTTCGTTGCCGCGCGGCGAGCGCGAGCACTTCGCGGCCAAGGTGTTGTTTGCCAATGCCGACTGGCCGATGGCTTGCCGTCCCGCGCTGCAGCGGCTGCGTCCGCCCGATGCCACGTTCCTGTGGCCTTCGCTCAAGTCGGCGGGGCTCGATCTGCGCGCAGCCGTCGATCTGGTCGACAAGCAACTGGCTACGCTCGCCAAACGTCGCGCCGAAGGCACGGGCCGCGTGCCGCAAAAGCCGCTCGATGCGCTGCGGCGCTTGCAGGCCGCGAGTGTGTTGTTCGCACGCGCTGGCGGCGCGAAGGACGACATCGACAACGACAGCATCGTGCTGAGCGACAAGGTCACGGGCTTGGCCGCGCCGGCGCGCTTGCCGCTGATGATCGGGGAAACCCATGGGTTACTCGGCTGGAGTGACTCGGGCGTGCTCGAGTTGCTGACGTTCGATTCGCACAGCTTGGCGTATCTGCGCGTGGACGGTGGCAGGGTCGATCGCCAGCGTGTGCGTCGCAACAGCTTCCTGCGCGGCGTTTCGCGCGCGGGCAGCACGGCGTATCTGGCTTGGGCGATGCCGGAGGCGAAGTGCAACGAGCGCGAGGATCACTGCGCTGCGCGGCCGACAGGGCTCGCGCGCTACGACAAGGGCGGCAGCGAGCTGGAGGAGCCGACTTGGAAGCTGCCGGGTCATCCTGCCGAGCGGCTGGACCGGTCGTTGTCGATCTCGGAGACTGGGCGCGTGGATTTCCTGCGGCGTAGCAGCGCGCGCGGGGGCATCGAATGGATCCGGACGCACCTGCCGCTCTTGGCTGCAGGGACACCTGCGCAGGAGCAAAAGCCCACGCGGCTCGAGGTCGAGCTCGAGGCGACGGTCGTCGATCTGCCGGATGAGCCCGCGGCGAAGAGCAGCGCGAATCGCACGGACGGTAACACTGCAGGCGCGACCGTAAACAACGGGGATGCAACCGAGGCGAACAAAGACAAGCCGCAGCCAGTCGCGATGGTGCCGACCAGCGCAACCCTCGTGCATGGCGAGCCCGTGTCCGTGCTGCGTGCGACGCAGACAGCTGCAGGCATCGAGGCTTCACTCACGCTCATGAGTCAACCCGCGCGCACGCTGAGCTTCGAGACCGTGCCCGGTGAGAAGCCTTGGACAGCGGCGTGTTCCGCTGGTGCGGATCGCTTCGTCGCATATGGCTCGAGCAGCGAGCTGCGCTTGCAGCACTACGCAGAAGGCACGAACGCGCAGCCGCTCACGTCGCAGCACATCGAGCTGGGCACACCGCTCGATCCCGAGGACAGCGGCGGTGATCGCTTGCGCATGTTGTGCGAAGAGGGCCGCGCGCAGCTGCTGTTCGTGTCCAAAGATCTCAGCCTGCAGGAGCTCTCGTGCGACAGCAAGCGCTGCAACGAAGCACGCGTGCTGACCAAAAACGTCGCCGAGTTCGACGCCATGCGACGGCGCGGCCTCACCATGATCGCCTATCAGCAAGGGCCGGTCGCACCGACAATCAAGCTGCTGCGACTCGATGAGAAGGGCAACCTCGCGGGAGCTCCGACAGTCGTCGGCACTTGCTGGGAGCCGCTCGGCGGCCTGTGCGGACGACCAATCCTCATCTCGGACGCACAACGCACCACCCTACTCACGCGCGATGGTCCCGATCTATTGGCGCTCGAAACCACCAACGATGGCCGCACCTTCGCGACGCTCTCCGGCATCCCGGTAAGCCGCGCGCCTGACTCAGGCACACTCACGCCGATGCAACAGCACCGCAAGCGCAAGGGCATCGAGGACTAGCCTGCCGCTCACAGCGGCTGGAGCTTGATGGTGTTGTCCAGCGTGATGGGGATGAGCAGCCAGTTGCGTTTGCTGTCGTATCCAAGGTCGGCCGGCGAGCTCACGTCGTAGACGGGTTGGAACGTTTCACCGGGCTTGCCCGCGAGGATCTGGTTGGCTTCCCAGCTGCTCACGTAGAGCGTGCCGTCGTTGTTCTTGATGATGCCTTCGAGCTGCTTCGCGGGCAGCTTTTCGAGCTTGGTCTTGCTGCCGGACCGTACGTCAAACAGCTCGTTGTTGCCGAAGCTCACAACCCACACACCGCTGGCATCGGCCCATACGCCGCTCGGTTGGCTGAGCTGCTTGCCCCGCACGATCACACGCGCTTGGTCGCGCACCAGCTTGTACACAGCATCTTGGCCAGTGGCTTCCAGCCGCTCGGCGGTGATACGCGCACCGAGATCGGTGAAGTAGATCGTGCCGTCCGGAGCGGCGCTGACATCGTGCAAAGAGGTTGCACCAGGCACCGTGACCGAGCCGAGCACAGCGCCGTTGCGCGTGCTGAACTTGCGAATGCGATCGAGGTCCGCGACGTACAAGACCTCATCCACGATCGCCATCCCTTTGGGCGCGTGCAGCTCGACGTTGAGCTCGGCGCCGTCGATCCACTTGAGCACGGCGACCTTGCCGTCCGGCGTAACGCGCGAGATGAAGCCGTTGTCATCGGCGTCGTCCGGCGCGCCATTAACGTTGCTCACGAGGTATTGGTCAGCCGCTGCGTCGTAGAGCACCGACCGCGGCGCGAGAAAGCCGTCCTTCACGAGCAATGCGGGCGCAGTCGTCACGATCTCGGCCGCGTCCGACTCGCCGGGTGGCGGAGCTGGCCCGAGCGACATGAGCGGCGCGGCCACCGGCTTCTCCACCACCACCTGCTCGCTGGGCGCCGCTGGTGGCGAGGCGCTCTGCGGCTTCTGCCCCTGATGACTGACGCATGCGACACATGCCAGCACGGCCCAACCAGCCGTTCGACACATCCCGATAAGCCATCTCGCCATGCGCGAAAAGCTAGCGAACGCGCAGCCCAGTGACAACTTCGATTCAGTTCACGCCGCGCATACCGACTGTGTCAGTGTCGTAAACGTCCTGCGCGGCCTGCATCTGGTACGGCAGAAGTGCCGCCGTCCCTGCGATCGCACGCGGCTCGGCGGGCTTACTGTCGCGGGAGAAGCGGAAATGCTCTAGCTCGTGCAGGCCGTATTCAGTCGCTTCTTTGTCGAATGCGCCGCGATCGCCGAGCCGGCCGAGGAACTTACGCATGTTCGAGAGCGTGCCCGAGGGGATCGCGTTCTTCTGGTAGTACGCGTGGTAGCGCTTCGGGTTCGGCAAAATCGTAGCGATGAACACACCTTCCGCGGGCGATAGCTCAGATGGCTCACGATTCCAGTAGTGCTTGGCCGCGTTGCGGATGCCGTAGATGCCCGGCCCGTACTCGATCACGTTCAGGTACAGCTCGATCATGTCGCGCTTGTCCATCACGCGCTCGGTCCACCACGTGAGCAAAACCTCTTGGATCTTGCGCGCGAGTGTCTTCTCGCGGTGCAGGAACACGTTCTTCACGAGCTGCATCGAGATCGTGCTGGCGCCCACCGCATAGCGCCGCTCGCGCAAGTCGCGGACCAGCGCGTTGCGGATGTTGATCGGCGAAAAGCCCTTGTGGTTGAAGAACTGCGGATCCTCGTGCACGAGCACCGCGTGCACCAGGTACGGGCTCATGGCTTCGATCGGCGTCCAGCTCTCGGTGCCCGGGCCGGTCTCCATCTCGAACACGGTGCCGTCCGGCTCCGTCACGCTGTGCACGAACGGTCGCGAAAAGCGACGCAGGTCGGCGAGCACAGGCACGAGCCGCCAGTCGCATTTGTCTTTGATGTCGAACTTCAGCTCAGTGCTGTCCAGCTCGCGCGAGTCGGTGTGGAAGCGCAGCTTGCCTGCGATGTTGCCGCGCCACTCGGCCACGGACATGTCGCCGAGCAGCGCGCTCGGGATCGAATGCACGGCGTCGTTGCAGTTCGTGGGCGGCAGGTCTGCCGAGACGTCGAACGCGTAGTGGTCCGCATCGAGCTCGACTGCGCCTTTTACATTGGCTTTGGCCTTGCCGACACCCACGCTGCCTGACTCGATCTCGAGCCGACGCTGCGCCGGGAACCAGTGGCCTTTGCCCGCGATGCTGAACGCAAAACCCTGAACCGGCGAGGTCGCGATGCGCTCGGCCGAAAGCCCGACGTTTTTCAAGTTGGCGTAGCCCTCGAGCGAGAGCTGGGCGGGGCTCTCGGCGCTGATCGTCAGCTCGGCATCGATCCGGCTCTTCTCCGACTCGTACCAAGGCACGCGCGGCAGGATCGGCACAAACAACGTGAGCGGCAGCGCAGCGAGCGTCACGCGCCCATCCGCGCGCAGGTCCGCAGGCCAGAACTTCATGTCGATGTTCAGCTTGCCCGAGGCATCCGCCGCGCCCTTGCCCGTGATGCGCAGCGCACCACCAGCTTCACGCGACAGCTCGCACTCCACGTCGTTCAAGATGGGCACGCGCTCGCGATCGGTCACGCGCTCGATGCGCGCGCGCTGCAGCGTGATGACCGCGTCGGGTGTGAGCCTGTCGAGTGCAGCCAACAGCGACTTCTTGCGATCGCCGTCGACCGGATTCTTGACCGCGACCGGCGTGGGTGCAGCGGCGTCGTCTTGATCCGCGTCGTCATCCGGCTCGGCCGCTGCTTCAGCTGGATTCGCGGAGGGTTGCGGCGAACGCGTGTGGATCGAGAGCAGCCCGTCCGCGACTTTGACGCGCTCGATCTGCAGACCTTCCGCGCGCGACAGCTGCACATCCACGCCGCTCAGAGCGGCACTGGCCAGCCCCGGCTTGCTCGCGCGCAGGCGCTCCACGTTCGCGGTGATCGCCGCGGGCGTCAGCTCAGCGCTGGCGTTGTCCACGACCAACAGCTCTTGTGAGCCCTCTTTGACCGTCAGGGAGATGCGCGCAGCTTCGAGCGTGCGTCCACCGCCGCCTCCGCCACTGCTCTCCGACTCCGGCTTTTTCCGCAGCTTGTCTTTGAGCTGGAGAAACGCTTGCGATGCGATGTCCACCTCGGCATCGACGCCGCTCGCGTGCACGCCCGTGATCGCTTTGGTGCCGGCGAACGGCGCGCTCGACCAGCTGAACTTCGCATCGACACTCTCGATGCTAACGTTTACACCCTGACCCGGGTCGCCCGAGACCAAGTGCACGCCACGCAGGCTGGCACCACTGCTTGCGAGCGACACGTCGTCGATGCTCACGTTGAGCCCGGTGCGCGACGCCAGCGCCGCTTGGGCGCGCGAGCGCAAGATCGCGGGGACCGCAAAGGCGGTGACGATCAGCAAACACGCCACCGAAACACCCGCAGCGATCCAAAGCTGCTTGGGCGTGAATTTGGCTACGAGGTTCGAGAGCTGAGCGAGCTGCCGACGCACGGAGGCTAACTGCATCAAGCCTGCCCGCTTGTTTGGTCGGCTCTGCCGCCCGGAGAGGGGATCTGTTGTTCGTCCTGCCGACAATCCACGCTACCTGTTGCCTTCACGCCCCAGACGAAACACCGAATACCCGGCCGCCGCGCGGTTCGTCGAGTATGGCCAGTAATTGAGCCAAGTAAAAGCTTGCCGGCCCGTCCGTTCCTACATTTGCCCACGCTTTTCGGGTCTGACAAGCGCGCCACAGGGTGCCCGGCGCGGGGTCGTAGTCACGCGGGAAGCGGTGCGTCCCGCGTGCGGCGTCCCGCATGACACGCGCCTAGCGACGAAGTCGCGGCCCGCGTGCGGCGTGACCACAGGCCGGCAAAAGCAACGGCGTCGCGATGCCGAGCACGATACCCGCACCACCACCTAGGAGCATCACGAGATCGATACCCGAGCTGTCGAGCAGCACGCCCGCAAGCATGCTGGATGCGACGCCGCCGAGGCTCGACCCCACCATGTTGAGGCCCGATTGGCTGCTGGCGCGCAGCCGTTCGGGGACGAGCGCCTCGACCAGGAGCGGCGCGCCCACCTGCAATGACATCACCATCACGGCATGCGTCACCTGCAGCGGATACACGAAGCGCAGGTCGTAGCAGATGCCGCAGATCAGCCAGCGCAGCCCGCATAAAACGATGCCGATGCTGATCATCAGCTTCGGGCCCAAGCGCGTGTACAGCGCGGCCGAGCCGAACATAAGCAGCGTCTCTGCCGCGAGCGCGACTGCCCACATGTAACTGATCGTGGCGTGGTCGCCGCCGCGCGCGTGCACGTACACGGGGAACAACACCATGGGTCCATGCAAGAATGCGTAGGCCAATGCGACCACCAAGAGCACGCGCAAGTAGGGCGTGTTCTGGAGCAAGAGGCGCCCTTCCCCTGGCGCCATGCGCGCGCGTGCGGCGGGCGGCAAGCTCGGGAAGGTGAACGCAATCGCCGATGCTGTACCGGCGAGCAGCCCCGCCAACAGGAACGCGTATTGAAACTGCTCCGGCTCCGATGTGCCGCGCGCGGCGGCGAGTGCATGCACGAGCGGTGGTACGCCGAGCACGGTCACGAAGAAGCCGAGCGTACCCCACACGCGCACATGACCGAATGGCAAGCCCGCCGGTCGCTCTGCGATCTCCGTGAGCGAAACAGCCACAGCCATCGGCATCTGCGCGGTCGAAAAGAATGACAGCAAGGTGACCGCGCCCATCATGGGCACGAACTCTTTGGGCCACGTCAAAAGCGCGTACCCGGCGGCCGTGCCGAACGAGAGCACGGTCAGCACACGACCGCGCGAGCCGGTGCGGTCTGCGACGTAGCCCCAGAACGGCTGAGCGATCAGGCCAACGAGCGGCGGCACTGCGAACGCCGCGCCGACCTGTGCACCGCGAAAGCCCAGCGACTCTTTCAAGTACAGGCTGAAGTACGGAAAGTAGACGCCGAGCGCGGCAGTCATCACGAACCAATATGTGCACAGGCGCCGCAACGGCGCGATAATAGGCAACGAGTCAAGTAAGTCCACACAACCCCAGCGTTGATCGCGACCGCGACCGCGACCGCGATCGCGACGAATCTTTGGCTCTCAGGTAGTGAACGTCGCCGTCGCCGTCGCCGACTACGTCTGACCATTGGTCGCAAGTTTTCATGCGATTCTGCGGCTGGGCAGCTCGCGCGGACTTCGGCGTGCGCCTGCCGCGTCGAGAAGGATCAACAGGGAGGCGAGGAGCCGGGGAGATTTTTGGGTTCGCGACCTACGCGATGAACCTCGCTACACGCTCCGTTCACCCTCTGGACCCAATTCCAAAATCTCCCCGCCTCCTAAACTCCCTGTTCATTCTCTTGTTTCGCGCTCCGTTTCGCGCGGTTGCCTCTTGGTCTGCAAAAACACCAACTTCATTGCGAAACTTGTGACCAATGGTCAGACGGTTACGGTCACGGTTACGCTGGAATCGTGACCGTCGACGGAGACGAACCTTAGGCGCACGGGCCGCTAGCTGGTGCGCTTTCGCGTCGTTCGGCGTGCGCCGCCTGCTTCGCGAGTGCGGCCGCTCCATTTTTTGCGCTTGCCGCCCTTGGCTGCAGTGCGTCGGCCGCCTGCCGGTCTGCGCTGCCGCGGTGCGGCGGGCTTTTCGTTCTCGGCCGTCACGACCTCGCGCACGTAACCCTCGATGTCACGCATGAATGCTTCGAGCCGGTCCTCGCCGCGCTCCATGCGGCGTAAGCGCTGCTCCCAGCGCCCGGTCATCTCCGGGCTCCGCACGAGCGGATGCACCGCGTCGACCAAGGCCCGTCCAAGCGGCGTGCTCACCAGACTCTTCACCTGTCGCAAGATGTAACCGCGCGTCAGCAGCGTCTCGATCGTCGCCGCGCGCGTCGCTGGCGTTCCGAGCCCTGATTCTCGCATCGCTTCGATCAACGCGCGATCCTCGAGCTGCCGTCCTGCGGTCTCCATCGCGCCCAGCAAGGTCGCTTCGGTGTGCGCCTTGGGCGGCTGCGTCTGCTTGCGATGGACCGTGACACCTTGCACACGCGCCGCCTCTCCCAGCTGCAACCCGGGGGGCAACTTCGGCTTGGCATTGGGATCAGCAGGCCGCGCGCGCTCGAGCACGCTCCACCCTGGCTGCTCGATCGCGATGCCCTGCGTCGCAAACAAGTCGGGCTCCGCGCGGCCAGCCGAAGTCACCGCCGTGACCACGCGCGTCACGGCTTCGACCAAGTCGTCGTGCCACGCCATCAGCAACCTGCGGCAGACCAAGTCGTAGATGCGCGCCTCCGCGCTGCCCTCGGGCAGCGATGGCACCGACCCGGTCGGGATCAACGCGTGGTGATCGCCGACTTTCGCGTCGTCCACGAAGCGCTTGCTCAGCGGACGCTTGCCGCTGTCAGCGGCAACCAGCCCCGGGTAACGCGGCGCGATCGCCGCCACGATCTCGGGCAAGGTAGTCGCCACCTCCTGTGACAGATGCTTACTGTCAGTCCGCGGATAGCTGAGCGCTTTGTAGCGCTCGTACAACGTCTGCGCTGCATCCAGCGTCTTCTGCGCGCTGTAGCCGTAGAACTGATTTGCGCGCCGCTGCAGCTCTGTAAGATCGAACAGCTGCGGCGCGGGTGTGCTGCGCAGGCTGCGGTCGAGCCAGCCCACGTGCGCCGCGCCTGTGCGCGTACGCGTCGCGACCTGCTCGGCAAGTACACCGTCCGCAGGCAACCGCGCCAGGAGCGGTCTGAACGCGCGCAGACGGCCGCGCTCGTCCAGGAGTACATGCCGAGGCGCCGGATAGTAGGTGCCCTTGTAGCTGCCTCCTGCGGTCTGGAAGGTCGCTTCCACCTCCAGGTAGGGTTCGGGCACAAAGGCTTCGATCTCGCGGTCGCGCGCGACGATCATCGCGAGTGTCGGTGTCTGCACGCGGCCGACGCTGAACAACGTGCCACTCGTGAGTGTGTACGCGCGCGACAGGTTCATGCCCACGAGCCAATCCGCTTGGCTGCGCGCGCGAGCCGCGCTCGCAAGCCCGTCGTAGCGCGAGCCAGGTTGGAGCGCCGCCAGCGCGCTGCGGATCGCGCTCGGCGTCAGTGACGATAACCACAGCCGCTGCCACGGCTTGCGGCAGCGCGCGAGCTCGTAGATGTAACGAAAGATCAGCTCGCCCTCGCGCCCGGCGTCAGTCGCGACGATCAAGCTGCGCACGTTGGGATCGCGCAGCAGGCGCTTGACCACCTGCAGCTGAGCGCGGCCGGCCGGCAATGGCATGAGCGGAAATTGTTCCGGCAACATGGGCAACGCCGCGCGCGACCAAGTCTTCCAGGCCGGGTTGATCGCATCCGGTTGCGCGAGCCCGACCAAATGCCCGATCGCCCACGTGACGCAGTAGCCGTTGCCCTCGAGGTAACCATCGTGCCTGCCGTGAGCGCCGAGGACTGCGGCGATGTCGCGCGCAACGGAGGGTTTTTCTGCCAGTACTACGATCATGAGCTGCACCCAGTGAGGGCATCTTCGGCCAGGTCGCGGGCGCATTGCTAGCGCAGCGCGGATCTCGAGCCGTTTGCGCGATTATGCCGGGGCTGAAGCTGGCCCTATGCCTACGGCTCGCGTGCGCGCTCGATCGCGATCAGCAGCTCATCGGTGCTGAAAGGCTTCTGCAGCACGCTTTGCACCATGCCGGGCGTGAGGCCGCGCTCGACCGCGAGGTCTAGGTTGCCCGAGCACAGCACGACCGGCACGGGGTTGCCTGCGGCCCGCAGCTTCCGCACGAGCTCGATGCCGTCCAGGTGCGGCATGTTGAGATCGAGCAGCAGCAGATCGGGCCGCTCCTTTGCGACGGCTTCGAGGCCGGCGCGCCCGTCAGCGGCATCGCACACGGTGAATCCACGCAAAGAGAGCAGGCGCCGCAGGTGCATGCGCACGAGCGGCTCGTCGTCGATGATCAGAACCCGGCAGGCGCGCGCTTGTGCGGGCGAGCTGGGCCGCGGTGCCGCCGACTGCGTCTTCGTCGCGGGCAAAAGCACAGAGAACGCGCTGCCTCGGCCGCGCGCGCTCTCGACCAGGATTGCGCCGCCGTGAGCGGCGACGATGCCTAGACAAGAGCCCAAGCCCAAGCCGTGACCGTTGGGTTTGGTCGTGAAGAACGGCTCGAACACGCGCTGCTGCGTGGCGGCGTCCATGCCTACGCCGCTGTCTTGCACGCGCACCATGACCCAATCTCCGGGGCCGACTGTCGCGCCGAGCGCGCGCTCCCACCGTGCATCCGGGCTCGCGACTCTGTGCGTCGAGACATGGATCGAGCCAGGCTTGTCCTCGAGCGCATCGGATGCGTTGGTCAGCAGGTTCATCATCACCTGCATGAGCGTGGAGCGCTCGCCCATGGTCACACAGTCTGGAGTCAGCGCGAGCTCGATCTGCGCTTTCTTCGAGAGCACGGCTTCGAGCAAGCCGCGGAGCTCGCGACAAAGCTCGGAGAGATCAACGAGCTCGGCCGCGTGCACGTCGCCGCGGCCCGCGTAGGCGAGGATCTGCCGTGTGAGCATCGCGGCGCTCTCTCCTGCTGCGCGGATCGTCTCTGCCAGTGCGAGCTCGTTCGGATCTTTCAAGCTTTGGGTCAGCAGCTCTGCGCTGCCAAGCACGCCGACCAAAAGGTTGTTGAAGTCGTGCGCGATGCCTCCTGCGAGCACACCCAAGCTGTCCATGCGCTGACTGCGCTCGACCTGCAGCGCGAGTTGCCTCCGCTCGTGCTCCAGCTTGCGCGCAGCTCTGAGATCCCGCACGCCGGATACGCGCACGGGCTCGCCGTCGAGCGTAGACATCACGCTGACCACCTCGACCGGCACGAGCTCGTCGTCTGCGCTGATCACGAGCGTCTCGTACGCGCCGACGACGCTCTCGTGGATGCGCTGGGCGACCAGGCCACGCGCGGTGGGCGGTACCAAGTCCACCACGGCTCTGCCGACGATGATTTCGCGCGGGTGCCCGAAGAAGTGCGACGCGCCGCCGCCGATGTCGATGATGACTCCGTCTCGCAGCGTCACGACGTTGTCGAAGGTCGCTTCCAAGATCTGGCGCAGCCGCGCTTCGCTCTCGCGCAGCAGCGCCGCCGTGCGCTCGCGCTGGGTGACATCGCGCAGCGCGACGATGCGGGCCGGTCGCTCGCCGATCTGGCTTTGTTTGGTATGAAACTCAGCGCGAAAGCGCGTGCCGTCTTTTCGGATCAGCGTGACGAGAAACTCGCCCTCGACGCGGTTGCGGATGCGCGTCTTCGCCTCGCTGAGATCCTCCGGGGCGATCCCGCGCAGCAGCATCTCTGGCGAGTACAGCTCTTCGCGTGAGTAGCCCGTGAGCTCGCAGAAGCGCTGGTTCAGCTCGATGATCACGCCGTCGACGTGGATCATCACGCCTTCGAACGATGCGTTCGCGAGCAGGTCCCAGCGCTCCTGCGTGCGCCGCGCTTCGTCGTGCTCGGCGGCCCGCCGCAAGGCCAGATCGAGCAACAATCCTACTTGCTCGCGCGTTGGGAGGTCCGGCGGCGTGCTGCCAGCCTTGACCGTGAAAGTGAGGCTCCGCTTGCCGTGCCGCAGGACGAGCCACGCTTGAGGGGTCGCCGCTGTTGGCTGCTGCGACAGAACCAGGCCGTGCTCGCGCAGCACACCGAGCCCGGCCTCGATGGCAGCATCGGAGTCAGGGCCGGCTAGCGCGGAGATCAGGCCTGGAAGCAGTTGCGTAGGCACAGGGCACCCCCAAGCCTATCAGTGTATCCGAGCGCTCGAGTCCTCGTGCGCAGCACGTTCGTGAGAGGCCTGCTTTAGCCGGCCTCCTAGCGCTACTCGAGCACGGGACTGGCCGCGGGCACCAGGAAGTGAACCTCGCGCGTGTCCAGCACGGTCGTGCCGTTGGTCACAACGTCAATGAACGCTCGGAATACTGCAGGTTTTGCGCGTGGCGTCACGAGCTCGTTCTTGCGAGGCCTGACGTCAAAGCACACCGGCATGCCGGGCTCCACCGCGGTGAAGGTGTCGTCGCTGCCGTCGTGATCACGGTCGCTGCTGCTCAAGTCGGTGCGGCAAGCGCGTCCGCCGACGTACGCGCCTGCGCCGCGGTGCACTTCGATGCGCTCGACGAGCTTCGTGGCATCGACGTCGTCTGTCGGATCGTCGCGCAAGACCGTCGAGACTTCGATGGGAACGCGCTGCGCGACTGCGCGCACGGCGTCGACCACGCGCGCATCGAGTGTGCTCGCTGTGTTGTCGATCTCGAAGAACAGCGGCTCACCGTCGCTGGTCACAGCGCCGGTGTCGCGGGAGAGCGCGCGCATCTGCATGTTGATGGGATCGCTCGGCACTACGGGCTCGGGCCCGACCGGGGCGGTCGGATCCGCGGGCATGATGGGGACGGCGTTCGCGTACGCGCGCATCTGGATGCTGATCACGCGTGCGTGGATGGCGCGCAAGGCCGCAAGCGTGTCTGCGTACACGGGCAACGCTGGCTCGATGCCGACGTACGGGTTCTCTCCGCTCGGTCCGTTGTGGAACTCGGCGTCGCTGATGAGCAGCACGATCGGCACGGCGTCTGGCCTGAAGCACGCGTACCCGATGCCGCCGGCTGCACATGCTGGACCATTGGGGAGATACGCACCGAAGCCACGACCGGTCGCGAGCGCGTGCAGCGCGATCATGCCGCCTTCGGGGCCGTCACCGCCGCTGCCCAACGCCAGCGCATTGACGCCAGCTTGGACGCTCGCAGCGGCAGTGCTCGGCGTCTGTGTGATCGTCAAGACCGCGTCGCCTTCGTTGCCATACGGCGCCAGCGGCACATCCTCGAACGAGCCTACGCCGATGTGTAAGTCAGCAATCAGCTCTGCAGCTTTGGGCACGATCGTGCTGGTCAGGCGCTCTTGCAGGACGGACAGCACGGGCTGCATGCTGCCCGTCGTGTCGACAAGGATGAACAAGTCGGCGGAGTGCAGCGAAGTCGAAAACTGTAAGGTCTCGCGCTGCGGGGCGGGCTCTTCGGCGTACGGCGATAGGAAGTAAAAGTCGCCCTGGGCTGCGGGAGTCGACTCGGCGTTTCTCGGATCGGTCCCGGCCACGGTCTCGATGAGGTCGGTGACGCCGTCTTCATCTGTATCTGCGCGCTCGGGATCGGTGCCGTGCGTGCGCTCGAACTCACTGCTTAGACCGTCGCCGTCAGGGTCTGCTGCTGGGTCGTCGGGCTCTGTTGGCGTCGGCAGGACGAGCTCCGGACTGTTGCCTGATGAGCCGGCGTCGACTTCGGGCGCGGGCGCATCCTCGCTGCCGCCATCAGCGGCAAGCTCGGGCGCGTGTCGACCCTCACTGATGCGCCCGACGGGTCCGCAGCTGAGCAACGACAGACTGACGAGGCAGCCCCACCCGCATTTCCCAACCCACCGGTACTGCATGGCTGAGCAAACATAGCTGATGCGGGTGTGGCTGCCACCTTGTGTGTTAGTGGTTGCCGCTGATGGCGGCAGCAACTGCGCGGACTTCCGAGCCTCTCAGTCGGCGCCGTTCGCGGCGGCTGAGTAATCTGGAAAGTCAGCTACCGGTTCTGTTGCGCGATACGCAACATGTAGCGATCCGGCGGTGCGCTGACGAAGCCGTAACGCTCGTACAGCGTGTGCGCGTCACGTGTGCCCAGCACCCAGCGCACGCTGTCGCGCACCGAGGGCTGGTCGAGCGTAAACTCCACAATGGCCTTACCGACACCTCGCCCGCGCTGCGCGCTGTCGACGAACACATCGGCGAGATACGAGAAGCGCGTACCGTCGCTCAATACGCGCGCGAAGCCGATCTGCCTGTCGCCCAGATAGGCGCCGACGCACAGCGAATGCTGCATGGCGTGCCGCAGCTGCTCGCGCGTGAGCCCTCGGGCCCAGTAAGAATCTTCGCTCAGGTACCGGAAGATGTAGTCGAACTGCAGTCGCGCTGGATCCGTGCTCAGCGTGAACGCTCCGAAAGACTTTTCTTGCAGCTCTGGCCGCGGCAGCGCACGTGTCGCTGCCGCCGCTGAGAACGTTTGTTCGGGTCGCAACGCGGGGTCGGGCTTCGGCGTTCCTGGGGTCAACTTGAGCGGAACCGTGCCGGCCCATACGTCGAGGCCCGAGTCGCCCGGTGCGTCGAGCGGATCGCCAGCGCGCTGCTTCGCCGAAGCTTCTTCGATGCTTAGACGGATCACCAAGGTTTGTTGGAGCTCCGCGCTGGTCGGCTCAGCCAGCTCGTTCATCCGGCCTGGAGCCATGTGATCGATCAGCGCGCGCAGCGCGAGCTTCTTTTCGTCGAGATCTGTCACCTCGGTGGCGGTGCCGATCACTACGGCCGAGCGGAAGTTCATGGAGTGGTGGAACGCGGTGCGCGCCAGCACGAGGCCATCGATCAGCGTGAACGTAGCGCTGGCGCGGCGCGTCGCCTCGAGCGAGCACAGCGTGCGATTGGCGCGCGCCCCGTGCAGGTAGAGCTGGTCGCCGATGCGGGCGTGCGCTGTCGGCAGCGTCATGGCCACGCCATCCACGGTAAAGGCGACGTGCGCCAGCAGCGCTTCGTCGATGATCGCGTACACGGCGTCGCGTTCGTGACTGCCGCGCTCACGGTGGCGCTTCAAGCGAACATTCGGGCCAGAGAAGTCATCGGAAGGCCCACGGGCCTGTGCGCGCTCAGTTGAAGACGTTTCCATGTTCGACAGCTTGCGCGACGACTGGTCTATGAGACAGTACCAGATATGACAAATAGGCTAGACCAGTCGACTGGCCCAGGAAAGCGCGTAAGTATAGCGCAAGTCGCTAGACTAGTGTGCGGGGCCGCGAGCGCGTCGCGGGCTGGTGCGTTCGACTGGGTGCTCGATATCGACTCGTCTGGCGAGCCGGATCAGCCGGCGTTCCTGCGGATAGCGCGGGCGATCAGCGGCGAGATACGGCGTGGACGCCTGAAGCCGCACGCCCGGCTGCCGGGCAGCCGTTCGCTCGCGGAGAGTCTCAGGGTGCACCGCAATACTGTGCTCGCCGCGTTTCGCGAGCTGACCGCGGAGGGATGGATCGAGCCGCGTCAAGGTCAAGGTACGTTTGTCTCGGCGCAGCTGCCTGAGCTGAAAGCGCGCAGCTTCCACAAGGGCACGCGCGTCGCGAAGCCACGTTCCGGCATGGCGTACGAGCTCCCGGCTTCGCCGCTCGGACCAGTCGGCGGCCGCGATTTTCCACGCGGCACATTGCGCATGCTCGGCGGCGTGCCGGATCTGCGTCTCGTGCCCGCCGCTGCGCTCACGCGCGCTGTGCGCCGCGCGTTACGCCGCGACCCTGAGCTGCTCGGCTACGCTCATCCTGCTGGCCACCCGCCGCTGCGAGCGGCGCTCGCCGGCATGCTGCGCGCGACGCGTGGCCTCGACGTGGAAGCCGAGGGTGTGTTCGTGACGCGCGGCAGCCAGATGGGCCTCGCGCTCACCGCCGAGGCGCTGCTGCGGGCCGGCGACGTTGTCGCAGTGGAGACCGTAGGTTACCGACCCGCGTGGCAAGCGTTGCTGCGCGTAGGCGCGCAGATCGAGCCGATCGCGGTCGACGCACATGGCTTGTCAGTGCCGCAGCTCGCAGCGTTGTGTCGCCAAAAACAAGTCCGCGCGGTCTACCTGACGCCGCATCACCAGTACCCGACGACCGTTCCGCTCGCTCCCGGCCGCCGCTTAGAGCTGCTAGAGCTCGCGCGGCGCGAGCGCTTCGTGATCATCGAAGACGACTACGACCATGAGTTCCACTACGAAGGCCGGCCTCTTTTGCCTCTAGCGAGCGCCGACGAAGCAGGCTCAGTCGTGTACATCGGCACACTCAGCAAGGTCTTCGCTCCGGGCGTACGCATCGGGTACGTCGTCGCCCCGGAGCTGGTTTTGCAGGAGCTGCTGCGCCGTCGCTACTATCTTGACCGCCAAGGCGATCATCTCACCGAGGCAGCGCTCGCCGAGCTGATCGAAGACGGTGAGCTGCAACGCCACACGCGCCGCATGCGCCGTACCTACCAAGCTCGGCGTGACCACTGCGTCGAGCTCTTACAAAAACACTTAGGGCACGCATTAACTTTCGAGATCCCGAACGGCGGCATGGCGCTCTGGGCGAGAGCTGCACCAGATATCGACACAGAAGCCTGGGCCAAGAACGCAGAAGCTCGCGGCGTAGTCTTTCAGACCGAACAACCGTTTCGCTGGGACCAACAACAAGGCCCCCATCTGCGCTTAGGCTATGCGGCTCTCACCGAGCCCGAGCTGACTCGGGGCATCCGCCGCTTGCAGGAATCACTGCCGTCCAGTCGGCGCGCTCGCTGATGTGCTGTGTTTTTTGAGCTTAGTTTCTACGTCGGCGACCAAATCGCTCGAGACGAACGCGTAGTCGATGGCGTGTAAGCCCGTGCTGGGGTCGGACAGGACGAGGCCGTCGAACAGAACTGGGTTTCTGCGCCTGTCATTCTCGGCCGGTTCGACGTCGATGCTGAGGTAGGTCAGGCCGTTGTCCGCGAGCTTGCATTCGCCGGTGTAGAAATCGGCGAAGCGTGCGTAGTCAGTGTCGACGCGCAGCCTGGTGAAGTCGAACAGTGCAATTGAGAGCGGCGATGGCGACTTGGAGACAAAGGTCGCGCCGCGCAGGCGCACTTTTCCCCCCGTGTAGAAGCCGGGGTTGCAACCTACGTCGTTGTCGCCGTCTGGCAAGAGGCGCGTGACGGATCCGTAGCTCTCGTTCGGAGGGTTCGACGCCAAGAATGTATTGAACGTGAGGGCGCAGCCTGTTTCCTCCGCAGAGGTGCAGAGCGGAATGTCCGCCAGCGCGCCACCCTTAGTTTCACCTCGCGGCACCCAATAACCACCGAGTGGTCCCGCGAGGATCGCGACGACGAGTCGCTTCCGGAGCGTAGGATCTTTCTCGAAGCGATCCTTCAGCAAGTGAATGGTGTGGTGCGAGCCTTGGGAATGCGAAAGCAGGATGATCGGACGCGAAGGGTCGCTGTGCGCGAGCATGTAGTCGAACGCCGCGGTGATGTCGCGATACGCGTAGTCGAGGCGGGCTTGGCGCGTCTCTTCGTCCGCTTCATAGGTGTTGAGCGAAGCTTGTCGGTACACCGGCGAGTAGATGTTGCACAGATCGCGGAACGGCCTCGCTTGTCCGTACATGAGCTCAGTGACCGCAGCGCGATCGATGTCAGGAAAATCGAGGTTGCGCGGCGCAGAGAGCAGACCCGGGTCGACCGTGGCGTACGCGAAGAAGCAATCCGCCTGTTTGTTGTCGTTGGTGGCTGGCAGCTCCGCCCGTTGTTTGGTGCCGTCAGGCAGGAAGTCTGTAACTGTTAGAGTGGCTGTACACGGGTTGTTAGGCAGGCCCGGTCGACACAACCATTTGTCAGCATCGTCATATAAATCAGCGGCCGCTGAGGGCTGCGCGGCGCCTGTGCTGGCTGTGAGCAGTCCGAGCCAGAACATGCAGCGGTAAAATCGGGGTCGTGTCATGTCTTGCACCTGTGGTGGGATTGGCGTCGCACGCAGTCAGTCGCGGCTCGCTCGAAGTGGTTCCCAACAAAACGCGAAATCGTGTTATCGCCTGGCAGAAGCCAAGGGGGGGCGTTTGGACGAGCTGCAACGGTTGTGTGTCGGCGCCATGCCGCTCCGAGCTGGCGCGCAACGCGACCTAGAGGCGGAGCTGCTCAAGGCGCGTGTGTTGGCCCGTGTGAGCCGCGATCAGCCCAGCGCGCTCGCATACCCGCGGCTCGGTCGCTTCGAAGTGTTGCGCTGGCTGGGTCGCGGGGGCATGGGCAGCGTGTTCGAGGCGCGTGATCGCGCGCACGGAGAGCGGCTCGCGCTCAAGGTGCTGCACGAGCCGGATCTGCATGGGCTCGCACGTCTGCGGCGCGAGTTCCGGAGCCTCGCGGACATCTCGCATGCAGGGCTCGTCACGCTCGGTGCGCTGTACGAAGAGTCGGGGTTGCCGTTTTTCACGATGGAGCTCGTGCCAGGGCAGTCGTTGCAGCAGCTTCTCGATGACGGAGCGTCGTGGGAGCTCGCTGTTCTCGATCACTGGGTCGCGCAGCTGATCGCAGCGCTGCGCGCGCTGCATGCACGCGGCATCGCCCATGGCGATATCAAGCCGTCCAACCTGATAGTGCGACCGGATGGGCACTTGGTGATTGTGGACTTTGGGGTTGCCCATGTGCTCTCCGAGCTTGATGAGCTGCGCGCGAGTCGCGGCTCGGGAACGCTCGCGTACATGGCGCCCGAGCGTGTGCGGGGAGGGCACGCTTCTGTGCAAGCCGATTGGTACGCGGTCGGCGCCGTGCTGCGCGAGCTTGTCGAACGAACGCCCAGTGATGCCCTGCAGCGTGTTCTTCCAGGTTTGCTCGACCCCAACCCGCAGCGTCGCTTTGCGGGCGCCGAGCTGGCGCGCGCGATCGGGATGACATTGCGTGCTCCAGTCGGTTTGGTGACTGAGGATGATGGGGTGTTCGTAGGTCGCGAGCGTGAGCTGTCCGCGCTCCTCGCGCAGCTCGATTCGCGCGGTCCATCCCTGTGCCGCGTGCGTGGTGAGCCTGGCATCGGCAAGACCGCTCTGTTAGAGCATTTTGCCGCCGTGGCAGCCGCGCAGGGTGCCCTGCTGTTGAGCGGCCGTTGCTACGAGCACGAGAACACACGCTTCAAGGGGTTTGATCTCGTGGTCGATGGCCTCGCGCGCCATCTGCTCACGTTGTCCTCGGCTGAACGCGAGCGCCTCGAACCAGCTGAGCTGGATGCCGTTCTGCAAGTGTTTCCCGGCCTCGCGCGCGCCCAGTTCCAGCGCGCATCACACGCGCCGCACGGCGATACGCGTACGATTCGACAGCTTGCCTTCGCAGGCCTTGTTGCGTTGCTGCGTGCAGTCGCTGCGCAGCGGCCGTTGGTGATCAGCCTCGATGATTGGCAGTGGGCAGATGCGGATGGTGTGCAGTTGCTCGAGCAGCTGATGGCTGCGGGATTGCCGTGCCTGCTGGTGATCAGCCAACGTGAAGGCCACAGCGTGTTCGCACGCGCCGTGCAGCTCGACCTCGAGCTCCTGCCCATGAGCGAAGCGGACGCGTTGCGGCTGCTGCAGGTGCTCTCGGAGAACATGCAGGCTGAAGCGCGTGTGGCGTTGGCGCAAGAAGCCGGAGGCAGCCCACTCGTGCTGCGCGCGTTGCTGAGAGCGCGACCGCCGGGCGGTCAGCTGCGCGACTACAACGCGCTCGTGGGTGAAGTCGTAGCCGAGCTCGACGACGCCGCGCGCGCGTTGCTGCGCCTGGCCGCGCTGGCAGGACAGCCCGTGAGCATGGAGCTTCTGGCGAGCGCGGCACAACTCTCGGCTCGGCCGTGGCAGGCGGTGGCGCGGCTCAAAAACCTGCGTATGTTGCGATCGGTGGCACGCGACGGCAGCTCCGCGCTCGCTCCACACCACGATCGTGTGCGTGAAGCTGTGAGCGGCGCGCTCGACCAGGACGCGCGGCGCGCCGGCCATGCTGCGCTCGCCCATGCGGCGGAGCAGCTGGGCTACGCGAGTGAGGCGCCAGAGTTCGCGGCGGAACAGCACCTGCGCGCCGGTCAGTTGCCGCGCGCTGCGTTCTACGCCGAGCTGGCGGGCGATCGAGCGCGCGCGAGCGCCGCGCTGGAGCAAGCGCGCATGCAGTACAGCCGCGCGCTCGAAGCCCACGCACCCGCACGCCCGGCACAGCTTGTTGCGAAGCTGGCGGACGCATCTGCGCTGGTGGGTGATGTCCAGCGCGCCGCGCCTTTGCTGCTGGAGGCGGCGGCATGTTTGCCGGAGCAGGCGCAAGCGCTGCAGCTGCAAGCGGCGGAGATGTTCCTGCTGGCCGGGCAAGCGGCGCGAGGTATGGAGCTGTTGTGCCCTGCGCTGCGCGCGCAGGGTGTTTGGCTGCCGGTCTCCGAGTACGCAGCGGGCTTGCTCGGCGTGCTCTCGCTCGTGCGTTTGCAGCTCACACGCCGCCATGAGCCAGCCGTTCTACCGGATCCGCGGATCGAGACGACTTTCCGGCTCGGGTTCTTGTTTCAGCTGACGCAGCCCATGCACGGCTACCGGCTCTTGCTCTGGAGCACAGAGCGCGCGCTGCATCACGGCACCGTGCCGCAGCGTGCGCGCGCGTTGGCCCAGCTGGCGGTGACGCAAAACGCGCTCGGTCTCGGCACGCTGGCTGCGCAGGATGCTTTGCTCGAACAGGCGCTCGCGGCGGCGTCGTCGGACGCCGTCGAGCATACTTTTGTGCTTGCGTGTAAGATCGTGGTCGCGTTCGCGCAGTGCGACTGTCCAGCGACGCTGGCATGTGCCGCGCACACGCGGCGTTTCGTGTTGCAACACCGCGTGCCCGTGGATTGGATCCTCGGTCCGATCACGGCGGTCGAGGTCAGCACGCGTGTGCTGGCAGGACAGTTTGCAGAGCTGCGCGCGTCGCGACCCGAAGTGGAGCGCGAATCTCAGGCTTTGGGCAACCGCGCGCTGAGCGTGCAGGTGGATGCTGCGCACGCGTGGGCGGAGCTTGCCTTCGGAAACACCGATGCCATGCGCACGTTCAGCGAGCGCGCGTTGCGCGAGTGGGTAGGGAGCCAGCCGCTGCACGGGCTCGCGATGTGGGGCGAGGCGCATCGTCGCTTGTATTGTGGCGAGCTCGCTGGCGCAGCTGAGCTCTTGCGTGTGGAGCAGCCGCGTTATGCGCGCGCCGGCATCTCGCGCGTGCAGAGCTGGTCGCTCGCGCTTACGTTGTTGTGGGGGACGATCGCGCTCAGGCTGAGCTGCGCGCCTGACGATGCTCATGCACGCGCCGCACGGCGCTATCTGCGCGCGTTGCGCAAGGCACGCGATAGCTGTGCGGCACCAAGCGCGGCGCTGTTGGAGGCCGGGCTTTATCGGCGCGAGCGCGACCAAGCTGCGGCTCGTGCTGCATACGAGCGAGCACGGCACGGCTTCGCAGCACTCGGCATGTCCGGTTACGCCGCAGCAGCCGCGTACCGAATCGCCGAGCTCTGCGCAAAGCACACGCTTCCGGAGCAAGCGGATCCATGGTTCGCGCAGCAAAACATCGCGAATCCCGCAGCATGGACCAACATGTACGCGCCCTAAGCAAGATCGGTGGGCTTGGTCGTCGACGGCGACGTGGACTAGAGCGCCACCTTTGTTGTCCGCGTCGACGACGCGAGTGGGTTATAGGGTCAACGACAAAGGTGGCGCTCATGTCCAAGGTGCCGTCGACGCCAACGTCTGCGTCAAGCGAATGGGTGTTAGGGCTGCGGCGAGAGCGCGCGTTGCAGCGGTAGATCCTGCACCCCACGTTCGCGCAGCCGATCGAGCAGGCGTGCCCGTGCGCGCGACTGCCTGCTCTTGATCGTTCCGACCGCCACCTCGAACACATCGGCGAGCTGCTCGGTCGACATATCCTCCCAGTAGCGCAGCTCGATCAACATCTGATCATCGACGGGCAGCTCTTGCAGGGCCTCGCGCACCAGCGAAACCATATCGCGGCGATGCAACGCCGCGCTCGGTGTCGTGCCCAGCGCGAGCACCGAGCTGATTGTGAAGTCGATGTTGGCGAGCCTGCGCCGCACACGAAAGTGATCGTACAAGCGGCGGCGTGCGATCCGAAACAGCAGCGTGCGAAAGCACGCTTCACCTCGGAAGCTCTCTCGCGCTTCCAGACAGCCCATCACCGTCTGCTGCACGAGGTCGTCGATATCGCTCGACACCTTGCTGCGAAAGAACCTGTAGAGCGCGACGAAGTGACGCTCGACCAGCAGCGTACCTGCCTGCCGGTCTCCGGTGCGCCAGGCTTCCAGCAACGCCGCGTCGTCGTCGTCCAATCGACCCTCATCGCGCCTCTGCGACGGCGCCTGCGGCCGAAGCTAGCGCGAAACCACAGCTCACGGACATAGGCGTAGCGCGCCTCGCCGCCGCCGCTTCTAGCGCATTCAGGTGCCGTGCAGACCGCCTCACACGGCCGCCGCGCTGCGGAGCGGCGAGGGAAGTGGAGTCTACGATCGACCTGCAGGGTGGGACGGTCGAAGTCGCGGGCGAGCAAGTGATCGTGCGCTACAGCCTGTCGGGTGGCCCGCGCACCGTCGTGTTCGATGTGCTTCCAACACGCAGTAGAAAAGCAAAACGCCCGCCGCGGGTTAGCGCAGGCGGGCGTTTCGATGAGTGGTCAGCTGCGTGTTATGGGAGCACGCAGTTGAGCGGCATGATGCCGTAGGACGAGCCCCACAGGTTGCACATCTCGCCGGTCTTCACTTCGTTCGTGTACGTCAGGCCGACGTTCGAGTCGTTGACGATGAAGCAGTCCCACATGATGACGTCGCCGTTCTTGACATCGAGCTTGCCCGAGACCGCGCCAGCGGCGGTCATGCTGAACGCCGGGTTCATCCCGATGCTGTCGTACTGAAACTGCGCCGGATCCATGAAGTCGTACATCTCGAAGACCTTCTCGGTCATGCCACTCGCAGCGCGGCGGATCGAAGCGGTGAACTTCTTGCCGTGCGCGTGGTAGTGGCCGAGCAACGAGAGGATCTGACCATCGCCGCTGACCGGGCACTCGTACTTGTACGTCTCCATCGCGCCCGGAGGAATCGGCACGACGCTCCAGCTGATGCCGCCCATGGCGCGAATCTGATCGGCCTGGCGCTTCACCGACTCTTTGTCGACGTAGAAGATGTTCATCCAGATCTCACGGACGAGGTCCTTGTCCGTGAAGTTGTAGTAGTGCATGTCCGCCTGCGCGGTGGCGTTCGGCGGGATCTTGCGGCCGAGATCTGCGTTCTCGGGAGCGACTCTGCCGCGCGGCATCCACGCCTTGGAAGCGCCGGGCAGGTTGTCGATGATGTTGCCGTTGGTACCGGTGCCGGGATCAGCGCACGGACCGAAGCCGCCATCGGCGATCTCGGTGTTGTACATCGTGTTGATCACGTGGTGGGTGCCCGCACGACCGCTGAGCTCGTACGTCTGGTAGTAGACGTCTGCCGTATTCGGCGTGTGGAACGTCCAGCACTCCGAGCTTTCCTCGCCCGGCTTCATGATGAAGCGAGCGACGTCAGCAGCGTCTTTGTAGTCCTTCGGACCGATGTGGATCTGCATACCAACTTCGGGGTCCGGGACAGGCAAGCAAGCCTCGTCACTCGCGTAGCCGCTGTTGATTCCACAGGTGCCGCGCTTGTCCGGCCAGCTCGTGTCGGCGACCGTGCCGTTGGGGTCGGTCGTGCCAGCGGGCGGCGCCGTGCCAGCTGGCGGCGTCGTCCCGGCGGGCGGCGTCGTGCCAGGCGGCGTCGTGCCGGCGGGCGGCGTAACCGTCGGAGTTGCTGTTGGCGTCGTCGCTACGGGCGCCGCGGTTGTCGGGGCGCCCGTTGCGCCAACCGCAGGTGCTGCGGTGGTCGGGGTAGTTACGGGCGTAACAGGAGCAGATGCTTGGCCAGCCGCTCCTGCAGTCGGGGTGGTGGGGGCTGTGGAGGGATCCGTGCCTTCAACTTGGCTCGATCCGCAGCCGGCGAGCCATGTGACGATGCACAGGGCGCTCCATACATTGCTTCTGTTCTGCATGAAGATAGCTCTCGTGGTTTGCGCTGCTCCAGCTCCCCGCGGGCGGTGCTTGGACATGCGCTTTATTCCCAATGAAACTGAATAACGCACTCACACTGACACGAAGCCGCTCTCACGAACAAGCGAACGTGAAGCACAACAACGAGATTTCTTCGTTGTAACTGTACTTGCCTCACGTGTCCGATTGAGAGAGGGGCGAAACAAAAACTGCGGGAAAAGCAGCGCGAACGCGTGATTGCATAAGCGTCATCAAAGCATCAACACGCGCTTTTGACGCCCATTCGTGCAGACCTCTTCTCAGGGTACTTAGTATGCATGCAGCTAATAGCTGCGTGTGAATCTGCTTCAGTCGTAAGAGTGGCTTGAGCGGTCTTTGGAGCGTCTTCAGCCTGCACTGGCGTCTGACTGTTTCGCTGTTAGCTAGAGCGTAAGTGCGTGTCCTTGGCGCTTGGAGCTACAGTAACTGTGCACCCAGCCTGGGGAGGTCGACGCTTCGAGCCCAACCTCACAACTCCTCGAATTTAGGAGGGTTTCTGCCCCGACGCGAGACCGTGCAAGCCAGGCTTTCCACACGCGATGGCCTTTCGTAGAGTGCGCTGCCATGCGCTTTTTTCCGTCGCTACGAAAGAGAATCTCCGCCAGAGCGCCGCTTTCACATGACCGAACCAGACCGCTCCGCCGCTTGCGGACCTGCTGGATCGCGGCGGGGCTGCTTGGATCGTGTTGCCTGATAGGGCAGGTCGAGGCTGATGCGTCAGCTAGTGTGGTCGCTACTTTCACGGGTGGTGCAATTACCCAAGACGATCTGCAGACCGTGGTGACCCAGCGGCTGCCCGTCCAGAGGGCCCTTCTGCAGCGCGAGGGCGCGGTGCACGACGTGCTGGAGAGCATGGTCCGCTACGATCTACTGGTTCGTGAGGCAGAGGCGCGTGGCTATCGCGATCATGTGCGCGTGCGCACTGCGAGTCAGGCCAAAGCCAACGAGCTGTTGATGCTCGGGCACGCGACCATCGAGCTGGGCGCGATCAGTAAGTCCGAGGTAGAGCGCGCGTACGGCGAGCATCGGCGCGAGTTTTCACGGCCGGCGTTGCGACGCGCGAGCCACGTGTTGCTACCCAGCCGGGCCGCGGCTGAAGCGCTGATCGCCGAGCTGAAAGGCGCTACGCGCGAGCGCTTCGCGCGCGTCGCAACCGACAAGAGCCAAGACCCTACAACCAAGAATCAAGGGGGTGAGCTGGGCTACTTCGATCGCGATGGCAAGACAGAGCGCGGCGTCGCGGGTCTGGCTGCTCCGCAGCTGGCAGCGGCAGCGTTCGAGCTGGGCTCGGTCGGTGAGATCACGCGCGTGCCCGTCGCCCTGCCACAAGGCTTCAGCGTATTGATGCTCACCGGCGAGATGCCAGCATCCGAGACGACGCGTGCCGAAGCGGATGAGCGTTTGCGTGAGCAGCTCGCGAAAGATCAGAGCACTGCCAAGCTCGAAGCGCTGGTCGCCGAGCTGCGCGAGCAGCACAAGCCGGTGGTGCACGCTGAGCTTGTGGACCTGATAGTGCTTCCTCCGGCTGAGCCGACCCAAATCCCATCGGGTTTCCCGGCTGCGCCCTCCGACCCACGCGAGCCCCCCAAAATAGTAGAGCCAGACGGCATCTAACCCCCCGCCCTGATCCCGAACCGTAACCGGATTCGGTCTGCGGTCACGCAGCCTGACTAAGCGGCGCGCCAACCGCCCACCCAAAAGTTTGCTGCAAAGCCCGGGCTGCGGAACAGTCATCCCATGCCGCAGAGCGACGCGTTGGCAGATCAAATCGAGCTCTTCGAAGCGTACCTACGCGACGAACGCCGCGCGTCGCCAAACACGCTGCGAGCCTACGGCCGCGACCTGCACGAGCTGTACACGCACGCCCAAGCCAACGAGCTACCCCTCGACGCCGCGCAGCTCGACGTAACCGCACTACGTTCCTTCCTCGCAGAGATCTCCCGCCACTGCACGGCCGCGACACTCGCGCGCAAAGTGGCCGCAGTGCGCGCGTTCTATCGCTTCCTCAAGCGGCGTAGCTTGATCGATCGCGACTCGGGCACGCTCCTGCGCGCGCCCAAAGTTCCGCGGAATTTGCCCACATTTCTAGGCGTGGACGACGCCGCTGCAGTCGTGACCGAGCCGAGCAAAGGCGCAGCGACCGAGGCGCTCGCGCTGCGTGATCGCGCACTGCTCGAGCTGCTCTACGGAGCAGGTGCACGTGTGGCCGAAGTCGCATCGCTCAGCTTGGAGCGCCTCGACGTCGAGCAGCGTACGGTACGCGTGCACGGCAAAGGCGACAAAGAGCGCATGTTGCCGCTCGGCGCGCCGGCCCTGCAAGCAGTGGCAGACTATCTCGCGGTACGGCCCGAGCTGCGGAATCAGCGTACGGGCAAGCAAGATCCGCGAGCACTCTTTCTCGGTCGCTACGGGACCAAGCTCGGCGTGCGGCAGATTCGTGCGCTGGTGAAGCGTTACGGCATGCGCGCGCTCGGACATGCGGACGTGCACCCGCACGCGCTACGGCACAGCTGCGCGACCCACCTGCTCGATGCGGGTGCGGACCTTCGCGGCATTCAAGAGCTGCTGGGCCACGCCAGCATCTCAACCACCCAGCGCTACACCCACGTCAGCGTAGACCGGCTGCTAGAGGTCTACGCACGAGCTCACCCGCTAGCGCGCTCGCGCACCTTGCCAGACGCAAAAAAGTCCGACTCCTAAAGCACCTTCACGGTTACGTGAAAGAGGGTTACGTGGCTTGACACGCCAGCCATGCGACCTAACTTGTTCCGCCGCAGCTTTGCGGAGGTTTGAGTGAATTCTCGTCACGAGACGTTCCACGCCACTACCATCGTCGCGGTGCGCCGTGGCAATGGCGCAGCCATGGCAGGGGATGGTCAGGTCACACTCGGCCAAACCATCGTCAAAGGCAGCGCCCGCAAGGTCCGGAAGCTGGCCGAAGGCCGCGTGTTGTGCGGGTTTGCCGGTGCCACCGCCGATGCGTTCACCTTGCTCGATCGCTTCGAAGCCAAGCTGAAAGCGTATCAGCACAACCTGGCGCGCGCCTCGCTCGAGGTCGCGCGGGATTGGCGCATGGATCGCTACTTGCGCAAGCTCGAAGCGATGCTGCTCGTGATGGACACGACCACGACCTTTCTGATCAGCGGCACGGGCGACATCGTCGAGCCCGATGAAGGCGTGATCGCGATCGGTTCGGGCGGCAACTACGCGCTCGCGGCCGCACGCGCCATGCTCGCACACACGCAGCTGTCAGCGGCGGAGATCGCGCGCGAGTCGCTGCGCATCGCGGGCGAGATCTGCATCTACACGAACTCATCGATCGTGCTGGAGGAGCTGGCATGAACGCGCCGATCGGCTTCACGCCTCGCGAGATCGTCTCCGAGCTCGACCGCTACATCGTCGGCCAAGCCAAAGCCAAGCGCGCGGTCGCTGTGGCGCTTCGCAATCGCTGGCGTCGTCAATCAGCTCCACCCGAGCTGCGCGACGAGATCATGCCCAAGAACATCATCATGATCGGCCCAACCGGTGTCGGCAAAACCGAGATCGCGCGCCGCTTGGCCAAGCTCGCGCAAGCGCCGTTCGTGAAGGTGGAAGCCTCGAAGTTCACCGAGGTCGGCTACGTGGGCCGCGACGTGGAGTCGATCATCCGCGACTTGGTAGAAAACTCGATCAGCGTGCTGCGCGAAGAGCAGCGCGAGCGTGTGGAGACTCGGGCGAAGGTCGCCGCAGAAGACCGGCTGTTGTCGGTGCTGTTCAAGCCTCAGCCGGAGGTCAGCGCTGGCATCCGCCCGTTTTTGGTCTCGTCGCAGGGCACCGTGCAGCGACCCGACGCACAACCACGCGATCAAGAGCAGCTGCGTCTCGATCTCCGCACCGGCAAGCTCGACGACACCCAAGTCGAGATTGAAGTCTCGGACGCACAGCACCCGCTCGTGTCGATCTTCGGCTCCGGTCACGGCATGGAGGAGATGGAGTCGCAGCTCAAAGACATGCTCGGCCAGCTGCCCGGGATGCGCGGCAAAAAGCAGACTCGGCGCATGAGCGTGAAAGACGCGCGCCGCGTGCTGGAAGAGGAAGAGGCGCAGAAGCTGATCGACATGGACGCTGTGCGGCGCGACGCGGTCTCGCGCACGGAGCAGTCTGGGATCGTATTTCTTGATGAAATCGACAAGATCGCGGGCCAGCGTGCGGCCTCAGGGCCCGATGTCTCGCGCGAGGGCGTGCAGCGGGACCTCTTGCCGATCGTGGAAGGCTCGACCGTCAACACCAAGTACGGCCCGGTGAAGACCGACCACATTCTGTTCATCGCCGCGGGCGCTTTTCACGTGTCACAGGTCTCCGACCTCATCCCCGAGCTGCAGGGGCGGTTCCCGATCCGCGTCGAGCTCGAGGCGCTCGAAACCAAGGATTTCGTGCGGATACTGAAAGAGCCGAAGAACGCCCTCACGCGCCAGTACGAGGCGCTGATGGCGGCGGAGTCGATCGAGCTGACCTTCACCGACGCTGCCATCGACTCGATTGCCGAGTTTGCGGCGCAGGCCAACCGCCGGGCCGAGAACATCGGTGCCCGCCGCTTGCACACTGTGATGGAGGCGCTGCTGGAGGACCTGTCCTTCGACGCCCCGGAGCGGTCCGAGCGGCGCGTCGTCATCGACGTGGAAGACGTACGGCGGACGCTGGCGCCGATCCTTGCGGATGAGGACCTGGCCCGGTTTATCCTGTGAAGGACCTGCGCTATGCTGCGCGCCCCTCAATGATCAACATTGGGTCGCATGGGATAGGCAGTGGAAGAGCTGATCGAAAAAGCCAGGGTCCTGCAGGAAGCGCTCCCGTACATTCGGCGCTTTCACGGGCGTACGTTTGTGATCAAGTACGGCGGCAGCGCGATGACCGATGCGTCATTGCAAGCGAGCTTCGTGCGCGATGTGGTGCTGATGAAATACGTCGGCATGAACCCCATCGTGGTGCACGGGGGCGGGCCGCAGATCGATCAGACGCTGCGCGCGCTCGGAATCACGCCGCACAAGGTCGAGGGCCTGCGCGTCACGGACGATCGCACGATGGAAGTCGTGGAGATGGTCCTGGCTGGCCGCATCAATAAACAGATTGTTTCGTTGATTGGCCAGCAGGGCGGCCGCGCGGTCGGGATCTCGGGCATCGACGATGGTTTGTTGCTCGCGCGTAAAGCCGCGCCGGTGCAGACCAAGAGCGGCCCGGTCGACACCGGTCGCGTGGGTGAGATCCGCGAAGTGCGCACAAACGTTGTGACCGCGCTCGTGGGCGCAGGCTTCATCCCGGTGATCGCGCCGCTCGGCGTCGACGACCAAGGCAACTCGCTCAACATCAACGCAGACACGGCAGCCGGCGAGCTCGCTTCGGCGTTGCGCGCCGAAAAGCTCGTGCTCATGACGGACACCGCGGGTGTGTGTGACCGCGATGGCAAGCTGCTGCAGTCGCTGAGCGCTACGGAGATCGCGCGGCTGCGCGAGAGCGAAGTGATCACCGGCGGCATGATCCCCAAGGTCGAATGCGCGCTCGCTGCGCTGTCGGGCGGCGTGAACAAGGTGCACGTGCTCGACGGGCGCGTGCAACACGCCATCTTGCTGGAGATCTTCACGGATCGCGGCATTGGCACTGAGATCGTCCGTCAGTAGCTCGCCGGCACGCGCAGCTACGAAAAGCGTCAGAGCTCAGCGAGTGAGATCCAATTCTATGACCAATCAAGCCACCGTCTCCGCAGCGCGCGAAGTTTTGTTGGGCAACTATCGCTCGAACCCCGTGGTGTTCCGCGAGGGCAAGGGCAGCCGGCTGATCGACGTCGAAGGCAAGAGCTACCTGGACCTGTGCGCGGGCATCGCCGTGGTCTCCGTTGGTCATTGCCATCCGGAGCTGGTGCGCGCGATCAGCGAGCAAGCCGCCCGCCTGATGCACGTGTCGAACTTGTTCTACAACGAGCCGAGCATCGAGCTTGCGCGCGAGCTGAGCAAGCGCACCCCGTACACGAAGTTCTTCTTCTGCAACAGCGGTGCAGAGGCCAACGAAGGCCTGCTCAAGCTCGCACGTCGTCATCACTTCGAGCGCGGTGACAAAGAACGTCGCGGCATCGTAACGGCGCTCAACAGCTTCCACGGGCGCAGCATGGGCGCGCTCACGATGACCGGTCAGCTCAAGTACCAAGAGGGCATGGGCCCGATGGTGCCAGAGGTCGAGCATGTGCCGTACGGCGACTTGGCGGCGCTCGAGCGCGTGGTCGGGCAGCGCACGGCGGCGGTGATCTTGGAGCCGGTGCAAGGTGAGGGTGGTGTGCTCGCTGGCACGCCCGAGTATCTACGCGGCGTGCGCGCGCTGTGCGATCGCGCGGGTGCGTTGTTCATGCTCGACGAAGTGCAGACGGGTTACGGCCGCACGGGTCGGTTTTTGGCGCAAGAATGGAGCGGCGTGGTCGCGGATGCAGTCGCGCTGGCCAAGGGCATCGCCTCAGGCTTTCCGCTGGGCGCGATCGCGATCAGCGAAAAGCTCGCAGGCAGCTTGCCGCCTGGCACCCACGGCACGACCTACGGCGGCAATCCGCTCGCGACCGCGGCTGCGCTCGCGGTCCTGCGCATCTTCGACAGCGAGAAGTTGATCGAAAACGCAGAGCGCCAAGGCCTGTACTTGGAGAAGCGGCTCGCGGCATTTGTCGCAGACGCGAGCTTGCCCGCGGCCGGTGGCGTGCGCGGTCTCGGCCTGTTGCGCGGCTTAGCCGTGGCAGAGGGCTTCGATCCTGCTGCGCTGGTCGCCGATCTACGTGCGCGCGGCGTGCTCGTCTCGATCGCGGGTGGCAGCGTGCTGCGGTTTTCGCCGCCGCTGACCATCACGCAAGCAGAGCTCGATGAAGCGTTGGTCGCGGTCGAAGCCGCGCTCAAAGCTGCCACACCTGTTCGACCTGGGGGTTGATAGAGCCATGCCTCGCCACTTTCTCAACTTGCTCGATCTCACGCCTCCAGAGCTGGAGCGCCTGCTCGACCGCGCCGACACGCTGAAGCGCTTGCGTGGACGACTCGAGCATCCGCGTCCACTGGCGGGCAAGAGCATCGGCCTGATCATGGAAAAGGCCTCGACGCGCACGCGCATCAGCTTCGAGGTCGGCATCCACGAGCTCGGCGGGCAGCCGATCGCGCTGCTCAGTCGCGACACGCAGCTCGGGCGCGATGAGCCGCTCGCGGACACCGCGAAAGTGCTCTCGCGTTATCTGCACGGCGTCGTGATCCGTACGCACGCGCACGAGCGCATCGAGACGCTGGCATCTGCATCGCAGGTGCCGGTGATCAACGCGCTGACCGACCAGTACCATCCCTGTCAGCTGCTCGCCGACTTGATGACCATTCGCGAGCAGCGCGCCGAAGGGCTCTCGGACTTGGTGGTCGCGTGGGTGGGCGACGGCAACAACATGGCGCACTCGTGGCTTCTGGCCTCGGCGCTGGTCGGCTTCGAGCTGCGGATCGCATGTCCTGCCAACTACTCGCCGCTGCCGGAAGTGGTCGCGCGCGCCAACGCGCTCGGCCGCGGCAAGCGTGTAATCACCACGGACATCAATGCCGCCGTGCGCGGCGCGCACGTGATCACCACGGATGTCTGGGCGAGCATGGGCCAAGAGGACGAGCGCGAGGCGCGCGAGCGTGCGTTCGCAGGTTTCACTGTCAACGAAGCGCACATGGCGCTGGCCGCACGCGATGTCGTCTTTCTACACTGTCTGCCGGCGCATCGCGGTGAAGAGGTTGAAGCCGCGGTGATCGACGGGCCGCGCTCGCGTGTGTGGGATGAAGCCGAAAATCGCCTGCACGCTCAGAAGGCCTTGTTAGAGCTGCTCTATTCAGCTCCGCACAAGTAACCACACCCGGTTGTGCCGCTGTCAGCGGCGACTCTTGGTGCCCTACCTGCCGTTGCTACGCTCTACACCGCTTTTCTTGGGCCTTTCGGCCATCTAGGGCACGGGGTAGGGCGGGCGCGAGGTGGGCGCGGCACACGACACCTCTAGACCGAGCTCGTCTCAGTCGAGGAGCGCGCGCATCCCGTCCGCCGCGCGGATCAAGCTGACCTTGGCCGTGACCGTCGGACGCGTGCTCGGCAAGTAGCGCGGATGTAGCCGGGGCGTACACCCGCGACACAAGTCGGCTGGTTGGTTGTTTAGGATGTGCGACTCGCCGCTCGCAGCGGCGGGATCCGGCGTGCTGTGAGCGCGTCACAGCGGGCCTACGCGTGCTTACAACGCTGACGGAAGCGCTCCTGTAGGTTCGCGCCCTCGTGCTTCAGTCGCTGCTGCTCCGATGTTAGAGTGGCTGTTGGACGCAGTGTCGACTGGGTGAGGCGTGGCGCCACGAATCCCGACTTTGAACCGCGGTGTAGACGTCTACAAGTTGCCGCTCAACACAAAAGAGGGCTTTGTGTTGTCGCGCATCGACGACGCCGCGTCGGTCGAAGACATCGCGATGATGGTCGGCCTGAAGCTGAATGATCTGATGTCGATCTTGGATCGGCTCGCCGATTTGGGCGCAGTGCAGCTGGCCTGGCGACCGGTCAAGTCCAGGGCTGGAGCGTCTGCGCCGACATCTGCCGCGAATAGCAACGGCGAGGGGGAGAGGGCGGGTCTCAAGGGCGAGGATCATCCTGCGGTTCAGCGCGCGCTCGCGCTGCCACCGATCCAGCTTTACACCGAAGGCGAGCTGGAGGAGCACGGTGACCTGAGCGAAGCGCAGAAGCGCCGCGTGCTCGTCGCGTTCTACGGCCTCGAGGGCAAGAACTATTACCAGCAGCTCGGCGTGGATCAGGACGCGGACAAGAAAGCGGTGCGCTCCGCGTACTTCGAGCTCTCGCGGTTGTTTCACCCGGACTCGATGTTCGGCAAAGACCTCGGCACGTTCAAGACCAAGATGGAGACCGTGTTCAAGCGGCTGACCGAGGCCTACGAAGTGTTAGGCCGCAGTCAGCGCCGCAAAGAATACGACGAGTACTTGGCGTCGATGGTTACGACCAGCGTGCTGCAAAACCGCTTCGACAGCGTCGAAAGCCAGGTGCGCGCGCTCAGCACCGCGCCGCCGCAGCACCAGCGCCCGCAGACGCCGGTCGCGGAAGCGAGCGCGAAGAGCGCTGCTTCGAGCGCTGGGACACCGGCGCCGGCCGCGCGCGTCGTGCACAAGACACCGCCGCCTCAGCCGCAGCCGCAGCCGACGGCGGCAGTGGTAGCGGCAGCTCCGGATCAGCGGCGCATCTCGCAGGTGGGTCAGCGTCCGCCCGCGACGCTCGAAGAACGCAAAGCGCAGGCGCGCGAGCGCTTGCGCCGCAGCTTCGCAGGCTCGGCCAGTCAGGTTGGCTCCAGCTCCGCCGCAGTGCCGAACCGTGCTGCCCAACAGTCGCAGCCGATAGCGACATCGGCGAGCTCCGACCGCATGCGCCAAACCGGCGCACGCCAGAGCTCAGTGGGCGCGGGTGGTATCGAGGCGGTTCTCGCACACTTGCGCCGTGCAAAGGATGCGGAAGCCGCAGGTGACTTGCTCGGTGCGGCTGCTGCACTGCAGGCCGCGCTCGCGCTCCAGCCGGAGCACAAGGACCTGCAGGCGCAGTACGAGCGTGTAAGCAGCGCGGTCACGCGCAAGCTCGCCGAGAACTACGAGAAGCAAGCGCGCTACGAAGAAAAGCAGGCGAAGTGGGCGGCGGCCGCAACATCTTGGGAGCGCGTCAGCGATGGGCGTCCCGAGAGCGCGGAGGCATCACGCGCAGTCGCAGAATCGCTGCTCAAAGCATCAGGTGACATGACCAAAGCGCAGCGTTATGCGACGCGCGCTGTAGACCTCGCACCCCACGATCCTTCCAATGTGGTTGTGTTGGCGCGTGTGTTCATCGCGGTCGGTCTCCGCAGCCAAGCGCGGCGTGAGCTAGAAAAAGCAGTGAAACTCGATCCGCAGAATGCGATGATAAAGGACCTCTTACGCGAGGTGCGCTAACACGGAGCTCCGGATGGAGACAGTGATCGGGATTGACTTGGGCACCACCAACTCGTGTGTCGCCGTAGTGGAAGGCGGCCAACCGGTGGTGATTGCGAATCGCGGTGGTTACAAGACGACTCCGTCGATGGTCGCCATCACGGAAGCCGGCAAACGGCTCGTCGGCCACATCGCAAAGCGGCAAGCGGTAACCAACGCAGAGCACACAGTGTTCGCGGCGAAGCGCTTGATTGGCCGCAAGTGGGAGACGCAGCAAGTTCAAAATGCCGTAGAGAACTGTCCGTACTCTATCGTCAAAGGCCCACACAACGACGTCCGGATCCAGCTTCGCGGCAAGGTGTACAGCGTGCCCGAAGTGAGCGCGATGATTCTCCAAGAGATGAAGATGATCGCGGAGGACTACCTGGGCAGCGCGGTCGAAAAGGCCGTGGTGACTGTGCCGGCGTACTTCAATGACGGGCAGCGTCAGGCCACCAAAGATGCGGGTCGCATCGCGGGCTTGGACGTGATTCGCATTATCAACGAGCCGACGGCGGCCGCGCTCGCGTACGGCTTCGGCAAGACCGTCGACAAGACCGTCGCGGTGTACGACCTCGGCGGCGGCACGTTCGATATTTCGATCTTGGAGATCAGCGGCACAGGCGTGTTCAAAGTGGTGAGCACCGCGGGCGACACGTTCCTCGGCGGCGAAGACTTCGACCTGCGCATCATCCAGTGGTTGGTCGACAGCTTCAAAGACGAACACGGCATCGACCTGCGCGAGGACCGCATGGCGCTGCAGCGTCTGAAAGATGCGGCGGAGAAAGCCAAGTGCGAGCTGTCTTCGGTCGAGCAGACCGAAGTGAACCTACCGTTCATCATCTCGAATGCGCGCAACGAAGCGCTGCATTTGCAGCGTGTGCTCGGTCGTCCGCAGCTCGAAGAGCTTACGCGCGATCTGGTAGACCGCACCATCCAGACCTGTGAGCAGACGCTGGAAGAAGCGGGCCTCGGCAAGGACGAGATCGAAGATGTGATCTTGGTCGGCGGCATGACGCGCATGCCGCTCGTGCAGAGCGCGGTCGAGCAGTTCTTCGGGCGCGAGCCGAGCAAGGGCGTCCATCCAGACGAGGTGGTTGCGCTCGGCGCATCGATCCAGGGCATGGCGCTGACGCAGGAAGCTTCGGACATGATCCTGCTCGACGTGACGCCGCATACGCTCGGCATCATGGTCGTGGGCGGTTACTTCGAGGAGCTGATCCCGCTCAACACGACAGTGCCTACTTCGCGCTCCAAGGTGTTCACCACCGTGCGCGACAATCAGACCGCGGTGAAGATCCTGGTCATGCAGGGTGAGTCGCATCGCGCAGACGAAAACGAGCTGCTCGGCGAGTTCATCCTGACCGGCTTGCGCAAAGCACAAGCGGGCCAAGTCGAGATCGAAGTGACCTTCGAGATCAACGCGGACGGCATCGTGAGCGTGCACGCCAAGGATCTGGAGACGGGTCAGCAACAGTCGATCACCGTCACCGCGACCAGCGGTCTGACGGTCGACGAGATCCAGCACATGGTGACCGAAGCCAAAGACTTCGCGGTCGCGCGTCGCCAGAGCGACGAAGCCGAAGGCGCGACCCAAGAAGCGGAGAAGCTGATCGCGCAGATCGAGCAGCTATTTCCGGACGTGGAGCAAGTCGTGGCAGGCAGCGACTTTGGTCGCGATGCCATCGAGAAAGCGCGCAGTGTCGTAGACAAGGCGCGCATGCTGATCAAGGCCGGTCGCTTGGAGGAGCTGTCCGAGCAGATCGACGCGCTGGCTCGCACGCAGCGCATGTTCAAAGGTGTGGTCGGCAAGGTTGGCTGAATCCGTGTGACTACACTCCCGACGGGGCAGTAGGTGGCAGACAAGCCGAAAGATCGACCCGACAGCCCGGCCTCGGGTGCCAAGAACAATCCCCGCGCACCGCTGCGTCCAACGATTCCCGCCGCAGTTGAGCTAGCCAATGGCTCACGTCTGACGATCCCGCCGTCGAGCGACTACCCATCGGGTGCCGACGCGCTGGTGTTCGAAGAGGACGACGGCTTCGACGTCGACGTGGGCGATGATCAAGAAGAACCGACCGCGCGCGGACCGTTGGCGCCACCGCGTGCGCCGCGGGAAGGGCACGATGCCTGGACCAAGGATCGCATGTCGCGACAGAGCACCATCCCACCGGTGCGCCGCGACGACTTCGATCGCTTGCGCGAGCTGTCCGCGCTGCCGCTCGGCGAGCCACCAACCGGCGTCGCCCGCGGTGGCGCGCTGGACTTGGTCGATCGCTCGCGACCCCTCCAACCGTCCGACCTTATCTCCGAGATGGAGGAGCTGTACGCGCTCGACGATCTCACAGGTGCGCTGCGCCACGCCGAGCTGATCCTGGGTCGCACGCCTGACAACGAGCAGGCCAAGCGCTGCGCGACCAACTGTCGCAATCGCTTGATTCAGCTCTACAGCTCGAAGCTAGGCCGGCTCGACCGCGTTGTGGTGGTGGCGCTCGGCGACTCGCAGCTGCGCTGGCTGGGCTTGGATCACCGCTCGGGCTTTTTGCTCTCGCGGATCGACGGGCAGTCGACTGTCGACGAGCTGCTCGATATCTGCGGCATGCCGCGGCTCGAAGGCCTCAAGACACTGGCCTATCTGCTGGAACGCGGCGCGATCCGACTGCAGTGATCAGAGCCCGGCGTCGTCGTCTGCCGCCAAAGGCTGCGAGACCGCGGGGATCCGGATGCCCAGCACGCGCTCCTCCAAGAGCACGCTGTCGGCCACGAGCCGCACCGACACGCGATAGCGCTGGTCGTAGTCAGCGGGCGCGATGCGCGTATCGCGCAGCGTGACCGCAAAGCCCAGCCGATGCTCTTTGTTCACGTCGAGATAGCTGTCGGCGATCCCGTCCGGAGCGCCGCTCGGAAGCAGATCGGCGGTCTGCGGCATCACCACACCCGCGCTCTGCTTAAGCGGCGTCAGCTCGATTTTCTTGACAAATCCAAGGGGATCGTCGCCCACTTCAGCATGCACTGCGGCAAAGCGCGCGTCGTCGAGCAAGGCCACGACGGCATCGGTGATGCTCCTCGCGAGCCCGCTGCCATCATAGTCAACGTCGAATACCCACGGGCAGACGCCGCCGTAGCTTGGAAGCAGGGCACCCGCCAATCCCGTCGGACAGCGATCTTTGCGATCCGGTTTTGTCTGCGCGCCCGTCGCCAATGCGAGCTCCGACAGCTCCGTCCGTACCCGTTCTGAGTCTCGAAAGCCGGTGCTACAGATCCCGATCACGCGCGCGCCGATGGCGTGCAGCGCCGCGGCTGCGCTCGCCAGACTGTGCGTGCTTTCTAGGCCTTGGCTCGCGTACTCGGTCGGCGTGTGGGCGGGCGCGTCGGTGATGTGAACCACCACCCGAAACGCTCCACGCCGAAAGCCGACTCCGCCCACTGTTCCGCCGCCCTGCGCGGCAGCCGCCGCGCGGTCGAAGGGCTCGATGATGGTACGCCCGGCACGCTCGAGCCCAACGCCCGTCGCGATTTGATAGAGCGCCTCGGCCGACGCCTCAGGCACATCACCCCCTTCGCCGAGCGGCCGATCCAACGCATGGACGGCCGACGCGACCTTGGACAACGTGTCCGTGATCGGGCTCAGCAGCTTGTACGGCACATCGGCTGCGCCCTTCGACGCCGGGCGCCCGAACGGCACCAGCGCGAAATCCGCGAACCGTGACACCCCAAGCTGGGTGTTCGATACCCGGCTGCGCAGGCGCGGGATGATACTGCGGGTGAGCTCGCGCTGGATCGCGTCGATCTCGCCTGAAAAAGAAGCGGTCGTGTCGACATTGAAGTGGACATCGAGCTGACTGGGATCGGGGACCAGCGTGAGCACCGCGCGCTGTGCGCTCTCCAAATCCAGATCCAGGGTCTGTTCACTCCTCGGCCAAATCGGCACGTCTCCGTGCGGATTTGCAGGTGCCGCTGCGTCGACGGGCGAGCTGGCGTCGAGCGCGCCCGCATCGCCGAGCGCGGGCGTAGGCTCGCGTACCTGCACCGCTCGCTTTGGTTCTGACGCGTCGCAGTTGTACAGCGTGAGCACCCCGAACGCGCACGCGACACGAAGCGCTCGCGCGATGCCGACTGCGAGCTGCAAAGGTTTCGTTCGCGGACCTGACGCCCGCGGGCTGATATCCGCTTCCATGCCCAGTCAGAAATCGTGTAAGAGCTGTTCGAGGAGCGGAAGTCCTCGCGTGCACAAGCTCGTACCATTTCGCATGCAATCTGCGCCCATTCTCACCGCGCCCACCAAGCCCGCCATGTCCAACTCGCGCGCTGCATTGCGATTTGACACGCACATGGGGGCGCGTAGCATTCGGACCAATGGTTAGGCTCGTCATCTCGGATAACGAGGGTTCTACGACCGTAGTGCCGCTCTTGCGCGACGAAGTCACGATCGGGCGCAAAGAGGGCAACACGATCCGGTTGACGGAACGCAACATTTCTCGGCGTCACGTCCAGCTCGTGCGCGTCGGCGGCATCTACAAGCTGCGCGACCTCGATTCGTACAATGGCGTGCTGGTGAACGGCCGTAAGGTCGAGGGCGAGTCGACGATCACGAGCGGCGATCAGATCCAGCTCGGCGATTACACCATCCTCGTCGAAGAGGAAGTGGGCGCGCGTTCGGGCGCGCCAGGTCATCAGGGTCATCAGGGTCATCAGGGTCATCAGGGTCACCAAGGCCATCAGACTCATCAAGCGTCAGGCCCCGCGGCGCTGCCAGCTTCTACGGCGCAGCTGTCCGCCTCAGTCTCGCTCGCTCCCGCAGCGCCGCTCGTGTCTGCGCCTGAGCCGGTGCAGCCGCTCACTTCGCGCCGGCCGACTGTGCCTGCGCGAATCGTGATGCTCACGCCGCCCGCATCGGGCGCGGAGTTCGTGCTGCCCACGGAGACTGCAGCACGGCTCGGCCGCTCGGACGAGGTCGACTGTCCGATCAACCATCGCTCGGTCTCGCGCGAGCACGCCGAGATCCGGCCCATGGGCGATCAGTTCGTGATCGAAGACCTGGGCAGCGCAAACGGCGTGACGATCAATGGCCGCAGCTCAAAAAAGGCGGAGCTGCGTTCCGGCGACATCATCGAGCTCGGCCAAGTGGTGTTCCGCTTCGTCGCTGCGGGTGAGCATTATTTCTTCGATCCTGGCGAGGCCGCGCGCTTCCGCAGCATCTCGGGCCCGCGCTCGGGCGCAAACACGCGGCTCGCGATCTTGCTCGGCGTGGTGACGCTCGCCGCGCTGGTGTTTGTGCTCTTGCCTACGCCGGATGCGCCGCAGGGTGACCCCGACGGTCCGGTGATCTTGACGGAGTCGGAGGAGAACCCCGAAAAGTCCGGGGTCTTGCCGGGATCTGGCGATCCAACCGGCGTCGCCGAAGACGGTTACGACAAGGCCGTGCTCGCATGTCGTTCGGCGCTCGCAGCCTCACGCTTCGTCGAGGCCGCAGCGCACGCACAGATGGCGCTGAAAGCACGGCCCACCTCGACCGAAGCCCTCGATTGCAAGCAGCGGGCGGACTCACAGAGCCTGGAAGAGCAGGGCTTTGTGCGCGGCAAAGATGCGCTCGCGCGCGGCGATGCGTTGCTGGCCTACCAAGAATTCTCGCGCTTGCCTGAGCACAGTGCGTTTCGCTCTCGCCCCGAAGTTCAGCAGGCCATGACCGAGCTCGCGAACAAGCGGCTCGAAGAGGCTCGCCAGACTCTGCCGACAAGTCGCGGTGAAGCCGCGCGCCTCGCGCAGAGCGTGTTGGGATTGCCCGGCATCACGAGCGAGCAGATCGCGTCAGCAGAGCTGTTGATCGCTGAAGCACGTGGCGAGCTGCCATCACGTCAGCCATCGCAAGTCGCAGCGGTGAAGCCAGCGAGCAGGCCCGCACCGGCTGCGCCGCCGCCACAACGATCTGAGCCTGTGCGCGAAGCCAGAGCGCCCGTGGTACGGCCCGCGCCGCCGCCACCGGCGCCGACACCCACCGTTCGTCCGACGGTGACGCCCGCACCGACCCCCTCCGTGACGCCCGTTGCGAGCGGTGTCGCGCCGATGGAGATCGCGAATGCATGTTTGGCGCGCGGCGATAACGAATGTGTGATTCATGCCCTCGATGGCAACGCACGCACGCAGCAAGAGCTCGGTCTGTTGATCGAGACCTTCCGTGCGGTGGGTGACGTCAAGCAGGCGCAGAAGAACATGGCCACCTACGTGAAGCGCTTTCCCGAAGCGCAGCGCAGCGCGGGTTATCGCCGCATGCTCGAGCTGCAAGGTCAATAGGCAGGCGTGCGTCTGCTCGCGTCGCTGCATGTGCACTGCAGGCATGCGGCGCAGCAATTACCAGCGCCGATCGTGAATGCCCGTATGGGTGCGCACTGGTAGGTATCGCGGTCGGCCTAGCGCTAGTTTGACACTCGAAAAAATAACGTGGTACTGCGAAGCTAATCCGGCGGTATTATTTGCTGCGTACATGGAGCGCGCATGAATAGGCGGATCGCTTGCTTCGGTAGTCTCGTCGTCTTCTTGGTCGTCTCGGCTTGTTTCGTTTGCGGATTTGCTTCGCGCGTACACGCGCAAGCTGAGTTCGTCGATGGCGCGGGTGGCATGGACGTGCGGCTGTTTAGGCCCGCTGTCGACTCGAAAGGCTTCATCTCGCAGAACGGCACGAGCGTGCTGGGCGACCGCGACTACAGCTTCGGTCTCGTGTTGGACATGGGGGTGGGCATCTTTCCCATCGGCACTTTCACGTACGATCCGGGAGTCGAGCCTAGAAACGCCGAGCGCAACAACCGCCTGATCAATGCAGCCGTCACCGGCACGCTGCACTTCAACTACGGCTTGGGCAATGCCTGGGTGTTCGGCATCCAGGTGCCGATCCAGATCGTCAACGGCACCACCGCGATCGTTCCCGGTGTGTTCAACGACGTCGCCTCACCGCAGGGCATCGACAGTCAGGGCTTCGGCAACATCATGCTGCACGCCAAGCTGCGCTTGCTGCGCAGCGAGCGCGAGCCGATCGGCTTGGCTGCGTTGCTGCATGTCGAGCTGCCGACCGGCGATTCGAACCAGTTCCGTGGCGAGCCTGGCTTTGCGATCTGGCCTGTGATCGCGGCGGACTGGGTACCTGTCCCCGCGTTTCGCGTGGGCCTCAACGTTGGTTATCGCTGGAACTCGGGCGACGGCGCGGAGCTTCCTTACACGGCGAGCTTCTCTCCTGTGAGCAATCCCGACAACAGGTCGACCGATCTCCGGACGAGCTCGCTGTGCCGTCTCGTCGGCGGGAGCTCTTCGATCACGAACGCCGTGTGTCCTGGTCAGCAGCGGGGCGGCTCCTTGATTCGCTACGACGATCTGCTGACGTTCGGCGTGGCTGCGAGCGTACGTTTCGCCAAGGCCGCTGAGCTCGTCGGCGAAATCTACGGCGCGCAGCTGGTGAACTCTTTCGGCGACAAGGGCGCGCTCGGTGCTGAGGCGATCGGCGGCCTCAAGATCTACGTGGAGTCGAAGAGCTACCTGCTGCTGGCCGGCGGCGCTGGCATCCAGCGCAGCATGAACTCGGCGGACATCCGCGCGGTGCTCGGCTTCATCTTCGAGCCTTCGATCGGCGATCGTGACGGCGATGGCTACAAAGACGACGTCGATCAGTGCCCGGACGATCCAGAAGACTTCGATCACTTCCAAGACGAGGACGGCTGCCCCGAGCCTGACAACGATCGCGACGGCATCCTCGATGTCGACGACGAGTGCCCACTGGTGCCTGAAGACCACGACGGCGACGCGGACGAAGATGGTTGTCCTGAAGGCTCGATCGGCGATCGTGACGGCGACGGCATCCTCGACAACGTCGACAAGTGCCCCGACGATCCAGAAGATCGCGACGGCTTCGAGGACGAAGACGGTTGCCCGGATCCCGACAACGACAAGGACGGCATCCTCGACGTCGATGACCTGTGCCCGAATGATCCCGAGGACAAAGACGGCTTCGAAGACGTCGATGGTTGCCCCGATCCAGACAACGATCGCGACCGCATCCTAGACCGCGACGACTCGTGCCCGAACGACCCGGAGACGTACAACGGCTACCAAGATGAAGACGGTTGTCCGGACAAGGGCAGCGTGATCATCGAAGAGAACGAGATCATCATTCTCGAGAAGATCTACTTCGCGACCGACAGCGCAGAGATCTTGCCGAAGTCGTTCCCGATCGTCGACGCAGTAGCCGCGACTTTGGTCGGCAACCCACAGATCACTTACATCGAGATTCAGGGCCACGCCGACGAGCGCGGCACCGATGAGTACAACATTCGTCTGACGAGCGACCGTGCGGCATCTGTGCGCCAGGCGCTTATACAGCGCAGCGTGGACGCCAATCGCTTGCGAAGCGCCGGCTACGGTGAACGTTGTGCCGTCGATCCAGCCCACAACGCGGTGGCTTGGGAGAAGAACCGCCGGGTCGAGTTCAAGATCATACGTACAGATGCAGGCCCAACTGGCGTCGAGGTCGCTTGCCCGGCCGGCAAGGAACTGATACCCAGCAACTGAGCGCGGCCGTGACACTGTACGATCATTCATCGTTATGCGGGCCGCGCGACCGCAGCTGAGGAGACCGACGCGGTCGATGGTTCGATGGAGCGCGACGAATTTCTGACATTCATCAAGGGGGCTATTCTGGCGTTGCCGCAGAGCTTGAAAGCGGCGCTCCGAGTGGCTGAGGATCCGGATATTCCAGACGAAGGGCGTACGCTCGTCGCTGGTGCGGTCATCCACTGGCTCTCTGGAACAAACACCATTCCGGGCGTGCGAGGCGGGGCTATGGCCTACGTCGACGACGTCCTGGTTCTGATGCTCGCTGTGGAGCGCGCTCAGACCCTGGCGCCGGACGCGCCCGAGCGCATGCTTCAGCACGCGCCCGAGCTGTGCGAGACGCTTAGCGACGATTTGGGGCTGGCTCGCAGGTACTTCGGCAACGGCATGTCCGTGGTCGAGCAAGCGCTGCCGCGCTTGCCGAAGCTGAAGCATCTGGGGCGGACTGCGGAGCAATGCGTCAAGGACGAGAGCTCAGCCACGATGCTCTATGAGGAGCTGTTATCCGCGCTGGTGGATTTCGATCCGTCCCCGGATAGCGTCGCTCGCGAGCTCAAAGACATCGACACAGTGGTCGAGGACTTGCGCAAAAAAGCCAACTAGGCTGGTACTTCTGCGGAGCTCGCGTGAGCGGGCTCCGCATCAGTTTCATCGTTCGCATCGTTCGCACCGTGCGGCGGCACTTGGCGCAGCCAGGCCGGCATGAATAGGGCGATGAAGAGTGCCAGCGTGGCCCACGCTAGCATTCGTCTCCGCGGCGACAGCGTGTCGTCGTCGGTCGGCGGGTGCTCGCGCTTGCCTCGACCGACGATCACGCGCAGGAGCAGCCACCAGACCGCCCAGTGCGCGCCAGGGGCAAAAGCTTCGGCGAGCAGCTCACCGCGCGCACCTTCGGCATAGGCGCTGAGCCCGTAGTAGAGCGAAACGACGGCCCCGATGGGCAGGAGCGCGGTGCGCACGCGACGCGAGAAGCGCTCTTGGCGCTCGCCGAACAAGGCGTACGCGACGTGACCGCCATCCAGCTGACCCGCCGGGATCAGGTTGATCATCGTGACGAGCAGCCCGGTCCAGCCTGCGAATGCAGTGCCTGAGAGCTGGATGTCGTGGCCCGCGGGGATCGGCCCTTTGATCAGCCAGAGCAGCGCGCTGTAGAGGAGCGAGTGGCCTTCGGCCAGATAGCCGCCATGCGCCGGCAGTGGGCCGACCTCGGAAGTGCTGATGCCGTAGATCAGCACGGGCAGCGCAACTGCCATGCCTGCGAGCGGGCCAGCCGCGCCGATGTCCAGCAGTGCGTTGCGGCGCGCGATTCGGCCGCTCATCAAGATCACTGCGCCCATCGTGCCGAGCGGCGGGAGCGGCATCGGAACGAAGAACGGCGGCGAAGCGGGCACGCGGTGGATGCGCGCCGCGATGTAGTGCCCGAATTCGTGGCAGAGCAGGATGCTCATCAGCGGCACGCTGTAACGCAGGCCTTCCCAGAAGCTCGGAGCAGCGAGCCCGCTGTTCTCTGCGCCCACGTAGGTGGTCGACAAGAAGGTCATCAGGAACAGCACCACCGCGCCCGCGATCGTCCGCAGCTTGTGCGGCGGCAGCTCCGCGTCGGGAGCTTGCTGTTCTGCCGCTGACGGCGGCACGCTTAGGTCTTCGCCGTGGCTCACGCGCCGTCGTCCGGTTGCAGGCTGAGATCGAGCGCGCTCGCGAGCAGTGTCAGACGGGTCTCGACGCGCGCGTCCAGGTCGCCGATGTTCGACTCCACCACGCAGCCTCCGCGCGTGATCGTGGGATCGCCCCGCAGCTCTAAGCTGCTGGCGAGGGTGTGCTGCTCGCGCAGCTCATTGAGCTGCGCGGGGTGTTCTTGCAGCCAAGCGGCGTCTTCCGGATGCAAGCGCAGCACGAGCCGCTGTGCACGGCGCATGCGCGCGAGGTGAGGACGCAGCAGCGTGAGGATCTTGTCGGGCTCGCTCTGGAGCGTGACGCCGAGCAGCTGCCCTGCGACGAGCAGCGCTGCTTGGGTCGCATCGCGCTCCGCACGTTTGCCGAGCTCGGCTTGTACCGCAGCTAGATCGAACAGCTGGCGCGCCGCCGCTGCTTCGCCCGCCGCGTAGCCTTGGGCGTGTGCTGCGCTCCGGATCTGCTCGGCATCGCTCCGCGCGCGCTGGCGGATCTCTGCCGCTTCCAGCTGCGCGTCGTAGAGCGCGGCTGGGATCAGCGGGTTGCCTGTGAGTTGTGCGCGGATCACTCGGGCCATGACCATCTCACCATCGACGACTTTCTAAGGACTCGGGCTGCGGCTCCGCAAGACGCGTCGCAGCAGCGCGAGCAGGTCGGCCGGAGGTTGGTAGCCCGGTCGCGGCAGTGGCGCTTCGTAGACCCATCCAGGCGAGCCATCACCGCGTGCGAGCAATGCGTAAGCCCGCTCAGGCCACGTGGGTGCGGGGGGCCAGCTGAGTGGTTTGGGCTGTAGATAAGCGCGCACGCGATCGCGGCGATCTTTTTTGCTGAGCGCTCCGAGCGCGCGCACGGTTTCGAGCAGCGGTGGCGCGAGGTCTGGGTGGAGACCGGTGCTTGCGAGCTCCCCGCCGCGGTCGCCCGCGATGGTCGCTGCCAGCGCGAAGCCGGCGCAGAAGCGCTCCGAGGTCGACATGGGTTGGTTCGCATACCACATGCGAGAAGGTGCTGCAGCCCACCGTCGCGAGCGGTCGTTTCCGGCGGTGCTTCACACTGGCCCACACGCTCCAACGATGTCGCTCGCGGTGTGTGGAGCGGCGACGGTGAAGAGACCGGGCTCGGGCTCGGGCTCGGGCAAGAGCAAGAACCCAATGACTCGGCGGATTCTGTTATCGTTTTCGGAGGCCCGGGAATGCACGCGGAATCGACGATTCGCTTTTGGCCGATGACTGACGTCGGGCGTGTGCGCGACGCCAACGAGGACAGCTTCCTCGTCGATGAGAGCCTCGGCTTGGCGATCGTCGCTGATGGTATGGGCGGGCATGCCGCGGGCGAGGTGGCGAGCAGCATCGCGGTGCAGGTGTGTCGCGATACGATCGCGCGTGAGCGTGATCTGCTCGGGCGCTACGAGCGCGGGGATGCTGTGGGCCGGCAGGATGTGCTGCGGCTGATGGAGCAAGCGGTGCAGAACGCATGCGCCGCCGTGTACGCCGAAGCACAGAAAGACGCGACCAAGCGCGGCATGGGCACGACCATAGTTGTGCTGATGTTGATCGGTCCCCGCGGCTTCATCGCGCACGTAGGCGACTCGCGCATCTATCTGACGCGCAATCAATCGGTCCATCAGCTGACGCAGGATCACTCCCTGATCAATGAGCTGCTGAAGCGCGGGCGGCTGACGCCCGAGCAGATCGCCAAGCTCAACATGAAGAACGCGGTGACGCGTGCAGTGGGTGTGTACGAGAGCGTCGAGGTCGACACGCTCGACTTCGACGTGCTCGCCGGCGATCAGTTCTTACTGTGCAGCGATGGCCTGAGTGAGTACGCGCAGCAGAGCGACATTCTGCGGGTGTTTCGCGAGATCGACACGGAGCAGATCGCGCAGACCTTCATCGACCTGGCGAACGAGGGCGGGGGGAAAGACAACATCACCGCGGTGGTGGTCGATGTGCCCGAGACGCTCGGGCAAGATCGCCTGGCGAGTGAGCTCAACCTCAAGCTCGAGACGTTGCATGCGATGCCGCTGTTCCGGCATCTGAGCTACCAGGAGCTCGTGCGCGTAATGAACCTGACCGAGGTTCGCAGTTACGATCACGGGGATCGCATCGTCGAAGAGGGCGAGGAGGGCGATGAGATGTTCATCGTCATCCAAGGCTCGGTGAGCGTGCGTGCCGGCGAAGCGCAGCTGGATGCGCTCGGCGCGGGTCAGCACTTCGGCGAGATGGCGCTCCTCGATCGCGCGCCGCGCAGCGCCAGTGTGCACAGCGAAGGCGTCAGCAAGCTGATGGTGATGCGGCGGCTCGACTTCTTCGACATCATCCGCAAGGACCACGATGTGGCGGTGAAGCTGCTGTGGTCGTTTCTGAGTGTGCTCACGGAGCGCTTGCGGACTACCTCGCGCGACCTCTCCGAAGCGGAAGAGCAGATCGCCTCGCGTGTCGTCGAGCAAGTGCACCTGCCCGAGCCCGACACCGAAGAAGTATGAGGCGCAGCGTCTCGCTGTTTGCGGCGCTGCTGCTGTGCGCTTGCAGCGGGGCGGATCGCGGTGCCCCGGCGCAGTCCTCCGCGACGCCCGAGCAGGGTGCGCCGCTGTCAGCTGTAGCGGGCCAGCGGGACCGTGGTGCTGAGTCGCCGACAGCTGCGGCCGCGGAGCATGGGCTGCGGTTTCGGGGCGTGGGTGGCGCTGCGTTGGCGACCGAGCGGGTCGACGGGGTGGGGCAGCGGATCGCGGTGGGCGATGCGCCGCGCGTGATCGATCTCGAGGATGGCACGCGCGTGACGGCGGCTCCGGGCGCGCAGCTGTGGGCATTCGCGCGCGCGCGGACTTTGTTGCTCGTGTCGGGTGAGCTGCAGGCGACGCGTGTCGTCGACGCGCAGTTTGCGGGCAGCCCTCCTGCGCGCATCGCCAGCTTGGCGGGTGTGATCGAGCTGAATCCGGGCGCCGAGCTCGCGCTGCATGTCGAGCTGCGAGCGGAGCCGCTCGCGTACCGCGCGCAGCTTACGCTGTCGCGCGGTAGTGCGACCTGGCTCGCTCCCGAAGAGCACGCGGCTGTCAAAGAAACGCAGCTCATGGCTGGAGAGCCGCTGCCCATGCCCGCGCCGGGGCTACAGCTCTTGAGCCTTCCCGCTGGCCAGAGAACGCAGCGCGACAAGCGTTTTGCCGCGTTGCGCCACGCCCCGCTCACGCTGGATCTCGATGGTCTGCTCGACGCAGCGCTGAACGAACAGCAGGCACTACGTCAGCGTGGCCAAGCTCTGCTCGCACACGTCAGCCCGCAGCACGCAGCACGCCAGGAGCCGGCAGAAAGCCCCGAGCCGCCGAGCTCGCCACGAGCCTACCAACGCGAGCTCGTCGCCCACGCCCAGCGCCGAGAAGCTCAAGCCAAACAGCTCCTCTCAGCGGCAGAGCGCAGCGTGCTACGTGCTCTCGCCGCCTGCCCACCGAGTGATCTGCCCAGCTGTCCAGCGCTGCGCGCATGGAGCGAGCGCTTCGACGCACGGCTCGCAAGCCTCATGTAAGAGCGTCGCGCTTGCGAGCCGGCGTATGTCTGCGCGCGTGGGTAGGCGCGCGCACTGCGACTCGCGAGCTCGAGTGAAAGCGTCGCGTCCGCGCGCGTGCCTTGTCGCTGCGCGCGTGGCGGGTGCAGCGCCCGTGTCTCGGCTACCTGAGGCAGGAGCGCTGACTGAGCGCTTCGCTGTCCGTCGCGGGGTGGGGCTGTGATATGCCAGTTGGCCTGTGGGTGGTGTGCGGCCTAGAGGACGGCGGAGCGGGTGACTAGCTTTCGATGCTGGAGATGGTGGCTCTCGGTCTGGGTTGGCTTGTGTTGGCTCGCAAGCTCGCAGGCGGCGCACGCTGATTCATCCGCTGCACCAGGCGCACGCGCGCCTCGCTATTTGCTCGCGCAGCCGACCGGCTACACGAACGTGCTCGACGCGTTTGACGGCATGGAGCTGCCTGACTGGAGCGTGACGCTCGGTTTTCGTCGCTCGCACAGCTTGGCCAACATCGCGCGCGAGACCGTCGAAGCGGACCGGCAGATCGGCGGCAAGTACCGCCCCGTCGCGCGCAGTGAGCAGCTTACGCACGCGCTCTCGCTCGAGCTCGCCGCCGGCGTGTTCCGCGACCTGATGGTGTTCGTGCGCCTGCCACTCGTGCTCAGCGATAAGCGCTCGCTGTCACATCCGGACAACGCTGAGCCCGACGCCTCTCGCTTCGAGCCCGCCGACGCTTCGGGTTTGCTCGGTCCGGCGCAAAGCACTTCGCTGTTCGGTCACAACGAAAAGTCGGCGACACGCTCGGGCGTGCCCGGACTCGATCTCGGTATCGTCTGGGGCATCGCAAACCAGTATCGGACCGCATACCTGCCGACGTGGGTCGTCGTGCTCGAGAGTCGCATCGGCTTGGGCGAAGTGCTGCGCCCATGTCTCGCGAGCTCGGACTGCAGCGCGGGCGTGAACCGCGGGACGATCCTGCTCTCGCTCGACTCGCGTTGGTCGTATCGCTACAGCTGGTTCGAACCTTACCTCGGGCTGCGCTACGCATTCGAATGGGCCAGCGCGGCCAGCTCGCGCTTCACGCCGCGCGGTGTGCCGGACGGCGTCGATACCAGCCTGCCACGGCTCTTGGAGCTGACGCTGGGAGCGGCGCTGATGCTCTGGGAAGATCGCGCCCGCTTTCAGCGCATCGCGCTCGATCTGCGTGGGCAGGCCGCGCACAACTCCGCTGGGCGCGACTACTCGCCGCTGTTCGATGTGCTCGGCGCATCGAACAGCACGCAGCTAGGAGCGGCAGCCCCAGGCGATCAGCAAGTGCGTTTCCACGGCCTGACCCAAGTCGACGCCTACACGCAGCTGCGCGCTGAGGTCGCGGTGTCCGCGCAGGCCGCCCAGTACGTGCAGTTTCGCCTGGGCGTGTCGCTGATGCACATGACGCCGCATCTTCTGACCGGCGCACCGGCCTGCGAGTCCTCGCCCGCAGGCCCATGTGCGGAGGGGCGCACAAATCCGCTGTACCGTGCGGCGATCGACCTGCCTGGGCAACGCTTCATGATGCTCGGCAACCTGAGCTACGATCTCTTCGCGAGCGCGGCCGGACAGTTCTAGGACATTCGCTAGATGAAGAACGACACGCCGAGCTGAAGCGAGGGTGTTCCTAGCCGGAGCGTGAGCGCGATCGCATTGGCGAGCCGAAAGCGCGCTCCGAACCAGAGCACGGGATGCACTTCGAGCGCTGACCCGCGACAGTTGTTGCCGCGGCAAGGCGCGTCGTAGTCGATGATCGCGTCGCGAAAGCCCAAGCCGAACTCCGGGAAGATGCTGATCACTGGAGTCAGATAGAAGTTCCACTGCGCGACTACCGGCACCCAGAAGTCATCTTCACTGCAGTCGCCGTAGTCGTAGCACTCAGGAAAGTGCGCCCAATCCAGGCCGAAGCTGATCGCGAGGCTGTTGTTGATGGTCGGGATGGGACCATCTTGAAGCAATGGAATCGACGCGCGAAAGCCCATGCCGATGCCGTCGTTGTGCGAGCGCTCGTCGCCGGTCCATTGCCAGACCAAGTGCGGCTCGAGCTCCACCGTGTAGTGCGGGTGCCGATTGGGCGTGTTGAGCTGTGCGGTGGCCGGGGCAGCTGTCGCTAACCAAGCAGCAGCGAGCGCGACCATGAAAGTGCAGCGCGACGCGAGCGAATGGAGAGCTGGCATGGCTGAAGAGTCGTCGCCGTGGTCGCCGCCGTCAAGGTCAACTTACGCATCATCACGCTCGCGCAACCCTGCCTTACAAGCCTCGATCCGCGTGTAAAGCTCACCCTTGCGCAACCCAGTCTCACTGGCCAACTGCACAGCAGCATCTTTGGTCGAAGCGCCATCCTGCAGCAGCGCCAAGATCCGCTCATCGAGATCTTCGTCAGCGATTCGCGCCGCACCTTGCTGATTGCCCGCGATCACCAGCGTGATCTCTCCGCGCGGCGCGTTCTGCTGAAAATGCTCGACCAGCTCAGAGGCGCTACCGCGCACCACTTCCTCATGAAGCTTAGTCAGCTCGCGACACACCGAAAGCAGTCGGTCAGCTGCGAGCAACCCAGCCAGCTCCTCGAGCGTATCGAAGAGCCGTCGCGGCGACTCGAAGATCACAGTCGCGCAGCTATCCTGCACGATCCCTGCGAGCGCCTCGCGCCGCCGCCGTCCGCTGCGTGGCAGAAACCCCAGAAACCGAAAGTGATCCACCGGCAGCGCGGCCACAGTAAGCGCAGCGGTGATCGCGCTCGGCCCAGGCACAGCCTCCACACGCAATCCGCGTGCACGCGCCGCAGCCACCAGCACAGCACCGGGGTCGCTCAACAGTGGCGTGCCCGCATCCGTGACCAGCGCGACGTGCCGCCCGGCCTCGAGGTCGGCCAGCACGTGCTCGACCACATCTTGCGAGCTGTGCGCGTGAAAGGAGCGCAAGTTGCAGCGCAAACCATGCTGCTGGCAGAGCACGCGCGTGCGCCGTGTGTCCTCGGCGAGCACGACGTCTGCTTCGCGCAACGTGCGCAGCGCGCGCAATGTGATGTCTTCGAGGTTACCGATCGGCGTGGCCACGATCGACAGCGTGCTGCGACGATCGCGCGCGCTGGTGTCGTGCCCTTCGGGCTCGATCAGCTCCAGTTCTTCGGGCTCGTCACTCATGGGCCGCGATCACGGCTCGAACAAGCCCGCGCCAAGCTTATCGGACAGGAACTGCTTGAGCTTCATCTGCAGCCGCTTCTCGAGCTGACGCACGCGCTCGCGGCTCACCCCGAACTCATCGCCCAGCTCCTGCAACGTGCGCGGCTCCTCGGTGAGCATGCGCTGATGAAAGATCTGCGCTTCCTTGCCCTTGAGCGTCTCGCCAAAGGCCTCCAGCTGCTCACGCACCATCGCGCCGAGCTCTGCGTCAGCGAGGGCGCTGTCGACCGCCTCGAGGCGTCCAGGTAGAAAATCCACGCGCGCCTGCGTCGAGCCCTCGGCTGCGTGCACCGGTGCATCGAGCGACATGTCGCCCGCCGCCAAGCGCCGATCCATCTGCACGACATCTTCGGTCGGAACGTCGAGGCGCTTGGCGATGGTCTCGGGCGTGGGCTCGATGCCCAGCGCGCTCAGCCGTGCCTTTTCTTTGCGCAAGTTGAAGAACAGCTTGCGCTGCGCTTGGGTCGTACCGACCTTCACCAAGCGCGCGTTGTTCAGGATGAACCGCAAGATGTACGCGCGGATCCACCAGGCTGCATACGTCGAGAGCTTGACGCCTTTGTACGGGTCGTACTTCTTGACGGCCTGCATCAAGCCGATGCTGCCCTCTTGGATCAGATCGTTGATGTTCTTGTGCGCGCGCCGGTAGTCGTAGGCGATTTTCACCACCAAGCGCAGGTTGGCCGTGACCAAGCGCGCGGCGGCATCGACATCGCCGCTCTCGAAGTAGCGAACCGCATTGTCGTGCTCCTCGGCCGGCGTGAGCAGCTTGTAGCGCTGCACGTCGCGCATGTACGCCTGGAGCGGATCGTAACGGGCCAGCGGTGCAGTGCGATTCACGCGCAGCGCTTGAGCGCTCGGGGAATCTCTGTTGTTGCCGCCGTCTACGACCTCCGCCTGCACGGCGGAGAAGTCCAGCTCATCCTCGTCGGCTAGCCCGCCGGAGGGGCCGCGCTCCGCGGAGTCTAGATCCGTGTCCACGACCACCTCGGCTGCCAAGGAGTCGTCGGAGTCATGATCCTGCTCTTGGTCAAGCTCCGCAGTATCCGCGTTTTCCCGCGGGACTAGCTCCGCGTCGTCTGCGCTGGCGGGTGCGTCTCTGTCGGCGTGCGCACGGGTGCCGGACGCAGCCACGCCGGCACGGGCCGGACGACGTGGTCGTGGGGCAGGTTTGGCTGTCGGGGATTTCGCGCGCGCCATGGCTTGTCGCCGATCCTAGTCACCCGGCGTGCAAGGGGCAATCGTTCGCCGCGTGTTCACGCTCACAGGCCGGGGCTTTCAACCTCGTGGGCGGGCGCCTGCCGGACCTGAGGCTCGTCTGTTTGGACTTGCCCGCGAAACCAGCTGCCGCCATCGGGATCCTTGAGTACTTCGCCGACGCCGCCCGGATGAGCGATGCGCAGCGTGATCGACGACGGTGCGAAGCACGTTTCGCTGGGTAGCTCCATACGATTCAGGTAGTGCGCGACCTGATCGGCGGCGAACCCAAACGAATGCTCGACCACGTGCGCACGTCCGACGCGTGGACAAAACGCTGCGTCGAGCTCGAGCACTTTGCGCGCTTCATCCATGAACGCGTGATCGGCGCCGTGGCGCGTCAGCCAGTCAGTCAGGCTCGCCTCGAGCGCGCGGTACAACAAGTCCGGTTGCGCCAACGCCGTCGTGTACAGCTGATCGCGGTTCTCGTACACGCTCATGCGATCCTGCAGGTCGAGCAGAGGCAGCTCCGGCTGGAACGTCTCGGCGACTGCACGTAACGCCGAGCGGAACAGCGCGGAAACCGGGACGCCCTTGCGCAGCGACAAGTAGCGCGCCGTGAGCGGCATGATGTAGCCGCGGATCAGCATGATGTGACCGCTGATCAAGAAGTAACCTTCGATGCCCTCGTCTCGCCCGAACGTGTGGCAACCCACGACGTATTCGCCCTTGGCTTTGCCGTAGCCCGCGACCGGAATGCTGTCGATCTTGTATTCGTCGCGCTTCTCGAAGAACTCAGTCCCTGGCAAGAGCGTGTAGCCGAAGATGTTGATATTCGTGAACACGCTGATCAGGCGATCCAGGTTCTGCTCGAACTCGGCGAGCGTGTCGCCCGGCAAGCCCCAGATCAGCTCCGTCGCGATCTGCACGCCTTGTTCTGCCATGGCCTTGGCGATCGGCTCATAGCGATTGCTCTTCATGTTCTTGCGGTTCGAGAGCTTGAGCGCGAGCGGCGTGAGCGTTTGCAGCGCGAGGTTGTAGTGCTGCAAGAGCCCGTGACGCTGCAAGAGCAGCACGATCTCCTGCACGCGCTCATTGTGCGTCTTCGACCAAGAAGTCGCGAACGTCGAAGGCCGGCCGGTGCGCTCGCGCAGCTCGACGATGATCTTGGCTTTGTCGAGGTCTTCGCGCAGCGCGCCGAAGTTCGAGTCGCACAGCCAGATGTCTTGCACGCCGCCTGCGATCAAGCGCTCGAAGTCGGAGCGCACGCGCTCGATGCTGTGCTGGAGCATCTTGGTGCCGATCGCGCCCGTGCCCCACTCGCAGAACGCGCACTTGAACGGGCAACCGCGGCTGGTTTCATAGGCCACGCGCGGATAACGCGGGTTGCCGTGCTCGTCGCGCAGCTCGATCACGTCGAGCGCGCTCGGCAGCGTGTCCAACTCGACGAAGCGCGCGCGCTCCGTGGTCTTGTGTAGCTCGCCATTCTCCAAGTACGCGAGGCCTTTGACGTCGGCCCAAGCGCTGCGGTCCGAGCAATCGAGCCACTCCTGGAAGGTGGCCTCACCTTCCCCGAGCACCACGACATCGATCCCGTCTTGATAGAGAAAGTCTTGCGCGCGCTGCACGTGCGGGCCGCCGACGACGACTTGAATGCCTGGGCAGCTCGCGCGGACATGCGCGATCGCGCGCAGGAAGTCCGCGGCGTTCCAGGTGTAGATGCTGAACGCGGCGACCGGCGCGAGCCCCGCATCAACCGCAGCTCGCGCGCGCGGCCCGAGCTCGGTGTCCCAGCGCTCGCGCAGGAACACATCGATCTGATCGCTCATCGTGAAGTGCACCAGCTCGAGATCACAGCGATCCGCCGTCCTCCCGAAGCGCTGGAAGTACGCCTTGAGGCGTCCCGTGGTCATGGGGACGGCGGAGAACTGCTCCGTGTCGAGACTAAATAACCAGACAGGACGTTGCACGGTACCGGCCTGTAGCAAAGATCCTGCTTGCCCGCAAAGGCCGGCCGTACGCGAGCCTGCTGGTCAGCGACCTGTCAGCGACCTGGACCGCCCCGAATCGCCAGAAACGTGCCGCCCACGTGGACGTGCATGGTTCCATCGGGCGTGGTCGCTCGTTGCCATTCCGGTCGCAGCTGGAGCAATTCGAACATCGCTTTGGTGCGATCGCTCTTGTTCTTGAAGGCCTCGCTGAAGGTCAGCTCCAGGTTGATGTCTGGTCGGCTGCGCTTGATCGGCTCGGCCAAACGCACGTTGCCCGTTCCGGTGAGCTTGAGATCTTTGCCGTCGGTGGAGAGGCGCGTGAGCTTGGCGATGCCGTCGCGGACCTCGATCGAGAGGTCCAGCTTGCCCGCGTCGACCTCGTCGAGCGTGAGGCCGCCTGGCATGCCCGGTGGCTTGATCTTGGCTTTGCCGTCGCCGACCTTCAGCCCGACGATTTCGAGCTTGATCGTACCGGTCGCTTTGGTGACATCGGTTGGCAGATTCAGCTCGACGGTTCCGCTGGCTTTGCCTTTCAGCGGTAAGCCGATGAACGAGCCGAGCCCGAGCTGTGCCACGTCGAGTGCGTCCAGCTCGGCTTCGATGTGCTGCGTGTCGCTGCTCTCGTCGTACTTTGCGTCCAGCGTGCCAGCGCCCGCGACCGCGTTGAGCTCGACCTTCTTGCTGCCGAACAGGAGCGGCAAAATCGCCAGCTTGGCGGTGGCCTCGGAGAGCTTGATCTGCATCGGCGTTGCGTCCTGCGTCGCCGCGATCTGTGTGATCGACAGATCTGAGATGCGCACGCCGCCGAAACCCGCAGGCTCCAGCTCGCCGATCTCGACTGTGCGCGTGAGACCGCCTGCCTCTTTTGCGCTCAACGCCGACGCCACGAAGCTGCGCGCGCGGTCGTAAGGGAAGGTCCAGTACGCGGACATGATGAAGACAACGCCGAAAAACAGCGTGTAGACCAGGCCGAGCAGAAGTCGATCCCGGATCTGTGCACGCCGGCTGACTTGCTCAACCATCGCTGCCTCCGGCCTTGGGCTTGTCTTTGTCCTCGTCGCCTGTGGCTGCGAGCTTGTCGTAGGTGAGGATGCCGAGCTTCACGTTGTATTGATCGCCGGGCTGGTAGTGATCGAGCTGGATCTGCTGGATCGCCACGGGATGCCCGCTCGACACGATGCTCGACATCAGCTGGATGACCTGTGTCAGCCCGGTCTGCGGCAACGAGACCGTGACGCTGCGCCGCTGATAGCGGCCGACCGTCTTCTCGGGTTGATCGGTGACCTCTTGCAACGTCATGCCTTGCTCTTTGGCTTTCGCTTCCATGAACGAGCCGAGTGGCGGCGTCTTGTTCAAGTAGCGCGCATCGGAAGCTTTGCGCTCTGACGCCAGCTGCATCAGATGGTCGCGCTTTTTGGACAGGTCATCCAACACTACGCGCAGCTCTTCGTTTTCGGTCTGCAGCTCGCTGTTGCTCAAGCTCAGCATCAAGGGCGGCAAGAGCAAGAGCAGCACGAGCACCACGCCGCCGAGCACGCTCAGCATGCGCCGCTCGCGTTCATTCAAGTTGTACCAGCTGGCTCGCAGCCGTTCGATCAGGTTATTCATTGTCGGTGCTCTTCGTGGTCTTGCGCTGCTTGGTCTGGGCTTCGCCAGGGCACTGCACTTTGGCTTCGATCTGGTAGTTGATCTGCTCCGCCGTGCGGCCCGTCGAGGTTCGGCCGCGCTGGATATCCTTGAAGCAACCGTGCGCCTTGAGCTGCGTCACGATCGAATCACTCTGCTCGATCGACGCGAGCGCACCCTGCATCTCCATCTTGCCTTCTTTCTTCTCTTCGGCGAGATCGATGCGAATGTGGCGCACCTCATGCACGATCTGCTCGGGCGCTGACTCGACCGCCTCAGAGACGGCCGCGAGCGCATCGTAAGCATCGAAGCGGGGCAGGGGGTTCTCGTTGGGCGGGCTCTTGAGCAGCGCCGCGACTTTGAGCGCGCTGGTCTCGCGCTTGCCGAACACGCGCTGGCTGGTCTCAGCGAGCTGCTTGGTCAAAGCGTTCTGCTCGTCGACCAAGCTCGACTGACGCGCCTTGAGCGCGAACACCAGGCACAGCAGCACGGCCACGCCACACATCGCCAAGAGGCTCATGTGCGAAGCCAGATCGCTGCGCCCGCGCGCGGAGGCGAACTCGCCCATCCGCAGGTTGATGCGCTTGCCAGGCGACAAACCACGGGCCGCGAGCGCAGCCGCGCGCGTGAACGCCAGCGGCAGCGGCGTGCCGTCCGACTCTTTGCGCGGCAGCGACAAGAGCTCCACGGTGATGCCGGTCTGGTGCGCGAGCTCCGCTGCGATCTCGTCGAGCGGCCCCTGGCCGCCGAGGTAGATGCGCTCCGGTTGTTCTGCACCGGTCGCGCGATACGCCGCGAGCGTCTGGCGCACTGCGGAGTAGAACAGCAGCTCGCCCTCGGGCAGCGCCGAAGCGCCGATCGACAACGTACGCGCAAACGTCGCGCGGCCATGTGCGAGCGCGCAGAAGTTACTCTCGCTGTTGTCGAGCTCGAGCACGATGTGCTGCCCGAGCGAGAGCTCCGGGCAGAGCGCGCGCAGACCATCGAGCGCAGCCGCACCGACCGCGAGCTCGCGTGGCTCCAAGGGACTGTCTTGAAACAGCGCGAGGTGCTCGCGCACGCGGTCACGCAGCGCCGCTGCCGCCAACAGCTTCAGCTGACCACCCTGCGTGGTGATCGGTTGGAAGTCGATCACCGCATCCGTCACCTCGAATGGCAACATCGATTCCAGCTCGAAAGGCAGCACCTCCGCGGCGCGCTTCGACGCTGCGAGCGGCAGCTCCACCACACGCAGCGAGGCTTGCTCACCGTCGAGCGCGGTGTGGACGATGTCCGGTGGCTTGCCGATCGAGCGCAGCAGATTGGCGAGCCCTGCGTGCAGCTCAGGTAGGCGCTCAGGCCCCTCTTGTGCACTGAGCGGAACCTGCACGAAGCCTTCGATCTCGGTGCGTTTGAACGCCGTCTTGATCAGAACGCCGCGCAATGAGTCGCGATCGATGTCTAGTCCGAGGATGCGTGCCATGGAGCGTGCTCTGGTCTCTGTCTCGTCAATCGAGACGGTAACGGTGAAAGATGCCGAGGCCGCTCATCTTGCCTGTGGTGAGCGGCGGAGGCGTCCAGTTCTCATCGAAGTTCACCACCGTGTTGATGCGGACACTCGCTTTGTTGACGCGGCCGCTCGCTTGAATGGTGAAGATACGCGCCGAGGTGACGAACGCGCCGTTCATCAAACCGCGCTTGTCTTGCGGGATCACGACGGGTGTCCACATCAGCAGGGGGTTATCTTTGCCGAGCATCGCGATCAGCATGGGGTACAGATCGCGCTGGTTGCCTTTGCCTTCGATGAAGTTGAGGAAGTCCGCCGGCTTTTCGAAGAGGCCGATCGGCAGGATCGCGCGCGCTGTGGAGAACAGCGAAACGAACGCCATGCGCTGCAGCGGATCCGCGCACAGCGGCTGGGTCGAGACGAACGAGCAGATGCGCGACCACAACACCTCGGCGCGCGACTCGTTGGGATTCACTGCGCCCGAGCCGTAGACCGTGACTTGTCGCGTGCGCGGGTCTTCCGGGTCGGGCTCGACGAACGTGGCCCAGAAGTCGTCGGTGAAGCCGCGCACCAAGCGCAGCTCGTCGAGCGAGTCGTACGGTGCGTTCTTCACGCGGTACGGCTCGGGCAGGCGCGAGTAGATGTCGTCCTCGCGGCCTGAAGAGTTCACCTTGGCAGCGCCCGGATCGAAGGTCGTGCGCTGCTCGTCCTCGTCCCACCAGTCGATCACTGCGGACACTACGTCGAGCCGGCCAGTCAGCTGACCATCGGGATCCATGCCGTTGAACAGCGAGTCGTACGGGCTCTGGTTCTGATAGCCGCCGGTGAGCGCGTAGAGCTGCATCGCCAAGCTGACGCGCGCCTCGTCGCCCTGCCAGAACAGCGGCTTGCTCAAGTTCATCATGCTGTTCTCGGGCAGCGAGATCACGTCGAACGTGCCGCCGGTCTCCTTGATGCCCTGGATCTCCGAGAACGCGATGCCCGTCTGCGCAGCTGCGCCTTCCGCGCCTTTTGGGTTGGCGAAGGGCATGAGCAGCGCATCGGCGAAGTTCCACACGTTGAGCTGGGGGGGACCGTGCCCGAGCATGATGCTGTACATGGGCGCGATCACGCGCCGGATGTCCGGCTCTTTGGCGATCAAGAGGCGCGTCAGGTTTAAGCCGCTGCGCGCGAGATACTCGGCTTGCAAGCGATCGCGCTCGCCGATGGCCACTTGAAACGCGGTGCTCGTGTTGCCCATGAGCTCGGTCACGAACACGGTGAGCACAGCGATCACGCCCAGCACCAAGATCAGCGCGACGCCTTGCTCGCGGCGCGAGTTGCGACGTCCGCGGGTGCGTGCAGATCTCGGTGGGTGCGTCTTCATAGCTTGTAAGCCGCGAAGTTGAGGGCGTAGGTGATCGGCAGGTTGGTGCGTGTGCCGAAGGTTTGATCCGGGCCTTTGCCCGTGACGCTCGGCACGGTGATCAGGATCTTGGCTTGCATCGGCAAGCGATTCGGCTGCATCGCGGTCTGCGTGGTGTCCCAGATCCCCGCCCACTCCGAGGTCAGCGGATCGAAGAACGAGAGCTCGAACTTCCGGATGTCCTCGACCAGGATCTGCGATTGTCCGCCCTTGGTGAAGTCGTCGTCGACGCGCCGCTGCTCGCGACGGGCCAGCACTTTCTTCCCCTGGTTCTTGGGATCGTTGGCGACGAAGAAGCTGAGCTCGTTTTGATCCGACTCGTGAGCGTTGCGGTACAGCCGGCGATGCGAGAAAGACGTGAAATCGACGCGCGAGTTCGAGCCGCTCTCCTTCGCGACCAAGCCCGAGATCATCGTGCGCAGCGTCTCGTTCGGATTGCGATGTGCGGACGTGTACGCCATCGACAGCTCTTGGGCGATCCGTTCGATCGCCGAGTAGATCTCATGGTAGCGGTCGAGCTCCGCTTCGATGCGCTGCTTGTTGCGCGAGGTCTGGACGAACGCGCTGTACAAGAGGCTGGCCACGATCGCGAGAATGGCCATCGCGGCCATGATCTCGATCAACGTCATACCGGTTCTGGATCGTCGTGCGCGCGTCATGGCGTTGATCCAAATGCTCTAGGCACACCGGTTGAGCTGCCAGGTGTTGCACCCACGCCCGTACCTGTGCCTGTTCCCGTACCAGTGCCGCCGAGCGCGTTTGGATCATTCGGATCCGTAGCGAGCGGTACCGGCTGCTCCGCGACAAAGTACTGCGTCAGATCGAACGTCTTGTCGGCGCTGCCTTCGGACCATTCCACCGATACGGTGACGCGCCTGATCTGGCTTTGGATCGAAGGCTTGAGGATCGGGTAGACGTACTGCATCGCCATCGCACTCATCGCGTCGACATCGCCGCCGCCGCCGCCGGCGAGAAAGCGCGATGGATCGCCAGAGAGCATGTCTTGCGGATCTTCCTTCTTGTCCTTGCCGTCGCTGTCCTTGATGTCTTTGCCGTCTTTGTCTTTCAGCGTTTTGCCGGCTTCGCCTTCTTTGTCTTTGCCAAGGCCGAGCGCCGAGCTCGCTGCACCGAGCAGGCCGTCCAAGCCGCCTTTGCCCTTGCTGTCGCTGCCGGTACCCGTCGCACCGGGCTTCGCGCCGCCCTTCTTGCCTTTGCCTTCTTCGTCCTCGTCGCCACCGAACATGGCATCGGGCAACACGATCGGCACGACCTCCGTCTTGCACTTGAAGCCATCGATCGGCGCGTCTTTACAACAGTTGTCCGAGTCCTTCTGTTCCGCGCCGGGTAGACCCTTCTTCATCAGGTCTTCTTCGAGCTCGCCCATCTTGCAGCGCGCGAGCAACGTCGCGAAGCTCAGCTTGCGCGCGCGGTGCGCCATCTTCACCGAGCCCACTTCCGCTGAAAAAACAGCGGCCAACGAGATCGCCATGATCGCGACGGCGAGCATCACTTCGAGCAACGTGAAACCTGCGCGCGTACGACTAGGCGGCTTCATTCTTTGATCTCCGAAGCGTCTTCGTCGTTCTCGGAGTCGAGCAAACCGAGCGACTTGTGCGGGCCCGAGTACACCTTCACGCGACCGGTGAGCGCGTTGACCTCTACTGTGTAGATGCCCTCGCGACCGTCACCCAGCTCGATGTACGCGTGCTCGCTGCGCCCGCCTGGAAAGAAGTGGATCGCACCTTCACCGGAAGTCTTGGGCTCGGGCTCGTGCGGAACGATCAAGCGCCTAAACTCTACGCCGCGACCGAGCGAGACGTTTGCGTAGCGCTTGACCGGATCACCATCGGCGTTGGTCAACGCGCTGAACGGAGATGAGCCGATCACCGGCTTGTCGGGCGTCTTGATGCGTGCTTCGGCGGCGGCCCAAGGATCGACCGCATCGACGCTCTTGCCGCGACTGTCGAGCGTGCGCTTATCCTCTCTGTCCTTCTTCGATGTCAGCAAGACGCCGCCGTGAGCTTCCTCGATCGAGAACGTGTTGCCAGGCACCTTGAACACTACGCGCACAGTCATGGCGCGGCTCACCGCGCGGTTGTACGCGTAACGCATGGCGCCTCCGAGCTTGCCAGCACCGGAGCGCAAGTTCGCTCGCGAGATGGCACCGAGGCTCAAGCTCATTCCGGCGGAAGCCAGCGCCATGATCACCACCACGATGATGATCTCGATCAGGGTCATGCCCTGCCGGCGTTTAGACCGTGGCTGTGCTTTCCGCCTGCTGCTCACCGCTTCACTCGATATCGTCGTCGTTGCCCATCTGGCCGTCAGGACCCGCGGAACGCACGACTGGACCGTCATCGTCGCACTCGATGGCGAAGTCGTTGTCCCAAGCGTCCTTGGTGTGATTCTTCTTATTCAGAATCTTCATCTCCACCAGCTTGTCGACGTTCGGACAGCCTTTCTCTTCGGCCATGTACATCTCGGCCGCGGCACCGATCGCCTTGGCGTCTTGCTGCGTGGACTTGATCTTGGCCTTGGTGAGCTGCGGGACGATGGCGAAGCCAGCGCCTGCTGCGATCAACGCCATGATCACCATAACGATCATGATCTCGATCAGCGTCATGCCCCGTTGTGCACGTGCGCGACGCTTACGTCTTTTGATCGCGCGCGGCGAAAGCTCTAACTCTGCGTGTGCTTGGCTCTCAGTCATGCTGCTCTCCAGTTGCAGTACGTTATTGAACGAACTCATTGATTTGCATCAGCGGCATCAGGATCGAGATAGCAATGCCGCCGTTCAGCCCGCCCATGATCACGATCATGATCGGCTCCAAGAGCGACGTCATGGCTTGCAAGCGCACCGACACCTGACTGTCGTAGGCGTTGGCGACGTGAGTAAGCATAGCTTCCAGCTCACCGGAGCGCTCGCCGATGGCGATCATGTGGATCACGATCGGAGGGAATTTACCGCTGCGTTTGAGCGGCGCGGAGATGCTCTCACCTTCGCGGATCGAGGCGCGCGCGTCTTCGACCACACGCATCAGCTCGGTGTTGCCGAGCACGTTGCGCGAGATGTCGAGCGCGGTCAGCAGCGACACGCCGCTCGACAGCAAGGTCGCGAGCGTACGTGTGAAGCGGGCGGTGGCGATCATCAGCGCCAAGCTGCCGACCACCGGTGTCTTGAGCAGGCGCGTGTCCCACGTAGCGCGACCCTTTTCGGTGCCGATCCAGCGCAAGAACACGTAAACGATCGCGACCGTGCCGAAGATCAGGGCCCACCAGTAGTTCACCACGGTGTTGCTCATGAAGATCAACAAGCGCGTGTTCCACGGCAGCGCCTGACCGAAGTCCTCGAAGATCGAGCTCACCTTGGGCACAACCACGATCATCATCAGACCCATGACCGCGATGCTGAACAGCAGCATAAACGCCGGGTAGGCGAGGGCGGTCGCGACCTTGCTCTTGAGCGCGGCTTGCGAGTCGAGGTGGTCGGCCAAGCGGCTGAGCACGACGTCGAGCGTGCCGCTCGCTTCGCCCGCGGCCACCATGTTGATGTACAGCGGCTCGAACAGCTTCGGATGCGCGCGCAGCGATTCCGCCAGGCTCGTGCCTTCGTTGACCTTGTCACGCGTCTGCGTGAGCGCGTCTTTCAGTGGCACCTTTTCGACTTGCTCGATCAGCGCGCTCAGCGCCTCTACGAGCGGCACGCCGGAGTGGAGCAGCGTGGCAAGCTGACGCGTGAGCAGCGCGAGCTCGCTGGCGCTCACGCGCTGAAAGAGCCGCGTGAAGTTGACCTCGCGAGCGGTACGCAGACGCGCCTTGGAGTCCTCCTCGATCAAGGTCGCGAGGATGCCGTCTTTGCGCAGGAGCACGCGCAAGACCTTGGCGTTGTCGGCATCGCGCACACCCCGCTGGGTGCGCCCGGCCTTGTCGATGCCTTGCCACTGAAAGACCGCCATGGGCTTACTCCAGGTCTCCGGCTTGCGTCATTGCGAGGACTTCTTCGACGCTGGTGCGCCCGGCAAGCACTTGGCGTGTGCCGTCGACGCGCAGCGTGATCATGCCGCGCTCAGCGGCGATGCGTGTGATCGACTTGCTGTCGCTCTGGTTCAGGATCTCGCGGCGCACGGGCTCATCGATCACCAAGAGCTCGTAGATGCCGACACGGCCGCGGTAGCCGGTGCCGGCGCAGTTCTCACAGCCGGTCGCGCGGTAAAACACGGGTCGCGCGGGTCGCTCGTCCGCGGACTTGACCTCGTGCAGCAGCGGCGCGGCCTCTTCGCTCCCAATCTCGGTGCCGGAGCCTTTGCGCCGGGGTGGCGGAGGCACCGAGTCCGGAGGCCCGTCCCCCGTAAGCACGGCTGGAGGCGGACCATAACTCTGTGGCTGTAGCTCGAGTGAGCGCAGGTCTTGATCAGTCGGGATGTACGGCTGACGACACTCGGGGCAAAGCCGGCGCACGAGGCGCTGTGCGAGCACTGCGAGCAGCGATGACGCGATCAAAAACGGCTGCACATCCATCTCGACCAAACGCGTGACCGCACCGGCCGCGTCGTTCGTGTGCAGCGTAGAGAACACCAAGTGACCGGTGAGCGACGCGTGGATCGCGATCTCCGCGGTCTCATGGTCACGAATCTCACCAACCATGATCACGTCGGGATCCTGACGCAGAAACGAGCGTAGTCCTGCGGCGAAGGTCAGCCCGATCTTCGGCTGCACTGGCATCTGCGAGATGCCACGCAGCTCGTACTCGACCGGATCCTCGACTGTCATGATGTTCAAGTCGGGCGAGTTGATCTTGTTCAAGCACGCGTACAGCGTCGTGGTCTTGCCGGCACCGGTCGGGCCCGTGACCAAGATGATGCCGTTTGGCCGGGAGATGAGGTCCTCGATGATCGAGAGCTTGAAGCGGTCGAAGCCAAGCGCCGGCAGATCGAGCAGCGCCTGCTCTTTATCGAGCAGACGCAAGACGATGCGCTCACCGCGCTGCGTCGGGATGGTCGAGACACGAACGTCGACCAGCTTGCCTTTGATCTTCTTCGTGATGCGGCCGTCCTGCGGCAGCCGCTTCTCGGCGATGTTCAAGTTCGCTTCGATCTTCACACGCGCGACGATCGACGATAGAAACGCTCGATTGGCCGTCTTCACGCGCTTGAGGTTGCCGTCGATGCGATAACGCACGGCGACCTCGGTGTCGTTCGGCTCGATGTGGATATCCGAAGCACGGTCGCGCACCGCTTCGTAGAACAAGTTGTTGACCCAACGGATGACCGGCGCTTCGTCGGTCATGTCGATCAAGTCTTGCAGCTCGTCGCCCTCGGCGTCGGTGTCCGACTCGGAGAGCGCGTTCTCGTCTTTGCGCTCGTAGACCCGGTTGATCGCAGACTCGATCAGCTCCGAGGACGCGACCACCGGCTCGCAGCGCTTGCCGCACAGCGCGCGCAGGTCGTCGAGCGGTGACATGTCGAGCGGGTTCGAGATCGCCACGCGCACGACGTTGTCGCGCGTGGACAGCGGCAGGAGCTTGTGTTGGCGCGCGAAGTTGATCGGCACGAGGTCGATCAGCTCGATCGGGATCTCGTCCACCTTGATGCTCGTGAGCACCGGCAGCCCGAGGTCGCGCGCGAGCGCTTCGACGAACGCGGCCTCCTCGAGCATGTGCGAGGTGGTGAGCACATCCTTGAGCCTGGCACCGCGCTCCGCGACGATGGTCAATGCTTGCTCGAGCCTCTCGGGGCTGAGCGCGCCTTGCCTGACTAAAATTTCGCCGACGAAGCGTTCTTCCATGATGATTGGACTTACTGATCCCCTTCGGGAGCCATGACGGGGGGTGGAACGAACTGCTCGATCGCCTCTGGTGGCGGCGGAGCATTGGGCGGCGCGGCGTTCTGCTGCGCGTCTGGTGGCGGCGCTACCGGGGCCGCTTGAGGATTCTCTTGCGGCGTGGGCGAGGGCGGCTGACCTTCCGTGGGCGCTTGGCCTTGTGGACCCGGCTGGCCTGGTCCGACGATCTCACCAGCCTGCGCGTCGGCGCTGCGCGCGACGCCGATGCCGACCGGCTCGCTCGGGTAGTGACCGATCTCCGGCTTCTTCTGCGCTTCCAGCGCCATCTTGCGATCGTTGTCTTGGAGCATCAGCTCGCTCAAGATCTCGCCGAGCAAGCCGCGCGTACGCGAGTAGTCCACCGGCACGTCGTATTCGCTGTCGGAGAACACGAAGTAGCGGTCGATGAACTCCTGCCGCTCACGCATCTTGCGCTCGTAGATCGCGCGCAGATCGGCAGGCGAGCGCAGGATGTAAGGAGTCAAGAACATGAGCAGGTTCTTCTTGATCTTCTTCTTCTCGTCTGTGCGGAACAGCGAGCCGAGCAGCGGGATGTCACCGAGGATGGGGATCTTGGTGCGCGAGGTAGAGATCTCGTCGCGCATCAAGCCGCCGATGACCACGGTCTGCTGATCGCGCACGACGACTTCGGTCTTGGCGTTGGTGCGGCTGATCGAGCGCACGCCCAAGTTGCCGGTTTGATCGGGCGCAAGCGCGGACGAGATCTCTTCAACGATCGCCAAGCGAATCTCGCCCGAGTCATTGAGGTGCGGCGTGATCGTGATCGTGGTGCCGACGTCTTGGCGCGGAACCGCGCCCATACCAAAACCGCCGCCGAGCCCGCGGCCCAAGCCGCCTGCCAAGCCTGCCGCGCCTCCGGCTGCACCACCCAAGCCACCTGCCAAGCCGGCCAGCGCACCGAGACCGCCGCCGGGAGACGAGGTCTGCAGTGGGACGTTCTCGCCGACTTTGATCTCGGCTTCGACGTTGTCGCTCGCGATCAAGTGCGGTGTCGACAGCACGTTCGCATCACCGTCAGCAGCAAAGGCCTGCAGCGCGACGCCGAACGCCGGGATCGACAAACCGAAAGCGGTCGCGTTTGGCAGCAATGGACCGAACACACCGACCGCGAGGCCGGTCAACAAATCGCCAGCGAGCGCCTGCGTCGCATAACCCTGCAGGCCCGACACTGTTTGCTTGGAGTTGAAGCCGAGCACGGCCAGCGAGTCGCTTGTTGGCACGTCAGGGACGCCGCCGTGATAGCCGAGGCCGGTGGTGACCGAGCGCTTGACGCCGATCTCCATGATCACGGCCTCGATGAACACCTGGCGACGCTCGGTGTCGATCAGCTTGATCACGTTTTTGAGCGCCACATAGTCGTGCGACGACGAGGTCACGACCAGCGCATTGCTCGCCTTGTGTGCCGTGATCGCGACCTTGCCCTCGAACACGCTGTCGCCGGAGGGATTGCCTTGACCCTTCTGCTGGCCACCGCCACCGCCTCCGCCGCCCTTGCCGATCAAGTTCGAAAGCGTGTTCGCCACTTCTTCCGCATCGCTGTGCTGCAGGTGGTGAACGTGCATGTGGCCTTCGCCTTCCATGGACACGTCCAAGTGCTTGAGCACCTCGAGCACGCGCAGGTACGCCGACTCAGTCGCGACGATTACGAGCGAGTTGGTGCGCTCGTCTGCGATCACTTTGGTAAGCCGGACTTCACCGCCGCCGACCGTGCCCGAGCCGGGCTTCGCTCCAGCAGGCGCTTTGTTGTCTTTGGCGGCCGGCTTCGAGCCGCCGCCACCACCGCCACCCTGTACATCGAAGATGTCTGCGAGCCGCTTCTCTAGATCAGCGGCGTTCGCGTGATGGATCGGCTCGACCCACATCTGCTCGCCGGTGCGGCCGATGTCGACCTGGTCCAGGATGCGCAACATGCGCTTGAGGTTCGTGCCGGTGTCGGTGATCACCAGGATGTTGGTCGGCGCGTACGCGGTGATGCCGCCATCACCTGACTTGAAGCGCTCGAGCAGCTTCGACGCATCTTCCGCGGAGATGTTCTTCACCTGCTGGATGCGCGTGACGTAGCGGTCGCCATCCGGCACGGACTCGTCGCCCGAGAACAGCGGCACGGCGCGGCCTTCCACGCGACCCGACTCGACGATCTTCAGGTAGCGACCGGACGGCACGATCGCCATGCCGTTGAGCTCCAAGATCGAGAGAAACGCCTGGTAGGCCTCGGCTGCGGTGACCTTGGTCGGCGCGTAGACCGTGGCTTTGATGCTGCGCGACTTGCTCGGCAGGATGAAGCTGCGGCCCGTGATCTGCGACATCAAGCGCACGAGCTCGGGCAGATCAGCGTCTTCCAGGTTGAACGTCACCCGCGCGTTCGGCGAGGTCGGCTTGTAGTCGATGCCCGACTCGAACTGCTTGATGCCTTCGCCCGGGCCCTCGACCGGAGGCGCGCCTTGTGCGGTTGGCGCAGGAACGGTCTGCGTGGGCGTGGCCGCCGGCGTGCGCTTCTTCTTGGGCGCTGCCGGAGTGGCGGGCGCTTGCGGAGCCGGCGGATCTTGCGCGACCGCTTGCTCTGCTATGCCGCCGTAAGCTGCGGACGCGGCGCACAGCCAAAGAAGGAAGCTACGCACAGATGCCTTGTTCACAACGGATGTCCTCGCGATGCTGGGTCGAAAGCGCATGGGATTTACTTGGGGCAAGCAGGTAGGTCCGTAGGAGGGCCAGGCGCGGGTGCGCCAGCGAAAGTCAGTTCGCAATGTTGTAGTCCATGGTCACGGGGTTACCGCGGCGTACCAGCGAGACCGAGAGGTTGCTCGCGCTGCGCAGCTTGGCATAAGCCTCGAGCGCAGAGTCCGGGCTGCCCATGTCGAAGCCGTTGATCGTTCGCAACATGTCGCCGTTCTGGAGACCGAGCTTGCCGAACAGTGAGCTCTTGCGAATGCCGTAGAGCTTCACGCCGACCACGCGCCCGTTCTCCTCGTGAGGAACCACGCGCGCGGAGCGCATGAGCTCACCCTGGTTCTGCAGCAGCTTGTCGACCAAGCTGCGCTGCACCGAGTACTTGGTGTCGGTGACTTGCTTGATGCCTTTGTCGAGCTCGTCGTTGCCGGCACCGGCTGGAGCGGGCGCGGCGGCTTCCGCAACAGCAGGCGGCGGCGTCGCGGGCTTCGGTGGCGGCGCGTTCGGCGACTTGAACATCGTGAGCGAGCACAGCTGCCCGTTCGGCGCCTTGAGCAGCACGGCCTCGGGGAAGACCGTATGCAGCGTTCGGGTCTCGACGGTGCCGCCCACGCGATACAAGAGCGGCGAGCCGGTGCCGAGCGACAGACTCGCAAACGACCACTCGGAGCTCTTGTCCGAGTACATCGAAGCGACCAGACGCGTCGCGCCATCGCACGCTTGCGGGAGGTGGTTCTCGTCGAACACTTCTTCCTCGGCGTCGTCATCCTCGGCGTCGTCGTCCTCTGCGACCGGCTCTTCGACCGCCTTTGGCAGCGAGCCCGTCAGCGGGTCGAAGATGTTCCGGCGCAGGATGGCCATCGCGTCAGGCGGCGCTTCCCCTTTGAGCTCGGTGAGCGTGGCGGAGTCTGCTGCGCCGGCCTCTTGGGCCTTGTACGGCAGCAGCTTCAGGGCGACCAAGTTTGTGGTCCCTTGCGCCAGAAAGAACGCACAGAGGCCCAGCGTGACGAGCACGATGAGGATACGGGCCAGTTTTGGATGCCACGAAAGCTGCAAGACTCCCTCCCAGGGGGTTCCGAGTAGCAACGCACAAGCAAACGTTATGCCCGCGGCAAGCGCGCGCAATCGCGCGAAAATTGGGCGTTTCTCGGGCAGCGCGCGGGGCTTGTCGAGACAGTCTGACAACGCCAAAGGCGCCCGCGCCGCGCGCCCTGACAAAATGTCAAAGAGGCGCGCCCGGGCCGCGAGCGCTCACCTGGCGGCGGCGGGGTCATCGAGCTCTCCGTCCGCGGCGAGCTTGCGATAGATGGTGCGCGTCGCGATGCCCAGTAGCTGGGCGGCCACACGCTTGTCGCCACCCGTGTGGTCGAGCGTCGCTTTGATCACGCGTCGCTCGATCTCTTCGAGTGGCGTGCCGAGCGCAAACACCAGGTTGCCGGTGTGCGCCTCCGCCTGAGCGACTGCACCCGGCAGGTTGTCCACTTCGATCGTGTTGGTGCGACCCAGCACGACCGCGCGCTCGATCACATTCTCGAGCTCGCGCACGTTGCCCGGCCAGTCGTACGCGCACAGCCGATCGAGCGCAGCGCGCGAAACGATCATCGCGGGCTTGTTGTTCTTCCTGCAGTACACGGCCACGAAGTGATCGACCAGCAGCGGAATGTCGTCACTGCGGTCGGCCAGCTTGGGACACGTGATCGCGATCACGTTGAGGCGATAGAACAGATCCTCGCGGAAGCGGCTCGTCGCGACCTCTTGTTTGAGATCGCGATTGGTGGCTGCGATCAAGCGAAAGTCCGCTGACTGCGTGCGTCCACCGAGCGGCTCGTATTCGCCCTCTTGCAGCACGCGCAGCAGCTTCACTTGCACCGCTGGGGCCAGCTCACCGATTTCGTCCAAGAACAGCGTGCCGCCCGACGACTGTCCGATTTTGCCGACGCGGCGCTGGATGGCGCCTGTGAATGCACCCTTTTCGTGACCGAACAGCTCGGCTTCCACGATCGTCTCAGGCAACGCAGCCAAGTTCACCGCGACAAACGGGCCTTCGCGTCCGCTCTGTTGATGGATGTAGCGCGCGAGCAGCTCTTTGCCGGTGCCGCTTTGCCCGAGCACCAATACGTTCGCAGTGGAGGGCGCGGCTTGCGCTGCGGTCTCGAGCGCGCGGCGCAGCACCGCCGATGTGCCGACGATCTCGCGGTTTCGCAGCTTCGACAGCTCGTTCTTGAGCGTGCGGTTCTCGGCCAAGAGCGCGTAACGCTCAGCCGCTTTGCGCACCGACTTGACGATCTCCATGCGCTTGAGCGGCTTCTCGACGAAGTCGTAAGCGCCTTCGCGCATCGCTTCGACCGCACTCTCGACCGTGCCGTATGCGGTCATCACGACGACTTCGGCATCGGGCGCCACGGTGTGGAGCGCTTTGATCAAGTCGATGCCGCTCATGCCTGGCAACATCAAGTCTGTCAGCACGACGTGCACGCGCTGCTTGCGACAGATCTCTAGTCCGATGCGCGCGTCTTCTGCGAGCAGCGTGCGAAACCCTTCGCGTTGGAAGATGCGCTCCAACGAAACGAGGTTGGATTTCTCATCTTCCACGATGAGCAAAGTCGGAAGCTTCTGCTCGGCAGAAATGGCATCCATGATGACATGGTGTCATGCAGCGACAGAATGTCAAATCCATTGCCAACATGACGCAGTTTTTTCCCGTACGCGTGCCCGTGCCCGTACGCGATCTTCCCGACCGGCACCCGAGAACGAGATGGTCAGACGGGCACGGGCACTGCCGAGAGTGTTTAGCGCACATCGAGCACTGCGCTGGTCGTTGCTTCGACCCGCTGGCAGCTTTGACTGCACACGTAAGTAGTCACACTCACTCGCAAAATCGCGGTGCCCTCGCTGCGCGCCACAACCGGCACCTCGAAGCGCAGGCGACCGCGCTCGACCAACTTCGCGTCGCTTCGCAGCAACCGCCCGCGCACCAACTCCACCGCGGCACCCTCGATGCGCGGCGTAAGCAAGAGCGGAAGATCGGCGCTGCCCTCCGGCAGCTGCACGATCACTTCGATCGCAGTGTGCGCGTCACGCGGCAGGTGTTGCTCGGGTCGCAGCGAGATCTGCAGCTCGGGTGCAACTGCGATCGCGCGCGCAGAGAAGGCTAGCGCCAGCGCGGCTAGGAACATCACAGCGCACGACCGGACTCTAACAGTCATACCTTGGCTTCAATTGTCATAAGCGATCGCCTCACAAGCGCGCTGCGTACCGTTCCAACGCATCAGCTTGGGATCCCCCTGACCGTCTTCGCCGTATTCGATCAGCGCGTACGTCAGACCGCTGTCCTGGCCGAGATAGTGCAAGTCGAGATGGATCATCTTGATCCAAGTGCCTGTATTCAACATCAGCTGCTGGGTAGGCAGCACGCGGTAACGCGGCAAATGACTGTGACCCACGATCAGAGTTTTGACACCGCGCAAGCGCCGCAGATAGCGCTCAGCCGCTTCGTCGTAGCCGCCTCCGATGGTGAACACTTCTTCGCGCAGAATCAGCGGAATACTCATCAAGCGCTTGCGCCAGGCGCGCAACGTGAAGATGCGGCGACGCAGCAAATGAAAGAGCGACCGCAGTAGGAACATGAGCCCGAAGCGCGGATCGAAAAACAGTGAGCCGATCACGAACAGCTTGAGCGGCAAGATGCGATCGATGCTCGCCCGCGCTTCTTTGAGCGGATTCATGATCTCCAAGATCCACAAGCTCCCGTACGGGATGTCCAACACGCGCGTCCCATCTCGGCCAACTCGGAACGGTTTTGAGTACTGGATGCGGTGAATGCGCTCGAGCTGGTGACCGTGGCGGATCTGGATACCTTCCGGCAGATAGTAAGTGTCACTGTTGGTGATGAACTTCACACGTTGTGCCCGCTCACCCGGTGCCACATAGCGACAGAACAGCGCCTGTGGCGCTTCGAACAACATGTCGAGGTCGTGGTTTCCTGGGAGATACACGACGCGACGATTCGACCGTGAAAGGAAGCTGCGCAACGCCAGGACAACACGTGGGTGTCCTTCCAGGCAAAGCCTCAGCTTTTCGGTCGCAATCTCCTCTGTGATCTCCGTAGGCCAGTGCCCGTTCACTTTGACCTTCAGGAGGTCGAAAATGTCGCCATTCAAGATGAGCTCAACTTCGTTTTGCTCTCCGGCGACCCTGTCGTAGTGATCGAGCAGCTCAGTGAAACGGTCGTCCTCGTAAAAGTCTTCGTAGGCGTTCCGCTTCCCTCGCTCGACCCCGGTACCCAGATGTAGGTCGCTCACGACAATGCGTAGGAGCTTCATCTTGCCTCGCGTTGGGGGATCGGCTTAACTATTGGTTCGTCATGAGCTATCGCAGGGCATGACTCAGATCGGCAGGTAGCAACGTGAGCAGCGAACGAGCGCCGACCATCGAGACTCATATTACGAATCTCCGTCGCTTCCTGCTACGTTTTCGCCGGCATTCGCGAGGTTTACGTGAGCTTCATGGCGCGCATTCGCACGCTCGGCTCGATTCGCGATCAGGTGCTCTGCAGATCGTTCTCGTGGCCTGCGGTCTTGCTGCTCTCGGCTGCACTGTCGGCTGCACTGGCGGCAGTGACTACAAGCCGCCTGCGCTCGCAGGTCGTCCGGCGGACGAGGTCGATGCGGGCCGGCAATCCACGCTGCCAACCTTTCCGGTCACCGGCATCAACAGCACCAGGCTGACGCTCACCGGCGTCGAGCCTGCGACTGGACCATTCTCCGGCGGCACCAGCGCAACTCTGCGCGGAAGTGGGTTCGACGACTCCGTCGTGATCCGCATCGGCGGCGTCGAGGTCGAGGCCAGCGAGGTCACGCGCGACAGCAAAAACCGCCTCACGTTCACCGTGCCGGCGGGCCAGGTCGGGCCGGCGGACATCGAGCTCGTCCGCGGTGACGACACCGTGGTCCTGCAAGACGGCTTCATCTACAACGCACTGGTCATCAGCCCGACCATGGGTGCAGCTGCTGGCGGCAGCCTGGTGGAGCTCACCGCAGGTGGCGCGCAGTTCGCCGAAGACATCATCGTCGAGTTCGACGGCGCGGCTTGCACCGAGCTGCGCTTAGCCACGCCACAGCGGGTTGTCTGTAAGACACCCGCCCACTCGCCGGGCCGAGTCGACGTGATCGCGCGCTCCCCGAGCGATGCGACCCCGCCGCTGATCGCGAAGAACAGCTACGAGTTCGCCGAGACGCTGAACCAGGCTGGCGGCGGTCTGTCGGGTGGGCCGATCGCCGGCACCTTGAACGTCACCGTCGTCTCGGACGGCGCGGTCAACAACGTGATCCCAGGTGCGATCGTATTGCTCGGCAACGATCCTGCGACCGCGCAGCGTGGCATCACCGACAAGCGCGGATCAGTCACGTTCTCGAAGGATGGGCTGAAGGGTCCAGTCAACGTTCACGCCACCGCTCGCTGCTTCTTGCGCACGTCGATCATCGACTTCGACGCGAGCGACGTGACGATGTTCCTCGGCGCGAGCTTCGACCCGACCTGCCAGGGCGAGACCGATCTCGGACCGGGCGTGCGGCAGCTGGCAGCGACCGTCTCGGGTGAGCTGATCTTCCCAGGCCGCGAAGAGTTCTCGGTAAACAGCTGGGACATCGTGCCGAAGCCGCGTGAGAACGAGGAGCGCGTCGCGTACGTGCTCACGACACAAGCCGGCTACGACACGCGCCGCATCGCGCCTTCTGCGAACGGCGCGGAGCTCTGGCGCATCGCCGAGCAGAACGCGATCTTGGGTAAGCGCGGCTATCGCTATCGCATCACCGCGCGGCCTGCGGGCTTGGCGGTGTTCGCGCTGGCGGGCATCGAGCGCATCGATACGCGACAGTTCACGCCGTACGTCATGGGCATCACGCACAACGTCGTCACCTCGCCCGGCGAAGAGGTGCAGGACGTGAACCTCGAGATGAACATGCCGCTCGACCGCGAGCTCCCCGTGAGCTTGACCGGTTTCCAGACCGGCACGGGCGAAGACAACTTGGATGAGTTCCGCGTGCGCGCCTTTCTCGATGTCGGCGGCGAGGGCCTGATCATCCGCGACATCGGCAATGCCTCGCTCGACTCACTGACGCGTCCCACGGGCACCGAGCCTTTCCGCTTTCTCGGGCAACCAGCTTTGAGCGAGAGCTTGATCGACGCGAGCTACACCGTGCTCGCGGGCTACTACACCAACGACTCGCTGGGCCGCCCGTACACGCGCCAGAAGCGCAGCGGCGTTCGTCAGGACGGCGCAGCGCCGATCCGCTTCGACGCTTTCCTCGGCGTGCCTGGGCTCGTGAGCCCGGAGTTCGGTGGCCGGATCCCCGAGGATCGCACGCTGCGCTTCGACATTCCTGGTGAGGACCCTGATCTGATCCTCGTGGATATCTTTGATGGCGACGACCAGCTGGTCTGGACTGAGCTCCTGCCCGGCTCGACGCGTGCAGTGCCCGTGCCTGACTTCTCTTTGATCGAAGGTCAGAAGGACATTGCGGCCGGGTTCATCCGCTGGATGGTCACCGCCGTGAAGATCGAAAACTTCCGTTACAACGAGCTCGACTACAACACTTACGTCGCGGGCACGCGCTACTGGACTCACGACGCTGCCAATCTCTTCATTTCCAGGCGCTGAGCTGCGACGATAAGCAGCAGGTCGCTGGGCGCGGCGACATGGTATCGAATTGTTTCTGCGCCGCTCTGTGGGCTGCGCCTTCTGGGAAATGCGAGGCAAGCCCCGATGCAGAACCGTTGGACCGCGGATCGAGTTCGAGTCAGCAGGACCCCGATGCGCATCCTGATGTGTTGGCTGGGCTTTTTTGCCCTCGGTTGTGACCTCGCACCGAGCATCATCGAGCTGCCCCCGCTGCCTGCACGCACGACAGACTCTGGCCGTAGAAGCTTCGCCTGTACGACGGAGACGGCCCGTGGCTGCGACGGTGAGGTGCACGTCCAATGCAAGCGCAACGGCGAGTTCGTCGAGGCGGTCGAGACAGACTGTGCCGCCAAAGGCCAGATCTGCGACGCCGAGCGCGTTTGCATCACCTGTCGCGCGGGGCGCCGCTGCCGTGACTGCACCAATCTCGACTTCGACTGCAATCCTGATGTCGTCGAGCAGTGCGCGGAAGATGGCTCCGGTTGGGCGGAAGCCGAGACGTGCGGTGGACCAGACATTCCCGAGGTCTGCTCTGCGGGTCAGTGTGTGAACGCGTGCAGGCTCGCGGAATCGCTCGAGAGCTACGCGGGCTGCGAGTTCTACGCGGCCGATCTCGACAACGCGGCGCTCGATGACGTGAGCAACGCGTCCGCGCAGCAGTACGCGGTGGTCGTCGCGAATCCGCAGCGCGTGCCGGTGAAGGTGCGCGTCGAACAGAACGACGCCGAGTACCGGCAAGAGGTCGTGCGCACCGTGGTCGCCGAAGAGCGCGTCGCGCCGGGTGACCTCGTGGTGTTCAAGCTGCCGCGGCGCGAGGTGGACGGCTCGTCCGAGACGGGGATCAACGACGGAACGCACACCGCTGTAACCTCGAACGCTTACCGTGTCGTGTCCGACTATCCGATTTCCGCGTATCAGTTCAATCCGCTAGAGAACTACAAAGTGTTCTCGAACGATGCATCGCTGCTGCTGCCCGTGAATGCGCTCGGCGACAAGTACACCGTGGTCGCGTGGCCACAGACCATCGGCGACTCGAAGAACCCCGACGAAGACTTCGACAACACCTCGAGCTCCGAGGATCTGCGCTCGTTCCTGACCGTGATCGGCACGAAGGAAAAGACCAACGTCCGCATCGAGCTCGGTCGTCACGTAAACGAGATCGTGCGCGCGCCCTACATCGAAGTCAGCCGCCCCGGCGATGTGATCAACCTCGAGATCGGTCCATTCGACGTGATCAATCTCGAGACCAAGGCGCTCAACGCGGACTTCACTGGCACGCTGATCGAAGCCAACGGGCCGGTCGCGGTGTTCGTCGGCAGCGAAGCCTCGGACGTGCCGATGTTCGACGCGTATCCGAAGCGCCAGTGCTGCGCCGATCACTTGGAAGAGCAGCTGCTGCCCGATCGCAACGCTTCGACGCAGTACATCATCGGCAGAATGCCGGCGCGCGCACGCGCGCTCAACAATGCTGCGCTGCCCGGTGCTCCGCTCGGTGTGGCCGAGATGAACGAGCCAGAGTGGATCCGCGTGGTCTCGATCTCCGATGAGCCGACACGCGTGCGCACGACCTTGGAGAAGCCGGACGACGACTTCCAGCTGGCGCCACGCGGCGAGGTGATCCTGCGCGCCGACCGAGACTTCGTGCTCGACTCGGACAAGCCAGTGCACGTGCTCGAAGCGCTCGCGAGTCAGGGAGTGACCGGCATTCCCAAGCAATACCCGGGCGGCGATCCGTCGATCATCACCGTTCCTCCGGTCGGGCAGTTCCGCAAGGACTACATCTTCCTGACGCCGGACAAGTACGCGTTCGACTTCGTCACCATGGTCGCGCCGATCGACGCGACTATCGAGCTCGATGGCGCACCGCTGCCGAGCAGCTGCGAGTCGACCGACCCTTCGCAGGCTTTGCAGTCCGCGACAGGCGAGGGCACGCAGTGGGTCGTGCACCGCTGTCAGCTGGCGTTTCCCCAGGTCACAAATGGCACGAGCTCTGGAGGCCTCACTGGGGGCTCCTCGCCGACGCCTGTGGAGATTTTCCCAGGTGTTCAGCGAGACGGGACGCACACCGTCGTGTCGGACCGTGAGATCTCGATCATCATCTACGGGTTCGACCGCTTTGTGAGCTACGCGTACGTCGGCGGCTTGAACCTGACCGCGCTCAACTGATCAAGCAGCGCAGCATAGGCCGCCATCAGCGGCACGTGTGATCCCGCAAGCCGCGGCGACATCGTCGCGGTATGCGAGCCACGCGTGCAGTGTCTCTTCCATCGCGTCGATGACTGGCGTGTGCTTTTCAGCTGTCACGAACGACAACAGCACATGCCACGCGGCTGCACGATGCGAGCCTTCGACGCGACGATGCGCTTTTGTGAGCGCCAGATGCTCGAGCGGCAGACCGTAGTGCTTGACCAAGGGATGATCTTCGAGCGCCGGTACGGGTCGCTTGGGTGCATTCGCATCGAGCTCACCGCGCTCGTAGGGTGTGCCCTCTAGAAAGAGCGTGGTCACCGCTGTCGCGACCTCCCAGCCGCGCCGCTCGGTGCAGTGATCGAGCAGCGCGCGGTAACGTGCTGCGCCGGGCAAGTACGTGATCGACTCGAAGCGCTTCAGATCCATGCCCAAGCCGCGCGGATACTCCAAGAACAACTCGGGATGCGGGCGCCCGACCGACAGTTTGCCGGTCTCTTCTTCGTACAGATTCTCCGCCAGATCCCTTCGGACCTCGGCGATCGGGCATTGCACGTATGCGCGACCCAAGAGCACCGGAAAGTCTCGTACGTAGCTCGCGAACTCTTGCTCAAGATGCAAGTGCAAGCGCGATCTTGCGACCTGACCGCGTGTGAACGCCGGCCAAGCCCAGTGCTGCTTGCGCTCCATCACAGAGAGCAACGCTTCCCGAAAGTCGGCAGTGTCCATGCCGGTCGAGTATAGCGCTATCTCTACGCCGCGTCGGCTACGCGTGGCGCGCGGCTGTGACGTCGCATCGCGGCGCCGAGGCGTTCATGCCAACGTCCGTGCTTGAATGCGTGGTTGAGCCAGATCGCACGCGAGACGTGGTCGACGATCATGATGGCCCACACCCAGAACAGCTCTACGTGTAGCAGCTGAGCGAAGAGGTAGCCGAGTGGAACGCGAAACACCCAGTTGCCCACGGCTGCCGCCCACAGCGGCGTAAGTGTGTCGCCGGCGCCGCGCAGCGCACCTGCCAGCGTGAAGTGCAGGACGAGAAACGGAAGGCCGACGCCCAACAACAAGATGAACGGGTCGAGCGCCTTCATGACTGCTGGGTCGCTCGTAAACAAGCGCGCGAGCGGCCCTCGCAACAGGATGAACAGGCCGGCGAGGCTGACTGCGATCGCCGCTCCTAGCTGCGAAGAGACGCGTCCAGCGCGGCGCGCACGATCTGCATCGCCTGCACCGAGCGCCTGAGCGACCATCGTCGCGGCCGCGACGCTCAGCCCGAGGCCCGGAATCCACGTGAACGCCAGAATTCGCACGCCCACATTGTAAGCGGCGACTGCTTCCACGCCGTAGCCGCCGAGGAAACGAAAGTACACGAGCGTGGCTGCGTTCATCGCAAAGCGCTCGGCGACTGCCGGCCAAGCGATCGCAAAAGCTTCCCGCAAGGTCGCGAGCGGAACTCGCAGATCGGACAAGCCGAGCCGCACCGCGCTGTGACGGTGCGCGCGACTGATCCAGATGAAGGAAACTGCGCCGACGAGCTGAGAGCAGAGCGTCGCGATGCCCGCGCCTTTGAGGCCGAGCGCGGGTATGCCCCACGCGCCCGTGAGCAGGAGTGCGTTGCCGAGCACCTTGGTGAGCGCGCACAGACCTACGATCAACATGGGCTTGAACGTGTCGCGTGCGGCGCGATAGGCGCTCTCGTAGGTCAGCGCGATCGCCATGAGCGGCGCTGATCCGATGGTGAGTCGCAGGTACGGTACGGCCAGGTGCGTGACTGAGTCGCTGACGGCGAGCAAGTGCAAGAGCTCGACCGGGAAGATCCAAGTCACGATCACGGTTGCGGTGGTGACCGCGAGCGCGAGCCAGAGATTGGCTGCAAAGGCGCGGCGTGCGCGCGCTTCATCGCGCGCACCGATCGCGCGCGCCATCATCGCGACGCACGCAGCACCGAGCGCCATCAAGGTCGCCTGCGTGAGCATCAAGAACTGCGACGCGTAGCCGACGGCGGCAAGCGTCGTGGTTCCATACTTTCCAAGCATCAGCAGGTCGAAGATCGGCACTGCGTTTGCGAGCAGCTGCCCCACGACCACCGGCCATGTCAGCAACAGAATCGTGCGCACATCGCGCTTCGGGTCAGACGGTAAGCTCGGGCGTGTGCTCGTGCGTGCTGACGGCGGCCGCGAGATGTGCGCGCTCGTCATCGCTTGCAGCCCTCAGAGGCGCGCAGCTCGCGTTGTCGATGACAGCGGGATGCAACACGCGACGCGGATGAGTACAGGCTGAACGACATCGTATGGACAGTGGCCAACGCCGCACGACTTACGCGCGTTGCAGTGGCGCGGCGCGTTCATGATAACTAAAGCGCTGCGAGCCAGTGCGTGCTCTTACTCGACTTCTCAGGATAAGGCAGCGTGAAATAACGACACAGCTGTGCCATGTTCGTACAGCGGACTCCAGAAGCCTGAGATCTCATCACAGCACGTTCAGGTCGACGCCCACGCGAGCCTGAGCGGCCCCGTGAACGTGGCCGCACGCGTAACGCGCGCGAACGGGAAACGATGCCGTGGAGGATTCTGGGTCTCGTTCTTCGTCCCGAGAGGAGAATCTGCCGTCCGCGGGCACGATCACGTCCGCGGGGCGTTCCCGCTCACGTGCGCGGCCACAACCACAGGGGCGTCCACATGGCCGATGCGATACCAGGCGAAGGGGACGACGTTGTGCGTGGACACGAACCAGATCAACCAGTGCACGCAGACACAGTGCGCGTGAGGCCGGTGCGCAGGTCGATCGCGGGACCGGTCAGGCGCAGCGCTGCGCGCGTGGTCATCATGTCGGCTACACGCTCCTGCTCGTAGAGGAAGGTTTTGAGTGGGGTCAAGGTTGGCCCGGGACCGGGGGCGCCGCTGGCGGCGGCTGAACCGCTGCGCTCGGCTGCCCGGGTGCGCCAGGGGCGGCCGCGGGCAGCGCGCGCAACACAAAGTGCACTTCGCGCCGCATCACACCGCCGATCTTCTGAAACTCGGCCGTGTTGTTGATCCACACCGTGCTCGACTCAAAGCCTTCCTTCTGAGCCGTGACACGTATGCGCGCCGGCATCGCGCCGAGGTTGAGCTCGCCGGGAGTAGTCACGCTCTGATCGCTGACGAAGATGCTCGCGCCGCCCGGACGCGATGTGAAGGTGATCACGCGTGCGATCTCACCCGGCGGTAGCGGAGGCGGCGCGACCTTGTTCTGCGTGGTCGCGGCGGCAGGGCTGCTGCTCGGAGCTGTAGGTGCAGGCGCTTCCGGTGCGGGATTCGCGCTTGCCGCTGACGGCGGCGCCGATGTGGCAGAGGCTGATGGCTGCGCGGCAGCGGGCGCTTGATCGTTCGGTACGATGCGCACCACGGGCGGGACGTCAGCCATCGACGGTCGAGCAGTTGGCGTCGGCACCGCAGCGCTCGGCTGCGGGTTCGCTTGTACAGGCGCTGCAGCGCTGGGCTGCGAGTTACTGATGCTTGACCGTGCAGGCGGCGCTGCTGCCGCAGTCGGCGGGGCAGCGGTTCCTTCGCTCGCAGCTGCAGGCTGCGCGGACGGTACGGGTGCCGCGGGCGCTGCGACCGGCACCTGTGCAGGCTCACTGGGCACAGCCGCCACCGGAGCGGCAGCGGCCACGAGCTCAGGATCAGCGAATTGCTCGGCAGGTGCTTCCGCTTGCGCGCCCTGCTGGGCCGCGAGCTCCGCGCCTTCTTGTGGATCGCTCGGACCGTTGGGCTGCGCGCTCGCGCCTTCTGCGCCCGTAATCGCGCCCGTAGCCGCACCCGTAGCCTCAGAGGGCGTGGGTTTCGTGCGGTTCATCGAGGTCCGGGAGGGAGCTTCGACCATCGGCGTCGAGCCTCCAGCTGTTTGCGACTCGTCCGGTCCCGGCTCGCGCGCGGCGCGCAGCGAGAACAGCGCCACGATGCCGCCCAGCGCGAGCACCGCGCCTGCAACCAACCAGAATGCCCGCCCACTGCGTTCTTCAGGCGGCGGGGCGCTGCTCACGCGGGAGGAGCGCACCATCGCTTGCAGCGGTGCGAGGTCGCGGCCGATCTCTTGCGGCGGCGCCAAGTCGCGCCCGAGCTCTTGCAGCGGTGCGAGGCCGCTGCTGCTCGGCGCGGCCTCGAGCTCGATCGGCTCAACTTTCGCCTGTGCGAGCAAAGCGTTGCTGGGTGCGGGCCGTGACGACACGCCGGGCGGCTTGCTCGAGATCGGCGGTGGAGGCGGTGGTGTTCCTGCTGCGCGATCCGATGCGCGGTGAAGAACCGCAACATCGTTGCGTGGAGGGCTGCCGCTGAGCGGCCGCGTCGTGCTGAGCGCTGCTGCTTTTGGCGGCGGCGGCGGAGGTGGCTCTGCAGCTGCTGGCGTCGATGACGATGAGCCCGGACGCTTCGACGGCGGCTTTCCGCGCTGCTCCGGTGCAGACGACGACATGCTCGGCGCTTCGATGCCTGCTTCGGCAAGCTCTTGCACAAGGCGCGTGATCAGATCGCGGCTCTCTGGGTCGAGCTTCACGAACTTCACGCCCATGCCGCTCGGGCCGTACTCGTTGTGCTGCCCACGTAACCACACCACGCGCGCGACGCCGCGAATATGCTCACCTACACCGCTCTCACACTCTAATTTCAGCAGTGTTCCAGCGGGCGCAGGGTCCTTGGAGCGAATGAACATGCCGCCGAGCGACACGTCGCAGCAGGCTTCTTCGACGTACTCGAACGTGTTCGGACTGCGGTAACGCGCGACCAACTCAACGACCGCGCGTGTGTCCTTACGCGTCTTGTTCGTACCGACGTCCATAGCACCTTGTCGCCGCGCGAGCTTGCCTGATAGCCCAACTGTCCGACTGTGGCGACAGCATAGTGGCTTTTCGAAGCTATCGGAAGTTCGAGCGCGCTCGAGGACGATCCGCAACTTCGCGTTGGGCAGGGCTCAGATAGCACAACCCCGCGGTGGTCTGACGACTACCGCGGGGTCTTTTGTGAGTGGCTTTTTCGTCTGAAGCTTCAGGCTTGCGCGTGCTTCAGCTCACGAACCGTCTCTTCAGGGCCGGACCAAGGCAGAAAACCCATCAATTTGTGGCGTCGTACGAACTCTTCCACGCTTGCGCGGTGGGCGTCGTCGAGGTTCAAAAAGCGGACTCCGATACCCGACTGCATCGATGGGCGGGACGTGGCGCGGCGCCACATGATCTCGCATAGGGTTTGGATAGAATTCGCGTCTTCCAACGAGAACGCGACTTGGATCCGTTGTCCGACAAGAAACGACTCGCGCGACATCTGATCGGTGGGCAATGGAATGAACGCCCCGCCGAAGCCGATGTTTCCGAACTCGACCTCCAAGCGGTCGTCGATGCGCGCGGGTACGTCGATGTCGACGCGCAGCAGGCGACTGCGCTCGTACGGCGTTTCCACGAAATGCTCGAGGATCGCGAAGACCAAGCGGTCGACGGCGACTGGCTTGACGAATACTCCGCCCGCACCGCGATCGAGCCACTGCCGACGCGACACGCTGCCGTCGGAGGTGGTGAGCAAGACGAGCGGGTTTTGCCCGTAGCGCTCAGAGATCTCAGCGAGGATGTCTTTGCCCGAAGGGCTCGGGAGACCGAGGTCTGCGATCACGACGTCCGTGCGCAGCTTAGCTATCCGTTCCACGACGTTCGCGGCGTCAGTCTCTTCTTCGACGCGCATGTTACGCGCTTGAAGAGCGTCGCGAATGTTGGCGCGGACGCGAGCATCGGGCTCGAGCAGCAGCACCGAAGGCCGTTTGATAAACGGCTGCAGGCTGGCTTGATGGCCGATGGCATCCTTCAAGAAGAGTGCGAGCAGACCGGCTTTGCTGTTGGTCCCTGTCCGCCGAAACACGTTCTTGAAGTGGTTGTGAACCGTGTTTTGGCTGAGGCCTAAGCGTTCGGCGATCAACGACACCGTACTTAGGCCGGAGAGCAGGAGGAACACGACGTCGTATTCCCGTGCCGTCAGCTCATAGCGATCGGCAAACCGCTCTAACTCGGATCTCAGTAATGAAATTGCGGCGCTCACGCGATGGTTTCCTTGGTGCACGCCAAGAAATGAGCGTCGATCGTAGGATATGCGTCCAGGCAAATGTATCCCCCAAATTGGCTAGAACTGCGCATTTTCCCGTGTGATTTCGACATTTTTCGCCACTGCGCAAGTAGCTACCGTCTGCTATCAGGTCGGACTGCTGCGGCGGTCGCCTACATGACGTTCAGGTCGCAAGCCAACGTGACCCTCACCCCGGCTACCTGTTGTCGATCAGAGTGATCTGCATCAGAGGGTCCGTAAGCAGCTCGGTGCGAAGTACCGGGTTCATACGGCACACAAGGCTGTTGGGGCTGACGGTCATGCGACCTTGAATCAGCATAGTCTGACTCCGCACGAGCGGTGTCACCCCTACGGGTGACAGGCGTTTGATTCTGGCTCATGCGTGAGAATCCCTTGCTGCGCGACGCATGTTTCCTTTTGATCTCGCGGCCTGGGTACACGGCTGCGAACAAAAAAATCGCTGAACTAGGTGTGAGCTTCGCGCAGAGCTTGTCTTCGAAACGCCCGGTTCAGTAAGCATCGAGCTGTTCGGGAACATGGAACACAGCGCTGCCACCGTCGAAAAAGCCATTGATGTGCTGTTCCACCTGCACGAACGCGCGGAACCGTGGGGCGTAAGCGAGCTCAGCCGCGCGCTCAAGCTGCCGAAGAGCAGCGTGCACCGCTTGCTTACGGCGCTGCGTCGGCGCGGTCTGGTCGAGCACGACGAGCGCGGGCGTTATCGGCCCGGCATTGTGCTTTTGGCGCTTGGATTGGGCGTGCTGGAGCGCGAGCCGCTGGTGATCGCAGCGCGTCCGGTGCTCGAAGCCGCAGCGGGCGAGCTCAACGAGACGTTCTTCGTTGTGGCTGCGCGTGCGGGCACGCTGACGGTGTTAGACAAAGTGGAGGGCAAAGGATTCCTGCGCGCCGCGCCTCATGTCGGGCAAACCATACCGACCGAGGACACCGCGGTCGGTCGCTTGTACCTCGCGCTGGCACCGACCGCGCTGCAGACAGGCGCAGCGCTGCCCAAGTTGCCGGCTCGCACGGGCAAAGCGCGCCAGGTCGCTACGTCCGAAGCGGCCAAGCCCGGCGCCTCGGGTGAGCGGGAGCTGGCGCTCGTGCGGCGGCGAGGCTACGCGGAGAACGTCGCGGGTTGGATCGAGGGCCTCGCCGTGTACGCGGGTCCAGTGTTTCTGCGTACGCGCATGGTGGGCGCGATCGCGGTGGCGCTCCCCACACCCAGGCTCACGCAGATCGATCGTAAGGTTGTGATCAAGAGCGTTGTGCGCGCCGCCGGTCAGGTTTCGGCGCGTTTGGCGGGTCGTTAGGCGGGTCGCTAAGCCTGAGCTTTAGCGCTCATTGATTGCCGAGGACGATCATCAAGCTGGCGTCGCCCAGCGCGAGATCTTTGCCCGCTTCGTCGCGCACGGCCGCATGGGCGTGGATGATGCGCTTACCGAGGTGGACGATCTTGGCCTCGCACAGCAAGCGACCCTGACGCGCCGGCCGCAAGTACTTCACGTGCAGATCGACCGTGGACAGCGAGCCTTGCGTGTCGCGCACCTGCTGGTACTCGTCGGTCATGAGCAAAGCTTGCGTGATCGTCGCGTCGATCAGCGTCGCGATGACTCCACCGTGCAAAGCGCCGTTGGGATTCTCGAGCTCGCGTCGCGCCTTGACCTGGCACTTGGCCCAGCTCGGACCGAAGTCCAAGACCTCGAAGCCGACCAGCTGAAAGAATGGAAACCCGCGAGCGAACTCTAAGAGCTTCTGCTTCAGCTTCTCTGGATCGCGCTTCGCTTCCATGTCTCGACGGATAGCACGTTCGTGCGGTGCTGCGCGCTCGATTCGCAGTGTCGAGCGCGCGATCCCCTTGCGTCACGGCGCTGCCACCTCAACGCGCTGCGCCTAGCGCGATCGTTCGAGCTCAAAGCAGGATGCGACCCGCCGCTGAGTAGATGTTGAAATTCTCACCGCGGGCAAAGCCGATCAGCGTCAGGTTCAGAGCCTGGGCCAAGTCGATCGCGAGTGATGTAGGCGCGCCAACAGAGACCACCAACACGATGCGCGCGAGCGCTGCTTTTTGGATGATTTCGAAGCAGCTGCGGCCGCTCACCGCGAGCACGCTGGCTTGTGCGGTGGTGGGCGAGAGCGCGCCGCTGAACAACAGCTTGCCGACGACTTTGTCGACAGCGTTGTGCCGACCGACGTCTTCACTGCAGGCGATCGCGCGACCGGTGGCGTCGGTCGCGAGCGCAGCGTGCATCGCACCCGTGCGACTGAACGCAGCTTGTTCGGCCGCGAGTTGCCGCTGGCTCTCGCGTACGATCGCTGCAGGCATGAGCGGCCCATCGGGCAGTGGCGCAGTGCGTGAGAGCAGATCGACAATGCTTTGTCGACCGCAGACGCCACACGCCGAGCTCACGACACCGCGGCGTTCCGCGCGGCTGCTGAGCTCCGGCGCGAGCGCGACACCCGGGCCCGGACTGACATCGACCAGGTTGCCGAAGCCGGCATCCGACGGCCGACCGCAATGGGCGATTTTACCGAGATCCGAGAGGCTCGCGATGATGCCTTCGCTGTAGAGAAAGCCTGCCGTGAGGAAGTGATCTTCGCCGGGCGTTCGCATCAGCGTGGCCAATGGATCGCTCGCGACGCGAATTTCTAGTGGCTCTTCGACGGCGATGTCGTCGCTGTCGCTGCTGGGGGCGTGGCTTACGCAGCGTACGACCTGCCTGCGAGTGGTCGGGCGCCGTTCGGGAGGATGCTGATTCGTCACTGGCGTCGGTTGAGCTTACGATCCACATCGACGAAGCGCTGTGCGATCGCGCGAACAAAAGCGCCCAGCCACTGACTTCGGTCCAGCTCGCGTTCGAGCGCAGCGCGCGTGACCACCAAAGCGGTGACATCGGTTTTGGCGATGATCGTGCCGGTTCGGGGCGAGGTGGTAAAAATGGCCGCCTCGCCGAATACCTCGCCCGGACCGAGCTCGCACACGAACCGGGCTTCGTCGCCCTCGGCCAGCTTGTACAACGCGCAACGCCCGTCCGTGATGATGTACGCGGCGTCGGCGCTGTCGCCTTCGACGATGATCGTCGCGCCCGCAGGGAAGTGTTGTTCGGCGAACCAGCCGCCGCCGCGCAGGAAAGCTTCGATCTCACGCTTGAGCTCGGCCACGGTGCGGAAGCGCTCGTCGCGGTTGTCCGACAAGGCGCGCATAGCGATCCGGCACAGGAGCGGTGGCAAGCGCGCGCGGTCCGGCCCCTGGAACAGCTCGTTGGGCGGGACCACTTCACCTTGCTTGGCCAAGCGCAGCGACTCTTCGACCGTATCCGATTGGTGCGGCGCGCGCTGCGTGAGCAAGTAGTACAAGATCCCGCCGAGGCCATAGACGTCGGTGCGCTCGTCGATCTCACTGATCTCGCCGCGCGCTTGTTCCGGCGCCATGTAGGCCGGCGTGCCGGTCAGCGAGCCCAGTGCTTCGGGCATGGTGTCGGTCGCGCAACGCACGTGCGACAAACGATCGCCGCTGCGGGCCATCTCGCGTAGCAGGGCGACACCCCAATCCATCACGTACACCTGACCGTGACTGCCGAGCATGATGTTGCTGGGCTTCAGATCGCGGTGGATCACGCCGCGGCTGTGCGCGAAAGACACCGCGTCGCAGATGCGCAAGAAGGCTTGGAGTAGCTGCTCCAAGCTCTCGCCCGAGAGCACCCGCACGTTCATCGCGGACAGCACCTCGCATAGCGTCTCGCCGCGCACCAGCTTCATCGTGAAGCGCGTCGGCAAGCCTTGTTCGTCCATCTCGATGTCGTGGATGGGCACGATGTTGGGGTGGTCGAGCTGGCCGGTGATCTGGGCTTCTTCCACGAAGCGGGCTAGCTGATCGAAGTCGCGCGTGGGCTCCAGCACCTTCATCGCGACCTCGCGCAACACGAGGTGGTCGAACACACGCCGCACGGTGGACATGCCACCACGGGCGATCTCACCCCTATCCTCGAAGCGCTTGACCGGGACGACCCCGCTTGGCCGTTCTTTGCCTGCAGCTGCCGCGCTAGCGCCGATCCGCAGCGTGGAGTTGATGTCCGTGCGCGTCGACGTCTGCGTGCTTGTACTCTGCGCGTCGTCGCTCTGGATCTTGGCTTTCATGGAAAACGGTGAGCGGCCTGCGCTGCCTCATTGACTGCGCATTGAACTGACTTTCAGCATAGGAGGCTCGCCCGCCGAAGAAAAGTCCACACACAAGTGGTCACGCATGCGCGCTTCCCGCCGCAATCCACGCGCCCTGCGACGCGCCAGCATCGCGGCCCGTGTGCGGCGCCCCGCTCGCTACGCTCGCGTGTCAACTGCTCGAATGAGCTATCCTCGCGAAGTGGTGGAGAACAACCAGGCAATCGGAATGGACGACGTGCTCAATCCCCTGCTTGCGATGGGTATCGATGAAGCTTATGCGCGTGCGCAGCTGTCGCATGCTGCAGACGATGCGGAACGTCTCGCCGAAGTCGCCACGTTAGCGGTCGAATCCGACGCGTGTGTTTGGCTGGCACAAGACATGTCGTTGCCTGTGGCATTGTTCACTTTGGTGGACGGCTTGCGACAGGCGGGGCTCGCGTGCTCGACGAGCCGCAGCGTGCAGGGCGAGCCGATGCTGGTGTTCGAAGCTGGCAGGACAGCCGCTTACGAGATCAAGTTCGAGGCGCAGGCTGGCGTTCGCGATGTGGTTCGCACGGTCGCTTACATTTTGCCGCGCACGCACCAGCTGCTGATAGCGGCAGAACACGAGCGCGACGGGCACCTGCCAGTGATCGTGCTCAACCGCTCGACGTATGTAGCGCTGGTTGGCGTGACCGGAGAGCCCGCGCTCGACCGCGTCTTTGTGCGCGCGGGCTCGGAGCCCGGCGCCGCCAAGCTGCAGCTGTTCGATGGGCCGATGCCGAAGCCCGATCTGCAAGAGCGCTTCCGTTCTCATCCTCCGCAGCTGTCCGCGGCGGTGCCGCTCGACGTCGCGATCGAGCGCGTGAAGCAATACGACCCGCGTGTGCCTTGGCCGGCCGACCGCAGTGGGCCGCCGGGCAATGACTTCGCGCAGCTATGCGAGGCGCTCTCAGGGGCGCCGCTCGCAGCGTGCTTGGCCAGCGGTGCAGGCGCGGAGCTGGCGCAGCTGATCTACCGCTTTGCGCTCGTGACGATCGCAGGCGCGCACTGCGATGTGCTCGCCGTGCGGCGCAATCCCGGGGCCAGGGCCCAATCGGTGCTCG